>Ga0255773_10000048_pt1 | contig 129212 bp, 124 predicted proteins | sample 011ome_17_FD_179971 | JGI IMG/M metagenome (GOLD analysis project Ga0255773, IMG submission 179971) | Coastal salt marsh microbial communities from the Groves Creek Marsh, Skidaway Island, Georgia - 011502XT metaG (version 2) | ecosystem: Environmental > Aquatic > Marine > Intertidal zone >... | reverse complement strand
AATAAGGATAGATAAATAAAATACAGATATAACGAGAATGCAAAATGTTGGGATTTTGAAATGAAAAGTATTGATAATACCGCCGTTCGCAAAGTATTGTCGCGTCCGGACCCCAATATCGTTTTATGGGTGCTTGCGTGGTATGTGGCTGTGATCGCGTCCGCGTTCTTCGTTCTTTGACGCCGCCTTTTAGCCGCGCTGCGCCGTCACGATGTACAGAGGATCTGTCCGGCCGGGGCGGGGCGAGATATCGTCGACAGATATGCCGTCGAATAGCGCCGTATTTTCGAGGTAGCCGGCAATAAGGCGACCGTGGCCGGTATCATCCAGGGCGCGCCATATCGCAACGGCCTTGGTCGGAAGCATTCGGTTCGAATACGAGACGGCGACCTTTCCGCCCGGCCTTAAAATTCGGCCGATTTCGGCGAATACGCCGACCGGATCAATCAGGTACTGCACCGATACCGCGATCAGGCAGGCATCGAAAGCAGCCTCCGTCAGGGGCAGCACCGGTGTCGTATTGAGATCCTGAAGAAAAAACCTGTCGAGCTGCGGATTTGCCGCCAGTTCGGTGGCGTTCATCCCGTGTCCGACAACCAGCTCCGGCTTCAGGTCTGCCGGCAGGTGGGAAACACAGCTCGACATCAGGTCGAGTATCCGGTCGCCGTCCTTCAGGATATCCGCATAATACGCCGTTAACGCTGCGCAGGCGTCGTCGTCGATATGGGTGACCAACCGGGGCGTGCGATAAAAAAACGGGTCCGGTGTTTCGTCGATGCGCGAAAAATCCGCGGCTGAAAACGGATGCTTTCCGGAATCCGTCATTCAGGGCCGCCTTTTGCGGTTCTCAGAATTCGTCGCCCATGGCCCTGCGGGCAAAGTATTCCCAGGCCCGTTCCATCGAAAGGGCGCCGATCAGCGTTTCGGGGGTCAACTCGATTTCTTCCTTGCTGAGATACTTGACGTCTCCCAGCGGGATGGCCTGCAGCTGCAGTTTCGCGTTTACCTGCGTGTAGATCGCCGTGAGAACGGCTTCCTTGATTCCGCCGCAGGCAATGGCGCAACCGTGGCCGCGCATCAGGACCACGCGGGCCGTTCCCATCGTTTCGGCAAGGTCCCGCGCCTGTTCCATGTTGGTCACAAGCAGCGACGTGCCTCCGAACTTGTCCTCGATGTCCCAGACCGGCACATGCTCGCCGATCACGCCGGTAACATGCATCACGGGGCGCAGCGGCGTCTTCGTGATGCTGAACGGGATGATCGCCTGTGCATGGTTATGGACCACCGACTGGATGTCGGGCCGGCGTTCGTAGATGCCGCCATGGATATGTCGTTCCGCATAGGGCTTTCGGTCGTCGTCGCCGACAATTTCTCCCTGCAGCGTGAACTCCATGATGTCGTCCATGGTGACAAGCTCCGGGCTGCGCGATCGGGCCAGCAGGTAATGGTCCGGATTTTCCGGATGGCGTACGCTGACATGGCCGAACGCATCAACAACGTCCTCCGCTGCCAGAATACGGTTGGCGATCACAATCTCGCGCAAAGCATCGATTAGACCCGACATAACATCTGCTCCCCTGATATGCGCCGTTCTGTCGGCTGAATACCGGGTGTTTTAGCATGCGGGGGCGGCCGGCGCGAAGACCGATATCCGCCGGCGTCACTCCAGAACGGAAATCAGTTCGCGCAGGGTACTGTTTTCGGTTTCAAGGTCGGCGAGATGGAACCGGACGATGTCGCGGATACTCACAACGCCGATAACCCCGCCATCGACGATGACGGGAAGATGCCTGATATTGCAATCCGACATGATTTTCGCGATTTCGCCTAATTTATGCTCCGGCGAACAGGTGACCAATTCGCTGGTCATCGCGTCCGATACCGGCGCACTCCCGTTCGCGCAACCGTCGGCAAAATATCGTGCGATATCGCGTTCGGTGAGGATGCCGGCAAGGGATCCGTCCTCCGCCAGCACCATCAGGGCACTGACGGAGTGGTCGATCATCAGCGCCGCCGATTCCCGTATGTCGGCCGTCGGCAGAACGGTCAGAAGAACGTCGGATTTGCTATTCAGGATGTCACGAATCAACATGGAATTCTCTCTTGGTCATTCTGGATCGAGCAGCGACTCCATCTCTGACAGCACTTTGTCCAGTGCTGAGACGGGGATGTCCGGTTGCCGCGTGTCCTTCGTGTTTACAGGGATTTCTGATACTGTCGTCGTCCGCCTGCTCTGGCGGGTAAGGGCCGCGGCGAGCATATTGGGGTCTATCGGTTTCGAGACGTAGTCATCCATGCCGGCGGACAGATAGGTCTCGCGGTCGCCGACCATCGCATTCGCCGTCATCGCGATTATCGGGACGTCGCCCTTGGGACCGGGGAGGCGACGGATTTTCCGGGTGGCATCGACACCGCTCATCGTCGGCATCTGCACATCCATCAGAACGACGTCATATTGTTTCTGCGAGGCCAGCATCAGCGCTTCCACGCCGTCATTGGCAATATCGATCTCGTGGCCGTTTTTTGACAGCATGGCCAGCGCGACACGCTGATTTACATTGTTGTCTTCCGCGAGCAGAATCCTGAGGCTCGCGCATCCTGCATCCTCTGTGTCATGGTCTGACATTTTCCCGGTGTCGCGGTCCGGTATTGCGTTGTCCACCCCGACCGCCAGCATGGCCGACAAGCGGCTTGGCCGCACGGGCTTGCTCAGATACGCATCTACGGCGGAATTCAGTTGCCGCGCGGCGTCCCCCGAAAGGCCGCGATTGGTCAGCAGTATGGCGCGGGTCCGCGGGGGGGATGCATCGGGCGCCAGCGCCCTGCAGATTGCCAAGCCGCTTGTGCCGTCGATATTCTGATCGATCAGGATGGTATCGAATGGCCTGTCGCCTGCGCTTGCATCCCGGATCGCCGTTTTCGCCTCTTCTGCATCGGCGACGGCCGTCACGCTATGATTGAAGGCTTCCATCTGGCGGACAAGTGCCGCGCGTCCGATGTCGTTTACATGGGCAACGAGGGCGCGCCTGGAAATTGGCGATTCCTGTATGGCAGCGTCCTGGTCGGCGTTAGCCGGGCTTTTGTCACAGTGTTCGAGGTCGATCTCGAACCAGAAAGTGCTGCCTTCGCCCTCGATCGACTCGACGCCTATCCGGCCGCCCATGAGTTCCACGATCTGTTTGCAGATCGCGAGCCCAAGTCCGGTGCCGCCGAAACGGCGTGTCGTTGAGGCGTCGGCCTGGACGAATTTTTCGAACAACTTGTTTATGGCCTCTTGGCTGAGACCGATACCTGTATCGGCGACCTCCACACGGCAGGTCAGACTGTTCTCATCGGCTCCGATGATGTCCGCCGCTATCGAGACCGTTCCATTTGCCGTGAACTTGATGGCGTTGGAAGCCAGGTTGAGCAGAACTTGTCGAATCCGCCCGGAATCGCCCAGGAACCGGCCGAACAGTTCCGGCGCAATGAATATCGCGAGCTCGATTCCCTTGTCGCTCGCCTGGCCTTCGACCAGTTCGATGACGCCCTCGAATGTCCTGCCGGGAGACATTGGCGCGGCTTCCAGGTCGAGCTTGCCTGCTTCGAGTTTCGAGAAATCGAGGATATCGTTGATAATCGTGAGAAGGGAGTGACCCGACGTCGAGATGATCTCTGCCTGATCGCGCTGTTCTTCGCTGAGCGGACCCTCAAGCAGAATGCTTGCCATGCCCAGGATACCGTTCATCGGCGTCCGGATTTCGTGGCTCATGGTGGCCAGAAATTCCGACTTCGCCCTGTTTGCCGAGACAGCCGCCTGGGCCGCGGATTCTGCTTCTTCCTTGGCCATCCTCAGGGAAAATTCAAACTGCTTGCGCTCTGTGATGTCCTGGACGATCGCGGCGAACGAGACAGGAGTTTCGTTCGGCATCAGCTGCAGATTGATCGCTACATCGTAATAGGTGCCGTTTTTGCGGCGGTGAATTGTCTCTAGCTGGACCGACGGTACTTCGCCCGTCCGCAGTCGATCCAGCATCTCCTTGAAATTTTCTGAAACGTAGTCCGGTTTGATGTCGAGCGGCGTCATGCTCATCAGTTCTTCGGCGGAATACCCGAGATTCTCGCACGCACCGCGATTTACCTGGAGGAATTTCAGGGTAGTTGCGTCGAAGACGTATACCTCGTTGGACGAGTCGTCGATGATCCGCCCGAGGCGCGTGCTGACCCGTTCGGCTTCGCGGCGGCTTGTGATGTCCCGGTTCATGATGAGGTGGGCCATTTCGCCATCCCAGTCGATCGGCAGACTGGCTGCCTCAACCTCTACAATGGACCCGTCCAGACGTCTGCGCCGGCTTTGAAACCAGTCATTCTTTTCGGCCTGGTCCAGAGAGGCGCGGAGCTTCCTCATCTCAGGCCGGTCGTCGGGATGAAAAAACACGTCACCGCTCAACCCGATCAAATCCTCCGGACTATCGGCGCCGAACAACTCCGCCGCTGCCGTGTTCGCGAAGACGATTTTGTCTCCGACGTGAACGCGGATAGCGTCAGGAGAAATGTCGATCAGCCGTTTGTACCGGCTGTTGCTTTCTTCAAGACGCCGCGATGCTTCCAGTTTCTCGGTGATGTCGCGGGTGACCAGCAGATTCGCGGCCTCGCCGTCCCATTCGATGGGAATGGCCGCCGATTCGACCTCGATGCGGACCCCGTCGAGGCGGATTCGGGCATTCTGCCCCCAATCGGTAGATTCTTTTCTTTTCAGTATGTTCCGACGTTCCTGGATCAGGTGCGCTGCTTCGGGCGGCATGAAATTGGACGGCATACCGATCAGGTCTGCCGGTGATGACGCCCCGAGAATTTTTGCTTCAGCCGCGTTCGCATATATCACCTGCCCGTTGCGATTGACCCGCACACCGTCAGGCATGATGTCGAGGAGCGAGCGATAGCGGGCTTCGCTCGCGGCCAGCGCGCTGAGATAAGCCCGCTGCCCTTTCTGCTGACGGAAATAGAGTATTCCCAGAACCAGGCAAAACAGACCGGAGAGGACGATCAGGCCAAATAATCCGAACCTTGATTCCTGCGCAATTTCGGCCGCCATACCGGAAAGATCGACATTGGCATTTCCCGCCGCCGGAATCTTGACCTCCACGAAGCGCAAGGCGGTCGATAAGAAAAGCAGCGTTGCAGCCGCAAGGACCGTTACCGATACAAGCAACCTTCTATCGATCCGGTTACCCGGGGGTTTTTGTGTATTTGCCGGGAAAAGGGGCATGCGGGGCTCGATGCTGACAGGACCGTCAGCCTAGCGCCGCCCCTTTAAACTGTGGTGAAGAGAAATGGTAAACCGGATATTAATCCACGCTGACCGTCGTCCCGGCCTGGCGCCGCAAAAAAGGGCCCAGCCGTTTCCAGCTAAGCCCTTTTTTTCTTGGTGGAGCCAGACGGAATCGAACCGACGACCTCTACAATGCCATTGTAGCGCTCTCCCAACTGAGCTATGGCCCCAAAATCGTAATTGTCACCCGGGTTGTGCCGGGAAGGCGCATTGGGGTGCGCCCGTCATCTGCGGCGCGCACTCTATGAACGAGCGGGCGCCGCGGCAAGTTATATTTTTATCCGTCAGCTATCGATATTGGAATCGTCGTCCTTGGCTTTCTCCAGCACCTCGGACACATCGGGATCGGACGATATCGTATCGTCGTCATCTTCGTCGGGGATGATGTCATCGTCGTCGTCGTCCAGATCTATCGCATCGTCGTCGATGTCCAGCGCGTCGTCATCGTCGACGACGACATCGTCCAGATCATCGGTTTCCACCTCTGCCGCCCGCTCTGCCGCCGCCGCTTTGGCCTTGCTCGCAGCCGCCGCCCGCGCCCGGCGCGGACGCACCAGTGCCAGTGGATCCAGTTCCGCGCCGCATTTCGGACACACGATCGGATCGCGCTGCATATCGTAAAAGCGCGCGCTGCACCCGAGGCAGGTGCGTTTCAGACCCCATTCCGGATTGGCCAAAAGCAGTCTCCATCAAATTCTTTAATCGGTCGGGAGCCTTTGCCATGTTCGGCGGGGTCTGTCAAAAGCAAAATCACCCTGCGCTTGCGGCCCGCGCTGATTATGGTAGAGACGGGGCTGGTCTATGAGCAATTATGCGGCGCTTGATGCGCCTTCAGGATGACGCCGTGAGCAAACTCGTTTCCAACCCCGTGACGACCCTTTCGGGCCGTGTGACCGTCCCCGGCGACAAGTCGATTTCGCACAGGGCGCTGATGATCGGCGCCTCGGCGGTCGGCGAAACCCGGATTCAGGGCCTGCTTGAGGGCGAAGACGTCCTCTGCACCGCGGCGGCTCTCCGCGCGCTTGGCGCGCGGGTCGAAAAAAGCGGCGATATCTGGTCCGTCAGGGGTGTCGGCGTCGGGGGTTTCTCGCCGCCCGACGATATTATCGATGTCGGCAATGCCGGAACGGCCGCCCGCCTGCTGATGGGTCTGCTTGCGACACAGGACCTGAAAGTGCATCTGACCGGCGATGCGTCCCTTCGGTCGCGTCCGATGAACAGGGTGATCGTGCCTTTGTCGCAGATGGGCGCGGCCTTCGACGCCAACGAGGGCGGGCGCATGCCGCTTGTCCTGGACGGCGCGTCCGAGCCGATCCCGATCGAATACGATGTGCCGGTGCCGTCGGCGCAGGTGAAGTCCGCGATATTGCTGGCCGCCCTGAACACGCCCGGCACCACCACGGTGACCGAACGCGAAGCGACGCGGGACCACACGGAAAACATGCTGAGGTCCTTCGGCGCGGATATCGCTGTCGCCGAAACCGAAGGCGGCGGCCGGCGGATTTCCGTTACCGGTTTCGCCGAACTGACGGCGACCGACGTCACTGTGCCGGGCGATCCGTCCTCGGCCGCCTATCCCGGCGTGGCGGCGCTGATCGTGCCGGGGTCCGAGGTGACCGTTGAAAACGTCGGTATCAATCCCCTGCGGGCCGGGCTGTTCGAGACCCTGCGTGAAATGGGAGCCGACCTGACATATGCCGGCGAACGCGATGCCGCCGGCGAGCCGGTCGCCGATATTACCTTCCGTCACGGACCGCTGCGGGGCGTCGATATTCCCGCCGCCCGGGCGCCTTCCATGATCGACGAGTATCCGATCGTCGCCGTCGCGGCGGCGGTCGCGTCCGGCGAGACGCGGATGCGCGGCCTTGCCGAATTGCGGGTCAAGGAAAGCGACCGCTTCAGGGCGATCCTTGACGGTCTCTCGGCATGCGGCGTCGCGGTGCAGGCCGATGGCGACGACATCGTCATCCGGGGATGCGGCGGTATGCCGGAAGGCGGGGCTGAAATCGCGGTCAATCTGGATCACCGTATCGGGATGTCTTTTCTGGTTCTCGGTCTCGCGACGCAAAAGCCGGTCACGATCGACGATGCGGCCGCAATCGGTACGAGCTTCCCGGGCTTTGTCGATCTGATGAACGGGATCGGCACGCATATGTCAGAGACCGGCACCTGATGGGCCAGCCCGTCGTGATTGCCGTCGACGGTCCGGCTGCAAGCGGGAAGGGCACCCTCGCGCGGCGGCTCGCCGCGGAACTGGGATATGCCTATCTCGACACCGGCCTTCTGTATCGCGCGGTCGGCCTTTCGCTTCTCCGCGCCGGGCAGGACCCTATGGACGCAAATGCCGCGACGGCGGCGGCAGAGGCCTTCGACGCGGCGGCAGCGGATTTTTCCGATCCCGCTCTCCGGGAGGAGGAAACCGGCAAAGCGGCCGGTATCGTCGCTGCCGTTCCCGCTGTCCGGGCCGCTCTGGTCGATGTCCAGCGCCGCTTTGCGGCGAATCCGCCAGACAACGCGCCGGGCGCTGTTCTGGACGGGCGGGATATCGGCACCGTGATCTGCCCCGATGCCGACTATAAATTCTTCATAGAGGCCGATATCGAGGAACGCGCACGCCGTCGGGTTAAAGAGTTGCAGGATAGAGGCGATACGGTTATACCTGCGCGCGTTCTGAAGGAAATGAAAGAACGCGACGAGCGGGATCGATCCCGCGCTGTCGCACCTCTGGCAACCGCCGCCGACGCGTCTGTCCTTAACACGACAAATCTAAACGCTGACGCCGCATTCGCCTTGGCAATGTCTTTCATCCGATAGCAGGACATAAGGAACAGATATTGGGGTCTTAAGGACCGCGGCCTTCACGGGCATGCGGCCCAAGGGCGCTTGTGTCGTTCCAGGAAGGGAAAATCAGGACATATCATGGCTACAGAAATGACGAATACGGCGGACGGAGCCCTCAAGGAGGACTTTGCCGCCCTGCTGGAGGAAAGCTTCAGCGACGGTAATCTGACGGAAGGTTCCGTCATCAAGGGAACGGTGCTTTCGATCGACGGCGACAACGTATTGATCGATGTCGGCCTGAAATCCGAGGGGCGGGTTGCGCTCAAGGAATTCGGCATGCCGGGCCAGCCCGCGGAGATCGAGGTCGGCGACGTGGTCGATGTCTATCTGGAGCGGATGGAAAACAAGAACGGCGAGGCTGTCCTCAGCCGTGAGCGCGCCCGTCGCGAAGAGGCGTGGACGCTTCTGGAAATCGCGTTCGAGAAAACCGAGCGCGTCACCGGCACCATCTTCGGCCGGGTCAAAGGCGGCTTTACCGTCGATCTTTCCGGCGCCGTGGCCTTTCTGCCCGGCAGCCAGGTCGATGTCCGCCCGATCCGCGATGTCGGCCCCCTGATGGGGACGCCGCAGCCGTTCCAGATCCTGAAAATGGATCGACGCCGCGGCAATATCGTCGTTTCGCGCCGCGCCGTTCTGGAAGAATCCAGGGCCGAACAGCGCAACGAGCTTCTCGCCAACCTCAAGGAAGGCCAGATTCTCGACGGCATGGTCAAGAACATCACCGATTACGGCGCGTTCGTCGATCTCGGCGGTGTGGACGGTCTGCTGCATGTCACCGATATCGCGTGGCGCCGCATCAACCATCCGACCGAAGCCCTGTCGATCGGCCAGACCGTCAAGGTCCAGGTCATCCGGTACAACTCCGAAACCCAGCGTATCTCCCTCGGCATGAAGCAGCTCGATGCGGATCCGTGGGAGGGCGTGGAACTGAAATACCCGGTCGGCACCAAATTTACCGGGCGTGTCAGCAATATCACCGACTACGGCGCATTTGTGGAACTGGAGCCCGGCGTCGAAGGCCTGGTCCACGTTTCTGAAATGAGCTGGACCAAGAAGAACGTGCATCCCGGCAAGATCGTTTCCACGAGCCAGGAAGTCGACGTCATGGTGCTCGAGGTCGATCCGCAGAAGCGGCGGATCAGCTTGGGTCTCAAGCAGTGCCACGACAACCCCTGGGATTCCTTCGCGGCGGACTTCCCGTCCGGGCAGGAAATCGAAGGCGAGATCAAGAACATCACCGAATTCGGTCTGTTCGTCGGTCTGGCCGGGGATATCGACGGCATGGTTCATCTCTCCGACCTGTCGTGGGAGATGGATGGCGAAGAGGCCGTCAAGCAGTACGAGAAGGGCCAGATGGTCAAAGCCCGCATCCTCGACGTCGACGTCGAGAAAGAGCGGATCAGCCTTGGCATCAAACAGCTCTCCGACGATCCCTATGCATCCGTCATGGATGGCATCGCCAAGGGCGATACGGTCACCTGCACGGTTACCGCTGTCACCGACGGTGGGCTGGAGGTTTCGGTCTCCGGCGGTCTGCCCGGCTTCATTCGCCGTGCCGACCTGTCCCGCGAACGCAGCGAACAGCGTCCCGACCGTTATGCGGTCGGCGACCGGATCGATGCGCGGATCACGAATATCGACAAGCGGGATCGCAAGCTCAACCTGTCGGTCAAGGCCCATGAAATGGCCGAGGAAAAACAGGCAATGGCGGAATACGGTTCGTCCGATTCCGGCGCCAGCCTCGGCGATATTCTCGGTGCTGCGCTGACCCGGGCCCGGGAAGAAGGCGACGGGGACGCAGCAGCTCCCGCCGCAGAGACCCCGGCGGAAGAGCCCGCTGCAGAAGACGGCGAGCAGGAGAAATCCTGATCGCCGATGCGCGCTAATCCGCACATATCGATGACGATCGGAGTCGCGGGCTGATGGCCTTCGACTCCGATTATCTCGTCGATCGTCGCCGGCTGAAACGCCGGTTGACGTTCTGGCGGGTGGTGGCGGTTGTCGCCGTCGTCGGCGCGATCGCAGCGGCGTATGGCCGTCTCGGCGATACGGTCGTTGGCGGGGATTTCATCGCGCGTGTGGAAATTCAGGGAATTATCGTCCAGGACGACCAGCGCCTGGCTGCCCTCAGAGACCTCTCCAGAAACGACGCCGTCAAGGCGGTGATCCTCCGGATAGACAGCCCGGGCGGCACCATCGTCGGCGGAGAAACCCTGTACTGGGCCATCCTCGATCTCGCCGGCAAGAAGCCGGTCGTCGCGGTCATGGACGGTGTTGCGGCCTCGGCCGCATATATGACCGCGATTGCCGCGGACCGGCTGTATGCCCGCGAAGGCACGCTGACGGGGTCTATCGGCGTCATTCTGCAAACCACCGAGGTCACCAAGCTTCTGGAAATGATCGGCGTGTCGGCACGTTCCTTCAAAAGCGGATCGTTGAAGGCGACGCCGTCGCCGGTCGAACGTATTACGCCGGACGTAGAGGCGGCGACCCAGGCATTGATCGACGAGATGTACAGGATGTTCCGCGACATGGTGCTCGAGCGGCGAAAAATGAAACCTGCCGACGAGGCCGTGTTCGCGGACGGACGCGTCTTCACCGGACGCCAGGCGCTGAGGAACGGTCTGATCGACGAAATCGGCGGCGAGCAGGATGCGATTGCCTGGCTGGAAAACGAAAAAGGTGTCGCGAAAGACCTGACCGTGCGCAAGGTAAACCTCGGCCGCGACGTCGATGATTTGTTTGACCGGCTGGATAGTCTGGCGCGAAAAACGATTTTGTCAGAACGACTTACACTTGACGGGTTGATTTCGGTCTGGCACCCTCAACTCCGTTAATCAGCGGTTTTCCGGCGAACGGGACGTTAAAAAAAGAGGCTCGGGAACGCGGAAGGGGACGCGATCGATGACGAAGTCCGAACTTATTCTGAGGCTGGCGGAAAACAATCCGCATCTCTATCAGCGCGATGTTGAACGTATCGTTTCAACGATTTTTGACGAAATTTCGACGGCCCTGGCGCGCGGCGACCGGGTGGAGCTTCGCGGCTTCGGCGCGTTTTCCGTCAAGACGCGCGAGGCCCGCACCGGCCGGAACCCGCGTACCGGCGAATCGGTCCATGTTGCCAAAAAGTCCGTGCCGTTTTTCAAGTCGGGCAAGGACCTGCGCGACCGGCTGAACGACCGGAAATAGCGGTGATGCCGGGATGCTGCCGGTCCGGCCGATATATCGGCGTCAGCCGCGTTTGCGTCCCTGATTTCTTCGAAAAGATCATTCCCATGGAAGTAGATTGATGCGGCAATTACTGGGCATCATCGTGTTCATACCATTGGCTGTGGTCATCGGTATCTTTGCGGTAGAGAACCGGGCGCCGCTCGCGCTCGACGTCTGGCCGCTGTCGGGCCGTCTGGAAATGTGGGCGTCCGTCTGGATTCTCGGCCTTCTGGCCATCGGTATCATCTTCGGTCTCGTCATCGGCTGGCTTGCCGGCGGCGGCGCGCGGCGCCGCGCGCGCCGGGCGGAGCGGCTGAACCGCACGCTGGAACGACAATTGCTGGAACGGGATGCGGAAACCGCCGAGGCTGCGGCCAAAGCTTCCAGAAACATGTCTGCGGGAGCCTGGGCAGCGCCATCTGGCCGTTCTGTGCAATTGGCCCGCACGGAGGACTAGCGCACCGATCCCTCCGCGCGTCCGACCGCGTCCCGGCAGGCTGATCGCCCTGTGATCGATCCCGAAAATCGTCTATGAACCGCCCAGGACCGATTGCAAGAGTACAGCCATGACTGCCGTGACCGAAATATCGCCCATCGACCGCATCTTCTGCGCCATCGATACCCCCAAACTGGACGATGCTCTGATGCTGGCGGATCTCCTTGCCGGCGAAGTCGGGGCCATAAAGCTCGGCAAGGAATTTTTCACGGCCCATGGACCGGACGGGGTGAAGCGCGTTGCCGATTGCGGCCACAAGATATTCCTCGATCTCAAGTTCCACGATATTCCCAACACCGTCGCCGGCGGCATCCGGGCGGCGTTGCGACTGAACTGTGCGGTGATGACAGTCCATGCATCCGGCGGGCAGGCGATGCTTGAAGCCGCGCGGGATGCAGCCGCCGAGGCGGGGCCGAAACGGCCGAAGATCGTCGCGGTGACGGTCCTCACCAGCCTTGACGATGCTGATCTCGCCGCCGTCGGCCAGCTTGGCCCGTCCGCCGACCAGGTGCTCAGGCTGGCCCGTCTCGCCGAAGCATCCGGGATCGACGGCGTGGTCTGCTCGCCGCACGAGGTTGCGCTGCTGCGCCGGGAAATCGGCGCGGATTTCGCGCTCGTGGTCCCGGGGGTCCGGCCTGTCTGGGCGGGGGCGGATGACCAGAAACGCGTCATGACCCCGGGGGAAGCGGTCGCCGCCGGCGCCAACCACCTGGTGATCGGCCGCCCGATCACGCGCTCGGACGACCCCATCGGCGCGGCGCGGCGTATCGCCGAAGAGATCGCGGGCGTCCTCGCGTGACCTCTGCCGCCAGAATCATCGCCGACATCGACGCCAAAATATGCGGCGTCAGCGACCGCGCGGCGATCGACGCCTCCGTCGCGGGCGGTGCGCGCTACGTGGGATTCGTCTTTTTCCCCCGCTCGCCGCGGCACGTATCCCCCGGCGAGGCGGCCGGCCTGTCTGCGCTGTTGCCCGACGACGTCATTCCGGTCGCCCTTGCCGTCGATCCCGACGACGCCCTGATCGCGGAGATAGATGCGCAGGCAGGGGTGGCGATGTATCAGCTTCACGGGAGCGAATCGCCGGCACGGGTGGCCGAGATAAAATTGCGCACGGGCAAGAAGGTGATGAAAGCCATCAAGGTGTCCTCGGCGTCCGATTTCGACGCTGCCGGGGCCTATCTCGATGTCGCGGATATGCTGCTTTTCGACGCCAAGCCCCCGGCCGGGATGACGAATGCCCTGCCCGGCGGCAACGCGGTCTCGTTCGACTGGACCCTGCTGACGGGGCGCGACTGGCCCCTGCCGTGGATGCTGTCCGGCGGGCTCGACCCGCAGAACGTGGCCGAGGCCATCCGGATTTCGGGCGCATCGGCGGTCGATGTATCGTCCGGCGTCGAGAGCGCGCCCGGCATCAAGGACGCGGCGCGAATTGCGGCATTTCTGGAGGCCGTCAAAGGCGTGCGATAAGCTCTGTGCCTGTGCGTTTTCGTGCGCTAAACATCGTCATATGAACGACACATTGAACACATACCGCGCCGGTCCCGACGAAAACGGGCATTTCGGCATCTATGGCGGCCGCTACGTTGCCGAAACGCTGATGCCGTTGCTGCGTGAGGTCGAGGCGGCCTACGAATCCGCAAAGGCCGATCCCGCATTCCGCGCCGAATTCGACAACCTGATGACCCACTATGTCGGACGGCCCAGCCCGCTGTATTTCGCGTCGCGGATCACGGAACACTGCGGCGGCGCGAAGGTCTATTTCAAGCGCGACGAGCTGAACCATACCGGCGCGCACAAGATCAACAATACGCTGGGCCAGGTCCTGCTGGCGCGGCGCATGGGCAAGACGCGCATTATCGCGGAGACCGGTGCCGGCCAGCATGGCGTCGCCACGGCGACGGTCTGTGCCTTGTTCGGCATTCCCTGTGTCGTCTACATGGGCGCGGTCGATATCGAACGCCAGAAGCCGAACGTCTTTCGCATGAAACTGCTCGGCGCAGAGGTGGTGCCCGTCAGCACGGGTTCCTCGACCCTGAAGGACGCCATGAACGGCGCGCTGCGCGACTGGGTCGCCCATGTCGATGACACGTTCTATGTCATCGGCACCGTTGCCGGGCCACATCCCTATCCCGCGATGGTGCGGGATTTCCAGTCGGTGATCGGCATCGAGACGCGCGAACAGATCATGGCGGCCGAGGGCCGGCTGCCCGATACGCTGGTCGCCTGCATCGGCGGCGGCTCGAACGCGATGGGCCTGTTCCATCCCTTCCTCGACGACGACGGCATCCGGATTATCGGGGTCGAGGCGGCGGGCGACGGCATCGATACGGACCGTCATGCCGCATCGCTTTCGGGCGGGAAACCCGGCGTGCTTCATGGCAACCGGACCTACCTGCTGCAGGACGAAGACGGCCAGATTGCCGAAGCCCATTCGATTTCCGCCGGGCTGGATTATCCCGGCATCGGACCGGAGCATGCCTGGCTGCACGATAGCGGGCGGGTTCAATATGAATCCGCGACCGACACCGATGCGCTCGACGCATTCCAGCTTTGCAGCAGGCTCGAAGGCATCATACCGGCGCTGGAACCGGCGCACGCGCTGGCCCATGTGCTGCGCATCGCGCCCGACCTGCCGTCCGATCATCTCATCGTCATGAACATGTGCGGCCGCGGCGACAAGGATGTCTTTTCGGTCGCCGACGCGCTCGGGGTGGAGCTGTGAGCCGCATCGAGGCCCGCTTTGAAGCACTGCGCGCCGAAGGACGCGGCGGCCTTGTGGCTTTCGTTACCGCGGGCGATCCCGATACGGCGCTGTCGAGCGAAATTCTGGCCGGCCTGCCGGCTGCCGGCGCCGACATTATCGAGCTTGGCATGCCGTTCACCGATCCGATGGCCGACGGCCCGGCGATCGAACTCGCATCGGGGCGCGCTCTCGCGGGCGGTCACACCATGGTGCGGACCCTCGCGATGGTCAGCGCGTTCCGGGAGACCGACGATGAAACGCCGATCGTCCTGATGGGCTATTACAATCCGATATACGCTTACGGCCCTGAGCGTTTCGCCGCCGACGCGGGCCGGGCCGGCGTGGACGGGCTTATTATTGTCGATCTTCCCCCGGAAGAAGAAGCCGAATTCAGTGTGCCGGCCCGCGCCGCCGGGCTGGACATAATCCGTCTGGTGGCGCCGACGACGACGGATGACCGAATCGCTACCCTCGTCGAAAACGCATCGGGATTCGTCTATTATGTCTCCGTGAGAGGGGTTACCGGCACAAGTTCGGCGGCGGCGAGCGATATCGAATCGAATGTCGCGCGCATCAGGAAACAGACGGACCTGCCTGTCGCGGTCGGATTCGGTATCCGCACGCCGGCCCAGGCAGCCGATGTTGCCGCCGTGGCCGATGCCGCGGTCGTGGGGACCGCCATCGTCGAAAAAGTGGCCGGAGCGCTCGATGAAAAAGGCGCGCCCGCCGGTGACGTCGTCGGTGACACACTGGGATACGTATCGCAGCTTGCCGAAGCGGTAAGGTCTGCGCGGAATGGAAACGCTTCATGAACTGGCTGAACAATTACGTCCGACCGAAGATCAGGTCGCTGGTCGGCGCGAAATCCGATGTTCCGGAAAATCTCTGGCTGCAATGCCCGTCCTGCGAGCAGATGCTGTTCCACCGGGACCTTGAAGACAACCTGAACGTCTGCAGCAACTGCGGTCATCATATGCGGCTCTCGGCCAAGAAACGCCTCGAGACGTTGTTCGACGACGGCAAGTACCAGGAGATCGAGCTGCCGGGAAACGTGGTCGACCCCCTTAAATTCCGGGATCGCAAACGGTATTCCGACCGGTTGAAGGATTCCCGGTCGGCAACGGGCCGGACCGACGCGATCATCGTGGCCCACGGCGAAGTCGGCGGCCGCAAAACGGTTATCGCTGTATTCGATTTTTCCTTCATGGGCGGCTCCATGGGGATCGCGGTGGGTAACGGCATTCTTGCCGGCGCGCAGCTCGCGGTGCTCCAGGAAGCGGCCTTTGTGGCGATTCCGTCTTCGGGTGGCGCACGCATGCAGGAAGGCATCCTGTCGCTGATGCAGATGCCGCGCACGACGATCGCCGTTCAGCAGGTCAAGGAAGCCGGTCTTCCCTATATCGTCATTCTGGCCGACCCCACGACAGGCGGGGTAACGGCGTCTTTCGCCATGCTCGGCGATATCGCGATGTCGGAGCCGGGATCAATAATCGGGTTTGCCGGCGCACGGGTGATTGAAGAAACCATCCGCGAGAAACTGCCCGACGGCTTCCAGAGGTCCGAATATCTCCTCGAGCACGGCATGATCGACATGGTCGTGAAACGCCATGACCTGAAAGACACCCTGGGCCGGGTGATAGACCTGCTGATGCGCAAGGCGCCCGGCGCTGAAATCGTGCCGATCAAGGCGCAAGCCGACGAAGCCGCCGACAAGGATTCCGATTCCGAAACCGATTCTGCAACCGGATCGGATGCCGCAGAAGACGGCGCAGGCGATGGCCCGAAACCTGCCTCGGACTGACGCCGTCCTTGAGCGGCTGACGGCGCTCCACCCAAAGCTGATAGATCTCGGACTGGAGCGGACAGAGCGTCTGCTGAAAGAACTCGGGAACCCGGAACGGCACTTGCCGCCGGTGATACATGTCGCCGGGACCAACGGCAAAGGGTCCACCATTGCCTTCATGCGTGCCATCGCGGAGGCATCGGGCCTGACGGTTCATACCTATACGTCGCCGCACCTGGTGCGTTTTCACGAGCGTATCGTGCTCAACGGCGAAGCCATCGCCGAAGAGGCGCTGCTGTCTGTTCTCGAGGAATGCGAGGCGGCGAATGACGGCCGGCCCATCACGTTCTTCGAAATCACGACCGCCGCGGCATTCCTCGCCTATTCCCGTCATCCGGCGGATCTGCTGCTGCTCGAAACCGGGCTGGGCGGAAGGTTCGATTCGACCAATGTCATCGAAGCGCCTGCCGTCACCGTGATTACGCCGGTCTCCATGGATCACATGCAGTTTCTCGGCGATACGGTGGACAAGATCGCGTTCGAGAAAGCAGGCATTCTGAAACCGGGCGTTCCCTGTGTCGTCGGACCGCAATCCGCCGAGGCGCTTGCCGTAATCGAACGCCGCGCGGCGGATATCGACGCGTCGCTGTTCATTTCCGGTCTCGACTGGTTTGCCGCGCCTGAGACCGGCGGCGCCATGCTCTACCGCGACGAAGAGGGCGAAGTCGTGCTGCCCGCGCCCGGTCTGCGGGGCACTCACCAGTTTGCCAATGCCGGCAGTGCTATTGCGGCGCTGCGCACCTGGAACTCGCTTCATTTCGGGTTCGAGGATTTCGCCGCCGGCGTGTCGGACGTGCGCTGGCCCGCGCGTCTGCAACGCCTCGAGGACGGCCCGCTCACGCGGCTGGCGCCGGCCGGCTGGGAGATCTGGCTCGATGGCGGGCATAACCCGGCTGCCGGCGAAATCCTCGCGGAGACCCTTGCCGGCTGGGATCGAAAGCCCACCGTTCTGATCTGCGCGATGCAGGAAAACAAGGACGCTGCCGGATTCATCCGGCCGCTCGCCCGGGCGGCGGACCGGCTGATCGCCATCGGGCTGCCGGGGGCGACGCAGGGACACGCGCCCGAGGACCTGGCCGGGACAGCGATTGCCGCCGGTCTCAATGCCGACGCGATGGATACGCTGGATGCCGCGCTCGGCAGCCTGTCCGGCGTGCCGGGACGGGCGCTGATCTGTGGCTCGCTATATCTCGCAGGAGAGGTCCTGCACCGGAATGCGGTGTGAGCCGGCCGTCAGGCCAGCCCCGCCGACATCACGCTGTTCAGGCGCCGTGAAAACGCCGCCGGGTCCGGTACTTTCTCGCCTTCGATGATGCGTGCCTGGTCGAGCAGCAGCCAGGCCGCGTCTTCGACCTTGGGTCCGGCCCCGTCCTTGCCCACCGATTCCGCGAGCGACGCCACCAGCGGATGGCGCGGATTAATCTCCAGGATGCGTTTGAAAGCCCGTTCGAGCTGGTTGTGCTGTTTCAGCATCCGCTCGATCCGGAGGTCCATGTCGCCTTCGTCCGAGTCGAGGCAGACCGCACTGTCGGTCAGCCGTTCCGATACCCGGACATCCTTCACTTCATCGTCGAGGGTCAGTTTGAACATCGCGATCAGCGCGTCCACCTTGCCCTCGTCGAAGCTTTCCGGCTTGTCTTCCTCTTTGTCGTCGGTCTTGTCCGCCGTGATTTTGTCGAGATCCGCGCCGGCGCGGGTCGCCGATTTGAACGGCTTGCCGTCGAATTCGCCGACGGCAGGCAGCCAGAATTCATCCACCGCGTCGGTCAGCAACAGCACCTCGATGCCCTTCGCCGCGAACCCTTCGAGCTGCGGGCTCTTGCGGATCTGGTCGATCTCGTCGCCGGATATGTAATAGATCGCCTCCTGGCCGTCTTTCATCCGGCCGACATAATCGGCGAGGCTGATAAGATCGTCGCCGCTGGTCGTTGACTGGAACCGGCAGATTTTCTGGATCGCCTCGCGGTTTTCCGCGTCTTCGTACAGGCCTTCCTTGATGACGGCGCCGAAATTCTCCCAGAACGCCTTGTATTCGTCCGGCTTCTTGTCGGCTTTCTTGCCCAGTTCCGTCAGCACGCGCTTGACGATGGCAGACCGCATGCGGCCGATCATCGGGTTGTTCTGCAGAATTTCGCGGCTGACATTCAGCGGCAGGTCTTCGGAATCGACGACACCCCGCAGGAAGCGGAGCCAGGCCGGGACCAGTCCCTCCGCTTCGTCGGTAATGAACACGCGTTTGACGTATAGCCGGATGCCGTGCTTGCGGCTCGGATCGAACAGATCGAACGGCTTTGCAGACGGCACGAAAATCAGGTTGGTGTATTCGAGCGTGCCCTCGACGCGCCAGTGCAGGTTCATGAACGGCTCATCGAAGCCGCCCACATGGCGATAGAATTCGGTGTACTGCTCTTCCGTGATGTCTTTCTTCGGGCGGGTCCACAATGCGGACGCCGCGTTGACGGTTTCCTCCTTGCCATCGGCGCTTTTGAGCACGATGGGCAGGGCAATATGGTCCGAATAGGTTTTGACGATGTGGCGCAGGCGCGGCTCTTCGAGGAACTCGTCTTCGCCCTTGCGCAGTTTCATGCGGATCGTGGTGCCGCGGCCGTCGCGTTCGCCCTCGCTGATCGTGAATTCGCCGGTACCGTCCGATACCCAGCGCCAGGCCTGGTCTTCGCCGGCGCGCCTGCTGATGACTTCCACCTCGCTCGCCACCATGAACGCCGAATAGAAACCGACGCCGAACTTGCCGATAGCATTCAGGTCGGCGCCTTCGTCGTCCTTGTGTTCTTCGAGATAAGCGGTCGTGCCGGACCGGGCGATGGTGCCGAGGTCGGAGATCAGGCCATCGCGGTTCATGCCGATGCCGTTATCGGAAAGTTCCAGAATGCGGGCTTTCTTGTCCACGGATATCCGGACCCGGAATTCCGGGTCGTCGGCGATGAGCTCCGGCTTGGTCAGCGCTTCGTAGCGCAGCCGGTCGCAGGCATCCGACGCGTTGGATATCAGTTCGCGGAGGAAGATTTCCTTCTGGCTGTACAGCGAGTTGGCAACGATGTGGAGGAGGCGCGAGACCTCCGTCTCGAACCTCAGCTTTTCTTCTGCCATCGGCCCGGTTCTCCCATTGAAAATTTCTGAATGCCGCCGGAATATGTTGCGCTGGCGCGACGATTTCAACCCCTTGCCACCGGGGCCGTCCGCGGCCATCCTGCGCCAATGTCAGGCGCCGAACAACGGCCGATCGTGACGGCCGTTCTGGGCCCGACGAATACCGGCAAAACGCACTACGCGATCGAGCGGATGCTCGGTCATGCCTCCGGTATGATCGGTTTTCCGCTGCGCCTGCTGGCGCGCGAAAACTACGACCGCGTGGTTCGGGAAAAGGGTGCTACGCGGGTCGCGCTGGTAACGGGCGAGGAGAAGATCATTCCGCCCCGCGCGGCATATTTCATCTGTACGGTGGAATCCATGCCGCTGGACCGCCAGGTCGAATTCCTCGCCATTGACGAAATCCAGATGTGTGCCGACCCGGAACGCGGTCATATCTTCACCGACCGGCTGCTGCGTGCGCGGGGCACGGAAGAAACCCTGTTCCTCGGCGCGGAAACGATCCGCCCGCTGATCCAGACACTTGTGCCGGGCACCGAATTCATCAGCCGGCCGCGGCTGTCGCGGCTGTCCTATGTCGGCCCCCGCAAGATCACGCGCCTGCCGCGGCGCAGCGCCGTCGTCGCGTTCTCCATCAACGAGGTATATGCGATTGCCGAATTGATGCGCCGCCAGCGCGGCGGCACCGCGGTGGTTCTCGGCGCGTTGAGCCCGCGCACCCGCAACGCGCAGGTCGATATGTACCAGGGCGGCGAGGTCGACTATCTCGTTGCCACCGATGCCATCGGCATGGGCCTGAACATGAATATCGACCATGTCGCGATTGCCGGCCTGCGAAAGTTCGACGGCAAGAATTACCGGAAACTGTCGACGGCGGAGCTTGCACAGATTGCCGGGCGCGCCGGCCGCCATCTGTCCGACGGCACGTTCGGCCCGGTGGCCGAAATCGGCGCCATGGACGAAGACGTCGTCAACGCGATCGAGGATCACAATTTTCCGGCACTGACCGGTGTTTTCTGGCGCAACGCCGATCTTGATTACAGGTCGGGTCTGGGCCTGCAGAAATCGCTGGAACTGCCGCCACCTCGCCCGGAACTTCTGCGCGCACGCGATGCCGACGACAAGATCGCGCTCTCCCAGCTTCTGCGCGACCCGGATATCGCCGACCGGGCATCGACGCCGGATATCGTTCGCCTGCTTTGGGATATCTGCCAGATTCCCGATTTCAGGAAAACCATGGCGGATGTTCATGCCGGGCTTCTCGCCCGGATATTCCGCGAACTGACGGCCGGCGATTGCCTGCCGGTCGACTGGGTGGCGGCACAGATCGCCCAGCTCGACCGTGTCGATGGCGATATCGACACCCTGATGGCCCGTATCGCCCATGTCCGTACCTGGACTTATATTTCCCATCGTGCCGACTGGCTCACCGATGCCGAAACATGGCAAAATCGGACCCGCGAACTTGAAGACAGGATTTCGGATGCTCTGCATACAAGCCTTACCCAACGATTTGTCGACCGCCGGGCGGCGGCTTTCTCCCGCATGAAGGACCGCGATGACCTGATGGCGGTCGTCGGCGCCGATGGCGACGTGACGGTCGAAGGGGAATTCGTCGGACATCTCGACGGTTTCCGGTTCCTGCCCGATGCCAGTTCCGCGGCGGAGGGAAGACAGGCCCTGCTGACGGCGGCGAACAAGGCGCTGCGCAGCGAAATAGATGCGCGTGTGGATGCGATGTGCGCCGCGCCCGATACCGTTTTCTCTATCGACGATACCGCGGTGATTTCCTGGGCCGGCGCGACGGTCGCGCGGCTGGAAAAGGGTGCCGATATCGTGTCGCCGGGCGTTGCGGTCATGGCAAGCGACTATCTGTCGGCGGACCAGCGCGAACGCATGCGCAAACGGCTCGTTGCGTGGGTTTCCGCCCAGCTCGAAGACGCGCTCGAACGGCTGATGACCCTGCGCAAGGCGGAACTCAGTGGCGTGTCCCGGGGTCTCGCCTATCAGGTCGTCGAAGGGCTGGGATCGCTGCCGCGGCTGCGTGTCCTGAAAGAGGTCCGCGAACTGTCGAAGGAAGACCGATCGGCGCTCCGCGCCTGTGGAATCCGCATCGGCGCGGAAACGCTGTTCGTGCCGTCGCTTGTCAAACCCAAGGCGGTGCAGTGGCGGGCGATGCTCTGGAAACTGTTCAACGAGCGCGAAGCGCCGCCGCCGCCCGGGGCCGGGCTTGTGACCGTGCCCGCAGGCGACGACCTGCCCGAAGACTTTCTCGAAGCCTGCGGCTACGCCAAGCTGGGCGGCCGCGCCATCCGGATCGACGTGCTCGATCGCGTGGCGATCGACCTGCAGCGCCAGTCCCGCGCGGGCAAGATGGATATCGGCGCGGCACAGCTCAACCTGCTCGGCCTGTCGATGGACGATGCCCGCCCCGTGTTCGAGGCGCTTGGCTATGTCGCCGAAAGAGTGCCGAAAGCAGAAAAAGCGGCAGAAACTTCAGAGATTCCGGAAACTTCAGAGATTCCGGAAACCCCGCAGACGGTACAGCCTCCGGAGACTTCGGAAACCGGGGACGCCGCGCCGCCGGAGAAATCAGCGGACGCCGGCAAGTCCGCGGAGGCCGGAGAGGAACTGGTCTGGAGATGGGCCGGTCGCCGCAAACCCGGTGCTGAACGGCCGAAACGGTCCCGGCAGGGCAAGCAGGGCAAGCCCCGCAACCAGGGTAACAAGGGCAAACCGGGAAATAAGGGAAATCCGGATAAATCGGACCGCGCGGCGCAAAAGCCGCGCAAGCCCGCGCCGATCGATGAAAATTCGCCCTTCGCGAAACTGAAAGACTTCAAGTTGTCTTGAGCGGGGAAGACGGCATAAGGCTCGACAAGTGGCTATGGCATGCGCGCTTTTTCAAAAGCCGCAGCCTCGCCAGCCAAATCTGCGCCAAAGGCAAGGTCCGGATAGACGGACAGGTCGTTCGCAAGTCCCACTACATTGTGCGCATCGGTCACGTGCTGACCTTTCCCCAGGCAAAAGAGATACGCGTGGTCCGGATCGAGGGGCTCGGGACGCGGCGCGGACCGGCCGCGGAAGCACAGGCGCTCTATTCCGAAATCGGCGAGGATCGCGCCTCCTAGCCTGCTTTGCGAAATATCACCGACTGATTGTTGGACGGCATCTCGACGCGTTCGATGAATTCGAGACCGTTCTTTTTCGCTTCCGCGCAGACATCTTCAAGATCCCGCACGCCCCAGGTCTCGTTTTGCGATCTCAGCGATGCATCGAAAGCTTCGTTCGACGGGGCTGTGTGGGCGCCCGCGATCCGATAGGGACCGTACAGGTAGAGCGGGGCGTCGGTGGGAAGAAGTCTCGCCGCATTGCGCATCAGCCCCTCGGTCGCATCCCAGGGGGATATGTGAATCACGTTTATGCACATCATGGCGTCCGCGGAATCGATCGGCAGGATCACGTCGGATGCGTTTATCGCCAGCGGCGGGCACAGGTTGTCTTTACCCGCCGCGTCGCGCCATGCGGCGATGCTTTCCAGGTTGAGCGGATCCGGGTCGCTCGGCTGCCAGCGGAGACCGGGAAACAGGCCGGCGAAATAAATGCTGTGCTCGCCGGACCCGCTGCCGATTTCCAGCACCGTGCCGGTGGCGGGCAGACAGCGCTTCAATACGTCGGCGATCGCGTCCCGGTTACGGGCAGTGGCGGGAAAATGGCGGGCTTTATCCGAAGGCGTTTCCATGCGCCCATCATAACCGGGTTGTCCCGCTGGTGCACGGGTCTGTGCGGGTATGTCTGTCGGCATCCATCAGAAAATCTCATGTTTGCCGACCTGCCGGTCTTGTGATAACACGCCTCATGCTTGACAGATTCAAAGCCTTTTTCGAGGTCAAACAGGCGGCGGGCGGCGATGAAGCCGGCGGCCATACCCCGGATGAATTCCACCTCGCGGCGGCAGTGCTCCTGGTATATGCCGCGACCGCGGATGCAGAGTTCGGCGCGGCAGAACGCGCCCGTATTGAATGGCTTTGCGAACACCGCTTCGAACTCGGCCACGATGAAGCGCATGCGCTGATCCTGGCGGCCGAGCGCAAGGTCGAAAATTCCGTCCAGCTCCTCGAATTCACACGCACCATCAAGGATGGTTTTTCCTACGAGGAACGCATTCATCTGATGGAAATGCTCTGGGAAGTGGTCTATGCCGACGAGATCGTCGAGGCGCATGAAGCGTCTCTGATGCGTCAGATTTCCGGGCTTATTTATGTCGACGACCGGGACAGCGGTATCGCCAGATCGCGGGTTCGCGCCCGGCTGAACGGTGGAGACTAGGACCTGCTGTCCGGTCTATAAAAGTTGTTGGTCGGGGCTTTAAAAAATACTAGTTTGCTTTGATGGAGATGCGGCATGTAGCCGTGGGGATTTAACACACCGGGTCGAACGCCTCGTTCAGGCCCGGCGAAAAAAACACGGAGAAGAGTATGACGTACGTCGTCAACGATGCGTGCATCAGATGCAAGTTTATGGATTGTGTGGAAGTATGCCCGGTGGACTGCTTCTACGAAGGCGAGAACATGCTCGTCATTCACCCGGACGAATGCATCGATTGCGGCGTTTGCGAACCTGAATGCCCGGTGGAAGCAATTCGCCCGGACACGGACGACGTTTCCGACAAGTATCTCGAGGTGAACCGCAAGTTCGCTGATATCTGGCCGAATATCACCCGGAAGGGCGAATCCCCGGCGGATGCCGATGACTGGCGCGACAAAGAGAATAAATTCGAGGAACAATTCAGCGAGAGCCCCGGCCAGGGCACCTGAATTTCCGCTTCTGCGGACGGATTTGAACGAAAAATCAATGCTGCGCGGCAATCCGCCGCGCAGCGTTTTTTGTGAAACGGCCGTCTTGATCGCCGGTTGACGCGCCGTTCGCGCCTTTCAGGCTAAAACGCTGTTATTTCACCTGATTTTGTGATACAAGGCCCTCGCCTGACCGGTGGATAGACGGACAGATACTCCTCAACCCAATACCATTATCCTGCTGACATGTCCTGAACTCAGGCGATTATGTCCGGGGGGTTGAATTTGTTCGCTTTTTCATCGGCAAACGGAACATAGAATCGAGAGAGTGTGATGGCACAGGCCAAAACGACTGCTAAATCCAAAGCGAAAACAGCGCCGAAAGCCGCTGCGAAGTCTTCCGCCAAACCGGCGAAAACTGCACCCAAGGCGGCGAAGCCGGCTGCAAAAGCGGCAGCGTCCAAGAAGCCTGCAGCTAAAAAACCCGCCGCAAAAGCGGCTTCTGCAAAGAAGCCTGCGGCGAAGGCGGCCCCGAAAGCCGCCGCGCCGAAAACGACTGCCGCGAAGACTGCCGCCAAGCCTGCAGCGCAGCCAAAAGCGCCAGCCAAGCCTGCCGCCAAACCTGCGGCGAAGAAGCCGGCGAAGAAACTGCCGTTTGCGCGGGGTGACTATGTTGTCTATCCGACCCATGGCGTCGGCAAGGTGACGGGCGTGGAAAAGCAGGAAATCGCCGGATTCAATCTCCAGCTTTTCGTTATCCTGTTCGAATCAGAGAAGATGACCCTGCGTGTCCCGGTCGAGAAAGTTGCCGATTCCGGTCTGCGCAAGATCAGCTCCAAAGACAAGATGATGGCGGTGATGGGCACGCTGAAAGGCCGGGCACGGTCAAAACGCACGATGTGGAGCCGCCGCGCCCAGGAATACGAAGCCAAGATCAATAGCGGCGACCCGGTGGCGATCGCCGAGGTAGTGCGCGATTTGTATCGTGCGCCCGGCCAGCCGGAGCAGTCCTACAGCGAACGCCAGATGTATGAGGCGGCGCTGGAAAGACTGGTCAACGAATACGCCCTCGTCGAAAAGCTCGACGTCGATGCGGCGACCCAGAAGCTGGAAACCGTGCTGAGCGGCGCCTAGAAGCAGGTCGCACTTTTTAGAAAAGCCCGTCCCTGCGACGGGCTTTTTTCATGCGCCGTCTTCGCCGTTCAGGGACCACACACCGATGCTGCCGTCCCGGCCCCGGATTTCGTAGGTGCCGACGGAGACCAGCCCGTCGCGATCCTGCGCCAGAGCGGCTGTCGCATCGCTGATCAGAATCTTTGCGTCGCTTTCCTGACCGATTGTTTTCGAAAGCTGTTCAAGCCGGGCCGCGACGTTCACCGCATCGCCCACCAGCGTATAATTGATACGCCCCGGCGCCCCGATATTGCCGACCAGCGCATCGCCCGTATGAATGCCGATCCGCACGCAGGGGGCGACGCGGCCGATGCGCCGCCGGGATGCGTTATCCTCGGTGACGCGGCGGCGGATCTGCCGCGCTGCGCGGATTGCGCGATCGACATTGACCCCCGTTTCGTCCGGCTCCCAGAACGCCATCACGGAATCGCCGATATACTTGTCCACCGTGCCGCCTTCGGCTTCGATGCAATCGACCAGGATCGCGAAGTGCTCGTTCAGCATGGCGGCGGTTTCGGCGGCCGGCATGTGCTCCGACAATGTCGAGAAACCGACGATATCGGTGAACATCACTGTAATCGTGCGGTTCTCGGATTCGACCGGCGTATCCCGTGCCATCAGACGGCGCACCAGTTGCTGGGGCACATAGGTTTCGAACCATCGCAGGCCCGTCGTCATGCGATTGAAGGCGTCCGCGGCGTCGTCCAGTTCTCTCAGGCGGCTCGGTTTCAGGCGGATGACCTGGCCGAGATCCAGCTCGGCGATGGATGTCGATCCGGCGGCAAGGGCGCGGATCGGCGCGCTTATCCGGCGGCCCAGGTATATGGCGCTCAAAACGCAGATCACGATGACGACGAGACCCGCGATGCCGGCGCGGACCAGGCGCGGGAACTCGTCGCCAAGCCCGTCTTCCGGCCCGGCATAGATGCCGACGGTCAGGGGTTGCGGGCCGAAACCCGTCAGTTCCCTGTATATGAAGATATAATTCTCGCCATTGATCAGCATGGCGTGGCCGCGGGTATTCTCGTCCAGCCGGATCAGCAGGCGCCGCCGGTTCTGGGTGTTCCACAGCTTCGCGAGCACCGGGTCGCCGACTTCTTCCAGCGCGGGCAGGGGGATATCGGCCTGCCGTTTGAACTGGCCCTTTTCCATGTTGCGATGCGCCAGAACATGGTCCCGGCCGTACAGAACGAAACGATTATCCGCGAGCGGGACCGCGCCTGACCGGGCGATAAACCTCGACAGGGCATTGACCGTCACGGCAGCCACCAGCATCCCGCGGAATGTCTCGCCCTCCCAGATCGGGGAGCGGATCGAAATAATCGTGACGCCGAGCGAGGGCAACCAGATCGGGTGTTCCCAGTATGGCTGAAATCGCTTTCGGGCTTCCTCGATCGCGCGGAGTGTCTCCAGATTGTTGCTCAGGGGTTCGCTCGACACCCGCCCCCGTCCCCGCCGCACCCGCACACTTGTGCCGTCCGGATAGACGAAGCCCATTCCGAAAACCTGATCGGTGCCGGCCATGCTCGTCAGCAGTGTTTCGGCAAGCCGGTTACGGTCGTTGATATCGATCTGGCCGGTATCGATCATCCGGGTGACGTATTCGGTAAGTTCCCTGACCGGGGAGAGGCGCCGCCGCGTTTCCCGGACCAGGGATAAAACCGCGAAATCCGCGTTCTCTGCCAGTAACTCGCGCGTGTTCTTCTGCGCGGTCCACATGGTTATGCCCTGGACCAGCATCATGCCGGCAATCATCAGCGCCCCGAAACCAAGCACGAGCGCCGTGGTCACGGACGGCTTGATGCGTCTGCGTTTCTCCACGTCAGGTATCGCCGGCAGATCATCGTTCGACATCGCATGAAGTTAAGCCTCCCCGCATTGGTCCGCAATTGCGCCGTATCGAATCGATTTCTAGGATAACCGGATGCTTGCACGGCTTATTTCGGGCGGCCAGACCGGTGTCGACCGGGGTGCGCTGGACGCGGCGCTCCGCCGGGGGTTCCCGTGCGGCGGTTCGTGCCCCAGGGGACGCCGCGCCGAGGACGGCCCGATCCCGGCGCGCTATCCGCTGACGGAGCTCGAAACCGCAAGCTATATCGCGCGCACCCGTCGCAATGTCGCTGAGTCCGATGGGACGCTGATCCTGGCGCCCGGCGCGCTCTCCGGCGGGACACGCGCGACGAAAAACCATGCCGATAAAACCGGCAAAGCCTGTCTTGTTATCGATACGAACGATCCTGACACCGGGGCGCAGGCGCGCGGGGTCCGGCACTGGCTGGAACGCGAAGACATCCGGGTGCTCAACGTTGCCGGACCGCGGGAAAGTTCCTGTCCCGGTATCTCTGCTATCGCCGAGCTGTTCGTCGGCCGGATTCTGGACGGACTCAGTCCATCGTGATCATCTTGAGTTTCTGCCCCGGCACCAGCCGGTTGCTCCTGGAAATTCCGTTCAGCACCTCGAACCGCTCGACCTTGAAGTCGCTGTGGGGAAGGCGGCGGGCGAGGCTTTCGACCGTGTCGCCCGGCCGGACGGTCACGATCCGCAGCACAAGCGGTCGCAGACGGGATGCCTCGGCGGGGCTCAGCGTGCGGAAACTGTATGTTGTCCGCCGCAGGCCCGTCGCCAGCCGGTTCGTGTCGTCCCCGGCGGTGAGGAAAATCATCCTGTAGATCGTCTGGGTATCGATCCGGTATGCCGTCAGGCGGGCATCGAACGTGCCGTCATTGGTGCGTATCCGGGTGGTCGCCGTCGCGGCATCGAGCCCGTTGACGCGAATGGTTTCCAGGTTGCGCAGGTTCATTTTCGCGCCCCAGATCTGTCCCAGATAATATTCCATCGATCCATCGGCGGGTTTGCTCGCCCGGTCGAAAATAATGCGCGATTTGTTGGGGCCGAAGGCATGGACCGCCGTGCTGGAATTCATAAGGCTGAAGCCTTGGGGCACCGTGAAGGCGAAGCGCAGTTTGGGATGCAGAAAGTCCTGTCCGCGGATGAAGCCTTCTTCAGGGTCGCCGCCATACAGCAGCCCGTCCAGTTTCGACAGGTAGATATCGCGCGCCGTCATCGGGTTCCGCACGTTCGTCTGACGGGCCAGTGCGGTGGCCCGTTCAACCCTGGCGGCCGGGGCCGGATGGGTCGCCAGGTAGTTGAACTGGTCCACCTTGTCAGGCGATTCGCCCCGGCGCAGGGCGGTCAGCCGCGAATCGGCGCGAAGCTTGGCCAGAAATCCCGCCATCGCCGCCGGATCGAACCCGGCGCGCGACAGGTATCTAACGCCAAGCTCGTCCGCTTCATATTCGTTTTCGCGCGAAAAACTCTGGAGCAGCGTTACGGCCCCCATCTGGCCGACCTGGGCGGCTTCCCTGCCGACCAGTATGCCGACCGCGGCAAGGCCGATATTCGCCAGCAACGATTGCCCGTGGCGCCGCGCATGATGCAGCGCCGTGATATGTCCGATTTCATGGGCCAGAACGCCGGCGAGCTGTGCCTCGTTATCTGCCAGCGCCATCAGACCCCGGGTGATGTAGACATACCCGCCGGGGGTGGCGAACGCGTTGATGATGTCCGAATTCAGCACCGTGAATTTGAATTGCAGGTCGGACCGCTCGGACGTCCTCGCCAGCAATTGCCCGATTCCGTCGACATAGCGTTTGAGCTCCGGCGTGCCGTATTCGCCGCCGAATTCCTTGATGATCCTGGGATGATTTTCCCGGCCCATCCGGATCTCGTCCGCCTGCGAAAGCCCGCCGGTAAAGGTGGTGCCGCCGGTGGCCGGGTTCTGGGCGCAACCCGACAGCAGGGCGGCCAGAAGCCCCGCCGCGGCCAGCGATGGGATCAATGTCAGGACACGTTTCACGGTTTCAGCTCACTCTTCCAGAATTTCGATCTGCTCGGGATGCGTCACGGATATCATGGCACCGTTCCGGCTTACCAGCCAGCCGCGAACGCGCAAACGGCGATCCTTCAGGTTCAGGATACTAACGCCTGCCGCGCGGAACAGTTTCAGGGATTCTGGCGCGATCGACACGGTAAAATCCGACCGCCAGTCGTCCCCGTAATTGAGATAGCCCCGCCCGCGGACGATGGCCGCGCTCTTTACCCTGCCTTCGACCAGCTGGAAGGTGCCGATAAGACGGCCGGCGTCTGCGGCATCGATAATGCGATACCAGTCCAGCGCCCAGATGCCGCGCCGCGCGGCCCGCGCCGCCCGTTCGGCGTCATAAAGCGCGTCCGCATCGGCACGGTTGTCCGGGAACGTATAGACGCGTGCCAGCCCGCGCAGCAGCATTTCCCGCTGGATCCAGACGTCGCCCACATGCATCTGGGCAAGGAGGCGGCCCCAGCGGTCATGGCGTTGCCCGGGGTAGGCCAGCCGCACCCGCCGGTCGCGGCTGAGCGCCGAAAGCGCCGCCTTTGCCTCGGCGGCCAGCGGCCAGGGCCGGAACCCCTTGCGCCCGAGCGGCAGTTTCGGCGCCTGAATGCCGGTCAGCCGGACCTCCGCGCCGGTATCGAGGCGGACCGTATCGCCGTCCACAACCGCCGTCACGATGGCGGTTTCCACCGGATCTGGGTTTTGTGCCGGCAGCTTCCGCGCGGCGGCGTCGATCGGTCCCGAAACGACCCCCGCAACGACCAGGGCGAACAACGCGATCCCGGCCGAAACCGCGCGCGCCCCCGACGGGCCGATCGCGGCCCGGCGCTTTGTTCCGCGCCGTCCGGCGGCGCGATGGTTGGGTCGTCCGGTCATTCTGTTTCGCTCTTGCCCCGGTTCTCACTTGCGCCGGTCTGCTCTTGCCTCGGTCTTTCCGGACGGTAATATACCCCGCCGCCATCGCCTGTCCCGGGCGATGGCGCATTAATTCTAGCCGGAGCCTACATCGTGATCGAGCGCCGCCTCCGCGATCAACTTTACCCGTCAATCGAACCGTATGAGACCGGCAGGCTTGCGCTCGACGGTCTTCACACGATGTACTGGGAGCAATCCGGTCATCCCGGCGGGCTGCCCGTGATCTTTCTCCATGGCGGGCCCGGTGCGGGGGCGACATCGGTGCATCGACGGTTCTTCGATCCCAGCACCTACCGGATCATCATCTACGATCAGCGCGGCGCCGGGCGCTCGACCCCGCGGGGCGAACTGACCGACAACACCACCGCCGACCTGATCGCCGATATCGAGGCCCTTCGCGAACATCTCGGCATCAAGCAGTTCCTGCTGTTCGGCGGATCCTGGGGCAGCACCCTTGCGCTGGCCTACGCGGAAGCCCATCCGGACCGGTGCCTCGGCCTGGTGATCCGTGGCATCTTCCTCGGCCGGCCGGTCGAGATCGACTGGTTTCTGTACGGGCTGAAGACGGTCTTCCCGGAAGCCTGGCGCGATCTGGTGTCGGTCCTGCCGGAACAGGAACGCGGCGATATCCTCGGCAGTTTCTACCGGCGCCTGCTGGACGAAGACCCCAAAGTGCATCTGCCCGCGGCGCGCGCGTGGAGCCGGTACGAAGGCGCGTGTTCGACCCTGCATCCCAGCCCCGAGACGGTTGCGGCCTTCGGCGAGGAATCGATGGCCTATGCCCTCGCCCGGATCGAGACTCACTATTTCACCAACGGCAATTTCATGTCGGACAATCAGCTTCTGGACAATATCGGGGCGGTTACGCATCTGCCGTGCACGATCATCCAGGGCCGCTACGACATGATCTGCCCGATCGCGACGGCGGACGAACTGCACCGCGCCTGGCCCGGCTCTGAAATGATCATCGTGCCCAATGCCGGTCATTCGGCGATGGATTCCGGCTTGCGCGAGGAACTGGTCATGTCGACCGAACGCGTGAAACGCAAATTCGCGGCCTGAGCGCCGGAAATTGTGGCGGGAGCCTTTTCATGACGCGCCCAATTCATTTACAATGCGGGGAAGAGGCGGCTTCAAACGCTTCGTCCGGCGGGGGTATCAGCGTAGGGGGCTGTATTCAGTGATTGCGATAAAAAGATTTTTCAAGACGGTCGCGCTGTGCGCTGTTCTGGCCACGCCTTTCTCTGCCGCGGCGGACGATCCGGACTTCCTGACCGTTGCGGTCGGGTCGTTCGATCTTGTGCAGGACCACGATCAGGCCGCCGAATTACGGGTGGAATACCGGTTCGATAAGAAGTTCTGGATCGTGAAGCCGTTTGTCGGCGCGATGGGCACCACGGATTCCGCCTTTTACGGCTATGCCGGTATTCTGACCGACCTGTATTTCGGCAAGCGCTGGGTGCTGACGCCTAGCTTCGCCGCCGGGTATTATGACAATGGCGATGGCGTCGATCTCGGGCACGAGCTCGAATTCCGCTCCAGCATCGAGCTGTCCTACCGGTTCGACAACCGCACCCGTCTCGGTGTGTCGTTCTATCACCTGTCGAATGCCAGCATCGGCGATATCAACCCGGGCACCGAGGTGCTCAGCATCGTCTATTCGATCCCGCTCGGGCCGGGGAACTGACCGAACCCGGTCGGTAACTGCAAAGTTGCATCCGGCGCCCGCCTTGGGCTACATCAGGGCCACGGCCCCGTAGCTCAGCAGGATAGAGCGACAGATTCCTAATCTGTAGGTCAGAGGTTCGAATCCTCTCGGGGTCGCCATTTCCGGCGACCGGGGCGCGGGCGGCAGTAGGCCGCCTTTTCAGGGGAGACATGCCGATGACCACCACATTCGCCTTCATCGGGTTCGGCGAGGCCGGGCAATATCTTTCCAAAGGCCTTCAGGGCGAGGGCGCGGTCGTTTCCGGCGCCTATGACATCCTGTTCGATGCGCCCGACGGCGGCGGGGCCAAGGGGGCGGCGGTGCGGGCCGCGCTCGCAGAACGGGGCATCCCCGCGATGGCGAATCCCGCCGAGGTCACGCCCGGCGCCGATATCGTGATCTCCGCGGTGACCGCGAAGCAGGTCGCGGCGGCGGGCGATGCGACCGGCCCGCACATGAAGCCCGGCCAGATTTTCCTCGACATCAATTCGGCGTCTCCGGCGGCGAAGCGCGCCGCGTCGGTATCCGTGGCCGCCGCCGGCGCCGATTACGTGGAGGCGGCCGTGATGTCCAACGTGCCGCCGCATGGCCACCGGGTGCCGATGTTTCTTGCCGGCGCGGCGGCCGACAAAGCCGCGGCGCTGATGAAACCGCTCGGCATGGATGTCGAGGTTGTCGGCACCGGCATCGGCCAGGCGTCATCGATCAAGATGATCCGCAGCGTGATGGTGAAGGGGCTTGAAGCGCTGCTGGTCGAATCGCTCACCGCCGCCCACCGGGCCGGCGTCGAAGACAAGGTGATCGAGAGCCTCGGCGAGAGCTTTCCCGGTCTCGACTGGCGCGGCAAGGCCGGATACCACCTCGGGCGGGTGGCGCTGCACGCCGCGCGCCGCGCCGACGAGATGGAAGAGGTCGCCGAAACCCTGCGCGATATCGGTATCCCGCCCACCATGGCGGAGGCCACGGCGAAGCAGCTTCGCATGTGCGCCGATATGGGGCTCCGCGAGATGTTCATCGACGACCTGCCGGAAGAGATCGCGCCCTTCGTCGCCGCGGTCAGCGCCGGGCATTCCAGCTAGACCCTAAAGATCCCTATCGCGAAGTCGGTCGGCGGAATAGGCACAGAGGTCCTGGGCATCGCCGAAACGGCGTGCCCCCACCCGGTCCAGCTCCGGCAACAGCCGCAGGAATATCCGCGCCGTCAGGTCGGCATCGGCGGCGGCATCGTGGCGGTCCCTTACCGGTTCGTCGAAATGACCGGCCAGCGCGTCGAGCGTGTGGTCGCGGCGGCTGTCGAACGCGCCGATTGAGAGCAGCATCGTGTCCAGCGCCGGGTTTTCGATCCGCGCGACGCGGCTCATGAAAGAAAGATCGACCGCGACATTGTGGCCGACCAGTACCGCATCGCCCGCATAATCGAGAAATTCGGCGAGGACCGTCTCGATCCCGGGGGCATCCGCCACCCTCTCGTCGGTGATGCCGTGAAAACGGCTTGCCGCCGCCGGGATTGCATGCCCCGGATTGACCAGCCGCGTGAAGGTCCCGTCTTTGACGATTTCCCCGCCGCTGATCCGGACGGCACCGATCTGCACGATGCGGTCGTGCATGCTGTCGGGGCCGGTCGTCTCGGTATCGACAACCACGTAATCCAGGGCCGCCAGCGGGAGCCGCGACATATCGCTATAGCGCGTCTCAAGCTTCAGGAGATCGAAGCGGGCGGCCTGCGGGCGCGATGAGGATCTGACCGCAGCGTCTCCGTCGGCCGCCGCGGGGAGCTGGCGCCACAGAACCCAGAAAACACAGGCAATGCCGAGCCAGGTCGGCGCCAGCGCGCGGAGCATTTCGTCCATCGGCTTCGCGAACTGCCATACCGCGCCTGCCGCGAGAACCATCGTGACGATGGCGGCAAGCACAAACAGCGTGGGCAGGCTGATCCGGCGTAGCATTCAGGGTCTCCCTGGGGTCGGTCGAACACGTGTCGTGTCGGCCGGTGCAGGCTTCACATCAGATAGGGTGGCGCAGCTTGTCGTAAAGCAGGCGGATCTTGCGGACGTAGTTTTGCGTTTCGCGATAGGGCGGAATCCCGCCGTATTTCTGAACGGCGCCTTCGCCCGCATTATAGGCGGCGACGGTCTTGGTGACGTCGCCCTTGAAGCGTTTCAGCAGCCAGCGCAGATACCGCATCCCGCCGTTGATGTTTTCGGCAGGGTTAAAGGGATCGCGCACCCCGAACCGTGTCGCGGTTGCCGGGATTAGTTGCATCAGCCCCTGCGCGTTCGCCGACGAGACGGCGTCGGCCTGATAGGCGGATTCGACCTGGATGACGGCGAGCACCAGCTTGGGGTCGAGGCCGTATTGCGGCGCAAGCTTCGTGACCATGGTCCGGATTTCCGCCGGCGCATAGAGCTTCGCCTGCGCGGTCCGGCCCCAGCCATTGGGGCAGCGCGCCGAGCTCTGCTTGCCGCGCTGGCGGAAGATGCGGGCCATCGAGGCACCTTCCGGGTGGCCGAGGGCGGCTGCCCGCCTGAACCAGGCGGCGGCGCGGGCCTGATCCTGCTTGAACCCGAGCCCGCCCGCATACAGAAGCCCGATCGCATAGGCGGAATCGGCGTGACCGTCGGCATCGGCGCGGCAATACAGCAGCATCGCGATGCGGTAGTTCCGGGCGCGGCCGTCCGTCGGGTGATGGTGACGCAGCGCCATGCCGTAGGAGGCGTCCGCATCCACATAGGCCTGCGCCGGCGTCGCGGGTAGTCCCGTCGCCAGCATCAGGGCAACGGGCGCGGCAATCTGTACGAGGCGTTTCATGGGCGTTCAGCTATCGCGTTCTGCCATTGCCGCGGTGGATTTCGCCGTCTGGTGATACAGCAGTTCCCGTTCCTCGTCGGTCGGCGGCGCGCTGCGGCGGAGATCCTTGCCGAGATCGACGCCTTTCCGGACGGCGGGCCGTTCCTTGATCGCATTGCGCCAGCGCGACACGTTCGGGAAATCGTCAAGCGGCTGGCCGAGCGGTTTCGAAATCAGAATCCACGGCCAGCTTGCCATGTCGGCGATGGAATACGCGTTGCCTGCCAGCCATTCGCGGTCCGTCAGGCGGCGCTCCAGGACGCCGATACACCGGTTGTATTCGTTGGCGTATCGGGTTTTCGAATAATCGTGTTCGCCCTGCGCGTAGTTGACGAAATGGCTGATCTGGCCGGCCATCGGGCCCAGGTTGCCGACCTGCCAGAACAGCCATTCCAGCGTTTCCTTTTCGCTGACCGGATCGGTCGCCATGAACTTTCCGGCCTTGCGCGCAAGATGCAGCAGGATCGCGCCGGATTCGAATATCCGGACGGGCTTGCCGTCGTATTCCGCCGGCGGGTCGTGATCGACGATCGCAGGCATCCGGTTATTGGGGCTGATCGCCAGGAAGTCCGGCGCGAACTGTTCGCCTTTCGAGATATTCAGCGGGATCATGCGGTAATCGAGACCGCATTCCTCCAGCATGATGGATACCTTCCAGCCGTTCGGCGTCGGCCAGTAATAGAAATCGATCATTCCGCCGCATCCTTGTTTGTACCTGCAAGGGCGGCAATCTGATCCGCCGTGTAGCCGATCTCGCCCAGAACCTCCGCCGTGTGCTCGCCGAGCGCCGGGCCGCCGCGGCGGTGTTCCGTCGGCGTCGCCGAAAACCGGGCGGCGGGGCGCGCCTGGCGCACGCCGCCGGCAAGATGGTGGAGCGTCTCCACCACGATTTCGTTGGCGACGACCTGCGGGTGACCGATCGCCTCGGTGCGGGTCAGCACGGGCGCGCAGGGCACGTCTTCCGCTTCCAGCCGGGCGATCCATTCATCGGCCGGGCGTGTCCGCAGAACGTCCTGGGTCAGGGCCAGGCGGGCGTCGATATTCTCCTGGCGCAGCGCGGGGGTCGTGAAACGCGGATCGTCCAGAAGTTCCTGCATGTCGAATGCGCGGCTCAGCCCCGCCCATTCCTTGTTGCTCTGGACGGCGACGCTGATATGGCCGTCGACGGTTTCGTATATCAGGTCGATGAAACTCGCCGCGTTCTGCTGCGGGAAAGGTTTGTCGATAAAGGTCTGGCTGCCCATGTCGGAGCCCCACAGGAACGCGATGATCGCGTCCAGCATGGACAGGCGGATATGCTGGCCTTCGCCGGTGCGGGTGCGGGACAGCAGCGCCGCCGTGATGGCCTGGGCCGCGACGATGCCGGTCAGTTTGTCGGGCAGGATGGTGCGCACCAGCCGCGGGCGTTCGGCGTCCGATCCGGCCTGCACGGTCGCCAGACCGGACAGCGCCTGTATCAGCGGATCGTAGACCGGTTTGCCGGCATAGGGGCCGGTTTCGCCGAAACCGCTGATCGATACGTAGACGATGTCGGGGCAGGCGGCGCGGATATCCGCTTCGCCGATTCCCATGCGGTCGACCACGCCGGGACGGAAATTCTGGATAAACACATCCGCGCCTTCGCACAGCTTCAGCAGGGCCTGCCGGGCCTCCGCGTCCTTGAGATTCAGGGCGACGGAGCGCTTGTTGCGGTTGTTGTTGATGAAATTCGCCGAAAACCCGTTCTGCTTGTTGGCCGACGCGCGCGTGTGGTCGCCGCCGCCCGGGTTCTCGACCTTGATGACGTCTGCACCCTGGTCGGCGAGCAGCATGGTCGCCGAGGGGCCCGAGACCATCGACGTGACGTCGATGATGCGAAATCCGTGAAGAGGTCCTGTCATGCCTTCAATATACAGGGGATTATGCGGGCAGGTCTAATTGTCCGGTACGGCGGCGGATCGCGCGGGACAGGATGCCATAGCGCGGGGCGGCAATCATGGCGGCGGTCTGCAGCATGCCGGCGACCACCGCGATCATGCCCGCCGCACTCAGCGAATTCGCATCGCCCCATAGCTGCGGTCCGAACGCGGCGAGAACGTATCCGCCCACCCCGGCAATCACGGCGACCAGAACGCTCAGCCATAATTGTCGCGACAGGCTGTCGGTCAGCATCCGCGCCGTCGCGGCCGGGCAGATGAACATCGCGATGACCAGGATGGACCCCACGGCCTCGAACGCGGCGACGGCTGCAAGCGCGACGACGACGATCAGCGCCGTCGAAATCGTCCGGACCGGCAGGCCGAGACTGGCCGCGAGGCCGGGATCGAAGGTCGATACCTTCAGTTCCTTGTAAAATGCGGTAATCGCGGCCGCGATGGCGAAGGTCACGCCGGCAAGCGTGATGAGCTGGCGCGGCAGGTGCGACAGCGCCTCCCATGTCAGCGCGTCGTTCCAGCCGGTCACGCCGAGCCAGAGCGTCGATTCCAGGTTTCCGTACAGCGCGTGTTCGACATCGATATGGGCGTTCGATGCACCGGTCTGTTCCAGCAGGACGATGCCGATCGCAAACATGGTGGTGAAGACGACGCCCATGGCCGCGCCCGGTTCCAGCCGCCCCGCGCGCCGGATGATTTCGATCAGGCCGGCGGCGATAACGGCGGCGGCCACTGCCCCCAGCATGAGCGGCAGGCTGGCGATGGTCCCGGCGATCAGGAACCCCGCGACGATTCCGGGCAGGGCAACGTGGGAAATCGCATCGCCGATCAGCGCCTGACGCCGCAGCACCAGGAAATTCCCGAGCAGCCCGCAGCTCGTCGCGGACAGGACCGCCACGAGGATCGCCGGCAGGTCGATGGACAGGAAATCCGCCCCCGTCATCGGGCCCCGCTTTCGAGCGTGGCGATGATATCCGCCGACAGCACCTCTTCGATACGCGCCCCCGACAGCGGGTTGAACGCCAGCGCGGCATCGGGATGCCGGAGGCGATAGGTGTGCCAGAGGCGGTCCTGGCGGCGCATGTCCGCCGCGGCCCGTCTGCCGCTCTCGGTAATTCTCGCATCGCCGTCGATATAGCGGCGCAGGCGCATCACCCGGTAGGACAGCCCGTCCGGCGGCAGGTATCCGTCGGCCATCGCCAGCAGGCCGCGTATCGATGCCGCCCGCAGGCGCATCCTCAGACGCCGGACCGCCCACCCGATCACCCCGCGCCTGGGCGCAAACAGCAGGCTGAAAGCGAAGATGACGGCCGCGGCCAGCACGATCACCGCGCCGGCCGGCATGTCGGGCAGCAGCGCGGACAGGCTGCCGCCGATCCATCCCGCAAGGCCGCCGAACGCGCCGGACAACACGACCAGGCGGCCCAGCCTTTCTGTCCAGAATCGCGCGGCTGCCGGAGGAATGATGACCAGCGCGATAATCAGGACGAGGCCGACGGTCTTGAGCCCGATGGCGACGATCGCCAGCAACAGGCCGATCATCGCGAGGTCGAGCCGCGCGACCCGCCAGCCCAGAGCCGCCGCAAAATCTTCATCGAATGCGACCGCCCCGAATTCCTTCAGCAGCAGCAGCGCGATCAGGATCGCCAACAGCGATGCGCCGCCGATCAGCTGGGCTTCCCCGGCGGTCAGCGCCGCGGTGGAGCCGAGCAGGAAACTGTTCAGCCCCGCCTGACCCGCCGTCTCCAGGGTCTGGATATGGCTGAGCAGGACGATGCCAAGTCCGAAGAAAACGCTGAGGACCGTGCCGATGGCGGTATCTTCCGGCAGGCGGGTATGGTCGCGTATCCACTGGACGCACAGCACGCCAAGCACGCCCGTTGTCGCGGCGCCGGCCATCAGCAGCGCAAGATTCCGTCCCGTGCCCCCGAGTGCTATTCCGATCAGAAAGGCGATGGCGATCCCGGGCAGGGTGGCATGGCTGATCGCATCAGAAATCAGCGCGCGCTTGCGCAGGAAGGTAAAAACCCCGATGACGCCGCCGCCGATCCCCAGCGCCATGACGCCGGTGAGGACAATCGACGTGTTATATCCCCCCTGAAACGTCAGGACGGCATAGAGGTCTCCGGACATCGGGGTCAGGCGGTGCGGGCGATTGCCCGGATTTCGGTTTCGGCGAGCCGTCCGCCATAGGCGCGCTGCAGGACCTCTTCGGTCAGCACGTCGCGCACGGGGCCCTGGGCGATCGCCCGGACGTTCAGGATCAGCGCATGGTCGAAATAATCGGTGACCGTCTGCAGGTCGTGATGAACGCACAGGACCGTGGCACCCGCGTCGCGGACACCGCGCATCACATCGACGATGGCGCGTTCCGTCGCAACATCCACGCCGGCGAAGGGCTCGTCCATCAGGTAGAGATCGGCCTTCTGGGCGAGCGCACGGGCAAGGAAGACCCGTTGCTGCTGCCCGCCGGAAAGCTGGCCGATCTGGCGGCCCGCAAAATCGGCCATGCCGACCCGGTCGAGATAGTCGCGGGCGGCGTCCCGGTGACGGCGCCGCACCGGGCGGCACCAGCCGATTTCGCCGTACAGGCCCATCGCGACGACGTCTTCGGCCGAGGCCGGGAAATCCCAGTCGACGCTGGTGCGCTGGGGCACATACGCGATCCGCCGCCGCGCCTGGCGCAGCGTACTGCCGAATACGCGCACGTCGCCCGCAAGGGCGGGAACCAGTCCGAGGACAGCCCGGATCATTGTCGATTTACCCGCGCCGTTCGGCCCGATCACGGCAATCAGGCCCCGGTCGGGCGCGTCGTAGTCGAGGTCCCAGACCGCGGGCTTGTCGTCATAGGCCACCGAAAGGCCGCGGATCGAGAGCGGCGACGGCGCGGCAAAGTCGCGGGGCTGTCTGGCCTCGAAAGGTATCAGGCGGGGAGGGCTCATCGGTCAGTCTTTCCCCTGTGCGAGTTGTCCGCCAAGACCCACTGCCGGCGCCTCGCCGCCGAGGGCGCGGACGATCGTCGTGACATTGTGGTCGAACATGCCGAGATAGGTTCCGGTATATCCGCCGCCGGCGCCCATCGCGTCCGAAAACAGCGAGCCGCCGATACGGACCGTGTGACCGCGCATGGCGGCGCCTTCGACGAGGGCGCGGACATTGCGGGTCGAGACGGTCGTTTCGATGAAAACGGCGGAAATCCTGCGCTTGACCAGCGTGTCGACCAGCATTTCTATCTTGTGTATCCCGGCTTCGCTGTCCGTGCTGATCCCCTGAATGGCCAGGACGTCGATGCCATAGGCGCGCCCGAAATAGCCGAAGGCGTCATGGGCCGAAACCAGCGCCCGGGACGTCGGCGGAATGCTGGCGATCGCCGACCGGGCGCGGTCGTCCAGCGCGCGCAGTTTCCTGAAATAGGCGGCGGCGTTGGTCCGGTAGGTGGCGGCGTTTGCCGGGTCGTGGCGCATCAGGGCGTCGACCGCCGCGCGCAGCGCCTGTTCCCACAGGGTGGGGTCCATCCAGACATGGGGGTCATGGGTCTTGCCGTCACCGGGAAGCAGGTTTTTCGCCCGCAGGGTATCGGCAATGCCGACCACCGGTTTCCGTGCCGCGAACCGCGCCAGCATGTCGACCATCTGGGCTTCGAGATGGAGGCCGTTATAGAAGACGATATCGGCGCGATTGATCTTCGCGACATCCGATCTGGTCAGGCGGTAAAGATGCGGATCGACGCCGTTCCCCATCAGGGTGACGATGTCCGCCTTGCCGGCGGTAATCTCCGACAGCGGCTGGCCGATCTGCGCGATGGTGGCGACGACGTTCTTGCGGGCATGGGCGGGCAGGGCGGCCGTTGCCGCGAACAGGACCATTGCCGCGCACGCAATCGTCCATCTGATCCCGAAAGTTCCCGTCATCCGTCCCACCGGTAGCGCCGCAGTGTATCCCGCAGTCACCCGGACTCTATACCCGCGACCGAATTACGCAAGCGCTAATATTGTAAAACATGGCTATAAATATTAGCAGAAGCTAACTTTTGAGCGCACGAATGAGTCCTGTCCGGGCCTTTTCGTTCGGTTGCGAGTGGTCAGTCGGCGAGCACTGCCATGAAATCGCACTGGATCATGACCGGCGAATCGCCCTCCAGCGTGAATGCATGGCGGGCGGGGCGGTTTTCGGGGTCGGGAAACATTGCCGTCCACTCGGCGTTCAGCGCCGCCCGGTCGGACGGGTCTTTCAGCCAGACGCTCATCTTGATGATGTCGTCCGTCGTGCCGCCCGCCGCTTTGACGATTTCGCGGACGTGATCGAACATGATCGCGCATTGCGCCTCGATGGTGTCGGGGATGGTCTCGCTGCGCGTATCGCGGCCCATGATGACCCCGGTGGCCAGCAGATTGCCGATCACCGACGCGTTGGGGATGGGGTTCTTGTGGCTGAACCCGTCGATATGGATGCTCTTGCGTCGGCTCATGGGTGTCCTAATTCATGTATTTGATGCTGCAGCCATAGGCGCGGGTCTTTGCCACACTCACGGCACGACCTGCCTGGATATCCGCCAGCGCCATCCGGACATGATTCCGCGCCCCCCTGATCGAATCCGGATGCCAGTTCGAATTATTGTCAATCGCGCCATAATAGGCGAGCCGGCCGGCGCCGTCGATAATCGCCATGGTCGGGGTATGGCGGGCGGCATACAGCCGGCCGATTTTTCCGTCGGGGTCCAGCAGGACACCGCCGGGCGCGGCGTTGCGCTCGGCGTTCAGCGCTTCGGCCTGCCTGCCGTCGACATGCCCCTCAAGCCCCGGCGCCGACGAGATCACCTGCAGCCAGACAATGCCGTCTTTCGCCGCATCGCGCTGAATCGCCTGCATGTTGCCGCTGCTGTAATGCTTCCGCACATAGGGGCAGTCATGGTTGGTCCATTCGAGAACCACGGTCTTGCCTTTGAAATCGCCAAGCGCGACCGGTTTGCCGCGGCTGTCCGTGCCGCTGAACGCGGGGGCGGCCTTTCCGGTCTCCGGCGTCGCCGACGCGCTCTGCGGCAGGGCAATCATCAGGGCCGCGCCGGCGGCAAGGGATAACAGGGATCGGAAATTCATGGCGGCCTCCATCATGCGGCGTGTCCGGTAAAGATAGGTCAGACCGGTTTCACGTCAACGCGCCGCACATTCCGTTCAACGCTCTATCTGACGTATCCCGGATTGTCCTCGGCCAGGCGCGCGAGCACGTCCTCGCGCAACAGTTTCTGCGCCGCATGGCGGGTTTTACCGACCTCGTCATAGACGCCCGCCCGCAGATCCGCCGCGAATTTGCGGTTCAGCCGGTGCAGCGCCTGGTCATCCGTTTCGGTCCCGTCCGCGCCATACAGGGCTTGCAGCGCCGCCAGTTCTTCCGGCCACGCCGTCGCGCCGTTGCCAAGTTCCCGGCGCGCAATGCCCAGCGCCGATGCGATCAGCGCCACGTTGTAGCGCTGGCGGTTCGACAGATCGGTCGCGACCTCGCTGGATAGCGTGCGTTCGGCGGCTTCCAGAAGTTCGCGGGCGTCGGGCCGGTTCCTCATGACAGGGCTCCCGTCAGGTTCAGGCATTCGTATTCGATCTCTGCGATACGCCGCCCGATCAGGGCCAGTTCGAGACTGATCTCGCTGCCCGACCGGTGCCGCATCGCCTGTTGCAGGGCGATCACGGCCCAGCGCACATGCGCCATCGCTTCCCAGTACTGCACCAGAACGGGATCGATTGTGCGGCCGGAAGCCTGTTCGTAGGCCCGGTAGAAAACATCCCTTGGAGCAATCCCGCCGGCATCGAGTTGCGGCCCCGCGAAACGCCAGCAGCGTGCGCAGAACCACGCGATATCCTCGTGCGGATCGCCCCAGCCGGCGAATTCCCAGTCGAGAATCCCGGTGAGCGCGTCGTCATCGACCATGTAATTCCCGGTCCGGAAATCCCGGTGGCAGAGCACCGTTTCCCCCACCGGCGGCGCGTTGATCTCCAGCCAGCGCAGCGTCCATTCCAGGACCGGGTGCGGCTCCGGCATCTCGTCCAGATAGGCGCGGTAGGTTGCAATGGCGTCCGTCGCCGGGGTGTCGCGAATAGCGCCCAGGAAACCCAGCGTCGGATGCGGCGGCTGGATACCGTGAATACGCGCCAGTTCCCGGGCGAGCGTTTCCGCCAGGGCCGGCTGCGCGCCCGCGCGGGCAATCCGGTTGCCCAGCGCCGTGCCGGTAACGCGCTCCATCAGATAGAACGGCTTACCCGCGATGGCGGCGTCCCCGCAATGCCAGAACGGTCGCGGCACGCGCACGCCTGCAGCTTCCGCGGCTTTCAGAAGGGCGAATTGCTGGTCGAGCGGCCGGCTTTCGGAAATCGTCGCCATCGCTTCGGTCCGCAAAACCAGGTCGTGCCGGCCGTCGAAAGCGCCGCCATGAATGGTCACCGTCAGGGCGCGGTTTTCCTGAATGGCGCCGCCGGACAGCAAAGCGCCGTCTTCGATCGTGACGCTGTCGGCGCCGGCGGCATCGCGGATGAAAGGGGAAAGCGGCATGTCAGTCCCAGCTCCAGAAATCGGTACCCTCGCTCAGCAGGTGGCGCGACAGGACCATTTTGTGGGTCTCCGACGATCCGTCCACCAGACGCGCCTGACGGGCATAGCGGTACATCCATTCAAGCGGGGTGTCCTTCGAATAGCCGCGCGCGCCGCGCAGCTGGATGGCGGTGTCGATGGCCTTGTGCAGCGTCTCCGACACCATGACCTTCGCCATGGATACTTCCTTGCGCGCGAAATCCCCGGCGTCCAGCTTGACCGCCGCGCGCATGGTCAGCAGGCGGCCGATTTCGATCTGCATGGCCGCTTCGCCGAGCAGCCACTGAACGCCTTCGTGGTCGGCGAGCGTTTCGCCGAAGGCCTTGCGGTCGCGGACATAGTCGAAGGTTTCTTCCAGCGCGCGCCGCGCCATGCCGGTCCAGCGCATGCAATGGGTCAGCCGTGCGGTGCCGAGGCGGATCTGGGTCAGTTTCAGCCCGTCGCCGATTCCCATCAGGCGGTTCTCGTCGGGAATTTCCAGCCCGTCGAAGCTGAGCTCGCAATGGCCGCCATGTTCCTCCGGCCCCATGATCGGGATGCGGCGCAGGATTTCCCAGCCCGGCTGGTCGGCGTCGAACAGGAAGGCCGACAGGCCCTTGCGGGTATCGTCCGATGTCCGCGCGATCAGAATGAAATGCTGGGCTTCGCCGGCCCCGGTGATGAACCACTTCCGTCCGTTGACGACCCAGGCATCGCCCTTTTTCACGGCGGTGGTCATCATCGCCGATGGGTCCGACCCCGATCCCGGCGCCGGTTCGGTCATGGCGAAGGACGATCGTACCTTCCCGTCGATGATCGGCTGCAGCCAGCGTTCCTTCTGCGCCTCGGTCGCGACCTTGTTCAGGACCGTCATGTTGCCGTCATCGGGCGCGGCGCAGTTGAAACAGACCGGCCCGAAGATCGACCGGTTCATTTCCTCGTAGCACGGCGTGATCCCGGCGACGTTCAGCCCCTGACCGCCGCGGTCCTTCGGCATCTGCAGGGCCCACAGCCCCGCCTCCTTCACTTTGGCGCGCACGGAATCGAGGACGTCGGGGCGGATGTTTTCGTGTTCGTCGTAATTCGACCGGTCCGCTTCAAGCGGCATGATATGGGTCTCGACGAAGGCGCGAACGCGGACCCGGTAGTCTTCGATCTCGGGGGGAAGGGTAAAATCCATTCTGTACCTTACATGCCGCTCAGGCTCAGGCCACCGTCGACGGTGACGATCTCGCCGGTCATATAACGGCCTGCGGGGGATGTCAGCAACAGCAGCACGCCCTCGAGGTCGGCGATTTGTCCGAACCGGCGCTGGGGCACGCGTTTGACAATGCGCTCCCCCGCCGGTCCGTTCAGAAAATCCGTATTCAGGTCGGTCTCGATATAGCCGGGCGCCAGCGCGTTCACCGATATGCCGTGGCGGGCGAGTTCCAGCGCCGATGTCCGCGTCAGCTGGTTGATCCCGGCCTTTGATGCCGAATAGGCATGCACCTGTCCGGTGGGCGTCTGGCCGAGCATCGACGAGACGTTGACGATCCGGCCGCCACTTCCGGCCGCGATCATCCGTCTGGCTGCGGCCTGGGTGACGAGAAAGCATCCCGTGAGGTTGGTGTCGATCACCTGTCGCCATTCCTCGGGCGGTGTTTCCGTCAGCGCCCGGTTGGTGACCGTGCCCGCATTGTTGACCAGAACGGTGACAGTGCCGAACGCCCTTTCGGCGGCGTCCAGCGCGGCCTCTATGCTGTCCGGGTCAGTGACGTCGAGGGCCACTGCAAGGGCTGTATCTCCGATTTCCCGAGCGGCCTCGTCGCATTTATCGATTCGCCGCGCGCCGAGGACAACCTTCGCGCCCGCCGCCGCCAGGAACCCGGCAAAGCTGCGGCCGAGTCCGGATGACGCCCCGGTGACCAGGGCTATCTGCCCGGAAAGGGAAAAATCGGCCGTCATGCTGTGCTGATCCGGCGCATGCTATTCGCCCCTGAAAGACGGTTTCCGCTTGTTCACGAAGGCATCGATCCCTTCCCGTGCATCGGCGGTGCGGGTCAGATCGCTGATCGACCGGGTTTCCCGGTCCATCTGGGTCTCCAGCCCGCTGGTCCATGTATCCTGCAGCAACCGCTTTGTTGCGCCAAAGGCTTTCGTCGGACCTGCTGCGAAGGCTTTTGCCTGCGCCATGGCCTCGGCCTGCAGGTCTTCGTCCGGCACGACGCGGTCGACGATGCCCATCTGCTGTGCCTCTTCCGCGCTCAGCATCCGGTTTGTCAGCATCAGTTCGCGCGCCCGGCGCAGCCCGATCAGCCGGGGCAGGAACCATGTCGACGATCCGTCCGGCGACAGCCCCGCCGCCGTATAGGCAAGGGTAAATCGGGTTGAGCTGCCGGCAATCGCATAATCGCAGGTGGCGGCAAGGCTGAACCCCGCGCCCGCCGCCATGCCGTTGATCGCGCCGACGACCGGCGCGTCCATATGCGCCATGCGGGCAATCGCGGCGTGCAGCAACCCGGTGATTTCCTTCAGGGACGCGCCGAGCTTGTCGCCCTGGGCCTCGAAATATTTCAGATCGCCGCCGGCGGAAAACATCGACCCTTCGCCGGTCAGCACTACGGCGCGGATGTCGGCGCGCGCGTCACAGGCGATGGCGGCCTCGAACAGATCGCGCGACAGAGCGGGGTTAAAGGCATTGGCCGCTTCCGGGCGATTGAGCCCGATCCGGGCGATGCCGTCGGCAACGTCGAAGGTGAGCGTTTCGAAGGACGGGGTTTCGGCAGTGTTGATCGTCACATCCATCTCTTTCCTGCGATTGTCATGCGCCGCACCCGGCTATAGTTTTGGTTTAACCGCAAAAGAACGGACAATCAAAGGGAGGGCCGCATGCTTGGCCTCATGATGGACAAGCCGCTGCTGATTTCGTCGCTGCTCGATCATGCGGCGGCCTATCATGGCGGCACGGAAATCGTTTCGCGCACCGTCGAGGGACCGGTCCACCGCTATACCTATGCCGATGCCGCGCTGCGTTCCCGGAAACTGGCGAAGGCCCTGCAGGCCCTCGGTGTGGCGGAAGGCGACCGGGTCGCCACGCTCGCCTGGAACGGTTATCGCCATTACGAGCTGTATTACGGCGTATCCGGCATGGGCGCGATCTGCCACATGATCAATCCCCGCCTGTTCGCGGCCCAGATCGCCTATATCGTCAATCATGCCGAGGACATCCTGGTCTTCGTCGACCTGACATTCGTCTCGCTGCTCGAAGAAATCGCACCCGATGCGGGAACGGTGAAGGGCTTCGTCATCATGACCGACGAAGCCCATATGCCCGAAACGTCGCTGCCCAACGTCTATTGCTACGAGACGCTGCTCGACGTGCAGGACGGGGATTACGACTGGCCGCAGCTGGACGAACGGACGGCGTCGTCCATGTGCTACAGCTCGGGCACGACCGGAAACCCGAAGGGCGTGCTGTATTCCCACCGGTCCACCGTGCTGCATGCCTGGGCGGCGGTGACGCCGGACATGCTGGGTATCGCCGCGCGCGACACCGTTCTGCCGGCGGTACCGATGTTTCATGTGAACGCCTGGGGGCTGCCCTACGCCGCGACGATGACCGGCGCGAAGCTGGTGATGCCCGGTGCGTCGATGGACGGCGAAAGCCTGCACCGGCTGATCGACGGGGAAGGGGTGACGATGTCCGCCGGCGTGCCCACCGTCTGGCTCGGGTTGCTCGATTACCTCGAACGCAGCGGCAAGCGGCTGGACGGATTCGAACGCTGCGTGATCGGCGGCTCGGCCACCCCGCGGGCGATGATCGTCAGGCTGCAGGAGGACTACGGCGTCAACGTGCTCCATGCATGGGGAATGACCGAAATGTCGCCGCTCGGGACCGTGAACTGGCCGAAAAACGGCATGGAGGACGAGACCGATGCCGAGCGCCTCGACCGAGAGGTCAAACAGGGCCGCCCGTGCTACGGCGTCGATCTGAAAATCGTCAATGACGATAATGAACGCCTGCCCGAGGACGGGGAAGCCTTCGGCGAGCTCAAGGCCCGCGGGTTCTGGGTGTGCAGCGAATATTACCGGGGCGAAGGCCACAGCCACGACGCCGATGGCTGGTTCTCGACCGGCGACGTCGCGACCATCGATGCGGACGGTTACATGCATGTCACCGACCGGTCCAAGGACGTGATCAAATCGGGCGGCGAATGGATCAGTTCGATCGAGCTGGAAAACGTCGCCGTCGGCCATCCCGGCGTGTTCGAGGCCGCGGTGGTCGGGGTCGCCCATCCGAAATGGGACGAACGCCCGCTTCTGGTGGTTGTGCGCAACGAGGGCAGTTCGGTGACGCGCGACGAATTGCTCGCCTATTACGAGGGCAAGGTCGCAAAATGGTGGATTCCGGACGACGTCGCCTTTGTCGACGAACTGCCCCATACGGCGACCGGCAAGCTGCTGAAAATGGACCTGCGCGATAAATTCCGGGATTACGCTTTGCCGACGGCGTAGGCGCGCAGCCTGCCGCCGCCCGCTGTCACAAAACTATCACCGGCCTGTCATTGCGCCGTCAGGCCGTGTCGCGACTATACGCTTGCGAACGACATCGGGCAGATCCACCCTCCGGAAGTCTGAAAACCAGCCGGTCTGTGCAAAGCAGGCCCGCTCCTTCCGACCATTGGACATTCACCCCGTCTGGCCGGTGGCCGGAACTTCCGGGCGGGTCTGTCTCCGTCGTCCCGCAGTCACATTTGACCGGTGACCTCCCCGCCCGGGATACCGCCGGCAAAAGATGTGAGCCTCCCTGTGTCACTTGCCGGAATCCTCGTCGGATTCCGGCATTTTTTTATGCCTTCCCGGCGTCGACATCCGACAGGAAGTCGTCCAGCACCGTGTTGAACAGTTCCGGTTCCTCCAGGTTCAGGACGTGGCCGGTATTCGGCAGCACGAACAGCCGGGACCGCTCGATCAGGTCTTTCATGAACAGCCCGGGGGCGAGGCAGCGCTGGTCGTCGTCGCCGGTCACGATCATGGTCGGCACCGGAATGGCGCGGATTTCGGCTTCGAGGTCCCACAGGCCCGGACGCGATGCCTGCACGCCGCGTTGGGTCAGCGCCGAGCCGATATCGGGGTGTTCGGCAAGCCGCGCGACAAAGGCGGCCCAGCCGCGCGGGTCCTTGTCGCGGAAGGTCAGGCGGCCGGGTACCGTGACGTATTCTTCGGCGTAGTCCGCGGCACCCCGGGTCTCGAAATTGTCGGCGACGGCGAGGGACAGGTTGCGGAATTCCTCCCGCGTATCCGGCTCGGCGCCGTAACCGCAGCCGCAGACCGTCAATGACAGCGCACGGTCCGGATAGGCCATGCCGAAGTGGAGCGTCGCGAAACCGCCCATGGACAGCCCGACGATATGGGCTTTTTCAATGCCGAGGTGATCGAGGACGGCGAGCGCATCGGCGCGGGCGATGTCCTGGGAATAGCTTGCGATATCTTCGGGCACGTCGGACCCCGGATAGCCGCGCGCGGAATAGACGATGCAGCGCCGCCGCCGGCTGAAATGGCTGACCTGCGGGTCCCAGGCGCGCCAGTCGCCGGCGAATTCGTGGATGAACAGGATCGGCGGGCCGTCTCCCGCTTCCTCGTAATAGAGTTTGACGCCGTCTTTCGCGGTCGCATGGGGCATTGATGCATCCTCCCTGTTATTGAATTCAGTATGGCCATCTGCGCCGGGTCATGCCAGAGCGGTTGCGCGCCGCCCCAAGCGATGGATAATGGCGCGCAATGACACATGGCGCAGACAGATGACCAGAATCCTCGTGACCGGCGGCGCCGGCTATGTCGGCAGCCATGCCTGCAAGGCGCTTGCGGCGGCGGGGTACGAGCCCGTGGTGTTCGACAATCTCGTCGCCGGGCATGACTGGGCGGTAAAATGGGGCGCGCTGGAACAGGGAGACCTCCTCGACCGCGACCGGATCGCCGAGGTCGTTGCCGCCTATAAACCCGCCGGCGCGATCCATTTTGCGAGCTTCGCCTATGTGGGCGAATCCGTGACCAATCCCGGAAAATACTGGCGCAACAACGTGTCGGGCGCGATCAACCTGTGCGATGCGCTGGCGGCGGCGGACACCAAGGCCATCGTCTTTTCCAGCAGCTGCACCGTGTACGGAGAGACCGGAGCTGCGTTCATATCCGAGGCCGAGCCGGTTTCGCCCATCAATCCCTACGGCAACACCAAGCGCGCCATCGAAATCATGCTCGCGGATTACGAGGTTGCAACCGGCATGCGGAACACCGTGCTGCGGTATTTCAACGCCGCCGGGTGCGATGCCGACGGCGAGATCGGCGAGGATCACGATCCCGAAACGCATCTGATACCGCTCGCGATTGCGGCGGCGGCGGGGGACCGCGATGTCCTGAAGATATTCGGCACCGACTATCCCACGCCGGACGGCACCTGCATTCGCGATTACGTCCATGTCACCGATCTCGCGAATGCCCATGTGCGTGCGGTCCGCCGCATGCTCGAGGGCGGGGGGTCGGACGTGTTCAACCTCGGTGCCGGAAACGGCTGTTCGGTGCGCGACGTGATCGATACGGTCGGGCGCATCGTCGGCGCCCCGGTGACGGCGATGGAAGATGCCCGCCGGGCGGGCGACCCGGCGCGGCTCGTTGCCGATATCGCGCATGCGCAACAGGGTCTCGGCTGGCAGCCGGTGCATTCTTCGCTCGATAATATCGTCTCGACGGCATGGAACTGGTACCGCGCGCATCGTTCTGCGGGACGGGCGTAGCCCGATATGCCGGCATTCCGTTCGACCCTGGTTCTCGGCGGCGCGGCGTCGGGCAAAAGCGCCTATGCCGAGGATCTGGTGCTGCGCCTGCCGGGCCGCCCCGTCTATATCGCGACGGCACAGGCTTTCGACGGCGAGATGACCGACAAGATCGCAGTGCACCGGGCGCGCCGGGGAGAGAGCTGGACCACCGTCGAGGAGCCGCTCGATCTTGCCGGGGCCATCGCCCGCACGGATGCGCCGGACGCGACGCTGCTGGTCGATTGTCTGACGATGTGGCTGAACAACCTGATGGCGGCCGACCGCGATTCCGCGGCGGAGTCCGCGCAACTGGTCGATGTCATGGGCGGCCTGCAGGGGCGGATCGTTCTGGTGGCGAACGAGGTCGGCCTCGGGATCGTACCGGACAACGCGCTGGCGCGGGATTTCCGCAACCGGCACGGCATGCTGAACCAGGCGGTCGCCGCCGCCGCCGACCGGGTTGTGTTCGTTGCCGCCGGATTGCCGCTCGTCCTCAAAGGGGATGCGGATTGACCGGGGTGGAGCACGGCGGCGATCTGTCAAAGGCCTCGGCGCATTTCGGCGATCCGGCCGGCGGCTGGGTGGATCTCAGCACCGGGATCAATCCCCGGCCGTGGGCCGTCGATGCCGCCCTGCTGGACGGGCTCCACGCGCTTCCCGACAGCGCCCGGATGGACGCGCTGTTGCGGGCCGCCGCCAATGCATACGGCGTGGGTGATCCCGGCCGTGTGGCGGCGGCACCCGGGACCCAGGCGCTTATCCAGTGGCTTCCAAGATTATATCCGGCGGGCCGGACGGCGATCCTGTCGCCGACCTATGGCGAGCATGCGGCGGCCTGGCGCCTTGCCGGACATGACGTCGTCGAGGTCGGCGCGCTTCCGGCCGCCGCGGATTTCGACGCTGTCGTGCTGACGCGGCCCAACAACCCCGACGGACGCGCGCCCGGCCGCGCCGATGTCGCGGCGCTTGCCGGGGAGATGGCGGCCAAGGGCGGTGTGCTGGTGGTCGACGAGGCTTTTGCCGATCTCGATGCGGCGGCCTCCGTCGCCGCGCAGGCGGAACGCGGTCTGGTCGCCTTGCGCAGTTTCGGGAAGTTTTATGGTCTTCCGGGGCTTCGGCTGGGCTTCGCCGTTACCGATCCGACGACTGCCGCGTCCATCTCGGAGGCGCTCGGGCCGTGGCCGGTATCGTCCCTCGCGGCGGATATCGGCGCGGCGGCGCTGGCGGATGGTCCCTGGCAGGGTGAAACACGGACCTGGCTCGCGGAGAACGCCCGGCGACTCGACACCCTGCTGACGGCGGCGGGGTTCGATATCGTCGGCGGCACCGATCTGTACCGGCTGGCGTCGCGTAACGATGCCATGACGCTTTATGAAAAACTCGGGCGCGCCGGCATCTATGTGCGGATGTTTCCGGCGCAGCCTTCCTGGCTGCGCTTCGGACTGCCGGGCAGTGAAGAACACTGGACACGGCTGGAAAGGGCGATGCAGCCATGACCGCTGAGACAACGGAATGGTGGCTGGTCCGGCATGCGCCGACGGTCAATCCCGGCAAGACGGTCTACGGCTCGCTCGATCTCGATATCGAGGTGCCGCCCGCGGCGGCGTTCGAGGCGCTCTCGGCGGTTCTGCCGGCGGATCCCGTCTGGATGGTGTCGAACCTGTCGCGCACCCGAAGGACCCTGGACGGCATCCTGGCGGCGCGCGGCGTGACGCCGGAAGAGGTCCACATTGAACCTGCCTTTGCGGAACAGCATTTCGGCGACTGGGAAGGGCGGCCGAGCGCCGAGGTCTGGGCCGAGATTCGCGATACCGAAAAATCATGGCCCGCCGACATCCGCCCCCCCGGCGGGGAGACCTTTTCAGATGTGGCGAGGCGCGTCGGGGCGGCCGCGCATCGCTGGTCGGAGAAATTTGCCGGCCGGCAGGTCGTCGCCGTCCTCCATTCCGGCAGCATCCGCAGCTTCCTGTCCACGGCGATGGGCGGCGCGCCGGTGGAATCCCTGTCCTATGTCATCGATACCCTGTCGGTCACACGGTGCGATTATCTGGGGCCGGAAAGCTGGCGGATCGGTTTCGTCAACCGGCCTCCACGATGACGCCGGCGATGATCGCGAGGGCGAAAAGCTCCGCCACCTGCTGGGCCGCGCCGAGCACGTCTCCCGTATAACCCCCAAGGTTGCGCCGCGCGAACCAGGCGACAAGGGCGGCACCGATGGCCCCGGCGATCAGGCAGACCAACCAGCCGGCGGGGGCCGCGATTGCGGCGATTGCCGCGGCCAGCAGCAACGCGATGATCCAGTTTGCGGCATCCGGCGTGCCGGCCCGGGTGCCCAGTCCGTCGGCCTTGGCCGGCGATCCGAAAGCCATCAGCGCCGGCATCGTCGCGCGGCTCACCGCGGCCGAGGCGACCAGCGCGCCCAGCACGAGGGAGGGCCGGCCGATGGTGGCGATGGCGGCGGCGCGCCCGGCGACGGAGACGATCAGGGCGATCGCGCCATAGGCGCCGATACGGCTGTCCGACATGATTTCCAGCCGCTTTGCCCGATCGGCGCCGCCCCATATGCCGTCCGCGAGGTCGGACAGCCCGTCTTCATGCAGACCGCCCGAGGCAATGACCAGCGCGACGACGGCAAACAGGGCGGAAATGTAGACGGGCAGGCCTATGGCGGCGCCGACCGCGTAAACCAGTCCCGCGATCGTCGCGACCAGAACGCCGGCCACCGGAAACGCCCACATCCCGGCGGCCAGCTTGCGGGCGGCCGCGGCCGGCCAGGCCGGCGCGGGCAGCCGTGTGAGGAACACCACGCTCAGATAGACATCTTTCAGCAAGTTAAATTTGTCGTCTGATGGATCCGAAGCTGCCATTGGTTTTCCTAAATGCTATCTCTGTCGCCTGAACGGGAGAAAATCTTGCACTACGACGATATCGCAAAACTGTTCGAAAATCTGCCGTCAGTTGATCCTGATGCTCAAGATGCTGCATCTTCGCGGGAAGGCAACCTCACGAAACCCGCGGGGTCTCTCGGCAGGCTTGAAGACCTGTCCGCGTGGTGCGCCGCGTGGCAGGGGCGCCATCCCGCCACGCTCGACAATATCCGGATCATCGTCTTTGCCGGCAATCACGGCATCACCGCGCAGGGGGTGTCCGCTTTCCCGCCCGAGGTCACCGTCCAGATGGTGGCGAATTTCGCCGCCGGTGGCGCCGCGATCAACCAGCTGGCGGCGGTTCAGGGTGCGCGGCTCGACGTGATCCCTCTCGATCTCGATACGCCGACCGCCGATTTCACGAAGGCCCCGGCGATGACCGAGGCGGAATGCGCCGCCGCGTTCACGGCGGGGTACGAGGCTGTCGAAGACGCTCCCGACGTCCTGGTCGTCGGCGAGATGGGGATCGGCAATACGACAACGGCGGCGGCCCTCGCCTGCGCGCTGTTCGGCGGCGATCCGACCGACTGGACCGGGCCCGGGACCGGCGTCGATGCGGCCGGCGTTGCCCTGAAGGTGCGTGCGGTCGCCGCCGCGATGGAACTCCACGGGCCGGTCTTGGACGATCCCCTGCGGGCGTTGCGCTGCGTCGGCGGGCGCGAGCTCGCGGCGATGGCCGGTGCGGTGCTGGCGGCGCGGCACCAGCGCGTGCCCGTCATTCTCGACGGATTCGTGACGACGGCGGCCGTGTCGGTTCTGGAAAAGACGGTACCCGGCGCGCTCGATCATTGCGTTGCCGGCCATGTGTCGGGGGAGCCGGGGCACAGACGGCTGCTCGAGCGTCTGGGCAAGGAACCGCTGCTGGATATTGGGATGCGGCTGGGCGAAGCGTCGGGTGCTGCCGTGGCGCTCGGTATTCTGCGATGTGCCCTTGCCGCCCATAACGGGATGGCGACGTTCGCTGAAGCCGCCGTCAGCGGCGAGCTGGATCCCTAACCGTCAGATGACGCGAAGCGTTCCCAGAAGGTGCCGGACAGCCAGCCGATCGCACACCAGAATATCGCCGCTGTAACGAGGGACGCGGCAACGAAATGCGCCGCGAGTTCCGGCGGGACCTTTCCGCCGATGCTTGCCGGTTGCGGCGCGCCGATCAGGTGCGGCAATGCGATGGCGACGATGCCGCCGATCATCCAGGCCGCGCCTTTGCGAAACACCATTGCCCATATCCCGCCTGCCGTCGCCGCAACGCACAGGAACCACCAAGTCTGCCGGCTTACAAGGTCCGCTGACAGCGTTCCCGGCAATTCAGGCGGCAAGCCAAGGGCAGGCGCGAGACTGGCGATGCCGAATCCGGCAAGCCCCCAGAGGAGCCCCGCCTGCCCGTTGATCGGCCGTCCAGCCAATGAAAAGCATGCGGTCAGGATCAGCGCAAAGCCGATTCCGGTGATGATATTTGCGAGCGTTGTAAACAGTGTTCGTTCCAGACCGTCGCCCGGTCCCCAGGCTTCCCCGCCATCCGCAGTTTCCGCCGGGCCGTGCGCATGCGCCGGCGCGATCAGCGAGATGCCGCGATCCTGCAGACTGTGTTTGTGAGAATCGCCGCTGCCGGCATTTTCGAACTGCTCGGCGTGCAGAATGATCGGTGTGGTGGTGAATTCCTGGACGACGGAAATCCCCGCGCCGCCGAGCAGGCCGGCGACAAGGGCGGTGAAAAAAATCCGCCGGAACATTTCAGACTACCTGCTCAGTGGCAGGGGAAGGCGAAGGAATGCCGGCTGTCATGCGCCGCATTGTGGATCGTGTCCGAATGCGCAAAGCCGGTTCCGATCACGAGGAAGGCGCCAAACAGCAGAGCCAGCAACGCCGGCGCGACGGCGCTGGCGCGCGTATCGATTGATTTTTGAGAATATTGTGTGTTCTGGGTCATCTTCATTTCTCCCGTATACACAATTTATGCCCGCGCTGATGCGGCATGACAAGACCCATGCCGCATCAGAACGCTCCGGTCGGTCTAGAATTCGATCTTGTAGGCTGCGAGCGCGCCCAGCGTGCGTGTTTCCGTGCCGGCGTCTTCGGAGACTTTCCAGCCAATGTCGATGGAAAGGCCGAAATCGAACGCATAGCCGGCGGACAGCTGGAAATGGGAATCCGTATTGTCGGGCGTGGTCGGATTGTCGGTTTCCCGCTCGGTCCAGGAGGCCGCCAGGTTCCAGCCGTTCCAGTCCACCTGACCGCCAAGCGTCAGATACAGCCGGTCGGTGTCCGACGCGCCGCCCACACCGGTCCGGCGCACGACCTCAAGAAGGGGGGCGAAGGTCGCATTGCCGCCAAGATCGAAGCGCGTGAAGACGGCGGCTGCGACCGAGTTTTCATCCGTCGTATTCCCCACGCCCTTCGCCTGATGCATGAAGGACAGGTGATACCCGAGGTTGCCGAGGGACGGCATGTTGCCGCCGTTCACGGCGATCAGGAAGGATTCGAACGATTCCGTGTTGCTGACGCCGCCATCCTCTTTGCGGTTGTCGCCCCGGCCGCGCAGGGCCGATTCGCTGAAGAATGTCGTGTCGGCAAAGAACGTGGCGGCCGAAACGGTATGGTTGCCGTTCGCACCCGTGGCGACATGCCAGTCGCCGACGACGCCGATCCGCTCGGACGTTTCGTAATCCTCCGCCAGGCCCGTGCCGTAGACGCCGGGCGCCTTGTCCCAGGCGACACCGAATCCGGGGTTCAGTTTGCCTGCCCGGGCGCCGAAGCGGTCGCCGGAGAATTCGACATACAGGTCTTCCATATACAGTCCGATATCCTCGAAAGCGCGGTTCTCGAACTTGGCGGCGCTGCCGACCGGCTCCATCACCGCATGGGCGAAAACCGACCAGCGCGGCGAAAAGGCGAAGGTGACCGAGGGTTCCACCTTCGGCGACAGATTGTTGTTGAGGTTCGCCCGGTCGTCGGATTTGTAGTTCCAGTCGTTCTGGAGTTCGAAAGAAAGCTCTCCCGATACCGAGGGCGCGCCGTCTGCCGCGCCTGCAGCGTGGGGTGCGGAGGCCAGTAAAATCGCAGCGGAGAGGGCGGCGAAAGCGTTTTTATTCATTGTTGCGTTCCATGCATTGCAGTTGGGTAAGCGATCCGGCGGGATGCATCCGGGATCGGTTATGGCTGTTAATAACGTAATGTTATAACATTATATATGATGCTGTCTACTTTCGGAAATGCGGCCCGGGCAATTCGAACGCATGGCTCTTTCCAGTCTATTGCAGCCTTGAACAGCATTTGTCACCGGGATTCATCGCAGACGCAAGGAAGCCGTTACCAGGGGATCGCGCCTTGCCGCATGTGCACCGTTTGACTAACGTAGCCGTGCCGACGAACCGGGAACGGGGAGAGGTGTGGAATTTTCTCTTTCGCACCGAAGCCCCGGCTGCCCCCGCAACTGTATACGGTAAGCCTGTTCCGACATGGCCACGGCGGTAAGACCCGCGGGAAGGCCGGAACGCGGCGATGACCCGTGAGCCAGGAGACCGGACGGAGGCCGTATCGTCAGACCGCGGACCGGGGTGCGTTCCGCGAAAGGCACGGGACGATGCGTGTTTGAATATTCCGCGGAGGAGGCGGATAAAACATGGCTATCGCCCGAAAAATACCCGCGACCGTTGTCACCGGCTTTCTTGGCGCCGGCAAGACCACCATGATCCGCAACCTGATCCAGCAGGCCAACGGCAGGAAACTCGCCCTCGTCATCAACGAGTTCGGCGACCTCGCCGTGGACGGCGAATTGCTGAAAGGCTGCGGCAATCCCGACTGCACGGACGAAGACATCTTCGAGCTTGCCAATGGCTGCATCTGCTGCACGGTCGCGGACGATTTCCTGCCGACGATCGAGAAGATACTGGCCCTGCCTCAACCGCCCGACCACATCGTGATCGAAACCTCCGGCCTCGCCCTGCCCAAACCGCTGGTCCAGGCCTTCGGCTGGCCCGAGGTGCGCACCCGGGTGACGGTCGACGGCGTGATCGCGGTGCTCGACGGCCCCGCCGTCGCCGCCGGGCGCTTCGCCGACGACCCCGACCGGGTCGATGCGCTGCGTGCAGCCGACGACGAGCTCGATCACGAAAGCCCGCTGCATGAACTCTATGAAGACCAGCTCGCCTGCGCCGATCTTGTGCTGCTCAACAAGACCGACCTGATGGACGATGCGGCGATCGACACGGTGTCGGCCGAAATCGGCGGCCGGCTGCGCGCGGGCGTCCGCATGGTGAAGACCGCCAACGGTGTCATCGACACGGCAATCCTGCTCGGCATCGATGCGGCGGCGGAAGACGATCTCGACGCCCGCCCGTCGCACCACGACGCCGATGACGATCACGACCATGACGATTTCGAGAGCTTCGAGGTTGCCGTGCCGACGGGCGTGTCGCCCGAGGAGCTGATCGTCCGGCTGGAAACCGCGGTCGCCGATCACGATATCCTGCGGGTGAAGGGTTTCGTTCATGTGCCGGGCAAGGACATGCGCATGATCGTCCAGGGCGTCGGCGCCCGCATCCAGAGCCATTTCGACCGCCCCTGGGCGGCGGCGGAGCCGCGCGAGACGCGCCTCGTCGTCATCGGCCTGACCGGCCTCGATCGCGCCGCCATTACGTCCGCCCTGGTCTCGGGGCCCGCCCTGGCGGCGCTGGGCTGAAACAATGCACCTGCTCGCGGCGACGCCGGGCGTTGTCTCCGACGGATCGGAAGCGGTCGATCTCGGCCAGACGCCGGGCGACATCGTCTTCCTGTCGGCGGCCGATACCGAACTTGCCGCCCTCGCAGGGGCGCAGGCGCGCGCGGGCGACGACGCGCCGGGCCTTCGCCTCACCAACTTTCTGCAGCTGCGGCATCACATGTCGGTCGACCTCTATGTCGAGAAAATGGTGTCGAACGCGCGGCTGGTCATCCTGCGCCTGCTCGGGGGTGTCAGCTACTGGCCCTATGGCGTCGAACAGATCGCGGTTGCCTGCCGGCGGCGCGGCATCGGGTTCGCGGCGGTCCCCGGCGACGATCAGCCGGATTCGGACCTCACCCGGCAGTCGACCCTGAAGGCCAAAGACGTTCATCGCATCTGGCAGTATCTCGTCCATGGCGGGCCGGCCAATGCCGACAACCTGCTCGCCTTCGCCGCCAGCCTTCTGGGCGGCAGCAACGACTGGAGCGAACCCGCCCCGCTGATGACCGCGGGCCTCTACTGGCCGGGCATGGAGGCGCCGGACATGTCGGCGATCCGGGCGCACTGGCAGGCGGATGCGCCCGTCGCCGCCATCGCGTTCTACCGGGCGCTGGTGCAGTCCGGAAACCTGGAACCGGTCGATGCGCTGATCTCGGCCCTGCGCGCGCGCGGCCTGAACCCGCTGCCGGTCTATCTGCAAAGCCTGAAGGAATCCGTGTCGGTCGGGGTCGTCTCGGCGGCGTTTACCGAATGCCCGCCCGACGTCATCCTGAACGCCACCGGGTTTGCCGTTTCCACGCCGGGGGCCGAGCGCACCGAAACCCCGTTCGACGCGGCGGGCTGCCCGGTGCTGCAGACCGTATTCGCTGCGACCACCGAACATGTCTGGAGTGAGAGCACCACCGGGCTGATCGCCCGCGATATCGCCATGAATGTCGCCCTGCCGGAAGTGGACGGCCGCGTGCTGTCCCGCGCGGTGGCCTTCAAATCCGAAGCTCGGTTCGACGAGGCGACCCAGACGGCGGTGGTCAAGCACCTGCCGTCCGAAAACCGCATCGCGTTTGTCGCCGATCTCGCCGCCGCCTGGGCGAAGCTGCGTCATACACCGGTACCGGATCGCCGCATCGCGCTGGTCCTGGCGAACTATCCCAACCGGGACGGGCGCATCGGCAACGGCGTCGGTCTCGATACGCCCGCGGGGACGATGACCCTGCTCCGCGCCATGACGGATGCCGGCTATACGACCGGCGATTTGCCTGCCGACGGCAATGCGCTGGTGGACCGCCTGCTGGCGGGGCCGACCAATGCCGCCGTGAAACAGCGCACCGTCGAAGAGACGATTTCGCTCGCCGATTACCAGATCTTCCTGTCGGGACTTCCCGCGGTACTGCGCGGTGCGGTGACGGATAAATGGGGCGCGCCGGAGGCCGATCCGTTTTACCTCCCGGGCGAGGCCGATTGCGGCGCCTTCGCGATCCCGGCCTTCCGCTGCGGCAATATCGCGATCGGGCTGCAGCCGGCGCGCGGCTACAACATCGATCCCGAAAAAACCTATCACGACCCGGACCTCGTTCCGCCGCACGGCTACCTCGCGTTCTACGCCTGGCTGCGGCGGCAGTACCGCGCCGACGCGGTCATCCACATGGGCAAGCACGGCAATCTCGAATGGCTGCCGGGCAAGTCGCTGGCGCTGTCGGAGACCTGTTTTCCCGAGGCCGCCCTCGGGCCGGTGCCGCATATCTATCCGTTCATCGTCAACGATCCGGGCGAAGGCACGCAGGCGAAACGCCGCGCATCCGCGGTGATCATCGATCACCTGACCCCGCCGCTGGCCCGCGCCGAGACCTACGGCCCGCTCGCCGATCTGGAGCGGCTGGTCGACGAATATTACGAGGCCGCCGGGGTCGATCCGCGCCGGATCGACCTGCTGCGCGAGAAGATCGTGGACCTGACACGCGCGTCGGGGCTCGACCTCGATTGCGGGATCGATCCGGACGAGCCTGCCGACGAAGCGCTCGCCAAGCTCGACAACTACCTGTGCGAGCTGAAGGAAATGCAGATCCGCGACGGGCTCCATATTTTCGGCGAAAGCCCGGCGGGATCCTTGCGCGATGCCCTGCTGGTCGCCCTTGCCCGCCTGCCGCGCGGCGACGGGCAGGACGGCAACCGCTCGCTGATCCGTGCATTGAGCGCCGATCTTGGCTTTGACGGGTTCGATCCGCTGGACTGCGTGCTGGGCGATCCCTGGACCGGCCCGACGCCCCCGGCACTGCCCGGCGACGATCCGTGGCGGACCAAGGGCGACACGGTGGAACGGCTGGAAAACCTCGCCCTCGCCCTCGTCGCCGGCAATGCGTCGGCGGGCGACTGGCCGCAGACGCGCGCGGTGCTGCAACAGATATCGGAGCGCATCGCGCCCGCGGTCGAGGCCTGCGGGGATGCGGAAATCGCCGGCGCACTGACGGCCCTCAATGGCGATTTTGTTCAGCCCGGTCCGTCCGGCGCGCCGACCCGCGGGCGGCCCGAAGTGCTGCCGACCGGGCGCAATTTCTATTCGGTCGATACCCGCACCGTGCCGACGCCGACCGCATGGACGCTGGGCTGGAAATCGGCGACGCTGCTGGTCGAACGCCACGTGCAGGAACACGGCGAATGGCCGCGGCGCATGGCGCTGTCGGCCTGGGGCACGTCCAATATGCGCACCGGCGGCGACGATATCGCGCAAGGCCTGGCGCTGATGGGCGTGCAGCCGCAATGGGACCGGGGCTCCGGCCGGGTCACCGGGTTCGACGTGATGCCCCTGGACGTCCTCGACCGTCCGCGTGTGGATGTCACGTTGCGCCTGTCCGGCTTCTTCCGCGATGCGTTCCCGGCGCAGATCGACCTGTTCGATTCCGCCGTGCGCGCCGTCGCCGCGATGGACGAGCCCGCCGACCAGAACCCGCTCGCCGCCCGTGTCGCCGAAGATACCGCAGCGCTGGTCGCCGACGGGGTGGATGCGGACACCGCGCGCCGTCGCGCGGGGCACCGGGTGTTCGGCTCCAGGCCCGGCGCCTACGGGGCGGGCCTGCAGGCGCTGATCGACGAACGCGGCTGGGACACAGATGCCGATCTCGCGCGCGCCTATATCGCCTGGGGCGGTTACGCCTATGGCGACGGCGCCGACGGCAGGGCGGAACACCGTTTGTTCGAGCGCCGTCTCGGGACGGTGCAGGCGGTGGTCCACAACCAGGACAACCGCGAACACGACCTGCTGGATTCGGACGATTACTACCAGTTCGAAGGCGGGCTGACGGCGGCCGTCCGGCATCTGTCCGGCGACCAGCCGGCGGTCTGGCACAACGATCATTCGCGCCCGGAGACGCCAAAGATCCGCAGCCTCGAGGACGAGATCGGCCGGGTCGTGCGCGCCCGCGTGGTCAATCCGAAATGGATCGCCGGCGTCATGCGTCACGGCTACAAGGGCGCGTTCGAAATGGCGGCGACCGTCGACTACCTGTTCGCGTTTGCCGCCACGGCCCATTGCGTGAAGGATCATCATTTCGATCTGGTGTTCGACGCTTATCTGGATGACGACGACGTGCGCGGGTTTCTGGAAGACAACAACCCGGATGCGCTGCGCGACATGGCCGATCGCCTGCTCGAAGCGCAGGATCGCGGTCTGTGGCGGCCGCGCTCGAACAGTGCCGCGTCGCGCCTGATGGAATTGAAGGGAGCTGCCTGATGGTCAAGAAACCCACCACCGCCGAAGAACTCGCCCGCGCCAACGAGAAATCGAAAAAGCGCAAAGAATCCCGCGACAAAATGCTGGCCGACAAGACGGTCGAAAAGGGCCTGCTGATCGTCCATACGGGCAAGGGCAAGGGAAAATCCACCGCCGCCTTCGGGCTGGTTGCGCGGGCCATCGGCAACGGCATGAAAATCGGCGTCGTCCAGTACGTGAAGGGCAAGTGGGAAACCGGCGAGCGCCTCGTGCTCGATCATTTCCCGGACCAGGTGACCATCCGCACCATGGGCGAGGGCTTCACCTGGGAAACCCAGGACAAGGCGCGCGATATCGCGGCGGCGGAAGCCGCCTGGGCGGTCTCGAAGGAAATGATCGCCGACCCAAGTTACGATCTCGTCGTGCTGGACGAGCTCAACATCGTGCTGCGCTACGATTATCTGGATATCGACGACGTGCTGGAGACCTTCCGCAACAGGCGCGACATGCTGCATGTCGTCGTCACGGGGCGGAACGCCAAGCCCGAACTGATCGGGATCGCCGACCTGGTCACCGAGATGACCCAGATCAAGCATCCCTTCCGCGAACAGAACGTGCGCGCCCAGAAAGGGATCGAGTTCTAGGGATGCTGCCGGATCTCACATCATGATCCCCGCGCTGATGTTCCAGGGCACGGGCTCCGATGTCGGCAAATCGGTGCTGACGGCGGGGCTGTGCCGTGCCTATACGCGGCGCGGGCTGAAGGTGCGCCCGTTCAAGCCGCAGAACATGTCGAACAATGCCGCCGTCACCGCCGATGGCGGGGAGATCGGCCGGGCGCAGGCCCTGCAGGCGCGCGCCTGCGGGGTGGCGCTCCATACCGACATGAACCCGGTCCTCTTGAAGCCGCAATCGGAAACCGGCGCGCAGGTCATCGTGCAGGGCAAAATCGTCGGCAACGCGAAGGCGCGCGAATACCAGTCGATGAAACCGGGCCTGATGGCCAGCGTGCTGGAGAGTTTTCACCGCCTGTCGGCGGAGGCCGATCTCGTGCTGGTCGAAGGGGCGGGGAGTGCCGCGGAGGTCAATCTCCGTGCCGCCGACATCGCCAATATGGGCTTTGCCGAGGCGGCCAACGTGCCCGTCGTGCTGATCGGCGATATCGACCGGGGCGGGGTGATCGCGCAACTGGTCGGCACGTGGAACCTGCTGAGCGAGTCCGAGCGCGCGCTGACGCGCGGTTTCATCGTCAACAAGTTCCGCGGTGACGTCTCCCTGTTCGACAGCGGTCTTGCCGTGATCGCGGAGCGGACCCCGATGACATCCTTCGGCGTGGTCCCGTGGTTCGCCGGTGCCGGGCGGCTGCCGCGCGAGGACGCGTTCGATACGGGCGGGGATGCCGCGCAATCCGGGGATATCAAAATCGCTGTCCCGGTTCTGTCGCGCATCGCCAATTTCGACGATCTCGATCCGCTGCGCGCCGAACCCGATGTGTCGGTGGTCATGGTGCCCGCGGGCGAAGCGCTGCCGGGCGATGCCGATCTGGTCCTGCTGCCGGGCTCGAAGGCGACCCTCGCCGATCTCGCCTTTCTCCGCGCGCAGGGCTGGGACATCGATATCGCCGCCCATGTCCGGCGCGGCGGCGCGGTGCTCGGTATCTGCGGCGGCTACCAGATGCTCGGCAGGACGGTGGCGGACCCGCACGGCATCGAGGGACCGCCGGCGGAAGCGCCGGGTCTCGGCCTGCTGGATGTCGCGACCACGCTGACCGCGGCCAAGAAACTGGTCGAGGTGTCCGGCACGGAGTGCCGGACGGGGGCGCCGGTGTCAGGCTACGAGATGCATGTGGGTGTCACGTCCGGCCCCGATACGGCGCGGCCCCTGCTGGATCTCTCCACCGGCGCGGACGGGGCGATGACGCCGGACGGCAGGATATCGGGCTGTTACGTCCACGGCCTGTTTTCGTCGGATTCCTACCGCACCGCCTTCCTGCAGCAGCTGCGCCCGGCGGCGCGGGCGGCGATGGCCTACGAGGCCGGAATCGACGCGACGCTGGAGGCGCTGGCCGATCATCTCGAAGAACATCTCGATCTTGAGGCGATGATCGATGGATAACTTCGGGGCACTCCGGTCAGGCGAAGGCCATGCCGATCAGCAGCAGCGCCGCCAGCCCGGCGCCTGCCTTGCGGTACAGGCTGAGCGCGCGGTGAATATCCTCCGCCGTGGCATCGGCGCGCCCGCTTTCGTTCATCCACGCATCGTCGACGATGAAATCCCGGTACTGGCGCGGCCCGGCCAGGGCAAGACCCAGCGCGCCCGCCATCGCCGCTTCGGGCCAGCCGGCATTGACCGAGCGGTGCTTTTCCGCGTCGTCGATCACCGCCGACCACGCCGCGCCGCCGCGCGTGCCGATGCCGATGGCCGCCGTGATCACGATCAGCAGGCCGGCGATGCGCGCCGGCACGGCCATCACGGCATCGTCCAGCCGGGCGGCGAACTTGCCGAAATGCTCGTAAGTGCTGTCATGGTGCCCGATCATGCTGTCCAGCGTGTTGACCGCCTTGCAGAAAAACAGCCCCGGCAGGCCGAGGACCGCGAACCAGAGGACCGGCGCGACCACGCCGTCCGAGAAATTCTCCGCCGCCGATTCGATGGCCGCGCGCGACACGCCGTGTTCGTCCAGCGAGTCCGGATCGCGGCCGACGATGTGGGACACCGCGGCGCGCCCGTCGGCGAGCGACACCGCAAGGGCGCGCGCCACATCGCGCACATGGTTGAACAGGCTGCGATAGGCGATGAACACGCTGGCGATGGCCGCGCCCGCGATCCAGCCGTATTTCACCTGGGACAGCAGCCACTGGATGCCGTACCCGGCGGCGGCAGCCAGCGAGACCAGGAACAGCGTCGTCAGCGCGCCGCGCCAGAACCGCGCCCGGTCGGACCGTTGTTCGCGGTTCAGCTTTTTGTCGAAAAACGCAATCAGGCTGCCGAAGACGGCAACCGGGTGGGGGATACGGGCGTAAACCCCTGGCGGGTCGCCGAGGGCGACGTCGATGGCGAAGGCCAGCATCACCACCAGCAGGGGGTGGACGGCTGCAGCGTCCGCGGAGTACCACTGAAACATCATCCGGCGACAATCGCCCGTCACGCGTCGGGAATCAATTGCCGCCGGAAAAGGAGAGAAAATTGACCACAGGAATCATGGTTTGCGGCCATGGCAGCCGCGACGAAGGTGCGGTTGCCGAGTTCGAGAAACTGTCCATCGCGATCCGCGCACGGGCGGGCGATATCCCGGTCGAATACGGTTTTCTCGAATTCGCGACCCCGGTGATCAAGGACGGCCTTGCGAAGCTCGCCGACCAGGGCGTCACCGACGTGCTCGCCGTCCCGGGCATGCTGTTCGCGGCGGGCCACGCGAAGAACGACATCCCGTCCGTCCTCAACACCTGGGCGTCGGGACACAAAGGCGTCGATATCCGCTACGGGCGCGAACTTGCGATCGATCTGAAAATGCTGCGCGCTGCCGCCGACCGTATCGAGGAGGCGCTGGATGCCGCCGGCCGCGACGTGCCGATGGAAGAAACGCTGCTGGTCGTCGTCGGGCGCGGCGCGTCCGACCCGGATGCGAATTCCAATGTGGCGAAGGTCATGCGCATGTTGTGGGAAGGTCTCGGCTTCGGCTGGGGCGAAACCGCCTATTCCGGCGTAACGTTTCCGCTGGTCGAGCCCGGCCTCGAACACGCGGCGAAGCTCGGCTACAGGCGCATCGTCGTATTCCCCTATTTCCTGTTCACCGGCGTGCTGGTGCGGCGCATTTACGACTACACCGACCTGGTCGCGGCGCGGCACCCCGATATCGAATTCATCAAGGCGCCCTACCTGAACGACCATCCGATGGTGATCGAGACTTTCATGGAGCGCATCGACGAGATCCGCCGCGGCGAGAACAACATGAACTGCCAGCTCTGCAAGTATCGCGAACAGGTGCTCGGTTTCGAGGCCGAGGTCGGCCTCGCGCAGGAAAGCCATCATCACCATGTCGAAGGCATCGGCACGGGTCCGGCGAAGGCGCATGACCACGACCATTCCCACGATCATGGGCATGGCCACAGCCACGGCCATAGCCACGGGGACGGCCACGGACATGATCACGGGCACGACCACGCCCATCATCCCTATCCCCATGCGGATCATCCGCTCGGCCCGAAGACCCTGAGAAAAGAGATCGGCTGAATTTTCGATGGACTACGTGCGCGACCCCGATGAAATCTACCGCCAGTCCTTTGCGATCGTGCGGGCGGAGACCGATCTTTCCGGCGTCCCCGACGACATGGCCGATGTGGTCATCCGGCTGGTCCATGCCTGCGGCATGCCGGAAATCGTCGGCGATCTCCGCTGGTCGGACGGGGTGGCCGCCGCCGCCCGGACGGCCCTTGCCGCGGGCGCGCCGGTGATCTGCGACGCCCAGATGGTCGCCGACGGGGTGATCGCCGCCCGGCTGCCGGCGGGCAACCAGGTCGTCAGCATGATCCGCCTGCCGAACCTCGCCCGGCTGGCACAGGAACAGGGCACGACGCGGTCGGCCGCCCAGGTCGAATTGTGGAAGCCGTTCCTGCCGGGCAGCATCGTCGCCATCGGCAATGCGCCGACGGCCCTGTTCCGCCTGCTTGAAATCATCGCCGAGGATCCGACGCGCAAGCCGGCGGCCATTCTCGGCTTCCCGGTCGGTTTCGTCGGCGCCGCCGAATCGAAGGACGCCCTGCATGACGGGGCCGATAACGGGGTCCACGATGTGCCCTACGTGACCATCCTCGGCCGCCGTGGCGGCAGTGCCATGGCCGCGGCCGCCGTCAACGCGCTGGCCGGGCGCTACCAGGCATGACGGACCGCTGGCTCAGTGTCGTCGGGATCGGCGAGGACGGGCTGGAGGGTCTGAGCCCGCGCGCGCGGATGCTGGTTGACGGCGCGCAGACGCTGATCGGCGGCGGGCGTCATCTTGCCATGCTGCCCGAAGACGGGCGCGATCGTCTGACCTGGCCGAGCCCGCTGACCGACCTGATGCCGCAGATTGCCGAGCGCCGCGGCACGCCGGTCTGCGTCCTGGCGACGGGCGATCCGATGTTCTTCGGTATCGGCGTTACCCTCGCGAAGTATTTCGATGCCGATGAAATGGATGTGGTGCCGTCCCTGTCGGCGTTCTCGCTGGCCGCGTCCCGTCTGGGATGGCCGCTGGCCGATGTCGAACAGCTCACCCTGCACGGCCGTCCGGCATCGCTGGTCGTCCCCTTCATCCTGCCCGGCGCCCGGCTGATGATCCTGTCGGACGGCGCCGATACCCCGGCGCAGGTCGCGGACATCCTGTGCGAGCGCGGCTACGGCGACAGCAGGATTTACGTGCTCGAACACATGGGTGGTGCGCAGGAGCGCGGGCTGGAAGGCACGGCGGCCGATTGGCCGCACAGGAACATCGCGCCCTTCAACACCGTCGGCGTCGACTGCGTGGCCGGGCCGGATGCGATCGTCCTGCCGCGCATTCCCGGCCTGCCGGACGATGCCTATATCAGCGACGGCAATATGACCAAGCGCGAAGTCCGCGCGGCGACGCTGGCCGCGCTCGCCCCGATCCCGGGCCAGCATTTGTGGGATATCGGCGCCGGCTGCGGCGCGATTTCCATCGAATGGATGCGCACCCACCCCTCCTGCCGGGCGACCGCAATCGAAAACCGGGCCGACCGGATCGGGCTGATCGCGCGCAACGCCATCGCGCTCGGCGTGCCGCGGCTCGGCATGATCGAAGGGCAGGCGACCGACGTGCTGGCGGGTCTCGACGCGCCGGATGCGATTTTCATCGGCGGCGGCGCCTCCACCCCCGGCCTGATCGGGCTGTGCTGGGACGCGTTGCCGTCGCGCGGCCGGCTGGTCGCCAATGTGGTGACGCTGGAAGGGGAAATCGCGCTGTCCGAATTCCGCGCGGATCACGGTGGCGACCTGACGCGCATTGCGGTGTCCCGGGCCGAACCGGTCGGGCCGTTTACCGGCTGGAAACCGCTGATGGCCGTCACCCAGCTGATCGCGGTGAAACCCTGATGGCGGCTAAAATTTCCGGCACCCTGTACGGTGTGGGCATCGGGCCGGGCGATCCGGAGCTGATCACGCTGAAGGCGCTGCGCATTCTGCAGTCGGTGCCGGTACTGGCCTGGCCCGCCCCCGAGGAAGGACCGAGCCTCGCGCGCGAAATCGTCGCCGGACACCTGCCCGGCACCCAGCGCGAAATTCCCATCCGCATGCCGCTGCTGCCGGCGCGTTTCCCCGCCGCCGACGTCTATGACAGGGCGGCGGCCGAGATCGGCGCCGCGCTGGATGCGGGAGACGACGTCGCGGTCATCTGCGAGGGCGATCCGTTTTTCTACGGCTCCTTCATGTATCTCTACGGACGTCTGGCGGGCGATTACCCGGTGGAGGTCGTCCCCGGCGTCTCCTCGCTGACCGCCTGCGCCGCCGCACTCGGCGCGCCGCTTTCCGCGAAGAACGACGTGCTGACGGTCATCCCGGGGCCGCTCGATACCGGGACGATGAAACAGCGCCTGACCGATGCGGACGCGGCGGCGATCATCAAGGTCGGGCGGCATTTCGACCGGATCCGCAGCGTGATCGACGATCTCGGCCTCACCGCCCATGCCCGCTACATCGAACGCGCCACCATGGGCGAACAGCGTATCCTGCCGATCGACGATGTCGGCGACGGCAACGCGCCGTATTTTTCCATGATCCTTGTCCACAAGCGCGGCGAGGTCTGGAAATGACGGGCACGATGGCGCGGCCCGCGATCGTTGTTCTCGGCCCCGGCGGGCTCGACCTTGCGCACAGGATTCTGGGCGTCGTGCCGGAGGCGGAGGTCCACGGCCTTGCGCGCCGCGTGGACTCGGCGCAGGTCCTGTTCGACGATACCGGCGTCCATCTGCGCGCCCTGTTCGATGCCGGAAGGCCGATCATCGGTATCTGCGCCGCGGGGATCCTGATCCGCCTGCTGGCCGCCGCCCTGTCCGACAAGACGGCGGAGCCGCCGGTGATCGCGGTCGCCGAAGACGGCTCCGCCGTCGTGCCGCTGCTCGGCGGGCATCACGGCGCGAACGGTCTGGCGCAGGAAATCGCCGCGGCGCTGGGCGCGATCGCTGCCGTGACGACGGCGGGCGACGTGCGTTTCGGCGTCGCGCTCGACAGCTCGCCCGCCGGATGGACGCTTGCCAATCCCGACGACGTGAAATCCTTCGCCGCCGACCTGCTGGCAGGGGAGACCGTCGGCGCGCAGGCCGCGCTGCCGCCCTTTCTGGCAGGTTCCGATATTCCCCGCGATCTGGGCGGCACCCTCCGGATCAGCGCGACGCCGCATCGCGTCATCGGCGATGCCCGTCATCTCGTCTATCATCCAAGAAACGTTGCCGTCGGCGTCGGCTGCGAGCGGGGCACGGACCCGGCGGAACTGATCGCGCTGGTGCGTGCGGCGCTCGATGCGGGCGATATCGCGCCGGAATCGGTTGCCGGACTTTATTCGCTGGACCTCAAAGCGGATGAGCCTGCGGTCCATGCCGCCGCCGCCATGCTCGGTGTCAATGCGCGGTTTTTCGACGCCGCCACGCTGGAGGCGGAGACGCCGCGCCTGAAAAATCCGTCCGACGTCGTCTTCCGCGAAGTGGGCTGTCATGGCGTGTCGGAGGGCGCGGCCCTTGCCGCCGCCGGGGCGGATGCCGACCTCGCGGTGGAAAAACAGAAATCCGCCCGCGCGACCTGTGCCATCGCGGTCGCGCCCGGTCCCATCGCCGATGACCCCGGACAGGGCCGGGGCCGCCTGCTGATCGTCGGCACCGGTCCGGGCAGCGACGGCTGGATGACGGCGGAGGCCGAGGATGCCGTCGCGCAGGCAACCGATCTGGTCGGCTACACGCTGTATCTCGATATTCTGGCGGACCGGGCGGCGGGCAAGACCCGCCACGACTTTCCGCTGGGCGAAGAGACCGACCGGGTCCGCGCAGCCCTAGAACTGGCGGCGACCGGCAGGACGGTCGCGCTGGTTTCGTCCGGCGATCCCGGCATCTACGCCATGGCGACGCTTGCCTTCGAATTGCTGGAAACCGGCGGGCGGGCCGACTGGGGCAGGGTCGCCATTCAGGTCTGTCCCGGTATTTCGGCGCTGCAGGCGGCGGCGGCACGGTCCGGCGCGCCTTTGGGGCATGATTTCTGCACCATATCGCTGTCCGACCTGCTGACCCCGTGGGAGGCCATAGAACGCCGGCTGCACGCGGCCGCCGCCGGCGATTTCGTCGTCGCGTTCTACAATCCGGTATCGCGCCGCCGCACCTGGCAGCTCGGCAGGGCGCGGGAAATCCTGCTGACGGGCAGGCCGGAGACAACCCCTGTCGTGCTGGCCCGCAATCTGGGGCGCGACGGCGAACAGGTGCGCGTCGTCACGCTGGGCACGCTCGATCCCGCCGATGTCGACATGCTGACCGTGGTGCTGGTCGGCTCGTCCGAGAGCCGCACGGTCGCCCGCGGCGACGGGCGCCACTGGGTCTACACGCCGCGCGGCTATGCCGGCAAACAGGCCGGAACGCAAAACGACGACATGAAGGGGACGGGATGACAGTCTGGTTTATCGGCGCAGGCCCGGGGGATCCCGACCTGCTCACCATTCGCGGGCGCGACGTGATCGCGCGCTGTCCGGTCTGTCTCTATGCGGGCTCGCTGGTGCCGGAAGCCGTGGTCGCCCATGCGCCGGAAGGCGCCGTCGTCATCGACACCGCACCGATGACCCTCGACGAGATCATCGCCGAGATGGAAAAGGCCCATGCGGCGGGCCACGACGTCGCGCGGGTCCATTCTGGCGATCCGTCCCTGTATGGCGCCATCGGCGAACAGATTCGCCGGCTGGATGCGCTCGGGATCGCCTTCGAGATCGTGCCCGGCGTGCCCGCCTATGCCGCCGCCGCCGCCCTGCTGCGGCGCGAACTCACCCTGCCGGATGTCTCCCAGACCGTGATCCTGACACGCACCGCGATGAAGGCATCCGCCATGCCCAATGCCGAGGATCTCGACACGCTCGGCAAATCGGGTGCGACGCTGGCGATCCACCTGTCGGTACGAAACCTGAAACACGTGTGCGAGACGCTGATCCCCCATTACGGCGCGGATTGCCCGGTTGCCGTCGTCTACCGCGCAAGCTGGCCCGACCAGCAGGTGGTGGAAGGCACGCTGAGCGATATCCGCCAGAAGGTCGGCGCGGCGAAAATCACCCGCACCGCGCTTATCCTGGTCGGCCAGGTGCTGGCCCCGGAAGGGTTCACGGATTCGGCGCTGTATGACGCCGATCACGTGCATGTCCTGCGCCCGCGCCGCAAGGGTGGGGGAAAAATCTAGAGCTTCAGCCGGTCCAGCCAGGCGACCGCCGCCATCACGTCGGAGACGATCGGCGGCGGCGGCGGGGAGGGGCGGTCGATCATGATGACGGGAATACCGGCTGCCCGGGCGGCCGCGATTTTCGGATAGGTCGCTGCCCCGCCGGCGTTCCGGCTCACTAGCACATCGATATCGTGGTCCCGCAGCAGGGCGGATTCCTGGGCGGTCGTGAACGGGCCCCGTCCCGCGATGTAGACGGCGTCCGGATGACGGTCGGCATCGTCCGGCGGGTCGATGGAGCGAACAATCTGCCGGACGTTCTCCACCCCGGCAAACGCCGCGAGGTCCTGCCGGCCGACCGACAGGAACGCGCGCCTGCCCAGCTTCGGCACCAGCGCCGCCGCCGCCGCGATATCCGGCACACGGCGCCAGTCGTCCCCCGCCGTCCGTTCCCAGGCGGCGCGCAGAAGTTTCAGCCGCGGTATACCGGCGCGGTCGCAGGTCTGCACCGCCTGGGCGGTCATCCGGTCGGCGAAGGGATGGGTCGCGTCGATGACGGCGGCGATATCGTTCTCGCCGAGCCACGCGGCCAGCGCGTCGGCGCCGCCGAACCCGCCGCTGCGGACGGTCACGCCGTCCGGCAGGGACGGGTTCCGGGTGCGGCCTGCCAGCGAATAGACGATCGCGAACCGCGCCGCCGTCTCGGCCGTCAATGCTGTGGCTTCTCCCGTCCCGCCGAGGATCAGGATACGGGGACGCCTAGCCATCGGAGCGCCCGACGAGGTTGCCTGCGCGGTCATAGACGAACACATCGATTTCGATCGCCGCCCCGGCGACGGTATAGCGGGCGACGCCCTGCGCGCGCCGGGCAATCTCGGGGGCAAGGGCGATCCCCGCCGCGTCGGCGATGGACAGGGCTTCGGCCGCCGTGTTCGCGCCTTCGATTGCCGCGGTGGTTTCGACCGATGCCCCGAGATCATGGGCGACGTCTCCCATCCAGGTCAGGTCGACCTGGCTGCGTCCCGAATGAAGATCGAGATTCCCCTCGGCAAGCTTGCTGATCTTGGCGAACCCGCCGCCGATCACGACGCGGGGCACGGGATGGGCGCGCAGGTATTTCAGCATGCCGCCCGCGAAATCGCCCATGTCGATCATCGCATGGTCGGGCAGGCCCAGCAGTGCCTGGGTTTCTTCCTCGGATGTCTTGCCGGTACACCCGGCGATCAGCGGCAGCGAGGCCGCCCGGGCCACATCGATGCCGCGATGGATCGATTCGATCCACGCCGCGCAGGAATAGGGAACGACGATACCGGTCGTCCCCAGAATGGAAATCCCGCCGAGAATGCCGAGGCGCGGGTTCCAGGTTTTTTCCGCCAGCGCCGCGCCGTCCTCGACCGACACGGTCACCGTCACATCGCCGGAGGCACCATGGGCCGCGGCGGTCTCGGCGATGGCGTCGCGGATCATGCTGCGCGGCACCGGGTTGATCGCCGGTTCGCCGACCGGCAGCGGCAGGCCTTCGCGGGTCACCGTGCCGACGCCGTCCCCGGCGACGAAAACCACGCCGGCCCCCGCAGCGGCTTCCGCGATATCGACCCGGATCAGCGCGCCGTGGGTGACGTCCGGATCGTCCCCGGCATCCTTGATAATGGTGGCAAACGCCCCGTTTACGGTTTTTCCTTCGCGCGCCAGGGCAAAGGACGGGGTTTCGCCCTTGGGCAGGGTGATCTGCACCGGATCGGGGAAGGCGCCGGTCAGCAGCGCGGTATAGGCGGCCTTGGCCGCCGCCGTCGCGCAGGCGCCGGTGGTCCATCCGCGCCGTAATTCTCCCTCGGGCTTGCGTGCCATCCGACCGTTATATGTGGTAAATACTCTCCATGGAACGGCTCACATTCGATATGCCCGAACTGGAACCCGGATGGGTCTGGCTGGCGGGCGCAGGCCCCGGCGATCCCGGTCTGTTGACGCTGCATGCCCTGAACGGGCTGCGCCAGGCGGATGTGATCGTGCACGATGCGCTGGTCGATGAGCGCACGCTGACCCTGGCCGGTCCCGATTGCGAAATCGTCTATGCCGGCAAGCGCGGCGGCAAGCCGTCGCCGAAGCAGCATGATATCTCGGCCCGGCTGGTGAAGTTCGCGCGCGACGGCAGGCGGGTGCTGCGCCTCAAGGGCGGCGATCCGTTTGTTTTCGGGCGCGGCGGCGAGGAAGCGCTGGCGCTGGTCGCCGCCGGTATCCCGTTCCGGGTGATCCCCGGTATTTCCGCCGGCGTCGGCGGGCTCGCCCATGCGGGCATTCCGCTGACCCACCGCGAAACCAATTCCGCCGTCACCTTCGTGACCGGGCATGGCGCCTCCGGCGATATCCCGGACGGGCTCGACTGGCCGGCGCTCGCCGCCGGTTCCCCGGTTCTGGTGATCTACATGGCGATCAAGCATCTCGGCACTATCCGCGCCCGGCTGATGGCCGGCGGAAGGCGCGGCGACGAGCCCGTCGCGGTTGTCTCCCGCGCGACCCAGCCGGATGAGCGCGTTCTCGAGACGACCCTCGGCGCCTGCGTCGAGGATGTCGCCGCGCAGGCCATGGAGCCGCCGGCGATGGTCGTCATCGGCGAGGTCGTGCGCCTGCGCGCCGGGCTCGACTGGGCGGGCGCGCTCGGCGGCCGGATTCTCGACGCCGACCCCCTGGGCACGCGCCGCACGCGCGACGCCGGCTAACGCCATGCCCGGCGCTTCGGGCGCGGTGATCGCCGCGCCGTCTTCGGGCAGCGGCAAGACCACGCTCACCCTCGGCCTGCTGCGCCATTTCGCCCGCGGCAAGGTGGCGGTGTCGTCCTTCAAGGTCGGGCCGGATTACATCGATCCCGGATTCCATGCGGCGGCGAGCTTCCGGCCCTGCCTGAATATCGACAGCTGGGCGATGCGCCCCGACACCGTCTCCGCCCTGTTCGCCCGGGCGGCGGCGGGGGCGGATATCGTGATTGGCGAGGGGGTCATGGGCCTGTTCGACGGCGCGCAAACCGCCCCCGGAACGGATACCGCAACATCTTCAGGCTCCACGGCCGATACGGCGGCACTGCTCGGCCTGCCGGTGATCCTCGTGGTCGACGCGGGCGCGCAGGCGCAGAGCGCGGCGGCGACGGTGCACGGTTTTGCCACCTTCCGCGCCGACGTGACGGTGTCCGGCGTGATCTTCAACCGCGTCGGCAGCGACCGCCATGCCGGGATGCTGCGCGATGCGGCGGTGCCGCTCGGGATACCGGTGCTCGGCTGCATCCCCCGGTCTCCCGGCATTGCCGTGCCGGACCGTCATCTCGGCCTCGTCCAGGCGAGCGAGATGGCCGCGCTGGACGCGTTTCTCGATGCCGCCGCCGACCTGGTGGAGCGCCATCTCGATCTGGAGGCGTTGAAGTCCATACTGCGGGCCGGCGGCGGAGGGAACGCGCCGCCGTCAACGCTGTCATCGCCGATACCCCCGCCTGGCCAGCGTATCGCGGTTGCGTCGGACGATGCGTTCCGCTTCGCCTATCCCCATGTCCTGGACGGCTGGCGCGCGGCGGGCGCGGAGATCCTGCCGTTTTCGCCCCTGGCCGACGACGCGCCGGACCCGGCGGCCGACGCGGTCTACCTGCCCGGCGGATACCCGGAACTGCAGGCGGGAAAGCTCGCCGCCAATACGAGGTTCCTCAGCGGCCTGCGCGACGCCGCGGCCCGCGATGCCGTCCTCTACGGGGAATGCGGCGGGTACATGGTTCTGGGGGAAACGCTGACCGATGCCGACGGACAGGCGCACCGGATGGCCGGGTTGCTGCCGGTCGAGACCAGCTTCGCAAAGCGCAAGCTGCATCTCGGCTACCGCAACGCGGCGCTGTCGGCGGACACGCCGCTCGGCCCGGCGGGAAGCGTTTATGGCGCCCATGAATTCCACTATGCCGCCACCGTCCGCCTCGGCGATGCCCGGCCGCTCTTCGCGCTGTCCGACGCGGCGGGGAACGATCTCGGGCCGGCAGGGCTGCAGGCGGGCCGCGTGATGGGATCGTTCATCCATCTGATCGACCGGCGGTGAGGCCCATGACGCCCTCCGCCCGTTTGACTCGCGCGGTTTCGCTCCGCATAAGCACATCATGATCCAGATTATCATAGAGCGCTGGTCGCAGCGGGACGGCTCGGTCGACTGGCTGTGGTCCATCTGGCAGGACGGTCAGCGAAAGCAGATGGGTGGCGCCCATGACGACGCCGGTTCGGCCGAGATGGAGGCGCGCGCCGCCTGCCAGCAATATCTCGGCCGGCCGCCGGATGACGTAACGGTACTCTAGAGGGGAAACATCATGACCAAGGTCGTTCGCATCTATGCCTATGGCGGCACCGACGAGCTGAAAATCGAAGACGCCGAGATCGGCGCGCCCGGACCGGGCGAGGTGCTGCTCGACCAGAAAGGCATGGCGCTGCATTTCGCCGACACCATGCTGCGCGAAGGCAGGTATTTCCTGAAACCCGATCTCCCCGCCGTCATGGGGCTCGACGGGGCCGGGATCGTCGAGGCGGTGGGCGAAGGCGTGACCGCGTTCAAGCCGGGCGATGCGGCCTGCTACCTGTTCGCCCTCGGCGCCTATTCTGAAAAACGCATCATCGCGGCGGATTCGCTGATGCCGGTGCCGGCGGGCATCGAGCCGAAGAACATCGCCGGCACGTTCCTCCGCTGCATGACCGCCCAGTACCTGCTGCGCCAGTGCTACCGCGTGAAGGCGGGCGACACGGTGCTGATCCATACCGCGGCGGGCGGCATGGGCACGCTGCTCTGCCAGTGGGCAAAGGCGCTCGGCGCCACCGTGATCGGCACGGTCGGCAGCGACGACAAGTTCGCCATCGCGAAGGCCAGCGGCTGCGACCATGTGATCAATTCCCGCACGGAGGATATCGCCGCGCGGGTCGCCGAGATTACCGGCGGCGCCGGGGTGAACGTCGTTTTCGATGCCATCGGCAAGGACGTGTGGGAGGCCAATATCGCCGCCCTGCGCCCGACCGGGTACCTGATCAATTACGGCCATATGTCGGGCCTGATGGGGCCGATCGATCCGATGCAGCTCAACGCGAAGTCGCTGTTCTTCGCCAAGGTCTCGCTGCCGCATTTCATGTCCTCGCCGGAGGCCAAGCGCGCCATGGCGGCGGACGTGTTCGAGGCGATCGCGGACGGTATTCTCGATATTTCCATCAGCCGGGAATACGCGCTCGACGATATCGTCCAGGCGCAGGAAGATATGGTGGCACGCAGGACAACCGGATCGGTGATCATCGTTCCGTAATTCAATCCGGAAGAACCGATAATCAGGAGAAAACATGACTGCTGACTGGTCGATATGGGCATTCCGCTACGCGCGCTCCGACATGCCGCGGGATTTCTTCGGCGGCACGCTGGTGAATTCCAACAAGGGCCGTATCCGCAACCCGATGGTCTATTCGCTGATTCACGGCGGCGCGGCCGGAAACGAAAAGCCGGTCCTGATCGATACCGGGATGAAGGGCGACTGGTCGCCCAGCGGCAAGACGTACGAGAATGTCGAACACCCGGACACGATCCTCGCCAAGGTCGGATTCGCGCCCGAAGACATCGAGGACGTCATCCTCACCCACCTGCATTTCGACCATGCGGGTAACCTGGACCGTTTCCCCAACGCCACGTTCCACGTCCAGCGCGCCGAATACGAGGGCTGGAAGGAGGTCTACCAGCTGCCGGGCGAGCTTGGCCGGGACACGAAGATGTGGCCGCTGTCCTCGATGCAGAAAAAGGACCTGGACGCGGTGGACGAGCTGATCGCCGCCGGCCGGGTCAACCTGCTGGACGGCGATACCGAATTCGCGCCCGGCGTCTGGTGCCGGCTCGCTTTCGAATCCCACACCTTCGGCTGCCAGTGGGTCGAGGTGCAGACGCCGGACGGTCCCTATGTCGTCGCCGGGGACTGCGTGTACTGGTACGAGAATATCGAGAAAATGTGGCCGCCTGCCTATGTGCAGGGCAATACCTGGAACCTGATCAAGGTCTATCGCGCCATCCGGGCCGCGGTCGGCGACGACACAAACCGCGTTGTTCCCGGCCACGATCCCGAACTGTTCCTCCGCCACCCGGTTTTCGAGGTCGGCCATCATCCGGTCGCCGAAATCCATCTGGCGGCGGGACGGGAGTCGCAGATTGCTTAACTCGGTCTTCGCCACGGGCGGCATCGTGACCGCCCCCCATCACCTGGCGGCGAATGCCGGGCGGGACGTGCTGCGCGACGGCGGCAACGCGGTCGAGGCGATGATCGCCATGGCGGCGGCGATCCCGGTGGTCTACCCGCATATGAATGCCCTCGGCGGCGACAGTTTCTGGATCGTCAAACCCGCCGGTAAAGCGCCCATCGGCATCGATGCCTGCGGCGCGGTGGCGGCGAAAGCGACCGATGCGCTGTACCGGGACGCGGGTCATGACGCGATCCCCGCGCGCGGCCCGCTGGCGGCGAATACGGTCGCGGGCACCCTGTCCGGCTGGCAGGCGGCGCTCGACCTCGCGGCCTCCCTCGGCGGCGGCATGTCCCGCGAACGGCTGCTCGAAGCGGCCATCCACCATGCCGAAAAGGGGTTCCCGGCCACCGGAAACCAGTCGCGCACGACAGCGGCGAAACTGGCTGAATTAAAGGGCCTGCCGGGCTATGACGAGGCCTTCCTGCCGAACGGTATAGTGCCGCGGGAAGGCGATCTGTTCCGCCAGGAACGGCTTGGCGCCACCCTGCGCCGGCTGGCGGCGGGCGGGTTCGATTCGTTCTATACCGGGGCGCTGGCCCGCGATATTGCCGCCGATCTGGCGCGCGCCGGATCGCCGGTGTCGGCGGAAGACCTCGCGGCCCACAGGGCGCTGACCCTCAAACCGCTCTCGGTGCAGCTTTCGACCGGCACGGTCTGGAACATGCCGCCGCCGACACAGGGGTTGTCCTCGCTGATGATCCTCGGCCTGTTCGACCGCCTCGGCGTGAAGGACGCGGAAGGCTTCGCCCATATCCACGGGCTGGTGGAAGCCATCAAGCAGGCCTTCATCATCCGCAATGCCCATGTCCAGGACCCGGCGGCGATGGATGTCGATCCTGCCGGTTTCCTGACCGCGGACGATCTCGATGCCCGCGCCGCGCGGATCGATATGACAACGGCGCTGCCCTGGCCGGTGCCGGCGAAGGACGGCGATACCATCTGGATGGGGGCGATCGACGGGGCGGGGAATGCGGTGTCGTTCATCCAGAGCATCTACTGGGAATTCGGGTCCGGCATCGTCCTCGAAGACACCGGCATCCTGTGGCAGAACCGGGGCTCCAGCTTTTCGCTGCGCGACGGCGACGTAAACCGCCTCGCCCCCGGCCGCCGCCCGTTCCACACCCTGAATCCCGCCATGGCCGAATTGGCCGACGGCAAGATCCTGTCCTACGGCACCATGGGCGGCGAGGGCCAGCCGCAGACCCAGGCGATGGTCTATACCCGCCACGTGAATTTCGGCCAGTCGATCCAGCAGGCCATCACCGCGCCGCGCTTCCTGCTCGGGCGGACCTGGGGCGATACCGGCACCAACCTGAAACTCGAATCCCGGTTCGACCCGGCACTGGTCTCCGCCCTGACGGAGGCCGGTCACGATACCGAGGTGATCGACCCGTTCTCCGACCTGATGGGCCACGCGGGCGGCGTGTCCATGCGCCCGGACGGCGTGATGGAAGGCGGATCGGACCCGCGCGCCGACGGCAAGGCGGCAGGGGTTTAGCGGCAACCGGCCCTGATCTGGGAGCCTTCTGAAAGTTCACCGCCAAGGCACAAAGAACTCAAAGACACACCAAGATGTTTCGCCGCAACTTTGTGCGCTTGGTGTCCTTCGTGCCTTGGTGTTTTCTCGGTCAGAACAATGACCGTAAAGCCCGTCAGGCTCACGTCACTTAACCCAGTAATCGGACTCCGGGTCGCCCTTGATGGTCTCGGCCTCGGTCCATTCGCCGATGATGATGCCCTGTTTGGGCGCGCCGCCGGTGCGGTTGCGGACGGCCTGGTCCGACATCGTGATCCGGGTTGCGCGGGTCCGGAGCCAGTGGAACAGGCCTTCATGCAGCTCCGCCCGCAGGTCCGCATGTTCCGGCGCGGTACCGAGGTCGGTCAGCTCGTCCGGGTCGGTGTCGAGATCGAAAAGCTGGGACGGATAGCCTTCCCACAGCAGGTACTTCCAGCGCGCCGTGCGGATCATGAATCCGCGCGCATCCGCCGGTTCCTTTTCCGCATAGACGCGTGCCGGTTTGAACGAATAATCGATCTCGGCGAACACCGCATCGCGCAGGCTTCCGTCCTGCGCGCCGTGCAGTGTCGGCACAAGCGATTTGCCTTCAAGCACGTGTTCGAGGTCGTTCCAGCCGCCCAGCGTATCCAGGAAGGTCGGGATCATGTCGAGGGATTCGACCAGGGTTTCGTTCACCGTGCCGCGGGTGCCGTCGGCGGCAGAATCCGGATCGTAGATGATCATCGGCACGCGCACCGAGCATTCGTGCAGCATTTCCTTTTCGCCGAGCCAGTGATCGCCGAGATAATCGCCGTGGTCCGACGTGAACACGATCATGGTGTCGTCCATCCGCCCCGCCTCTTCCATCCAGGCGAACAGGCGGCCCATCTGGTCGTCGATCTGCTTGATCAGGCCCATATAGGCGGGCAGCACGTTGTCGCGCACATCGTCCATGGAAAAGTTCAGGCTTTCGGGGTGCTGCATATGGGCCGCGATCACCGGGTGCGGATGGGTGCGTTCGGCATCCGACCGCACCGGCGGGACGATCTGGTCGCGCCCATACATGTTGTGATAGGGCGCCGGCACGATATAGGGCCAGTGCGGCTTGATATAGGACAGGTGGAGCAGGAACGGTTTGTCGCCCTGTTCCCGCATGAAGTCGATCGCGCGGCCGGTCATATAGGGGGTTTCGGAATCCTCTTCGCGGACGCGGGCGGGCAGGTGGTTATTGCCGAGATACCAGCCCGACAGGATTTCCCCGTTCGGCCCCTCGGCGGCGTTTGCCCAGTCGTGCCACGGGTTGTCGCCGTCATAGCCCTTCGATTTCAGGTACCGGTTATAGGCGTAGTTCGGATCGACCAGCTTGTCGGGCCACAGCCCGTCATCGCGCTCGACCGGCTCCAGCCCGCATTCGGATGTGAGCACGCCGAGCTCGGACATCCTGTCGACGCCGAGCCGCGCCATGCCTTCGGCGTCCGCCTCCATATGGGTCTTGCCCACCAGCGCGCAGCGCAATCCGTGGGGGCGGATGAAATCGCCGATATTGCGCTGGCCGACCGACAGCGGCACGCCGTTCCAGGTGGCGCCGTGGCTATGGACATAGCGCCCGGTCAGATAGGACATGCGCGACGGCCCGCAGAGCGGGGACTGCACAAAGGCGCGGGTAAAATTCACGCCCTTCGCGGCAAGCCCGTCGATATGCGGCGTTTCCAGGTGCGGATGCCCGTTGCAGGACAGGTAATCCCACCGCAGCTGGTCGCACATGATGAAGAGAATGTTTTTCGTTCTGCCCATGCCGGGGTCTCTCCCTGTTTATGCGTTCATTCTAGCATCGGCGGGGAAAACCGGCCAACGGCGGGACCGGGAGAGGTTACAGCGTCCGCAGAAACGCCACCAGGTCGGCCTTTTCCGCGTCCGACAGCTTCAGCGGGCGCAGCAGTTTTTCGCCGTCCTGGTGCAGCCGGTCTTCGGGGATATCGGAATAGTGGTCCACGACGTCGGCCAGGGTCGCCTTGCTGCCGTCATGCATATAGGGCGCGGTCCGGGCGACATTGCGCAGGCTCGGCACCCGGAATTCTCCCCAGTTTTTCGGGGTCAGGCGGACATAGCGGGTAAACCCGGCCGTGGCGCGCAGGCCGTCGTCGTTATAGGGGCCGAGCAGGTTGAACCGGCTTTCGCGCAGGATCTGTATCCCGCCGTAACGGCCCTTGTCGACGCGGCCCGGTTCGGGAAAGTGGGGCAGGCCGATATCGTGGAACTCGCCATTGGTGAAGTTGGGCCCGAAATGACAGAGATCGCAGCGCCCCTTGCCGACGAACAGTTTCAGCCCGCGTTTCGCCGCGTCGGGATAGGCGGCCATCCCTTTCGCATCGTCTGCCGCCAGCGCGTCGCGGAACCGGTCGAAGGACGACCTGCCCGAAACAATAGTCTCCTGAAAGGCCGCGAGCGCCTTGGCGAGATTGACGAGGACCGTTTCCGCGTCGTGCATCGCGGGCGGCGCATCGAAGACCTGCCGGTATCCGCGGGCCAGCGCGGGCGTATCGTTGATGCGGGTTTTCAGGACCGCCGGCGTCATCGCCATTTCGCGCGCATCCAGGATCGGCGTGATGCTGTGCGCCCAGAGACTGTCCGACTTGCCGTCCCAGCCGAACCAGCGATTGAGGCGCATGTTGAACAATGGCGGCGTGTTGCGGTCGACCTGCGCGATACCGAAGCCGCGCGGATTGCCGTCGGTAAAGCCGAGCGCTTCCTGATGACAGGTCGCACAGCTCCGCTGCCGGTCGGTGGACAGCTCGACGCTCTCGAACAGCATCCCGCCATAGGCGATGGCGGCGGGCTTGCCCGACAGGCGGTTGCTGGGATCGGGCGCCGTCTCTACCGGCCAGGGGCCGTGGGACAGGATCAGCGCGATCTCGTCCTCGTCGAACATATCGGCGGACTGCGCCGTACAAGCGGGAATCGCGATTGCGACCGCCAGCAGCAGTGCTTGAACACTCCGCCGTCCTGTCATCGCCGGACGGAAACGTCCCGGGTCAGGCGCTGGCGCGTGTCGCCGTCATAGACGTCGACCACGATCTGCCAGGTGCCCGGCATATGAAACACCATGCCGTCGAAGGCCGCATGACCGGGGCCGATCCTGCGTTCGCCGGGGGTGTAGTTCATGCCGTGGCCGTGCGCCGGCATCCCGGCATCGACGCGGATTTTCGACGGCGCGGTGCGGTCCGCGCCATGGAGGCAGGCGACGACTTCGATGCTGAACGGCTTGCCGACCGCGATCCGGGCCGGTGTTGTTTTATAGGCGACCGTCGTGCCGTCCGCCGTCATCCGTTCCGGCATCGCGGCAAGGGCTCCGTCCGGGCAGCTTTCGGCAAGGGCGGGGGAAGCGGCCGCGAGACCGGCGCACAGGACCGCCGCCGACAGATATCTTTGCATGGTCGTTCCCGTTTCCGTGGTCAGTCTTTTGCCCGAAGGGCCCAGTTCGCGAGCGTCGTCGCGTTCTTCCACGCGATCTTTTCGGCGAGGTCGCGGGGCAGGGACTGCAGCCAGGACCGGCTCCAGCTTGCGTGTTCCTCGACGAAATACCAGCGCTCCGGCGTGTAGGTATCGGTGCCGATCATGAAGCGGTCGGGGAACTCGGCGAACAGTTTCGCCCATTCGGGATCGGCCTTGCCGCCCGCGCCGTGGCTGCTGCGGAACGCGAGATCCGCCCACAGGCGTTTGTGCTTCGCCAGCATCGGGCGGATGCCGTCGGGCTCGGCAAAGCCGGAATGGGCCCAGAGCACGGTGGCTTCGGGCCATTGCCTGAAAATCCGCTCGACTGCATCGGCATCGGAATGCGCGTGCAGGAAGACCTTGTACTTCTTCGCAAGCTGGACGACCTCGCGGAAAATCTCGCCGTCGGCATCCTCGCCGAAAATGTGAAACTCGCCGATACCGGCATATCCGCCCTTTTTCAGGCGGCTTTCCAGCAGCTCGATGACGGTCGGGTCCCGGAACCAGGTGCCGAGCTCGCCGCGTTTCCGGTAGGGGCGCAGCACCGGCACGATCAGGTCGGGGGCAACCGCATAAAGCATCTGCGTGCCCTCGTCGCTCGAACTGGACACAAAGGCTTTCTTCAGCCCGGCGCGGCGCAGCGCCGCGATGGCGTCCTTCGGCGGCAGCCCGACCCACGCATCGTGGCTGTAATGCAGGTGGGCATCCACCAGCGGCAGGATATCCGCCGCATAGGCGGGGGAAAAGACAGGGGCGGCGGCAGAGGCCGTGGCGAGGGAGAGAACGCCCGCGGCAAAAAGGTTTCTGAGATTTTTCTTCATGGTTCCGTCCATTGGTATCAGCCAGTCATGTCAGCCCGTCATCTCAGGCAATAATATCAGCCGGGCAGGCCCAGAACCCGCTTGGCGAGGATGTTGCGTTGAATCTCGCTCGATCCGCCATAGATCGTCGCGCGGCGAACCTGCAGGAACAGCGGCGCGATCTCTATCGGGCCGTCTTCGGTCATTACACGCCCGGCAAGGGCGGCATCCGTTCCCGCGGCGTCGAGCAGCAGATCGGCGAGGCGCTGCAGCGTTTCGGTGCCGTTGATTTTCATGATCGAGGCATCGAGGCCGAGCGAGCGTTCGGCATTCGCAATCTCGGCCGCATGGGCGAACATCGCCGCGAACCCAACCGTGTCGATCTCCACCTCGGCGAGGCGTTCGCGGAAATAGGGATCGTCCAGCGCGCCGCTGGCCCGGGCGATTTTCTTCACCCGCTCCAGCGCCTCGAACAACAGCTGCGGATTGGCGGTGCCGAGCCGTTCATGCGCCAGCAGGGCGTTGGCCACCCGCCAGCCGTCATGCAACTCGCCGACCAGGTTGGCCATCGGCACGCGCACGTCATCCAGGAAGACCTCGGCGAATTCCTCGTCGCCGGCGATGGTCCGGATCGGCCGGATGTCGATCCCCGGGGTTTCCAGGTCGATCAGTACGAAGCTGATACCCGCCTGCTTGCGGGGCGCGTCCGCATCGCTGCGCACCAGGGCGAACATCCAGTCGGAATGCTGCGCCCAGGTGGTCCATATCTTGGAGCCGTTGATGACGAAATCGTCTCCGTCGATATCGGCGCGGGTCCGCAGGCTGGCGAGGTCGGACCCCGCCCCCGGTTCGGAATAGCCCTGGCACCAGGTTTCATCCCCGGTCAGGATCGGCGGCAGGAAGCGTTCCTTCTGGGCGTCGGTGCCGAACGCCATCAGGATCGGGCCGACATGGTTGATGCCCTGCGCCGAGATTTCCGGCGCGCCCGCGCGGGCGAGCTCTTCCTTCAGGATGATCTGCTGGTTGAGGCTCGCTTCCATTCCGCCGTGACGGCGCGGCCAGGCCGGCGCGATCCAGCCCTTGCCGTGCAACTGGCGGTGCCACCACATGGCGCGATCGAACGGCGGGCGGGTCGACCAGCCGCGCAGATCGTCCGGCAATGTCGCGGCGATCCAGTCGCGGACCTCCGCGCGGAAGGTCTTTTCGTCTGGTGAATCGGTGCGGAAGCTTATGGACATGGCCGAAACCTAGCGTATAACGCGGAGAGACGCCAAATATCAAAAAGAGAGGAACGCAGGATGGCTCTACGCGAAAATTACGACTGTGTGGCGGTTGAAATCGATGACGACGGCATCGCCTGGGTCACCTTCAACCGGCCCGAAAAGCGCAATGCGATGAATCCGCAGCTGCATTTCGAGATGGAAGAGATCCTGACCCATCTCGAAACCGATCCGGCGGCCAAGGTCATCGTGCTGACCGGCGCCGGAAACGCGTGGAGCGCCGGCATGGATCTGAAGGAGTATTTCCGCGAGACCGACAACAATCCGGACGCGTTCTTCCGCGCCTTCAATGCGAACAAGCACTGGAGCTGGGACATTCTCAGCAATTCCCGCAAACCCACGATCGCCATGGTCAACGGCTACCTGTTCGGCGGGGCTTTTGTCGCGCTGTCCAATTGCGACCTCGTGGTGACCGACGAGGACGCGGTCTACGGGCTGTCGGAAATCAACTGGGGAATCATCCCGGGCGGGATTGTCTCGAAGGTGATCGTCGACCGCATGCCGTTCCGCAACGCCATGTTCTATTCCATGACCGGGCGCACCTTCGACGGAAAGAAAGCGGTGGAGATGAACCTCGCCGATATCGCCGTGCCCGCCGACAAACTGCGCGAAGAAACCGTCGCCCTTGCTAAGGAACTGATGGAAAAAAGCCCCGTGGCGCTCGCCTTTACCAAGCAGGCGCTGCGGGCGGTGGTCACCATGGACGTGCCCCAGTCCTACGAATACCTGATGACCAAGATCCAGGCGCTGCAGTTCATGGACAAGGAACAGGTCCGCAGTCGCGGGATGGAGGAATTCCTCGACAAGAAGACCTACCGCCCGGGGCTGCAGGCGGTGAAACGGCCGGAGTGACGGCGGAAAAAACGCGCTGCCGGAGAAGTTCCTCCGGCGGCGCGGACTTTCCGGCACTGAACAGCACATCCAACAGCACACCCAACAGTAGAGGGAACAGGACAGCAAAATGGCACTGAAGGTATTGATCGCAGGCGCGGGCATGGGCGGGCTGGCAGCCGCGTCCAGCCTGATGAAAGCGGGCCACGACGTCGAAGTCTACGAGCAGGCGCCCGAACTGGGCGAGGTCGGCGCCGGCATCCAGATGAGCGCCAACGCCATGCATGTGCTGATCGATCTCGGCCTGCGCGCGGAAATCGACAGGCTCGCCGTCAATCCGGGCGCCTATGTCTTCCGCGCCTTCGACACCGGCGAGGAGATCAGCCGCTTCAACCTCGCCGCCGATCACGAAAAGCTGCACGGCGCGCCCTACTGCCAGATGCACCGGGCGGATTTTCACAACATCCTGGCCCGCAAGGCGGAATCGATGAAACCGGGCGTGGTGCGGCTGAACCACGCCGTGACCGGGTTCGACGAGGATTCGGACGGGGTGACGCTGAATTTTGCCAACGGCACTTCCGCGCGGGGCGACCTGCTGATCGGCGCGGACGGCGTGAAATCCGCCGTGCGCCGCCAGATCGCGGGCGATGCGCCGGCCACCTATACCGGCGACTGCGCCTGGCGCATCACCTTGCCGACCGAGGACCTGCCGACTGATTTCCTGCCGCAGGTGATGTCGGTCTTCATGGGGCCGGGCGCGCATGTCGTCTGCTACTTCCTGCGCGCGGGCAAGCTGCTGAATTTCGTCGGGCTGGTGGAAACCGACGATGTGTCGGAGGAAAGCTGGACGGCCCGGTTCCCCTGGGAAAAGCTGAAAGCCGATTTCGTAGGCTGGAACGAGAAAATCCAGACCATCATCGACACGGTCGATCACGACAAGTGCTTTCGCTGGTCGCTTCACTACCGCCCGCCGATCGACAACTGGAGCACCGCCCGCACCACCATGCTGGGGGATTCGGTGCACGCGACCCTGCCCTATCTGGCGCAGGGGGCGTGCATGGCGATCGAGGACGGGGCGGTGCTGACCCGCGCGCTTGCCATGTGCGACAACATCCCCGACGCGCTGCAGCTCTACCAGCGCAACCGCATGGAGCGTACGGCGCGGATCGTGAAGCAGTCCGACGCCAACCGCACGCTGTTCCACATGCCGAGCATGGAGGCCATCCGCGCCCATTTCGCCAAGGTGGACGAAGGGGCCGACCGCAATGGCTGGCTCTATTCCTATAACCCGTTGACGGTCGACCTGACCTGACCTGATCTGGGCCCGCGTCGCGGCCCGCATCGGGAAAACGGATACAAAAAAGGGCCGGTCGTCAGACCGGCCCTTCGTGTATTCCGGGACGGGCGCGTCAGTTCACGCGCACTTCCTCCGGCAGGAACATCATCGCGTCCTGGTCTGCCGCGGCCGCGTTATGGCATTCGTAGCAGAACTTGACCGACGCGTTGCCCTTGCCGTTGGTCGTGCCGGGGATCTGCCCGTCCGGCATGATCATCGTGTACTGCCAGTCGAGGGTGTTCCTGTTGAAGCCGGCATTGTGCTTTTCCATCAGGAAGAGCGGCCCCGTCGCGACCTGGCCCTTGCCGTTCACCGTAAAGCTGTTTTTCGCCAGCACCGCACCCGGCGCCATCTTGCCCGCTTTTTCGTACTTGCCGTAATTCGACGCCTTTTCGTTGGCGTAGTTCATGACGAAGCGTTCGCCGTGGGTTGCCGAGACGTAAGGCCGCTTCGCATAGTTTTTCCAGTTCAGGAAAACCGCCGCGTATTTGTTGCCCGAATTCGCATAGGCCGTTTTCATTTCGCCTTTGAGACAGTCATAGACGGCGACGATTTCCGCCGGGGACAGTTCGGGAGGCGCGGCGGCGGCCCCGCAGGGGCTGCAGGGGTTCGATGCGCCGCAGGGACTGCATGGGTTCCTGGCGGCGCAGGGATTTTTCCCCGCGCACGGGTTCTTGGCCGCACAGGGATTCTTCGCCGCGCACGGGCTGCACGGGCTGCACGGGTTTTTCGCGGCACAGGGGCTGCAGGGATTTTTTGCCGCGCACGGGTTTTTCGCCGCGCAGGGATTGGCGGCTGCCGCCTGAAGGCGCGGCACGACGCAGGCCGTCGAATAGTTCGCCGCACGCGCGCCGCAGGGAGCGCAGGGATTTGCGCCGCACGGGTTGCACGGATTTTTCGCCGCACAGGGATTGCAGGGATTCTTTGCGGCACGCGGGTTCTGCGCGGCGCACGGGTTGGCCGCCGCGCAAGGATTCCTTGCAGCACATGGATTGTTCGCGGCACATGGGTTTTTCGCCGCACACGGATTCTTCGCCGCGCACGGATTTTTCGCGGCGCATGGGTTCTTCGCAGCGCAGGGGTTGGCGGCGATCTGTGGCGCCGGGGTCGCACCGGGATTTGCGGCGACGGGTGCTGACAGCACGCCCGCGGCCAGAAGTGCTGCGGGTATGACGGCAGATGACAGAAGTGATGATTTAAAGGGTCTCATGCGATTCCTCCCTTCCCTAAGAGGTTTGTGATTGGCCGGCGTCGGCGGTGGTGAAAATCACTGCCCAGCGACGAAGACACACCACCCTACCGGAGTACCGCCGGGTCTGGTGTCACATGCGATAACGATTGCGTGACCGGCCCGGCGGTCATCACGCGCGTCGCCGGCCGGAAAATCGCGGCGGCAGTCGGCTTAAGGGATGCGTGTCCGGCTGATCTACACCCGGGGGCGTTAGCGGCCGTGGACCCGCTTCAGGAAATCGATCGCGTGGGCATTGAAGCGCTCGGCGAATTCGATATTTGGGCAGTGGCCGCAATTTTCGTAGACGTGGTGTTCGTTGTCCGGAATGCGCGCTGCGAGCTTCGCCGAATAGCCGGGCTCGCGCAGCGGATCGTTCGCGCCCGCGATGATCAGCACCGGCACCTCGACGTTCTCGTAGACCGTGTTGTCCGGAATGCCGAAGCTCTGATCGCCGGATTTTTCTGCCTTCTTTTCCGGTTCGGGCCGTTTCAGCCGCGGTGCGGAGGCGCATTCGAACGCGCCGGGCATCAACGCCATTTCCTGGCGCTTCGCCACATAGGCATCGTCGTCGCCCCATTTCGGGTCGTCCAGCATCGCATGCAGCAGCGCGCGCATGGCGGACGCCGTGCCGTCATAGGCGAGCAGGGTTTTCCGTTCCTCGGTCAGCGGGGTGAACCCGCCGCCCGAACACAGGATCGCGGAGCGCACCGGCAGGATCGGCGGCGGATCGGCGATGATGCGCGCGAGGTTCGATCCGCCCATCGAATTGCCGATGAAGTCGGCTTCCCCGATGCCCATCACTTCGAAGAACCGGGACATATGCCGGTATACGCGGGCGCGCTGGTCGGCGAAATCGTACACCTTGTCGGTGCGACCGAAGCCGAGCCAGTCCGGCGCGATCACATGGAAGTGCTCGGCCAGCGCCGGGATGTTGAATTCCCAGCTGATCTCGGCGCAGCCGCCGAATTCGCCGGAATGGAGCAGGGCGACGGTCGGCGCGTCCTTGTCCCCCGCTTCCAGGTAATGGGTGTTGATTCCGTCGACCTCGACGAAGCTGGATGCGATACCGGGTGCAATACTGGCCATCGGTTACCTCACGAAGTCGACCGACAGGTCGGTGATCTCGGCATGCTCCTGGTCGGGCATGGATTTGCGCTTTTCCATGATCTCTTCAGGATCCCAGGTTGCCGCCAGTTCGCGCAGGCGCGGATAAACCTCTTCGGTATAGAGCTTCATCGAATGCAGCGTGTCGTCCTTCGTCTGATGACCGGCCTGGCCCATCATCAGCATGTGGCCGAACCCGCCCGAATATTCCCAGAACGCCTTGATCTGCTCGTAAACCTGGTCCGGCGTGCCGGCGAAGACATTGCCGCGCCGCATGTGTTCCTTCAGGTCCGTGCTGTAGGCCGCGCCCGAGCCGGAAATATGCGCGCCTCTCATGATGCCGGCGGCGACCTGCGGCGGATGGTATCCGGGCGGGTTTTTCCAGGGCTCGGACACCTTGTTCGCCTGCATGTACCACATCAGCTCGTTCGCGCCCTTTTCGGCGGCGCGTTCGTCGTCGCCGACATAGACAAGACCGCAATAGGCCAGCCGGTCGAGCGGCGCATGGGTGCCGTGATGCTTCAGGTAGTTTGCGCGATAGGCGTCGAACAAGGGCCGCACGCGCGAATACCCGGCAAGGAAGATGGCCGCGACATGGCCGTGCATTGCCACGGGCTCGGTGCTGCCCGGGCCGCCGGTCGTGATCCATACCGGCGGGTGGGGCTGCTGGTAGGGGCGCGGCCAGATATTGACCTGGCGGTGATGGTAATACTTGCCTTCGAAATTGAACGGGCCGTCATGGGTGGTCCACGCCTTCATGATCAGGTCGTGCGATTCCCACAGCCGTTCCGATCCCTTGTAGGGCAGGATGTTCGCCGCCGCCGCTTCATACGGCACGCTGCGCACGAAGCCGCATTCGAGGCGGCCCTTCGAAATCACGTCGATCAGCGCCATTTCCTCGGCGACGCGCACCGGCTGGTTCCGGTTCGGCAGCGGGTTGCCGAGGATCAGCAGGCGCGCGTTCTTGGTCTGGCGGGCGAGGATGCCGAGCATGATCGGGGCGGCGGGCACCATGCAGGTCGCCGTCTGGTGATGCTCGTTGACCATGATGTCGAGGCCCATTTCATCCGCCGCGCACCAGATATCGAGATATTCGTTATACAGGCGGTGGGCGTTCTCGGGCTCGCACAGCCGGTTGGGCAGCTCGACGCGGATGGAGTCCCATTCGTCCTGCGGCGGCAGGTCGGGGTAGCAGTCTTCGGTGAAAAACCAGGTCCTCATGGTTGGCGTCGGCGTCGTCATGGGCGTGCTTCCGTTGGTTGGGGCCGTGCGTGAAAGGGGCGTCGGGTCAGCGGACGAATTCGACCCCGAAATTGCCGAGATCGACACCTTCCTTGACGGGCATTGCCTTGCTCTTTTCCCACAGCTCGGCGGGATCGGCGTTCTTCGCCAGTTCGATCAGGCGGGGTTCGACCTCTTTCTTGTAAAGCTTCATCGATTTCAGGGCGTCGGCATCCGACAGGAAACCGGCCTGGCCCATCATCAGCATGTGACCGAACCCGCCCGAATATTCCCAGAACGACTTGATCTGTTCGAACACCTGGTCCGGGGTGCCGGCAAACACGTTGCCGCGGGCCATCTGTTCTTCCAGTGTCGGGTTGGTGGGCACGCCCGATCCGGTGACGCCCTTCATCACCTGCGCGGACACCGGGGGCGGGTGGTAGCCGGGCGGGTTGCTCCATTCCGGCGGCACCTTGTTGGCTTCCATGTACCACAGCAGCTTGCGCGCGCCTTCCTCGGCCTCGCGGTCGTTTTCGCCGATATAGCACAGGCCGAGATAGGCGAGCCGGTCGAGCGGCGCATGGACGCCGTGGGCATCGAGATAGGCCTGGCGGTAGCCGTCGAACACGGTCCGGATGCGCGGATAGCCCGCCAGGAACACGGCGCCGACATGTTTGTGCTCGGCCACTTTCACGGCCGATCCGGCGCTGCCCATCGTGATCCATACCGGCGGGTGCGGCTGCTGGTAGGGGCGCGGCCAGATATTGACCTGGCGGTGGTGATACCACTTGCCTTCGAAATTGAACGGACCGTCATGGGTGGTCCACGCCTTCATGATCAGGTCATGGGCTTCCCACATCCGCTCCGATCCCTGATAGGGCAGGATGTTCGCGGCCGCTGCCTCATACGGCACGCTGCGCACGAAGCCGCATTCGACCCGGCCCTTTGAAATCACGTCGACCAGCGCCATTTCCTCGGCGACGCGCACGGGCTGGTTCCGGTTCGGCAGCGGGTTGCCGAGGATCAGCAGGCGGGATTTCGATGTCTGGCGGGCGAGGATGCCGAGCATGATCGGGGCGGCGGGCACCATGCAGGTCGCGGTCTGGTGATGCTCGTTGAGCATGATGCCGAGGCCGATCTCGTCGCAGGCGCACCACAGGTCGAGATAGCGGTTATACAGGTCGTGGGCGATGTCGGGATCGCAATGCGCGTTCGGCAGGTCCACCCGGATCGACCGGTAGGTGCTCTGGTCGGGCAGGTGCGGATAGCAATCTTCGGTAAACCACCAGGATTTCATCGTGTCGCTCCCTTTGTTTTCGGCCTCGTTTTCAGCCCGCGAATTTGAACACCGCGTCGACGAACGCGTCGGGCTGTTCCATTTGCGGCGAATGTCCGGCTTTTTCGATGACGGTCATGGTCGCGCCGTCAATCAGTTTGCAGTATTTCTGGCCGTAATCGACGGTAACGATCCCGTCGCTTTCGCCCCAGATGAAATGGGTCGGGATCTTGATCCGGTGCAGCCGGTGCGGCAGCTTCGGATTGTGCATGTAGGGATCCCACGTATAGACGCCGAGCGCGATGCGGTTGGCGGCCATGACCTGAAGCTGGTCCTCCGGCATGTCGCCGGGCCGCGGCGCGAGCGACGTATCGTGGAACATCAGTTCGGCGAGCTTTTCGCCCGGCAGGGCGAAGACGTCGGCGATGTCGCGATCCTCGCGCCCGCCGACCTTCACGCCGACGGGATCGACCAGGATCATTTTCGACAGCCGTGTCGAGTTCATGGTGGCAAGCTCGACCGCGGTCCAGCCGCCCATGGAAAATCCCATCAGGACGACATCGTTGAGGTCCATCTCGTCCAGCAGGTCGAGATACAGGAACACCAGGTCGTCGATACGGTTGAAATGATCGGGAATCCTGCTGCCGGCAAAACCCGGGTGGGTCGGCGCGATGACGTCGAACTTTTCGGCAAGCCTGTCGGCGAACGGCATGGCGGCAATCGGTCCGCCGCCGCCATGCAGCAGCAGCAGCGGCTGGCCCGAACCCTTGCGTACGATATCGATTTCCTGTCCCTGCAGTTTCATTGCTTTTTATCTTCCCTGTCGCGCTGTTTTTGCGGGTTTCCGGAATACTTCGGAACCTAATGTTTAAAACATTATCCATGCCGGGCGGCGATGGCAAGGCGGGGCCGTTGCCCCACCCGGTGCTGCACCCGGCGCCGGTCCGTGCCCCCGACCGGGCCCCGATTTTCGCGTTGGACCCCGCCGCGCCGGACATCTAAGCTTGCATTGAGGATCAACGAGGAGAGAGCTGAATGTCGTCCAATGCCCGCTGGGAATCGCTTGCCATCGACGGCAACAGCATGAGCGTCTTTATCGACGAGCCCGCCACGCCGGGCCCGCATCCGGCGATCGTCGTCGCCCACCACCGCGCCGGCAACGACGTGGCCACGACAAAGTTCGTGCAGGACCTCGCCGGTCACGGCTATGTCGCGGCGACGCCGCACCTGCATCACCGCCGCCCCGAGGGCGAGGATACGCGGGATTCGGTCAAGCATCTCGACGACAACCAGATCGTCGGCGACCTGAATGCGACCGTCGCCCTGCTGCAGGGGATGGACTCGGTGGACAGCGACCGCATGGCGATCGCCGGGCATTGCATGGGCGGGCGCGTCTCGTTCCTCGGCGCCGCCTCTATTCCGGCGTTCAAATGCAATGTCGCCTATTACAGCGGCAACATGTTCAAGGCGATGGGCACGGGCGATGCGCCGCCCTTCGAGAAGCTGGGCGCCTTGCGCGGGCCCGTGCTCGGCTTTTTCGGCAATGACGACGAGAACCCGTCCCCCGCCGATGTCGCGAAGATCGATGCGAAGCTGACCGAGCTCGGCATCGCCCACGAATTCCACGCCTATGACGGCGCCGGCCACGCCTTCCAGAACTTCACCAACCAGGCAGGCTACCGCGCCGCGGCGACGGAAGACTCCTTCGCGAAGATGATCGCCTGGCTGGGCAGGAACCTGTAGGGAGCGGCTTTTTTACAACCGTTTCGGTCGCGCGATTGTCATCCCGGCACAAGGCCGGGGTGACATCCTGGAACAATCCCGAATCCGGGGCGCTCTACCCCGCGCTGCAGGCCCCGCCGCCGAGGACGCAGAATTTTGCGCAGTGGGGGTGGTTCAGCGGCACGTCCGCGGCCGCCTCCGCCAGGGTTTCGCCCATCTCGAAGCGTTCGTCATAGGGCAGCAGGGTACAGGGCATGACCACCGGCCGGTCCGCGCCCCGGCGCTTCACCACCATGCGCGACGTCGCGCACATCATGGCGTCGGGCGAGACATTCAGTATGCCCCAGCAGGCCGTGGTGATTTCCGGCACGTCGGCCATTTCGTCCATCTCGGGGAACAGCACCAGGTCGACCGGGTTTTGCGGATCGATGGTCAGGCCGTGTTCGGCGAACATGCCGGCGAAACCGTCGCGCAGTTCCTGTTCCGTCTCGTTCCAGAACGTGCGGCCGGCGACGTTGATGTTGAAGCCGTTATCGGACAGCCATTTCAGGCCGTCGATGGCCGGCTGCCAGGACCGGGGGCCGCGTTCCTTTTCGTGGCATGCCTGGTTGTAATGATCGATCGACACGCGCAGCACCAGCGCATCCCCGTATTTTTCACGCAGGCCTGAAAGCCCGTCCCGGACCTTCGCCATGGGCCGCATCGCATTGGTCAGCACCAGCGCGCGGAAGCCGCGCGACAGGGTCAGATCGAGGATGTCGATCATGTCCGGGTTCATGAACGGCTCGCCGCCGGTATAGCCGATCTCCGCCGTGCCAAGCCCGTCCGCCGCGATTTCGTCGAGATAGGCGCGGACTTCGCCCGTCGTGATATAGACCAGCCGGTCGTTGGTCGGGCTGGATTCGATATAGCAGTTCACGCAGGTCAGGTTGCACAGCGTGCCCGTGTTGATCCACAGCGTGTTCAGGGATGTCAGCGACACCGACGCGCGCGCCTCGCCCTTGGCTGTGGTCAGCGGGTCGCGGAATTTCGATGCGTCGAGCGGCGCGACCGTGCTTGGCGCGGCAATATCCATAGGTTTTTCCCGGTTGGGCAGCAGGAGACGAGCATTCTACCTAACATATAGGACCCCGGAAGCGCCAACCGGATAAACTTTTCGTCAGGACAGACCGGTCTTGTGGCCGGACGGCATGGTCCTTTCTATTCATAAGGGGCCTAGCTGCCTGCGCACCGGCGATGTACGCCGCGCCCGGCCGGAAAACACCGCGATGCCAGATGCAGAAAACGGCGGTCAGTCTATCTTGGCCGCCGTTTCGTATGATTGCCTTGGAGCGCGCGTCAGGCGGCGCGTTTGCGCCTCGCCAGTCCGAGCCCGATCAGCCCGAAACCGAGGACTGCCAGCGCGCCCGGTTCGGGCACACTGGTCGTGCCGACAAAGGAGGTGATCGCAAACTGCAGGTCCGCCATGGGATGCGTCGTGATCAGATCGATGGCGATGTAGTCGAGCATCGTGAAGTCCACCGGGCCACCGGTAAACGACGTATACTCGAACAGGAGCGGGACGTTTACTGCGAGGAACGGGGTCGGTCTCGTCAGGCTCGCCGTATTGGTACCGTCGGAAACCGTCAAGGTGATGTTGGTCGGGAAGTCGCCGATCACGACAAAGAGGCTGAATGTATTGAGAACGCCGCCGTCCGTCACGTCCACCCCGCCGAGACCGCTGCCGCCGATACCGTTATAGGCGATTCTCGAGGCGGAATAGGCGTCGGTGTTGCCGAGGGTCAGCAGACCCGATGTACCGACGTTGATGCTGACGCTGGACGGCGTGGCGCCGGGGCCAAGTTGTTCAACGGAGATCGTACGCTCGGTGCCGAGAATGTTGACCGCATCGGACACAGTATTCGACGTCGCCCCGCCGCCAAGGCCGTCATAAACGACCTGGTTGGTGGTAAACGTATCGATTGTGAGTGCCTGGGCCGAGCCGAGCGTCAGCGCCGTCAGAGCAAACACGCTGAACAGGTTTCTAAGCATAATTACTCTCTTACTCATACTCAGCCAATTTTTACGATGCTGAACTCTTGAACTATAAACCATTTACCCGTCAACAGTGATGCAATAATTGTGCCAAAACCGGAAATTAATCAATATCAGTGGTTTATGGCCTGATTCCCTGCTCCAGGTTACGGTATATGTAAAAATATCCGACGGTTGAGACGTGCATCCCGGTTGTTCGCGCCTCGGCGCGCCGCCGACCAGGAGCGCGTGTCCGGTATCTATGTTCGCCTGTCGTCAGATGCGCTACTCTGAAAAAAAACGGAGGGCGTCCATGTTTATCGATATCTACACCCATATTTTCCCGAGCGATTTCTACAAACGCATGAGCGAGATCGCGCCGAAGCTCGGCAATATCGGCAAGCGCATGCAGTCGGTCGCCGAGGTCCACGATCTCGACGCGCGGTTCCGGGCGATGGACCCGTTCGGCGATTACCGCCAGATCATCTCGCTGCCCAATCCGCCGCTCGAGGACATCACCACCCCGGCGCAGGGCATCGAGCTCGCCCGCATCGGCAACGACGCCATGGCCGAAATGGTGGAAAAGAACACCGACCGGTTCCCGGGCTTCGTCGCCGCGCTTGCCATGCATTCGATGGACGAGACCATGGACGAACTGCACCGCGCCGTGCGCGATCTCGGCGCGGTCGGTGTGCAGATTTTCACGAATGTGGGCGGCCGCCCGCTCGACCATCCGGATTTCGAGCCGGTCTTCGCCGCCATGGCCGAATACGACCTGCCGATCTGGATGCACCCGGCGCGCACGTCGGACATGACCGACTACGCCGCGGAGGAAAAATCCCGCTACGAGATCTGGTGGGCCCTGGGCTGGCCCTACGAAACCTCGGTCGCCATGGTGCGCCTTGTGCTGTGGGGGCTGTTCGACCGCTATCCGAAGATCAAGATCCTCACCCATCACCTCGGCGGCATGATCCCCTATTTCGAGGAACGCGTCGGCGCAGGCCTCGCGGTGCTCGGCGCGCGCACCTCGGACGAGGATTATTCGAACGTCCTGTCCTCGCTCAAAAAGCCCCACGGCGAATATTTCAAGATGTTCTACGGCGATACCGCCATGTTCGGCTCGTCGTCCGCCTTCCCGACGGGCATGGAGTATTTCGGCCCGGACCACGTCTGTTTTTCGACCGATGCGCCGTTTGCCCCGGTCGCCGAGACGTTCGAATCCCTCAAACGGATGGAGTACGAGGCCGACGTGCAGAAAAAGCTCTACCAGGGCAATGCCGAGAAACTGATGAACCGGAGCTTCGACTAGGCCGGTCGGGCCGCCCGATTGCCTGTAGCCGTCACCATCCGCGGGTCCCGGCGGCGCCCTTGAAGGGGCCGACGACGCGCGATGTGATCCAGCCGCCGTAGAAATCCCCCTCCTGGGGCTGGACGCGGTCGCCGCCCACCCGGCATTCGCCGGCCCGCGTCGCATAGAAGGCGAGATAGTCGCGGATGGGCGCGAAGGCCGCTGTGGGATCCGGGTAGCTCCACGCCGCGTTTTCGGACCGTGTGCCGCCGACATCCAGCGACCAGTACGTCGCGACGCCCTTGTATTCGCAGAACGACTGACCGGCCGCCTTGACCAGGCAGTCCGGACGGATGTCCCCCGGCGGGATGTAGTAGACCGGCGGATGGCTGGTCTCCAGCACCCGGAAACCCTGTTCCGTGCTGGCGACGGTTTCGCCCGCGAACACGACGCGCAGGGGGGCGCTCACTTTCTCCAGTCGCGGCGGGCGGGGGTAATCCCACACCGATTCCTAGCCGGGTCCGGGTTTGACGCGCGGCAATCCGTTCATGGCGATCCTTCCTGCGGCTGTTCAGATGTGTGACCCTGGTAGGTACGTCGCACCTCGCCGGAGCGATCACCGTCCGATCATCGCCGATCACCGGGCGATGAAGACAATGCCCGGCCGGCAGCCAAAAAAGGGGGGACCCAATAGGCCCCCCCTGATCGGTTGCGATGGATCGAAGCGTCGCCGGGTCAGCCCTTCTTCTTGAAGTCCAGGTAACCGCGCAGCTTTTCGAGCAGCGATTCGGGGACGTCGAGGCCCTTTTCGACAATCTCCTGAACCTTGTCGCCCGAGATCGGATCGACGTCGGCCCGGCGCGATTTCGCATCGGCGAGAAATGCCGGGTCGCGCATGGTCGCCATGAACGATTCCCGGAGAATGGCGAGGCGGTCGGCCGGCACGCCCGGCGGCGCATAGAAGCCCATCCCGAGATTGGTGGCCACTTCGAAGAACTCGACCATCTTGCGGTGTTCCGCGTCGGGCATCAGGCTCTTGAGCGTCGGCGTATCCGGCAGTTCAGGAATCGGCGGGCCGTACTGGACGAGCTGAACGATCTTTTTCTCGCGTATCCAGTCCTCCTTCACCGTTACCCAGCCGGACCAGTAGTTCTGCCTGCCATGGAGTTCTCCACGCGGCATGGCGTCGTTCATGAGCGCCGCCTTGTAGCCTTCGATGATCTTGAACCTGGTGCCGAGCACCGCGTTCATGAACTTCGGAATCAGATAGGATTCCGACCCTTTGCCGGTCGACCCCATGACCACCTCGGTCGTCTTCGCCTGATCGACGGTCAGGGCGGGGGCGGTGTGCCACACGGTGATCACGGCGGCCCGGGGCGTGATCGACCCCAGCCACTGGAACTTCTTGGCGTCGAACTTCACGTCGCGCAGGACGGGTGCGAGCACGGAGGGCGCCAGCACTTCGCCAACGTATGTTCCGTCCTTCGGCGCGGCGTTCGCCATGTAAGAGGCCGCCTTGGTGCCGCCCGCGCCGGGCTGGAACTGACAGATGACATCCGGCTTGCCCGGAATATGACGCGGCCAATGCTGGGCGATAAGATAGCAGTAGACCCCGAGCGACGCGCCCGCGCCGCCGCCCACCACGATCGTGATGTTACGGCCGGCGTAAAAATCCCTTGCCTCCGCTGTCCCGGGTTGTGCGACGAGACACCCCGCGAACAGCGCCGCTGCGGCTGCGTAGCCGGTCAAAAATCGTTTTCTCATGTTCCGGTATTCCTTTCTTCAAATGGAAATCAGACGCGCGTCGGTTTCGCAGTCAGGAAAGTTCCGCGGACTATTCCGCGGCTTGTGCCCCGGCGGTTTGCGCCGTCAGTTTTTCGATGACGTCGTCGGTCGACTGGACATCGCCGAAGGCAACCAGGAATTTCCCCAGTGTGTGGTTGTGCAGTGCCGCCGTCTGGTCGGCGTTACCATCGGAGATCATGATGGTCCGGTAGTCCCACATGCTCGCATCGCGTGCCGTCGATTCGCAGCACGAACTCGTCGCGACTCCGGTAATCAGCAGGGTATTGATCCCCAGCCCGCGCAGCAGGGTATCGAGCGCGGAAGGATGGGGAATGAAAGCGGAGTACCGCGTTTTCAGCACGTACTTGTCGTCGGCCCGGGCATCGCATGTCGGGAACAGGGGGAAGCCTTCATTCGCCGGGTTGAGCAGGTGCTGGCGGCTTTTCCATCCCTCGGCGCCGGTTGCTTCCTTCCGGTTCGCCCAGTCCTCCGGGTCTTCGGGTGCCTCGGTCTGGACCCAGACGACCGTGCCGCCGGTCGCTCTGACGGTCTCGGCAAGACGGTTGATGTTGGGGACGATGTCGCGGGCGACGGGCGCGCAGGCCGGCATGCCGTCGGCGCAGAAATAATTCTGCATATCCACCACCACCAGCGCGGTCTTGCGGGGCGTCAGGCTCTCATAGGCATTGAGGCGACCGTTCCGGAGGCTCTTCGCCCGGTCGATAAACCAGGGGTCGATGTTCAGCTCATGCATGTCCCATTCTCCTTATTCTGCGTATCGGCGGCAAACGCGTTTCTTCATTTAACCCCGTATAATCGAAATTGCCTACCCGAATAGCATGGCTCGGACGACATACCGTGTTGCCTGACGCACGCGGGCCTGACGCATGAGGGCCAGGCGCAGGCGGGACTCGGACAGCCGGGTTCATGCAACAAGCTGACCCTAACCAGCCTGCCGAGCCTTCCCAGCCTTCCCAGCCCGGCGATGCGGTCACGGGGCGTAGATCCGCGATGCCCCGGTAAACCCTGTGCCGGATTCGGCTTTACCGCGAAAGCCCGGCCGCGCTAACCTGAGGCATATTTTTCAGGAGATACCGTCATGAGCACAGACCTGATCACCGGCTCCTTCGTCGCCCTTATCACGCCGATGAACCGGGACGGCACCATCGACTTCGAAGGCTTCCGCACGCTGATCCGGTTTCACGAGGATAACGGCACGTCCGCGATCCTGTTCATGGGCTCGACGGGCGAGGTCTCCATGCTGAGCCCGGAAGAGCGCCACGCCATCGTGCGCGAGACCATGAAGATGCGCACCGGCAAAATGCATTTCTATTTCGGCTGCACCGGCACGACGACCGACACCACCATTGCCTATGTCAAACAGGCGGCGGCGGAGGGCGCGGACGGGGCGATCATCGCGGCCCCGGCCTATATCTGCGCGTCCAATGCCGACATCGTGCAGTTCTGCCTCGACGTTGCGGATGCCTCGCCCATCCCGCTCGGCTTCTACAACAACCCGCCGCGGGTCGGCACCGACCTCAGGACCGAGGACCTGCTGCGTATCGCCGAACATCCGCGCTTCACGGTGCTGAAGGAATCCACCACCCGGGTCGGCCAGGTCGCGCAGGTCTGCGCCGCCAAGCCGCACATGTCGCTGATGTGCTGCTGCTCGCCCAATCTCGGCCTCGTCGTGCCGATGATGGCGCTGGGCGGGCACGGTACCGCGAACATGACCGGCAATATCATCCCCGCCGAAATGGCCGTGATCTCCACCCCGTGGAAAACCGGCGACGACGCCTTCGCCTGCCGCGAGGCCTGGCTGACCAACCTGCCGATGCTGCATTTCGCCTATTCGGCGATCAACCCGGTGGCGGTGAAAAGCCTGATGCGCGCCGTCGGCCTGCCGGCGGGCCCGCTACGCAAGCCGCTGCAGCAGCTCGATGCGTCCGCCCTGCAGAAGGGGCTCGATATTTGCCGCGATCTCGGGCTGGACAAGAAATACGGCTACCGGCTGGATACGGCGGCCGCCATCGCCGCCGAATAGGGGGCCTTCATTTTCTGCGGCACCGGCCCTCTCCCCCTCCCGACCACCCATAAGGATCATCCCGTGTGTGGTCGGGAGGGGGAGAGGGCCGGTGCGCATCCGCGTCAGCGGAAAATAATTCAGCCGTCCGTCAGGGCCAGGCTTTTATAGCCGCTTTCCGCCTCTTCGTTGCACCGCTTCACATAGGGCGGCCAGCCGCCGATATAGGGGGCGAAGGCGCGCGGCTTGCCCTCGACATTGGATCCCACATACCAGGAATCGCAATTGGTGCGCAGCGAGGCGTCGCCCGCGCGTTTGACCTCGGCGCACCACTCGGCCTCGGCCTCGGGCGTCGGGTCGAACACGCGCTGTCCGTTTTCGCGCATGTGCTCGAGCAGGTCGCCCACCCAGTCGCCGTGCTGTTCGGCGCAGGTCACCATGGTCGCCAGCACGGACGGGCTGCCGGCGCTGACCATGTTGAACATGTTGGGAAAGCCGGAGATCGTCAGGCCGAGATAGGTTTTCGGCCCCTCCGCCCATTTCTCCTGGATGGTCTGGCCGTCCTTGCCGGTGATCCTGATCCGCGTGACGCTGCCGGTCATGGCATCGAACCCGGTGGCGTAGATGATCATGTCGAGGTCGTAATCGACGCCCCCGGCGGTCAGGCCGTTCGGGGTAATGCGTTCGATGCTCCCGGGGCCGCGCACATCGACCAGCGTGACGTTGTCGCGGTTGAACATCTCGTAATACCCGGTGCCGGAACACAGCCGCTTGCAGCCGAATTCCTCGTCCGGCGTCAGCAGCTCGACCAGGTCCGGATCGTCGACGATCTCCTCGATGCGGCTGCGCCAATACGCGATGCATTCCCTGTTGGCGTCGTCGTTGAACAGGATGTCGTTGAACGCGCCGAGGAAGGGCAGGCCGCCGATCTCCCAGAACTTGTCGAACCGGGCGCGGCGTTCTTCCGGGTCCAGGTCGAAAACCGACTGGTCATGGCGCTCGAACAGGAACGCCGTCAGCCCGGCATAGGCCTTCGCGCGGAATCCCTTGTAGTCGGCTTTGATGTCCCGGACTTCTTCCGGCGTCAGCGGCCGGTTCTGCGACGGCACCACGTAGTTCGGCGTGCGCTGGTAGATGTAGACATGCTCTGCTTCCTCCGCGATCAGCGGCCCGGCCTGGATCGCGGAGGAGCCGACGCCGATAATGCCGACGCGCTTGCCCTTGAACTCCACCGGTTCCTTCGGCCAGATGCTGGTCTGATAGGTCTCGCCGGTAAAGGTGTCCTCGCCCGGGAAGCTCGGCTTGACCGGGGCCGACAGGCAGCCGACGCCCATGATGAAATACTGCGCCCGCAGGGTCTGCCCACGGTCGGTTTCCACCGTCCATTCGCCGGCATCCTCGTCCCAGGTCGCGGCCTCGACGCGGGTGTCGAACTGGATGTCGCGCGTCAGGTCGAAACGCTCCGCGACATGTTCGATATAGGCGAGGATTTCCGGCTGCGACGCGTAGCGTTCCTTCCATTCCCATTCCTGCTGGAGCTCTTCGGAAAACTGGTAGGAATACTGCATGCTCTCGATATCGCAGCGCGCGCCCGGATAGCGGTTCCAGTACCACGTGCCGCCGACGCCGGAGGCCGCGTCGATGACCCGCGCGGTAAAGCCCTTCTGGCGCAATACGTGCAGCATGTAGAGACCGGTAAACCCGGCGCCCACGATCACCGCGTCGAAGGTCTCTCCCGGCAGGATTTCAGCTTTTTTCTCGTCTGTCATGAATCGTATCCAAAATATGCGGCAAAGCGGTCAATCGTTCCTATCTGTTAAGTATAGCGGCGTTGCCGGAGACGACAAACCGCAGCAGCGCATGGGGCTCCGCGTTTTGCAGGGAAGAGTCGCCGACCCGCCGGCCCTCGTAGTTTAGAATAATTATAAAAAACCTTGCGGTCCCCGGCGGGGTGTGTATATTAGAATGATTCCAAATTGGCTTTTGCACCTCGATAGGAGAGAAATATCATGAATGGCAGCGACAACGGTTCCGCGGGCAAATGCCCGGTCATGCACGGGGGGATCACCACCACCGGCACGTCCGTTATGTCCTGGTGGCCCAAGGCCCTGAACCTCGACATCCTGCACCAGCACGATTCCAAGACCGATCCGATGGATCCGGGCTTCGACTATCGCGAGGAAGTCAAAAAGCTTGACGTGGACGCCCTGAAAAAAGACCTCCACGCCCTCATGACCGACAGCCAGGACTGGTGGCCGGCCGACTGGGGTCACTATGGCGGGCTGATGATCCGCATGACGTGGCACGCGGCGGGCTCCTACCGGATATCAGACGGCCGCGGCGGTGCCGGCACCGGCAACCAGCGTTTCGCGCCGCTGAATTCCTGGCCCGACAACGTCAACCTCGACAAGGCACGCCGCCTGCTGTGGCCGATCAAGAAGAAATACGGCAACCGGCTGAGCTGGGCCGATCTCATTACCTATGCCGGCACCATCGCCTATGAATCCATGGGCCTGAAAACCTTCGGTTTCGCGTTCGGGCGCGAGGATATCTGGGCGCCCGAAAAGGACGTCTACTGGGGTCCCGAATCCGAATGGCTCGACCGCGACCGCTATGAAAGCGACGAGGAAGCGACAACCCTCGAAAACCCGCTCGCCGCCGTGCAGATGGGCCTGATCTACGTCAACCCGGAAGGCGTGAACGGTGTGCCAGATCCGATCAAGACCGCCCATGACGTGCGCGAAACCTTCGCCCGCATGGCGATGGACGATGCGGAAACCGTCGCGCTGACCGCCGGCGGCCATACCGTCGGCAAGGCCCACGGCAATGGCGACGCCGCCCTGCTCGGGCCGGAGCCGGAAGGCGCGGATATCGACGAACAGGGTCTCGGCTGGAACAACAGGACCAAGCGCGGCATCGGCCGCGACACGGTCACCAGCGGCATCGAAGGCGCGTGGACCACGCACCCGACACGGTTCGATAACGGCTATTTCGACCTCCTGTTCAAGTACGAATGGGAATCGAAGAAAAGCCCGGCCGGCGCGTGGCAGTGGATGCCGATCGACATTGCCGAGGAAGACATGCCGGTCGACGTCGAAGACCCGTCCATCCGTTGCATGCCGATCATGACCGATGCCGACATGGCGATGAAGATGGACCCGGCCTACCGCGAAATCTCGCTCCGGTTCAAGGAAGACCAGGCCGCGTTCGAGGATGCGTTCGCCCGCGCCTGGTTCAAGCTGACCCACCGCGACATGGGACCGAAGGCCCGCTATATCGGCCCTGACGTGCCGGCCGAGGAACTGATCTGGATGGATCCCGTCCCCGCCGGCAACAGCGATTACGATGTCGATGCGGTGAAGGCGAAAATCGCCGATGCCGGGCTTAGTGTCGGCGACATGGTCGCCACCGCCTGGGACAGCGCGCGGACATTCCGTGGCTCCGATATGCGCGGCGGCGCCAACGGCGCGCGTATCCGCCTCGCCCCCCAGAAGGACTGGGAAGGCAACGAGCCCGCCCGCCTCGCGAAGATGCTGGCCGTGTATGAAGGCATCGCCGCCGGCACGGGGGCAAGCGTCGCGGACGTGATCGTGCTCGCCGGCAATGTCGGCGTCGAACAGGCGGCGAAGGCCGCCGGCGTCGAGGTCACCGTGCCCTTCGTCCCCGGCCGCGGCGATGCGACCGATGATGCGACGGATGCGGATTCCTTCGCGCCGCTCGAACCCGTCCATGACGGCTACCGCAACTGGCTGAAGCAGGACTATGCCGTCAGCCCGGAAGAGCTGATGCTCGACCGCACGCAGCTCATGGGCCTGACCGCCCGCGAGATGACGGTCCTGGTCGGCGGCATGCGCGTCCTCGGCACCAATCACGGCGGCACGAAGCACGGCGTGTTCACCGACCGCGAAGGGGCGCTCACGACCGACTTCTTCGTCAACCTGACGGACATGGACAATGAATGGGTCCCGACGCGTAAGAACCTGTACGAGCTCCGCGACCGCAAGACCGGCGCGGCCAAATGGACGGCACGCTCCGTCGATCTCGTCTTCGGCTCCAACGCGGTGCTCCGCGCCTATGCCGAAGTCTACGCGCAGGACGACGCGAAGGAGAAATTCGTGAAAGACTTCGTCGCCGCCTGGACCAAGGTCATGAACGCGGACCGGTTCGACATCGCGTAATACCGGCGGCTCTCACCGTCAAAATCAGCGGGCGGCGTTTCTCATCGGGGGAACGCCGCCTTTTTCTTTTGAGGCAGAGGGCAGGCCGCTGTCATACCCCCGTCATTCGGGTCTGCGACAAGGCGGCATGACCCCGCCTTCCGCTCCCGGATTCCCGCCATGACACCTGACAGCCTCCCCGAAAGCCTCCCCGACGGTCTCCCGGACAGTCTTCGCGCGCTCCCTGGCCTGCCAAATCTGCAGGGCAAGCGCGGGCTGGTGGTCGGCATCGCCAATGACCGCTCCATCGCCTGGGGCTGTGCGCGGGCGTTCAGGGCCTTCGGCGCCGACGACCTCGCAATCACGTATCAGACCGACAAGGCCCGCCCTTACGTCGCGCCGCTCGCCGACGCGCTCGGCGCCGGGATCTGCCGGGCGCTCGACGTGCGCGACGACGCAGAGATGGACGCATTGTTCGGCGAAATCGCGATCCGCTGGGGGCGGCTCGATTTCGTCGTCCATTCCATCGCCTTCGCGCCGCGCGACGACCTGCAGGGCCGGGTGACGGACTGTTCGCGCGCAGGCTTCCTGGCGGCGATGGATATTTCCTGCCATTCCTTCCTGCGGCTTGCAAAGCGCGCAGAGCCGCTGATGACCGACGGCGGCGCGCTGTTTGCGATGAGCTATCTCGGCGCGGAACGGGTGGTCGAAAACTACAACCTGATGGGGCCGGTCAAGGCCGCGCTGGAGGCGTGCGTGCGCGCTTTGGCGGTGGAGCTCGGCGATCAGGGCATTCGCGTCCATGCGATCTCGCCCGGCCCGATGCCGACCCGCGCGGCCTCCGGCCTTGCCGGGTTCGATGGCCTGATGGCCCGGGCGGGTGACGCGACCCCCGGCGGGCGCCTCGCCGGTGTCGACGATGTCGGCGCGATCTGCGCGTTCCTCGCCACCGATGCGGCGCATATGATGACGGGAGAGACCCTGTATATCGACGGCGGGCTGAACATCCGCGCGCCGGTTTAGGCCGTTTTATGCCTCAACGGCGGCGGCGGTTCCGGGCAATGCCGCCGATCAGGAACAGGGTGGCCAGCGGGAACAGCATGCCGGCGGGGGCGGGCACGGCTGCCGTCACTTCCGATATGCGGCGGACAACCAGCGTGTTCGCCTGCGCCGCCGGGATGGAAACCGATTGAATGGTCCGGGCGCCGTTCTCGTATGCGTCGCCGAGGAAGTAGAACCTGAATGTGTTGATCCCTGAAGAGCTCAGAAAATCGAAATCCAGGCCCCACGTGTCGCCGTCTGCGTCCGGTAGTCCTGACAGGACCATGCCGTCCGTGCAGCACGACACCCAGCGCCAGTTCGGGCTGGAGGTTCCGCTCGCAACATCCCAGGCATAGGTGGAATCGCCGGGATCGTCCCTGACCGAAACGTAAACGTCGTTATTCCCGGCCAGCCCCGCGCTGGTGATATTCGCAGCGACGTGGCCGCCATCCGCGTCGCGCGGAATATCGAAAAAAGAGAACATCGACAGCTCGTTCCCGTCATCGAACAGGAAGAAGCTTGCCACCTGGGATTGTTCGATATTGTCGGGCGTGTTGACCGACGCACCGAACGGCGTGTCGTAGGAATAGTATTGCGGTGCCGTATAAAAGCCGCCGCCGGGGTGGGCCTTCATGATCGGGTAGATATTGCGCGCGATGAAGGTGGGGTGAACCCCCTCCGGGACCTCGCCCAGACCGAGATTGGCGCCGCTCCCCCAAACGATGCTGTAAGGCCCGGCCTGGGCCGGGGAAAAGCCCGCGATCAGCGCAACGGCGAAACAGGCGGCGAGGAATTTCGGGAAACGGAACAACAAACGACTACTCCTGGACAACAACACGGCGCCCCACCGTGGGCGATGACGCCCGGCGTTTTCCCCAAATCGTTATGGTTAAGACAAGGTAAATGTCGCTGGGTGGCGCCCGCTACTCCGCCGCTTGCGCCGCCCCCGCCTTGGCCGCCCACACGTCCATCACGTCCGTGCTCTCCGGCACATGGCCGAAGATGAATTCGACCGATTTGATGGTCGCTTCGTGCAGGGGCACGTTGGCGGAACCGACGCAGTCCGGCGGCATCACGATGTAGTAGCCGTGGAAGAATGCCTCGCGCAGGGTGGAATCGACGCAGACATTGGTGGCGACGCCGGTCATCACCAGGGACTTGATGCCGCGGCGGCGCAGGATGTCGTCCATCTGGGTGTTGTGGAACGCGGAATAACAGCGCTTCTCGACCACCTGTTCGCCGTCGATCGGCCCGATCTCGTAGAAATCCGCCCCCCAGGAATCGGAGGCGCAGCACACGGCGCCCTTGCCCTTTTCCAGCATCTTGGACAGCATCGGCGCGGGCAGCAGGTCGTGGTCGTAGATCGCCCTGATCCACACCACCATCACGCCGGCGTCGCGCGCGGCTTGCACCAGCTTGCCGATACGCGCGGCGAGCGGTTTGTTGCCGCTCATATCCGCGCCCTGGGTGGTGTGGATATAGCCGTTATCGGCGCAGAAATCGTTCTGCATGTCGACCACGACCAGCGCCGTGTGCGCGGGCTCGAGGATTTCGTCCAGCCCGTTCAGCAGGCCGGGGTGTTGATCAGACATTGGCCGTCTCCTTTTCCATTTCCCAGTACACGCAGCCCATGCCGCAGCGCAGCGCGACCGAGGGTTCGTAGCAGATCGTCTTCGCCGGCCGCGTGCCGACCGCCCCCATGGCGGCGATCCAGGCGATCAGCTCCGACGTGCCGCCGTCGCCCGCCGCGACCATTTTCTCCATCGTGCATTCGCGCAGGACGCGTTCGGGATCGCCCTGTTCGAGCAGGGCGAGGAACCAGCGGTCGAACGCCTCGTCCACGTCGAAATAGCGCGGCCCGCCCGGATCGTGGCTGAGGCCGCCCGTGCCCATGACGGCGACGCGCAGGCCGTCCGGCAATTCGGTCTCGACGATCTCCTTCAGGGCGAGGCCGAAGGCATAGCAGTGCTGCGGCGACGGCACCGGCGGCACCACGCAGTTCATGTGGATCGGCACCAGCGGGATATCGTAGTCCGGCGTCAGGTATTTCAGCGGCACCGACCAGTTATCGTCGAACAGCAGGTCGGATTTCGACGTGGTGTCGAACCCCCGCGCGCCGAGGCCCTCGAACAGCTTGCGCGCGATCGCGGATGCGCCCCGCACGGTATAGGGCTCCACGTTCACCCAGTCCCGGAACCATTCGGCCGGGCCGGACCAGCTTTCCGCCGTGCCGACGCAGAAATCGTGCAGGTCGTCCAGCGGCATGTTCAGCACGTGGTCGTTGGCGATGCCGACGATCACGTCGGGCTTCGATGCCCGCAGCAGCTCGCCCAGTCGGTTGAAGCCCTCGGTCAGGCTCTTCTGTTCGTGTTCGGGCGCCTGGTCGAGCCAGCCGGTGAGGCCCGGCGCGTGGCTCAGCCCGGTTGCAAAGACAATATCGGCCATCAGCGGGTTTTCCCTTTTCCTTCGACGACGCTCTTGCCATAGGCCTGCGCCGAGGGTGAATTGTTGTGATTATACGCGCCGCCGTGAAACAGGCGCGAGACCTGGGGCAGGAAATAGGGATGCACGCCGAGCTCGCCGAGCCGCTTGATGTCGATATCCCAGAACGCCTGGCGCTCTTCCTCGGACAGGCCGTATTGTTCCATCAGGGTCTCGAAATTCTCGGCGAAATTCGTGTATTTCGCCGGGTCGCGCCGGGCATCGAAAATCATCCGGTTCGACGGCAGGTCGCGCTTTACGTCTGCGACGGGCATTTTTGCTCTCCCTCGTTTTGTTCATTTTCCCGCTGCGCGGGACCGCTCCAGCCCGCTCCCCCTCCCGGCCTCCCGCGGCATTATCCTTATGGGTGGCCGGGAGGGGGAGCGGGCCGGTGCCGTAATATGCTATCCTATTATAAAGCATAACAACGAACGTGACCGGGATGAAACCGTTCTATGAGACCGTCATGGCGCCGGCGACCGGCTGGGCCGATGTCGTCCGCACCGGCCAGCGCCTGCGGGTGACCGACCTCGAGGGCCTGCAGGTCGTCGACATGGCCGTGTTCAACGAGCGCAACCTGCGCGAAAAACTGTCCACGTCCTATTCGCGCTCGCGCGCCGGGATCGCCGGCGAGGACGGTTTCCATCCGCGCGACCGCCTGTTCGAGGGCGACCTTTTAATGTCGACCATCAATAACGAAATGATGCGCATCACCGCCGACACGGCGGAGGTCAAGGGCATGCACGACGTCCATGGCCGGATGTGCAATCGCCATCTCTATGCCGCCATGGGCGAGCCCGGCAAGGACGGCTGCCACGAGATCATCTCCGGCGTGGTGGCGCCCTGGGGCCTGCTGCCCGAGGACATCCCCGACACGATCGACCTGTTCATGAACTATCACCACGACTGCGCCCATGGCTGGTGGGTGCTCGAGGACGGCGTCTCGAAGCCGGGCGACTATATCGAGTTCGAGGCGCTGATGGACTGCGTGGTCGCGCTGTCCAACTGCCCGTTCTATCGCGGCACGCCGATGAAGGTGGAAATTTTCGACGCAGATGACGGAGAACAGAAATGACGAACGAGAGCAGGCGGATGAGCGGTGGCGAGGCCATCGTGGATGCGCTGGTGCGCAACGGCGTCGATACCGCGTTCGGCATACCGGGCGTCCAGCTCGACCCGCTTTTCGCCGCCCTGCACGATGCGCAGAACCAGATCCGCGTCATTCATACGCGCCACGAACAGGGGGCGGGCTACATGGCGCTCGGCTACGCCCAGGCGACCGGCAGGGTCGGCACCGCCATCGTCGTGCCGGGACCGGGCCTGCTCAATGCCTCCGCCGCGATCTCCACGGGCTACGCGCTGAACGCGAAGATGATGTGCGTGGTCGGCCAGATCCCGTCGGCGCTGATCGGCAGGGGCACGGGCCAGCTCCACGAACTGCCGGACCAGCTCGCCATCGCGCGCGGCCTGACGAAATTCGCCGCCCGCATGGACACACCGGGCGACGCCCCCGCCACCATCGCCGAGGCGTTCCGCCAGCTTCATACCGGACGGCCGCGCCCCGTCCATGTGGAAATGGCGATGGACATCATGAAGGCCGAGGGCGAGGTCACGCCGCTGGACGCGCCCGAGTCGTACGAGCGCGCCGCGCCCGACCCGGACCTTGTCGCCGCCGCGGCGAAACTGCTGGGGGAAGCCAAAAACCCGCTGATCTTCGCCGGCGGCGGCGCGGTCGATGCCGGGGTGGCGCTGCAGGCCCTGGCGGAGACCCTCCAGGCGCCGGTGGTGATGTCGCGCGGCGCGCTCGGCGCGCTCGATTCCCGCCATCCGCTCGCCCTCACCCCGCCGCACGGCCACGTGCTGTGGAAGGATGCCGACGTCGTGCTCGGCGTCGGCACGCGGCTTGTGCCCATGGTGCCCGCCTGGGGCACCGATGACGGACTGAAATTCATCCGCCTCGATATCGACGCCGAAGAAATGAGCCGCAGCCACACGCCCGACGTCGCCATTCAGGCGGATGCGTCCCTCGGCCTGACCGCGCTGTGCGATGCGGTGCCGGGTTATAATGCGACGCGCGCCGACCGCACGGATGAGATACTGGCGCTGAAAGCGGAGCTGCAGCGCGAATTCGACAGGCTCGACCCGCAGGTGCCGATCCTGGGCGCCATCCGCCGCGCCCTGCCGGAAGACGGCATTTTCGTCGAGGAACTGACCCAGCCCGGCTATGTCGCGCGCATGGCGTTCCCGGTCTACCGGCCGCGCACCTATATCAATCCCGGCTACCAGGGCACGCTCGGCTATGCCAGCCCGACCGCCATGGGCGCCAAGGTCGGCATGCCCGACCGCAAGGTGCTGGCGATTTCCGGCGATGGCGGGTTCCTGTTCAACGTGCAGGAACTGGCGACCGCCGCGCAGCACGGCATCGACATCGTGCTGGTGGTGTTCAATGACGGCGCGTTCGGCAACGTCAAACGCTTCCAGCAGCAGATGTTCGACGGCAAGGAACTGGCGGTGGAGCTCAAAAACCCGGATTTCATGAAGCTCGCCGACGCCTTCGGCGTCCAGGGGTTCCGGGTTAAAACGCCCGCGGAACTCGAACGCGCCATCGGGGAAGGCTTCGCGACCCCCGGCCCCACCCTGATCGAATACCCGATCGGCGAAGTGCCGGACCCGTGGCACCTGATCTTCCAGGGCAAGGTGCGGGGCTGAGGCCGGGATGTAATTGTCTTCGCGGCTGCCGAGGTTATTGGAGGCAGGCGGTCAGTGCGATACGGGCTTCGCCCGTCCTGTCGAACGTGGCGGCGCGCTGAACGCCCGCGGCGGTTCCATCCGCGCCCGGCGTGTCCGATCCGCTGGCAAAGGTTACGCGGGCCCCGGCCATCTCGCTGCCGTCGATCATCTGGACGCCGCGCGGACCCGACCGGTCGCTGTCATCGACGTCCACCGTCACTTCGATTTCGCCGCCCGGCAGGAAGTCGCGCAGCCGGATTTCCGCCGTCGTCGCGCCGTCCGGCACAGCCGCGAACGTGGCAGTGGCGTTTTCCGCGCGCGCCAGCTCCAGCGGCTGTGCGACGTTCTCGCCCGGCCCGGTCGGGTCGGTGTCGAACAGCAGGCCCGCGGGCGCCGGGCCGAGGTCGATGATGATCGATCCCGCGGCGATGTGACAGCCGGTCCCGTTGGTGACGACGAACCGGTCCTTCGGCGCCGCCTCGGTGAACCGCACGGCGATATCCGCCCGGGCGGCGGTGCCGAAAACAACGAGCGCGGCGATGCCGCCAAGCAGAATGCGATACGGGCGCACAGAGAACCTCTTCGGTTGCAGCGTTTCTGTGAATACGTGCGAAGTGGCCCGTTGGACCAGTTGGGGGGGTGCGAAAGGCGCCGGAGGGACCGGAAGCGGCGACAATTCAGAGGCTTTTTTGAGGGGTGATCTGATGGTTTCCGTTCGCATCCCGGTGTTGATGTCCTGAAGGTGGCATGTCCGCCATCGGGTGCGACCCTGAAGGCATATCGATCACCGGATAAGGTCTGTTCCTGACCCGGAACGGACCTATCGCAAAAGAAAACGGCGGTCCCGAAAGACCGCCGCTTCTACCAGGTACCTGAGGCGGGGATCAGGCGGCGCGTTTGCGCCTTGTAAGGCAGAGACCTGCCAGGCCGAGACCCAAAACGGCAAACGATGCCGGTTCAGGCACTGAAGCCGATCCGGATGTTACCCAGTTCAGGCTGTTTAAAGCCAAGTTATACTGGTTACCGGAAGCACCGGCTGCTCCGCGCGAGGAATGAAGAAAGCTATCGGGACCTGTCAGAACCATCCGACCGCCGCCGCTGAATTCGCCATAGAGTCCCTGGACCGATCCACTGCCCCCTGTAAGAAAAACACTAAATTCGGAACTGAATGCGGTGATACCGATGTGATTATTAATGAATTCGTTCGTTATTCCATCAGTAAGCCCGGCTACGGTCGTCGTGATTGTCCAGGGACCGTTTGGTCCGGTGGGGCCATTTGCGGTGATTGCCGGTGCGAGCTTACTTAGGTTGGTACTATAGGGATTTTCCCAGACGATACCGCCACCGGCATTGAGATAGGGCAAGAGACGGCTCGCCCAATCGGCGTTTATGTTCGTCGAGTCGCAGCAACCGATGACAATGGCATCAAAACTTGAAGTCAGTTGGCTTACAGTCATGGCATCGAAGGAACTTGCGGACAACGTTGTGAGCGTACCGGTCAAATCGCCGCTGGAGAACATCTGAGACGCTGCGCTTCCTTGATCTAAAACTCTCGCGACATTTATCGGCGCTGCGGTCGCCGTTGCCGAAATTACCAGGCCGGCTGCAACCGTTCCGATCAACGAGGTTTTAAGGTTTCGAAGAAGACGCATTTGATTTTCCAATACTCTGTTACCAGTAACGATCTTGATATCGTTCCTTTCGACAAAGCAAAAATTGTGCCAACTCCCAAAAGTCTTTTAAATCAACAGTTTGCGACGGGATCTCTGAAGGGCCTGCGATAAACTGTAAAATTTCCCGACGTTCTTAGGAGACATGAGCGCGTTAACTGAATAGCGGACTGCAATAATTACGGGTCCTCGGAAATGCCCGGTTGTGGCTACATGCGGACATTTGCCGGTAATGCCTTCCTGGTCCGCTTTCCGGTGAATGCCGGACATTGAGGGAGCGCCCCGGTTTTAACCGGGTGTTGCGGTTCTCCCCGATCGGCCCGATCGGATGGCGACCCCGCGTGATAAAAAAATACACTCCGCATGTTCGCTTTTTGTTCTTTTCCGTGTTAGCCTCGTTTCAACCGCACGGATAAGCCTTTTGCACCGTGCCTCGCCGAAAGGCGGGGCGCGGCCTTTTGGGTTGTCCGGGCGGGATGCCACAGAGGAATTTTTACATGCATGGAAATGTGCTGAAGGCCCCGCCCCGGAAGGCCGCGCCCGTGTCTGCCGGGTCCCCGTCAGAGTCGACGTTCGATTCCCCGCTTTCCGGTTATCCGCCATACGATCCGCCCCCGCCCGGTGTGTCGCGCCCCGATGCTCGCCCCGATGGTCGCCCCGGTCCGGCACCCGGTCCTGCGCCCGATCCTTCACCCGGTCCGTCCCCCGATATCCAGGTCCTGCGGCTCGCCGACCGCGCGGCGACGCTCAACCGGGCCACCGGCTCGGACGATGCCCGGGTGCATGACTGGCTGGTCAACGATCTGTCCTTCGCGCTGAACATGTCGCCGGTCCTCGACACACCCGCCCGGGCGGACCGGGTCTGCGCCGCGGTCTCGGCGATGTGCGATATCGGCCCGCGCGACACGCTCGAAGGGATGCTCGCCGCCCAGATGGTCGCCGTCCATTCGGCGGCGCTGGACTGCCTGCGCCGGGCCGCCGAGCCGGTCGCCGCGGGGCGCGCCCGGGATACCGATTTGCGCCAGGCGGCGCGCCTGCTCAACGTCTTCCAGCGCCAGATGTGGGTGCGCGACGACCGGCGCAACCCGGTCCTCGCCCGCAGCCTTACCGGCCGCCATGCGCCCGACGCTCCCGGCGCGCCGTCCCCGGCGCATGTCGCGCCCGCCGCAGGGGTCGCCCCCGCGCGGGACACCAGATCATGACCGCGGCGCGGGGGATCGGCCGGGGCAATGGGGCCCGGCTGCGGGCGTCTCCCCGCTGCGGCGCCTGCACGCGAGGGGGCACCGCCTGCGCCGCCCCCGCCGTGCGCGGGCGGGCGCGCTGCCGAATGCATGGCGGGGCCGCCGGCTCGGGCGCGCCGCGCGGCAACCGCAACGCGCTGAAGGACGGCTATCACACGGCCGCGGCACGCACCCGCCGCCGGGCGCTCAACGCCTTCATCCGCGCCATGACGGCGGCGGTCGCCCGGCTTGAGCGGGACGCGGGAGACCGTGCCGTGACCGGCGCCAATCCGCTTCATTCCCCCGGCCGTCGCGCCGGGGGTCCGGGGCGCCTGGGGGGTCCAGGGAGCATGGGGGGTCTGATGCGTGTTCGCACTGGTTCCCCGGCTCAGGGCCGGGGACGTGAAATCGGGGAGGGGCGCGGTTCCATCCCGCTGCACCCCTCCGGGTATGCGGGACACGCGAACCCCTTCGGGTATGCGGGTCATGTGCACCCCTTCGGGTGCATGGGGTTGAATTGCGGGTTTCCGGGGCCGGCACCGTCGGGATCCCGGCACGGGGGCCGGGATGACAATGTGCGGGAGTGCGGAATCGGGGCAGGGGCGATAGAGTCCCGGTCGCCGCCCTTGCCGAATGGGTCACGGTGACGGGGCTGCCGCGGCCGCTCCTATTCCCCGTCGCCCGCCGATTCCGATTCCCGGTCGTCGCGGAATATGTCGACCGCCTCGAGGGCGCTGTCGGGATCGCTGACCTGGGCGATGTTGAACAGCCCGTCGCCCTGGTTGACCACCGGCAGGTTGGTCTTGCCGATCACGATGCCGCTGACCGTGCTGATGATCCGGGCCTCGGCATTGCCCAGCGGGTCGGCGACCACGCCGAGCCGCGTGCCGGGTTCGACCAGCGCGCCGAGGCGCACGGGATCGCGCAGCAGCCCGCCGGCGGGGGCGCGCACCCAGGTGCTCGACTGGGCGATGACCTGGGCTTTCGGCGGCACGCTTGCCTGCCTGTCGAGCAGGTCCGCCCGGCGTTCCTCGCGCCGCGGCGGGGGCAGCATGTCGAGATGGCGCATCACGTTGACGATGCCGCGGAAACCGGCGCGGATCGACGTGCCGTCATAGCGCAGCGCCTCGCCCGCCTCGTAGACCAGGAAGGGTATGCCGTAATCGCCGCCCACGCCGCGCAGCGAGCCGGGCCGCAGCTTGGCGTTGAGCAGCAGCGGCACGCCGAAGGCCTGCGCCATTCTGCGCACCGCGGGGTCGGTCAGTACGGCGCGTATCTGGGGGAAATTGGTGCGGTGGATCGCGCCGGTATGCAGGTCGATGCCGTGGGTGCACTTGGCGACGACCTCGGTGTTGAACAGGTAGGCGAGCTGGCTGGTCAGCGAACCCCGGGGCGAACCCGGGAAACTGCGGTTGAGGTCGCGCCGGTCCGGCAGGTAGCGCGTCTGGTTCAGGAAGCCGAACGTGTTGACCACCGGCACGGCGACCAGCGTGCCGCGCAGCTTGCCGAGGCTAGTCATGCGCAATAGCCGGCGGATGACCTCGACGCCGTTGATCTCGTCGCCATGGACGGCGGCGCAGACCAGCAGCACGGGGCCGGGTTCCCGGCCGTGCACCACCCGCACGGTCAGCGTCATCGGCGTATGGTCGAACAGCACGCTGATCGGCAGGTTGACGGTGGCGCGGCTGCCGGCGGCGATGCTGACCCCGCCGATCTCGAACGGCGCGCGGGTTTCCCGCTTCCTCCGCGCCGCGGGCTTTGCCGCCGGCTTTTTCGCGGGGGATTTATTCGCCGTGGATTTCGCCGTGGATTTTGCCGTGGCGGGCGTCTTCACGGCGGGTTTCCGCCGTTCAGCCTTTGCCGCGGGTTTTGGTTTTACCGGATTTTGCATTGGTTTCCATGTACTGGATGATCTGCCCGGCGATGTCCTTGCCGGTGGCGTTTTCGATGCCTTCAAGGCCGGGCGACGAATTGACTTCCATCACCACCGGGCCGTGGTTGGAGCGCAGCAAATCGACACCGGCGACGTTGAGGCCGAGGGTCCGCGCGGCGCGGATGGCGGTGGAGCGTTCCTCCGGGGTGATCCTGACGATGCTGGCATTGCCGCCGCGATGCAGGTTGGAGCGGAAATCGCCCTCCGCGCCCTTGCGCATCATCGCCGCGATCACCTTGCCGCCGATGACGAAGCAGCGGATGTCGACGCCCTTGGATTCCTTGACGAATTCCTGCACCAGGATGTTCGATTTCACGCCGCGGAAAGCCTCGATCATGGACTTGGCCGACGAATGGGTCTCGCCGAGGACGACGCCGATGCCCTGCGTGCCTTCGAGCAGCTTGATGACCAGCGGTGCGCCGCCGACCATTTTCATCAGATCGTCGGTATCGTTGGTCGAATGGGCGAAGCCCGTCACCGGCAGGCCGATGCCCGCGCGCGACAGCAATTGCAGCGAGCGCAGCTTGTCGCGCGACCGGCCGATGGCGACCGATTCGTTGAGCGGCCAGGTCCCCATCATTTCGAACTGCCGCAGCACGGCAAGGCCGTAAAACGTGACAGACGCGCCGATACGCGGGATGACGGCATCGAATTTCGGCAGCACTTCGCCCTTGTAGCGGACATCGGGTTTGTGGGCGGTGATGTTCATGTACACCCGGAGCGTATCGATTATCCGGATCTGATGGCCGCGCGCTTCGGCGGCTTCGACCAGGCGCTTGTGCGAATACAGGTTCGGGTTGCGGGCCAGCATGGCGATTTTCATGTCGTTTCCTTTCGGGAACCGGCGGTCGGCGCGACAACCGCGCCACAGGCCTACTCCTCTTCGTCTCGTATGTCGGTGTCTGCCCGGGCGATCCGGACGGGTGGCGGCGGCGCATCATGCCCGGCGGGTACTGCAGATGCCGCCGGAGTCTCGATTTCCTTGTCCGCGAGAAACGACCGTGCCGGATCGACCATCAGGCGGCGGTGCATTGCCCGGCGGCCGAGCAGCATCCGGAATCCCATCTCGTCGCGGTTGGTCAGCGTCAGTTCGATCGGCCACGACTCGGGGCCCAGTTTCAGCGTCGTCGAGATCACGTAGCGTTGCTCGCGATGGCCGCCCGAGTTCGTCACGGTCCGCTCGTCGATCAGTCTCGCTTCGCACTTCACGGTCAGCGAGGCATCGCGCTGGGCGGGATGGATCACGAAGCGGACCCAGTCTTCGCCGTCCTTGCGGAAGGGTTCGACCTCGAAGGCGTGCAGCGCCGAGGTCCGTGCCCCAGTATCGAGCTTCGCCTTTATATGCGAGACGCCGAGATCGGGAAGACCGACCCATTCCCGCCATCCCACAATGCGGGCCGCCGGACGTTTTGTGCGCGCACTCGGGGGCGTCTTCGTTCTTTTCGATGCAGGCTTCCTCGCCCGGGGTTTCGTCGCCATGGAATCCTTGCACAGTATTGACGCGTGTCACACCACGAGACACTGTATACGTCAATTGACAATAAACATCTGTTTGACAATAGACGAGGGGTATACGCCATGGCTGTCGCCGCTATCAAGGAAGACATATCGGTCCGCGACCAGGTCAGCGCGGAGGAATGGAAAACCCGAGTCGATCTTGCCTGCGCCTACCGGCTGATCGCCCACTATTACGTCAGCGACCTGACCTATAACCACCTGTCGGCACGCGTGCCGGGCGAGGACAACGCGATCCTCATCAAGCCCCATGACATCATGTTCGAGGAGGTCACCGCCTCGAACCTGCTGAAATACGATTACGACGGCAACCCGCTCACCGCGGGTGCGCCGAAGCTCAAGGGCGGCGGGCTGATCATCCATGCCGGGCTCCTGAAGGAACGGACCGACATCAACGTCGTCTTCCACACCCATACAGAGGCCAATATGGGCGTGTCGTCCCAGAAATGGGGCCTGCTGACGGTCAACCAGCATGCCATGCGGTTCCACAACCGCATGGCCTATCACGAATTCAAGGGCTTCGAATTCAACCTGTTCATGCGCGATCCGCTGCTCAAGGATATCGAGGGCTACCGCGTCGCCCTGCTGCGCAATCACGGCTCGCTGGTGCTGGGGGAGACCATCCCGGAGGCCTTCGTGATGCACCATTTCCTCGAATTCGCCTGCCGCGGCCAGATCGCGGCGCTGTCGGCGGGCTACGAGAACCTGAACTTCCCGGACGAGGAAGCCTGCGAATTCGCCGCCGCCCAGGTGATGAAGGAGGGCAACAGCCTCGTCGGCGGCAAGGACTGGCCGGCCTGCCTGCGCATGGCGGAACGGCTGTATCCGGAGTTCATGGAGTAGGTTGTCTGTAAGACCTGTCACCCCGGGCTTGTCCCGGGGTCCAGCCTGGATCCCGGCACCGGGCCGGGATGACGGATAATCCGCAGACGTCATTCTCGCGCGGGCGGGAATCTTCGGGCGGACAGAATAAACACCAAGGCACCAGGAATACAAAGTTCACGAAGATATTTTTGGAAATTCCCGGACCGGGAGGACCAGATGACTTTGGAACAGGAAGACCAGACCGCCGGCGCGATGAGGCGTAGCCTTTGTGAACTTGGTGTCCTTCGTGCCTTGGTGGTTAGACTATCAGCGGGTTGGGTATGTCGGTCCTCACGCCGCCATCAGCCGCCCGTAGCCCGCCGGCATGTCGTCTATGCCGAGGCTCTTCAGGGCGTGCCAGACCATGGCCTGGTTGGAGGTCACCACCGGCTTGCCGATATCGGCCTCGATGGCGTCGATCGCCTCGACCGCGCGGATGGCGGTGCAGCTGAGAAACGCGGCCTGCGACTCTGGCTCGTCCTGGTCTATCACCCGGCGGCGCCATTCCTCGGGCTCGACGGCCAGCATCGCAGCGCCGTCGCCGGTGATGCCGAGGCCGGTTTCGGACAGGACGTCCACCCCGTGGGATTTCAGGAACACGACCTCGCGGTCGTTGGTCGACTGGATATAGGGCGTGGTCAGGGTGATCCGTGTCGCCCCGAACGTCTCGAACGCCCCGATGCAGCCCTTGGAGGTCGACGTCGCGGGCTTGCCGGTGGCTTTTTCGATGCGGTCGATAATGCCGTCATCGAAGCCCGGCGCGAACATGGAGGCTGCCGTACAGTGGAACACGATCAGATCGACACCGGCATCGGCCAGCATCACGGCGCCGCGCTCGACGTCGCCGACCATCTCGTTGATGTGTTCTTCCTTGCTCGACAGCAGGCGCAGACGCGTCGTGTGCAGCGACACGCCGCGGGGCAGCATCGCCGTGATCTGCGGCTCGGCCGCGCGGTTGACCGAGGGCAGCAGCATGCCGATGCGCGCGCGGTCGCCGTAATTGACGGACATGGGCTCAGACCTTGCCGATGTAATCGGCCATGTTGGGCTGGCCGGGCTCGTTGGGGATGGCCGTGTCCATCGGTACCCAGGGCAGGGCGCTCGCGGTCCAGATATTCATCTTCACCGGCACCCAGGACGGGTCGTCCAGCGTGCCGGCATAGATCACCCGGATCTGCGGCCGGGCCCCCGGCGCGGAGAACAGGGGCGTGCCGCAATCTGCGCAGAAATTCAGGGCAAGGTCGTTGCCGCTGTCGGCCTTGCGGGTCCGCGACGCGGGTGTGCCTTTTTCGATCACCAGGTGTTCGGTCGGGATCTGGAAGTTCAGCCCGAACGCGCTCGACGTGCGCCGCTGGCATTCGGTGCAGTGGCAGAGATACGAGATCAGAGGCTCGCAGGTTACGGTGTAGCGAATGGCGCCGCAGCCGCAGCCGCCGGAATAGGGTGCCGTCATGTGAATTCTCCCCGTGTTTGACGGGGGATAGTAAGGGGTGGCTCTCTTTACGAAAACCATTATTGCGATAGACTTCGACCATGTTCCTGAAAAACTGCTGGTATGTCGCGGCTTACGTGCGCGAACTGGAAGACGGCGGGCCGCTGGGGCGCACGCTGCTGGGCGAGCCTGTCGTGATGTTCCGCGACAGCGCAGGCAAAGCCGTCGCGCTCGAGGACCGGTGTTGTCACCGGCACCTGCCGCTGTCGCTGGGCAAGGTCGCGGGCGACCGGCTGCAATGCGGCTATCACGGGCTCGAATTCGATGCTTCCGGCGCCTGCGTCTCCGTGCCGGGCCAGTCCAGGGTGCCGCCGGGGGCGGCGATCCGGGCGTTTCCGCTGGTCGAGAAATACGGCTTTCTGTGGATCTGGATGGGGGACGCATCCCTGGCGGATGAAGCGCTGCTGCCGGACTGGTGGTGGATCGGCGATCCCGGATGGGCGCATAATCCGGGGGCTTTCCTGCATATCAAATGCCATTACGAGCTGATCACCGACAACCTGCTGGACCTGTCCCATCTCGGCTATGTCCATACCCGCACCCTCGGCAACGACGCCATTGTCGATTTCCCGGTGAAGACCGAGCGGATGGGGGACCGGGTGCGCATGTCGCGCTGGATACAGGACCGGCCGCCGCCGCCCTTGTTCAGAACCGGCGGCGGGTTCGGGGGCAACGTGGACCGCTGGCAGATCGTCGAGACGCAGGCGCCGGCGCACACGGTTGTCTATGCCGGCTGCGGGCCGGTCGGCGCCGGCGAATTCGGCGGGCGCACGGAATATGACCAGGGCATTCACATTCGCGCGCTCAACGCGCCGACGCCGGAGACAGAGGAGTCCACGTTCTATTTCTACGCCCATGCCTGGGATTTCCGTCTCGACGATGCGGACTGGAAACAGCAGATGTATGACGGCTTCCTGATGACGTTTCTCGAGGATATCGATATCCTCGAAGCGCAGCAGGCCTCGTTGATGCGCGATCCGGCGCGGCCGCTGATCGATCTGAACGTCGATGCGCCTGGCCTCGCCGCGCGGCGCATGGTGGCCGAGCGGATAGACGCCGAACGGGGCGCCGGGCGGGATGCCCGGACGGTTGCGGCCCGGTAGCGGAAAGCGCTAAACATTAGATAACGAAGTAATACGGAGGAAAGACCGATGTTTCTTAAAAATGCCTGGTATGTCGGGGCCTGGGACACCGAGGTCGGCCGCCAGAACCTGTTGCGGCGCACGCTGCTGAACGAGCCGGTGGTGTTCTACCGCCTGGAAGACGGCACGCCCGTCGCGCTCGAGGATAAATGCGCCCATCGCCACGCGCCGCTGTCGGAAGGCAAGCTGGTCGGCGACATGATCCAGTGCCCCTATCACGGGCTTGAATACAATGCGGACGGCAATTGCGTCCGCGTGCCGGGCCAGTCGACCGTGCCGCCGGGATGCCGCGTGCGGTCCTATCCGGTGGTAGAGCGCAATCACTGGATCTGGGTGTGGATGGGCGACCCGGCGCTGGCCGATCCCGACGATATCGAGGATTTCCACTGGATGGACCATCCCGACTGGCGCGCCAAGGGCGAGCTGATGCACCTGAAGGCGGATTACAAACTGCTGGTCGAGAACCTGCTGGACCTCTCGCACCTGTCCTATATTCACGCGACGACGCTGGGCACCAGCGCGGTGGCCGAAACGCCCATGTCGGTGGATCGCGGCGACCGCCATGTGACGGTTACCCGCTGGGTGATGGATTCGACCCCGCCGCCGTTTTTCCAGAAAGCCGGCGGCTTTGCCGCCGACGAGCATGTCGACCGCTGGCAGCACATCACGTGGACGCCGCCGGCCTTCGTGCGCCTCGATGTGGGCGCCGCGAAGGCGGGCACCGGCGCGAAGGAAGGAGACCGCAGCCAGGGCATCACCATGCGGAACCTGAACGCGATCACGCCGGAAACCGACAAGACCACCCACTATTTCTGGGCGCAGGCGCATAATTTCCGCATCGACGAGCCGTGGATCACCGACCTGCTGGCCGCCAATGTCCACGAGGCGTTCCTCGAGGACCTGGAAATCATCGGCCTGCAGCAGATCAACATCGATTCCGGCACCACCGCGCCCCGCATCGACATCAACCACGACGGCGGCGGCCTGCAGGCCATCCGCACGCTGGAGGCGATGATCGAGGCGGAAAACGATCCGGGATCGGGCCGCACGGCCCAGGCGGCGGAGTAAGCGCCGGGTGCAGGATTAAAAAGGGCCCCGGTGACGGGGCCCTTTTTCGTTCAATCCGGTGTCTTCATCAGGTCCGCTTGCGCCGTCGGATCGCTCCATGCGCATCTTATGTGTCCTTGAAGTCTTAGTCATAAAAATGAAAGTTGTTTGATCGGGTGATATCTAATGACTCCGTTGATCAACCATCGATCCTTCCAGTGGCGATGGGTTCCCATCGCCAATAGCATGCCTTTCTCGGGATACTCTTCGCCAAAACGCTGGATCATCCGTTCAATCGCCTGTTGTTCTCCATATCGGCGAGACCATTTAAAGTACGTTGCTTCGATTTCCCAGTCTTGGCAGGTGCCCTCTCTCAAACCGTCTTCAGTCCGGTATTTGTACTTGAACTTGAATGGGCAGGGGACGTGAGGGATTATCTTCTCGGTGTTGAATAGATCTTGTGCGGCTTGAATGCGCATGTTGTCGAAACGAGTTCGTTCTTCCGACAATTCTTCGGAGCTTTTCTTTTCAGCGCTGAAATCAAGAATTTCTGATTGGAGTAATGCGAAGCTTCTCCCGGCTTCTCTCTCACGTTCTAAGCTTGTGACGATCGAACGAGAGAGAAAAGCGGACCGCTCGCGCTTCAATAGCGAGCCGATAATTTCGATGGTGTGTTGGTCAACGCGGCGGCTTTCAACACGACTATCGTCGTTCGGAAGGCGCCATTTGAATTGGATGCGATCCCAACGCTTGAATTTTTGGCTTTCTTCGAGGGTTTTAAACGAGACAGGGTAAAGGCGTAGCCAATTGCCGTCGTTGTCCATTCCAGCGCAACAGACGACTTCCCCGTGTTTCTGTCCAGCTTGCGGAGCTGCTTTTACTATTATGACCGCTTCGGCTTCACGCGACCTTAAATCTTCTGGCGATAGCGCCATTTCGGTCATCTCCGTCGCGAGCAATCCCTTCGCGAACACCTATATGACGAATTTTAAAACTCTTATGCTCAGCAATGCTTTCTGCCACGATTTTTCGATGGCACATTTCAGGGTCTCTTTCATAGCATAGAAGACATGAATTCATATCAGTTGCGATGCCTGTCACCTCTTCTAATGCCGATTGTGCTGAATCGCTACCCAAGTGATCATCAAAAATGCGTCGGAATTCTTTCATATCACCGCGACGAGCTGCTTCCCTACCCGGTTTCGGATCACCCAACGCGCGAATATGCTTGTACTCGATACCTGCATTCTCAAGGGCTTCGGATAGTGCAGTCTTGGAAAACCCGCGTTTTCGCGATTGAGGAAGTTCTCGAATATCAACCAGCATTTCGACGCCAGCAACTTTTAAAGATGCGATGAAATCGTCCACCGCCGCGCCTTCATATCCGATTGTAAATAAATTTCGCATGCTACCCTCATCGCTTGGTTCTTATGGATGGGTAGCATAATTATGCAAATCATACATCCATGAACCGGGGCGCTCGGTTCTGATAGATTATGTATCCCTCGTGAGGTGCTATGTGATCGATATATCCAGAGGTATCTTCGAGTTCAAACTTTAAGCCACAAAAAAACCGGGCCCCAAATCGGGGCCCGGTTCTTTGATCGCTCTCGGTGCTGCGGGATCAGCGGCGGTCGCCGAAGAGCTGCAGCAGCATGATGAACAGGTTGATGAAGTCGAGATACAGCCGCAGCGCGCCCGAGATGGCGAGCTTGCCCTGGGATTCTTCGTCCAGGTGCTCGGCGTATTCGTTCTTGATGTTCTGCGTGTCGTAGGCGGTCAGGCCGACGAAGACCAGCACGCCGATGACCGAAATCCCGAACTGCAGCGCGGAGCTGCCGATGAAGATATTGACGATCGAGGCGATGATGATACCGATCAGACCCATGAACAGGAACGAGCCCATGCCCGTCAGGTCTTTCTTCGTCGTGTAGCCCCAGATGCTCATCGCGGCGAAGGTGCCGGCCGTGATGAAGAACACGCGGGCGACGCTGGCGCCGGTGAACTGGATCAGGATGACCGCGAAGGACACACCCATCAGCGCCGCATAGAGCCAGAAAACGGCCTGCGCGGTCGATGCTTTCAGGGCGTGAATCCGCGCGCTGAGGAAGAACACGATGCCGAGCGGCGCCAGCATCACGACCCATTTCAGGGGCGAGCCGAACAGCGTCTGGCCGAGGCTGGTATAGCCGATCAGCTGGCCGGCGTCGTTGGTGACGAACGACATCTGCGCGATGACGATCGCGAAAATGCCCGTCAGGGCGAGGCCCGACGCCATGTAGTTGTAGACCCGCAGCATGTGCGCGCGAAGCCCGGCATCGAATTCCACCTGGTCGATGGAGCGCGAGCCGGTATAAACCGTTTTTTCGTTTCCGAATGCCATGTCAGATCCTTTCAAGACCCGATTGTTGAACCCTGACGGGAATATGGGGTGCTATCGAGTCGAAATCAACCGGTAGACTTTGAAATCCCTGACATGATTAACGAAATTTAATATTGGCCTCGCCGCGCCGATTTACGCGGTATTCGGCTATTCATTGCGCAGCAGCGGGGCGGCTTTCTGGCCGAGGGCGCGCCACGTGCCGTAAAATCCGAGCGCCAGCGTCACCCCGATGGCGATCGCGGCGGCTGCGATCACCGCCAGCGGATCGAAGCTGAACTCGAATTTCATCACCTCGGTGACCACGCCCCAGGCGGCGACCGAGCCGATGACCGAGGCGATCAGCGCGGTGATCAGGCCGAGCAGGCCGTATTCGAGCAATAACGTGCCCATGATGCGCCGCCGCGACGCGCCGAGGACCTTGAGCACCACGGAATCGTATACCCGTCGCCGGTGACCGGCTGCGACGGCGCCGGCCAGCACCAGCGTGCCCGCGATAATGGCGATGCCCGCCGTCATCCGGATGGCGAGGCCGAGCTTGCCGAGGAACCCGTTCACGGTTTCCAGCACGTCGCGCACGCGGATGGTGGTCACATTGGGGAAGGCGGCGGCGACCGCTGTCTCTATCCCCGCCTCGCTGGCCGGGTCGGCATGGACGGTCGCAAGATGGGTCTGCGGCGCGTTTACCAGAATGCCCGGCGAGAACATGAACAGGAAATTCATGCGCAGCGTGCCCCAGCGGACATCGCGCAGGTTTGCGACGGTGCCGGTGATATTGCGGCCGAGAATATTGATCGTGATCGTATCGCCGATCCCGAGTCCGAGCTCGGCGGCGGAATTGGCCGACAGCGATACCAGCTGCGGGCCGCTGTAATCCGCGGGCCACCATTCCCCGGCGACAAGCGTTTCATCTTCGGGCAGCTCGCGGGCCCAGGTGACGCCCCGGTCGCCGCGCAGTATCCAGCGGCCCCCCTCGGCGACCTTGTCGGGCGTCGCGGTCTCTCCGTTCAGCCGGGTGACGCGGCCGCGCAGCATGGGCGTGCTGCGCAATTCCCGAAAACCCTCAACGCCGGCGATCGTTTTCTCGAACGCGGCGACCTGGTCGTTCTGGATATCGATAAAGAAAAAGCCGGGTGCGCGTTCCGGCAGGCTTTTGGTGATCTGGCGTCCCAGATTGGATTCGATCAGCGCGACCGTCACCAGCACCGTCAGGCCGAGGCCGAGCGACATCACCACGCTGCCGGTCGGCGCGCCGGGCCGGTGCAGGTTGGCGAGGGCAAGACGCAGGCTGGTGCGGCCGACGCTGCCGACGAGCTTCGCCGCCCGCGCGATCAGCACGCCGGCGACGGCGAACAGCGCCATGGCGACGGCGGAGCCGGCCACGAAATACATCGCGATGACGCGGCTGAACGCGGTCTCTATCGCGAGCACCGCAAGCGCTGCCAGAAGGAGGGCGGTCGCGACCACGAAGGGCCAGCGCGGCACGCCGCGGAACCGGGCGATCGAATCCCGGAACAGCCCGGCGGCGGGCAGGTCGCAGGCCCGCGCGATCGGCCAGATCGAGAAGGCCAGGGCGGTCAGGATGCCGAAGGCGGTGGCGAGAAGCAGCGGCTGGGCATAGACGCCGATCCGCGCGACAAGCGGCAGCGCATCGCGCAGCAGGTCCGCCAGCAGCGCCGGCGCAAGCCCGCCGACCAGCAGCCCGAGGACAATTCCGAGAAAGGCCATCGCCATGATCTGGATCAGATAGGCGCCGAAAATCAGCCCGGAAGACGCACCGATACATTTGAGCGTCGCGATGGTCTGCATCTTGCCGGTCAGAAAATCCCGTACGGCGTTGCTGACGCCGACCCCGCCGACCAGAAGGGCCGTCAGCCCGACGAGCGTCATGAACAGGGTCGTGCGGTCGATAAAGCGCTTGATGGTGGGCGAGGCGTTGCTCCGGTCGCGGACAACCCACTGGGCATCCGGGAAGGCCTGATCGAGATCGGCCTTCCATGCATCGAGCGCCGTGCGGTCGTTCAGCCGGATGCGGTAAAAATACCAGACCTGGCTGCCCGGCTGGACAAGCCCGCTGTCGCTGACCGAGGCGGCCGAGGCCATGAAGCGCGGGCCGAGCTGCAGCGCCCGCGCGCCGGAGACCCGGTCGGGTTCCGTATCGATGGTGCCGCGGATCTCGTAGGTCGCATCGCCGACGACTATCTGCCCGCCGACCCCGATCCCGAGCCGTTTCAGCAGGGCGCTGTCGGCAATCGCGCCCCAGACACCGTTCCGGTTGGCGAACAGGTCCGCCGGCGGCGCGGCGGGGGATGTCTCGAGCGTGCCGAACAGCGGATAGGCGTTGTCGACCATTTTCATTTCGACCAGAGAGCGCTTGCCCGTTACGTCGGAGCGCGCCATCGACCGCAGATACACCACGCGCGAAATATCGGCCGATTTTTCCAGCCAGGCGCGCTCGTCGGGCGAGATATCCCGGTGCGTCATCCGCAGGGCGGCATCGCCCCCCAGCAGGATCGCGCCGTCCTCTTCCAGCCCGGCAATCACCGATGACGCGATGGAGCCCACCGCCGCAATGGCGGCGACGCCGAGCGCGAGGCAGGCGAGGAACACGCGGAAGCCTCTCAGCCCGCCGCGCAGTTCCCGGCGGGCGATGCGAAAAGCGTTGATCACGGCGCGGTTCCCGAAGCCTTCACGCGACCGCCCGGTCGGCGCCGATCAGGCCGTCCTGCAGCTCGATGACCCGCCCGCATTGTTCGGCGAGGGCGGGATTATGGGTGATGAGCAACAGGGTGGCGCCGTGGTCGGCGCGCAGCGAAAACAGCAGTTCCATCACCGAATCGCCGGTGCCGCCGTCGAGGTTCCCCGTCGGCTCGTCCGCGAGGATCAGGCGCGGCTCGGCGACGATGGCGCGGGCAAGGGCGACGCGCTGCTGTTCGCCGCCCGACAGCTGGCCCGGATAATGCGTCAGACGGTGGTCGAGCCCGACCGACGACAGGGCGGCGCGCGCCCGGTCGAACGCATTGTCGAACCCGGCAAGCTCGACCGGAATCGCGACGTTTTCCATCGCGCTCATGGTCGGGACGAGGTGAAAGTTCTGGAAGACGATCCCCACATTGTCGCGGCGGAACCGCGCCAGCCCGTCCTCGTCCAGCTTGGACAGGTCGTGCCCGGCGACATGGACGCCGCCGCCGGTCTGGCGCTCCAGCCCGCCGATCAGCATCATCATGGATGTCTTGCCGGAACCCGACGGTCCCACCACGCTGACCGTCTCGCCGGCGGCTATTTCAAGATTAATCCCTTTCAGGATGTTGACGGAACCGGCTTCACTGTCCAGCTTAAGCTCAACACCGTCCAGGAGAACCATGGGTTCCCGTATGCCGTTATCGTCTTTCATAATACTCCGCAGGGGCTGCTGTGAGGGAGGACCGTCCTCCCGATATAGAGCGTTTACGCGGCTTCTCAAGCAATGGATTGCCCTTTGTCTGTTCACGGCCGTCGCGGCCGCACCCGTCGCGGCGGCGGGGCAGATCCGGCTGATGGTTCTGGGCGACAGCCTGACCGCCGGATACGGGCTGCCTGAAAAGGACGCCTTCACCGTTCGGCTGCAGGCGGCGCTTGATCGAAGCGGCATCGACGCCGCTGTCCTAAATGCCGGGGTATCGGGGGATACGACGGCGGGCGGCCTTGCGCGCATCGACTGGGCGCTGGCGGACAAGCCGACCCACGCCATCGTCGAGCTTGGCGCGAACGACGCGCTGCGCGGCATCGATCCGAAGGAGACCCGCCGCAATCTGGAAGCGATTATCGGGCGGCTGCAGGCAGCCGGGGTGAAGGTAATGCTGGCGGGCATGTATGCGCCGCCGAACTGGGGCAAGGAATATGAGGCCGATTTCCGCAGCATCTATCCCGACCTCGCCGAGAAATACGGGATCGGCCTGTATCCGTTTTTTCTCGACGGGGTCGCCGCCCGGCCGGAGTTGAACCAGCCGGACGGCATCCATCCGAACGAAAAAGGTGTCGAGGTCATCGTGGAGCGTATAATGCCGTCCGTGCGCCGCCTGCTGGACACCAAGGAGTAGCCATGGAAACCGCCCTTCAGACGTTCCGTCTGGGTCATGCCGCCGATGCAGACTGGGAGACGCTCACGACGTCGTGCCTGGCGCAGATCGGCGAGGTGCCGCCGGGCGCCAATCTCGGATTTGTCTATGTCACCGACACGCTGGACGGCGACCTGCCCCTGATCGCCGACCGGCTGCGCGACGAGACGGGCGTCGCCCACTGGGTCGGCACGGTGGGGTTCGGCGTGATGGTGGGCGGCAGGGAGTATTTCGAGACGCCGGCGATGGTGGCGATGCTCGGCGTATTGCCCGACGAGTCGTTCCGTATCCTGCCGACCGTGGACACCCCCGGCGATCCGCTGCCCGACAATGTGATGAACTGGGCGGGCCGCGCGAATCCCACGCTGGGCATTGTCCATGCCGATCCGCGCAATGCCTATATCGCCGATATCCTGAACGCGATTACCGACGATACGGACGCGTTCCTTGTCGGCGGGCTGACCGCATCGCGCGGCAGGCAGGCGCAGATCGCCGACCGCCTGACCGAGGGCGGCGTCTCGGGCGTGCTGTTCGGCGACGATATCCGCACCGTCACCGGTCTCAGCCAGGGCTGTACGCCGGTCGGCGGTATTCACACCGTCACCCGCTCGGAAGAAAATATTCTCGTGGAGCTCGACGGCCGGCCGGCGCTCGATGTCTTCCGCGAGGATATCGGCGAGGTTCTGTCGCGCAACCTCGAACGGGTCAGCGGCTATATCCATGCGGCGCTGCCGATCTCGGGCGATGACCCGCTCGAGGATGGTGCAGGCGCTTCGGGTGGCGAGGCGAGTGGGAATTCGGGCGACTATCTGGTGCGCAATATCGTCGGTATCGATCCCGACAACAGGCTGGTGGCGATCGGCGAGCGCATCTCCGCCGGCGACCGGGTGATGTTCGTCCGCCGGGACGGCGCCGCCGCCGCCGAGGACCTCGACCGCATGCTGGCCGACGTCATCGGCCGCGCCGGGACCCGGCCGAAAGCCGCGCTGTATTATTCCTGCGTCGCGCGCGGCCCCAACCTGTTCGGCGGCGGGTCCGAGGAAATGAAAGCGGTTCAGGCGGTGCTCGGCGACGACGTGCCGGTGGTCGGTTTCTTCGCCAATGGCGAGATCTCGAAAAACCGGCTGTACAGCTATACCGGCGTGCTGACGCTGATCCTGTAAATCCGTGCGCTTCGTCCATGATCCGTCTTTTCACAGCACTCGGCCTGCCCGATGACCTTCGCCGGCGACTGACCGCCCTGCAGGGCGGGATCGACGGCGCGCGCTGGGTGGCGCCGCACAACCTGCACATCACGCTGCGCTTTATCGGCGAGGTGCCCGAAGACCGCGCCCGGGATATCGCCGCGGCGCTGGATGGCATCCGCACCGGGGCGTTTCCCGTCACGGTCTCCGGCGCCGGGCGTTTCGGCAACG
>Ga0255773_10000041_pt1 | contig 135413 bp, 140 predicted proteins | sample 011ome_17_FD_179971 | JGI IMG/M metagenome (GOLD analysis project Ga0255773, IMG submission 179971) | Coastal salt marsh microbial communities from the Groves Creek Marsh, Skidaway Island, Georgia - 011502XT metaG (version 2) | ecosystem: Environmental > Aquatic > Marine > Intertidal zone >... | reverse complement strand
GACAGTTATTGTTGGCGGGAGAAGTTTCTGAAAATATTCTAGAATGTTGTTTTTGCTAATATAAATAGGATTTTCGGATGTCGTAGGTAATCGGTTATTGCGGATTAAACGATATATATATGTTGGTGATACGCCGATAATATCTGCAACTTCGGTAACCTTTAGTCCATTAATATCTGTCAATCTATCGGTGTTATAAATGTGTTTTCTCACTGTTCAAAATCCATTGGTTAAAATAAATTAAAAGTGGGACTAGAAAAGGTATCCACATATGTATTTTAACATGTGTACTTGAGTTATAAAAATATATATTTAAATTTGATGAGCAAGCCGTATTTAAAATCGCCATTATTCGCCACCTCTATATTTATATATAGCGAAGCGGGGGTGTTTTTTTGGGGTGGGGTTACGCTATCGGTCCTCTGGTGGAAAATCGCCTTGACCTGGTGAATCGGAATTTCGGATGCCGCTCATGCGGGCGGGGAAGTTTCCGGTGCAATTTTTCTGGTGTGAAAATGGTGTGATTTCGACACAAAAGAACAAGGGCTAAAATATGACCCGCGTAAGGTATTGAAAATTATAATAAAATTGGAGCGGGTGAAGGGAATCGAACCCTCGTCGTAAGCTTGGGAAGCTTCTGCTCTGCCATTGAGCTACACCCGCGCGCCGCGCAGTCTACGCCGCTTTTAGCGACATTCAAGCCCCCCAAATTTGCGCTGGACCGACCGTTGGGGGAATGCCATTACCTGTGATCAGGTGAACTTCACTCAGGGGATGAGAGCATGAAAATATGCCGCTTCAACGACGATCGTCTCGGTATCGTGGATGGCGACGATGTCATCGACGTGACCGCCGCGCTGGACGTGATACCGCAATCCGGATGGCCGGCGCCGGTCGGCGATGCGCTTATCGCCCATCTTGATGCGGTCTGCGCCAGGGCGACCGCGCTGGCAGACGCCGGCGAACGGCACGCGCTGTCATCGGTTGTCCTCAAAAGCCCTGTTGCGAACCCGACCAAGGTCATTGGTGCCCCGGTGAATTACTATGCGCACCAGGACGAAGCGATCGAGGACGAAGGTGTCAATTTCGGCCGCGAGATAAAGACGATCGATCATTACGGCCTTTTCCTCAAGAACCCGGTCCTCGTCGGCGCGGGTGAGGGTGTGGATCTGCACTTCACCGACCGGCGCAACGATCACGAGATCGAACTGTCGCTGATCATCGGCAAGACCGCGAAGAACGTGTCCTACGATAACGCGCTCGATTACGTTGCAGCCTATTCCATCGGTCTCGACATGACGGTACGCGGCACGGAGGAACGCAGCCTGCGAAAGGCGATCGACACCTATTCGGTGCTGGGGCCCTGGCTCGTGACGGCGGACGAGATCGCCGACCCCGACAAGCTCGGTTTTTCAATCCACGTGGGAGACGAAGAGCGCCAGAATTCGAATACGGACAAACTCATTTTCGATTGCCGGAAGCTGATCGAGTATGGATCGTCGTTCTACACGCTGTATCCGGGCGACGTGATCATGACCGGCACACCGGAAGGGGTCGGGCCAGTTGAGCCCGGAGATGTCATGCATTGTTATTGCGAGGGCATCGGCCGGATGGATGTCGACGTCCGCGCGGCCTGATGAAGGGCGAGAAGCTTATCGGCCGGCTCGCAACCGGCATCGGCATGGGGACGACATTCACCCAGCTTGACTGGGCGAAAGAGCAGTTCATCGACCGGGTCGGTGTCGACCCGTTTCCGGGCACGATAAATGTCATCGTCGATGACCCGGATTCGATGCCAGTCTGGGTGCGCCTGAAGCGGACGGACGGCATCCACATGGACAATCCGAATGACGGTCCGCACGATTGCGATGCGAAATGCTGGAGGGTTTCCATCAACGATAAGATCGATGGCGCAATCGTTTTCCCGCTGGTGGACGGCTACCCGCCGGCACAGGTCGAAGTGATTGCGGCCGTCGGTGTCCGTGATGCGTTCGGCATCGAAGACGGGGACACCGTGACGCTGACTTTGAAGGACTGAGATATGACCACGATCCTGAAACGGGCAACCGCAGAACTGTGGGAATTTCCCCTGTCCGGGCCGACCGGCGGCTCCGGCATTACGGCAGTTGATGTGATCGTCGTGGACATTGAAGATTCCGATGGCGTGACGGGAACAGGCTTTTCCTATGTTCTCGGCGGGGGCGGCAGGACGGTGACCCACGCCGCGCGGGATATGCTTGCGCGCTTTGTCGAAGGTCAGGAGATCGTGCCCCCGCAGGCCCTGTGGCGGCGGCTGGCGGGATCGCTCAACCGCCTCGGTCGCGGGGTGGGCTACCTGTCGATTGCGGCGATCGACGTCGCCATGTGGGACCTTTATGCCCGAAAGCAGGGGGTGCCCCTGTACACGGCGCTGGGCGGTGTGGCGAAGACGCTGCCTGTCTACGGCTCGGGCGGTTTCGGACCCATGCAGGACCCGGACGTGGCTGTCGAACGGGCGCTGGAATACGCCGATATGGGATGCACGGCCGTGAAGCTGCGGGTTGCCGGCGCGCCGTCGGATCTGCCGCGGATTCAGGCGGTCGCCGAGGCGTTGCCGGACGGGGTCGATATCATGGCCGATGCGAATGAAAAGTGCGATCTCGCCCGGGCGCAATGGCTGGCGAACGTCCTGGGCGACGTAAACGCGTTGTGGTTCGAAGAGCCTCTTCCGGCGCACGATGCGAACGGGTTCGCCACGCTGGCCCAGACCTGCAGCGTTCCGATCGCGACCGGCGAACATCACCAGGGGGCGGTGGAACTCGCCCCCCTGATGGCCGACCGGGCCGTGTCGATCGTCCAGCCCGATCTCGCAATGATGGGCGGCATTACCGAGAGCCTTCGCCTCGCGCAGATAGCGGAACACTATAATCTTGTGGTCTCGCCGCATTTCCTGCCCGCGCTGTTTATTCACCTGGCGGGCGCCGCGCCCTCGATCCGGTGGATGGAGGATTTTCCCCTGCTGGAACCCCTGTTCGATTCCCCGGTGACGATGGATGGGGCAGGAAACATTTCGCCGTCTGACGCGCCCGGTCATGGCCTTGTCTGGGCGGACGGGGCACGTGAAGAGTTCGGAACCGACCTATGAGAATTTGCCGGTACAACGACGACAAGCTCGGCCTGATCAAGGGCGATCAGCTGATTGATGTCACGATCACGCTGGACGATCTTCCGAAAACCGGGTGGCCGCGCCCGCACGGGGACGCGATGGTCGCGCATATCGATGAGATCAGGGTCGGGATCGAGGCCAATCGCAAGATGGGATATGTGCAGGGCGTGAACAATGTCGTCCTCAAAAGCCCCGTCGCCAACCCGACGAAAATCATCGCCGCCCCTGCCAATTATCGCGACCACGTAGACGAGGCGCGGGAAGATAACGGAATAAATTTCGGGCGGGATATCAAGACGATCAACGAATACGGCCTGTTTCTGAAGGCAAACTCGGCGCTCGTCGGGCCGGGCGAGGGGATCACGCTTGGTCATACCGACCGCCGGAACGATCACGAAATCGAACTGGCGGTGATTATCGGCAAGACAGCGAAGAACGTCGCCTACGATGATGCGCTGGATGTGGTGGCCGGATATTCCATCGGACTGGACAATACCGTCCGCGGTGTCGAAGACCGAAACCTCAGAAAGTCGCTGGACTCCTATGCTGTTCTTGGGCCGTGGATCACGACCGCGGATGAAATCGCCGATCCCGACGATCTTGATTTCCGCATCACCGTAAACGGCGAGGTTCGCCAGGAATCGAATACCAGGTACCTTATCTACGATTGCCGCAGGCTGATCGAATATGCGTCTCGGTTTTACACCCTGTACCCGGGCGACATCCTGATGACGGGGACGCCGAAAGGGGTCGGGCCGATCGAGCCCGGCGATCATCTGGTCTGTCAGATGGATATCATCGGCAAGATGGAGGTCGAGGTTCGGTAGCCATGGCGCGCAACCCGCCAGAACCCGGCACTTACTATGACCGCATTGCCGCGCAGCATGTGCTGCCGCTTTGGGTGGATACCGCGCAATATGTGCCGAAAGCGCCTGACCCGCCATACGATCCGGCTATCTGGAAATACGAAGACATCAAACCGCTTCTTGTAGAGGCGGGAAATGTCGTCACGCCGGAGGAAGCGAGCCGGCGGGTGCTTGTGCTGCAGAACCCGGCCCTGACGGGCTTTCAGGGAACGACGCGCAGCCTGTATGCATGCCTGCAACTGATCCTTCCCGGCGAATACGCGCCGGAGCATCGTCATACGCAATCGGCCCTGCGGCTTGTGCTCGAAGGTGAAGGAGGGGTTACCACCGTCGATGGAGACCGGGTGAAAATGATGCCCGGCGATTTCATCATTACGCCGTCCTGGGCGTGGCACGGTCACACCCATGAAGGAGACACGCCGATGATCTGGCTGGACGGGCTCGATAACGGCCTGATGGCGCAGCTGGATACGACGTTTTTCGAACCCGGCCGGTCTGTTGCGCCCGGCACAGAACCGGCACCGGGAGAAGCGGTAGAGGACGACCGCGCGCTTGCAACCGGCAGTGACCGCGTCGTGCGATATCCCTATGACACCGCGCGAGAGACGCTGGAGATTTTGCGCAAAGTCACCGATGCAGACCCCAGCCACGGCTATCGGATGGAGTATCTAAATCCCGCCGATGGCGGACCTGCGATGCCCACGATGACGACAACACTGATGCTTCTCGACAACGGCTTCGCGGGACATCCCTATCGCAGCACGGACGGCACTGTTTTCGCCGTGCTTGAAGGCGAAGGAGAGACGATGATCGGCGGAGAGCCATTCGCGTGGAAACGTCATGATGTGTTTGTCGTACCGTCCTGGGCGGAATACGTGCATCGCGCCGCCTCGGAATCCGTGCTTTTCGGCTTTTCCGACAGGGTTGTGCAGCAGAAACTCGGCGTCTGGCGCGAAGCGCGGGGCCCATGAGCAACCTCGTCATCCGGCAAATGTCGCAGGAAGACCTTGCCGACGCAGACCGGATCAACCGGGTCGCGTTCGGTACGTTCTTCGGTCTGGAGGCCCCGTCGGCATTTCGCGGAGACGGGGAAGTGGTCGCCGGACGGTTTTCGACGAACCCCGAAGGGGCGTTCGTTGCCGAGATGGACGGCAGGCAGGTCGCCTGTGGCTTCGTGATGGATTGGGGCAGCGTCGGCATACTCGGGCCGCTGACCGTCGATGTGGATGCCTGGGGCAGGGGAATAGGCCGCGCCATGCTCGACGAGATGACGCGATATATGAATTCGCGCGGTTTCTCCCTGCAGGGTTTGTTCACCCATCCGCAGAGCGCGACCCATATCCGTCTTTATGAAGCATACGGATTCCGGATGAAAAGGATCACTGCCGTTATGGACAGGACGGTCAGGCCGGAGACAGGTATGCCGCCGACCGCGCGGCTCTTTTCCGAACTGGCTGCATCTGAAAGGCCGGCGGTTCTTGATGCATGTCGCAGCATCGCCGGCAGCGTATATCGCGGGCTCGATCTGACCGGAGAAATTATGTCGATCGACAGGGCGGGCTTCGGCGATACGGTTTTGCTGGGTCCGGATACAGCGATGACGGGTTTTGCCTGCTGTCATCAGGGACGCGGATCGGAAGCCGGCAGTCCGCAGACGCTTGTCAAATTCGCAGCTATCCGCCCGGGCGAGAACGCCCCGGCGGAATTCGAGGCGCTTATGACGGCCTGCGAGGCTTTCGCCGCATTACGCAGCACGAACAGGCTCGTTGCGGGCACCAATACGGGCCGGGCGGAATGTTATGAGGCCATGCTCGGTATGGGCTTTCGGAGCTGGATGAACGGCATCGCGATGCTGAAGACCGCAGGGGATGACCGCGGGGACGGATACAACGTGCCCGGTATCTTTGCGGTCGACGACTGGAGATAAAAAAGAGGCGGGTAAATTCCCGCCTCTTCCAGATTATCCGCCGGTCGTTCTACCGGCTGAAATCGAATAGCCGCTGGGCGTTCCGGCCCAGGATGTTCAGTTTGGATTCTTCATCCAGGAACGGAAGATCCCAGATCACGCTGGGCGTATCGAAGTCGTAATGGGGCCAATCGGACGCGTAGAGCAGCTGGGTCTTTGCGTTGATCATCTCGAAGGTCAGTTCCACCGCCTTCATGTGATCGGTCTCGAGCGGCTGGCAGGTATAGAACATTTCTTTCATATACTCGCTCGGCAGCTTTTTGAGCAACGGCGCTTCGGACGACCGCATCAGATAGGTGTGATCGAGACGCTGCATCAGCCACGGCACCCACGCCAGACCGGATTCGATCCAGACGACCGGCAGACCGGGGAACCTTTCGGGAAGCCCGTTCATGATCCAGTTGGTCATGTGAACGACATTGCACCAGACAAACGACAGGGCGTGCATCGATCCAAAGCGGTTGATCTGCATCATGAAGGGGTCCTGCCAGTAATATCCGGCGTGGAAGCCGAGCGGCAGGCCGCGTTCTTCAAGAGCGCGATACACCTTCATGTAGTGATTGTGATGGACCGCCTTGTAGCGAACCGATGTGACCATGAACCCCACGCAGCCGGGCGCATCGCCGAATTCCTCGATGGTTTCCAACGCCGATTCCGGGTCGTTGAACGGCAGGAACATCATGGTTTTGAGCTTGGGATCTTTCTTCAGGATGTTCTCGACCTGCCAGCGGTTGTAGGCCTTGCCGAGAATAGCCTCCATATCGAACTGGGGGTGCATGCCGAGAAACAGCATCGGTGTCGGGAATACGACCTGTATGTCGATGCCCATCGCTTCGTAGGCGCGTTTCGCAAGCACGAGATCGCGATGGCCCGCTTCCTTGATCTCGCTCTCGTCTATCTTCTCGCTTCTGGCCGCCTGATGGGGGATCCGGCCGCCGACGTCCTGATAGCGGAGTGCGAGATCGCCGTTCAGCCCGTAGGGCGGGGTGCCGGAGCGGTGGAGGACCATTTCTTCGGCCTGGGCGCGCACCACCGGGTCGTCGATATAGGTAATAATCTCGCGCCACGATTCCGTTTCGGTATGATGCGCGTCGATATCGGCGATAAAGATGTCGTTGAAATTCCGCTCGTCCGCCTGCTGGCGGGCTTTCGCGAGAACATCCCGCGAGTCGGTATAGGTCGTGATCTCCTTGATAGGGTTCTCTTTGACCTGTTCTATTCCGGTATCCATCATGTCACTCCTGACTATGAAAAATTCAAATCAATTCGATTTATATGTCGTCGGGCCGCGGGCGCTGGAACCACATGGCGAGATCGAACGTGGACAGATTGACCGCCCGCAGCATATCGGAACACGTCATGACGACATCTGTCGCCGTGACCGCATCCGCGGCCGTATACGGCGAGAAGAAGCGCTCTTCCATTTCGACCTTGTTGGCAAACAGCTTTGTCCCTGCGGTCAGCAGCCGCTGAACGGTTTCGTCTGAAATACCTTCGGTTTCTCCGCGTGAAAGGGCTGCTTCGGCGACTTCCAGCGCCTTTGTCGCCGCGGCTTCCAAGGCTCCAAAATCGGGTTCAGACGACGACATAAACCTCTCCGTCCTTGATCTCCACCTTGAACGGTTTCAGACGGATGTTCTTGTTTCCCGGGTGGCGACCGTCACGAACGTTGTATTCGTATCCATGCCAGGGACACACAATATGTACATCGGTTTCGGAAAATTTAAGGCCATGGGCGGTCTTTTCCGTCTCATGAATGACTTCTTCGACACGATTTATTATTTTGCCCTGGCAGGCCGGTCCGCCCTGATGAACGCAATTGTTCTCATAGGCATAAAATTCACCATCGACATGGAACACGCCGATTTCGAGACTGCCCTGCGCTATAATTTTGCGATCACGGTCCTCGAATTCCTCGGTCTTTCCGACGTACAAATCCGCCACCTTCGTCCCTCCAGAGTAACTTATTGATAATGTTGAATAAAAGATAAAATCTGCCCAACAGACAATAATCCTATCGTATCAAGGGGGCGCCGCCAAAGGAATTCGGACAGGACAGATAATCCCGGAGTTACTTGGCGTTATTACCTCTTCTGGTATAAGTTCCGGCACAGTGCGTAGTGCTGATAAAGTTGTGGGGAATTGATATGGCAAAGAACCGTAGCTTGGGTGTTGTTCTCATTATTCTGGGCGTGCTCGTGAATAATTTCGCCTATGTGACTGATATTGTGGGTAATTCTCACGAGGGTCTGATATACATGGGGCCGCGCGGGATCGCGGCCGCTGTGCTCGGGCTGCTGGCAATTGCTTTGGGGGTTTTGTGTTTGCTCCGCGCGAGCAGAATGGATGTCGCTGAATAGGGTCTTTTGTCGAATACTGCGTTCGAATCCACGGGTTTTCATGGATTTTTGACAGTTAGCGTTGAAGATAGTGAAACAAACGGATTGGGTACGAAGGGGGACTGCCGGGGGCGATGTCCAGATTTCGGAAAGATAAGTCGGATTTAGAACAGCTGCACAGACGGATATCGCGTCTTGCGCGGCCGTCCGCATTGACAGACCGGCACCTCATACTGCGGTCGCATGGGCGCACCGCTTACATCCGTATACCCCGTCTCCTGCAGGCGGCCGGCTTTCTGGTCGTCGGTGCTTTCGCCGCCTGGGTCATTCACACCAGCTATGCCTATGTCAGCTATGAGAAGGTCGTGTCTGCAAAGAACGCGGCGATTTCCGATCGCGATGAAACATCGGCGACACTTCGTGCGGAGCTGGAAGACGCCCGGCGCAGCTATGCCGCTGCCAAGGATTCGCTTCAGCAGAGCCAGAAGGGGCTTGTTTCCCTGATCGGCCAGAACCAGACCCTGAAGAGCAACCTCAGGTCTGCACGCCAGGAACTAAATACCATCGAAGAGGCGCGCCGGAAGTCGGAGGCGGCCAAGCGCGAGATCGCGGAACGGCTCGAGGCGCTCGAGGCGCAACTGGAAAAAGCGCAAAGACAGAATAAAGCCCTCGCACAGGACCTAAAGACAACCAGCGCTGAACTGACCGTCGCCCTGGCGGAGAAAAATCACGTCAGGCAGAAGGGCGATACGCTCAACAGTCGCGTGACCGAACTTGAAAAACGCATCGTCGAGGCGAAGGAGGCGCAGACGGCACTGCTGGACCGCGTTTCCGACACTTCCCATGCGGAAGCAAAGCGGCTGACAGACATCATTGTCACCGCGGGGCTTAATGTAAAAAAACTGCTGAAGGCGCAGGGCGTTGCACCGCTTCCGCAGGGCGGCCCGTTCGAGGCCGCGCCCAAATCGGGGGCGGACAAAGACGAAGAGACCATTGAAGCCTCACTCACCGGCGCAAACGGCGTGATCGATCATCTGGAGGGACTGCAGCGCATCGTTCGGAGCCTGCCGCTGGCGCCGCCCCTCGACTATTACTACGTTTCGAGCACATACGGCGTCCGCACGGACCCGATTAACAAAACCAAGGCGATGCACCGCGGTGTCGATTTCGGCGCGAAGCACCGGGCCACGATTTTTTCGAGCGCACCCGGCAAGGTGATTTACGCCGGCTGGAAAGGTCGTTTCGGACGCTTCGTCGAGATCGATCACGGGAATGGTATCGTCACGCGTTATGGCCATTTGCGCCGTATCTATGTGAAGCGCGGTCAGGAAATCGGATATCGGACAAAAATCGGGCAAATGGGAAATTCCGGCCGAAGCACCGGTACGCATCTGCACTATGAAATTCATGTGAACAAGCAGAGCGTTGACCCTCTCAAATTCATGAAAGCGGGGAAAAATGTTTTCAAAGGATAAACCTGTCACAGAGCGCCGTTCGTCCGGTGCCCCGTCCATCCTGAGCGCCGGCATGCAGGTTACGGGCGATATTGTGAGCGATGGCGAAGTTCAGATAGACGGCGAACTCTCCGGCGACATTCGTTGCGCCAAACTCACCGTAGGCGAAACAGGGCGCATCAGCGGTTCTGTCGTTGCCGACGATTGCCTTGTGCACGGTGCGGTGGTGGGCCAGATCATGGCCGATGCCGTCACCTTGTCCCGGTCGTCACGGGTAGAAGGCGATGTCCTGCACGATATGCTGGCGATCGAACCGGGTGCCCGCCTCGACGGTCACTGCCGCCGTATCGACAGGAACGAGACCGAAGACCCCAAACTCGACCTCGTCGTCACCGACGTCGACCGCGGTTCCTTCTAGACCTCGAAGGATTGTTTTCCGCCGTCGCCATCGCTTAGGACTTCGGCGAATAACCCGGGTTCCGTGTTCCCGCCGGATAGAACGATGCAGATTGTCCGGCCGGCGAAGCGGTCCCTGTTCCTGATCGCTGCGGCGAGACCGGCCGCGCCGCCCGGTTCCACTACAAGGCGACAATCCGAAAATGCCGCGAACATCGCTTCTTTGACATCCTCGTCGCTGGCGACCAGTCCGCCCGCCAGCAATCTTCTGTTGATCTCGAACGTCAGTTCTCCGGGAACAGGCACGAGCAATGCATCGCAGATCGATCCGGCCGAGGGTGAATTCCTGATCCGCCTGCCTTGTTCAAGAGACTTTCCGGTGTCGTCGAATCCTTCGGGTTCCGCCGCGAGTATCTCTATTTCCGGATAAGCGCCTTTCAAAGCGATCGCGCATCCTGCGATAAGGCCGCCACCCGAGCAGGGAACGATGGCGACGTCAGGGACGACGCCAATCTCGGCGCATTGCTCTGCGGCTTCGAGACCGACGGTGCCCTGACCGGCGATGATGTCCGGGTGGTCGAAAGGCGGCACAATGACGGCGCCGCTTTCCCCGACGATCTGTCGGGCGATTTCTTCGCGATCCTCGCTGGCGCGATCGTAAAGCCGGATCTCCGCGCCAAGGGCCCGGGTGTTCGCGATTTTGATCCGCGGCGCGTCCCGCGGCATGATAATCGTGGTCGACATGCGAAGCCGGCGTCCTGCCCACGCGACGGCCTGGGCGTGGTTTCCGGAAGAGAAGGCGACTGCACCGCTTGCGCGCTCCGCTTCCGACAGTCGGCTCATCAGGTTCCATGCCCCGCGGACCTTGAAGGCGCCGACGGGTTGGAACATTTCGCATTTCAGAAGGATGCGGGCACCAAGCCGTTCGTTCAGCCGCTCCGATTCCAGCAATGGGGTGCGATTGGCGATACCGTGCAAACGGTCGGCGGCGGACCGGATATCCCCGATATCCGGGATGCGCTCAGTGACTGCCAAGGAACGAGTCCAGCGCCGCCCGGGATTCCGGTTCCGCCATTGTCGGCACATGTCCGGCCCGCGGGATTTCAACGCCGATCATGTCCGGTTTGACTTCCTGCATCAGGGCAAAGGTCTCCCGCGACAGGATATCGGATTCTGCGCCTCGCAGAACCAGCGTCGGGATATTCTTCAGCGCACGGAACAGCGGCCACATATCCGGGATGGCATAGGACGGTTCCTGCATCGGTTTGACGATGTCGACGTCCCAATCGAAATACAGCCGGCCGTCCTCACGTTCGCGAAACGTGTTCTGCGCCATCTTCAGCCAGATTCCCTCGTCCTGGAATGTCAGGTTCGGCAGCATCGTCTTGATCGTCGCCACCGCACTGTCCCAGTCGTCGTGCGGGCGATCTTCCTTGATGTAATTGATGATGAAATCTAGGCCGCCCGTTTCAACCTTGGGTCCGACATCGTTCATGATGACAGCGGCAAGCGCGCCGGGCATCGCGACCGCCATGCCCATGCCGAGGATACCGCCGAGCGAAGTGCCCACCACCACGACATGATGCACATTCAGCGCAGCCAGCAGGTCCTGGATGTCCCGGATATAGATGCGGGGCTCGTAATTCCGCCAGTCGGTGTCGTAGTCCGATTTTCCCCGACCGCGATAATCGGGACAGATCACGCGGCGCCCGTCGGCCGAATACCGTTCCGCCAGACCTTCAAAATCCTTTGAATTCCGCGTCAGGCCCCCAAGGCAGAACAACGGCGGGCGATTGTCGAGAGGGTTCCCGTAGTCACGCACGTAGAGAGACAGGTTGTCATGGGAGGTGACCCGGCGTTCGATATAGGGCATGGACCGGGTTTCTATATGCCGAGAAGAGGGGGGAGGTCGGAAAGCGTCCTGATCTCTGCCAGGGGCGGAGAGGGCAGCAACTCCGCCGGCTGCGCAAACCGGTTGACCCAGGCGACTTTGAAGCCGAACGCCCCCGCCCCATGCGCATCCCAGCCGTTTGAAGACTGGAAGGAGATTTCTGCCGGGGTCGATTTCAATGCGTCGGCGGCGATCTGGTAGGTCGACGGGTGGGGTTTGAAAATACCTGCAGCCTCTATCGAATATATCCCGTCGAGCAACTGGTAGATTCCAGCGTTCTTAGCGGCGGCAATCAGCATGGACGGTTCGCCGTTGGACAGAATGGCCGTTTTCTTGCCGCCGTCTTTAAGGGCCGTCAGCACATCGATCACTTCCGGATAGGCGTTGAGCTGCAGGTAAAGCTCCATCAGCTTTGCGCGCAGACCCGCATCCTCCATGTCGAGAGCGCGCATCGCATAATCGAGCGCATCCCCCGTCACCTGCCAGAAATCTGCATGGTGGCCCATCAGGCTGCGAAGCCATGTGTACTGAAGCTGTTTCTGGCGCCAGAGCTCCGACATCTGTTCGTATTGATCGCCGAGATCGTCCTTCATCTGCGCAGCCGCGGAATGCACATCGAAGAGCGTTCCGTATGCATCGAACACACACGCCTTGATTTCGCTGAAACGGGGGTCGGACATTCACTTCTCCTTGTCCGCTAAACTAGCTTCGCAGAGAAGGTCGGGCAATGGGTGTGTGCCTAGCGCTGCAAGTCCTGGACGATGGCTTCTGCGACCGTCGGCCCCCCCAAACGCGTTCTGTACACCTGAAGGTTTTCAATGACACGCTGGACGTAATTCCGCGTCTCGCGGTAGGGGATGGACTCTACCCAATCGATCACATCCACGCCCGGTTCGCGCGGGTCGCCGAACTGACGGACCCAGCGTTTTGCCGCCGATGGCCCCGCGTTGTACGAAGCTATCGCCAGGATGTAGGAGCCGTCGAAGCGATTGATCATCTGCCCCAGATAGGCCTGCCCGAGCTTCACGTTATAGTTCTGATCGCGAACCAGCTTCGCTGGGGAATACCGGACGCCCAGCTTCTTCGCGACGGAACGGGCCGTCGCCGGCATCAGTTGCATGAGGCCGCGCGCGCCCGCGTGGCTGACTGCCCCTGAATCGAAATTGCTCTCCTGGCGTACGATAGCATGCAGCAGTGCCTGTTCGGGGTGGTTGCCGGTCATGCTGATGACGGGATAGGCGATTTCCGGCAGCGGCGATCCGGTGCGGTAGGCTTTGCGTCCGGTGCGGACGGCGAAATCCTGTCTGCCGATTTCGGTTGCGAGTTCAGCGATCAGCACCTGGCGCTGCGGCGTCGTTGCTTCGCTCAGCAGTTGGTCGAGAAACGGGCGAACGTGATCTCGGGCGCCGATCTGGTTCAGTATTCTGACGGCACGGACCCGCTCGTCGCGTTCGAAGGCTGCCCGATCCGACTTACCGGGGGAGACCCTGGAAGACGTGAGTGCGACCGGATTATTCGATCGCGCAGCGGCAAGTTGTCCGTAATAGGTGGTTCCATGCCTGCTGGCGGCCTGAAATGACTTCGCAGCCGTGTCCAGGTCACCCGCGGCTTCGGCGGCTCTCCCAAGCCAGTATGCGCCCCGGGCCTTGCTGATGGGGTAAGAGACCTGTTCTTCGATCCGGCCGAAATGAGAGAGGGCGGTTCGAGGTTCCTCAAGGTGGCGCAGCGCAATCCAGCCGGCAAGCCACTCGGCTTCGACAAACTGGGCACCGGTTGTCAGCCCGCTCGCCTTGGCGAGCCTGTAAGCTTCGGAAACGTGTCCTTTTTCAAGCAGACGGCGCGCAAGAATAGATCTCTCCACCCACCACTTGGAGGCATGGGGAGCATCCGGCGGGACGTTCTTCAAGAGATCGTATGCGTCGTTGTCGAGCCCTTTTCGGCGTCGCCAACGGGTGCGTTCATAAACCAGGCCGGGGTCGGTTTGGAGAGCAGCCGGCACCCGGCGAATGTGCCAGTCCACGCCGCCTTGAAACGCCCGAAGCGAAATGCGTGCCATGGCCAGTTTCTGGGTCGCTGCGTCAACCTGCGGTATCATCCGTTTGGCCCGGGATATCTCGCCATCCCATAGCAGGCGGTCCAGACGGGCGGTGTCATCGGCCCTGGTCAGGTACTTCCGATACTGCTTGCGGAATTTCTTTTCCTGCGCTCGTCCGAAATTGGCGTCGATCCAGGTCTCGCGGATCAGTTTCGCGGCTTTTTCCTGGTCGCCCAGCGCGACAAGGGCCTCGATATGGCGGATTTTCCCGTCGGTCGTCAGCGGTGGATAGGTATCAAACCAGCGGAGGGTCGCTTTCGACGGCGAGGCCGAGCCCAATGCCTCTTCTGCCCGTCGTCGCAAGGTCCCGCGAAGGGGCCAGTCATCGTTTTTGAGAACGAATTCCGAGATCGTCTCGAAACTGTACCGATTGCCCCGCGCTGACAGCTCCAGCCAGTGAAGTATCTTTGACGGGAGCTCCTCGCGAATGCCGGAGGCACGGCGGTGGGCGCTTCGCCAGTCGCCCCTGGCTGCATCGGCAATTGCCGACGAATAGGTTTTCGCGTCCGACTTCGACAGGGGGAGGGACGAGGCGTGCGCGGTCAAGCCCGAGAGCGCTATGCCCAGCAGGGCTGCGGCGCAGACGCAGTATTTTACCCGTAAAATCATTCAGTTCGGCCCCTTGCCGTATCGGGTAGCAGGTTGCGACCGTGGAGTTAAATCACTCTTAACACGAGGGCGTATAATGCCATGTATTTTGCCGATGACGAATGTGAATTCGGCAAATTCCGGTCTGAATCTTCACATACATTACAACACATAGTCTCCTTGCCGCAGAATGGCGCCGAGAGTAATGTGCGGCAACTCTATGACAATCACATTTCGGGGAGACCGCCATGTTCAGCGGTTCCATTTGCGCGCTGATAACGCCGTTTCGAGACGGCAAGATTGATGAAGACGCTTTTAGCGGCTTCGTGGACTGGCAGATAGCGGAGGGCACCAACGCACTTGTGCCCATGGGGACGACAGGTGAATCGCCGACAGTCAGCCACGAGGAGCACAAGCGTGTTGTCGAGCTGTGCATCGATGTTGCGGACAAACGCGTCCCGATAATTGCCGGCGCAGGGTCGAATTCGACCGCCGAAGCAATCGAACTTGCCGAGCATGCAAAAGCGGCGGGTGCGGATGCCGCCCTCATCGTAACGCCCTATTACAACAAACCGACACAGGAAGGGCTGTATCGCCATTTCGAGGCCCTGAACGGGGTCGGTATCCCGCTGATCATCTATAACATTCCCGGCCGTTCTGTGATTGATATGACCGTCGAGACCATGGCGCGTTGCTCAAAACTCGAGAACGTCATCGGTGTGAAAGACGCGACTGCCGCGGTCGGTCGGGCGACAGAGCAACGGCTCGCCTGCGGTGAGGATTTCTGTCAGTTATCCGGCGAGGACATCACGCAGCTCGGCTTTCTCGCGCAGGGGGGCGTCGGCTGTATTTCCGTGACCGCAAATATCGCACCAAAGATGATGGCCGATATGCATGCCGCGTGGCAGCGGGGCGATGTCGCCGAGGCGCAGAAACTGAACGAACGGCTGACGCCGCTGCACTCGGATTTGTTCTGCGAAGCCAATCCCGGACCGGTCAAATACGGCGCCAGCCTTTTGGGCAAATGCAGCGAAGAGTTGCGTCTGCCCCTGGTACCGATTACCGCGGAGTCCAGAGGCAAGGTCGAACGGGCAATGCGTCACGCCGGCCTGCTGAACTGACGGTCGATTGAATGGCGAAATCGGATACCGCGGCGTATCGCGTCGCCGCCCATAATCGCCGGGCGCGACATAACTATGAAATAGGGGACACTCTCGAGGCCGGGATTGTTTTGACCGGCAGCGAGGTAAAGTCTTTGCGGGAAGGCCGCGCGACCATCGCTGAATCGTACGCCAAGGCAGAGAACGGCGAAATCTGGCTGATCAACGCCCACATTCCCGAATACAAGCAGGCGGGACCGTTCAATCACGAGCCCACGCGACCGCGTAAACTCCTGCTGAAAAATCGCGAGATCGCAAAACTGATCGGCGCGACCGAGCGGGCAGGGATGTCGCTCGTGCCCCTGAAGCTCTACTTCAACAACCGCGGTGTCGCGAAGCTGGAAATCGGGCTCGGCAAGGGCAAGAAGCATTACGACAAGCGCGAGACCGAAAAGAACCGCGACTGGAACATGCAGAAGGCGCGCCTTCTCAGCCACAAGAGATGACCGACAGGCCGGAACTGCTGGACGGCTACCGCGAGAAGCTGGTGCGCCGGAAACAGGAATGGGCCCGCGAGGGGCGTTTGATCGACGGTGAGAACGGGCCACGGTCAAAGGAAGACCGGTTGCCGCCTGGGCAAAGACTGGTGGAGAACTGGCCCGTTCTCGACCTTGGCGTTCAGCCCGAAATCCCGAGGGATAAATGGATATTCCGGATCGATGGTCTGGTTGAGAACCCGATCACGTGGACCTGGACGGACTTCCTTGCGCAACCGCAGGTCACCGTTACGTCCGATATTCACTGCGTGACCGGCTGGTCGCGATACGACAATGCCTGGACCGGCGTACATGCCGCGCATCTGCTGGAGATGTGCCGGCCCGAGAAAGAGGCGATGCATTGCCTAGTCTACGCGTCGGACGGCTATACGACGAATATCCGCCTCGACCGGTTTGCGGATTCAGACGTACTACTGGCCCATTCCTGGGAAGGGGAATACCTGACCAGGGAACATGGCGGGCCTGTCCGGGCGGTCGTCCCCAAATGGTATTTCTGGAAGAGCGCCAAATGGATCCGCCGGATCGAATTCATCGCCGAGGATGAAACCGGGTTCTGGGAAGATCGCGGCTATCACAACGAGGGCGATCCGTGGAAAGAGCAGCGCTATCGCTGACAGCGTGCCTTTCGGTAGCGACTAGCCGTCGAGTGTTGCGCGGATCATCCGAAAGACGTCTTCGAACATTTCTTCTGTCAGCCGGCCGGTATTCGTGTTGTAGCGCGAGCAATGATAGCTGTCGGCCAGCTTCAGGCCGTTTGTCAGTTCGTGCATGACGCAATGGGCGAACTTGTAGCTTGCCCGGCGTTCTCCCAGGGTTGACAGCGTGGTGTTGTGGGAAATCCCGCCCAGCGCGAGGATCACCTTCAGGTTCTTCATCGCTTCTATCTCGGCGACGAGAAACGGGCGGCAGGCATTTACTTCCGCGCCTGTCGGTTTGTTCTCGGGCGGCACGCAGCGCACGCTGTTGGCGATCCGGCAGTCGATTAGTGTAACGCCGTCATCGGGCCGTTTATCGTAGGTCCCTTCGGCAAAGCCGAAACGTCCTAAAGTCTGATAAAGCAGGTCCCCGGCGTAATCGCCGGTAAAGGGCCGACCTGTCCGATTGGCCCCTTTGACGCCGGGCGCGAGGCCCACGATCAGCAATTGTGCATCCAGCGGCCCGAAAGAGCGGACCGGGGCATTGTGCCAGTCCGGCCACGCAGCGGCATTAGCGGCGCGATAGGCGACAAGGCGGGGGCAGAGGTCGCAATCCAGCGGCGGGCCGTCGGCGGTGACGGTCATGTTTCCGGTCAATGTCAGGCGTCTTCGTATATGTCGTCGCTGTCGTCAAAACCCGCGTCAGGGTCTGCCGGGGTCGGGCTGCGCGTCATCGGGTTCTTCACAAAGGCCGGCATGTCATCGACATCCGTATCGCGTCGTGCTTCGCGGGCGATGTACTGGGTGATGTCCTGCAATTCGACAAATGTGTCGGCCTGGCGGCGCAACTCATCTGCGACCATTGGCGGGTGGGCCCGGAAGGTGCTGATAACGGTCACGCGAACGCCGCGCCGCTGAACCGCTTCGACCAGGCGACGAAAATCCCCGTCGCCCGAGAACAGGACGGCGTGATCGATGTGCTGCGCCATTTCGAGCATGTCGATCGCAAGCTCGATATCCATGTTGCCCTTGACCTTGCGGCGTCCGGACGCGTCGGTGTGTTCCTTGGCCGGCTTGGTGACCATCGTGTAGCCATTGTAGTCCAGCCAGTCGATGAGCGGGCGGATTGGCGAGTATTCCTGATCTTCAACGAGCGCCGTGTAATAAAAGGCCCGCACCAGACTGCCTTTCTGGCGGAATACGTCGAGCAGGTTCTTGTAATCTATGTCGAAGCCGAGCGAACGGGCGGCCGAATAGAGGTTCGGCCCATCGATAAACAGGGCGATCCGTTCCTGAGGATTGAAATGCATCATTGAAATAGCTCCTTCAGTCAAAAAATCATGGTTTAAAAGGGTACTCCGGGCGACGGATTGAAAAAGTCCGGCCGCCGACCGGTTCGAGCGTCATATGGACATCAGATAATTATAACGTTTTCTTTTGAAATCAAAGATTTATGTTCGGTTCTGTCATGATAATCATAGCAATCGGATCAAACCTGCCGCTCCCTGAATTCGGTGCGCCGATCGATGTCTGCAACGCAGCGATCGAGGCCATCGAGGCCATCGGTTGCCGGCTTCTGGACCGGTCACGGTGGTTCCGGAGCGCCCCGGTGCCCGTGTCGGACCAGCCGGATTTCGTAAACGGCGTGATTTCTGTCCGGACCGACCTGAAACCGGCTGAATTACTGGCCTCCCTGCACGGGATCGAGGATCGTTTCGACCGCCTGCGATCTGTCCCGAATGCCGCGAGAACGCTTGATCTGGACCTGATCGCCTATGACGAGCTGGTTAACGAAAGGGCGGGGGGGCCGTTGCTGCCTCACCCCCGAATGACCGGCAGGGCTTTTGTCCTGTACCCGCTCCGTGATATCGCGCCGGACTGGCGGCATCCGGCGCTGGGAATGCCGATAGCGAAGCTTATTGAAGGGTTGCCCGACGACCAGACCTGTCACCCGATTGACTGATCCGGTGTGTCGCCGAAATACTTGAAACGCTTGCTTTTCAGGCGCTGAGACCTTATATCACTGCTCTTCCTGAAGTCGGAGATTTATAAGATGGCCCGCGTTACTGTCGAAGACTGCGTTCTCAAGATTCCCAATCGTTTTCAGCTTGTCATGATGGCGGCCCAGCGGTCGCGCGAACTGTCTGTCGGCGGAGAACTCACCGTCGATCGTGACAACGACAAGAACCCGGTTGTGGCATTGCGCGAAATCGCCGACGAAACGATCCCGCTCGATGAGCTGGAAACGGCCGTGATCGAGGGGCTTCAGCGTAATATCGACGTTGATGAAATCGTCGAGGAAGAAGACGACGAGATGCTTCAGGTTACAGAAGCCCTCAACGAGCTTGCAGGCCTGGTCGATACCGGCGAGGGCGAGGATGCTGCGGCGCCTGCAGAGGCCCCGGCAGACGATTCCGACGATCCTATGGCGGCGCTCGCGGCGGGCTTTGAAGACGTCACCATCGAGGACGTCAAGAAGGAAGACTGATCCGGGAGGGTCGCGCGATGAATTCGCGATCCTTGTCAGTCCGGCGTCCGGGTTTCCGTGACGTGCCCTTCGGGGTTTTATTCCCATGATGCGGCAGTACGAACTTGTCGAGCGGGTGCGGAGTTACGATCCGACCGCTGACGAGGACGCTCTCAACCGCGCCTATGTTTTTTCAATGAAGGTCCATGGATCGCAGACCCGCGCATCGGGCGATCCGTACTTTTCTCATCCCGTCGAAGTCGCGGGCATCCTGACCGATTACCGGCTGGATACGGCATCGATCGTAACCGGGTTGCTTCACGATACGGTCGAAGACACGGTCGCGACGATCGACCAGATCGACACGCTTTTCGGGGACGAGGTTGCGCGCCTCGTGGACGGGGTGACGAAGTTGTCGCTGCTCGAATTGCAGTCGCCCGGCAGCGGCCATGCCGAGAATTTTCGAAAGCTGCTGCTGGCGATTTCAGAGGATATCCGCGTCCTTCTGGTCAAGCTCGCCGACCGTCTCCATAACATGCGGACGTTGCACTATATCCAGGCGCCGGAAAAGCGCGCCCGGATCGCCCGCGAAACGATGGAGATATACGTCCCGCTCGCCGAACGTATCGGTATCCAGGAAATCAAGGAAGAGCTTGAGGATATAGCCTTCCGGGAACTCTATCCGGACGCTGCGGAGTCCATCGTCAGCCGGCTGAATTTCCTGCAGGCGCAGGGCGACGACATTATCAACCGTATTTCGGACGAGATTAACCGGACCCTTGTGGAGGCCGATATAGAGGCCTGGATATCCGGGCGGACAAAGCGGCCGGTCTCGATCTGGCGGAAGATGCACCGAAAGAAGGTGGATTTCGAGCAGCTCACCGATATCAATGCATTTCGGATCGTTGTCGCGTCGGTGGAGGACTGCTACCGGGCCCTCGGCATAATCCATACGAAATACAGAATGATCCCCGGTGAGTTCGACGATTATATCTCGATGCCCAAGCCGAACGGATATCAGTCCCTTCACACAGCCCTGATCGGCCCGGAAGCCCATCGGATCGAGGTGCAGATCCGGACAACGCAGATGCACGAAATCGCGGAGCTCGGGGTTGCTGCCCACTGGCAATACAAACAGGGGGCCGCGCTTACAGAGGGTAAGAATTACCACTGGGTGCGCCAACTGCTCGATATTCTGGAAAACTCGAACAATCCCGACGAGTTCCTGGAACACACAAAACTGGAAATGTTTCCCGACCAGGTTTTCTGTTTCACCCCCAAGGGAGAGATCATCAACCTCCCGCAGGGGGCGACGGCGATCGACTTTGCCTATGCCGTGCATTCGGAAATAGGCGACCGGTGCATCGGGACGCGTATCAACGGCAAGATGGCGCCGCTGCGGACCGAAATCGGCAATGGCGATCAGGTTGAAATACTTACCTCTGCGGACGGTACGCCATCGCCTACCTGGGAGAACTGGGTTGTCACCGGCAAGGCGCGTGCCCGGATCAGGCGGTATGTCCGGGGTGAACGGCGGGAGGAATTTATAAAGCTCGGCCACGCAATGCTCGAGCATGCATTCCGCGAGATCGGCTTCACGCCGCAGGATGACCCGCCGCAGCAGGCCCTTGCTCACTTTGGCGCGGAGACGCCGGACGAGCTTGCCGCAATGATCGGAAGCGGCGGCATCCGGGTGTCTGAAGTCCTTCAGATGCTGGTGCCCGAGGAAATGCTGCGGGAGTCGGCTCTGGAAAATTCGTCGCCTGGGCAGGCGAACGTCGTCGAATTTCCGTCCCGCCAGCGAGAAGACGGAGAACCGAACGCGGTTGCGATACGCGGCCTTACGCCTGGCATGGCCGTCCACTATGCGAATTGCTGTCATCCCCTGCCCGGTGACAAGATTCTCGGCATACTTACGCCGGGAAAGGGTGTCACGGTCCATACCAGGGATTGCGAGACGCTTGAAAGCTTCGCGGATACCCCTGAACGCTGGATGGAGATTGCGTGGGAACTCGGACCGGAACAGCCGGAAAGTCTTGTCGGCAGAATTAACCTGATCGTCAGCAATGAACGCGGTGCGCTCGGGACGCTGACGACGGCGATCGCCCAGAATTTCGGAAATATTCACAACCTGAAGTTCACCAGCCGTTCAGCCGATTTCTTCGAGATGGTTGTCGATATCGAGGTCGAGAACACGAAGCATCTCAATGATATTATCGCCGCCCTGCGAGCAATGCGGGAGATCAGTTCCGTCAGCAGGGCGTATGGATGAGAGCGGCGTTGAATTCGATAAATGACATTTGATAAATGACATTTGATAAATGACAAGGGCGGTCCGCCCGAAGTAGTGTCCCGGCGAATATCTGAAGTCCGCTATGGGCGGGTAGGAAAGTATCGGAGCTGAAAACCGATGGAAAAACGATATCTGAGACTTGGCGTGAATATCGATCATGTCGCGACGATCCGGAACGCGCGCGGCGGGCAGCACCCTGACCCGGTCCGCGCCGCACGGGCCGCGGCGGCGGCGGGTGCCGATGGTATCACGGCGCATTTGCGCGAAGACCGGCGGCATATGACCGACGATGACGTGGCCCGTCTGAGCGCCGGTATCGAGCTGCCATTGAATCTGGAGATGGCCGCGACCGACGAGATGCTGGCGATTGCGTTGCGCCATGCGCCGCATGCCGCCTGTATCGTGCCGGAAAAGCGCCAGGAACGTACGACCGAGGGCGGGCTGGACGCGGCCGGTACACATGATCATCTCGCCCCGTACGTCGAACAGCTGAATGCGGCCGGCATTCGCGTTTCCTTGTTTATCGAACCCGACATTCGTCAGATCGATGCTGCGAAGTCACTCGGCGCCCCGGTGGTAGAGCTTCATACCGGCGCCTTTTGCGAGGCGGAGGGGACGGATCGCGACCGCCAGTTCGAGCGGATCGCGCGCGCCGCCGAGCACGCGGAATCGCTGGGTATCGAATGTCACGCCGGTCATGGCCTGACGTTCGACACCGTAGCGCCCATCGCGGCCATCCCGACGCTCGTCGAACTGAATATCGGACATTTCCTGATCGGCGAGGCGATATTCGGCGGACTTGAAAGCTCCATAAAACGTATGCGCTCCCTGATGGACAAGGCGCGTTCGGATGCACATGGCGAGCGCAGCGCGTGACCGATTCTGTTAATCTGGCATCATGATTATCGGTATCGGCAGTGACCTGATCGACATCCGTCGGGTGGAAAAGACGCTGGAACGCTTTGGCGAGCGCTTCACCAACCGCTGCTTTACGGAAACCGAGCGTGCGAAAAGCGACCGCCGCCGGCTTCGGGCGGCGAGCTATGCCAAACGGTATGCGGCCAAGGAGGCCTGCTCCAAGGCGCTGGGAACCGGTTTTCGCAAGGGCGTGTTCTGGCGCGACCTGGGAGTTATCAATCTCCCCGGCGGAAAGCCTACCATGCAGTTGACCGGAGGGGCTCTGAAAAGGCTCGAATCCATGACGCCCGAAGGCATGGAAATTCAGATCGATCTTACGATCACCGACGAGCCGCCGATTGCGGAGGCCATGGTGATTATATCTGCGATACCAAAGGCTTCGGCTTGACACCCGGCGGCCCGCGTCCTTAAACCCGGAGACTTGTCCGGCGGCGGTGTGGTTCGGCTGTCTGACAAAATTCCATAACCCGAAGTAAGATATTAATGGCAACCAAAAAAGCGGGCGGACTCTGGGATACGGTCAAGACGATTATCTATGCAATCGTGATCGCCCTTTTTATCCGTACATTCGCGTTCGAGCCGTTCAATATCCCGTCCGGTTCGATGATTCCGTCCCTGCTGGTCGGAGATTACCTTTTCGTCTCGAAATACTCTTACGGCTACAGCCGTCACTCCCTGCCGTTGAGCCTGCCGCTGATCCCCGGACGGGTGTTCGGTTCGTTGCCGGAACGCGGCGATGTGGCGGTGTTCAAGCTGCCGAAGGATAACAAGACGGATTACATCAAACGTATCATCGGTCTCCCTGGCGACAAAATACAGGTCCGCGAAGGCCGTCTCTATCTGAATGGCACGCTCGTCGAGAGAAAGCCGCTGCCCGGTTATGTGGCGCGCGGGCCTTTCGGTTCGAACATGACCATTCCGATGTTCGAGGAAACGCTGCCCAACGGCGTAAAGCATCTCATTCTGGAGAAAACCGACCGGGGCCAGCTCGATAACACGTCGGTTTATACAGTGCCGCCGGGCCACGTTTTCGGCATGGGCGATAACCGCGACGATTCTCTGGACAGCCGCGTGCTGAGCGAAGTCGGATATATCCCGATTGAAAACCTGGTCGGCCGCGCCGAGTTCGTTTTCTTCTCATACGACCCGGAGGGGGCGTCATGGCCTTTGACAGTTCGCTGGTCACGCCTCTTTCAGGCAATCCGCTGATATTGTCGGTCCAGCGATGACGCCGGTTTCCGATCCTGTCGCGGAACTGGAAAAAATTCTTCAGTACGGCTTCGCGGACAAAAGCCGGCTTCACCTGGCATTGACGCATTCGAGCCTGAAACAATCGAGGCATGATCCGAGTTACGAACGGCTGGAATTCCTCGGCGACAGGGTTCTGGGGCTCGTGATTGCGGAACTGATGCTGGAGAAATTCCCCGGCGCTGCGGAAGGCAAGCTCGCGCCCCGGCTTGCGGCTCTTGTCAGCGGCGCCACCCTTGCGGACGTTGCGCGCTCTATCGATCTCGGCGCGTATATCCTGATGACCGATGGGGAAGCGGCCGCCGGCACGAATACGAGGGCTTCGGTTCTCGCGGATTGCTGTGAGGCGGTAATTGGCGCACTGTACATCGACGGCGGGCTCGACGCAGCCCGGGACTTTATTCGGCGTGTGTGGGAACCGCTGGTTCAGGAGGTCGAGCCCCGAGTCGCGAAGTCCGAATTGCAGGAATGGCTCCAGGGCCGCGGTCTGCCGCTGCCTGAATACAAGGTGGTCGAGTCCACAGGCCCGTCCCACAAGCCCGTCTTCACGGTAGAACTGACCGTCAGCGGTCAGGACCCGGTACGGGCGACCGGCCCGTCCAAACGGGCGGCAGAACTTCGGGCAGCGGGCGAAATGCTGCAACTGATCGGTAAAGGCGCGGAATGACAGAAAGTTCGGATTCGACACGTTGCGGCTTTATAGCCCTGTTGGGCGCGCCCAATGCCGGCAAGTCGACGCTGATGAACAGTATGGTCGGTGCCAAGGTGTCGATCGTCACGCAGAAAGTTCAGACAACCCGCACCCGCATTCTGGGCGTCACCGCCCTTGGCGAAACGCAGCTCGTTTTTGTCGATACGCCCGGCATTTTCAAACCGCGCCGCCGGCTCGACCGGGCCATGGTCGCGGCCGCCTGGAGCGGCGCTGCGGATGCCGACGTTGTCGCGCTGCTTATCGATGCCGGCATGCGGCTGGAGGGCGATACAAGGCGCATTATCGACGGGCTGAAGCAGAATCATGCGCGCGCGGTATGTGTCCTGAACAAGATCGACACGGTGCCGCGCGAGAATCTGCTGGCGCTGATCGACGAGTTGAGCGCTGAAGACCTGTTTACGGACTTTTTCATGATATCGGCCCTCAAAGGCGAGGGCGTAGAGGAACTGAAAGAGTTCTTCGCCGGGCAGTTGCCGGAAGGCCCCTGGCATTTTCCCGAAGACCAGCTGTCGGATATGAACGACCGTCTTTTTTCCGCGGAGATCACGCGTGAGAAGCTGTTCCTGAACCTGCATCAGGAACTGCCCTATGCATTGACCGTGGAGACCGAAACCTGGGAGCCGTTCGATAACGGCGCGGTGAAGGTGGAACAGGTGATCTACGTCGAACGTGCGAGCCAGAAGGGGATCGTTCTCGGCAAGGCCGGCGAACGGATCAAGCGCGTCAGGATGCTGGCGCAGGAGGACCTGAAGGAGCTTCTGGGACGGGATGTTCATCTCTTCCTGTTCGTCAAGGTGAGAGAGAACTGGGGCGAGGACCCTGATCGTTATCGCGACTGGGGACTGGACTTCAGCACATAGCGCAAGAAACGGGATCATGAACTGGTCGGACGAGGGCATCGTTCTATCCGCGCGCAAGCACGGCGAAAGCGCAGCGATTGTGACGATTTTGACGCGGAATAACGGGCGCTATTCCGGTCTTGTGCATGGCGGTTCCGGATCGCGGGCGCGGGGCATTTACCAGACCGGAAACCTCGTCAGCGCCGACTGGCGTGCAAGGCTCAGTGAGCATCTCGGGACCATGAGTTGCGAATTGCTCAGGCCCTATTCTGCTGCCCTTATGACCGAAAGACTGCCGCTCCTGGCCCTGATCTCGGCAGGCGCGCTCCTAGAACGCCTCCTGCCGGAGCGCGAACCGCATCCCGAAACATTCGACAGATTTCAGGCGCTGATCGAATCGCTGGGCGACGGTCCGGACTGGGTGGCGGGTTATGTGCACTGGGAGCGGGGACTACTCGACGATCTCGGCTACGGTCTGGACCTGACGGCGTGTGCCGCGACGGGCACGACCGAAGATCTGATCTATGTTTCGCCCCGCACCGGGTGTGCGGTATCGGCGGCGGCAGGCGCGCCATATGCCGATAAGCTATTGAAACTGCCTGATTTTCTTTCAGGTAGTGCCCGGCGTAGTACCGTGGACGGAATTCGTGACGGCCTGCGCGTCACCGGACATTTCCTCGCACGTTGCGCCAGGGATGCCGATGCCGGCGAATTGCCGTCTGCCCGTGCGCAATTTGTTGACCGTTTGCGACGTGACGCTACTATATCTGGCAATTCCTGACAGCAGAGTACTCTATCTATGACCGACACGACCGTCGTCTCCCGCGTGGAGGAGGTGAACTTTTCCGATGCGCTCGGCGAGCGCTATCTCGCCTATGCGCTGTCCACGATTACATCCCGGTCGCTGCCAGATGTGCGCGACGGCCTGAAACCCGTGCACCGGCGGCTGTTATTCGCCATGCGCCAGCTGCGGCTTGAGCCCCAGTCGGGTTTCAAGAAATGCGCGCGCGTCGTCGGCGATGTGATCGGCAAATACCATCCGCACGGCGACGTTGCCGTTTACGATGCGATGGTCCGGCTCGCCCAGGACTTTGCCGTGCGGTATCCGCTCGTCGAAGGGCAGGGGAATTTCGGCAATATCGACGGCGACAATGCCGCCGCCATGCGATACACCGAGGCGCGCCTGACCGACTATGCAATCGCGATGCTCGAGGGAATCGACGAGGACGCGATCGGTTTCCGCGAAAATTACGACGGCTCGGAGGAGGAGCCGGTGTTGCTGCCGGCAAGCGTTCCCAACCTGTTGTGTAACGGCTCCGCCGGCATCGCGGTCGGCATGGCGACCAATATTCCGCCGCATAACCTGGATGAAGTAAGCGCGGCATTGCTCCATCTTCTGAAATACCCCAATGCGACGAATACGAAGCTTGTCGAACTGGTCCCGGGTCCCGATTTCCCGACCGGCGGCGTGCTTGTCGAGGGTCGCGACGCGGTTGCCGAGGCCTATGCCACGGGGCGCGGCTCTTTCCGCCTGCGGGCGCGGTGGGAAGTGGAGAAGCTGAGCCACGGCCAGTACCAGATCGTCATTACGGAAATTCCCTATCAGATTCAGAAGGGCCGCCTTGTCGAAAAGCTGGCCGACCTTCTCAACGAAAAGAAACTACCGCTTCTCGGCGATCTGCGCGACGAAAGCGCGGAGGACGTGCGGCTGATTCTCGAGCCGCGCAACCGGACCATCGAGCCCGAAGTCCTGATGGAGCAGATGTTCCGGGCGACGGATCTGGAAACCCGGGTCGGTCTGAACATGAACGTGCTTGATGCGAACATGGTGCCGCAGGTGATGAACCTGCGTGACGTCCTCCGGGCGTTTCTCGAGCACCGCGAAGTTGTTCTCGTCCGGCGGACGACGCACCGGCTCGGCAAGATCGAGCACCGGCTGGAGGTTCTCGAGGGCTATCTGATCGCGTATCTCAACATTGACGAGGTGATCAGGATCATCCGCGAGGAAGACGAGCCGAAGCCGGTCATGATGAAAAAGTGGAAACTGACCGACGTTCAGGCCGAGGCGATCCTCAATATGCGCCTTCGCGCCCTCCGGCGGCTGGAGGAATTCGCGATCCGCGACGAGCACGCGTCGCTGACGTCGGAACAGAAAGAGCTCAAAGCGCTTCTGAAGAACAAGAAAAAACGCGAAGAGGTCATCGCCGACCAGATAAAGGATATCCGGGCGCGCTTCGGCAAGAAGACCGCGCTCGGCGCCCGCCGGACCGAAATCGGCGACGCGCCGGATGATATTGTCGTGCCGGTCGATATCCTGATCGATAAAGAGCCGATTACCGTGATCTGCTCGCAGAAAGGCTGGATTCGCGCCGCAAAAGGCCATCTTACCGATTTCGGCGACCTCAAATACAAGGATGGCGACCGCGGGCGTTTCGTCTTCCATGCGCAGACGACCGACAAGATCCTGATGTTCGCCACGAACGGCCGGTTCTATACCCTCGGCGGCGACCGTCTACCCAGCGGCCGCGGCCATGGCGACCCGGTGCGTCTTATGGTCGATCTGCCGAACGACCAGGACATCGTCGCCCTGTTCGTTCACCGGCCTGGCGAAAAGGTTCTCGTCGCATCATCCGACGGACGCGGCTTCATTGTGCCGGAAGATGCCGTCATCGCTCAGACCAAGAACGGCAAGCAGGCGCTGAATGTCGGCAAGGGTGTCGAAGCACAGGCCTGCGCGCCCGTGTCGGGAGACATGGTGGCCGTCATCGGCGAGAACCGGAAGATCATTCTGTTCCCGCTCGAGGAACTGCCGGAAATGACCCGCGGGCGTGGTGTGAAGCTTCAAAGCTACAAGGATGGCGGGCTCTGCGACGTATCGACCTTCACGCTCAAGGACGGGCTTTCCTGGAAGACAGGGGCCGGCGTTCGGACCGAGACCGATATCAAGACCTATATCGGCAAACGGTCCCAGTCCGGTCGCGTCGCGATGCGGGGCTTTCCGAGAAACGGCCGCTTCGGTCACTACGAATAAGTCGCCGGCAGCGGGCTTCCCGGCAGCCTAGAAGTTGAGCGAGATGTCCCGGTGGATAGACAGGCACCTGGCGACATCGACCGCCTGATCGCTGTTTAGGCGGGGCTGGGACCGTAATCCGATATTATCGCGGATCGCCGCCTCGTAGGTTTCGAGACCGGGCAGGAGATCTTTCCTGGCACGCTGGCGCCATGACAGTTCTGCCGCGTAGCGTTCAAGCCCCTGGGCAAGCGATTGCCGGGCGCGGTCTATGTTGGGTTCGTTCCGGGTAAGATCGCGCCGCGCGCGGGAGAACCGGGATTTCACATGGCCCGCGCCCGCGATGCCGTTGAACAGCTTTTCGGCATCGCGGAACGCCATGACGGCTTCTTCCAGGGGCTTCGATGCAAGCGTCGTCTCCAGGCTTTTCAACTGGTCGCCGATTGCGGCCAACGCATCGGTATCCCGGATGATCTGGATCGTCTCCGCAACCGGCTCATAGGCTTCGTCGACCGTCCGGCGATACTGCGTCCGTGCCTTCTTCGCCGCGGCGGACAGGGCGACGTATTGTTTGCGTTGTTCCGCCCAGTCGGCGGGCAGGGTCGCGCGCAGCGCATCGGCCTCCTGGTTCAACTCGGCGATATCGTCTCGAATCCGGCGTATATCGGCGTCATCACCGCTGCTGTCGCGGGCCGCCCGTCGCAGGTCGTCGTCGCGCTTTGCCGCCAGCGCCCCGATTCGTCTGATCTCCGCTTCAATCTGGCGTGCGCGGTGATGGACCGGCGCATAGCCCGGGGTGAATTCCGCCAATGCGGTGTCGGCTTTCTTGACGTCCTCGACACGCGCGAAAGTAGCTTCAGCGTTTGCCAGCCCGCTTTCCAGTTTCCGGCGCTGGTTGCTCGGCACATAGCTGATGTCGAGGGCTTTTCCGGCGGAGATCGCGCTGCGCAGTGATGATCCCTGCGCGGCATAGGTTTCGAAAAGCATGTCCTCGATGCAAAACGACAGGCGCGGGTTCTTTGGCGGCGGGGCAGTCTCGGATGTCAGGTAGACACGGTTGGGCAGGTAGTTCACCAGGGACGGCCAGAGACCCACGATCGCGAGTCCCGTGAGCTGCAGGAGAATAAACGGCACGACCCCCGCATACATCTGGATGGTTTTGACGGAAGGTGGGGCGACGCCGCGCAGATAAAAGAGCGCAAATCCGAAGGGCGGGGTCAGAAACGAGGTCTGCATGTTCACGCCGATCATCACGCCGAGCCAGACGGCTGTGATGTTTGCGGTCGTATCGGCAAGCAGGATCGGCGCAATGATCGGCACGACCACGACCGCGATCTCGATGAAGTCGAGAAAGAACCCGAGGATGAAGATGACGGCCATCACGACGATAAACTTCGTGATGAACCCGCCCGGCAGGCCCTGCAGGAAGTCGCGCACGATGTCTTCGCCGCCGAATGCGCGGAAGGCGGCCGTCAGCATCGCCGCACCCAGCAGGATTATGAAGACCAGCGAGGTTGTCTTCGCGGTTTCCACCATGACGCCGGTCAGCGTGTCGTCGATCTTGTAGGCGCGCCAGAAGCTCCAGCAGACGGCGACGAGCAGAGCGACGACCGCGATCGCGGCGAGGACAACGCCGATCCATTCGCTCTGCGTGCGGGTGTTCTTGATATTGATGTCGTAGATGTTCACAAGGATCAGGATGGCGGCGATGGCCAACAGGGCGAGCGTCGCCGGTGCGTAGGCGCCTTTCCTGCCATCCATCAGCCGATAGCCCGCCATGATCGCAGCCCCGATTGCGCCGATTGCGCCGGCCTGGTTCACGGTCGCGACACCCATGATGATCGAGCCCAGAACGGCAAAAATCAGCGCGAGCGGCGGCACCAGCGCAAGGGTGACCTGGATCAGGAACTTGGCGTCGTATTTGCTGTCGAACCGGACCGGCGGGGCCATTTTCGGCCGGACCAGTGCCACGATCAGAATGTAGGACATATACAGCAGGACAAGGATCAGGCCGGGGATCAGCGCGCCCAGGAACATGTCGCCGGCGCTGGTCGATGTGAGGCCGAACTCGGACGGCATCGAGAACTGCCCCGTCGCCTGTTTGTAATCGACCTGGCGCAGCGTGCTTGCCTGGTCGGTCGCACTGGAGAGCTGGTCCGCCAGAATGATGAGGACGATCGACGGCGGGATAATCTGACCGAGGGTGCCCGAGGCGGCGATCGTGCCGGTTGCGAGCGCCTTCGAATAGTTGGCGCGCAGCATGACCGGCAGCGATATGAGGCCCATCGCGACCACGGTGGCGCCCACGATTCCGGTTGTTGCGGCCAGCAGGGCACCGACGAATACGACGGCGATCCCGAGTCCGCCCGGGATCGGGCCGAACAGTTGCGCCATGGTGACGAGCAGGTCTTCCGCGACTTTCGACCGCTCGAGCATGATGCCCATGAAGATGAAAAGCGGAATCGCGATCAGGGTGTCGCGTTCAGGCTCCCAGTATACGCCCCTGAAATTCGTGACGCCGGCGTCGAGCCATTGGCGCGGCCCGCCATGCAGGAAATACGCGTCCGGATTGTCGACGAACAGATAGCCGCAGAGCGCTGCGAGGCCGATGGAGATGATCGCAGAACCTGGCAGGGCAAAGGCGACGGGATAACCCGACGCGAGGGCGACCGCCATCGTGATGACCAGGATGAGGAGAAAGATGACTTCCATTTGCTTCCGTACTCTCTCCCGCGGTCCTAGGGGGCGCCGTGGGGTGCGCCGACCGGGCGGGCGTCAGGGTCGCGGTTCAGGACGGCCGCATTGCGCAACAGATATCCGAGGAACGCCATAAGCATTGTCAGCGCATAGACCAGCAGGAAGCCCGCCATCAGGTATTTCACGTACAGGCCGTAGCCGCTTTGGGTCACTTCGAAACTCAGGAGCGGGGCATTGATCAGGTTGGACTTGTCCCACATGCCGGAAACGAGAATGATCCAGCACAGCGGCGCGCCGAGAAACAGGGAACCCAGAACGTTGGTCCATGCTTTTTTCCGTTCGCCCATACCGGCATAAAGAATATCCACCCGCACGTGGCCTTCTTCGATCAGCGTATAGGCGCTGGCGAACAGGAACAGCGCCGCATACCAGAACCGCACGAGATCGCCCATAAAGGCCTGTTCGTAGGAAAAGATAAAGCGGGCCAGGACGATCTGGAACTCGGCCAGGACAATCAGCAGGGCGAGCCAGGTGAAGCCGAGCGAACGGCTGAACCAGGCGATGACAAGCGAGAGCCCGATCAGGGGATAATGGATATACGTGCCCCGGTAGATCGCGCGCCCGAGCTGGGTCGACAGGCTTTCACCGAGCAGGGCCGTGAGCGAGTCTTCTACCCGCAGGAACGAGATGATCATATCCGCCAGTCCGACCAGCAGCACGGCCCAAAAGGCGGCGCGGGCGATATAGGCGGCAATGGATATCAGCATGTCCGCGTCGTTCATCATTGTCCGCCCGGTGCGGCGGAGTGTCATGCCGATCACGATCAGGATGGCCAGCGCGTAGGAAGCAAGTTGCAGGAAGCCAAGCGTCACCGCCGATGGCGCGAGCGCCTGCCGCAGGGGTTCCGCGCCGAACCAGCCAAGGTGAGACATCAGGCTGGTCAGCCCCGGCCAGCCCTGCCAGAAAATCAGATAATTGTTCAGTGTAAAGACAAGCGCCACCATACCGGTGGATACCGCGACGATGCGCAGAATATTGCTGACGGAAGAACCGTTGCGTTCAGCGACTGGGGAGACGGATACCATCGGCGTTCGTGGTTTCAGGAAGTCTGATGCCGCGCGTCATTTCCGGGCGGCACGGAAGGCGGAGCATGGATGCCCCGCCTTCACGTCAGTTTCCGGATTGCTATCAGACGCCGAGAACGCGGTTGCGCTGCTGGACGTAGGCCTGGTCCGAAATCTTGGTCCAGGCGCCCAGTTCTTTCCGCGCACCGATAAAGCTGTCATGGATCTTCTTCGCGAGCGGGCTGTGTTGCTGCACGGTTTCGAAAACCTCCTGCGAAGCATCACCGAACGCGTCGTAGATGTCGTCATTGAACCGGCGAAGCTGGACGCCGTTCTCCGTGACCAGCTTGTTCAGCGACGCGCCGTTCTTGGCATTGTATTCGGACATCATGACGTCGTTTTCCATCGACGCTGCCGCCTCGATCAGAAGCTGGTCGGATTTCGTCAGCTTGCCCCACCAGGACGCGTTCATGCCGAGCGACAGCATCGCCGCCGGTTCGTGCATGCCCGGATAGTAGTAGTACTTGGCGGCCTCGTAGAACTTCATGAAGCTGTCGTTCCAGGGACCGACCCATTCCGTGGCATCGATCGCGCCGGAAACAAGGTTTTCATAGATCTGGCCGCCGGGAAGCGAGACCGGGGATGCGCCGAGCTTGGCCATCACGTCGCCGCCGAGGCCGGGAATACGCATCTTGAGGCCTTTGAGGTCGTCAGCCGAATTGATTTCCTTGCGGAACCAGCCGCCCATCTGGACGCCCGTATTGCCGCACATCAGGCATTTCAGGCCGTAGTCTGCGGCAAGTTCGTCCCAGAGCTGCTGGCCGCCGCCAAAGCGGATCCAGGCATTCATTTCGGTATAGGTGAAACCGAACGGAACCGCGGTGAAATACGCCCAGCCCGGATGCTTGCCTTTCCAGTAGTAATCGGCGGCGTGATAGGCCTGGGCATTGCCGGATGCAACGGCGTCGAAGGAATCGAACGCACCGACACGTTCGCCGGCTGCGAAATACTGCACCTTGATGCGCCCGTCCGAGAGATCTTCAATCCGTTTGGCTGCCCGCTGGGCGCCGGTTCCGAGACCCGGAAAATCGCGCGGCCAGGTGGTGACCATGGTCATTTCAATGCGCTGCTGGGCGACAGCCGGGGCCGGAAAGCTGGACGCTGCGGCGACAGTCGCGCCCGCGCCCGCTAGCGCAGCACCCTTGATAAAGGACCGGCGATCCGGCGTTTTTGTTGTGGCGGCCTTTGTCGTATTGGCTTTGGCAACCTTCTTGCCGATTGATTTTGTCATTTGTGTCTCTCTCCCTAAGTTGGATTTTTCACGTTTCCACCCCGAAGGATCAATCTGATCCATGGGATCATATTAAGTTTGTTATGCTTTGGGCGCAACGTGCGATGCGCGGGGCGCATGGCGGAATTCAGGGCTGACGGACTGTCCAGCCATCGTCACCGAGAACTTCAAGCGGCTGAAAACGGGCCTTGTATGCCATCTTGTCCGATCCCTCGATCCAATATCCCAGATAGACATAGGGCAACCCAAGGGCGAGTGCGTATTCCACCATCCAGAGGATCATAAACGTGCCGAGGCTGCGCTTTGCCAATCTTCCATCGAAAAAGCTGTAGACCGCGGAAAGCGAGTCTTCCATCCGGTCCATCAGCATCACGGCGACGAGGGTCCCGTCTTGGTCGCGGAACTCGACCGTTCGGGATGTGACCGGCGTATCTTCGACCATGGCCCTGTAGTCGTTGAAGGCCATGCCGGACATGTCACCGCCTTCATGCCGCGACCGTTGATAGGCGGAGAACAGCCGGTACTGCTCCACAGTCGCGATCGCATCCGTGTCGTCCGCGGTCAGGTCTGAATTTGCGCTCAGAACCCGGCGGAATGATTTTGTCATATCAAAATCGGTAGCCGCGATACGGACGGGTATACAGGCACTGCAGGTGGGACAGGCCGGCCGGTAGGCGAGGTTATGGCTGCGTCTGAACCCGGCACGCGAAAGGCGTTCGTAGAGTTCTTCTGCATTGCTGCCGGTCAGGTCGGTGACGACCTTTCTTTCTATCTGCCCTTCGATGTAGGGGCAGGGCAATGATCGCGTGCCGAAGAAAAACCGGTCGGGGCGGATAAGTTGCTGGTTCATCGATGGGTCAAACGCCAGAAAATATTCATACGGCGCAAATATATAGCTTTATGCGATACGGGAAAAGTTTTCCGAAAATATTGGTAAATATCCCGATACCAGAGCCCGAATCCCTGTATCACGAATCCCCTTGAAGGGGGCTCACGTCGACGTCAGCCGAGCCTATCTGAGGCGCGGACCGCTCCAGTCGCGCCGGAAGGAGGGGTCGGGGGCCGGACCGACGGGGGCAGGTGCCCTGGCTTCCGGTGAGTCTTTGCCTGCCGGTGCTTTATTTTCCTTGCCAGCTTCTCTGAGGACGACAATCGAGATTCGCCGGTTGCGGGCGTCTTTCGGATCGTCCTTTATCAGGGGTTCGGTAGCTTCCTTGCCCGTGACGTGGGAAATCTTTTCGATTTTCAGGCCGCTTTCCACCATCACGCGCCGGCTTGCCAGGGCGCGATTGGCAGAGATTTCCCAATTGCCGTAGCCGCTTCGGCTCCCGCGAAACGGCGTCGCGTCTGTATGGCCCGACAGGGAAATCTTATTCGGCAGCTTCTGGACGACCTGGGTGATTTTGGCCAGAAGCTTGCGGGTGGTCTCCGGCATGCGGGAACTGCCGCTCGCGAACATCGGTTTACCCTCCTGATCCACAATCTGGATGCGGAGGCCTTCCGGCGTCTGGTCGATAATCAGGTGTTTCTGAAGGTCTTTCAGTTCGGGCGTATCCTCAATCGCCTGTTTGATCTCGGCTTCTGCCTTCTGGAAGTTTTCTTCCTCTCGCCGCGCGATTTCTTCCTTCAGTTCCTCTTCGGAGATATTGGCGGTCTTGTCGGGATCTTCGTCCTCAACGGCGCCGCCGCCTTCTACCTCAGCTTCACCGTCCTGCGCGCCGCTGGTGGGCCGAAGTTCGAGGGAGACACTTGGAACGGCGGTGCGCGATGTCATGGCGCCGGGCGACGATACCGCCGCGCCGCCCAGAAGCCCGCCCGCGCCGCCGGTGGTGTTCGAGACGGTGGAGGGGGAAAAGTATTCGGATATTCCCTGCTTCTGGTCCTCGGTGGTGGCGTTCAGCAGCCACATCAGCAGGAAGAATGCCATCATTGCCGTCACGAAGTCGGCATACGCAACTTTCCACGCACCGCCATGGTGGCCATGGCCGCCTTTGACGACCTTTTTGATAATGATCGGCGCGAGTTCGTTTCCTGCTGCCATAACGGCGTCGTTTCCCCCGAAAGCCTATCCGACGGCCGGTAGCGCAGAGGTTGCTTCTTCTACCTCGTAGAACGTCGGGCGAACGTCGGATTCCAGGGCCTTGCGTGCGAACTCGACACATACCGCCGGCGCGTATCCATTCAGGTATGCGAGCAGGCCCGCTTTCATGCACTGATAATATTTTGTTTCCGCTTCATGGACGGTGCCGAGAACCTGGGCAATGGGCCCCACCATGCCATAGGCGACAAACACGCCGAGAAACGTGCCGACGAGCGCGCCACCGATAAGCTTTCCGAGAACTTCCGGCGGCTCGCTGATCGAGCCCATGGTTTTGATAACGCCGAGCACGGCGGCAACGATGCCGAGCGCGGGCAGGGCGTCCGCCATCGACTGGATGGCTGCGGCTACGCGGTGGTTTTCATGATGATGCGTTTCGATTTCTTCATCCATCAACGCTTCCATCTCGTGCGCCGTTTCGCTGCCGAGGCTCATCATGCGGAGATAGTCGCAGACGAATTCGACGGCGTGATGGTTGTTGAGAAAAGACGGAAACTGGTTGAAGAGGTCGCTTTCATCGGGGTTTTCGATGTGGGCTTCCAGCGTCAGCATGCCTTTGGAGCGTGCCATCTTGAAAATCTGGTACTGAACGCTGAGCAGCTCGATATAGTCCTCTTTCTTGTACGCAGGGCCCTTCGCAGCCTTGCCTATACCCTTGCCAAGCTTGCCGATAACGCTTTTCGGATTGCCGATAATGACGGCGCCGATCGCGGCGCCGACGATGATCACGACTTCGAAGGGCTGCCAGAGAACGGCGAGTTTGCCGCCCATCGCCACATAACCGCCGAGAACGCAGGCGAACACCGTCACGATGCCTATTATAACGAACATACGTTGCCTCTGGTTTCAGGTTCCCCGGCATCATGACCGGGCTTAGTTAATTTCCAGTAAAACCATTCGTCCCCGCGCAGGGGGCGACGGGCGGGAACAAATCCGCTATGGATGTCGCCAATTCGTCAATTCAACAGAGGATCCAATATGCCAGCCAATGTCGTCACCGCCGAAGCACTGCAAGAACGTCTGAGCGCAAATCCGTTCAACGCCTGGATGGGACTGGAAATTCAGTCCCTTACAGACGACGAATTGGTTGTTTCCCTGAAATGGCGCGAAGAAATGGTGTCGAATCCGAAGGCAAAATATACCCATGGCGGTATTCTCGGCGCTCTGGTGGACACGGTGGCCGATTTCATGATTGCCGCGAAGGTGGGCATGCCGGTCCCGACAGTGGATATGCGGGTAGATTATCATCGGGCAGCGATGCCGGGTGATCTGAAATGCGTGGCGAAAATCGTCAGGCTGGGCGGGACCAACTCGGTCGCCGAAGCCTATGTCTATGACGGCGACGAAAAGCTGATCGCCAGCGGGCGGGGCACCTATTTCACGGCCGCGGCAAAACCGAAAGAGTAAAACCCGGGTGAAACGCCTTCCGTTAACCGTCTGCACAGGCGATTACGACCGTGTGCGTGCGCTGGCGGACGGCCGCATCGGCATCGAGGGTTGCGACGTCAATTACGTAACGATGAACCCTGAACAGGCATTCTATCGCGCCTGGCACAATCAGGAATTCGACGTCACGGAACTATCCGGTTCCAGCTATATTCTGGCGCGTTCGACGGACTGGGACGACTATATCGCGGTGCCGGTATTCCCGTCCCGCATGTTCCGGCATTCGGGCATCTATATCCGCAAGGATGCCGGTATCCAAAGCCCCCAAGACCTGCGGGGGCGGGAGGTCGGAATCCCCGTCTATGCGCAGACGGCGGCGTTGTGGATCCGGGGGTTTCTGCAGGACGATTATGGCGTTGCGCCGGCAGATATCCATTGGCGGACGGGCGGACTGGAAGAGGGCGGGCGCAGGCCGAGATTCGCCCCCAGCCTGCCGCCCGATATCCGGGTCTCACAGATCGGCGATCACGATACCCTGTCGGCAATGCTCGGCCGGGGAGAAATCGCGGCGCTTGTCTCCGCGCGGGAGCCATCCTGTTTCGGACCGCACAATCCGGATATTGTGCGGCTCTTTCCGGACTTCAGGACGGCCGAACGGGAGTGGTACGCCCGAACAAAGATGTTTCCGATCATGCATGTCCTGGCAATTCGCCGAACACTCGCGGAACGTGAACCGTGGCTGGCAACCAGCGTTCTGAAAGCTTTTATTCAGGCGAAAGATCGATGCCTTGCCGAGATGTCCGATGTGACGGCGCTGGCGGTATCGATGCCGTGGATTGCCGCAGAGCTGGAGGAGACGCGGAGCCTCATGGGCGATGACATCTGGCCGTATGGTTTCCGGGAGAATTTCAAGGAACTCGACACCATGTGTCGCTGGTCCGTCGCGCAGGGCATTGCCGCACGCAAGATGGAGCCGGCGGAACTGTTTCATCCCGCGACACTTGATCGGGCGAGGATCTGAAGAGCATGAGCAAGGATCTGATGCTGGTCGGGAGCATTCCCTATGACACGCCTGAACAGGTCTTCGAGACGTTCGGCGCCAGGCTTGGAGAATACCTTGCAGCCGTTCCGGATGGCGAGGTCGGCCCCCGGCGGCACTGGATCAGCAAGGTTCACTATCAGGTGATGGCGGGTCATCCGGAATTCGAAGTTCTGAGACGCCCCGAATATGAGAACGGCGCAGAGAGGCTTCACCCGCGCGGACCCGGCGATAGCTGGCTGTTTCGTGTAAAAGACGGCGTCGATCGGGTCCGCTTCGGCGATCCGGGCTGGCGGCTTGGCTATGCGCGCGACGCGCTGAACTCCTACTTCGTCTTCCGGGCCCTCCGCGAGAAAGGCGTTCTTGCGCCCGGTCTCCGTTTTCAGGTGTCGATTCCCTCGGTGAACAGCGTCATCGCGCCGCGCGTGTTTCCCGCGCCGGGCGACCTGGACAAGATCAAGCCTGGCTACCAGGAAGCGGTCCATGCGGAACTGCGCACCATTATCGACAATATTCCGGCGGAAGATCTCGCGATCCAGTGGGACTGCGCGACGGAAATGATGGATGGCTATGGCGCGCTGGACGGTTTCGATCCGGCCACCGCCATCGAGCGGAATGTCGCACAGTTCGAGGCTATGTGTCCGGATATTCCGGAAATTGCGGGGCTCGGTTTTCATCTTTGCTTCGGCACGCTCGGCGGCTGGCCGCGTTTTGCGCCGGATGATCTGAGCGGTGCCGTCAAAATGGCGAATGCTTTCATTGAACGTGCCGGCCGCCGGGTGGACTGGGTCCATATTCCAGTCCTTGACCGGAGCGACGATGCTTTCTTCGCGCCGCTCGCCGACCTCCGGCCCTCGGGCGCTAAAATCTACCTTGGCATGATTCATAATATGGACGGCTTTGCAGAACGACTTGCAACGGCGCGCAAATACCTGCCCGAATTCGGTATCGGCGCATTCTGCGGCTTTGGGCGGGAAGCCCCGGATACCCTGCCGGCCATTCTTGACGATCATCTGAAAGCGCTGGAGATCGCCGGTTTCTGAATCTCCCGATCACGGCTGCGCCCCCGTTTGCCAACTGCAGACAATCTATTAGTATCGGCGGGGCGGCCCGTCGAATGGCCAAAATCAAGAGGTAACGGACAGTTCTATGGCGATGGATCAGAGAGAATACCGTAATGCGGTGGGATGTTTTGCAACGGGCGTGACGATCGTCACGACGCTTGATCACGATGGGGAGAAGATAGGCATCACCGCCAATTCCTTCTCGTCGCTCTCGCTGGACCCGCCTCTGGTTCTGTTCTGCGTGGATGCCAAGATCAACAGTTTCGAAGCTTTCGAATCCTGCCGTCATTTCAACATCAACGTACTCGGCGAAGACCAGATGCCCATGTCGAATAACTTCGCCCGCTCGAGCGACGACAAGTGGGACGGCATCGAACACGGCTATGGCGAAAACGGCTGCCCTGTGTTCGAGGAGTCCATCGCTGTGCTGGAATGCGACAAGCATGCGATGTACGAGGGCGGGGACCATCTGATCATGGTCGGCGAGGTCAAGAAAATGACCTACGAACAGGGCGAGAGCCGCCCTCTGCTGTATTTCAAAGGCGGCTACGCCAACCTGCCCTGATTGTTCAGGAAGACCCGTAATTCGGCCCCAGGATGCGCGTCGGAAACCCGCCATCGGCCAAACCGTCGGCGATACGTTGCCCGTCGCCGGCGCTTCGGACCTCGACCTGAACTTCGATCTGTGCGAGCCGGACAGGCACATCGCGGTACCAGCGTTCGTGTTCGACCTCGACAATGTTTCCGCCGAGTTCCGCGATCAACCCCGCGACGTTGGCAAGATTGCCCGGCAGATCGCTGATCTGGACGCCGAGCCGCACCAGGCGCCCCGACCGCACAAGTCCGCGCATCAGAACGGACGACAGCAGCCGGCTGTCGATGTTGCCGCCTGATATCACCAATGCGGTGCGTTTTTCCGCGAATGCATCCGGGTTTGCCAGTACGGCGGCAAGCGGCACGGCGCCCGCGCCTTCGACGACCTGTTTTTCAATCTCCGACATCATGTGAATGGCGGATTCGATGTCATCTTCGCGGACGATATCGATCCGGGCAACAAGTTCCCGGACGACTTTCAGCGTGCGTTCGCCGGGCGTTTTGACGGAGATCCCGTCGGCGATGGAGTAACCGCCGATACGCCCGTCTCCCTCGCCGGATAGCGCATTACGCATGGACGGATACATTTCCGTCTCGACACCGACGATTTCGATCGCGGGATTGACGTCCTTTGCAGCGATGGCGCAGCCTGCGATAAGCCCGCCGCCGCCGACCGGCACGACGAGCGTCTCGATATCCGGCCGGTCTTCCAGAATTTCCAGTGCCGCTGTGCCCTGGCCCGCAATGATCCGGTCGTCGTCGAAGGGGTGGATCAGGATCGCACCCGTCCGGGAGGAGATTTCCCTCGCGTGCTCCGCGGCATCCGTAACACCCTGTCCGAACAGGACAATCCTTGCCCCCAGCTTTTCCGTCCCGGTGATTTTCACCAGCGGCGTCGACAGCGGCATGACGATGGTCGCATCGATCCCGAGGCGCGATGCATGCCAGGCGACCGCCTGCGCATGATTGCCGGCCGATGCCGCGACGACCCCCGCGGAACGTTCCTGTTCGGTCAGTGACAGCATCTTGTTCAGCGCGCCGCGGTCTTTGAAGGAGGCCGTGTATTGCAGGTTTTCGAGCTTGAGCCAGATTTCTGTTCCGCAGATATCGGACAGTGTGCGGGAATGAAAGAACGGCGTACGTTCGATGCCGTTCGCGATCGCATGGGCGGCTGCGCGGACGTCTGCTGCCGTGACTGTCATCTGGCGGGGACTGTGCTGGCGATGATCATAGACCCTTTTATCCCGTATGCGCGGGGTTGAGGTAGTTTAATATACTGCCGAGCGCGCCGTTTCTGTCTCTTCATCCTCGCGCCACAGCTTCCGGATTGCTAGTGTCGCGGGAACAAACCCGGAGTGTTTTGATGATGACGACCGCTATCGTAACAATTCTCTGCCCGGACAAGACGGGACTCGTCTCGGGGATCACCGCGCGGCTCTGGGAGATGGGGGCGAATCTGACCGATACCAGTTTCTCCGTCCTGGGCGGCGGTGCGGATTTTTCGGCGGTGTGCGAGTTGCCGGAGGGTCTCGGGATTGCGGAACTGCAGCGGGGCCTGGAGGAGCTGGAGATACTGGCGGGCGCCGAGATACAGGCGCGGGCCTATAGCTTCAAGGCGCATCACGGACCCGAGGGCGACGTGACGCACAGGATCACCGTGACCGGTGGCGACCAGCCGGGTCTCGTTGCCCGGTTCTGTGAGACATTTGTCGAATTCGGCGCAAATATCGTGACCATGAACGCCGGACCGCTGGCCGAACAGCAGGGCCGTTACGCAATCCGTCTGGAGGTATCGCTTCCCGATGCCGTTGCCGACGCGTGCATTGCGACGGTAACGAATACGGCGGAGGCGCTGGGTTTGAGTTGCCGGGCGGAACGGTTCTGACAGATACCCTGATACACTGTTTTGAAACCTGAATTCCCGACATTCCGTCCAAGGTTTCCCTGGATCGGCGGGGACCTGCAGACGCTGCGGAATTATCTGAGCCCCGGCGGGTGGGATTTGTCGCGCTGGCCGTCGGAACGCGTATTTTTCGAGACGGATGACGGGTCGGGCGACCGTTTGCAGGGCGTATTGCACAGAACAGAGGGCGGACCGCTGGTGGTGCTCCTTCACGGATTGACCGGGTGCGAAGAGAGTTTCTATGTCCTCGAGACGGCGCGCTTTCTTCTGTCGCAGGGGATACCGGTCCTTCGGCTGAACCTCCGGGGCGCGGGCCCGTCCCGGCAGACCTGCCAGGGGCATTACTGTGCCGGGTCGAGCAATGATCTTGCAACCGTTCTGCGGCAGTTGCCCCCGGATTTGTTGAGAGAGGGGATTGTTCCCGTCGGCTATTCGCTTGGCGGCAACATCGTTCTGAAATACCTCGCCGAGGCGCCGCTCGCGGTGGAACCCGTCTGCGCGATTGCCGTTTCCACGCCGATCGATCTTGCCGCTGCCTCTCATCGCATGATGGCGTTGCGCAACCGCCTCTATCACGCTTGGCTGCTCAAACGCATGTCGGCAGAGGCTGCAGCCGGCAAAGCGGTCCTGAGCGACGCCGAGCGGCTGGCGATTGAAGATGCGCGCACGGTTTACGCGTTTGACGACCGGTTTGTCGCGCCCCGAAACGGGTTTGACGGGGCGGACGACTATTACCGTAAATGTTCCGCTGCAAACATGCTCGGCGATATCTCGACACCCGCGCTGCTGATCCATGCGCGGGACGATCCATGGATTCCGGCCGCCGCGTACGACACGATAAACGTCTCGCGCTTACCCAAAATAACGCTGGCGCTCGCAAATAGCGGAGGCCATGTAGGTTTTCATGGGCGAGCGGATAGAACGCCCTGGCACAATGCGTGTGCTTACACGTATTTGCGGTCGTTTCTGGGACCGGGCCTGCCTGCTTGATCTCGCGGGGACGACGCGCGACTATCCCGGAAACTGAAACATGTTCACTGGAGTACCGATGTCTGCCAAGAAACTGAACGCTGACGACATCGGCATTCCCGTATTTGCAACGGGCAGCCGCCGCGGCGGCGTGGTATTCGACCTGTCCAGCCACCGGAGGGCGCGCGAAGCCCTTGAACTCGCTCTCGCGATGCGGGAGCCCGGATTCAACGTCTTTGTTCTCGGCGAGAACCACAGCGGGCGTCTGACGTCGACCGTCGATTTTCTCAAGCAGGCGCTCAGTGACAGCCGGCCGCCGGACGATTGGGTCTATCTGAACGATTTCGGGGTGCCGGCGGAACCGGTCGCGGTCCGTCTGCCCGCCGGCGAAGGCAGAAAGCTGCGTGAGGCCATGCAGCGCCTTGTCGGCGGTTTGACCCAGGCGCTCCGGACGGCTTTCGGCGGAGAGACCTTTCAGTCGCAGATGCAGGCCGAGGGCGAAGCGGCGCAGAACGAACTGAACACGCAGATGCAGGCTGTTCAGAAAGCGGCGCGGGAAAAAGGGCTGAATATCCTGCAGAACCAGCAGGGGCCTGTGATTGTCGCGACCGACGACAAGGGCGAGGCCGTCGCCGCCGAAGACATGACAGAGGCGCAGCGTGCGTTGCTGGCCGAGCATGGACCGGCGCTGGCGCAGCAGATACTCGCGATCAACCGCCGGACGGCCGAACTGCAGGCTGCCTATCAGAAACGGGGCGCCGAACTCGGCGCCCAGGTCGCCGATCAGACCAGCGGCCCGGTGATCGACACGATCCTTGCCGGCTTTGCGGACCATCACGGGCTGAACAGATGGCTGGTAGAGCTTCGAAACGATGTCACCGAAAATTTTCAGGTATTCCTGCCGCCGCCCGAAGAAGCCGCGCGCCCGCCTGAACTGGATCCGGCGCGGCGCTATGCGGTGAATCTTCTGGTCGACAACCAACGCAATGAGACGCGGCCGGTCATTGTCGAGGCCAATCCGACATACGAGAACCTGTTCGGGCGCATCGAATACCGCCAGTCCGCCCGGGCGATGGAGACCGATTTTACCCTCATCAAAGCCGGGGCATTTCACCGCGCAAATGGCGGGGTTCTCGTTATTCGCGCGGATGCCATCGCCTCCAACCCGTCCATCTGGCCGTTTATCAAGGCGGCCCTTCGGGACGGGGAAATCAGGATCGAGGAACTGTATCGCAGCAACGGGCCCACCGTTGCGGGTGCCTTGTCGCCCCGGCCGGTCCCGCTGGACGTCAAGCTGGTGCTGGTCGGCGCACCGAACTGGTACTACACGTTTTTCTCTACCGATCCGGAGTTCCAGAGCTATTTCCGGGTCAAGGCCGATATCGACCCCGACGTCGAGGCGGCGCCCGAAAATATCGAGACCTATGCCGGTCTGATCCGTCAACTTGCCGAAGGCGCCGGGGGCAGCGACATCAGTTACGCCGATTCCGCCATTGTCCGGCTGCTGGGGCAGGCATCACGCTGGTCGGCCGACCGGACGAGGCTGTCATCCCAGTTCGAGCGGATCGACGATGTGCTCGCCGAAGCGCGACACCTGCTTCGGAAATCGGGCGGAAAAGAGGTCACCGACGAGGTCATCGAGACGGCGATCTGCAACCGGCGGGACCGCAATGCGCGGATCGAAGACCGTATCCAGGAGGGAATCGCCGAGAAATCCGTTCTGATCGCGACGACGGGCTCGGCCATCGGCCAGGTGAACGCCCTGACGGTCCGGGATGTCGGGGACCATGTTTTCGGCACGCCCAGCCGTGTGACCGCCCGGTCTTCTGTGGGGCGCCGGGGAGTCCTGAACATCGAGCGCGACACGGGACTTGGCGGCCCGCTGCAACAGAAAGGCGCTCTGGTCCTGCAGGGCTGGCTATCGGGCACATTTGCCCGCAGCTACCCATTGTCGTTCAATGTGTCGATCACGTTCGAACAGTCCTATGGCGGGGTAGATGGGGACAGCGCATCGCTCGCAGAACTCGTCGCGATCCTCTCGGATCTCTCCGGCGTGCCGGTACGCCAGGACCTCGCGATCACGGGGTCGGTAAACCAGCACGGCGCCGCACAGGCCATCGGCGGGGCGCATCACAAGATCGAGGGATTTTTCCGGTCCTGCGAAGAAGCGGGAACCCTGGACGGATCGCAGGGCGTGGCCATCCCGTCCGCCAACGAGAAGAATCTGGTCCTGCGCGGCGATGTCGAAGCCGCCGTGCGGGACGGCAGGTTTTCAGTCTACAGCGTTGAGACCATTGAAGATGCGGTTGAACTGTTTCTCGGCATGCCTGCCGGTGCGCCGGATGCATCGGGGGGATATCCCGATGACACCGTGTTCGGCATGGTCGCCGCGAAACTCGGCGATTACGACCAAATCCTCATGGACAGGGCAGGGACGGGCTGATCAGCCGGTCCTCAGGCGTTCTGCCACTTCCACCGCCGCATAGGTCAGAACACCGTCGGCGCCGGAACGTTTGAACGCCAGCAGGCTTTCGATGATCACGCGATCCCAGTCGAGCCAGCCATTCAGCGCCGCTCCCTTCATCATCGCGTATTCGCCGGATACCTGGTAGGCGAATGTCGGCATGCCGAACTGGTCCTTCACGCGGCGGACGATGTCGAGATAGAAAAGGCCCGGCTTGACCATGACCATGTCGGCGCCCTCGGCGATATCCATCGCCACTTCGCGGAGCGCTTCATCGGTATTGGCCGGGTCCATCTGATAGGTTTTCTTGTCGCCGCCGGCGAGATTGGGTGCGGAGCCGACCGCATCGCGGAAGGGGCCGTAAAGGGCGGATGCATATTTTGCGCTATAGGCTATGATACGCACCGCATCGTGACCGGCATCATCCAGCGCGGTTCTGATCGCCCCGATGCGGCCATCCATCATGTCCGACGGAGAGATCACGTCGCAGCCCGCGTTGGCCTGATTGACCGCCTGCTTTACCAGGATCTCCAGCGTTTCGTCGTTGACCACGTAGCCGTCGCGGAGCAAGCCGTCATGGCCGTGATCGGTGAAGGGATCGAGCGCGACATCGCACATCACGCCGATATCGAGGTTCGCGTCCTTGATCGCCCGGACGGCGCGGCACACAAGATTTTCGGGGTTTACGGACTCCGTCCCCTCGGCATCCTTTAGCGCCGGATCCGTCGCCGGGAAAACGGCGATGACAGGAATGCCGAGCGACGCGGCCTTGCCCGCCTCGTCAACCAGCGCATCGATCGAATGCCGCTGGATGCCGGGCAGGGAAGGTATATCCAGCCGCGCTTCCGGACCGTCGTGGACAAAGACCGGCCAGATGAAATCCGACGCGGTAAGCACGTTTTCCGCGACAAGGCGGCGGTTCCAATCGTCCCGCCGGTTCCGCCTCATACGGGTGACCGGAAATTTTCCGAGGCTGTAATCGCCACCTGTCATTCTGCTCACTCCTATACTGCGGCAAGCGCCTGATCGAGATCGGCGATGATATCGTCGATATGCTCAATTCCGATCGACAAACGTACGTAACCATCCGTCACGCCGGTCTGGAGTTGTTCCTCGGCGGAAAGCTGCGAATGGGTTGTAGTTGCCGGGTGGATCGCGAGGCTGCGGGCGTCGCCGATATTGGCGACGTGATAGAACAGTTTCAGGGAATCGATGAATTTCTGCCCGGCCGCCTTGCCGCCGTCGCCGAAATCGAACCCGACAAGCCCGCCGTACCCACCCGACATAACCGCATCCGCCCGCCGCCGGTCTTCACCTTCCATCAGGCTCGGATGAATTACATGTGCGACCTTTTCATGTTTTGACAGGTACGCGGCGACCGTTGTGGCATTTTCGCAATGGGCGCGCATGCGCAACGGCAATGTTTCCAGGCCCTGGATGAACTGGAACGCGTTGAACGGGCTCATCGCCGCGCCCATGTCGCGCAGCAACGTCACCCGCGCCTTGATGATATAGGCGACGGGACCCATCGGCTTGACGGCTTCCGTCCAGACCGCGCCGTGATAGCTCGGGTCGGGCTCATTCAGCATGGGGAAGCGGTCCTTGTGGGCTTCCCAGTCAAAATTGCCGCCATCGACGATCATGCCGCCGATGGAGGTTCCGTGGCCGCCGATATACTTGGTCGTGGAATACATCACGATCGCGGCGCCATGGTCGAAGGGGCGGCACAGAATAGGCGCCGCCGTATTGTCCATGATCAGCGGAACACCGAGCTTGCGGCCGATCTCGGCGACTTCCTTGATCGGAAAGACCCTGAGCTTCGGGTTCGGCACGGTTTCCGCGTAGTAGCACCGGGTACGGTCGTCGGTCGCGTTGGCGAAGGCCTGTGGATCCGCCGGGTCAACGAAACGGCATTCAATGCCCATATCCTTCATCGTGTTGGCGAACAGGTTCCACGTGCCGCCGTACAGATCGGTCGATGCGACGAAGTTATCGCCCGCGCGCGTGATATTCTGGACTGCCATCGCGGACGCCGCCTGTCCGGATGCGACCGACAACGCAGCGACGCCGCCTTCGAGGGCCGCAATGCGCTGTTCGAGGACGTCGTTCGTCGGGTTCATGATCCGGGTGTAGATATTGCCCATCTCGGCCAGCCCGAACAGGTTGGCGGCATGTTCCGTGCTGTTGAACTGGTAGGAGGTGGTCTGGTAGATCGGCACTGCGACCGACGTCGTCGCTTCGTCGCTACGCCAGCCGGCGTGCAAGGCGATCGTTTCGGGATTCTTGCTGTCGGTACCCATGGTGTATCCTTTCAATCAGATCCTGCATTTTTGCAGCGTTTCCCTGCACTCGTCCGCTTTTTTACATGAATGACGCTTTTTGCCCGTGTTCGGCGCAGCTATCAACCGTTGTGACAGTTCCCGGCGACCTTAATGCAAGCGGGCCCGACCTGTCGCGCGCCATGTCGTCCAGCGATCGATTTAAAGAAGAATTAAGGCTTTCATGACAAGCTAATCCCCAAGTTTGTCCCATCGCGTCTGCTCCAGAGGATTAAGACGGTGAAAGAATCATATTTCGAGACCATCCGCCTGATTGAAAGGCTCCATCGACAGTTTCTTGAGGTGATCAAGGTTGAACTCGATCGCACCGGGGTGGTGGATATCAATAATATCCAGGCGCTGATCATGTCGAATATCGGCAAGGAAGAACTGACCGTCGGCGAGTTGACCAACCGCGGCTATTATCTGGGCTCGAACGTTTCCTATAACGTGAAGAAAATGGTCGAGAACGGATACCTGGAGCAGGAACGTTCTCCGCATGACCGCCGCTCGGTCCGCGTTCGCGTATCGAAGAAAGGTCTGGATGTTTGTGACCTCATTGCCGAGCTGCACGAACGCCATACCACGCAGCTCGCCGACAGCCCGCTCGCGGAAGAACTTAAATCCGTGAACGCGTCTCTTGTCGCGCTCGAGCGGTTCTGGACGGAAGATCTTCGCTACGGCGCCCGGCAGGCGCCCGCTGCGAACCCGGCTTTCGGATAATTTCGCAGACGGCTTTTGGACACGCGATCAAAAAAAGCGGCGCTGTGGGCGCCGCTTTTTTTGTCTTATGATCGCGAGGGCCGATCAGTTCAGCATGGTCCCGTCGGTCACCTTATCCTGAAGGGCATCGCGAAGCTTCGATAGCGCTTTGCCTTCGATCTGGCGGATGCGTTCCTTGGTCACGCCGAAGCTTTCGCCTATTTCCGCAAGCGTGATCTTGTCGTCCTTCAGGAAGCGCCGTGTAATGACCTCGCGTTCGCGCTGCGTGAGGTGCTCCATGGCATCCGCAATCCATTTCGTGCGGGTCTCGCTGTCGATAAGATCGCCGACGATGGCTTCAGGGGTGGGCGAGTCGTCAGACAACAGATCGACGAATTCATCAGAATCGCTCTCGCCGACGGTCGCATTCAGAGACTGGTCCGGCCGCGAAAAATGCGATTCCATCCGTTCGACCGCCGCAAGCGGCACCCCGAGTTCTGCCGCGATCATCTCGCGCTCTTCCTCGGTCATCTGGGCCGCAAGATTGTCGGTGAGCTTTGCGCGCAGTTTGCGGAGGTTGAAAAACAGGCTCTTCTGGGCGGGGGTGGTGCCTATCCGCACGATGGAGGAATTCCGCACGATATATTCCTGCATCGCCGCAAGTATCCACCAGGTGGCATAGGTGGAATAACGAACATTGCGATCGGGATCGAAGCGGTTTGCCGCTTCAAGGAGGCCCCGGTTGCCTTCCTGTATCAGATCGCTGATCGGAAGACCGTAGCCTTTGAACTTGGAGGCTATCCGCACGACAAGACGTATATGAGCTTCGATGATCTCGTGCAGCGCATCAGCGTCTTCTTCGTCTCTCCAGCGTCGCGCCAGCTCAACCTCATACTCCCGTTCGAGCATGGGGGCGTCCATCGCGGCCGAAATGTATCGACGATCATTCTTGTCAGGGAAGTTTCCGTTCGCAACAGCCATGGGACCATCCTTCTCAAAGGTTTGCCTTTCACACGTGCCTAGTGGGTGAAAGCCGTCTTTGTATCGAGTCGATAATATCGGGACGATTGACCGGATATCAAGTTATTTTCGACTCGATATTGTTTTTGCCGAAACCTGATTTATGTTACTCAGGCTGTTACGCAGCCTTTTTCGGCTTGGATTGCGATGCAAGACATCCGGCCCCTGGAAACCGGCAAATAGCCTGGATGAACAACGATGCCAGAACGTGCGAAAATTGTGGAACTCGTCGATCGTCTGAGCCGGATTGCGCATTCCCTGCAGTTTGCCGAGGGGCTTAATCCGGCCCAGTGGGAAGCCCTCCGATTCGTTGCCCGGGCAAACCGGAACAGTTGTTCACCCGGAACGCTCGCCGATTTCATGGGGTCCACGAAGGGCACGGTTTCGCAGACCCTGAAAGCGCTCGAGAACAAAGGGCTTATCCAGCGCTCACGTAAGGCGGGCGACCGCCGGGGCGTCGAGATTTCGGTCACCGGCGCCGGCCGCGCGCTGATCGAGAGAGACCCGCTCGGCCGGATACACGAGGCGCTTTCGACCTGTTCGGAGACCGACCAGCGCGGAGTCGTTACAGGATTGGAGCATCTCGTCGGCATCGTGCAGAAGCACCAGAACATCCCCGAATTCGGCCCGTGCCTGAGCTGCGCGCATTACAAACCCGAAACGTGTTCAGACACGAACGCGATCGGATGCCGGTGCGGTATTTCGGGAGAACTGTTCGATGCGGATGAACTCGTGAAAATCTGTGTGGATTTCTCGCCCGTCCGCTAGCTGGCGCACGCGGCCATATACTCTTCCATCCGCGTGCGGATATCCGTTGGAATTTCAATCGTCTGCATTGTTTTCTTCGAAGCGACACAGGTGACGAACCTGGCATGTAAAATTTCCAGACCGTCGTCGTTGCATATGATCTCGTAATGGATAGATGATCGGCCAAGCCTGTTCAGGATCAGGCTCATGTCCATTTTCTGACCCATCCGGCGGGCTTCCCTGAAATCCACATCGACATGTACCAGCGGAAACATTCGCTGCTCCGTTTCGAACTGGTACGCGAAATCTATTCCAAGCCGCTTTACCAGCCAGTCCTCGAACAGGTCGTTGAACATCCGGAAAAATTCGGCATAAAACACGATCCCGGCAGGGTCGGAGTCCGAGAACCGGATTTCACGGGTCACTGTGAAGACGTTTTCCGGGACACTGCTGAGGGTCATGAAGGCTTGCCGTGCTGACAGATGGTGCAGCCGATGCTTCTATCCGGGCTGTCCGCCGGAGACAAGGCGCAATGGCGGACGGCGGTCCGTCTCCGTCACGTAACGTGCCAGATGAACGGTAAATGTCGTACCCTTGCCGGGCGCGCTGTCGATCGTCATCGTGCCGCCGTGCAATTCGACCAGGGACTTCGAAAGGGGCAACCCAAGACCCGTGCCGGCGTATTCCCGGTTAAGCGAGCTGTCGACCTGACCGAAGGGGGAGAGCGCGAGATCGATATCCTTCGCGGACATACCGATGCCGGAATCGGCGACAATGATGTCTACCCCGTCGCCGGCCTGGCGGATCGAGAGTCTTATAACCCCCCCGGCGGGCGTGAATTTGATTGCGTTGCTCAGCAGGTTCAGAACGACCTGGGTGATCTTCCGGTCATCGCCCTGGACGACCGAGGTCGCGGCATCGCCGTTATCCGTCACCAGCGTCAGGTTTTCGGCTTCCGCGCGCTGTCGCATCATGCGTGTGCATTTATCCAGGATGACGGCAGGTGATATGTCCTCGATATGAAGTTCAAGCCGGCCGGCTTCGACCTTGGAGTAGTCGAGAAGGTCGTTGATGACGCCCAGAAGATGGAGGCCGCTCTGGCGAATGTCGCCTGCATAGTCGCGGTACCGGTCGTTTCCGACAGGGCCGAAGACTTCCTGGATCATAACCTCTGAAAAACCGATAACAGCATTCAGTGGCGTGCGCAGCTCATGGCTGATATTGGCCAGAAATTCGGATTTCGCCCTGCTGGCGTTGACGGCAGTTTCTTTTGCCTGGCGCAGTGCTGCTTCGACACGTTTCACCGATGTCTGGTCGTGTACAGAACCCAGAATGCGGGCGACCGTGCCATCGTCGTCGAGAACAGCCTCGATTTCGGTACGAACCGCGCGGATATCTCCGTCCGGCCGCACAATCTCGTACTCGTGATTGTACTTGCCGCCCGACGCCAGCAGGCGCCTGAAGGTGGAGCCGATCAGGTCGCGGCTTTCGGGCCGCACCAGCAGAAGGAACTGAGAGAGCGTGAGGGGAGGGGTGCCTTTCGGCAGGCCAACGATCTCGTACATGATATCGGACCAGTACATATCGGATACTGACGCGTCCCATTCGAAAACGCCGATACGGGCGAGAGCCTGTGCGTGAGCGAGGCGGCTTTCGCTATTGGCGAGCGTGCGCTCGTTGTTCTTTGCTTCGGTAATGTTCGTATAGATGGTGACCGTTCCGCCATCGGGTGTCCCGCGCTCGGTCAGCAACCACCAGGTGCCGTCCTTGGCGAGGACCTCGTGCGAGTGGTTCGCCTCAGACCGCCAAAGGTGCCGTTTCTGAAGCCATTTCTGCGGATCTCCCCCGGTCGTCCGGTCATCAAGAAACAGGAACGTATCGAGGACGTACTGGTCAAAGGTCATGCCCGTCATGGTGTGCGGCCATTCCTCACGAGTTACCTTGCGATTGTGGAGTACCAGCCGGTTGTCACTGTCCCAGAGAACAAACCCGTCCGAGATGCTGTCGACAACATCCTGAAGACGCCTTTTCAGGTCCGGACCAAGGTCCAGCAGATTGTCATGCGGTTCTTCGATCCGCTGCGCGGCGGCATTTCTGCTCTTCCGGAAACGCCAGAGGGTAGCGGCAAGCAGCAAGACGGCAAACGCCGCCGGGATCGGCCAGAAGACCTCCCCGGTCGCCATAAATGCGCCCGCCAGTCCGCTGCAAACCGTCATGCCGACGAGGCCGGCAAATAACAGCCGGAAACTGTCCCGGTCTGACCGGGGCTTTGATGGGTCGGGCGAATTCATGCAGCGTTGAACCGATTTAATACCGACATCCCGACAGACCAGATGCCGCCCGGCAGTTTGCGCCTTTGCGGGTTAACGATTCGTTAAATGAACTTAAGATGTTTGTTCTTGCACGCTATGCCTCAAACCCGCACGATCCATGGACTTTAGTCGATATGAGCATTGCGCGAGGTGTTAATGCCCTCGCGCCCGGCCCCCGAGAAGCAGAGACGCTAATGGCAAACCCGCCGACCGGCAGAGAAGTACTTATCGAATTCCAGCAGATCGGCAACGCGGTCAAGGTAACCGCAGTCGATACCCATTCCATGGTCGAGGTTTCCATAATGGGACCTGCGTCGGCAGGGGAGGCTGTGTTAAAACGTAATGCTATCAATAAATTGAACTACGTTCTTTCCAAAAAACATTAACATCAGGCCCGTCGAAATATCTATCGGAACTTTATGGAATACTTCCTGCAGCAGCTTATCAACGGCCTGACCCTCGGCGCCATCTACGGGTTGATCGCTATCGGCTATACGATGGTCTACGGCATCATCGGCATGATCAATTTCGCCCATGGCGAGATTTACATGATCGGCGCGTTCATCTCGCTGATCAGCATCATGCTGCTGAATTCTCTCGCCGGCGGCTCCGTTATTGTGGCGCTGTTCGTTGTGCTGATCGTCGCGATGATTCTCACATCGCTCTATGGCTGGACGCTGGAGCGGATCGCCTACCGGCCGCTTCGAAGCTCGCCGCGCCTTGCCGCGCTGATCTCTGCGATCGGCATGTCGATCGCGCTCGGCAATTACGTCCAGCTTACCCAGGGCGCCCGCAACAAGACCCTTCAGCCGGTTGTCCGGGGGAATGTCGAACTCATGAAACGGGACGACGGTTTTACGGTCGTCCTGAGCTACATGCAGATCGGTATCATTGTCACCACCGTCGTTCTGATGGCCGCGTTTTCCCTGATGATCGCCCGGACGTCCCTGGGCCGCGCCCAGCGGGCATGCGAGCAGGACCGGACGATGGCGGCATTGCTCGGCGTAAACGTCGACCGCACCATATCGCTTACCTTCGTGATGGGAGCGGCGCTCGCCGCCGTGGCCGGGTTTCTGGTGGTGCTCTATTACGGCGTGATCGATTTCTATATCGGCTTTCTTGCCGGCATAAAGGCTTTTACCGCCGCGGTTCTGGGCGGAATCGGATCGATCCCCGGCGCGATGCTGGGTGGCCTGCTGATTGGCCTGATAGAGGCCTTCTGGTCCGGCTATTTCTCGATTGAATACAAGGACGTCGCAGCGTTTGCCATTCTCGTACTGGTACTGATTTTCCGGCCGACCGGGCTCCTTGGCCGGCCGGAAGTCGAAAAGGTCTGAGAATGCCGGTTCCTGATTCCGCGACGCCGGATTCCGCAGGGCCGGTGACCGGTAAACAGACGGCCTCGCCTGGCAGCATCGTCAGGGAAGCCGGACTGACGGCCCTTGTTTCGCTCGCCCTTCTGGTTCCGTTCGTGGGGTTCCGAATCGCCAACCGGGGCGGGGAGCAGTTTCTCGAAACCCGCTGGCCCGAAGTTCTGATCGCGGCCGGGCTGATTTTTCTGGGGCGTATTTTCCTGATCCTTATCCGGGAAGGAAGCCTCGCGCTTCCTGTCGCGGGCGGGGCCGCGATCGCGGCAATCGGCTGGCTGGCGCCGATACCGTCCGCTTTTATCCAGGCCGTCGCGTTTACCGCCGGACTGGTGATCATCGCGCGGGCCGGATTCATGTTTTTCGCGGCCAGCCGTCTGTCCTCGACCGGACGCGCGGTGGGCAGCGGTTTTGCGGACGGATACCGCAAAGTGCTCCCCTGGCTCGCCGCCGCGCTTATCGTGTTGGCGCTGCTCCTGCCTCTGCTGCCTTTCGGAGAGCGCCGGAACATCGATATCGCTATCCTGGTGCTGACTTACATCATGCTCGGCTGGGGCCTGAATATTGTCGTCGGTCTCGCCGGGCTCCTGGATCTCGGATATGTGGCGTTTTACGCGGTGGGTGCGTATTCCTATGCGCTTCTCGCGAGCTATTTCGATTTCAGTTTCTGGATCTGCCTGCCGCTCGCGGGCCTGTTTGCCGGGTTTTTCGGCATTATTCTGGGTTTCCCCGTCTTGCGGCTGCGGGGAGACTACCTCGCCATTGTCACGCTCGGGTTTGGCGAGATGATCCGCGTGATCCTGCTGAACTGGGTTTCGCTGACCAGGGGACCGGACGGCGTATCCGGCATTCCGCGGCCGAGTTTTTTCGGGCTCGAATTCAAACGATATCCGGCGGAAGGGACGGAGTCGTTCCACCAGTTTTTCGGACTGGAATACTCGTCCCTGCACAGGGTCGTGTTCCTGTATTACCTCATTCTGATTCTTGCGCTTGTCACCAATTTCTTTACCCGCCGGATCCGGACGCTCCCCATCGGACGCGCTTGGGAGGCCATGCGCGAGGACGAAATCGCCTGCCGTTCGCTCGGTATCAATCCGCGGAACACAAAGCTCTCCGCCTTCGCGATCGGGGCGATGTTCGGCGGCTTCGCGGGCTCGTTCTTTGCGACCCGGCAGGGGTTCATCAGCCCGGAGAGCTTCACGTTCCTCGAATCCGCGATCATCCTCGCGATCGTCGTGCTGGGCGGCATGGGGAGCCAGATGGGTGTCGTCGTGGCGGCCGTGGTGCTGATCGGAATTCCGGAATATATCCGCGACCTGCAGGAATACCGGATGCTGGCATTCGGCGCGGGAATGGTTCTGATCATGTCATGGCGGCCCCGCGGGCTCCTGTCCCAGCGTGACCCGACGATCCTGCTCGCGCGCGCGGAGGCGAAAACCCCATGACGGAGGCGTTGCCGCTGCTTCGGGTCGAACACCTCACAATGCGTTTCGGCGGGCTGCTGGCGATCGATGATTTGTCCTTCGACGCGGAGCGCGGCCAAATTACCGCAATCATCGGCCCGAACGGGGCGGGCAAGACGACGGTATTCAATTGCCTGACGGGATTTTACAAGCCGACCGTCGGTCGCCTGACAATGCGGCGGGACGGTGTTCCCTGGCAGCTGGAACAACTCGAGGATTACCGGATTGCCCGGGATGCAGGCGTCGCGCGCACATTCCAGAATATCCGTATCTTTCCGCAGATGTCGGTTCTCGAAAACCTGATTGTCGCGCAGCATAAGGTGTTGATGAAGGCGTCGGGGTATTCGGCGCTGGCGCTGGTCGGGATCGGCGGGTACCGGAAAGCCGAACGGGAAGCGGTGACGCTTGCCCGGTACTGGCTGGAGCGGGTGGAACTTGTCGATCGCGCGGACGAGGATGCGGGCAGCCTTTCCTACGGTGCGCAGCGGCGCCTCGAGATCGCCCGCGCGATGTGCATGCGGCCGGCGCTGCTGTGTCTCGACGAACCCGCAGCCGGACTGAACCCCCGGGAAACCGGCGAGCTGAACGATCTGCTCGGCTTTATCCGCGCCGAGCACAATATCGGTATGCTGCTGATCGAGCATGATATGGGAGTCGTCATGGGGATTTCCGACCGCATCGTCGTACTCGATTACGGCCGGAAGATATCCGACGGCACGCCCGAACAGGTCCGCAATGACCCGGCTGTGATCCGGGCCTATCTCGGCGAGGAAGACGACGCTGCGGAATTTGCGGGGGGCGCCTGATGCTCTCGATTTCCGGCGTACACACGTTTTACGGCCATATCGAGGCGCTGCATGGTGTCGACCTTGAGATAAACGAGGGCGAAATCGTCACCCTGATCGGGGCGAACGGCGCCGGTAAATCGACTCTCCTGATGACGATCTGCGGCGATCCACGGGCGCGGTCCGGAAAGATACTGTTCCGGGACAGCGATATTACGCATATGCCGACCCATGAGATCATGCGGTCCGGGATTGCGCACGCGCCGGAAGGCCGCCGTATCTTTCCCCGTATGACGATTCTGGAAAACCTCCAGATGGGGGCGATAAACGGCAACCCGGACCGGTTCGACGACAACCTTGAGCGGGTATATTCGCTTTTTCCAATACTGAAGGAACGCGGCGGACAGCGCGGCGGCACGCTTTCCGGCGGGGAACAGCAGATGCTCGCAATCGCGCGGGCACTGATGAGCGAGCCTGCGTTGCTTCTGCTGGATGAGCCGTCGCTGGGGCTCGCCCCGCTGATCGTCCGTCAGATTTTCGATGTTATCCGGGACATCAACCAGTCGAGCGGCATGACGGTCTTTCTGGTCGAACAGAATGCCTTTCACGCGTTACGCCTGGCAGACCGCGGCTATGTGATGGTCAATGGTGAAATATCCATGACCGGCAGCGGGGAAGACCTGCTGAATGATCCGGAGGTGCGCCGCGCCTATCTTGAGGGAGCGGTCGGCTGATGGAAGCGCTGCTCGGCACCAGTATCGGGGTTTTCATCGGCGTCACGGTTTTCCTGTCGGGCTTCGCCGCTTTCATGACGGGGCATGCGCTTGCCTCGACGTGGCGGCCGGTATGGCAGCTCTGGCTGTATATTCTTTTGCTCGGGTTCGCCGACCGCTTCCTGACCTGGGCGTTGTTCCAGGGTGCGTTGCTGTCGCCAACCGGGTATGCCATCGACACAGCGGTCCTGATGGTCATCGGCCTTCTTGCGTTCTATCTCACCCGGGCGCGTCAGATGGCGGCCCAGTATCCATGGCTGTACGAGCGCAGCGGGCCGTTCACCTGGCGTGAACGAGGGCCGAAGGTTGACGATTGATCTTGCCGACAGAGCAGGTCTTGGTAGTGTTTGTTGGAAGTTTCAAACAGATTTTCGAGTTTCAGGCAGCAGAGATGCAATTACCCAAGGGGAGTTTTCGATATGAAAATACTTAAAACGGCACTGGTTGCCGGCGCGGCATTGCTGACGGCGTCGTCGGCGGCGAATGCGCAGATCAGGATTGCTACGGCGGGTCCGATGACCGGCCAGTATGCATCCTTCGGCGAACAGATGCGCCGCGGCGCGGAGATGGCCGTCAAAGACATCAATGCTGCCGGCGGCGTGCTCGGCCAGCAATTGATTCTTGAGGTCGGCGACGATGCCTGCGATCCGAAGCAGGCGGTAGCGGTCGCGAATTCGATGGCGGCGAAGGGCGTCGTCTTCATGGCGGGGCATTTCTGCTCTGGCTCGTCCATACCGGCATCCGACGTATATGCCGAAGAGGGTATCCTGCAGATTTCGCCTGCCTCGACCAACCCCCAGCTGACCGAACGCAACCTGCCCAACGTGTATCGCGTTTGCGGTCGTGACGATCAGCAGGGCCTGGTCGCCGGGACGTTTCTGAAGGAGAAATTCGGCGATAAGAACATCGCGATCATCCACGACAAGACGGCATACGGAAAAGGCCTGGCGGACGAGACGAAAAAGACCCTGAACTCGCTGGGGAAAACGGAAGCGATGTATGAAGCGTTCACTGCCGGCGAAAAGGATTACTCGGCGCTTGTGTCCAAGCTCAAACAGAGTGCCGTGGATGTCCTGTATGTTGGCGGATATCACACCGAGGCGGGCCTGATTGTGCGCCAGATGCGTCAGCAGGGGATGAAAACCGTCCTGGTTTCGGGCGACGCGCTGGTCACGGACGAATACTGGTCGATTACCGGCCCCGCCGGCGAAGGCACCCTGATGACCTTCAGCCCGGATCCCGCAAAGGAAGCGGCCAACGCCGAACTGGTTGCTGCCTTCAAGGCCAACGGATACACGCCCGAGGGGTATACGCTCTACACCTATGGTGCCATCCAGGCATGGGCGCAGGCGGCGACCACTGCCGGTTCGGTCGAAACACCCAAGGTCATCAAGGCGCTGAATACCGGCGAGTTCCAGACGGTTCTCGGAAAGATCGGGTTCGATGCGAAAGGCGATGTCTCGGCGCCGGGTTACGTCTTCTACGAATGGGCCGGCGGCAAGTACGACTACTACAAGTGATGCACCAGGACGAACTGGCCACCAAATAGAAAAGCCCGGCCAAAAGGCCGGGCTTTTTTCTGGGCCGGTCGGAGAGCTTCAGACGTTCCTCTTGCGGCTCCCTACTTTTTCACCTTTTTTCCGTCCGAGGCCAATCTGCTTGGCGAAATTCGAACGCTGCTTCGCATAATTGGGGGCCACCATCGGGTAGTCCGCAGGCAATCCCCATTTTGCCCTGTATTCTTCCGGCGACAGGCCGTAGACGGCACGAATGTGCCGTTTGAGCATCTTGAGCTTCTTGCCGTCTTCAAGGCATACGAGATAGTCCGGTGTTATTGACCGGCGGACGGGAACGGCGGGATTCAGTGCTTGGGACGGTCCATTGCTGACTTCCCCGATGGACAGTAATGACGCATAAACGGAATTTATGACTTCCGGAACCTGAATGGCCGAGATTGAATTGTTGCTGACATATGCAGAAACAATATTGACAGCCATCTGCATTATTTCCGAGGTATCGGGTTGCGTTTTCGCTTCGTCGGTCATGACATCCTTGTTTTCATGCAAAGTTATCGCAACAGCCTAATTGCATGGCTTAAGCTGTTTGTCAATCAAATAAAAAATTAACGTTATATTGTAGGTTATTTATAGAACGATATTGTATGACTTGGAAATAGGCGCTGGACTGCGCTGAAGGAAATAATGTTCAAAAAATAATAAGCGGCCTGATTGCTGTTAGGTGATGGCGCATTTGCCCTCGATATTGGTTTCGCGATTTACGCCAAACCTAGTGTCGCGCTGGTCTGTGGGGGCGAGATATGGTAAGCACCGACCCCCAACTTCTGGTGTAAAAGTCCTATGTCGAAAGAATTGATCGGTATTTCCGTTGACCACGGCGGTTTCCCGTTGAAAAACGATGTCGTTGAAGAGGTCAAGGCCCTTGGGTTTGAAGTGCTGGATCTTGGAACATACAGCGAAGACTCCGTCGATTATCCTGACATGGCCGAGAACCTGGTCGCGGCCTTCAAAGACGGCCGCGTCAGCCGCGGCATTCTGATTTGTGGCACGGGAATCGGGGTTTCGATTGCGGCAAACCGTCATCCCGGCATTCGCGCGGCGCTATGTTACGACACCGATACGGCAGCACTCGCCCGGCAGCACAATGACGCGAACATCATGTGTCTCGGTGGCAGAAAGACAAGCCCTGAACTGGCAAAGAGCATGGTGAAGGTCTTTCTGGAAACGGCGTTCGAAGGCGGACGCCATGCACGACGCGTCGGGAAACTGGGCTGACATTAAGATACGCATTCCGGCAGGCGTCCGGGATGCGAAAACAGGAGCGATAGCGACAAAATGTCTATGGAAAATGCAGCGAAAATGTCTCATGCCGGGTTCTTCAGCGCGTCCCTCGCGGAGACCGACCCGGAGCTGAATAAAGCGATCCGCGGCGAGCTCTCCCGACAGCAGGATCAGATCGAATTGATCGCCTCGGAGAATATCGTGTCCCGGGCGGTGCTCGAGGCATCGGGCTCGGTACTGACCAACAAATACGCGGAGGGATATCCGGGGCGCCGGTATTACGGCGGCTGCGAATTCGTCGATGTTGCGGAAGAGCTGGCGATCGCGCGGGCAAAACAGCTCTTCGGTTGCGGCTTTGCCAATGTTCAGCCCCATTCGGGCGCCCAGGCAAACGGAGCAGTTTATTTTGCGCTGCTGCAGCCGGGGGATACGATTCTCGGCATGTCGCTTGCCGCCGGCGGACATCTGACCCACGGCGCCGCCCCCAACATGTCGGGCAAATGGCTGAATCCGGTTCAGTACGGTGTCCGCAAGGAAGATGCGCTTGTCGATTTTGACGAGGTCGAGCGTCTTGCCAGAGAGCACAAGCCGAAGATCATCGTGGCGGGCGGCTCCGCTTATCCACGGCGGATCGATTTCGAACGCTTCCGCGCTATCGCGGACTCGGTGGATGCGTTGCTGATGGTCGATATGGCGCACTTCGCCGGTCTCGTTGCCGGCGGTGTGCACCCCAGTCCGTTCCCGCACGCTCATATAGCGACGACAACGACCCATAAGACATTGCGCGGCCCGCGTGGTGGCATGATCCTGACCAACGACGAAGCGATTGCGAAGAAAGTGAACTCGGCGATTTTCCCCGGAACCCAGGGCGGACCGCTCATGCACGTTATCGCCGCCAAGGCTGCTGCTTTTGGCGAAGCGCTTCGTCCTGAATTCAAGGGGTATTCCGCGGCGGTCGTAGAGAATGCACAGGCCCTCGCAGCGACCCTCGTGGAAGGCGGGCTCGACATTGTTTCCGGCGGCACGGACACGCACCTGCTGCTGGTTGACCTCCGTCCGAAAGGGTTGACCGGCAAGGTCGCCGAGGCGAGCCTTGAGGCGGCCGGGATGACATGCAACAAGAACGGTATCCCCTTCGATCCCGAAAAGCCGACGATTACGTCCGGTGTACGGCTGGGCTCGCCGGCGGCGACGACCCGCGGATTCGGGGTTGCCGAATTCCGGCAGGTCGGCGAAATGATCGTCGAGGTGCTGGATGGCCTGGCATCGGGATCGAACGATAACTCTGAAGTAGAAGCGGGTGTCCGGAAACGCGTTGGCGAACTCTGCGCGCGCTTTCCGATCTATCCGGGCTACTGACCGGGCGGGGGGAGAAGGCTTATGAAATGTCCATTTTGCGGATCCGACGACACCCAGGTGAAGGATTCCCGGCCGACCGAGGATAATACCGCGATCCGCCGACGCCGGTCGTGCACGTCCTGCGGCGCGCGATTCACGACCTTCGAACGCGTTCAGCTTCGGGAGCTTACCGTGCTGAAATCCGGCGGCCGGCGCGAACCGCTGGATCGCGACAAGCTTTCGAGATCGATGAGCATTGCGCTGCGCAAGCGGGCAGTGGAACCGGAGCGGGTGGAACGCGCGATCACCGGTATTATTCGCCGGATCGAGAGCTCCGGCCAGACGGAGGTGACATCCGACCAGGTCGGCGAACTGGTGATGGATGCGCTGTCACAGCTGGACAAGGTCGGCTATATCAGGTTCGCCTCCGTCTACCGGAACTTCCGCGAAGCACAGGATTTCGAGAACTTCGTCGGTACCATGAATGCAGATGACGAGGACGAGGTTGAATGACGACCATTTCATGCGGATCGCGATCGGGCTTGCCCGGCGCGGTCACGGGAATGTCGCGCCGAACCCGTCGGTCGGCTGCTTGATCGTCAATGACGGCAGTATCGTCGGCAGGGGATGGACCCAGCCCGGCGGCAGGCCTCATGCAGAGACACAGGCTTTGGGGCGAGCCGGCAGCGCCGCCAGCGGCGCCACGGCGTACGTGACGCTGGAGCCATGCGCTCATCACGGACAGACACCGCCCTGCGCCCAGGCGCTGATCGATGCAGGCATAACCCGCGTGGTAATCGGTACCGGCGATCCCGACCCCCGGGTCAGGGGTGGCGGCGTATCGATGCTTCGGGCGGCGGGGCTCGAGGTAATGGAAAACGTCCGGGCGGACGAGGCACGCGAGGTTGCCATCGGTTTCCTGATGCGTGTCGAAAACAACCGCCCGCTGGTCACGGTAAAACTCGCCACCACGCTTGACGGCCGGATCGCGACCGCGGGCGGCGACAGCAAGTGGATCACGGGCCCGGTGTCGCGGGCGATGGGGCACGGGCTCCGTGCCCGGAACGATGCGATCCTGGTGGGAGCCAGAACCGCATTGCTCGACAACCCGTCGCTGACATGCCGGCTTCCCGGTCTGGCAGGAGCGTCACCGGTGCGGGTCGTTGTCGATGCCCGGCTCACGTTGCCGCTTACCCATAGCCTTGTTGCGACGGCCGACGAAACGCCGACCTGGATACTCACCCGGGCGGACGGAGATGCCGCCCGGCGCGAGGCATTCGCGACTGTTGGAGTGCGGCTTGTCGATATCGTGCCGGATGGCGATGGCAATGTCGACCTGACCGGCGCGATGCGTGTTTTGGCGGATCTGGGTATTACCCGCCTGATGGTCGAGGGAGGCGGGCGCATCATTGCCGGTCTTCTCGCGGCGGGTCTTGTCGACCGTCTGGTCTGGTTCCGGGCGGCGAAATTGATCGGCGGCGACGGGGTTCCGGCGATCGCCGCCTTCGGTGTTCAGGCGCTTGACGGCGCCCCCAACTTCGTCAAAGTATCGTCGCGCCCGGCCGGAGCCGATATCGTCGAAACCTATATGCGCGCCCACTGAAGGAAAGTCATGTTCACTGGCATTATTACCGACCTCGGAAAAATCCGGGCGATTGAAAAACGCGGCGACACGCGGATAGAGATCGAAACCTCCTATGATACGGACGACATCGATATCGGCGCCTCCATTGCGTGTTCCGGTCCCTGTCTCACCGTGATCGAGAAAGGCAGGGGCTGGTTCGCTATCGAGGCATCTGCGGAGACGCTCGATAAAACCGCTCTTGGCGACTGGGCAGTCGGCACGACCGTAAATCTGGAACGCGCCATGCGGATCGGTGATGAGCTCGGGGGACATATCGTCTCGGGTCATGTCGATGCCGTTGCGCGTATCGTGGACATGCAGCCCGAGGGCGACAGCGTCAGGTTTACGTTCGAAGCGCCGCAGGCCTTCGCCAAATATATCGCGCCCAAGGGATCGGTTTGCCTTGACGGGGTCTCCCTGACCGTGAATGAGGTCCAGGGCAACCGGTTCGGCGTAAACATTATCAGTCATACTCAGGGTGAGACGACCTTCGGCAGCCGCCAGGTTGGCGACAGGATCAACATGGAAATAGATACGATTGCACGCTACGTTGCGCGCATTCTCGGAAAGGACTGATTTAGTGGCGGATAACAAGTTGACGGTTATAGGCAAGGACGCGGTCGCGGAAGCGGCGCAGGAAGACCTCTCGGAATTCTTGTCGCCGATATCTGAGGTCATCGAGGATATCCGAAACGGCAAGATGGTCGTGGTGGTCGATGACGAGGATCGCGAAAACGAGGGTGATCTTATCGTCGCGGGTCAGATGGCGACCCCCGATGCGATTAACTTCATGGCCAAATACGGTCGCGGTCTGATCTGTCTCGCGATGACGGGAGAACGTGTCGACCAGCTCGGTCTGTCATTGATGTCGAGCGATAACCGGTCCCAGTTCGAGACTGCGTTCACCACCTCTATCGAGGCGCGCGACGGCGTTACCACGGGTATCTCGGCCTCCGACCGGGCGCGCACGATCGCAGTGGCGATCGACCCGGCAAAAGGCCGCGACGATATCGTGACGCCGGGCCATGTTTTCCCGCTCCGTGCACAGCCCGGTGGAACCCTTGTGCGGACCGGACATACGGAAGCCGCCGTCGATCTCGCCAGACTGGCCGGATTGAATCCGTCCGGCGTTATCTGCGAGATCATGAACGAAGACGGCACGATGGCGCGTCTTCCCGATCTCGTGAAATTTGCCCAGTTCCATAATCTCAAGGTCGCGACCATCGCCGATCTGATCGCCTATCGTCTGCGCAACGACTCGATCGTGGAACGTTCCATGACGACCCGCATCACGCGCGATAAAGGCGGCGATTTCAAGCTGATCGTCTACCGGAACCGTGTTTCGGACGCAGAACATCTCGCGCTTGTAAAAGGCGACATTTCCGGCGACGAGCCGGTTCTGGTCCGTATGCATGCCGTCAATATTCTGGACGACATGATCCACGATACGACGAACAGCCGTGAGTCCGAACTGGAAGGTGCGATACAGGAAATCGGCGCTGAAGGGCGGGGCGTAATGGTGATTATTCGTGAACCCTGGGCGGAGAAATTGTCCAATCAGGTGCGGGCACGACACAATTCACCAACGGACCCGGCGGCCGCATCCTCGGAGGTGGCCGTGGCCGCCGATGACGGGCGCGAAACCGCTTCCCCGGCTTTGCGCGACTTCGGCGTCGGCGCGCAAATTCTGGCGGATCTCGGGCTGAAAGAAATCGTTCTGCTGACCAATCGCGCCCGGCTGATCAAGGGCATCGAGGGCTTTGGTCTTACGGTCGCTGGCCACAGACCTATCAAGAAGGTAGAGGTATAAGAGGCCATGACTGACACACCGCACATTATGATCGTTGAATCTCCCTACTATAAGGAGATCGCCGACAAGATGATCGAGAGCGTTCTTATCGAGCTGAAGGCAGTCGGGGCAACCTACGAACGTTTCGAGGTTCCGGGCAGTTTCGAACTCCCGGGCGCCATTCGGATGGCAATCGAATCCTATAAATACCCCTCCGACCGCAAGCGCTTCGACGGCTATATCGCGCTCGGCTGCGTGATCCGCGGGGAAACATCGCATTACGACTATGTCTGCAACGAAAGCGCCCGCGGCCTCAACGATCTCGTGCTGAAATACGGCATCGCGCTGGGTTACGGCGTGCTGACAACCGAGACCGGCGATCAGGCGCTGAAGCGGGCAAGTCGCGAACACCATGACCGGGGCGGCGCTGCGGCCCGGGCCTGTCTTGCGATGATTGATCTCAAACGCAAGTTCAACCTGTATCCGCGATGACTGATACCGCCGCTCGGGCGCCAAAAAAGTCCAATGGCGGCGGCACTGCGCGGAGAAGCGCTGCCCGGCTCGCGGCGGTTCAGGCGCTCTATCAGATAGATCATTCCGGCACGCCCGGCGATCAGGTGCTGGAGGAGTTTCTGCGTTTCCGGCTCGGAGAGAGCTTCGATACCGAACAGGATGTCGCACCCCATAAGAACCTGTTTTCCGAAATCGTTCAGGGTGTCGGCGCGAACGGCTCTGGCATCGACGACGTCATTTCGGCGGCGCTGTCCAACAAATGGACCTTTGGCCGGGTTGAGATCATTCTGCGCGCTATCCTCCGCGCCGGGGTCTATGAACTTCAGTCGCGCAAAGATACCCCGGCCCGCGTGATTATCACCGAATATGTCGATATCGCCCATGCCTTCTACGATGGCCAGGAGCCGGGCATGGTGAATGGCATGCTCGACAGAATTTCACGTACCCTCCGACCGGGGGAGTTCGGCGACGGAAATCCGGCCGGCGCTGCGTCGGAAAATGGCGAGGCAGCGGATGAAGCAGCCGAAGACATCGAACCAGGAGATACGGCGGGTGGCGCCTGATCCCGCAAAGCGGGGCGAATTCGATCTGATCGCGGACCTGTTCGCTCCCTTGACCGACGGCGACGAGCGGGCGCTTGGCCTGCTGGACGACGCGGCCGTTCTTCCACAAATAACCGGCATCGAAACCGTCGTGACCACAGACACGCTTGTCGCCGGGGTTCATTTTCTCATGGCAGAGGCGCCGGACGTCATCGCCCGAAGGTTGCTGCGGGTGAACCTGTCGGACATTGCGGCGATGGGCGCGCAGCCATCCGGCTATTTTCTCAATCTGTCGCTACCGGCTGATATCGGCAATGACTGGCTGGTGGAATTTGTGTCCGGCCTCGCCGCCGATCAGCAACAATTCGGGTTCAGCCTGCTGGGCGGCGATACGACGCGCACGCCGGGTCCACTCGTGCTTTCGGTCAACATGCTGGGGGAGGTGCCGGCAGGCTCAGCCATCCGCCGGAGCTCGGCAAAGGCGGGAGATGTAATATTCGTCTCTGGCACAATCGGCGATGCGGGATTAGGCCTCGCGCGGCTGCGCGACGGGGCAGGGGGGGAAGACCCGTTGATCCGGCGTTATCAGCTCCCGGAACCGCGTGTATCGCTTGGCAACGCCCTGCGCGGTATCGCAAGCGCCATGGCGGATGTTTCCGACGGGCTTCTTGCCGATCTAGGGCATATCTGTGAAGCATCCGCCCTGGGGGCGACGGTGGACGCTGCGGCTGTGCCCCTGTCGGAGGCGGCCAGCTCTGTGACCGGCCCCGGCGATGCCGATATTCTGGCGCTGCTGACCTCGGGCGACGACTATGAACTGGTTTTCACCGTCCCGCCGGACCGTATCGACGATGTGCATATGGCGTCGTCGGCGACCGACACGCCTGTCACGGAGATCGGGCGGATGGGGGGCGCGCGCCCGAAAGTGAACGTTAAAAGCGCCGACGGGCGCGATATCAGTCCCGAAAGGACAGGTTACCGGCATTTCTGACGACGATTAACTGTCTGTTTCCGTTCCCCGGCCATACTTGCCGCTATGAAATTGGAGCGGGTTTGATGTTTGGATCGGTCGGGAAATTAATTTGTACCGTTGCGGTATGCGTCGTCCTTGCCGCGTCAGGCGGGGCAGCGAATGCGGGGGCGAAAGGCAGCAAAGCGCGCCTGTCGGCGAATCAGTTCGTCACCCTGATGCCCTTCAATATCCCGATGATGCCGGTCAAAGAGGAAAAGCGGCAGTTTACCCTGGTCGTGGCGCTTGAACTCGAGGACGAGGACGAACGCGACTATGTCCGAAGCCGCCTCCCGGTCATCCGCAGCAAAACCTACGATATGCTGTTCAGGCTTATCGCCTATCGCAGGCAGGAGCCGCTGATTCCGAGCACGGCGCTGATCAAGGCAAAGATCATGGATATCGCGACCCACGCCGTCGGGCCGAACAAGGTCGCGTCGATTATCGTGCAGCAGGTCTATCACGGCCGTACCCCCTGAATCGCTACCCAGCTCTGCAAATATTGGATTTGAGCGTCGCGCCATCTGGCGTAAGTTCCGCACATGACAACCTTATCCGTCCGCAGGAACGTATTCCTGCTCGCGTCCTGTCAGGCTTTGTTCATGACAGCGTCGTCAGCGATCATCTCCACCGCTCCGCTCGTCGGGGGCCTCCTGCTGGGGGCTGACAAGGCATTGGCGACCTTGCCGCTCGCGCTGCAGTTCGTCGCGATGGCGGTTACGACAATTCCGGCATCTCTCTATATGGGACGGTTCGGGCGGAAGGTCGGATTTGTTACCGGTGCGATGATCGGGGTGTGTGGCGGAGTGCTGGGCGCCTACGCCATCACCGAGGGTAATTTTGTACTGTTCTGCATCGCGTCGTTGTTCACCGGAAGCTTCAACGGGTTTTGTCATTATTTTCGCTTCGCCGCGGCGGATGTGTCCACGGACGCGTTCCGCAGCAAGGCGATTTCCTATGTACTGGCGGGCAGTGTCTTCGCGGCCCTGCTGGGCCCGACGCTTGCACGCAACACGTATGATATTCTCCCCGTCAGCTATGCCGGTGTCTATCTGGCGCTGATTGGCGTGTATCTGCTGGTTGCAACCATCATCAGCTTTGTCGATATACCGCGACCGACGGCAGAGCAGCGCAAGGCTGCGGGCGGGCGGCCGCTTGCCGAGATCGCGCGGCAGCCCAAGTTCATCATCGCGGTCTGCGCGGCGACCTTCGGCTATCTCGTCATGTCATTCCTGATGACGGTGACGCCGATCGCGATGGGCGTCTGCGGATTCACGTTTTCGGACTCATCCTACGTTATCCAGGCGCATGTTCTCGGCATGTATGCGCCGGCATTCTTTACCGGCCACCTGATCAACAGGTTCGGCGTGAACAATATCCTGATCGCCGGGTCCGTGCTCTGCGGCGCCAGTATCGTCATTCATCTTTCCGGGATCGGGTACCTGAACTTCCTGTCGGGCCTTGTCCTCGTCGGGATCGGATGGAACTTCCTGTTCACCGGCGGTACCACGCTGCTGACCCAGACCTATACGCCTGCAGAAAAAGCCAAGGTACAGGGCCTGAACGATTTCTTCATCTGGGGAACGATTTCCGTCGGTGCGGTCACATCGGGTGCGGTTCAGCATTCTGCGGGCTGGTCTACGGTGAACCTTGTCATGGCGCCGCTGGTTGTGATCGTCTTCGCGACAACCCTCTGGTTGCGTTACAGCGGCAAACGAACACCCTCTGAACAATCTTCGGCCTGATGCCCTGAGAAACTGTCTGCGATTTTGAAATCTGCGACGAAAACTGCGGGGAAATCTCCAAGGAAATCCGGGGGTTGAAACGCCGCGCAGAAGTCGCGAAGCGCGGTGTCATGGTATTGCCTTGAATCTGCGCTTCTGTCATGTTCCCCGCGCTTTTGCGGGCCTGATGGCCCGGCATTCAATCTTTGTCCCGGGGGCAACGTCCCAGGCAAAACAAAAATAGGGAAGTTATAAAATGTCTACAGCTTATTGGGTCGTGATCGCGTGTGGCGGTCTTGCGATCCTGTACGGCCTTTATGCCAGTCGCTCGGTTCTGGGCGCTTCGGCAGGCAACGAGAAAATGCAGGAAATCGCGGGCGCGATTCAGGAAGGCGCTGCGGCCTACCTGAACCGTCAGTATATGACCATCGGGATGGTCGGCGTTGTCGTCGGCATCGTGATCTGGGCGCTTCTGGGCGTGCTTCCTGCAGTCGGTTTCGTAATCGGTGCGGTGCTTTCGGGCGCGGCCGGTTACATCGGCATGTATATCTCTGTCCGCGCGAACGTGCGAACGGCAGATGCCGCCCGGACCGGCGGCCTGCAGCCGGCGCTGACTGTCGCATTCAAGTCGGGCGCCGTCACCGGTATGCTGGTGGTCGGCCTCGGATTGCTCGGGGTCGCGGGCTATTACATTGTGCTTCGTGGCATTTATAACCCTGCCGAAGCGTCGGGCTTGCGCCATATTCTTGAAGCGCTTGTCGCGCTCGGCTTCGGTGCATCGCTGATTTCGATCTTTGCCCGCCTTGGCGGCGGTATCTTCACCAAGGGTGCGGATGTCGGCGCTGACGTGGTCGGCAAGATCGAAGCCGGCATCCCGGAAGACGACCCCCGGAATGCGGCCGTGATCGCCGATAACGTTGGCGACAATGTCGGCGACTGTGCCGGCATGGCGGCCGACCTTTTCGAGACCTATGCGGTGACCATCGTTGCGACGATGCTGGTCGGTGCGGTCTTCTTTTCCGGCGCCGTACAGGAAACAATGCTGCTTCTGCCGCTGTTGATCGGCGGTGTTTGCATCATCGGGTCGGTGTTCGGAACTTTCTTCGTCCGGCTCGGCAGCAGCAACAATGTCATGGGTGCTCTCTATAAGGGCTTCATTGCATCGGCGATTGCGTCCGCGATTCTGATCGCCGGCGCGGTCTATGTGCTCTTCGGCAGCTTCTCGGCCGAGATTGCCATGACCAACGGCTCGATCCAGGCACGTCATCTGCTGTATTGCGGCATTGTCGGTCTGGTCGTGACGGGGCTGATCATCTGGATTACCGAGTACTACACCGGTACCCAGTACCGGCCTGTCAAGAGCGTGGCAAAGGCGTCCGAAACCGGACATGCGACCAACGTTATCCAGGGCCTTGCGGTCTCCATGGAAGCGACGGCGCTGCCTGTGATCGTGATCTCCGGGGGCATTCTGGTTGCTTATTTCGCAGCCGGTCTGTACGGCGTTGCCATCGCGGCAACCACGATGCTGGCGCTCGCCGGCATGGTCGTGGCGCTCGATGCTTATGGCCCCGTCACCGACAATGCCGGCGGCATTGCCGAGATGGCGGAACTGCCCGAGGAAGTCCGCAACTATACGGATGCGCTCGATGCGGTCGGCAACACCACAAAGGCTGTCACCAAGGGGTATGCGATCGGTTCGGCGGCGCTGGCGGCACTGGTGCTGTTTGCGGCGTTTACGGAGGACATGAAATTCTATGTCCCTGAGGTCGCATCCAGCGTGTCGTTCAGCCTGCAGTCTCCCTACGTGGTCATCGGACTGTTCATCGGCGGCATGCTGCCGTACCTGTTCGGCTCGCTGAGCATGATGGCGGTCGGTCGGTGTGCCGCGGCGGTCGTCGTCGAGGTGCGTCGTCAGTTCAAGGAGATCCCGGGCATCATGGAAGGGACGGCGCGTCCGGAATACGGTCGTGCTGTTGACCTGCTGACCAAGGCGGCGATCCGGGAAATGATCGTACCGTCTCTGCTGCCGGTGCTTGCGCCGATAGTGGTCTATTTCGTGATCAACTGGATCGGTGGTCAGGCGGCTGCCCTGACGACGCTTGGCGCGCTGATGCTCGGCACGATCGTGACCGGTTTGTTCGTCGCCCTGTCCATGACGGCAGGCGGCGGTGCGTGGGACAATGCCAAGAAGTACATCGAGGACGGCCACCATGGCGGCAAGGGCTCCGAGGCCCATGCGGCCTCCGTCACAGGTGATACCGTCGGCGATCCCTACAAGGACACCGCAGGACCTGCGGTGAACCCGATGATCAAGATCGTCAACATCGTCTCTATTCTTCTGCTGGCGGTTATCGGCAGCGCGTAATCGACAGTTCAGGGCCTGGTCCCACACGAAAAAAAGCCCCGGATACTTTCCGGGGCTTTTTTTGTGTCTGCCTGCATCCGACCGGTTAGGGACCGCTGGTGCCGCCCTCTCCCACAGATCCGGAGAACTTGCCGATATTGCCAATCAACTGCTCAAGAATCGTCAGTTCCTTGCCGCGGGTAGGGGTTTTCCGCTCGACGATCTGAACATCGCGCCCGTCCTGCTTTTCCAGGCGCTCCACCTGCTGGACGATGCCCTGTTTGTCAAAACGGATGACGACCACTTTACGTTCCAGAATTTCGGGGTCGAGGAACGCAATCTGGCTGGTCCTCGAGCCGACGTAATACCAGGATTCCTGATCGAAGGTCGCGACCGCGGACGGATTGCCCAGCATTGCGACGATCTGCTCCCGGTTGCTGCTGCCGATGCGTATGCTTTCTATCAGCTCCTGCTCGGGGATGTTCCCATGGTTTGTGAGTGTCGGAGAACACCCGGCAAGAAGACCCGCAAACACGATCGCGGCTGCGCAGCGCATGATTCCGGAACGACCTCGAACGGGCAGACCTGGAATGGCTAAATCTGGAATGGGTGTATGTCTCATTTGACCATTATCCCTGTAATCACTACCTATGTGGAGGAGCAGGACGGATCGCGCAAGGGGGCAAACCACCCTCCCTCTGCCTGAGCCCCGAAGCCCAAGTGTAAATCGATTAAAAAGCGCAGAAAACCATGCCGTTGAGCTCTCTTTTCCGAAAGGCCGGGCCGCCCGGAAATATACACGAGATCTACAGGGTTATCGTGGATCAGGCACGACAACCCCGCTTCTATACCGATTTTGGCGTCCCGGATACCGTCGATGGCCGGTTTGAGATGGTAACCCTCCATGCGTTTCTGGTTCTGCGGCGTCTGAAAGGCGCGACCGAATCGTCGAGCAACGCCGCCCAGGACCTGTTTGATCTGATGTTCGAGGATATGGACGTGAGCCTCCGTGAAATGGGGGCCGGTGATATGGGCGTCGGCAAGAGGGTCAAAGCGATGGTGCAGGCTTTTTACGGCAGGATCGCTTCCTACGAGGCCGGTCTCGCCGGGGAGCAGGGCGCCCTCGAGGCCGCCCTCCTGCGAAATGTATATGCGACGGTGGAGCCCGCCCGGGACAATGCCGCCGATCTGGCGGGGTACCTCCGCGCCCAGGCCGCGCACATGACCTCGCTCGCCCTGGAGGCGGTTGAGAACGGCAAGTTTTCCTTTGAGGGCGCGGAATGACCGACGCGGGCGCCCAACCGGAATTCAGCGTTGAGATAAAACTCGATTCGATCGGCGACGAGCCCCGGGAGTATCACCTGAAGCCGGATATCGATGAAAAATCGGCGCTGGCGCGGCGTTTCGGCCTGTTATCCATCGATGCTTTCGAAGCGCACCTGACGCTTGAATGGCTTAAAACCGGCCGCATCCTGTCGGTGAGCGGCGAGATCTCGGCTGTCGTGACTCAGTCCTGTGTGGTGACGCTGGAGCCGGTCTCAGCGACGATCACGGAAAACGTCGAGATCGTTTTTGCCCGGAATTCCGCCGATACGGCCAATATCGTCGACCCCGACGAGGTTGAGCCGCTTGAGGGCGAAACCCTTGATATCGGCGAGATTGTGGCAGAAGAACTGTCTCTGGCGCTTGATCCGTACCCGCGACATCCGGATGTCGATCCCTCGGCGCTGGAACTGGGCCCCGGGGCCCGCCTGGTCAGCGAGGAAGAGGCGGAAAAAGCCCCCAAACGGGAGAATCCCTTCGGAATTCTGGCGCAATTGAAGCCAAAGTCCTGACAGCTTCAAAACTACATGTTGCCCCGGGGGCCAGGATAGAATATCAATCGCTCCCCATTATGTATTCCCAACAGTTGAGATGGCACGGTTATGGCTGTTCCAAAAAATAAAGTATCGAAATCGAAGCGTAATATGCGCCGCGCCCATGACGCTCTGACGTCAAACGCGAATGCGGAATGCGCTAACTGCGGCGAGTTGAAACGCCCGCATCATATCTGCGGGTCCTGCGGCTATTACGATGGTCGTGAGGTCACGGAGACTTCTGCGGCCTGACGACGGCTATTTTCCAGGATAGGAACCGACAGTGAGCGCGTCTTTCACGATCGCTCTGGATGCGATGGGCGGTGACAACGCCCCGGCAATTGTCGTCAAGGGCGCGGATCTCGCGCGCCGCAGGTTCCCTGATGTCCGGTTTCGGATGTTCGGCGATGAAGCCCGCATTATGCCGCTGATCAAGCGGCGCAAACGGTTGCGCGAAATCACCGAGATCATGCATACCGACAGCGTGATCACCAGTGACATGACGGTTTCTATCGCTCTCCGCAAGGGCCGTCAGTCCAGCATGCAGCTTGCGATAGATTCGGTTCGCGACGGCACAGCGCAGGGCGTTGTATCGGCCGGCAACACCGGTGCGCTCATGGCGATGGCCAAGCTGTCTTTGCGTACGCTGCCGGGTATACATCGCCCCGCGATCGCGGCGATCTTTCCCTCGATCCGGGGCGAAAGCGTCATGCTCGACCTCGGCGCGAATGTGGAATGCAGCGCTGAAAACCTGGTGCAGTTCGCGATCATGGGCGACGTTTTTGCGCGAACCGTTCTCGGCAACGTGAATCCCAGCTGCGGCCTTCTGAATGTCGGATCCGAAGAAATGAAAGGGCATGCCGAAATCCAGGAGGCGGCGGCCTGTCTCCGGCAAATGGACGGCCTGCTGAACTTCCACGGATTTGTCGAGGGCGACGATATAGCGGCAGGCACGACCGATATCGTTGTCTCTGACGGCTTCAGCGGCAATATTGCGCTGAAGGCAACCGAGGGCACGGCTCGGCTGATCAAGGAATTTCTCGGCGACGCCTTCCGTAGTTCCCTGTCCGCGCGCCTCGGCTTTGTGTTTGCGCGCCGCGGCCTGCGCAAGATGCGCGATCGCATCGATCCCAGGCGTTATAATGGCGCTGTCTTTGTCGGTCTGAACGGAATAGCCGTCAAAAGTCACGGAGGTACCGACGCGTTCGGCTTTGCAAATGCGATCGGCGTCGCTGTCGATATGGCCGCAAACGGATTCAACCAGAAGATTATCGATGGTATCGAGGCCTTCGGCGAATTGGACCACAGCCCGTTGGAGGCTGCAGCATCGTAATGGTACGTAGATCGGTTGTCGCCGGCTGCGGCTCTTACCTCCCCGAACGTATCGTCACGAACGACGAACTGGCAAAGACTGTCGATACCTCGCACGAATGGATCGTCCAGCGGACGGGCATTCATTCGCGCCATATAGCAGCCGACAGCGAAAAAACGTCGGATCTCGCATTGGCGGCGTCGCTGGAGGCGCTCCAGGATGCCGGTATCGGTGCCGAGGATCTGGATATGATCGTCCTCGCCACCGCGACGCCCGACGAGACCTTCCCGTCCACGGCGACAACGGTGCAGGCCGCGCTTGGGATGACCCACGGTGCGGCGTTCGATGTTCAGGCTGTCTGTTCCGGTTTCGTTTATGCGATCAACGTTGCCGATAATTTCATCCGCCTGGGGCAGGCCGACAATGTCCTGGTGATCGGGGCCGAGACCTTCTCGCGCATTCTCGACTGGAAAGACCGCACAACCTGCGTCCTTTTCGGCGACGGCGCGGGCGCTGTGGTGCTGCAGGGACATGAGGGCGACGGCAGCAGCTCGGATCGCGGCATTCTGTCCAATTGTCTGCGTTCCGACGGGCAGCACCACGATCTGCTTTATGTGGACGGCGGGCCGTCTTCGACGCAGTCCGTCGGTTTTCTTCGGATGCAGGGGCAGGAAGTCTTCAAGCACGCCGTCAGAAACCTTGCGAGCGTTTGCACCGAGGCGCTGGACGCGGCAGGCCTTGCCGCTGAAGAAATAGACTGGCTGGTGCCCCATCAGGCAAACCGGCGGATCATCGCGACGACGGCCAAAAAGCTCAGGATGAGTGAAGACAAAATTGTCCTGACCGTCGATCATCATGCCAATACGTCCGCAGCTTCCATCCCGCTGGCGCTGACCGAAGCTGTCAGGGACGGGCGTATAACCCGGGACGACGTTGTCGTCCTTGAGGCGATGGGTGGCGGTTTTACCTGGGGCGCAAGCGTAATACGCTGGTGACTAAGGGATTCAGGCGGGTGGGCGCATGCATCGGGGGCGCCACTCGGGTCGCAGCGGTCCGTGCATCCGTCCAATCTGAACGAAGTCACCTATCCCTTTGATATTGACGGCGTTCTTTGCAGCGGCTACCGTCTTGGGACAGTACAATCAGGGGGCAACCAATGGCCGATCAAACGGTCACAAGAGCAGACCTCAGCGAAGCCGTCTATCAGGAAGTCGGCCTGTCGCGTAACGAGTCTGCAGATCTGGTCGAATCCGTTCTTTCGGAAATAGCGGATACATTGGCCAGTGGTGAAACAGTCAAAATTTCGTCGTTTGGAAGCTTTTCCGTTCGCCAGAAAGGCGAAAGGGTCGGGCGCAATCCGAAGACCGGTGAGGAAGTCCCGATTCTGCCCCGGAAGGTCCTGGTCTTTCGCGCATCCAATGTGCTGAAGAACCGGATTAACGGAGAGGCCGGCGGCGAAGACGACGCCGACGATACGAATCCGGCTGCCGGCGCAGGGGCGCAGCATCAGCCGGGAATGCCGCCGCCGGTCGGTAGCGGGACATCCTACGGGTCCGGCAGCTGATAAATGGCTGAAGCGGCCGATCCACAGGAAGCGGGCCGCCGTCAGGGAAAATCTGCCGCGGCATTCCGTACAATCAGCGAAGTCGCTTCCGACCTCGATATCCCCGCCCATGTATTGCGGTTCTGGGAAAGCAAGTTCACCCAGGTGAAACCCCTGAAGCGCGGGGGCGGCAGGCGATACTATCGCCCGGAAGATATAGAGCTGCTGCGCGGCATACGCGAATTGCTCTATACCGACGGTTACACCATCAAAGGCGTTCAGAAACTGCTCAAAGAGGGCGGGGTCAAACAGATACTCGCGCAACAGGCAGGGCCGGCGGACCGGGCAGGGCAGGCAGCCCCGCCCGAAACAACGCTTTCTGCCAACCCTGCCAATCCCGATGCCCCGCAACCGGCTGCGTCGTCTCCCGCGCAGGCAGAGCCAAAGGCAGCGCCGGCGGGAGGCCTTGTGGAGCGGGAGGCCCTGCGGCAGGTTCTCGCGGAGCTCGAGGAAATGCGGGCAACCCTGAAAAACGTCGGTATCTGACGATATCCGTGCTTGAGTTGTGGGCGAACCCTGCGTAGTTTGCCGCACGCGAAACGACCGGAGCGTGGCGCAGTTTGGTAGCGCACTTGACTGGGGGTCAAGGGGTCGCTGGTTCGAATCCAGTCGCTCCGACCATAATGAAAGGCCCGCCATTTTTGGCGGGTCTTTTTTTGTGATCCGGCCGGCGCGGGGTATAGATACACCCGACTACGGCCATCAATAAAACGCCGGGAGACGGGGATGGGGCGGCAGCAGACACGCATATACGGACCGAACCGTTTCAAACTGGGGCTGTTCTCCCAGAACTGTTCCGGCGGCCTCACCCAGACCAGGGCGCCCGAGTACTGGCAGCCCACATGGGAAAACAACGTTACAGCCTCCAGGCTCGCCGAGGAGGCGGGGCTGGAGTTTCTTTTGCCCGTCGCACGGTGGCTCGGCTATGGCGGCGAGGTCAACGCCGCGGGCGTGAATTTCGAGACGCTGAGCTGGGCGGTCGGGACGCTGGCGGCCACGCGGGATATATCTGTCTTCGGCACGGTACATGTGGCGCTGGTAAACCCGGTTTTTGCGGCGAACCAGATGGTGACGGCGGACCACGTCGGGCGGGGCCGTTTCGGACTGAATATGGTGTCCGGGTGGAATGTCGATGAGCACGCCATGTTCGGTATCGCTATCCGCGACCACGATGAACGTTACGCCTATACCGAAGAATGGCTGACCATCGTCGAGCGCATGTGGTCCGAAGACGAGCCGTTCGATTTCAGGGGAGCTTATTTCGACCTCAAAGGCGTCAAAAGCGATCCGAAGCCTTATTTCGGTGACCGGCCGATGCTGGTAAGCGCCGGCAATTCACCGGTCGGCCGCGACTTCGCCCTGCGCCGGGCGGACAGCGTGTTTATGGGGACGCGGGAAATTGCGTCCCTGGCGGCCGAGATCGATGCAATGCGCAAAATCGCGCCCGGTCCGCGGATGTTTTTCGGCTGCGGCAACCTGCTCTGCAGGCCGACCCGCAGGGAGGCTGAAGAATTCTATCATTACATCGTGCATGAAAACGGTGACTGGGATGCCGTCGATCATGCGCTGGCGATGAAAGCAAAGGGCGGGGCATCCTCGGCAAGCCTGCCGACCCATACCCGGGAGCGCATGATCTTTGCATCGGGGACGTATCCGTTCGTCGGCAGCTATGACGACATAGTGGAAACTTTCAGCCGGATGTCGGACGCCAGGCTCGATGGTCTGGCGCTCGGGATGGTGAATTACATCGACGACCTGCCCGCGTTTCGCGACGAGGTTCTGCCGCGGATGGAACGTCTCGGGCTCCGGGAACCGATTGTCTAGATCGCGTCAGGCAGTGACCCGCCGCATTGCCCGCAGTGTCTGCGGCTCCCGGTTTTCCTTTATCAGGATGCTCAGGAAAGCGGCGAGGAAGGCGAGCAACACGGATACCATCCATACCCAGTCATATCGCGCGAAGGCCTCGAACAGCCATCCGCCCATGAACGATCCCATCGCCCCGCCGACCGAATGCAGCGCGAAGATGAGCCCCATCGTGATTCCCATGACATTGCGGCCGATATGGGTGGCGACCAGGCTGGCGACGATCGGAAACGTGGCGTAATCGAAAATGCCGAACAGGGCGGCGAAGATGAAAAGCAGGGGTGTATTGCCCGCGATATACATCAGCATGATGAAGGTGAGCGCCCGCACGAAGTAACAGCTGGCGAGCAGGGCGGGGCGGTGATAGCGGTCCGACAGCCAGCCATACGATATCATCCCGATCAGGCTGAACAGCGACAGCACGCCATAGGCCGTGGCACTTTGTACCGGCGGAAACCCGCAGCTCACGGCATAGGGAATCAGATGCACCTTGATCACGCCGGCAGTGGTGAACCCGCAAATGAAGAAACTGCTGCCGAGCAGCCAGAACGTCCGCACCCGGACGAGCGCCCCGAGGGTCCCGAGCATGGTTGATGCGCCCGGCGAGCCTTTGGCCGGACGGGGGCGCGGCGCTTCCCGGCCGATCAGCAGGAATACCACGACGGCCGTCACGAAAACGGCGATTCCGAGCATGAAATAGCTCTGGCGCCAGGAGGTCAGCGTCACCAGGAATGCGAGAAGCGGCATCAGGGCGAACTGGCCGCCGGTGCTGCCCGACGTCGCGATGCTGGTCGCAAGCCCGATCCGGCCCGTGAAATGCTGGGCGATCGTGGTGGACACCAGCGAGGGCGCCATCGCGGCGAAGGCCGCGCCGCCGACGATGCTGAACAGGGCGATCAGTTGCCAGGGCTCGGTCATGAACGAGCACAGGATGAAAACGGTCCCGATGACGGTCATGCCGGTGGCATAGATCATCCGCGAGCCGAGCCGGTCGATGACCGACCCGACAACGGGGGCGATGACTGCCATCGTGATCAGCATCGCCGCGCTCGCCGTGGAGACGAACTTGTACGACCAGCCCATATCGTCTTTCCAGAAGGGCATCATCAGCCCCATGCTGTTCCGGGCGGTGATGATGATGCTCAGCATCAGGAAAAGCGCGGCGACGACAAGCCAGCCTCTCGGCGAGGCGGAATTCTCGGTGATTTGCGCAGATTTTTCAGGCAATTCGGGCGCTTTCGGCACAAGATTTGGGGGGGAGAGTACGTTACTTCGCAACCTAAGCAAATGGGTTCCGGTCGATTTGCTGGACTGCTAAGATACGGCGGCGTACGGACGAATCCGTAACGGGCGGGACCGTAGAACGCGGCTCCGCCACCCTGAATATGAAACAATGTCCTGGGAGGACGAATAAATGAAAATCACGATGGGAAAACTGGCGGCGGCAGGTGTTGCCGTTGCGGCCATGGCAACGGTGACGCTGCCCGCACAGGCGGCAGAGGAACTGAAACTGTCGACGGCGCTTGGTGAGAAGCACGACCAGAGCAAGGCGATGTTCGCGACTTTCGTCAAGGAAATGAAAAAGGACGAAAGCCTCGTCAAGCTGAACTATATCGGCGGGCCCGAAGTGACGCCGAATACCAAACAGGGGGCGGCGATGAAGCGCGGCCTGATCGATATCGTCATGTCGCCGACCACCTACTACTCGAACCTGGTGCCTGAAGCGCGGCTGACCGGTATCTCGAACATGACGCCACAGGAATGGCGGGCGAATGGCGGGCACGCGCTGATGAACAAGATCTGGGCGGATAAGCTGAACGGCGTGATCCTGGCGTGGTCCAACTGGTACGACGATAACCAGTTCTATCTCTGGATGAAAGAGAAGCCGAAGCTGAGCAAGACCACCGGTCTTGACCTGAATGGTGTGAAAATGCGGACGACATCGCTTTACACCCCGTTCCTGAAGGCGATGGGCGCCACGACCAAGAACATCGCTCCGGCCGAGGTTTATACCGCGCTGGAGCGCGGTGTGGTTGACGGCCTGGCCTGGCCCGAAGGCGGCGTCGCGTTCCGTGGCTGGCAGAAATACATCAAGTTCAAGGTTGGTCCGGCATTCTTCCGCTCGACGACCTTCCTGACCATGAACAAGGACCGGTTCGACAAGCTGTCGAAAAAAGCGCAGGACCAGATTGTTGCTGCCGGCCTGTACTACGAAAACGAAAGCGGGCGGGTTATCAAGGAACTGATCGCCATCGACAATGCCAAGATCAAGGCTGACGGCGTGCAGGACTGGAATGCGCCCGGCGAATACGGCAAGGCATTCATGGAGACGATCCTGAAAGCCAACTGGGCGGATGCGGCGAGCCGAGAATACAGCGTCGATTTCGAATTGCTGAAATCCAAAATGCTCAAATCCGGCAGCTGATCCTTTCAGTCACCGAAACGACAAGGCGCCGCCCGATGGGCGGCGCCTTTTTTATGCCGTTAGTTCTATTGGCTTCGCTACATCTGATTCGGCAGCCACAGCGCCAGGTTCGGCCAGGCGACCAGGATCAGGATAAGGATCGCGTCGCAGATCAGGAACGGGAAGGCGGCCTTCGCGACGTCGATCAGCGTTGTTCCCTTGGGCGCCACCCCGAGCATGACGTATAGCAGGAGCCCAAAGGGCGGCGTCGTGCCCGCCATCTCGATCGTGATCAGCACGAACAGCCCGTACCAGATAAGGTCGAAACCCATCGCGCCCGCAAGCGGGAAGAAGATGGGCACCGTGATCAGCATCATCGATGTCGCATCCATGAACATCCCGAGCAGGATCAGCACGCAGAACATCAGGAAAAGAATTGCGAACCTGTGCAGATCGTAGCTTGTTACCCATTCGATCAACCCCTTGCTCGCGCCGGAATAGGCAAGCATCTGGCTGAAGACCGTGGAGTTCATGATAATCAGGAAGACCATCGCGCCGACCTTCACGGTTGCTTCCACCGATGTCGATACCGCGCCGAGGGTCAGCGATCTGAAGCCGATGGCGACAAGGAAAACGCCGAGCACTCCGCAGGCGGCCGCTTCCGTGGGCGTCGCGAGCCCGAGGACGATAAAGCCGATCACCATAAAGACGACCAGCCCCATGGGCAGGATATTCGTCGTCACCAGCATCAGGCGTTTGCCGATGCTCATCGGTTCGACGTCATATGCCGGGGCCGAGCCGGGGTATCGCCAAAGCTGCAAGGTGATCATCATTGCGTACAGAAGCGCCAGCGTGAAACCGGGCAGCAGCCCCGCCACCAGCAACCGGCCGACGTCGATTTCCGCGATCGCGGCGAGAAGCACGCCGAGTGCCGATGGCGGGATGATCATGGCGAGTCCGCCGGTGCCGAGAATCGGGCCCATGGACATCTGCTTGCTATAGCCCCGGCGGCGCATTTCGGGGACCATCAGGGATCCGAGCATAGCCGTGTTCGCCATCGACGAGCCCGTCAGGGTCGAGAATATCGCGCCGCCCGCGACGGTCAGATAGCAGAGCCTGCCGGGCAGGCGGCCGAAGATCGCATCAAGCCCGTCGAATACCTTCAGCGCGAGGCCCGTATGGAAAAACAGGGAGCCCATCAGGATAAACATCGGGACAGGGCCAAGGGTGAAGCGGGATATCAGCTGCGTTGAGTTGTCCGCAACCTGGATGAGCGCGCTGGCATCGAATCCGGTGAATGTGTAGACGGCGATAAAATTTGTCGCGATGAAAGCGAAGGCGACGGGCACACCCAGCGCCATGAAGCAGATGACCCAACCGATAAGGAAGGCAAAAGCCCAGTACCACTCCATGACTACATCCCCTCCTTCACGTCGGTTCGGCTACCATACATGTCGTCAATACCGACGAGGTAGCGGATGAATTCGATGGCGACGAGAACGAAACAGACGGGCATGGGAGCGTATAGCCACCAGAGCATCAGTTCGATGCTGCGTTCATCGATATTCTCGTCCATGAAAGACTCTATCGTCAGAAGGCCCGAGAAATACGCAAGCATCAACGATCCCGTAATCGCGACGAGGTAAGCGATCTTCGAGGTCACTTTCTTGGCGCCCGGAGGCAGCATTTCGGCGACGGCATCGATGAACACATGTCCCTTGATACGGGCGAGCCATGGAGCGGCAAGGATCGTGAACCACAGAAGTCCGTATTCCACAACGCCGAGGGTGCCGTCCCAGGGCTGAACCCCGATGAGAGGGAGAAGAACGTCCAGCGTTATCAGGACAAAGATAACCAGCACGATAATGCCCGCAACGAACTTCAGGGCGTTGATCAGCCAGAGGTGTATTGTTGAGAGTAACTGCAAAATGTTTCCCCGCTATGCGCAGACTTTTTTATCTGCTTTCAAAACAGCTTAGAGGGCATTCCGCGGTGAAACAATACTTCACCGTATGGCAGCGTTTCCGGCGCTAGATTTCCGTCCGGCGCAGGAACTCAATGAACACCAGCAGGCAATCGACTGCTTTGCCATCCTCGGCGAGGGGGAGGATAACGTCCTCGATTGTTTTGAAGCTCCGGTTCGGACCGACATAGCGGCTTCTCGGAAGCAATGGCTTGCCGGTTTCGACGACGCGGCAACAGTTCTGCCAGATTTGGTTTGGTGCCCTCTGATGCTCGATTTCGGAAAACCACGAACCCGTGTGGTCTCTGAAAAGATTTTCCGACACGTAGGTGCCGATCAGGCGGTATCTGAAATCCGGCTCCGGTTCGCGTCTGACATCCAGGATTACGGCGTGCGGCATAAGCCGGGGGATATCGGCAGGATTGATATCCGATCGGGATGGCAGGCAGCCCCCGTTTATCTTTTCCCGCCAGTGCAGGTAACAATCCTCAATGACAGCGGATTGAAAAACCAGCGGTTCTTCGTCTGGAGCGTGAGAGGAATTATCCGTCATGCACCTTCACTTAGGCTCGCCGCGATGTATGAAGTACAGCCTGAATGTTATTCAGATTTTCGTGAATACACAATAAACTGTGATTCAGGTCATCTGATACGATGAGTTATATACCAGCGCGTGTATTGTATTTGTATTCAAGTGTTCGATTAGTTGTTTTTGCCTCGGCAAATTAAACCAATCGTAATCAGCGCGTCTGCGGCCGGCTTTACGTGTCCCGTTGATTGTCGGGAGGCGCTGTCAGCTAGGAGAGGCCCGCAACAATTGGACCGTCAGCCGACTTGTGGACGAACTGATCGACATAGGGATTCCCCGACTGATCAAGCTCATCGCGATGGCCGCTCCAGACAACACGACCTTCATTCATCATCACGATCCGGTCGGCAATGTGTCGCGCGCCGTCAAGATTGCTGGTGACCGATATGACCGTGGCGCCGAGATTCCGGACGTTCTCCAGGATCAGGTCGTTGATGACGTTGGTCATAATCGGATCGAGGCCTGCCGTTGGTTCGTCGAGCAGCAGGATATCCGGGCTGTCCGCCAGCGCGCGCGCGATGCCGACGCGTTTCTGCATACCGCCTGAAAGTTCGACGGGGTAGAGCAGGGCGGTATCCCGCGCGAGGCCGACCGCCGCCAGTTTTTCGCCGGCGGATTCTATCGCGTCGTGTTTGCTGAGCCTCGTATGCTGGCGAAGCCGGAAAGTAATATTCTCCCAGACGGTCATGCTGTCGAACAGGGCGGCGCGCTGAAACAGTACGCCGATTCGGGCGATCTCCGACCGCTCCTTATCGCTGATGCCGATTGTTTCGTGTCCCCGAATCATAATGCTGCCGGAATCGGGGCGGAACAGGCCGGCAATCGTCTTGAGCGTGACGGTTTTTCCGGATGCGGAGGGACCGATCAGGACCACAGATTCGCCGTCCGCAACGGACAGATCGACATCCTGCAGCGAGAACGTTTCGTCAAAACGGCGGGTTACGCCGGAAAGCGCAACTTCAGCCGTGCTTTCAACGGATTGAGAGACAGAGGACATGCGCTGATATTAGCGCATTGAACTGGATTCAGGCGTTCTTTTTGTTGCGCCGCCGGCGTGCGACGAAGAACAGACCGGCCGAGAATATCAGCATCGCGCCAGGCGCGTTTACTTCCGTGTTTCCAATCGGGCCGGCAGTCAGCAGTGTGAATTCGGCGTCATGGGAGTACGGTGCGAACACCTGCTTGACGTTGCCGCGGCTGTTCAGGATAGAGCCATAAAGATCGACATGAACCCATTCGCCTTCCGTCAGGCCCGTGACGTTGATGTCATAGGCGTTGATCTGACCGGATGCCTCAACCGGGGCCTCCGGAAAGGCGTCCATAAAGTCGGCAATCGGGGAATCGATCAACGTAAAGTCGCCGAGCGCCCATTCCTGGAAATGCGTGCCCGACCCGTATATGCCGTGTTTGGAGAGCTTCTTCTTCTCCGAAATCCCTGGCTGGCTTCCATCGGTGTGCGTTGAGAGCAACGTCGGTGTCTCGGCGACCGAGCTGTCCGTGAAGCCGCCGAAATTACCGGTCGTCGTCGGTGTGATATTGATCGTTACATTGCCGGCGCCGGAGCTGTAGGCGAAGGCCGCCCGGACATCCGTAATAGGTCCTTTTCCGCCATTGCCGCCGACATTGCCGATCGCCCAGAGCCGCAACGGGGCATTTGACGGGCTGGTAATCTTCCAGCTTTCTTCCGCATCGTCATAGGTCGCACCTTCGATGTAAACCTGCAACGCAGGCACTGCACGGGCTGTGGGCGCAAACAGGGTGGCGGCCGAGATGGCGACCAGACCGGCGAGCGCTGCCTTCGCGACGGTGGAGATGGGGGAAAGTTGTATCATTCTGAAACTGACTACGCTCTTTTTTCGGTTGTGGCTGTTACTACGCAAAAAGCGTGCCAGAAACCGAAATCACACTAAAAACAACGCGTTAGGGGTTTAGTCCCTTCTCAAGAAATTGATATGGCAACATGATGAAACAAATTCAACGATTTTCTATGCAATGCGCCAACCCCGCTGCAGGCCGGCATATGAACCGGTACGATCAGTAGAGGGTGGACCTGTAATTCTCCTGAAGCCCGGCATCGATTTCGGCAGGGTCGCCGCCAGGCATCCGCTGGTCCCGCACGATTTCGCCGAAAGTCGGGAAGTCTGTGCGCTGAATAGGTGTTTCCGGGTCCCAGAGCTTTGAGCGGATGACCGCCTTGGCGCAGTGAAAAAAGACGTCGTCGATCTTCACGATAATGCCAAGGGCCGGGACGCTGCCGTTCACGGCGGATCCGGCGAGCAATGCCGGGTCTTCGGTCAGGGTCGCCTTTCCGTTGATGCGCACGACTTCCTCGACGCCCGGCAACATCAGCAGAAGGCCGACATTTGGATTTTCAAGGATATTGCGCATCGTATCGACGCGGCGGTTGCCTTTCCGGTCCGGGATCAGGATGGTTCGGTCGTCGAGGACGCGCACGAAACCGGGGGGATCGCCCCGCGGGCTCACGTCCTGGTTCCCTGCGGCGTCTGCGGTTGAAATGCACAGGAACGGGCATAGAGAGATAAAATGGCGGCAATGGACGTCGAGCGCCGGCAATTCCTTCGTTGCGATTTCCGGCTTCGGTTCGCCGACGATCCGGACAAGATCGGCCGCATCGGTGACGGTTTTTGCTGTCGTGTCATCCGGCATCTGTTGTCTCCCCTGTCACGGGGGAAGTTTAGCCCCGCGCCGCGAATTATCAATCGCCGCCTCTGGAGTCGCCGTTGCGTTCCAGCAGTGTCCGAAGCATCGATTTCATTTGCGCCGCTTCGGCGGGACTGTAATCGGCGAGCACTTCGCGTTCATGGGCTTTTGCGTCCGCCAGCGCCGCGTCGACCCGGCGTCGGCCGTCGTCGGAAATGAAAATACGTACCTTGCGCCGGTCGCTGTCGTCCGGGCGCCGCTCGACCAGGCCCGCTTCCGTCATCCGGTCGATAATCTTGGTCATGGTCGGCTGGCGTTGAAGGGCGAGCGTGGCAAGTTCGCCGATGGTCATTCCGTCGCCGTCGCTCAGGCTCGCAAGGACACGCCACTCCGGCACCTGAAGGCCATGGGTCTTTAGTCTGGCATGAAACTGCGCGCTGATCCCCGCGCTCGCGCGCGCCAGCAGATAGAGCAGGTAATCGTCAATGAACCGATCGGGCATGACCCGATTATATCAAAAATATATTCCTTTTCATATAAATTTGGCTGCGCTAGATTTGGCGCAATAAAGCTCAGGGAGCGACGGCTGCATGTTCACCGACCGCATCGAAGGCAAGTGGATCGACATGTTTTGTTCCGTATTCGGACACTGCAGGCTCGAACCCGGTGATACAGCGGCCATATTGTCAGAGACGCAGTCGCGGGATCTCAACGTGCATCTGTCGGAACTGGCCCTTCATCGCCTGGGCGTCAGCGCTTTCCACATCAAGCTTGTGTCGCCGGCGCAGTCGTCTCCGGTTGCCGTCAGGTCTACCGGTGCATCGACCGCCGTGCAGGGGCTGGAACCGGTGATCGCGGCGCTCGGCGCGGCGACAATTGTCGTCGATTGCACAGTCGAGGGATTGTTGCACGCGCCGGAACTGCCGCGCATCCTGAAAGGCGGCGCGCGGCTTCTGATGGTGTCGAACGAACATCCCGATATTCTCGAGCGTCTGCTGCCGGACCCCGAACTGGCGCTGAAGGTGAAGTCGGGGATCCGGATGCTGACGGATGCGGCGCGCATGACGGTCACATCGTCCGCGGGCACGGATCTGTCGATAGACCTTGCAGATACGCGCGGGGCAGGGGTCTGGGGATACTGCGACAAACCCGGCCATGTCGCTCACTGGCCCGGTGGGCTGGTGCTGTGTTTCCCGAGGGCGGGCGCCGTCAACGGAAAGCTTGTGATGGATGCAGGAGATGTGAATCTCACCTTCAAACGCTATCTCGAAAGCGCCGTCACGCTGACGATCGAGCAGGATTACATCACCGACATAGCGGGGGCAGGCGTCGATGCGGATCTGTTTCGCGACTACATTGCCGCCTGGGGCGACAGGGAGGCCTATGCCGTTTCCCATGTCGGTTGGGGGATGAACCCGGCCGCCCGCTGGGATTCGCTCGCCATGTACGACAAACGCGATATCAACGGGACCGAACTCCGCGCTTTCGCCGGGAATTTTCTGTATTCGACGGGCGCGAACGAGGCCGCCAAACGCTATACGGCAGGACATTTCGATCTGCCGATGCGCAATTGCACGATCCGTCTCGACGATACCGTAATTGTCGATGGCGGCCTGCTGCAGGGAGACCTCGCGTGAGCCTTGTACCGGACTGCATTGAGAAGGGAGAGGGCGAGGTTGTCCTGTTTCTGCACGGTATCGGCGGTGGCGCCTATAGCTGGATGCCGCAGATCAACAGCTTTTCAATGCACCATCATGCCGCCGCCTGGAACATGCCGGGATACGGCAAGAGCCCGCTCTTCGGGCCGATGACGTTTCCACTGCTTGCCGACGCGCTTGAAATGCTGCTCGACGACCGCGGGTGGGACCAGGTGCATCTGGTCGGGCATTCGATGGGCGGCATGGTTGCCCAGGAGTTTGCCGTCGCCCGCCAGGATCGTCTGCTGTCGCTGACGCTGTCCGCCACCAGTCCGGCCTTCGGCAATCCGGACGGCGAATTCCAGAAGAAGTTCGTCGAAGACCGGCTCTCCCCGCTGGCGGATGGCGGCACCATGGCCGATCTTGCGGCCGGGATGGTGGACAGCATGATGTCCGATGACGCCGATCCGCATGGACGGCAACTCGCCCGTGACTGTATGGCGGATGTCTCGCCCGGAACCTACCGGGACGCCGTGAACTGCATCGTAACGTTCGAACAGCGGGCGAACCTGCCCGATATCAGAGTGCCGACGCTGGTGCTCGCCGGCGAGACCGATAGCAATGCGCCTGCGCCAATGATGGAAAAGATGGCGGGAAAAATACCCGGCGCCCGTTTCGTCTGTCTGCCGGGCCTCGGCCATCTTGCGAACCTCGAAGACCCGCAGGCTTTCGACGCTGCGCTGGGCGATTTTCTGACATCCGTCGACCGCTGACACAGAAGGAGGCAGACATGGCCACCGCAACCGGATCATCGCGCAAATCTGCGGACACAGGAGCGTCGAAGCGGAAGGCCAGAAAGAAACCCGAGGCGTTCAAATGGCAGAAGCTTGCGGGCCGGAATGACGAGATAAAGCAGGTTATCCGGACGCTCGGTCAGGAAAAATTCGCCGGTCGCGCCCGGCGCTACGACGAAGAGGCGTCTTTCCCCTTCGAGAATTACGACGATATGCGCGACGCAGGTATCCTCGCGATGACGGTGCCGAAATCGCTTGGCGGGCTTGGCGTCGAGTACGCGGATTATGCCCTGCTGGCGGCGGAAATGGGCCGGTGGTGCGGGGCGACGGCGCTGACCTTCAACATGCATGCCTGCACGCCCCTGTGGACCGGGCACATTGCCGACGATCTGGATATGTCCGCGGCGGATCGCCGGCAGCATAAGAAGAACCGTGAGCTGCATTTCTCCCGCATTGTCGAGAACGGCGCCATCTTCGCGCAGCCGTTTTCGGAGGGCTCGTCCGCCGCTGCCGGCAAGGCGCCGTTCGGGACGATGGCGGCGAAGGTCGATGGCGGCTGGCTGCTGAACGGAAAGAAGATTTTCGCGTCCCTGTCCGGGGCGGCGAGCTATTACGGCGTGCTCTGCACCGAGGACAAGCCCGACGCCTCGGTGCGCGATACGCTGTTCATGGCGGTACCCGCGGAAGCGGACGGCCTCAGCATCGTCGGGCCGTGGGATCCGGTCGGCATGCGGGCGACCGTGTCCCGGACGCTCGTCATGGAGGACGTCTTTATTCCGGACGAGCAGATGCTTCTGCCGCGCGGTGTTTATTACCAGGCCGCGCGCCGCTGGCCGCATATGTTCCTGACGCTGTGTCCGACCTATATGGGGCTGGCGCAGGCGGCCTACGATTTCACGGTCGCGTATCTGCGGGGCGAGATCGAGGGAATACCCGTGAAACGGCGCATGTATCCGACGAAGCAGATCACGGTCGCCGATATGTGGATCAAGCTGCAGCAGACATGGGCGCTGTTCAAACAGGCGACCGGAGAGGCCCGCGTCGATCCGTCGAAGGAAGACCGCCTTCGGGCCTATGCCGCCCAGTACGCGGTGATGGAGAATGCGAACGAGATGTGCCGGCTGGCCATCCGCACCTGCGGCGGTCAGTCCATGCTGAAATCCCTGCCGCTCGAACGCCTCTACCGGGATTCCCGGCTGGGGTCGCTGATGCTGCCATGGACGGCGGAACTCTGTCTCGACCGTCTGGGCCGCGAGACGCTGTACGAACCGGGCGAGACGGACGACGCCTGATGAACCTGTCGCACTGGATCGAACGCTGGGCGGATTTCCAGCCCGGCAAGACCGCGATCCGTTTCGAAGGGCGTGACATCAGCTACGCTGCGTTCAACCTGCGCACCCGCCGGGTAGCGGGCATGCTTTCCCGCGACCTGAATGTCGCACGCGGCGACCGGGTGGCGTTCCTCGGCCTGAACTCACCCGACATGCTGGCGCTGATGTTCGCCTGTGCGCGTATCGGCGCGATCCTCGTGCCGCTGAACTGGCGGCTCGCCCCGCCGGAACATCTCTACATCCTGCAGAATTCAGGGGCGAAGATTCTGTTCTGCGAGGACGAGTTTTCGGAGGGCACAGCGACGATCGTTACAGCGCTTGAAGGTTGCCGGGTCGTGGCGACGGGCGATGAATTCGAACACCTCATCGCCGCCGCGCCGCCGGATGCGCTCGATCCCGCCGCTGGTCCCGAAGACCCGTTGCTGATCGTCTATACATCGGGGACCACGGGACGCCCGAAGGGCGCGATCCTCACGCAGAATGCGATGACCTTCAATGCGGTGAACGCCATCGCGATGCACGACATGACCAGCAACGACATCATCTTCACCAACCTGCCGATGTTTCATGTCGGCGGCCTGAATATTCAGACGACGCCCGCGCTGCATGCGGGCGCGACGGTCATCATGCATCGCCGTTTCGATCCCGATGCGACGGTGGTTGCGATCAGGGACGAAAAGCCGACCCTGATGATCCTGGTGCCGGCGTTGATGTCGGCCTTGATGCAGCATCCGGCCTGGCCGGATCTGGATTTTTCATCGCTCCGCGCAATCGCCACGGGGTCGACGACGGTCCCGATGTCGCTGCTGGAGGCGTATCTGGACCGTGGCGTGCCGATTATCCAGGTCTACGGATCGACAGAAACCGCGCCGGTCGTCATTCATCAACGGATTCCCGACGCCTGGACGACCAAAGGCTCGACCGGCAGGGCGGCGCTGCATTGCGATGCCCGTATTGAAGATGCCGCCGGCAGAGTTCTCGGGCCGGAGGAGCGTGGCGAAATCGTCGTGCGTGGGCCGAATATCATGTCCGGTTACTGGAAAGATCCGGAGGCCACCGCGGATGTGCTGAAAGACGGCTGGTTTCATACCGGCGATATCGGTCATATCGACGAAAACGGTCTGTTCTTCGTCGATGACCGGGTCAAGGATGTGATCATTTCAGGCTCGGAGAATATCTATCCGGCGGAACTCGAGCGGGTACTCGACAGGTGCGATGAAATTGCCGAATCTGCCGTCATCGGGCGCGCCGATGACAAATGGGGCGAGGTCGCTGTTGCGATTGTCGTGCCGGTGCCGGGCGAAAACCCCACACGGGAAGGCATTCTTGCTCTGTTCGAAGGAGAACTGGCCAGATTCAAGCATCCGCGGGACGTCATTTTCGTCGATGGGCTTCCAAGAAACGTGATGGGTAAAGTGCTGAAATTCGAACTCCGGGACATGGTGGTTCGGTCAAACAAAGTCTAGATTGCGCCGATGACTGACAAACCTCCTGCCAAGGGCGCGATCGGCGTTCTTCTGATGATCGTGTTTTTCGATATGCTCGCGTTCGGGATCATTATCCCGTTCACGCCATTCTGGGCCGAGAGTTTCGGCGCGTCGCCGTTTGAAGTGGCCCTGCTGTTTTCGACCTATTCGTTTGTCGGGTTCCTGTCGGCGTTTCCCTGGGGCGTGATCAGCGACAAGTGGGGTCGGAAGCCCATTCTCTGCTTCAGCATGATCGGCACCGCCATTTCATTTGCGTTTGTGAGCCAGGCGGATGCCCTGTGGATGCTGTTTGCCGCCCGTGCATTCGGCGGGTTGATGGGCGGGACCCTGCCGGTGGCGCAGGCCTACATCGCCGACGTCACCCCCCGCGAAGACCGCGCCGGGCGGATGGGCATGATGGGGGCGGCGATCGGGGCCGGCTTCGTGCTTGGTCCCGGGATCGGCTGGCTCCTGTCTCAGGCAGGCACCGACGAGGCGGACTTCCGCACGGCCTTCATGATCGCCGCCGGCGTCGGCGTACTCGGCTTTTTTGTCGCCCTGGTTTTCCTGCGGGAGCCGACGGTAAAGTATGCCTCCGACGGACCGCGGCGTATTTCCGACAACCTGCGGTCGTTCTCGGTCGCAGGCGCGCTGCCGGGGCTTCTCTATCCGCTGATCATCCTGGCCTTGCTCGCCCTGTGCATGGCGGGTCTCGAAGCGACTTTCCCGCTCTGGACCCAGCGCCAGCTTCACTGGGGGCCGCGCGAGGTCGGCATATTCTTCTTCTATATCGGCATGATCATGGTGCTGGTGCAGGGGGGGCTGGTCAGGCCGCTCGTCAAACGGGTCGGCGAAGCAAAGCTCGTGATTGCCGGCGCGCTGTGCATGTCGATTGGATTCGCGTCGGTCCTGCTGGTCTTCGCGCCGCCATTGGCCTTCGCCGGCGGCACGCTGATCGCCATCGGATACGGTCTGGCGAACCCGTCGCTCAGTGCGATGATATCGAAGAATGCGCCTGACACGATCCAGGGCACCGCGATGGGCGCGTCTCAGTCCACGCAGGCGCTCTGCCGCATCCTTGGACCGCTTGCCTTCGGCGCGGCGTTTTCCGGTATCGGGCGGGATGCGCCGTATGTCGGCGCCGGTATCGTCATGTTCATCGCTTTCATCATCGGCTTTCGCGCGATGAAATATAACCGGAACCCCCCGGCCACCGGTTAAGCCGCGTTCAGCGGGTGATCGTGCCCGGCAGGATTGCCTGTTTGCCGAGCTGCGGCCAGGCACAGGGGGCGGACGCCTTGTCGAGGCCCTGATCCCAGAGTGCTGCGATAAAACGCTTTCCGGTATGACCGTCCGAGTCGTCGGAGGCGAGCCAAACGGCCGGCGCCTGCATGGCCTCCGGCTGGATCAGCGCATCGCGCGGAATGCCCGTTCCTTCGGAAATCATGCGGGTATTCGCCGGGCCGCCGGGGATCAGCACATTGGCGGTCACCCCGCTGCCTTCAAGGTCCTTCGCCATGATCGCCGTGTGCGCTTCGAGCGCGGCCTTCGATGGCCCGTATGCGCCCATGCCGGGGGCATACATCACGTCGAGCGCCGTGGTTATGTTGACGATGCGTCCCCAGCCGTTTTTCAGCATATGGGGAACCGCCGCCGCCGCGATCAGTTGCGGCCCGGCGGCATTGATGTCCAGCATCCGGACGAAAATATAGGGATTGAGTTCCCAGAATTTCGGCGGTGCGCCGAAGGGGTCGTCCCCAACCGCCTGGGGGCCGAGTGCGGCATTGTTGAAGACGATATCGAGGCGGCCGAAATTTTCGGCAGCGTAATGGACGGCGGTCGCCGCACTGTCCGGATCGCAGACATCTGCGCCCAGCGGCAGGACGGAGTCTTTGCCGCCGATTTCCTGAATCTCGAGCGCGACTTCCTGCAGTTCCTCGCCGTCGAGATCGACAAGGGCGAGCTGTGCACCCTGTTCCGCGAGGGCGAGCGCCATGGCACGGCCAAGCCCGCGGCCTGCGCCGGTGAGCATGACGACCTTCCCGGTGAGTTTCCCGTCAGTCATTTTCATTGCCTGTATTTCTGTTGCCACGCGGGTCGTTTTCCGGACGGATTGCCTTTCCGCCGAGCTGGGGCCAGGCGATGGGATCGCCGCAGGTCCGCAGGTTTTCTTCAGCGCCCTTTGACGGATCCCACAGGGCTGCACGGAAACGGCGGTTGTTCACGTTTCCGCCTTCATCGGAGATGAGGTGGAGCAGGGGCGGGACCATGACGCCGGGCTGGATCAGCTTGTCGCGGTTCTCGTAAACGCCGGTCGCCGAGATCATCCGCGTGTCGGCGGGGCCGCCGGGGATCAGGACGTTGCAGGTAACACCCGTACCGTCGACGCCGCCGGCGATCATCGTCGCCAAGGCTTCAGCGCCCGCCTTGGACGGGCCATAGGCGCCGTTGGTGTAATTCGTCATCGTGTCGAGGCTCGTGGTGACGTTGACGATGCGGCCCCAGTCCTGCGCCAGCAGGTGCGGCATCACCGCCTGGGTCATGACGAAATGCCCGGTCGTGTTGACGTCGAGATACAGGCGCCAGTCGGCAAGGTCGATCTCCCAGATCATCTTGGCGTTCGACCGGTCCGTATCGCGGAACCGTTCCGGGCCGAGCCCCGCGTTATTCACCAGAATATGCAGCCCGCCGAAGGTCGCGAGGCTGTCGGCGACAATGCGCTTCGCGTCTTCAGGGTTGGATACGTCGCCTGCGGCGGCCATGCATCCGTCGCCGATTTCGGCAGCGGCCTGATCGAGCACGTCGCTGTCGAGTTCGACGAGAACGACATTCGCGCCGGCGTCCGCCAGCCCCTGTGCCATGGCCTTGCCGAGACCGCGCCCGGCGCCGGTGACGATGGCGGTTTTGCCTGAAAGTAAAGCCAATGGATCAGTCCCTGTAGTTTTCGAAATCGACGACCAGCGGGGTGAGCTTCCCGCGATAGAAATCCGGCATCGGCGCGGAGGAGCGCGTTTCGGGATCGAAGAAAACCTCGATGGTATCCTGGGTCGCGCACAGCACATCCGTGTCTGCATTATAGAGCCGCAGGTGATGACGGATCGATTTGCCGCCGACATGGCTGAACCCGCCCCGGATGACGAGCAGGTCGCCGGCTTTCATCTCATGGAGATAGTTGATCTTGATCTGTCCGACGACCAGGCTGACCCCGCTCTCGTGCATTTCCTTCTGGCTGACCCCGGCGACGGTCCACAGATGGAACCCCGCATCGTCGAAGTGATGGGCATACCAGCGAACGTTCATGTGGCCGATATGGTCGCAATGCCAGGGGAAGACGACGGCACGGTACAACTCGTAGACATTCTCCACGATCATTCTCCTTCGTTGGGTCAGGTATCCAGAACGGAGGCGTGGAACAGGCGTTCCGGTTCGTAAGCCGCACCGATCAGTCCCTGGTCTGCGCTGTAATCGATAAACTTCGCGATATTATCCCGGTTTACCGCGAACCCGGAGGGCCAGATATCCGCCCCGAACATCTCGTTCTGGTGTTCCAGCGCATTCCGGGCAAAGGCGATCTCGGAGTAGCCGGGATCCTCGTAGTAGTCGGCGGCAAGGCGCTTGGCGGTTTCCCACATGTCTATCACCGCGCGCGGCAGGTCCGGGTTAGCTGCGACGACTTCATTGCGGAAGGCCATGATGTGCATGATCGGGAAATAGCCGAGTTGGTCGTAGTAACGTTTCGCCTCCGCCATCGGGTCGGGGAACAGGCGGCGGATCGCGTCGCCGGCCTCCAGCACTTCGCGCGGGGGGTGCGGGAAGATCATCGCGTCCACCTCGCCGGAGAGCAGGAGATCGGCGCCGCGGCGCCCGTCCTTAAGCCAGTCGATCCGCGCGCCTTCGGGCGGGGTCCAGGCGAGGGCTTCCTCGGCTTCCATGATCCAGTGGATATCTTCCCATGGCACCCCGTAGAAAAACTTGAGATCGCCTTTCACAAGGACGGACATTGTGGTCTGGAAGGCCCGCAGCGCGACCTTTCGCCCGGCGAGGTCGGCCGGGGTCTCAATGCCAGAGTCGGCGCGCACGTAGATATGGTTCTGGCTGAACAGACGGCGCGGGAAGACCGGCGTCGCGGTGAGGTCCGCCCCGCGGTCGACCGCCATGATGTAGGACGAGAACGACAATTCGCAGATATCGAATTCGTTGTTCCGCAGCATGCGCTCATGCCGGTCGCGGCCGTCGCGGTGAGTGTGATCGATGCCGACTTCAAGCGGTTCGATCTCGATCCCCGCGGGCGGGGTAATCGAACCGGTAAAGAACGGCACATGCCGGTCATAGCGTTCAAGCGCCATTGTATATTTCGTCACGTCGTCCCTCCTTTTGTTTAGATCACTATAGCAGGGAAGGGGGCCTTGCCGTCAGGCCTGCCAGCCTAGCCGGTTGCGGGCGAATTCGGGATAGGTTTCGGAAATCTCCTCGGCGATCCGCGAATGGATCAGCGCGACCCGGTCCGGTTCGGGCGGGGCGACGGGGCCGATATCGTCCGGGCAGTCGAAGTCGAACCCGGTATTGTCGCGCACTTCCTCAATCGTCGCCCCCGGCAAAAGCCCGTCCAGCCGGAAGCGATGACGCTCCCGGTCATAGAGAAAGATGCAGAGGCTGGTGATCAGCGCATATGGCCCGCCGGGACGATGGACGCCGGGCGGGCTCCAGCCAGGCGCGCTGATAAAGTCCACCTTGTCCACGAACACGCGCCGCGAATGTTCCTCGCGGAAAAGGATCACCCGTGGAACCGAGAAATACAGATATGCCGACCCGAAACTGCCCGGGAATCGGGTATCCGGTTCGGGATAGGGGCCCGTGCTGACAAGGTTGATATTCGCTTCGCCGTCGATCTGGCCGCCACCGAGGAAAAACGCATCGACGCGCCCCTGTCCGGCGCGGTCGAACAGTTCCGGGCCGCCATCGTTGAACGGGTTGTGAATATTGCTGCCGAGAATGCTCGCCCGTGATGTGCCGCCAGTAAGGGCCTGCATCAGGAGGGCGGCACTGCCGGGAATGGGGGACGCGGTCCCGACGGCGATGTTCCGGCAGCCTTCCAGCATCCGCGCGACCGCACAGATCAGCAGTTCTTCCCTGGTATATTCCATCTGGTCCGTCAGGCCGCCGCCTGCTCGCCGTACACATGCGTTTTCAGATAGCCGGCGAAGCCCTCGGGCGATTTCGCCGCCTGTACATAGGCCTGGAGATGGTCTCCGTCGCGTTCGTAACAATTGGCGAGGGAGAGCGGCCAGGCGCCGTGTTCGGCATGGGCCACCGCATCCACGTATACCGGCGGAATGGTCCCGGCCAGCATGCGCGCGTCTTCCATCAGATTGCCGTCCCAGATCTCCTCCACCGTCACGAAGGTGCTTGCCGACGCATGGGCCAGCAGGACGCATTCGCGTTTGGGGCCGACCCAGACATTGCCGTGGCGGTCGCCGTACCGGGCATGGAACAGCGCGAAATCGGGCCGTACCGCCGGCAGAAGCACGACCGGATCGCCGCCGTCTTCGGCAAAGGGATTGTCGATCACCTTCCAGTCGGCGCGATGGGCCAGCACATCCGATCCCAGGATGCCGCGCAGGGGCAGGAACGGCGCGCCTTTTTCCGATGCCTGCAGTTCCGCGTAGATCGCCGGGCAGGTCGCATCCCGGATAACGATGGTGCCGTCCTGAACCGCCTTGCGGAAACAGGGGGCGTAACCGAATTCACCCATCGAGACGCCGCTGGTCTCTATCTCGGACACGCAGCCCGCGCCGATCAGGATATCTGCCTGTATCGAACTGACGGGGACGGTCAGCAGGCGCAGGTCTTTCGCATCGCGGCGGATCAGCGCGCGCGTGACCTCCATGGCGACGCCGCCGTCTTCCTTGGGGACGCCGATCAGCGCACCGTCCGGAATTCGGCTGGCGATTTCATCGGCGGAGATATAGCTTTCAGGGACTTGCATGACGCATATTCTGCGATGATCCGGGAAAACAGGCAAATAGTATGAACAGGGATGATCTTGTCGGCACCTGGGACCTTCAGCGTTTCTGGTTTACCGACGACGACGGCACTGAAATGGATCCCCTGGGCGACGCGCCGGTCGGGAACCTGATTCTCGGGGCGGACGGGTACTACGCTTTCACCATGATGCGGTCGGGGCGGACGCCCTATGCCAGCGGCGATCTTCTTGGGGGCACGCCGGACGAAAAGGGCGAGGCGGCCGACGGCTACGTCTCCTTTGGCGGGGCGTGGACATTCGATGGCGAAGCGATCACCTTCGGGATCGCCTACAGCCTGTTCCCCAACTGGGTCGGCGGAGAGCAGGTACGCCTGACATCGATGATCGGCGACGAATTGCAGCTTCAGACGACCGGCCCGATCCTCCTTGCCGGAAAAATGCATCGCGGCGCGGCGCGTTGGCGGAAACTATAGAATTCAATTCAGGGAGCGACACTGTGAAAGCCTGGCAAATCGAAAACGACGACGGTATCGACGCACTGAAGCTGGCCGACGTGCCGATTGGCGATCCGGGTCCGGGCGAGGTCCGCGTGAAGATAATGGCCTCGTCGATAAACCGCCGCGACATGAATACGGTCCTGGCGCCGAGCGCGCGCAACACGCCGCTGCCGCGCATTCCGAATTCGGACGGCGCGGGCGAAGTGATCGCCGTCGGCGCGAACGTCTCGCAGTTCAAACCGGGCGACCGCGTGGCGAGCTGCTTTTTCAAGCGCTGGGAAGCGGGACGAATTTCCGCCCCCGTGATGGCGAGCGCGCTTGGCGGCGCCGAGGAAGGCATGCTGTCGGCGGAAACCATCCTGCCGGAAGGCGCACTCGTTCACCTGCCGGCACATCTGACCTGGGAAGAAGCGGGCACGCTGACCTGCGCCGGGGTGACGGCATGGCATGCGCTCGTCGCGCGCGGTGGGCTGAAGGCGGGGGACACGGTTCTCCTGCTCGGCACCGGGGGCGTGTCGATCTTCGCGTTGCAGTTCGCGAAGATGATGGGCGCGCGTGTGATCATTACGTCCAAAAGCGGTGAAAAACTGGAACGGGCGCGCACGCTCGGCGCGGACGAGACGATCAATTACGCGGAGACGCCGGACTGGGATCAGGCGGTCATGAAACTGACCGACGGCGTCGGCGTCGATCATGTCGTCGAAGTCGGCGGGGCAGGCACCCTGCAAAGATCCGTCGGCGCGCTTGCCTTCGGCGGACATATCGGCCTGATCGGCGTGCTGACCCAGGGGGAACTGAACCCCTATCCGCTGATGGGAAAATCGGGACGGATCAGCGGTATTTACGTCGGCAGCCGCGAAATGTTCCGGAACATGAATGCAGCGATTTCAGCCAACGCGATGAGACCGGTTATCGACCGCACGTTCGATTTCGAAGATGCCCGGTCGGCCTATCACAGCATGCAGAGCGACAGTCACTTCGGCAAGATCGTCATCCGGGTCGGCTAGACGATCCGCGGCTCGTCAGCCCAGTACCGTCGGCTGTTTGCCGCCGGTTGCCTCAGTTGACGTGTTCCGCGGGAAGCGGGTCGAGACCGCGGATCATGTCGGATGCCTTTTCGGCCATCATCAGGATCGTTGAATTGATGTGGGCCGACGTAAGGTCGGGCAGGGCGGAGCCGTCGACCACGCGCAGCTTTTCGATTCCACGGACTTTCATGTCCGGGTCGAGCACGCATTCGGGGCCTGTGCCCATCGGGCAGGTACAGGCCGGGTGTTCGATCGTGCCGAGCGTGTTGCGGATATATTCGTCGATCTGGTCGTTGGTTTTGACCTCGGCGCCGGGGGTCAGTTCCACGCCGCGATAGGGTTCCAGCGCTTTTTCGTTCGCGCATTCCCGCGCGAGCTTGAAGCCTTCGCGCAACAGGACAAGATCGTCGTTGTTCGACAGGAAGCGGAAATCCAGAACCAGCGGGTCGCGCGGGTCGGTCGACCGCAGCCGGGCTTCGCCGCGGCTTTTCGGATGGACGATGCCGGCGCGGATGGCGAACCCGTCCAGGTATTTTTTCTTGATACCGGGGAACCACGGGTTGGCGTTTTCCGGCGCGCCCCGGAACAGGAATTCCAGATCGGCGACCTCCTGGTCGGGCGTGCTTTTCAGGAATGCATGCATGCCGCCCGGCACCACGGATGCGGGACCGGTGCCGAACAGGTAGGCGCGTACCATGCTGACGGCGAGACGGTCGAAGCGAAGCTCGTCGCGGAACCGGCTGGGATTGTTCGGCCGTGTCCAGAAATTGGAAGCGACCAGATGATCCTGCAGGTTCTTGCCGACGGGCAGGTCCGACAGGCAGTTGATACCGAATTCTTTCAGGTGCGCCGCCGGGCCGATACCGGACAGCATCAGCAGTTGCGGCGTGTTGAAGACACCGCCTGACAGGATGACTTCCCGGTCGGCCATTGCGGTCACGGTTTTGCCGCGGTGGGAATATTCTATGCCCGTTGCCGTCGTGCCGTTCATCAGGATACGTCCCGCATGGGCGCGGGTATGGACGGTCAGGTTCGGGCGTCCGCGGGCCGGTTTCAGGAACGCGTTGGCCGAGGATGAACGGCGCCCATTGCGGATCGTGTACTGTCCCTTGCTGAAACCTACCGGCTGCGGGCCGTTATAGTCGTCCGTGACGGGCAGCCCCTTTGCATGTGCCGCCTCGATCCAGGCTTCGAAAATCGGGTCCATGGTCTTCGCGTGCTGCGTGCCGACCGGGCCATCGCCGCCGCGATAGGCGCTTTCGCCTTTTTCCCAGGTCTCGCAGCGCTTGAAATAGGGCAGGACCTCGGCAAAGGACCAGCCGGTCGCGCCGTTCCGGGCCCAGCGGTCGTAATCGCCGGGGTGACCGCGGGTATAGGCCATGATGTTGACCGATGACGAGCCGCCCAGAACCTTGCCGCGTTTGATGTGCAGGCGGCGGCCGTTCATCGCTTCGTTCGGCTCGCTCATATAGCCCCAGTCATGAAGCTTGTGTTCGTGCATCTTGCCGACGCCGATCGGGATATGGATCAGCGGATCCCAGTCACGGCCGCCCGCCTCAAGCAGAAGAACCGAAACGGCCGGGTCTTCGGTGAGCCGTCCGGCGAGGGTGCAGCCCGCAGAGCCTGCACCGACGATGATGTAGTCGTAACCTTTCGCTGCGCCATTCGCTGTCATGTAAGTCTCTTGTTTGTCATCGGTTAGGCAGCATCAGGTGCGCTTTTCCGCCCCGACCTGCTTCATCAGTTGTTCAAGTGCTTCATAGGGCTGCGCCCCGACGACGCCGTAGCCACCCGCGACATAGGTGGGCACGCCGGTGACGCCATACTGCTGGGACTTCTGCCAGTCGGCATCGACCTCGGCTTCGAAGGTGCGTTCCTCGATCACCCTGCGGGCATCGTCGACCGATAGTCCGACACTGCCGACAACGTCGAGCAGGACCTCCGCATCGCCAATGTTGCGGGAATCCACGAAATACGCGCGATATAGCGCATCGTGCAGTTTTGCGCCGTCCTCGAGCGTGTCGGCCCATTTGCCGAGCTCCTGGGCAAGCCGGCTGTTATAGGAATGGGTGCGCTTGCCATAGGGCAGGCCCTCGGCATCCATTCGCTCTTTCATGTCGTTATACATCTTGTCCGGGTCCAGCCCGCGCTGCGCATAAAACCCGGCCATCTCGCGGCCTTCGGCCGGCGTGTCGGGATGCAGCGGAAAGTGGATCAGCTTGATGTCGACGTTGTAGTTTTCGCGAAGTTTTTCAATACGCACGGTACTGAGATAACACCACGGTCAAACGTAGTCGCTGAACAGCTCCAGCGTGACGGGCTCGGCCATTTCTTTCTCCTTTGAATAACTTGGCGGCACTTTGCCATGCCGCGCGCGCTCCGGCTAGTCGGTCAGGCGTCTGCGGGGACGCTTTTGGCGGCGCCGACGTCATTGCCCTGCTTGTATTTCAGGTCGCGATACTTGCCGGATTCGACCGGCTCATACTTGGCCGGATTCTCCGGGCTTGTGCAGCTCGGGATACATTCAATCATCGCGTCGTAATTCGGCTGGGAGAAAAAGCCGACCGAAAGCCTGCCGCGGGTCGGTTTCGAATCCGCCGGCGGGTTTACGACCCGATGCATGTTCGAAAGCCAGGTGTCGTTGGTCCAGCGCATCAGCAGGTCGCCGATGTTGATGATGAAAAACTCCGGGCGCGTCTCCACGTCGATCCATTCGCCGCTGCGGGTGCGCACCTGCAATCCGCCTGCTTCGTCTTCTCCCATCAGGATGGTGAAAAATCCGTAATCGTTATGCTCGCCCGCGCGGATCTGGCCGGGCGGCGGGGCATCGGCCAGCAGCGGATAATAGTTCAGGCGGACTGCGGTCACGTGTTTGTCGAACTTGTCCTCGAACCAGTTTTCCGGGAGGTCGAGGGCGAGTGCCGCGATGCGGCCGAGATCGCCGAGCAGGCGTTCCAGCTCTTTGTAATAGGCGAGGCAGGTTTCCCGGAAGGAGGGCGGCGTGTCCGGCCAGATATTCGGAATGAAATACTGGCTGCCCTCGGGGCCGGTGAAGTAGGGATCGTCCGGCCACGCTTGCGGTCCGTAGTGATAGAATTCTTTCAGGTCGGGCAGGGCATCGTCGCGGATCGTTTTCCCGAGGGATTCGCCCTGCATGACCCGATGGCCGCGGGGGGTGTCGGGGACCGGATGGACGTATTGGCGCTTTATCTCTTCCGGCTGTTCGAAAAAGCTGTGGGAGGTTTCCCGCAGATCCTCGATCAGGTTCTGATCGACGCCATGGCCGGTGATGGCGAAGAAACCGATCTCCTCGCAGGCCTTGGCGACGGCTGCGGCGACGGCTTTCTTGCCTTCAGGGTCGCCCGAGAGAAAGGGCGAAATATCGATAATCGGGACGGATTCTAAAGACATTGTAGGTTTCTCCGGGCGTCCGGGTTCGTGCCATCGGAATCAGTTTACCACCCGAACTACGGGGCGACCATACCGACGTGAAGGCGTGATTTTGCAGAGCGATCGCCGGTGACTGCCCCGTACCCTCGCGTCAGCCCTCGATCGATTTCCGGCCCAGCGTTACCCGTACGCCGTCGAGGGGCGGAACTTCCGTTTTCTTTCCGAACAGGCGGACGATTTTTGCAAAAAGGGCTTTGATCGCGCGCCATAATTTCGGCAGCAGCCATATCGCAAGCAGGATAAACGCCACCAGCGCGCCGATGAAGACGGCGGGGTGGGAGAGGGCGAGCCAGAGACCGCCGAACACCGCCACATCTTCCGACACGGATGCCGTCCAGTTCGAGAACGGCTCCGGAGAGGTATTGATAAGCAACCGGGTGCCCGCTTTGACGGTATGCGTCGCGGCCGTCAGTATCCCGCCGCCGGCACCCGCGGCAAGCATCTCCGCGGTGCTTGCATCGGCAAACACCGTTGCTGCCAGAACCGCGCCGGCGGGAACACGTATGAAGGAGTGGATGGTGTCCCAGGCGGAATCGACGCCCGGTATTTTATCTGCAAAGAATTCCACCACGTACATTGCGGCCGCCGCGCCGATCACCCAGGGGTTCTGCAGCGTTTCCATGCCGGGCGGGAGTTCCATAGACCCGGTCGCGCCCATGATGCCGAGCATCGCGCATGTGGCGTATAAATTAAGGCCGCTTGCCCAGGCGGCGCCCATCGACAACGCGATCAATGCGGTGATATCCATCCTACTACTCTCGCTTCTACCTGTTGGACTTCACCCCGATATAGGGGCATTTTGAACCAAATCCCACCAAAGAAGTTGAATCGTTGACAGAACCTGTTGAAAATAAAAGACATTTTACCGTTCTTGGTGCGGGTGTCGTGGGGCTTTGCTGTGCCGTTTCGCTGCAGAAAGACGGCCACAGGGTAACGCTGGTGGACCGGATGGATCCGGGTACGGGCACGTCTTTCGGCAATGCAGGGCTGATCCAGATTGATGCGGTGGTGCCGATCGCGACGCCGGGGATTCTCGGAAAAGTCCCGCGGATGCTGCTCGACCCGAGAGGCCCCCTGGTCGTGCGTTGGCGCTATCTTCACCGCATCGCGCCGTGGCTCGCGAAATTCGTTCTCGCTGCCCGGCCCGACAGCGTGGAACGGATATCGATGGCGCTGGCGTCGCTGCTGGACCGGTCCAACGAGGCATGGCTTGAACTGGTCAGGGCGGCGGGCGCGCAGGATGTCTGGCGCCAATCGGGCGAGCTTCACGTATACCGGAAAAAGGAAGCGTGGGAGGCGGCGCAATCGACGCACGATCTGCGCCGGCGGCGCGGCTCGCTGCTCGAAGACCTCACCGTCGACGAGATGCGCCAGCTAGAGCCCGCGCTTTCGCCCGATCTGCACGCCGGGGTCTTCACACCCAACGCAAATTCGATAACCCATCCGTTGCATCTGTCCGAGAAGCTGTTCGCACTGTTCCGGCGCAATGGCGGCGAGTTCGTCAAAGACAATATTCTTCGTATCGAGAACGGCGCCGATGGGGAGCCCTCGCGGCTGGTCGGGGAAGGGCAGTCTCTCTCGCTCGATGCGCTGGTGATCGCCGCCGGCGCATTCTCGAAACCGTTCGCCAAAGCAGCCGGGTCTTCCGTGCCGCTCGACACCGAGCGCGGCTACCATCTCTGGCTCCCGGACCCGGGTGTCGAGATGCGCCAGCCCATCATCGTCGGCGATCACCGCTTCGGGATCGTGCCGATGACCGGCGGCGTTCGCCTCGTCGGCACAGCGGAATTCGCGGGGCTCGATCTGCCGCCCTACTGGGAACGCGCGGATATCCTGGCCGAGCTTGCAGCGCCTTTTGTCCCGGGTCTCAACCTTGCGGGAGCCGAGCGCTGGATGGGCTACCGCCCGTCCTTGCCGGACAGTCTGCCCGTCATCGGCCGGGCGCCGGGGCGGAAAGACGTTTATCTTGCGTTCGGTCACGGCCATCTCGGACTGACGATGGGCGCTGTTACCGGTCAACTCATCGCCGATCTTGCCGGCGGGCGGATGCCGGCCATCGATCTCGCCCCGTTCCGGGCCGAGAGATTCTGACGGAGAAAGACAATGCGGATTCAGGCTGAAAAACTCACCGATATCGTGGCCGCCATTTTCGAGAACGCCGGCAGCCCGGCGGACGAAGCGAAACTGGTGGCGGGCTCGCTGGTAAAAGCGAACCTTATGGGACATGACAGCCATGGCGTGGGGCTGGTGCCGACCTATGTGCGCCACATCCAGGCGGGCCTGCTCATCCCCGGAACGTCCGCCGAATGCGTCAAGGACGATGGCGCGATCATGATGTTCGACGGCTGCCGCGGCTTCGGGCGGCGCGCAGGCGGCGAGGCGATGGCGGCGGCAGCGGAAAGATGCCGCGATACCGGCGTGGTCCTGATGACGTTGCGCAACGCGCATCATATCGGGCGTATCGGCGCCTATGGCGAGATCGCGATGGAGCACGGGCTGATCTCCCTCCATTTCGTCAATGTGATCGATCATGGGCCGACCGTGGCGCCCTGGGGCGGCGGCGAAGCCCGCTACGTCACCAACCCTGTCTGCATTGCGGTACCGGGCACCGAGAATACCCCGCCGACGCTGCTGGATATGGCGACCAGCCTGATCGCGCTGGGCAAGGCGCGGGTTGCCTTGTCGAAGGGCGAGCAGGTGGAAGAAGGGCTGATGATAGACGCCGACGGCAAGCCGACGACCGATCCGGCCGTGATGTATGGCAATCCGAAGGGGGCGCTGCTGCCCTTCGGCGACCACAAGGGCTCCGGCCTCGCGTTGATGTGCGAATTGCTGGCCGGTGGCCTGTCGGGCGGCGGGACCATTCAGCCGGACAATCCGCAACTGCAGTCGATCATCAACAACATGTTCACGATCGTTATCGACCCTGCGCGGCTGGTCGACATGACCTGGCTGCGGAGCGAGATCGACGCGACCATCGCCTATGTAAAATCTGCCCGACCTGTCGATCCGGACAAGCCCGTTATCGTTGCGGGCGATGCGGAACGTGCACGGACAGCGGAGCGTATGGCAGCGGGTATCGAAATCAACGACGAGGCCTGGGCCGAGATGAGGCTATCCGGCGAAAGTGTCGGGATGGCAGGCGAGGTCTTCGACGTTACCTGACCCGGCGTTTACCTGAACCGGCCTTTGCCTGCCCGGACAGTCCCGTTGGCGGGCGCTAGTTTTTCAGATCGACCGTCACCGACGGCAGTGTATCGGCCTTGTCCGCGAATTCGGGTGCGCAGACAAAAACCCTGCCCGCGGGAATGCTGTGCGCGGATACCAGTTCGTCCCGCACGGCGGTTATCCTCGCGGTTGCCAGATTGATCGCGGTACTGCGGTCGGCTTTCGGCTGCGCTTTCAGGAGCGCCGCAAGGTCGGATGCGGTTGCCGGCCCGCACATCGAGGGGGATTCCTCCGGTTTCTTTTTCAGATAAACGGCAATCTCCGCGATCCGGCTTTTCAGCGCCGGTGTCAGCTCCGACGAGCCGGGCGCGAATTCCAGCGGCTTGACCGATATTTTCGGCGTCCCGACGGAATCGACAATCGCGACGACCGCGCCGAGCGGAAAGGCGATTTTGACGGCGGTAAGCAGGGTCTTCTGCATGGCGCCGCCGATCGCCTGTCCAATCGCATCGCTTAGATCGAACTTTGGGTCATCGAGAGAGCCCGTGATGGGGATCGACAGTTTCACGATGCCTTTGTCGTTCTGTATCAGGCCGAGGGCGGTCGTGATCGGTGGCCCGGACTCAACGACCTTGCCGTCCTTGCGCACCGGCGCGGGTGTCACCTCGAGGCGGCTGACCGTCAGCGTCGTCATGGCGTCGATTTTGCTGTCCGTCAGTTTGAGAGCGATGTCGCCATCGGCCCGGCCCTGGCGAATCGTGTGTTTGATTGCCGGGAGAATATAGGCGTTGAACTTGAACAGCTCGATATTCTTGAAGCCGACGCCAAGGTCCGCATTGACGTTATTGAGAGCGGGCGTCACCGAGCCGTCGACCTGGACACGGCCGAACTGGCCAAGACCCAGCAGCACGCTCACACTCGCCTCGGTCTCCGGCCTGGTCGTGTCGAAATCGCGCAGGGATGCCTGCAGACGGGATGTCTCGATCAGAAACGGCGGGTCTACCGAGTTGTCGACGAATTCCATCTTGCTGTCTGCCAGGACGGCGTTGCCGACACGGACCTTCAATGGTTTCTCTCCGGTCGGATCGGTCGAAGCAGCCGGAGCGGTTGCCCGGGTTTCGGCGGGTTTCGATACCGGCATGCCCGGCAGGCTTATCCTGCCGTCGGCCTCGCGGACGAGCTTGCCGGTGAAGCCGAGTGCCCGGACGGTGTCGACACCGAGCCCGCCGTCCTTGTCGGATGTGAGGCCGGTCGCCCGCAGGCTCTTCAGGGCGAGGCGGGGCAGGTTCGAGGTGTCGGTCGAGCCGGCCGCCGACAGGGCCCCGACGGATACTTCCTTCACGGTGCTGCCGGCGGGAGCGATTGAAATACCCTCCGCCCGGGCCGACTCCAGGATGACCCGGAACGGGTCGTCGGCGGCAAGAGATGCCTCGAAACCGGTCAGATTGACGTCGCCGGAAAGCGATAATCCGTCCGCGGGAGAATTGCCCGCCGTCGGGTCGATGGCGATGGTCCCGGTCCATGCGACTTTCTGCTGGCCGGCCGTCCAGCTTTTGTCGGCGCCCTCGGACGACACGCCCGTGGCAGTCAGGCCGCCCGTCAGCGACAGCTTCATGCCGCCGGCTTCTGTCTGATCGAAGGATATCCGGTTTTCGCTGCTGTCGAGCGATGCGGCCGCGGCGATGATGCCAAGCTCCGGAGCGTCGAGTGCGACCCCGGTGAGCGCAAGACCGCCGGTAACGTCGCCGGAAATCGCGCCCTGCGCCGAGAGATTTATGACCGCATCCTTGTAGGTGACGCGGAAGGTTTCTGCATCCAGCCGGTCGATCCCGGCGGGTTTCAGCGCGCCCGACAGGGCCCTGGCGTCGACTGCGCCGGAGAGCGTCGCGGAGAAGGCGGCGGTTTTCGGCGGAAGAGTGAGTTCGACCTGACCCGTCAGATCGATCTCTTCCGGCGCGACGGTAAGCCCCGTTTCGGGCTGGTCGAACTTCGCGTTGGTCAGTTTTGCAACAACTTCGCTGCGTATTTTCGTGGTGCCGGGATTCTTCGGGTCTTGCTGGATCGTTACCCCGGATTTCGAGAGATCGAAGCCGGCGCCGGCGGCCGACAACGCAATCCTGCTGATGCGATTGACGAACGAGAAATCGGTGGCGGACGCCTTTCCTTTTATGTCCATCGTCGGCAGTGCATCAACCGGGGCGCCTGCGCCCGGCAGGCTCGCACCGGCATTGCCGTCCCAGGTGAGACTTTTCGCATTGGTCTCGAACAGGGTCGTCTGAACGCGCGGCATCGCGAGTGCGGCCTTGCCGTTGAACGAGACCGAGATTCCGCCGCCCTCTGCGAGACCTGCCTTTGCCTTGCCCTGAACGGTTGCGGTGCCGTCGATGTCCTTGATGCGGCCGGTGGCGATCAGGTCCCTGAAGGCCGCCAGCTTCAAAGCTTCCACATTCAGCGACAGCTCCGCGCCGGGTTGATCGGCGAAGGGCAGGGCTGTTCCGTCAAAGACGACCTTTCCGCCGCTGGTCATAACCGAAAGGGAAACGGTCGCCGGTTCGGCCGGCTTGAGCGTCGATAGCCTGTTGATCCGAAGCTTTTCCACAAGGGCCTTCTGAAGGGCAGGGCCCAGATTGAGAGTGATCTGGCTGTTGTCGACGGCGATGTCGTCTGCTTCCAGCTGCCAGGGCGGGCTGGGTTCAGGCGGCTCTTCCTCGGGTGCGAATGCCATCGGAAAACCGCCGACCGACCAGAGCCCCTGGGCGTCGTACCTGATGTCTATATCGGCATCCGCAACCGACAGTTCGCTGATGGTGATCTGACGGCGGGCGAGGTCGGGGAGACTGATCCGCAGCCGGGCCTTGCCGACGAGAATATCCTCGCCGTCAGGCCCCACGGATTTGAAGTTCTCTACCTCTATCTCGCCGGTGGCAGGGTTGATCCTGAGACGGCCGACCTCAACCGATCTCGCGCCGAGTTTCCCGAGCTGAGTCTCGATCTGCCATCGCGCGACAGGGGGCAGCGACAGGTATATCGCACCGCCAAGAATCACAATGAACAGGGCGAAGAAGCCTGACCTTCTGCGCCACTTCGGCCGGCGTGCGGAAGGGCTGGTGTCTGAATTTGCGGTCATACTGACGGTACTAACTTGTTGGCGCCCGGCGTCAGCCACGCTCCGGACGAGCGGTCTGATTGCAGTTTCTGGCGTCGGTGATCCGGAAGTCGGTTATATAGCATTTCGATTGCGACAATTTTAGGGCAGGGCGCCGTCCCATTTGCCCGGCCAGATAAGACCCTTGAGACCGATGGCCCAGGGCCGTAGCGAAGCATCCCGTTTTTATATGGCGGCTACCCTGAACGAGGCTGGCACGGATCGCATCGGGGCTCTAGAATAATTCGATCAGTTAGATGTCTTACGGATTTATTTCCGCTAGGCTTCCGCCTCGGGATGACCGGAAGACCAAACCACTCAGCAGGGACAGAACAATGGCTAAAAATATCCACCTCACGATCGCCGCTGGCGATATGGACCGCGTTGCCGCAATCAAGGACGGTCGCGTTCGGGTCGAAGGCTGCGACGTGACATTCATTCCGATGGAGCCTGAGGAAGTTTTCTTCCGCGCGTTCCGGAATGCGGAGTTCGATTGCTGCGAGCTCTCGTTTTCCAGTCATATGCGCGTCACGTCCCAGAACAAGGCCGACTATGTCGGCATCCCTGCTTTTGTAAGCCGGGTATTCCGCCATTCAGGATTCTATATCCGCACCGATCGGGGCATAACCAAGCCCGAAGACCTGCGTGGCAAACTGGTCGGTCTGCCGGAATACCAGATGACGGCGCCGGTCTGGATGCGCGGTATCCTGGAAGATGAATACGGTGTGAAGCCGGAGGAAATCCGCTGGCGGTCGGGCGGACAGGAAGAGGCGGGGCGCGACGAGCGCACACCGTTCGAGGCGCCTCCCGGACTGGATCTCGAGCCGATCCCGCAGGACCGCACGCTGGTTGAAATGTTCGAAGCGGGAGAACTCGACGCGCTGATGACGGCGCGCGCACCTTCAAGCTTCGATCTGGGCAAACCGAATATCGACCGCCTGTTCCCGAATTTCCGCGAGGTGGAAAAGGAATATTATCGCAAGACGAAGATGTTCCCGATCATGCATCTGATGGGCCTGCGCAAGGACATGCACGAGGAGCATCCCTGGCTTGCCGCCAGCATATACAAGGCGTTGATCGAGTCGCGGGACCTTGCCTATGAAAGTCTGGCGAAGACGGCCGCTCTCGGCATAGCCTTGCCCTGGGTGGACGCGGAGCGGCGCGATACGATCGAACTTATGGGCAAGGATTTCTGGCGTTACGGGCTTGAGGAATGCCGTCATGAGATCGAGGCGCTGGCACGCTATTCGTACAGTCATGGTCTGTCCGAACGTCTGCTGACGCCTGAAGAGTTGTTCGCGCCGTCAACGCACGAAATCTCGAAGATCTGAGCGACGGGACCGGGAAGCGGCAGAACTTGAAAACGGCATACAAGCCGGACGCCTCGGCGGCGTGAGACAATAAAAGGGAAATGCGATGGAACTGCCATCAAGTGACGACATCTATTCGCTCAAAGTCGATGATTTCGATACGGCGAAACTGCTGACCAATGCCGCGCGTCAGCGCGACGAACGCGGTTTGAAGGATGTCTTTATTGTCGACGCCGATTCGCATCATTACGAGACGGAATCGGTCGCAGAACTGCTTGAATACATCGAAGACCCGGTGATGAAGCAGTTGTCGAGGTCGGCGCTCGGCGTCGCGCGCAAATCGCGTGGCTTCCCGTATTCCCGCGTCGGCTATCAGGATGTCGGCGGACGCATCACACGGGAACCGCTGCGCCAGATGGAACAGACCGTTCCGGACGGAAATCACCGGGATGTCCAGCTTGCGCTCAAGCGGATGGATACGATGGGGATCGACGTGTCGGTGTTGCTGCCGACGCCGATGATGCTGATGGGCATGCATCCTCAGGCCGAGTTCGAGGCACAGGTCGCGCTGGCCTATAACAGATGGCTGGTCGAAAAGGTCCTTTCGGGTTCGGACCGACTGAAATCGTTCGCTTACCTTCCGTTCAACGACCCGGAAATGGCCTACCGCATCGTTCAGGAGTTCAAGGACGTACCCGGCATCGTCGGGTTTCTGGTCACGTCGGTGCGCACCAATGCGGTCCACGAAAACGTCTATGCGAAGACCTACGCCGCGATTCAGGAAGCGGGCAAGGTGCTGTCTTTCCACACCGGCTACGACTGGGACGATCCCACATTCGGCAGTCCGAGCCGGTTCGTCGCGGTGCAGGCGATCGGGTATCCGTTCTACAACGTGGTGCACTGCGTGAACTGGCTGTGCAATGCCATGAACGAGCGATTCCCCGATCTGAAAGTCCTATGGATGGAGGGCGGTCTCGCCTGGGTTCTGTGGGTGATCCAGCGGATCGATTCCGAATACCGGATGCGGTCCTCGGAAGTGCCGGGCCTCAGGAAACTGCCCAGCGAGTACATGCGCGATATGTACTATACGTCTCAGCCGCTGGAGGCTGGCGACGGCTATCTGCTGCAAATGACCATGAAGGCCATCGATGCCGGCAACCAGGTGCTGTATGCATCGAACTATCCGCTGCCCGATATGGATGTGCCGTCGGTAATCTGGGATCTGGATTTCCTCGATGAGCAGCAGAAGCGCAATATCCTCGGCGAAAACGCGCGAAAGCTCTTCAAGCTGTAGGAACCGGCCAATACCATAACCTGGGGGGAAAAGATGCTGTCACCGGACCATTACGATTACGTGCCGATGCCCGATCGCGCGCCGCTGAAATGGCCGGGAGGGCACCGCATCGCTGTTATCTTTACGATCAACTGCGAATTCTGGCCGATGACGTGGGACAAGCCGGAGCCGCTTTATCCCGGAGGGCCCGCGTCGATTCCCCATGTGCTGCCCGGCAACGTGCCCGACTACGCCAACTGGACATGGCGTGAATACGGCCACCGCGTCGGCGTCTGGCGCCTGTTCGAGGAATTCGACCGCGCCGGCGTGCCGACGACCTGTACCATCAATGCGCTGACGGCGCTTGAACGCACCCGGATTGTCGAGGCGGCTAACGAGCGCGGCTGGGAAATCCTTGCGCATAACTGGTCCCAGACCGATATCATGTCGTCCTATGCCGGAAAGCCGGATGAGGAGCGCGAGGTCATCCAGCGGATTGTCGATGCCTATGAGAGCGTTCTCGGCCGCAGGCCCCGCGGATGGCTGTCGTCTTCGCTCCGTTCGACCCATGAGACACCGCACCTGCTGAAGGAACTGGGCTTCGATTTCATGGCCTGTTACCTGAACGACGATCAGCCCTACATGATGCGCACCCGTCATGGCCCTCTGGTCCAGATTCCCTATTCCAACGATATCAACGACTTTGCGGTGTTTTCGCGTGGCGCGATGGCGGCGTCTGGCGCATTCGAACGTTTCCGCGACGAATTCGATATCCTGTATGAGGAAAGCGAGACCAGCGGACGGATCATGAATATCGGTCTGCATCCGCACGTGATGGGACGGGGATTCGCGGTAAAGGCGCTGCGCCAGTTCATTGCCTACGTGAAAGATATCGACGGCGTCTGGTTCCCGAAGCGCGAAGAAATTTCAGACTGGTACGCGGAAAACCACGCATCCCACATACCCACCGATTAAGGCATTCTTAAGGTCGTTGGCGAAGAATAGACCGGATTTCACCTGGATACTCACGGTCTCATGGTCCTCGGATTAATCAAATCGGCTCTCGGCGGCGCAAAAGCGGCAGATCAGGATCGGCGCGTGATGCCCCGGTTGCCGGAAAGCCGCGCGACGCTGGTGCTGGACGGGACGAGCTACCCGCTGGTCGATTGGAACCCCATGGGATTCCAGGTCGCGCCCTATACGGGACAAATCCGTCTGAAGACATCCGTCGGCATCCGGCTCATCATTCCTCATGACGGCAAGAGTTACGGGTTCAATCTCAAGGGGCGGGTCATGCGCCTTGATCTCAAAAACAAGGCCATCGGCGGCGTATTCACCGATGTGGATTCGGCGACCGACACAAAGCTCCGGAAACTGTTTGCCGCCCGGATGCGCTGAAGGCACCGCGAAAATGGCGGCCATTCAGGCCGCCACTCCGAGATCGTCGTCAATCCCGGTCAGGCTTACCGGACAGCGTGTTCCACCGGTTTCAGCGACCGCAGATATGCCACGATGGCAGCCATGTCGGCGTCGCTGATGTTCTTGTAGTAATCGTAAGCCATCGGCGGGCGCAGTTTCGTGCCGTCCGGGCGCACCCCCTGCCTGACGGCGGCGACAATCTGCGCGTCGGTCCATTTGCCGAGGCCTGTTTCCGCATGCGGCGTCAGGTTGGCGGCGATGCTCTCGCCCCAGGGGCCTTCGAACTTGAAGCCGCCGGCGCCCAATTTGTTTTCATAGTCCCGGAACGGCGGCTTGGTCATCGGCGTATGGCATTCCATGCAATGGCCGAGCGGTCCGGCAAGATAGGCGCCATAGGCGACCTTGTCGGTGCGCGGCACATCGGCGATCGAGCCGACGGGGGGCCCGTAGGCCGGGGGAAGCGGCATTTTGTATACCGACTTGCGCGTCGCGTTCTTTACCGGCTTCAGGTTTCGGAGATAGGCGATGATGGCCATCGTATCCCGGTCCGACAGACGCCGGTACATGTCATAGGGCATCGGCGGGCCGATCAGCGTACCGTCCGGCCGCTTTCCATCGCGAATGGCGACCATCAGTTCGGCATCCGTCCAGTTGCCGATGCCGGTTTCCTTGTCGGGGGTGAGATTCGGTGTGACCGCATCGATCGGCCCTTCTTTCATTTCGAAGCCGCCGGCGAGCTCGTGCCGGGCCATGGGGCCGCCTTTTGCGGTATGGCAGTTCCCGCAGGCGACAACGCTTTTCATCAGGTAGGTACCGCGTTCCAGCAGTGTTTCTGCCTGTGGCTGCGCCAATGGCATGGCAGACAGCAACGTGACGAGTGCGAATGCTTTCTTCATGGTTTCCCCGCTTCTGTTTATTGTTCGGTACCATGGTACCTGCAATTCACGCGACGATAAATCTGTTAGATTACGCCCGTAACGAATATCGGAGGCAGGCGTGAGCACACTTAAAATCGGCGACGTAACCATCGGCGGCGTGATGGAATGGCAGGGAATTTACCGTGATCCGCTGGAGCTGTATCCCGATGCGACCAGGGACGCGGTGGACAGGCACCGCGGCTGGCTGGAGCCGCACAGCATCGATCCGCAGACAGGAAACGTCATCATGGCCTTCCGGAGCTATGTCGTCAGGACCGAGCGTCTGACCATCCTGATCGATTCCTGCGTCGGCAACGACAAGGACCGTCCTGTCCGTCCGAACTGGCATCGCCAGAAATGGCCGTGGATGGATAATCTGCGCGCTCAGGGCGTCGCCCCGGAAGACATCGATATTGTCATGTGCACCCATTTGCATACAGATCATGTCGGCTGGAACACCCAGCTGATCGACGGGCGCTGGGTGCCGACATTTCCCAATGCGAACTACCTGTTCCACAAGATCGAATACGATTACTGGGAAGAAGAACATCGCAATCAGGACTGGGCGCGCGATGCGTTCATCGACAGCGTATTGCCGGTGGTCGAGGCAGGGCAGGCGACCATGGTCTACGGCGACCATGAGATCGATACCGGCCTGTGGCTGGAGCATACCCCGGGTCATACCCCGGGTGCTGTGTGCCTGCATCTCGAACATGGCGGCGATCACGGCATTTTCTGCGGCGATCTTATGCATCATCCGTTGCAGGTGCCGGAATCCCAGTGGTCCAGCATCTTCTGCGAGGATCCGGTGCTGTCGCGGGAAACCCGCATGGCCTTTGTCGACCGGCATGCCGAGACCGACACCATGATCCTGCCGGCCCACTTCGCCGATGTCGGCGGCGGGCATATCGTCGGCGGCGGTCCGGACGGCAAGCCGATGTTCAAATTCGCCGGCTAAACGGCAAAATACCTAAAATCTGGGGAGAGAAACGTGAGCGATATCGGATTTATCGGCCTTGGGAACATGGGCGCAGCCCTTGCCCGCCGCATCATGGCGGATCACACGCTGCATGTCTGGGATCTGAACCAGGCCGCGGTCGATACGCTGGTCGCCGAGGGGGCGAAGGCGGCGAACGGCCCGGGCGGCGTAGGGGCGTCGGGTGCGGAGCTTGTCCTCACCTGCCTTCCGACATCGGTTCAGGTGGAGGAGGTCATATTCGGACCGGATGGTATCGCTGCGTCCCTGCCGAAGGGGGCGCTGATCGCGGATATGACCACGGGCGATCCGCTTGCCACGAAGGACATGGCGGCCCGCCTGGCGGCCCAGGGGATCGATATGATCGATGCCCCGGTATCGGGGGGCGTGAGCGGCGCCGAACAGGGCACGATCGCGATCATGGTCGGCGGGTCCGGGGCCTTGTTCGAAAAGGTGAAGCCGGCATTCGCCTCGATCAGCCCGAACATCTTCCACGCGGGCGATACCGGGTCCGGCCATGCGATGAAGCTGATCAACAACATGATCTCGTCCTGCATCCGGATCGCCACCTTCGAAGGCCTGGCGCTCGCCACCAAGGCCGGGATCGAACCCATGCGCTTTGCCGAGATCCTGTCCAAAGGCTCGGGCCGCGGCTATGTCGCGGATACGTCCCTGCCGAAATTCGTCATCCCCGGCCGGAAAAACCAGGACTTCGGTCTGGCGCTCATGCACAAGGATCTGACGCTTGCGACCAAGCTCGGACAGGATATGGGGGCGCCGCTGACCACCGGCAATTACGCGCGGGAAGTGTTCAGGTCTGCTCTTAACCAACTTGGGCAGGATGTTGATATAACACAGATTATCAGGATATTCGAGGCGGCGGCGGATGTCGATATCTGTGCCGCCCAGGACGCGTTCGACGTCTGAAATGTCTTAACCCAATATTAACAATCCCGGCGTGAAATGGACTTGTCCAATACAACCCGGTGTGACCTTTGTTCGGTTTGTTTCAGAAGAAACGCGATCCGCGCGAGCGGCGACGCCTTTTCCGGATTCCGGAAAAGAGCGCGATGCTCGTGCTCGACGACGTGAGCTATGCGATCGCCGACTGGAGCATCGACGGGTTCCGCGCGATGGGCTTTCGCGGCGGGTACAATGCCGGCGATTCGGCGCGGGTCCGTCTGATCGTGGTTCATCGCGGGCGCCCGGTCGGGTTCGATGCCAAATCCAGGATTTTGCGGGTCGATCCCCAGAAGCAGGAGATCGCGGGGCAGTTCTCTTCCATGTCGGAGAAGGGGCGAAAGGATCTTGCGCGGGTCTACCGCGAAAAGCTGGCCCTGTACCAGGAATCAGGCAAGACGCTCGAAGAAGTCGACCGGAGAGCGATCAGTCGCGCTCTTCAATCGCGGGGTCTGGAATCACGCTGACGATCACGTTGAGATCGCCGGGCGGGCCGCCGCCAAAGCCCTCGATCCCGAAACCGCGCAGCGTGATGATATCGCCGTCTCCGGTGCCTTCGGGAATATCCACCGCGACGGTAATCCCGGTCATCGTGGTGACCAGCTTGCAGATACCTTCATCGGCTTCGGACTGAACGACCTTCAGGGTTTCGGCGATATCCTCGCCCTTCATCCAGAGCGACGTCGCGGCCGCCCCCTTGACCCTTCCCAGCCGGGTGCCGGCGACATCGCCGAACAGGTCCACCGTCCGTTCGCCGGTGCTTTCGTCGATCTCGAAATCGAACCAGGCGCCGCCTTTCTGCCAGGGTTGCAGGCCGTCCCCGTCGCTGCCATTGGCAGGGCTGTTCCGGTCGAACTCCGCGCGTTTCCGCCGGTCGGCAAGGAGGTTATAGGCCGCCGTGATTTCCTTGAAGCGGTCGGCGGCGCCTTCATCGCCCGCATTCACGTCGGGATGAAGCTGCTTTGCAAGCGCACGATACGCGCGCTTGATGTCTTCAAGGTCCGCGCCGCGATCGACGCCGAGGAGATCGTAAGGTGTCATGGCAGCAGTCTTGCGGGCTTCGCGCGGCCGGTCAACACGCGACTGCCCATCCGCCGGATATCCTTCTTCATGAGCACCGGGGCCGGGCGTTCTGCAGCACGCAGCCTGCGCCCTCAGGCCGCGACGTCGATCCAGGTCATCATCCCGCCCGCCGAATGTTCGAGCATGTGACAGTGCAGCAGCCATTTGCCCGGATTGTCCGCCACGAGCGCGATCTGTGCGGTTTCCCCGCGATCCACAAGCAGCGTATCCCGCAGGGGCCCCGCCTGACCGTTCTTATCGATTTTCCGGAAATGATGTCCGTGAAGATGGATGGCGTGCGGCCAGGCCGTATCGTTGATCATGTCTATTTTGACGGTTTCGCCGCGGGATGCGGCCAGCAATGGCGCATCCGGCATATCGGCGACACCGTTGAACGCCCATACCCGGCCGGCCGCGACCAGATTCCGCATGCCCATCATGCGTCCGCCCATCATCGCGCCCCCCATGCCGCCCATCGCGCCGCCCTCCATGCGCAGCGTGACGGTCCGCGCCTGGCCTGTATCGCCGAGGGGCGGTACCGGGTTCGGGGCCAGCGGCGCGGGAGGCGAGAGGCGTTCAGTCCGCACGCGCCCGTCGATATCGAACCCGACAAGGGGATAGATATCGTTCCCCGACAAGAAGTCGATCGACGCCCGGGCGCCGTCGGCGGCGACCACGTCGACAAGGAGATCGATCCGCTGTGCCGGTGCCAGGACCATTCGGCCAGCCCGCTCCGGCCGGGCCAGGGGCTGGCCGTCGAGCGCGACGATCCAGCCTTCAAGACCATCAAGCCTGAGCGGGAAAATCCGCGCATTCGCGACGTTTACAAGCCGGAGACGCAAGCGCTCCCCGTGACGGGCCGGCTGGCGGTATTCGCCCTTGCCGTTGACGGTGAGCCAGTTGCCCATCCGTCCGCCATGCGACCAGTCCATCATCGCGTCGAACCCGCCGGCGATGCTGGCATCCGGTTGCAGCCGCCAGTCATCGATGAGCAGCACCTCGTCGCGGTCGGCTACGGGCGGCTCGTTTTCCTCGACGACAATCGCCCCGTACAGGCCGCGCGCCATCTGCTCCCAGGTCCGGTTGTGCGGATGATACCAGTAGGTGCCGGCATCCGGCGCATCGAATTCGTAGAGGAATTCTCCCTTGGGCGGTACGAGCGCCTGCGTAAGCCCGGGCACGCCGTCCATCCCGTTCTTCAGGCGGATCCCGTGCCAGTGAACGGTTGACGGCTGGGGCAGTTCGTTGATGAAGCGCCGAACGATCGTTTCGCCCTGCCGCACCCGGATGACCGGACCCGGAGTCGATCCGTCATAGCCCCAGATTTGTGTTTCCGGAAAATCGCCGGGGACCAGCCGCGTCATGCCCGACGTCGCGCGCAACACCTGAGCCGTCGGATCCGCCGCAGCGAGAGCCGTTTTCCACAAGCCCGGCCCCGCAAGCGGGAGCGCCGCGGCGGCACCTAGGAAATCTCTGCGTGTGAATGCCATGTTTGCATGCCTTTCTGGAACGGACGGCGACGACCTGTGATATAATGCCGTCTGTCTCGTTGGACTAGTTGAGCCATATCAATCGCAGTTGTGCCAACCGGCCTTTTTTCCGGCCGGTCCGGTCGGAGTCTGGTTTGCCCATGCGTTTCGTCTTTCGTCTGGTTCTAGTGTTCGCAGCGGCGTACCCGCTCTCGATACCGTCGCTCAGTGCCCATGAGGGGGCGACCGGTATCGTCAAGGAACGCATGGACCTCATGGTCTCCCTCGGCGAGGCCATGAAAGCCCTGAAGGGGGAGATCCAGCGCGAGGCGGCCGTTGACGGCACCGCCCTGATCGACGCCGCCAAGCGGATATCGGAACACAGCAAACGGATGCAGGATCTGTTTCCGGCGGGATCGATGGACCCGCCGAGTGTCGCAAGACCGGAAATCTGGACCAGCCCCGGCAGGTTCAACGCGCTCGCGGACAATCTTGGCAAGGAAGCGCATATCCTGTCCGGAATGGCCGGAAACGGCGAACGTCAGGACCTGATGCCCCAGTTCCGCCGCATCGGCGCCGCATGCTCGGCCTGCCACAAATCGTTCCGGTCCAATAAGAAACATTAGGTCAAAGCTTTGATGGTTCTGCACAAATCGTTTTTGAGAGAGGCTCATGATCCTTAAGATGAAACCGGTTCTGGCCATAGCGACAATTCTGGCCGTCGGCGGGGCGATTGCGCAGCTTTCTTCCGCAAAGGCCGACATGCACCACATCTACGCGAAACCCGTCGAACCCGAACTGTCCCCCGCGTTAAACCTCGGGAAGATGAACTACGAGGCCTATTGCGCGTCGTGTCACGGGAAGACTGCCCGGGGTACCGGCGCCGGCCCGACCTTCATAAGCCGCATCTATCATCCCGGCCATCATGGCGACGGCGCCTTCATGGTCGCCCCCAGAAAAGGCGTGCGCGCCCATCACTGGCAGTTTGGCGACATGAAACCGGTCCCCGGCGTGACGGATCGCCAGCTTATTTCCATTCTCGGCTATGTCCGTGCCGTGCAGAGAGCCAACGGCGTCTTCTGACCGGGCGCGGGTCGCCGCCGCCGTTCGCCGCCCGGTCAGTCGACCGGCCTGAAGAACCCGGCGGCGGTATACTGTTTCGGCCATTTGTAGTCCTCGACACCCAGGGTGCGCGCCGCGTGATGGGCGAAATAGGGATCGAAGAGCTGCCCCTTGGCCATGCAGCACAGATCGGCGCGGCCGTCGGCGATGATCCCGTTGATCTGTTCGGGGCCGCCGACATTGCCCACCGTCATGGTCGGGATGCCGGCCTCGGCGCGGACGCGTTCGCTGAACGGGGTCTGGAACAGGCCTTCGACCCGGGGGCGGGGGTCGTCGGTGACGTTGCCGCTGGAGACGTCGAGGATATCGAGCCCGGCTTCCTTCATCATCCTGCCGATCTCCACCGCATCGTCGACCTCGGTGCCGCCCTCGACCCAGTCATAGGCGGAAATGCGCATGGAGACCGGCTTGTCGTCCGGCCAGTTGGCGCGGATGGCATGGAACACCTCGAGGGGGAACCGCATCCGGTTTTCCAGCGTGCCGCCGTATTCGTCGGTCCGCGTGTTCGACAGGGGCGAGATGAAGCTTGAAATCAGGTAGCCGTGGCCGCCATGGATTTCGATCATGTCGAAGCCCGCGTCCTCGGCCCAGCGGGCGCCCTGGGCGAAGGCCTCGACCAGCCGGTCCATGTCGGCGCGGGTCATTTCGCGCGGGGTCTGGCTGTCCGCCGAGAACGGAATGGCGGAGGGCGCGATGATTTCCCACGCGCGATCCGCCGGCAGCGGCCCGCCGCCTTCCCAGGCAACCGCACAGCTTGCCTTCCGTCCCGCATGGGCGAGCTGGACGGCGATCTTGGCATCCGACTGGCTGTGGACGAAGTCGACGACGCGTTTCCAGGCGGCGACGTGTTCCGGCTTGTACATGCCGACACAGCCCTCCGATATCCGGCCTTCCGGGGAGATATCGGTCATCTCCGTGATGATCAGCCCGGTGCCGCCCATGGCCCGGCTGCCGAGATGGACCAGGTGCCAGTCATTCGCGGTGCCGTCTTCCGCCGAGTACTGGCACATCGGCGACATCACGAGGCGGTTTTTCAGGGTCATGCCCCGCAGGGTGAAGGGGGTGAACATCGGTGCGTCTGTCATGGCGTGATTCCAGTCCGGAAAAAGGGGAAGAGCAGTCGATCGGGCCTTCAGAGCGGTTTGCCGTCCGATGTCGCCCACGCATCCTGCATGAATATATTGGACGGCAGGTGCTCGTCCAGCACCTTGCGGGCGGCTTCCGGCCCGGCGACCGGCAGGTCGCCGGTCTCCAGCACGCCGATCTGCTTCAGCGCCGATCCCTGGTCCCAGTAGATATGTTCGTGGCACACCTTGTCGCCGCGGAACTTCACCACCAGCAGGGTGGCAAGCTCGACCATTTTGCCGGTCGGCGCGATGCCCGGGAAATAGCGGTCCAGCACCGCGTCGTGGCGAAACCGCACGACCAGTTCCAGCACCACGCGGTCCGGCCCGGGCGTCATCGAGACCGTGGTACTAGTGCGCTCGCGCGAGTTCTGGTCGACGAAATGGTACTTGTAGAACCGCTTCAGCATGTCGTGGCCGACGCCGCCGGCCAGCGTCGCCACATGGTTCACGTAAGGGTCGGCGATCATGGTCGCCATGGTGGCATCGACATCGCGGGTTTCGAATTCGTGGCGGATATGTTCCGCGAACAGGGCTTCGTAATCGTAATAGGGCCCGGCGACCCGGCGGATGACCTCCAGCGTGCGCGTATGGGCGAGACTGTCGATGCGCCGGTCGAACGCCGCATGACCGGGCAGGGCGAAACCGGGCGCGGCATCGGGCCAGACATGCAGCCGCGAGCCGTTTCCCGAGTTCAGCCTGCCCGCAAGACGCGCCGCCGCCGCCGCGGCATCGGGGGCGTCGCGCGTGCCGAACTGGAAAACGACCGGGCAGGGCAGGGAGGCAGGGTCGTCAGACCCGTCCGCACTATCCGCTCCGCCGGACCGGCCCGGAATGCCCGGCGCATCGAAGACAACAAGGGCGGCAAAGGCCTCCGCGGCGTCCAGCGCGGCCGCGGCGATGTCGCCATGGGCGACGCAGACCGGTCCACCTGTGACCTCGGCGCGGTCTGTCAGACGGGCGGCAGCGTCCCTGACATCCGCCTCCCTGACCTCCGACGCGCCCGGTGTCCCGCGCAGCGCGGCGACGACATAGCCTTCCTCCGCGAACAGCCGGGCGCGGGCCTGAACGGCCCCGTCCGGCACCGTCCCGTCCGCCAGCAACAGCAGGCCGGGACCGGAACCGCAGTCGGGGACGAGAATATTCGCGCCGGGATGTTCGCCCGCGCCGTTCGGGGCAGGTGATGTGTCGCCCGTATTTCCCGGATTTGATGTCATGTTCTGAACCTCCGCATCCTGTGCAAAGAGTGTGCCCTATCGCGCGCGGCGCCGAAACGGCCATGTCCCCGCGCACAATCCGGGACCCCGGAATACCAAACCTGCAATTCAACCCCATGCACCCGAAGGGGGAGGGCGGAGGGGAGTTCCGGCGGGGACAGTGTAGGCGTTTTCCTGCTCCGTTTTGCTTCTGCGTTTTCCCGCTCCGTTTGCCGGGCGCACCTCACCGGTTCACGCGCGACGGTGCCGCGCGCGTTAAAGCCGGTGGACCCGGGAATTCGATGTCCAATCAGGCTATCACGAGATGGAACAAAATGCGAACATCCAGGTGGTTTTTGTGTTCGAAATTTGCCGGTCGTTCGGGCGCAGGCGGGAATGACGAGAGGGGGCCGCCGCTATTTTGTCGCGTCCTCGAGCGCCTTCTTTGTGTCCCGCGCAGCGTCATCGATGGCCTCGCCGGCTTTTTCGGCAGGCCCCTTCTCGTCGCAGGCAGTAAGGGCAAGCGGCGATACACCGACGAGCCCGACAATCAACGCGGATCGCAAAATCGGGGCGTTAAACTTCATTGGAGCAGTCTTTCTTCAGGGAGAGAATTACCCGGAGTATAGCATATCGGAATAACGTGTGTGCGCGTCGCTGGTCTGCAGCGGGGCCCCTTGCCATCGGACATTGCGGGCGTGACCGATGCAAAGCGCACTCGCACTAGTGTCGAAGACAGATGATTTTCGCGCCGGACTTGATGTCACGTCCTCGAACTTCCGCATCCTTCGCAATGAGTCAGCGCTTTATCGCGCGTTCCAGAACGCCGAAACGCAGGACACTCCTGCGGACGCGCGTATCTCCGGGTCGCTTCACTAGCGGGGTATGGCGACTGCTTTGGTTAAGGGGGCGGGTGGCTAAGTAGTGTGCTCACGTTTAGTGTGAACCTGTGCTTGCCAATTCTATCTCGATAATCAGGCATGGCTGTTCACTGATCTGCTTTTTCGTGAACAAGACCTTTGTGGCGAGATGATGTTAGGGGGACCGCGTTTTGAAGATCACCATTATTCCAGTTTTGGCGGCGGCAGCTACACTGGCCGGTTGCAGTATTGTACAGAAAGTCGATCCGGTTCCTGTTGGTTCTGTTGAGCAGGTCTGCGTTGAGAGAAACACGGCAGTTCACATGGATGGATTTCATCCTGAACTGTCCCGGCTCATTGAGGCGCAGGGGTATAAAGTCTCAACAATCGAGGGCGCCGCGCCGGCAGCGTGTTCGCACATTGTGTCTTATACGGCCAATTGGGGTTGGGATTTGGCCATGTATCTTACCTACGCACGGGTCGAAGTTATGCAGGATGGTCGGAGGGTCGGCCAAATTGAGTATGATGCGAGATCCGGAAGCGGCAATATGGGAAAATTCGGCGCAACGAGCGCAAAACTGCAGCCTCTTGTAGCGCAGTTGTTCCCAAAGCGCTGAAAGTAAGAGCCGCGTCCGCGCTGATCAGCGTAAATAGAGCTTATGCGAAGGCCGGAAATTCTTTTTTGAACGCTGCGGAAAAATGGTGCCGCCAGAGAGAATCGAACTCTCGACCTCACCCTTACCAAGGGTGCGCTCTACCACTGAGCTACGGCGGCCCGTTACGGCGCGGCGCACAATGCCACCGGCGGGAAAAATGTCAACTGCGGCATTCGCGAATTCGCGCTATAAGGTGGGTATGACCGAAACATCTGAAGAAAAGCCTGACAAACCGGCGCGCCGGCCCGCACAGCGCCAGCCTTCCGCGCGCCAGCCCACGGCGAGCGAGGCCGAGCGGCTCGAACGCCAGGCGGAAGCGCTGCGCGCCAATCTCCGCCGCCGCAAGGAGCAGTCCCGCGGGCGGGATTCCGGCCCCGATCGGGCAGACGATACCTAGCTGCGCGTCAGGTCGTCCAGAACAGGACGCCCGCCAGCCAGATCAGAATACCCCACGTTTGAAGCCAGCCGGAGAAAAGGTGATATTTGGGTGCCGGTCGGTTCACGACGAAGTTCACATGCTCTTTGGTATCCGGATCGTTCACGAGGATCAGGAATTCTGACCAGTAGTTTTGCGTATGAACCGAAGATGAAGCGATTATCAAGCTTGCGGAATTCATAAAAAAACCGATCAGGACGAGCAGAAACCTCACCCAATCGGACGTCTGCATGTAAGCGCTACCCTCCAGGATCTGGCGTATCGATAAAAAAACCGGAACGATTGTGACGAGAACGAACAACTGGCCAAATCCCATGATAAACCAGAGGTAGCTCCCCTTATTTCGGCCAAAGTAACGTTCGAAGAAGATACCCTTGTGGGCGGTAAGTTCCGTAATCGTTTCGTTGGCTGTTCGGATAAAATTCCGACGCTCTGTCTCGGGTAAATCGCCGAACCTCAACTCATCGGGGTAGGGCTCGCCGCCATAGGAAAGTCCGTTCCCCAGTTCCACGCGCTTGTCTGCAGAAATCGTCATTGCCGGGGCCGTCGGTCGTCGTTTCGAACGCTGGTCATCACAGTCGTAAGCCATTATACACATTCGACATTTTCTAAGCACGATCCTCTACCAGTGGAAAAATGCTGAATCAGGAACGCCGGCGATGAATGCCGGGCAAATGCGGGTATCATGGACCAGATAGTCATACAGGGCGGAAACAGGCTTTCCGGCGAAATCCGCATCAGCGGCGCAAAGAACGCGGCGCTGCCGCTGATGGCGGCGAGCCTGCTGAGCGCCGAGCCGCTGACGCTGACCAACCTGCCGCGCCTCGCGGATATCTCCACCATGTCGAAACTGCTGGAACAGCACGGCGTCGCGATTTCCGAAGGCGCGGCCGAAAGCGGCATGACCATGACGTTCGATGCCGGCGGGGTGGACAACACGGTCGCGCCCTACGATCTGGTGCGCCGGATGCGGGCGTCGGTGCTGGTGCTCGGCCCGCTGGTCGCCCGGTTCGGCGAGGCGAAGGTCTCCCTGCCGGGGGGCTGCGCAATCGGCACGCGCCCGGTCGACCTGCATATCCGCGGGCTGGAACAGCTCGGCGCGGAGATAGAGCTGGACGGCGGCTACATGACCGCCCGCGCGCCGAACGGCCTGACCGGAGCCAAGTTCGTCTTTCCCTTCGTGTCCGTCGGGGCGACCGAAAACCTGATGATGGCCGCGTGCCTGGCAAAGGGCGAAACGGTGCTGACCAACGCGGCGCGGGAACCGGAAGTGACCGACCTCGCCCATTGTCTCGTCGCGATGGGGGCGAAGATCGACGGCATCGGATCGGACACGCTCACCATCCAGGGGGTCGACCGCCTGCATGCCGCCGAACACCCGGTCGTCTGCGACCGGATCGAGGCGGGGACCTACGCGATGGCCGCGGCCATCACCGGCGGCGAACTGGAGCTGAAGGGCGTGCGTCCGGGGCTGCTCGAAGCCGCGTTCAAGATGCTGGGCGAGGCGGGGCTCGAGATCGAGGATACGGCGGACGGCACGAAGGTCCGTCTCGGCAACGGCGGGCTGAAGGGCATCGACGTGATGACCGAGCCTTTCCCCGGTTTTCCGACCGACCTGCAGGCGCAGGTGATGGCGCTGATGTCGGTGGCCGACGGGGCGGCGATGATCACCGAGACGATTTTCGAGAACCGGTTCATGCATGTGCCCGAACTGACCCGCATGGGGGCGAACGTGAATGTTCACGGAGCGTCCGCCATGGTGCGCGGTGTCGATCATCTGACCGGCGCGGAGGTCATGGCGACCGACCTGCGGGCGTCGTCGTCGCTGATCCTCGCGGCCCTTGCGGCCCGGGGAGAAACCGTCATACGCCGCGTTTATCATCTGGACCGCGGCTACGAGCGGATCGAGGAAAAGCTCGGCGCCTGCGGGGCGGTGATCGAACGCGTGAAGGAAACCTGAGATTGACGATGCGCACACGATACACAGAGAGGCTTGTATGATGTCCGACGCAGGTTTTGACAGCGTTTCAGGCGGTACTTCAGGCGGGGTTTCAGGCGGCGCGCTGAAGCTTGCGGCCACCGACCCGGAGGATATCGCCGTTCTGTCCGCGTTGTTGCAGGACGCGGTGATCCCGATCAGCGAGATGATCTACCTCGCGGCGGAGAGCCGTTTCGCCCTGGTGGCCAACCGGTTCCGCTGGGAAGACGCGCCGGCCGAGAAGGTCAGCGGCCGGATCTACGAACGCGTCCGCTGCGGCGTGACCTTCGATCGCGTGACCGCCGTGCGCCGCCGGAACTTCGACCAGGCGCAGCGCGGCCAGATGTTCGATTTGCTGGCCCTCGAGGCGACGAACGCGTATGTAGACCTCGTTTTTGCCGGTGGCGCGGCGATCCGTCTCGAGGTCGAGCGGATTCTGTGCCACGCGGAGGATTTTGGCGATCCGTGGCCGACCCAGTGGCGGCCGGAGCACGATCTGGCCGAAAACGATCCGAAAGAAGGATCGGCGTCCTGAGCGTTTAAGCGTCAGGATCAGGCAGCCGAACAGGAGACGACGATGACGACCGCGAACGATACCCTGCGCCTTGCGGTGCCCAAGGGACGCATTCTGGAAGAGCTTCTGCCCGTCCTCGCCCGTGCCGGAATCGAGCCCGAGCCGGCGTTCTCGGACAAGAACGAACGCAAGCTGGAATTCGCGACGAACGTCCCGAACCTGTCCATCCTGCGCGTGCGGTCCTTCGATATTGCGACCTTCGTCGCCTTCGGCGCGGCCCAGATGGGCGTTGCCGGGCGCGACGTGCTGATGGAATTCGACTATCCGGAAGTCTATGCGCCGCTCGACCTCGGCATCGGTTATTGCCGGATGGTCGTGGCCGAGAAGGAAGACGAGCTCAAGCGGGAGAACCCGAAGCGGTGGAGCCACGTGCGCGTCGCGACAAAGTATCCCGAGATCACGCGGCGCCATTTCGCCCAGCGCGGCGTGCAGGCCGAATGCGTCAAGCTGAACGGCGCGATGGAAATCGCCCCCGCGCTCGGGCTGTGCCGGCGTATCGTCGATCTTGTCTCCACCGGCTCGACGCTGAAGGCCAATGGCCTGGTCGAGATCGAGGAGATCGCCACGGTGACGTCGCAACTCGTCGTGAACCGGGCTGCGCTGAAAACGCGGTCTGCCGAAATCCACGGCTGGATCGACCGGTTCCGGGAGACGCTCGATGCCGCTTAGACTGTCAGCGGCGGATTCCGGATTCGGGAAAGCGTTCGCGGACTATGCCGCACAGGGGCGCGAAACCGCGGCCGATGTCCGGGGCGTGGTGGCGGACATCATCGCCGATGTGCGCGCGCGCGGCGACGCGGCCGTGGTCGAATACACGGAAAAGTTCGACCGGCTGGACGTGTCGGGCGGCCTGCGGATCGACGCCGACCTGATTGCCGCTTCCCGCGAGGCATGCGATCCGGCGCAGATCGAGGCGCTTGAATTCGCCGCGGCGCGCATCCGCGCCTTTCACGAGCGCCAGTTGCCGGAAGGCTTTTCCTTCACCGACGCGGAAGGGGTGCGCCTCGGCGCGCGCTGGACGTCGGTTTCGGCGGCGGGCATCTACGTGCCGGGCGGCACGGCGGCCTATCCGAGCTCCGTGCTGATGAACGCGGTGCCGGCCAATGTCGCGGGCGTCTCGCGGATCGTGATGGTTGTCCCGACCCCGGACGGGAAGGTGAACCCGCTGGTGCTCGCCGCGGCCGAGCTGTCCGGCGTCACGGAAATCTACCGGATCGGCGGCGCGCAGGCCGTCGCGGCGCTGGCCTATGGCACGGAGACGATCGCTCCGGTGGACAAGATCACCGGCCCCGGCAACGCCTATGTCGCGGAAGCCAAGCGCCAGGTCTTCGGCGCCGTCGGCATCGACATGATCGCCGGGCCGTCCGAAATACTCGTCGTCGCCGATGCGGAGAACGATCCCGACTGGATCGCCGCCGACCTGCTGTCCCAGGCCGAGCACGATGCATCCTCGCAATCGGTTCTGATCACCGACAGTGCGGCCCTGGCCGATGCCGTCGCCGACGCCGCCGAACGGATACTGGGCCGCTTGCAGCGGTCGGATATTGCGCGGCGCAGCTGGGATACCCACGGGGCGATCATCCTCGTCCCCGGCCTTGAAGACGCCGTGCCCCTGGTCGACCGGATCGCGCCGGAACATCTGGAACTCGCCGTTGCGGCGCCGGACGCCCTGGCGGAGAAGATCACCCATGCGGGGGCGATTTTCCTCGGCCGTCACACGCCGGAGGCCATCGGCGATTATGTCGCCGGGCCGAACCACGTCCTGCCGACGGCGCGGAGCGCGCGGTTTTCATCGGGCCTCGGCGTGACCGACTTCATGAAGCGCACCACGCTGGTCTCCTGCGATGCGGCGTCGCTTGCCCGCATCGGTCCCGCCGCGGTGACGCTGGCAGGCGCCGAAGGGCTCGATGCGCATGCCCTGTCGCTCTCGGTCCGCCTGGACGACGGCTGACGGGGAGGGCGGCATGTCGGATGAAAGCAATCGCCTGTTCGACGTCCGGCTGGATGACCGCAATTTCATTGCGCGCAATCCCGAAGTGGAGCACGAGCGCCGGGTCGCGATCTACGACCTGCTGGAAGAGAACTACTTCCGGATGGCCGACCGCGAAAACGGTCCCTACGCCCTGCGGCTGTTGCGGCAGGAATCCCGGCTGATCTTCGAGATCACGGATAATGACGGGTATCATTTCGCGGACATCCCGCTGGCGCTGTCCCACTTCCGCAAGATTATCCGGGACTATTTCACCGTCTGCGAGAGCTATTACGACGCGATCAAGACGGCGAGCCCGTCGAAGATCGAGGCGATCGATATGGGGCGGCGCGGCCTGCATGACGAGGGCGCGGAGCTTCTGAAAGACAAGCTCGCGGAATATGTTGAGATCGACGAAAGCACGGCGCGGCGGCTGTTTACCCTGATCTGCGTCCTGCACGTGCGAAGCTGAGGGGGGCCGATGGCCGACCTTCCGTCCAGCATCCTGTTCGTGTGCAGCGAGAACGCCTTGCGCTCGCCCATGGCCGAAGCGCTGACCAAGGACCGATTCGGGACGACGGTTTTTGTCGATTCTGTCGGCGTTCGCGATGGCGATCTCGATTCGATGGCGATCGCGGTGATGGATGAGATCGGCGTCGACATGTCGCGTCACAAATCGAAGCGGCTGGACGACCTGATGGATACCTCGTTCGAGGTCATCGTGACTTTGTCGCCCGAGGCCCAGCACAAGGCGATCGAACTGACGCGGACCACGGCGTCCGAAGTCGAATACTGGCCGACGCCGGATCCGTCCGTCGCCGAAGGCCACCGCGACGTGCGTCTAGCGGCGTATCGCGAGCTGCGGGACTACCTGATAAAGCGGATCGAGGCCCGGTTTGGCGAGGCGGATCTACACCCTGACGCGTGCTAGGCCGATTTCACCTGTTGGAGGAAGTCGTCCACCGCCTGGTTGAGTTGCGCCGTTTGCGCGTTAAGGCGGGCACACGCGGATTGCACCTGTCCGGCGGCTGAGCCGGTGGCGCTCGCGGCCTGACTGACGAGCGAGATGCTTGAATCCACCTCGTTGGTGCCGGTCGCGGCCTGTTGGACGTTGGTCGCGATTTCCTGTGTCGCCGCTCCCTGTTCCTCGACCGCCGCGGCGATGGAGGAAGCGATATCGTCGACGGTACGGATCGTACCGCCGATCGCCTCAATTGCGGCGACCGCGCTGTTCGTCGCGCCCTGGATTTCGGTAACCTGCTCCCCGATTTCTTCGGTCGCCCTGGAAGTCTGGTCCGCGAGCGACTTTACTTCGGTTGCGACGACGGCAAAGCCCTTGCCGGCTTCGCCCGCACGCGCGGCTTCGATTGTCGCATTGAGTGCGAGAAGGTTCGTCTGATTGGCGATGTCGGTGATCAATCCAACGACTTCGCCGATCCTTGCCGCAGCCTCGGCGAGGCCGGCTATTTCAGCATTCGCCTTGTCGGTCTCCTCGACGGCCGCGCGGGCGCTTGTGGCGCTTTGCGACACCTGGCGGCTGATTTCCTGGATCGATGCGGAGAGTTCCTCCGTCGCCGTTGCGACCGTCTGGACGTTCGAACTGGCCTGCTGCGAGGCAGACGCGACCGCCGCTGATTGATTGGATGTTTCCTCGGCGGTGCGCGACATGGACGCGGCAGCGGTATCTATTTCATTCGTTGCTTCGGACACGCTCTTGATGACCTGTCCGACACCGGCTTCGAAATCCGTTGCGAGCTTCATCAGCATTTCACGGCGTTCTGTGGCGGCTTTTTCGTCCATCGCCCGGCGCTCGGCCTCAAGACGTTCGTCCTGGGCGCGTTTTTCCTCGGCCTTTCGCAGTTCTTCCTGCGATGCACGAAGTTCGGCTTCGCGCTGGGCTTCCTGAAGCCGTTCGGTCTCCGTCAGCTTCTCCTGGAAAATAATGACAGAGCCGACGAGCTGGCCGATCTCGTCCCCGGTTTTCGAAAGATCGATTTCGACGTCTTTCTCGCCATCGGCCATGCGGCCGGTGATTTCGGTCAGGCGTTTGATCCGGTTTACGATAGAGCCGACGATCGTCCAGGTGGCGAGGAGGGTGGCGATCAGGATCGCCGCCGTCAGGCCTGCTAGCAGGATCAGCGCATTTTTCGCATCTGCATACATCTGCACCGTCAATCCCTTGAGGGAGGCGGCAACAGTATCTTCGACCGACTTGAGAACATTGATTTTCTGCGTGATGGTGCCGAACCACTGCTTCGCCGTGACGCCCGCCGTTCCATCGGTCGGGCTGAGCAGGGCGATTTTCCGCAATTTCTCGACCTCTGCGAATTCGGGCGATGCCAGTGCCGCGGCGAACGCTTCGCGCTCTGCCACACCGGTGTTCAGGACGAACCGCGAAAAGTAGGTTTCCTGCATCGCCATCATTTTCAGAAAATTCTGGTAGACGCCCGGGGGGAATTTACCGGCGCCGAATCCGGCGGCGCCCATGGCGCGCTCGATTCCCGCCCGTTCCTTGCCCTGCAGAAACGCCGTATACGCGGCGATCCTGGAGAGAACCGCGGCATCCTTCGTGAGGTTATGCATTTCTTCGGTGATGGATATCAGGCTGGCGATCGTGCCGGTATAATATTTTGCCATCTGCGGCACGGTGGAACTGAGTGCGCTTACACGCTCACGTGCCTCCTGCAGGCCCTTGATGGCAGTTTGAGCCGCGCTGATACGCTTCGTCAGGTTTTCGCCGGGGTTGTCATTGGCGAAACCGGCCAAGGTTTTCGACAGATTGCTGACCCGCTGGTCGGTATTGCCGCGCTGGCCGGGAAGCTCGGCGGCGAAATTGACGCCCTTACTGCCGATGAATCCCGCGGACATCCCGCGTTCCTTTTGCAGTTCATGGACCAGCAGGCTGCCGGTTTCGGCCAGCTCGACCAGACTTTCGAGTTTTGTCGTTCGATCAAAAACCGCCTTTCTCTCAAGGATTGCCTGTCCAGCCAACACTGCTGCGACGATCAGTGGAATTGCCACCAGACTCTGGATTTTGGTCCGAATTCTGATGTTATGGAACATATTTACGGCTTGGGACATGAACGGATCCTGAGAGAAATCGACAGGGAAGAGGAAATAGCTCCACAGGTTTATGCCCCAGACGATAAGGGATAATTAAAATCCAGCGCCGGCACGGGAAAAATTATTTTTTCGAGGCGAAAACGAGCATTTGGAAATTCGATTTATCTCGCTTTCGGTTTTGTTCCTGTATTTGCCGGCGGGGACGGTTTCATCGGTCCGGTATTGTCGGTTCATGTAAAAACCGGCCAATTGCCGTCTGCCGCGCTAAATCTCTTGACCTGAGAGCCGCAAAACCGCACTTTCCCGCCAAATGTGAAACGCGCCAGGAGATATAATGGCAAAAGAAGAACTCATGGAATTTTCGGGCACCGTTCTCGAACTTCTGCCGAACGCGATGTTCCGGGTAAAGCTCGATAACGACCACGAAGTCCTCGCCCATACATCGGGCAAGATGCGGAAAAACCGCATCCGCGTGCTCGCAGGCGACCGCGTCAACGTTGAGATGACGCCGTACGACCTGACCAAGGGCCGCATCACCTTCCGCTTCAAATAAGCGCCATGGTCCGGTCGTCCGGGCCGCACAGGCTTGTTCTCGCCTCTGCATCGCCGCGCCGGGTCGAATTGCTGGCCCAGGTCGGCATCGTCCCGGACGGGATTGTCCCCGCTGATATCGACGAGACGCCCCAGCGCCGCGAGGAACCGGGGCCGCTGGCGAAGCGTCTGGCGCTCGGCAAGGCGGAGGCTGTCGCGGCCGCCCATAAGGACGCGTGGGTGCTGGCCGCCGATACGGTTGTCGGGCTCGGCCGGCGCATACTCGGCAAGCCCGAAAATGCAGACGACGCCCGCCGCTTCCTGTCCCTGCTGTCTGGCAGGCGGCACCGGGTGTTCGGGGGGGTGACGGTCATCCCGCCCGGCGGCACCCCGTCGCGCCGGCTGGTTGTCACCACCGTCACCTTCAAGCGGCTGGAGACCACCGAGATCGAGTCCTACCTCGCCAGCGGCGAATGGGAAGGCAAGGCCGGCGCCTACGCGATCCAGGGGCGAGCGGGCGGATTCGTGCGCCGCATAAACGGATCCTATTCCAACGTTGTCGGATTGCCGCTTTACGAGACACTGTCCCTTTTGCGAGGATCGGGTTTCGTCGCGCCTGTCATATCACCCGCCGGATGAGCCATTCATGAGCCAGGAACTTTTTATAAACGTGATGGCGGCGGAAGTGCGCGCCGCATTGATGGACGAGTCCGTCCTGATCGACCTGATCGTCGAGCGCACCGAGCGGGCGAGCGTCGTCGGCAATATCTATCTCGGCCGCGTCGAGCGGGTGATGAAGGGGATGGAGGCGGCGTTCGTCGATATCGGGCTCGGCAAGTCCGGCTTTCTTGGCCTGGACGACAACCGCCGCGGCAACGGGGAAACATCCGCGCCGGTGCACGAGGGCGAGGCGATCCTCGTGCAGGTCACCAAGGACGCCATCGGCACCAAGGGCGTGCAGCTTTCGCGCCGGCTGACCCTGCCGGGACGCTCGCTTGTCTATGCGCCGGGCCAGGACCGGGTGATGATTTCCCGCCAGATCGAGGACGAGGCCGAGCGCGAGCGCCTGACCGCCCTGATGGCCGGTATCGCAATGCCGGGCGAGGGCTTCATTCTGCGCACCGCGTCCGTCGGCGCCACCGCAGAGGAACTCGCCGCCGACCGCGAGGAACTTATGGACACCTGGCAATCCATCGAGGATGCCCGCACCACGATCAGGGCGCCGTCCTGTGTCCATGCGGATATCGATCCGGTCCTGCGGGTCCTGCGCGACCACGCGCTGGACGGCATCGACCGGATTCACGTCGATGACGGCACGGCGGCCGCCTCGGCGCGCCGGTTCTGCGAACGCGTGATGCCGGGCATGGCCGAGCGCGTCACCCTGCATACCGGCCCGCAGCAGATGTTCGAACAATACGGCATCGAGGAGGAAATCGAACGCGCCTGCCGGCGCCGCATCGACCTGCCGTCAGGCGGCGGCCTGGTGATCGAGACGACCGAGGCGCTGACGTCGATCGACGTGAATTCGGGGCGCTTCGATGCGGCGTCCGATCTGGAACAGATGGCGCTGCGCACGAATTCGGAAGCGGCGAGGGAAGCGGCCCGCCAGATCCGCCTGCGGAACCTGTCCGGGCTGATCGTGATCGACCTGATCCATATGGAAAGCGACGACCACTGGAATACCGTCATCGATATTCTCGACGACGTCACCGGCCGGGACCGCAATCCGACCCGCGTGCTGGGCGTGACCGAGGCGGGGCTGGTCGAGATTACCCGCCGCCGGCGGCGGGAGCCGCTGCTCCATACCATGACGGAAATCTGCAAGGCCTGCGGCGGGGCAGGGCGGGTGAAGTCTCTCGACGCGGCGTCCATCGATATCCTGCGGGCGCTGAAGCGGGAGGCGGGCGTCGTGCCGCCGGGCGAGATCGTGGTCTATGCCGCGCCCGATGTGATCGACTCGCTGGAAACCGATTACGGCGAGATGGTCGACGGGGTGGAGGACGAAACGGGCCGCTCCATAGACCTGCGCGCCGATAATGAATACGGTCGGGACAATTACGACATCGTTGTGGAGTAATTGGATACGTGAGTACCGACCCCAAATGCCCTGTCTGCGGCAATGCGCGGACGAAGAAACACCGGCCGTTCTGTTCGAAGCGCTGCGCCGATGTCGATCTCGGCCGCTGGTTCACCGGCGCCTATGCGGTGCCTTCCGAAGAACTGCCCGATGAATTCGATATCGGGATGGAAGACCGGATCCCCGACGACGACATCTACCGCAACTGAGGCGCGCCGCTGCCGGGGATACCGGGCAGTGGATCAGCCGATAACCGCCTGACACATGATCTCGACGAGCGTGTCGGGGGTCAGCTCGACACCGACGCAGGCGCGGGCAGGTGGGTTGGCATCGCCCATCCATTCGATCCAGGCTTCGTTCATCCCGTCCTTGTCGGACATTTTCGCGATATAGATGACCGCGCTGACGATCTTCGTCTTGTCCGATCCCGCCTGGGCGAGAAAGCCGTCGATCTGCGACAGCACGTCCGCCGTCTGTTCCCGGATGCCCGCTTTCTTGTCGCCGGCGACGATTCCGGACAGCCAGACATAGCCGCCATGGATGACCGCGCGGCTGTTCCATTCGCCCGGTCCGATGTGTTGGATGGTCATTGGTATCTCCCTAAAATCCTGAAACAAATTATAGATTAACCCACGCCGCGGCGGCTGGACAGGCGCGGCGATATTGCCTATAAGCTGCGTTCGCTGAAAAGCGACGTGCCCAGGTAGCTCAGTTGGTAGAGCATCGCACTGAAAATGCGGGTGTCGGTGGTTCGAGTCCGCCCCTGGGCACCATTTTTCCGTTTATTCCCATTCATTTGTCATCCGCAGTGGAACGGCCTGCCATTCCGTGCAGGTGTCAATGTGCCGGGATTTGCGCCGCGTCGTGCGGATCGGCGATGTTCGGGAATCTATCGAGGTTCTGCATATCGCCGGTATCCGGGCGCCACTCTCCGGTGGCTTTCCCCAGGCGAAATAGAGTTTTGCGATCATACGGCTTTTCATCGGGGTCTGTTCGACAGTGACGGATGACCTACCGCGATGCCTGGCCTTTTCGCTTTTGGCCGGAAGCGGACATTGTACGACGCTCGTTGCAGCTATCCTTTTAGCGCTTTGGCGGTAAGCTCCTCAGACAGGATATCGAAGATAGCGCGTATCCTGGCATTCGTTTTGAGTTCAGCATGGGTGACAAGCCAGACGGGAACTTCGGCAGAGATTTCATTCTGCAGAACGGCCTCGACCTCCGGTGTGACTTCCGCGAGATCTTCGAACATGACGGCGAGACCCAGCCCTCGCTTGACCATTTCCCATAATGCCACCCCACTGTTGCCAATGATGCTGAATTGCTCTGCCGTGATGGCTCCGTTTATCGTACTCAACATCTGCAAAACGCGCCCGTTGGAATCCCCAATGAAGGTGGTTCGCACACTAATGTCTTTGAGTGTTGCCGGGCGGCCTATAACGTCGAGATACGAGCTTGCTCCGTAGAGATAAGCTTTTGTGGTCCGTAAGCGCTTCGCATAGAGGTCAGGGTGTTTGGGCTGAACGTGGCGGATTGCAATATCGGCCTCACGCCGCCGCAAATCCTGCACGTCGTTGGATGAAAATATCTCCACCTGAATCTCGGGATAGGCGATCCGTATGCGCTCCAAGATTGGTGGAAACAGGTAGGCGCAAAAAACATCACTTGCGGTGATGCTGATAGGACCTGCGATCATCTGATCCTGCCCCAATGCCGAAAGACTGACCAGGTCCGCCGCTTCCTGCATCGCTTTCACATGCGCGACCAGGCCAAGACCCTTATCCGTTATCGTCAAAGACTTTCCGACCCGATCGAATAGCAACAGACCGAGATCACTCTCAAGAGCCGCGACATGGCGCCCCACGGTCGGTTGAGACATTCCCAGCCGTTCGGCGGCTCCGGAAAATGAGCCCGTTTCAGCGGTAGCGAGAAACGCTTGTGCTTGCGACCAATCGAATGCGGAGTTTCGGTTTCTCATTCAAAAATGAATATCATAACTACCATTTTAGGCAATTCCAGATTTGATTCTGAATATGTAGAACCCCCCTCGTCTCCACGGCGAATGCAATCGGATACGCGGTAACAGATTGGTATTGGGAACCGAACGGATACCAATCGAACAGGCCAAGCCAAGGATGACATGCCGCGACCAACGACAGTTAATCTCGACCTGGGGTCAAGTTAGAGGGCGGAAGATGAACGTTTTGACCGGACGTGAATGGGCAACACTTGTGTTGGTTGTCGTTTTCTCATCAGTCCCTGCATTCGGTGGATTGGTTCGGCTTGTTGAACTTGTCGGTGGCCCTTCGGTGCTTCCCGGAAATCCACGCGCCATAGCCGATCCCTGGCCGATCATTCTCCACGTCCTGAGTAGCTTCGTGTTCTGCATCGCAGGCGCGTTACAGTTTCTGCCAAGTTTGAGACGTCACCGTCCGATATTACATCGCGTGACCGGTCGCATCACGGTAGTTGCCGGGGTGTTATCGGCGGCCAGCGGATTGTGGATGACAATCGTTTTTGCCTTCCCCGAGGCCCTTCAAGGCAGCCTCCTGTTCTCTATGCGGATTATTCTTGGTCTCGCGATGATGGGACTGCTCGGATGGGCGGTCGTTGCTGTCAAGGCGGGTTCTTTCAGAAAGCACGCAGCTTCAATGCTAAGGGCCTATGCCATTGGCCAGGGCGCCTCAACACAAGCGTTCCTTGGAATAGCGTGGATCGTCGTATTTGGCATCGAGCCCACAGGCTTCTTAAGAGATTGCTTTATGGTGTTTTGTTGGGTTCTGAACCTGTTAGCCGCGGAAGCGTTGATCCATCTTTATACCGCGAAACCGCGCCCCTCAAACCAAACCCTTGTCGAAACCGGATCGAACATATCGATGACCCGGCATCGGGTAGAACCCCGGACGAGAGAGATGGACGTCGACGAATATCTTGAAAAGGTCGACCCGGATGGTGCCGGTCTCCGCGCCGAAGCATGTCCACTCTTCGATGCCCAATCTTTCAATCCCCATACGCCCGTCAGGGCTCTCTTCCGCAGAAAAGGAAGCAATTCATGATATGGAAAATTGTAACGGTTCTGCCTCTGCTTCTTGTGACTGGGTGCGGCCTGGGACCAGCGCTCACCATGGCTGGGGCTGTAAATGAAGAATACAAAGCCTGTGTTCTCAATCAGGTAAAAAACCTATCAGCGAATGGCGGTGGCGATGAAATTGCTTTCGAGAAAGTGACAAGACTCGTCGTTACAGCCTGTAAGCTACAGGAGGACGTTTACGTCAATGCGATGACTGACTTGGCGATGATTATGACAGGTAGCATGGTCCCGAAAGAAAAGTTCTTGGAAGACGAGGAAGCTGATCTTCGTCGTGACCTCCATGATCTGGCGGCAAAATTAGTTGCACAAAATCTCTAGCGAGCTGTCCGTCGTCAAAATTTTTG
>Ga0255773_10000039_pt1 | contig 136667 bp, 177 predicted proteins | sample 011ome_17_FD_179971 | JGI IMG/M metagenome (GOLD analysis project Ga0255773, IMG submission 179971) | Coastal salt marsh microbial communities from the Groves Creek Marsh, Skidaway Island, Georgia - 011502XT metaG (version 2) | ecosystem: Environmental > Aquatic > Marine > Intertidal zone >... | reverse complement strand
TTGTGATCGCGGTCGCACTAGTTCCGACTGATTGAACATCTGTCTTACCAGTAATTGATGTTACATTTACTATGTTTGGCGCTGCCATTTAAATTTCTCCTATTAACCGAATACGATTGCCATTGCATAGGCTTTGCCTGTTATCTCACCACCTGTTGCCGCCGATCCAGTGTATCCTAACGGGCGGCTGTACGCTTTCCATTTTTCACCGTCCCATTGCCATTGGTTCCCTGAGTCCGAATCTAAATAGATATCTTGTAAAGTTGGCGAGTTTGGAAAGTTAATCGCTGCCATTTAATTATCCCGTTTATCCTTATACCTATTTATTAATTTCCAGCAGCGTTCTTGCCGGTCAATCCAAGTGAAGCGTCAAAGAAAGAATATACCCCATGATGCTCAAACTCCCAAGTCGCTTCGCTGAAACCAACGATCGATAATAAACTGCCGGAAGAAGTAACTGCTGATGAAAAATCAGGTGCCTCGGTGGAAAGAGTATACTTGCTTAAATTGCCGTTTGCTGGATCAAGTAATGCCAATCCTATATCTAAACCGCCTGTCGAAGTACCGTCGTCAGCAAAGATTCCGGCAGTGTGAAGAACAACAGCAATTCTACCATCAGCAAGTTTTGCTGCCGGATGACTATTTTGATCTATAAGTTCTTGCGTGGTACTGCCAAACTGGTATGCCGAATCCCAAGTATCGTTGACGTAGTTGAACTTCAAGGCAACTACATCTTCCGAACCGATATTTGTTGTTCCTGGAAAGGCACCGTATGTCGTGCCTATTATCATTAACGTATCAGAATCTTTATCGTCAATATCGATTACTGCAAGTCCCCGATCATTCAATCCTGACCCAGTTTGATAATAGTCGACGCCACTGTGTGGTCCTACTCCATGAAGCGCATGATTCGCTGTAGGGTCGAAAATGCCAAGGAAGACGTCATAACCACCGAAATTTGAATCGCCGCTCAGGAATCCTGTAGTCCTTCCTGTGAATGCTATGTTACCATTAGATAATTCAGTGAGCGCGTAAATTTCTTGGTCATTAGAATCACCGTTCTGGAAGAAGGTGAATTTATTTGTTGTAGGATTAAATGCAGTCAACGAATAATCGTAAACACCTGACCCACCAGTGTTGTTTCTACCCAAACTTCCGGAAGTTTGAGTTGCCAAATACAATTTACCGTTAGAGTGCTGAATACCATCGTAGAAAAATATGTTACCATCATCAGCCGTGCCGTCGCCAACAGTTGCTACCTGATAAAACTCGAACGGGTCAGAAGTTCTGTGAGCAACAATGCCGTTCGCAACATTATTTTTGTAAGTATCAGTATTCAAAAACTCTTTGAATTTATCGAGCTTAAACTCGGCGATGAACCCTTGGAAAACGCCATTCGGTCCATATGCACCATCATAATTCTTTGATGTTATTGACGTGTCGGCGGTCGTCACAGTATTATCAGAATCAGTGACCAGAGCACCAGCAATATCAATCGGTGCACTTATGTCGGTCAATGAAGTGCCATTAACAGAAGATGTCAATGCACCCTTTTCATAATAATATGCGGCACTAGTGCTTCCCGTTGTAAAGTACGATCCAGTTCCGAAACCATTATTTTCACCACGGAACAGAATAGCATCACGACCATTACTGTGACTGGTCGAAGTTCCGACAGTGATAAAATTGCGATTCAGGACATCGCGAGTAATAGAGTATAGATTATCATCACCCATATGACCAAAATTATTCTGCCACTTCTGAGTTCCTACAGAATCAAACTGTGCCAATACTGACGTTCTATTCATGTAAGGAGAAGTGGTTACCGAATCGGTATAACCTAATGCGTAAATATATCTACCTGCATGATGCATCTCGTCTGGATCCATGACCATATTCATACTATAAGGAGAAACCACTACGCTTCTAAACGCGCTCTTGGTCATACTCTTCGACCAGTTCTTCGTGATAGTGCTGTAGGTCGAGTCGACTGACAGTTGCATGACTAACCCAGTATCGCTATCATTACCAACTACGATATACTTTGTGTCCTGGCTCACGCCAGCGCTGTCACCAGTCCAAACGACGATGTCACTAATTGCACCATTCGCTGAGAACTTTTGATTCCACTTCATAATATTGGCGTCGTTAATATCGCACAATCCAAATTTACCTGAAGTCGAACCGTCCGTGCCAGCGAACAAGAACTTGCCGTCCGTGGTAGTATCGTGATTCCTTACCTTGCTTATACGGCAACTGTCGAAGCGAACTTGCTCAGTAACAGCACCGTCAAGGTCAGTAATCAAAACTGTGCTATAATCCAATGCATCTGGTGTGACTGGTATTACAAGTCTTGTGTCAGAAGCATTCTTTATGACGGCAATACTATTCGCAGTCTCATTCAGACCTGCCGTACCATACGTCCTTTGGTATGTAAAGGAACCGTTGCTATCGAGTTTAATCAACTGAGCATCAAAACCACCCTGCCCAGAATTAACAGTCTTGCCGACGATGTAAATATTGTTATCGTCATCGAGAGCAATGGCAAAACTTTCTTCAGAATCCAGTCCGCCATTTATACGCTTCTGCCAAAGCAAATTATAATTGTAATCATATTTTGCGACAATAGAATAATTATCGGTCACGTAGTTACCAACGGCATAGATATTACCGTTAGCATCAACGGCATGATCGCGAAATTCTAACGTATCTGCGCCAGCGGAAAGATTTCTTGTCCAACCATGAACCCAAATATCTCGCTTTCCAACAAACTCACTCTTAGTATAACCAGCAATCCAAACTCGGTCGTCTGAGTCTTGGAAAATATCAATCGGCCAATCTACACCATCACCACCATAAACTATACTGATAGGTTTGTTATCATTATCAAGCACCGTGACCAACATATCGTAGAGGTTTGCTTCAACATCAGGGTTTACAGTTTCCCGCAATCCAATGAAGATCTTTCTACCGTCCCTTAAGAAGGCAGAGTTAAATAGGTATTCGTTACCGAGCGTGTTTATTTCTTTTTTCTCGTAGAATACGGGCGAACCTTCACCGTAAGTTAAGATACTAGTATTTACCGCAATACCTTCCGGTTCAGTGTTGGTTGACCTTTTAATTATTCCGTCAATATGATCGTAGACTAAATTGCCTGCTTGTTGCGCTGGTCTTACCAAGTATCCACCAGAACTATCAGTAGCAAAGTCAAGGTGTTCATAACCCTCAAATACGCCTGTCAAACTAAACGAATACAGTCCCTGACCTGTATATGTTCCGCCTGCTTCGTAATCGCCAGAGATCAAGGCATAGTATTTGGTGTTATTCGGGTTATACCTGAATCCATGTATACGAAGATTTTTCGTAGAACCCGAATTATTTGCAACGATGGTTCCTTCGTCTGTGAAGGAACCGTTACCAGTAGTCGAATACAATTTTACTTCCGCATCGTCGTTAGCAACGAGCAGATAAACCTTATCGCCGACTGTACGAATTTGGCAATCTGGTTTAATATCTAATCCAGTCAAGAAATCTTGGACCGACAAACTACCAGTAGGAAGGGTCGTGCCTTCTTGTAGTTTCCATATTTTCAAATCATAGGTTGACGCCGCGCCGTTGTAAATGACAGGAATATAAATGTGATTGTCGTAAATGTCACCAGCACTTGCACGGAAAGGATACTCGCCTTGATCGCCCGTGTAATCTGTCTGAAAATTGAATACTGGATCTGCTAAATCATAGGTTCCTAGATCAGTAGAAATGCCGAATGAACCAGCAGCGTCTGTATATGTTCTTGTAGAAACACGCCAGTCATTAGTTCCTGCTGAGTCTAGGATAAACGTATAGAAGCGATCGTTAGTGCCAGTGATCATGCCCGCGTGAAGATAATTTTTTGTGGCAGTTCCACCAAGGATAACGTCATTATGCGAGTTATGCGCACCGCCGATACTCGGCGTGTGAACCCTTGCTAAAACATTAGAATAGAAATTTCCGCCAGACTTTACACGTATCTGAATGCTATAACCAAATGCCTTATCATCAACATCAACATATCCATTACCATTAACAACCAATCGCGCATCATTATAATTGGGGTACAAGGCAGGAAAATGAACGTGGTACTGATAATAGTCCCATTCGCCAGTTCCCTCTTCTTCGTATAGGCGATCCCACCAGAATCCATCGTCACTAACTTGACCAACGCTATCATAATTGCCTAAATGTGCAAAGAAATAAGCATCGTCTTCGTTGTCGCCAGTAATATCATTTTGACCCGCGCCAATATGCTCTATTACGCCGCCGTGATAGTATTTCGTGGATCCGTTCCACGTTTCTTTTACCAGAGCAAAAGTAGCATCTATTCCGACTGAGTCTAGCGTATTAACTAGGTCTAATCCAGAATCGTAAACATAAGGAACTATAGAAGCACCAAGCGTTTTATTATCTGCACTTGCTGGAATATATGTGTACCAGTACCCAGAGGAACTGATTCCATTATTCATTGGATGACCTAGATACGTGCTAGCACTATCTATCGCTACCGTTTTTGTAACAGATGCTATTGCCATTGATTATGTACCTGAAATCGGAGTGCCGACTCTCATCAATAGGTCAGTAGTATTTAACGCAAACCCCATAAACAAAACACGTACTGATGAACTTGGCGATGGAGGTGTTGGCGTTAAATTGCCATCTGCCGCCAAGTAATAAGGCGAACCAGGACTCAATCCAGTGAATCCCGAAACTACGCCTGATGAATAATAAACGTCATTGATTTTTATCAACACGCTTTGTAACTGCAGAGACGTATCAGTATTTGCCGCGTCCGCCGCAGTATTCGCTGCGCTTATTCGCACAACTTTACCGTTGGTTCCGCCACTCAATCCTGAAACGGTCACTGAGTTACTTGATATTGTACTCGTTGACTTTACGAACGCCATTTTATTTTATCCTCTATAAACCTAATCTTACCACTTCTAAATAAGAATCTGTTGTTATGCTTCCAGAATTATCAGAATCAAGTATTAGCAACTCAACATAATCACTATCTGCCAAAGAATATACTTCGTCCAAGTCAACGAAGTCGTTAGGACTTAGACTCGTAGTTTCTAGTGTGGTGGCGCCATTCTTTCTTAATGTTACTGTATAAGAATCTAGGGAACCGCCCGACCCTGCTTGTACAAAAGACTTGATTCTAAAGAATCCGTCAGTTTTAACTCTTATAATAGAAGGTGTGCCCGCATCCCAGTATGTATTACCAAGAACATCAGCATTTACGTTGAAGTCGGTGGTGTCCCAAGGTATCGCAGTCAAAGTGCTGGTAGCATTTTCTACCGAAGTCAGTACACCACGGACGCCGCTAAATGCTTGGTTCGCGCTCACACCGGTGCCTAATGATAAACCCATGCGGTGCATTTCAAAAGTAGAACCTGCTGCTAGGTCACCAACTGAATTACTTTCGCTAGCATATAATTCGATGTAGTCGTCTTGTGACAACTCGACAATCTCGTCATAAACAACCGTTTGGTTAGCACCAGCAGTTGTAGTTACCAAGTTTGTGGTTCCGTTCTTTTTAATCAGTATAGTGTAGTTAGAACCAACACCATCGGATGAGGTGGTGATAGTTGCTACGATTCGGTAAAAACCAGTCAGCGGTGCTTTTAATCTTGACGCCAACCCCGAATCGAAATAATTGTCAACATCAAACGTCTCCGTGTCCCATGATATTGCGCTAGAAGATGCTGTCAAGTTTACTATCGAGGAGTTCGAGACTTTTGCTCCACTAAATACCTTTCTTGTAGAACTTGTGACGACGTCCCACTTGACACCATCGTACTGCCACACTGCTGAGTTACTGTCAGTGTATGTATCATTTGTACTTGGCGAGTTTGGAAAATTCAATGCCATTTCATTTACCTATTATGTTGCTGCATAAACTTTTTTTCTGAAGGGTGCGGATACCAACTTACTATTTGTTCCTGTTCCATAAAGAATATTGACATCGCATCTATTGTTTCCTCCGCCTCCACTAATTGACGTGACGATTTCCCAACCCAATGCTAATGCTAAAAATCCGCTCCTGGAGGTGCTTTCGGTTTTACGTCCAATGTATGTTTCCCAATACCCGAGACGCCAACCACTATTAGGGGCGACTCCTGTTGGTGTATAATTCAATGTTAAAGTTTGCTTACTGTTGACGTTAGTGCTTAATCCAGTTACTGTACTGCTCACTTGGTAGTTTAATCCTGTTTCCGATAATTCAATTTGAGTTGGCGAGACAGTCAAACCACTTGTATCAGTCATATATATTTTATAAGCTTCTAAAATTAATCTCCCCTGTCCACTTCCAGGCCATGCTCTCGAGTTTGCTGCGACATCTAAAGTCAGCGTCCACTGGCTCCCCCCCTCTACAACAGCATTAAAAGGAACCGTAAACATTACTGCTGTTCTTGGTATCCCTATTCCACTAGTGCCGGTTAAAGTGGGGTTAACGTTAGCGACTATATTATGAAATTCTGATGATATTCCAGTCGGAGTATCTACATTACCAGCGCTAAAATCAGGTGATGTTGTGCTCGACGAGAAGTCGCCTCGGGCGACTTCAGTGCTGTTATCCATCCATGCTGTATTACCAGCATTGTTTCGTCCTGAATTCCATCCGCTATCGCTTCGATTGATGCCAGAGGGAACGTCTGACTCGTTTGGATCTAAAAAGAGATAATTAGTAGAAGCATATGTCCTTTGATTGAGATACCAAGTCTTAGTTGCCACAGTATTACTCCGACAAACTCAGGTTGATATGTAATTCATCAACAATACCGCTTATCGAAGTAGTCTCAACCCACACATAACTACCGGAGGCGATTGAACTATTACTAATCGTAGCAGTTGCACCACTTGACGTGTTAGTTACAGTAGCAGAAGCAATAATTGTTCCTGATGCACTTCTATCACTAGCGTATCTAACATTATATGTTATGCTAGGAGTGTTGCTTCCCCTCAATACTGCGCGCACTTCGGTCACAGTTGTAGCACTACCTGTTCTGAAAAATGTTACATCTTCCGCAGAGGTTGGATCACCAATACTTAAACCTCGCGGAACAGTGAATCCGGCTGATCCAGTAAAACCATCATTACCATTTAAACCTGCCGAACCGGTGAATCCTGTGCCGCCTTGAGTTCCGGTGTCGCCTTGGGAACCCGTAAATCCTGCGTCGCCTTGGGAACCAGCATCACCTTGACTTCCAGTGAAACCAGTGCCACCTTGGCCGCCGATTGATCCAGTAAATCCGACATCCCCCTGTGAACCAGCCGATCCAGTGAATCCTATATTACCCTGTCCGCCGGTAGATCCGGTGAAACCTGTGCCGCCTTGAGCACCAACCGATCCAGTAAAACCTTTCGTTCCTTGTGTTCCGGTCTCGCCTCGACTTCCAGTGAATCCAACATCCCCTTGAATCCCTTGATCGCCTTTGCTGCCTGTAAAACCAATCGCCCCTTGTGAACCAGTGAAACCGCTTCCACCTTGGGTTCCGGCATCACCTTGACTTCCAGTGAAACCGGTTCCACCTTGAGATCCTGTATCACCTTGACTTCCAGTGAAACCAATGTCACCTTGAGATCCTGTATCACCTTGACTTCCAGTGAATCCGGAAGTACCTTGATCACCTTGCGAACCGGTGAATCCAAGACCACCTATAGAACCAGTAAAACCAGTGCCACCTTGATCACCAGTATCACCAGTATCACCTTTTGAACCAGTGAATCCGGAAATACCTTGATCACCGGTGTCACCTTTCGATCCAGTGAAACCAGTGCCACCTTGATCACCAGTATCACCTTTTGAACCAGTGAATCCGGAAGTACCTTGATCTCCAGTGTCTCCTTTGCTACCAGTGAAACCAGTCCCGCCTTGAGATCCTGTGTCACCTTGACTTCCAGTAAATCCAGAAGTACCTTGATCTCCAGTGTCTCCTTTGCTACCAGTGAAGCCAGTAATACCTTGAGAACCTGTATCGCCTTTCGACCCAGTGAAACCAGTTACACCCGTACTGCCCTGTGATCCAGTGAAACCTGTTGATCCTTGATCGCCTGTGTTACCGACCGATCCTGTAAATCCAGCATCACCTTTAGAACCAGTGAATCCAGCATCACCTTTAGAACCAGTGAATCCAACATCACCTTTAGAACCAGTATAACCTACGGCACCAAAACTTCCTGTAAATCCGGTGCCGCCTTGGGTACCAACCGAACCAGTAAATCCTTGTTCACCGGATGCCCCCGCAAGGTTGACGTCCCAAGAAGTATATGTCCCCGAACCAGCGGTTGACGTTACATTGACAACCATTTCACCCGTTGAAGAATTGTAACTGGTGATTGTGCCTTCCATAGTATTACTGGCGCTATTGGCAATAATTACTGTCTGACCAGTAGTGTAACCAAGTTGAGTTGCTACAGTAAATGTCTTAGATCCAGTTCCAATTGTAAGACTAGTGGTAGAAGAAGTTGCGTAAACGTCACCACGCGAACCAGTAAATCCATCATTTCCTGAAGGTCCGCTAGTTGTTACCCATTGACTGCTGTCGCTGTCCGTGTAATAAAAGTTTAGCGTGGCGTCATCTTGATCAAACCAAAGGTCGCCTTCCACAGGACTTACTGGCGCTGAAGAAGAGGATGTGACTCGCGTTACCGAACCAGTAAATCCAACATCACCTTGACTTCCGGTGAAACCGCGAGAACCAGTGAAACCTTTTTCACCTTGACTTCCGGTGAAACCTGTTTCGCCTTGATCTCCCTGATTTCCCTGATCACCCTTAGATCCTGTGAAACCGCGCGAACCTGTGAAACCTTTTTCACCTTGACTTCCGGTGAAACCTGTTCCGCCTATATCACCAATATCTCCTTTTGATCCAGTAAAACCAGCGATACCAGTATCGCCTTTGCTACCTGTGAAACCGCGTGATCCCGTGAATCCTTTTTCACCTTGAGAACCAGTGTAACCTAATGGTCCTTGATCACCAGTATCACCCTTGCTGCCAGTGAAACCGCGAGAACCAGTGAAACCTGTGTCGCCTTTGCTACCAGTGAAACCTGTCGCCCCTTGATCACCAGTATCACCTTTGCTACCTGTAAAACCGCGAGAACCAGTGAAACCTTTTTCACCTTGACTTCCGGTGAAACCGCGAGAACCAGTGAAACCTTTTTCGCCTTGACTTCCGGTGAACCCTGTTTCGCCTTTGCTACCCGTGAAACCTTTTTCACCTTGACTTCCGGTATATCCTAGTGGTCCTTGATCACCAGTATCACCTTGCGAACCAGTGAAACCTGTGTCACCTTTGCTACCAGTGAAACCTGTTGCCCCTTGACCACCAGTATCACCTTGCGAACCAGTGAAACCAGTTATACCCTGCGAACCAGTAAATCCTTTTTCACCTTGATCGCCTTTACTTCCGGTGAAACCTCTCTCACCTTGGTCACCTTGCGAACCAGTGAAACCTGTCTCACCTTGAGGACCTGTGTCACCTTGACTTCCGGTAAATCCTTTTTCGCCCTGATCACCCTTAGATCCAGTGAATCCTCTATCACCCTGATCACCCTTAGATCCAGTGAATCCTCTATCGCCTTTATCCCCTTTTGATCCAGTGAAACCAAGACCGCCTTGATTACCAGGATCACCCTTAGATCCAGTGAACCCTTTCTCGCCTTGATCGCCCTTAGATCCAGTGAATCCTAAGTCGCCTGCGTTACCTTGGTTACCCTGGCTACCTGTAAATCCTGTGAAACCGCGCGAACCGCTGTAACCGAGGTCTCCGGCATCACCCTTATCACCTTGAGAACCTGTATAACCTTGAACACCAGCAGCACCAGTTGCGCCTGCTACACCACGCGAACCTGTAAAACCAGCACCCTGTGAACCAGTAAATCCAATAGAACCAACGAAACCGCGTTCGCCGTCAATAACTGTCGGGTCTGCAAATAATACCCACTGCTGACTGTTGCCGTCATTATAGTAGAAATATGACTTCGCGGTAGTTGTGTCGAACCAAACGTCGCCTGCATTTGGAGAGGAAGGTGCGGTTGCGCTAGATTGTACCGTACCCTTCGAACCTGTAAAACCATCTGCACCGATCGACCCAGTGAAACCGGTTTCACCTTGAGATCCTGTAAAACCAATAATTCCAGTAGAACCTGTAAAACCAGTGCTACCAGCATCTCCGATGATGCTGATAGACATAAACATTTCGTCACTGTTGCTTATACTCGCCCAGTTATCTCTATCAATATAGGTAATGGCAAGTGTTCTCCAACCAGTGTTATCTGTTTGGCCTGTTACATAAAATTTTGCATTTATTGTAGGATCTGATTTTTTGTATAAAACACACAGTGCTTTGTTATCATTTGTAGAATCATCTAAACTGGATAACAAAGGTCCAATACCAGTACTGTTATTATCAGTATCGCTTACATAAGCCTCGTATGTGCCTCCTGGCGAACCTGAAGTCCAAGCAATACTGAATCTAAACTTACCCGCCCCAGGATCTGACTCTGTAGTGCTAGTGTCGAATGTATAATTTATTCCATAAACATCTATACCGTCTGCACCGACCGACCCAGTGAAACCCGTGTCGCCTTGATCGCCCTTGCTGCCAGTGAAACCACGAGATCCAGTAAATCCTATATCACCTTGGATTCCTTGATCTCCGGTGTCTCCCTTGCTGCCAGTATATCCGGCGTCACCTTTGCTGCCTGTGAAACCGCGTGAACCTGTATAACCTAATGGACCTGCGGCAAAAGAAAGATTGCCGGAACCGTCTGTTTTGAGATACTGATCGGGAGAACCGTCAGTGGCAGGATAAGTAATACCTGAAGCAGTAAGCGCACCTGTCGCTACAACCTTACCAGCGACCTGCAGAACGTCACTGTCTGAACCCGTGGCGCTATCTGTACCAACTAATACAACGCCTGCAGTTTCTGCAAGGCGAATCGTACCGTCGGAATCAAGGGTAATTGCAGTGCTTGTGGCGTTATCGTCGATGCCATTAACCAGAGCAACTTCGCGAATACTTTCTGTGCCGTTGTCTCTTTTGAAAAACATCTTGCCATCATGTGTATTGATGGCAACTTCACCAAGTTCAAGCTGTCCAGTTGTTGGTATTTTTCCTTCAACCGAACTTCGTTTTAATTTAATGTTGGTAGTTGACATTTGTCATCCTCAAACCCAATATTGGTATATCGGGGGAGTATTTACTCCCCCATCATTATCCATTTAGTATGTTCCACCATCAAGGGTAGAAATAGTAACAGCACCTGAAGTTACTGTAAACTGATCAGAGTCAAACGAAGCAACACCACGGTTGGTTATTGTAGCGATTTCCGCAGCAACCGTCAGAGTATTCGCACCATCGTTATAGGTGAGGTCAATACCTTCGCCTTCCTGCAGCAGAGTAGCAACAGCGTCGCCAACTACTTCAGAGAACGACTCGCCGCCAACTGTTAACGCACCGCCAACGTTGAAGTCACCACTCGTTTCGAGATAGTCACTAGCAGCGTTGTAGGTCAACGTATAGTTAGCACCGCCAATGGTAATACCAGCACCGTCTGCCGCGTTAGCATCTGCCGCTGAGTCAGCAAGGATCAGGTTCAGATCATTAATGGATACCGCAGTAGAGTTAATGACCGTTTGCGTACCTTGGACAGTAAGGTTACCACGAACGATAACATCACCACCGTCAGAGTCGATTGGGTTTGGATCAATGTAAAGAATGCCAGTCGAAGAAGCAATGGTATTATCCAGGATACGAATGTTATCAATGTCAACCTGAGTAAGACCGGCAAGTGTAGTAGAAGTGCCACCTAGCGAAATCTCAGTAGAACCAATCGTAACACTGCTGTTAGCAAGTTTCGCGTTGGTAATACCAGCGTCTTTAACTTGTAGCGTATCAGTAGCAATCTCAATCGTGCTATCGTCAACGTTGACGCTTAGAGAGGTAGAACCGCCGAGGGAAACCGCACCGCCACCGCCGAGACCGTTGCCGGCAGTTACGGTAACACTTGAGTTCTCAAGTTGAGTATTACTTACACCGCCTGTCTTAATCGAAACTGCTCCGCTTGATACGGAGAAGTCGTTAGTGTTAAAGGAAGCAACACCTTTCGCACTTGTTGTTGCGTTCGCAGCAGTAATCGTGACAGTAGCGCCTGATCCGCTAGTAGAGATACCTTGGGCAGAAGTACCAGCAATTGTAAAGGCATGCGTAGAAGGAGTTGCTGCCGAGCCATCAGTACTGACAGATTTAACAACCGCGTCGTTAAGACTTACCGCACCAGTAGATACGCCAAAGTCTGCAGTAGCAAACGAAGCAATACCTTTGTTAGTGGTTGTAGCATCTTCGCCTGAATATGTTACTGTATTCGTAGAGGCATCGTAAGCAACGTCAATACCTTCACCGGCAGCAAACGTAAGGTCGCTGTCGAGTAGGCTGATAGTATCGCCGTTTACAGTCAGATCAGTCGAGATGCTAGCAGTCGATGCGCTTGTAATTTGACCCTGAGCATTAACCGTGAGGACTGGCACTGCTGTCGCAGAACCATAGGTATTAGCTGATACGCCAGTGTTGGTAATTGCAATATCGACAGTGTTATCAGTGACAGTTGTCGTGATACCCGTGCCGCCATTAAAGTCGAGCGCAGAATCAGCAAGAGCAACGTTATCGCTGCCAGTATCGCCCGTGATAGAAAGAGCAATCGAAGCGCCGCCAGTAATACCATCAACGTATGCTTTGTTAGCAGCGTCACCCGCAGCGCTTGGCGTTCCGACATTGCTAATGACAGCACTAGAAGCATCAATGCTTCCCGTACCATTTGGATCAAGTACGAGATTGCCATCCGTGTTCGTGGTTGAAATAGTATTGCCGTCGATCGTGATGTTATCAATATCGACAGAGGTCAACCCGTTCAGATCTGTTATTGATCCACCGAGGGAAACAGCATCAGTACCAATCGTTAAAGAACTGTTAACCAGTTGCGTATTACTAACACCGCCAGTCTTAATCGTAACAACGCCAGTGTTAACAGCAAAGTCATTGCTACTGAAAGAAGCAACACCCTTGTTAGCAGTAGTCGCGAGTTCACCAGAGATGGTCAGCGTATTGGTATCGCTATCATAAGCAACGTCAATGCCTTCGCCTTCAGTAATAGTGAGATCGCTGTTAAGCAGACTAATCGCGTCACCATTAATAGTGAAGTCGGTTGAGATATTTGCAGTTGTTACGTTGGTTAACTGACCTTGGGCATTTACTGTAAGTACAGGAACAGCAGTCGCCGAACCATAGGTTGAAGCAGATACGCCAGTGTTAGTGATAGAAATATCGACTACGTTGTCAGTGACAGCAGTGGTAATACCTGTACCACCTTGGAAGTCAAGAGAAGAGTCCTGAACATTTACGGTGTCAGAACCTGTATCACCAACAATTTGTAAACCGCCACCGCCAACTTGTAAGTCAACGTATGCTTTAGTAGCAGCGTCTTGTGCGCTTACTGGATCCGTAACATTGCTAATCAGATTACTGTTAGCATCGACGAAACCTGTAGGGGAAAGAACAAGGTTGCCAGTGCTGGTTGAAATGGTATTGCCATCAACGGTAACATTATCAACGAGCAGTTCGTTGATCTTTTTATTTGCATCAACGATAATAGCAGTCGATGCTGTCAACGTACCATAGTTTGGATCTCCGGAACCATGGAGCAGGTCAACATAGTGTTTACCACCAATGACCTCATGATTCGCCGCATCGCCGGCAGTCTCAGTTCCAGTACCAACGTAGAGGCGATCACCACCATTGGAACCGTTATCGGTTAAATACGAATATGCTAACTCACCTTGGGCAAGTGTTGTGGGATTACCAGCTGTACCCGAGCGTTTAATTCTTATTGTTGCTGCCATTAGTACTGGCCTCCGTTAATTACTTGTTCTTCTAGTGTTTTACTTGATTCCCATAAACTTGAGCTAGTATTGTATATTAAAAGACTGCCATCACTTTTTCCGGAAGTATCTACTCCGATTATATTGTCTATGCTGACGCTACCGCCACTACCACTTACTCTTCTAATTGGTCGTCCTACGACCACCTTTTTTACAAGAGTTGTATTGTCACCTACAGCAACGTTCTTTATTTGATAAGACACGATTACCTCGTCACTGATGGGTTGATGTCTATTCGTCCCTCTAAGACTCTTTCTATAATCGCATTACCGTCACTGTCGTTGTAAGAGATCTCTACATCATAAAAATATCTTCGCCTAGCATCTAACGAGTCAGTTTGCGTATTAGTCAACGCAAGCGTGACGATACCATCAGTAGCAGGCGAAGAAACGAGAGCACTGAAATCTACAGTATCAGCGCTGTCGCTGTTATAGTTCCGCTTCATTTTAGCAGCAGCACTATAACCCGTCAAGTTTTTTTTCGAACCATCGGTCTCGACTAAATGAATCTCGACTGCTACGTCCGTACCTTGATCAAACTGTAAATCTTCGTAGTGCGCCATTTCTCTCTTACACTTTTTTGATTATTTATAATTCTAGAGTGGGGACCGTGTTTATTCTTATTTATAAGTATTTGAAATGTCCTCAAGCGCCATTTTGGACATTTCTTCACCCATTTCACTTTTATTGAATACGAAAGCGATAGTCATTCTCCAGCAGTTAGTCGCGGCGCAGTGATACATAAGTTCGTTTTTCTGACCATAATGCCCGTAGTAACCGGACTTACACTGCCAACCAATAACGTCAGGTATCGTGACGACTTCCTTGGTAATCGGGTCTATATGCTGCCAGTAACCCTCTCCTTTTTCTGACCAAGTAAAAATGACATTATATCCAGGAGCGTTCGCATTATTATGCCAGGAGATATATCCACCAGGAGGATAAACAGTAAAGAGCGCGTTGTTTCGAGTTCCTATGAAGGTTTGTATTTTTTTATCTACATCTAAGACCCTCTGATAAAGATCAACCCCCACTTGATTTATCTGCGATTCTACTTCTGCCTCAGGTACGCCACCGCCAAGGTTTAGATTAAACGCATCCAAATGTTCAGGATACCCATGATGATGCTGACCCATATCAACGATACGAGTTCTGTATTCTTCTCCAACATGAAACTCTTGATTTAAAAACTTTTTTCTTTTTTCTTGTTTACTCAGAGCAAGGTTTTTTATCATATCAAGATTAGCAATCGCACACGCTTCATTTAGCAAAGCAATCAACTCTTCATTTCGTATCGGTATATCTTTCATCTATGAATCCTTTTCATGATTTAATCGCAGTCAATGAACGGTGTAGTAGAATCGGATCCTCGGGTTCTAACCCCAGTCGCTCTAATGTGTCCCAAGCATTTAATCTTTCGGTATCATCATCAAAGAGTTCAGTCTTGAGGTCTTTATACTTCTCTTCCTTTTCAGTTAACCACCAAAGTGTGAATTGATCCCACTGCCTTAGATGATAAGGATAGAGATCCGTGTCAAATGTGACGCCGTCTTCTTTAGTCGGCCACCATGTTCCGCCATATTGACCTTTATAATACTCATACCAATCTTTCATGAAATCGTTAACGAGTGGAGAAGACCTATAAAGGCACACTGCGCCGCAGTATTTAAACATACCGCCAGGAAACACTACGTCTTTGACCAACGGCCAAATCTTTTCTGGTATACCTTTAAACATCATATCGTTGTCGCCAAGAAGATCAAAGACCTTGCTTATATCTTCATGAGCGCATTCCATGTCTGCGTCTACATACATGGTGACATCAAAAGGAGTTTGAGACATGCCCCAAAGTTTAGAGCGATAATGACTTTCTTGAGTATGGATTACATGATCAGCAATTCTTTCCCTGCCGTCGCAGAATTTTTCTTCAGTGACGAGGCAAAGATTGGCTTCCGGATAGTAATCCTTAATTGACTCTAGGCAATTTATAGCAAGTTTATAGTAAGAATATTTTCTAGAAGCAACTACAAGATAACCGTTATAACTTTCATTCACTGTTTGCATTGTTTTGTGTTTCTTTCATCATCAACAGTATCGCATACATTTCCATTTCAAGACGACTCTTGGCGCGGCGAATCTTAGATTTTAATTCACGGTTGTCTGAGTTTTTAATCTCCTCGACTTCCATAATTTCAATCTTAGCATTAAACAACTCTGCTAACTCTTTGCGCTGCTTCTCTGCCTTTCGACGCTTATCCCTCGTCTCTGCTTCTTTTTGCTTTTGTTCTTTTCTTTTTTCAGTATTTTGAGTGATAGTGTCATCACCAACCGTTTCAACCAGTTCGACAAAATCAGGGTTTGCCTCTTTCGTCGTAGGGTTGGTTTTGTTGATTGTTAATTCTTGCTTGACTTTTCGACCACGGTCATCTTCAAAGGTCAGAATCGCACGAATAGAATCTTTCGCTTTATCGTCTAACCAATAAGCATTACTCTGCCAAGTTTTTTTATTCATTTTCCTATCCTATTATGCGGTTCTTACATACAAAGTGTATGTTTTGATTACTGTAGATTGAGTGTCGTCGACTACTTGACCACCATACTGAGCGATATATTGATCGCCAACATATTGCTTAACATAAATTTCGCCAAACTGACCGGTGTATGACCCTGCAAATTGAGCAGCAAATTGAGCGGTATACTGCTGCGTATACTGCGAAGAGTATTGACCTGCGTATTGCCTTGTTCCGGTATAAGTTGTGCTTCCAGTATACTGCCTAACATATCTACTCGCGTAGTTATTGGAATACTGTATTTCGAGTACTCCAAGGTATTGCTCCTGAGAGGAATATATTGCAGATCTTTGGTATGTGCCGGTGAATTGATTTTCTACGTCTAGGACATAAGTGCCGATAAAAGAGGAGCTATACTGACCCTGATAAGCAGCTCCGGTAAACTGACCCGTGAAACTAGCATAAGATTCATATATTCCAATGAAAAATTCGCCGCCGCCACCGGTGGCAGCGGGAGCGACATACGCACGTTGTCTTGAGTACACACCGGTGTACGTTCCGCCACCAAATGTTCCGGTAAATGCGCCAACGTAAGTTCCGTCAAAAGATGGTCCTATGATGAATCCGCTATACTGTCTTGTATACTGAGCAGTTCCTTCGAAAGAGACCAATCCTGTATAATAAGTGTTCAATCCGCCAGCGAATTGTCTGGTGTACTGCGCTGTGTATCCCTTTGAATACTGTAACAGTGTGGTATAACCCTCCAATCCAGCATATTGTCTGGTGTATTGTCTGGCGTACTGAGCGCCATATTGTTTACTGTATTGAGATTCATAATTTCCAGTGTAGGTCCTATCTACCTGAGCACTATATGGTATTTCGCTCGTCGATTCATACGTGTCAGAAAACTGTGTCTCAACAATCACGTGTCTGGTATCAGTTGCCACACCCTTTGCCACCCAAGTGCCTGGATCAGTTGGTGCGCCTTGTGTGTTATCTCTCAACTGGTAGGTGCCGATACCTGACGAAATGATACGGTTCCTTGCTCTTTGACCAAAGGTATATTGAATTTGCGTATCCGTCATTTCACGAACACCGCCTGCAAATTCGCCCCCTCCAGTACGCACGACAAACATAGGTCTCGCGGCGCTTGGCGGCGTCATAGAAGTACGTTTCCAGATATGGTAGTCAGTCTGTAAATTGTTTACATTGCTTCTATTGTCTTCGAAAACCGTATCAATATGAATTTCATAATCGCCATCAGAAAACCCCGATGAGTCTAATTTGTATATACCAGGATAATCATTCGTGGCCCAAACCGAAAGCGTTCTATCAACTAAACCGAACAAGTCGCTATCAACCATTTCTCTGATTGACGTGTCAGATGTTTTATAACCTATCGGCGTTTCATAATCCGTGCCGTCGATTGGCGCAGCGCCTGTCTTTTGGTACAGGTAAGAAATGGTTTCTTGCGCCTCAACAGTGGTTCCGTTATCGCCCGAAACACCGATTTGATTGTATTGCGTATCAGTAAAACTACCAACGAGCGCAGCACTATCAGAAGAAGTCGAGAGAGCACTACTAGCATTTACACCGCGTGATGCTAAGTTGAGACCCATTTGATAGGCGAGGAAATTTTCTTCAGAGGTCGAGAACTGCTGAAGGTCACCATTTGAGTTTTTTATTCTTAATGGTATATCAGTGATTGCCACAATTTACTCCACCATTAAGGATTCAACAAAGTTCCGTTACGATCATAAACCTCTAGAACTCTGCCTGATGCTACAGTTGAAGCACTATCTATTTCATTGATTGCGGCGACTATTGAACTGGTTGCGTCGGTCGTTAATAGAGTTAAATCGCCAAGATTCGTTGAGAGCGAATTGAACTTCGTCCTCAACGTAGCAAAACTATCAACGAGTTGTAACGATATCGTTGCCATTATTTCTTCTCTAATAACTGTTGAAGCAGGGACTTAATTTCAGACATATCTTCTTTTAAATCTTGAACGTCTTGCTTGAGTAATTGCTCTTCTTTCGCCTTTTCCTGCATTCTTTTTTTACGTTCTTTTGCTGCCCGTATCTCATCATTATTTATATTGATCACCGCATTACTCCTAGGGTCTTTGACCAAGTTGGAGTTACCGCTGACAGGTATATAATTCTTCATATCATACTGTCAGGGCAATCGCGCGTAGATCTCGGAAGCGAGGAACAAGTAGATTGTTCTGTGTGCGCATCACAATCTTGATTTTAAACTGCACGAAAGGATCCAACGTTCCTTGAGTTCCGCCAATAGTATAACGATACTCCCTGAAGGTAACACCATCGTCGTCAGAAGGCAAAAGGTTATCGACCTCGGCAAGTACCCAGCTATTATCAGCGATAGTCTCATCTACGCCTGCAGTCTTGTAGTAGACGTCAAACGAAGCGACCGAAGGTTTGTTAGCACCGATAAGAACCTTTAGACCAACTGCTTCATTCTCTAGCGTTACGGTCTTAGTAACATATTTTGCTATAGAAGAACCGCCGTCTGCAGTATTTTCTGCAGTATAGGTCAAGGGTTGATTGCCTCCAAGACCAGCAGAGTCTTGATCGTCGATGATATTCGTGATACAGTGTAGTGAAGTATTTAATGCGTCAACCACTGGTGACACGTACTTGTTAGTGGTTGTCATAATGATACGCAAGTCATCGGATTCACTCATGCTTTGCGCTGTCTTATTTTGACTATTCACCAACATCTTACGAGCAGAGAAATAATTATTGCTGTTAATCACAATATCTGTATAAGACGTATCGTAGACATATGCCAGTTCACTACCAGCTTCAGACTGACCGCTTGTCAGTTTAATCTTAGCAGTTGCGTCAGAAGCGTCTGGTCTGTGAACTTGGAATCCAGTATAGAGAACATCAATCTGTGCTTGCTGAGTTGCTTGCCAGAAGTTTCCACCACCGAATCCGCCACTGGTTGAAGTGCCCGATGAGGTAAATGTGTATCCAGTCACATCCTTTGCGGTGATAGTTTGTAGACCTTGAATCTGACCATCGGTTATACCGCGAAGGTGATCAGAGTCAGCAGACGCACTATCGAAGTGATTAATGAGTACCTTATCTCCCACCAACATTCCATGGAATGGATGGTAAACTCTTACTGAGTTTGACGCTGAATCAACATAGAATGGATTATTCCGTAAACGATAGTTAGGAAAATCATTCATTGCAAATTTTGCTTCGCCGCTCAAACCGCTCCTTGTAAAGTCAGCGATGCTCAAGTCGAATGTTAAATCTTGATTCTGAGAAGGTTCCCAAGTCGTGCCGTTCTGTGACTTGAACAGTGATCCCAACGTTGGTTGCGATACCACCTTCAAGGTTGTCGAACCGACTAGGAAGTTGCCCATAGTAGCAACCCAAACTGTGTAACCAGTAGATTGAGAAAGCAACACGATAGCATATTCTGTTTCTGCCTTCAACTCAATAGGTCTTTCAAAGGTAAAAGTTGTTTTAACAGTAGCATTTGAAGAAGCAGCACCAGACAACTCAGCGGCAGAAAGCGAAGCGACAGCATGCCGCAATCTTTCAGTTCCAGAAGGATAACCGTTTACAACTGGTCTTATTTCGCAGGTCAGATCTCTGGTTTGATCTACGCTTCCTAGATACACACCAACGCTCGTAACAAATATGCTGTGCGTTTTATCATTATAGAAAGTTTGTGCTAATGGGTCATAACGTCTTATTCTTACTACATCACTCGTTCTTTCGGTGATCGTTTCTTCCAAACCTGTGGAAGTAAATTCCGCAGATGCTTTAGAGTCTGATAATGATGCGTTATTGGTGTTTATGTTATAGAACGCTAGCGTTTTGGTTCCAGACCTGAAGTTGAGTTCTTCATTACTCGGCAAGAAGAACGATCCTCTAATTGTTCCGGTCGCATCGCTGGTTAACGTAGTAGCGCCATCCGGATGCGCTGTCAATCCTGTGCTAGGAATAATACGATAGTCTGGGTTGCTGCGTATATTGCTAAGAAGCGTATTATAATCGCTAGTGTTTAGAGAGCGAACCCAACTGGCCATAGCAACATTATCAAAGAATGCGAAGTGCTGAGTATTAGGACGCACGTTTTTAACAATGAATGCTACTTCGCGACTACGCATGAAGGGAACAGATATTTGTTGTACTGTTCGCTCAGTCTGCTGACCTTCGACTTGTATCGCAATTCGCGATAATGTCCTTGTTAACTCTCCTATAGTCGGCGACGATTCGTCAAGCGTTACATTGTTTGCTCTCAAAAATTCTCTAGTGGATTGGGTGCTTGCTTGACTGCCCAATGTATTGTTTCTGCCAGTACCAGTAAAACCATTTCTACCCCACCAACCCCAATCCCATGTGAGCCAGTTAGGATCAACTCTATCAAAATTTCGAAATATTTGACCCGTAGTTAAAACCGCAGATGCCGTATCGACCACTTCTTCTATTAATGTGGTATTCACCCAATCGTCACGTTCAGGCGTTAGGACCACAAACCCTTCATTGTTTATTACATCAAATGGATTGACGTTGACTAAGTCTGAAGCGAGGGATTGATCAATGTAAACTTCTTCGTCGTAATTTAAGAATACTGAATTTTTCTTCAATACTACATTACTACTTGAAGCAGAATCATATCCTGGTGAAACATGCACTTGTTTGCCGGAAGGACGCATTTCGGATGCTTCTATATCAACTGCTGCGGTATGCTCATTTGAAAGCGTGTCCTGCGAAATATTGTTTCTAAAGTTGTCGACGAAGAAACCAGACTTGGTGCGATTATTTCCATTCGCATCCAAAACTTCCAAGTTCTCGGTCTGAAGTTCGAGAAGACTTAAACTGATAGACTCTCTATTTTCTTCAATTTTCTGTTCAAGTCTTCCGATATCCCTCATGGTATATCGTTTGTTGTCCACATAATCGAGGAAGGTATCCCTCACATTCAAAGTGTTTCCGTTCAACTGAATATCGTAGAGGTTCATAGCGTAAGGTTGCGGAACCAATGGATACTCAGGATTATATCTTGGAGTTCCTCTGTAATACTCTACTTCGCCCAGATAGTTTGCTACCAGCCGATCCCTTCGAGGAAGGTAGAATTTCATATCACCGTCTAAGAGTGATGTATTCTCAGGGACTTCGTTTACTACTGCGCCAGTACCAGAGAAACCAGTTCCAGCATCGTTAATTCGTGAACGAAAATCTAAGACATCTCGAAGGTTCACTAGCTCTCCAGTTTGAAGTCGATGAGCTGGTATATCCTTGTACGCAAATCCACCGTTATTATAGGATGCGGCATTAAAATAGTTTCCAGTGCCACTGTGCTCGAAGTAGTCAAAGTCTACTGAAATTCTAGCAGCAGGTGGCGTAGTCCCCGTGTTTAAAATTAATTTGCCGAGGGCATAAAAGTTATCGCGTTGCCCGTTGTCCAAAGTATAGTCAACAGAAACATCATTGCCTGCGCTATCTACTGCGCTGTTTAAGCGATAGATATCTGCCTCGCCAAGATTCAGATACGCAGTTCCTGTGCCATCGCTCTCGATCAGTAGATCAGCAGTAGAATTGGTGAGAACCTTGTTTCGCTCAGTGATATTCTGGCGTTGAACGAATGCTTGTACGCTCATCGTTCCGCTAGTATATCCGCCGACCGTAATCGTTTGACTGGTAACTGAACCTGAAGTTGTAAATGCCAAAGGTTCACTGCTATCTACTGTTACGATCCAGTCTGTAATGTCTGTAAACGCACCGTCACCTGCACCAGCATCAGCGATAGCAATAGTGCCTTCGCCCGAACCGTTTACCGTGGTTGTATAACGTCGATGAACCTTCATATCAAGTTGCATCGTGTCAGTAAATGACGGACGGTTATTAGGCAGATTGAAGAATAAGTTATTATTCGCTATGTCCGTCAGAGTAGTTTGACTTGAGTCAGCAGCAATGTTGACATAATTACTGCTGTCGTTACCGAAAGATTGGACGTTACGGAAGTTCTTTCCAGAATTCATGTTCACGTCAAATAAGTAATAACGATACTCACTATTCGGCGCATCCGTTACAGCACGAATCCTAGCAGAACCAATAGTAGAACCGAGATAAGCAGAATCGCTTCTTAGATCAACAGTAGCAAAGTTATTCGTATCGAAGTCGCCCTTTACTTTATCGGCGAGCAAATAATTACCATAGTTTGCCGCAGCAACTGCATCAGTAATAGTAGTTGTATCGGTCGGCTTTTCAACTCTTATTCGAGAAGATAAAGGTTGAACTCGATATCCATTCACATATGCGATACCAGGATCAACTAAAAGATTTAAATGCGTATTGGCACTATCTTCTTCAAAAGTAGCAACAAAGGGTTTTACTGTATAGTTGCCTGACTCTTCATAGGTTCGTTGAGCAACAAGATCTAAGACCTTGTTATAATCGCCTCTACCATTATTGATCGATACAACTTCACCATCAACAATTTTAGCAGTATAAACAAAGTTATCACTTGAGGTTACTTTCGATCGAGCCGTCAGAGTAAGTTTAATTTGATAACGATCCGCTCCTGGTGCGGTGATATTTGGCACAGCACCCTGATTATCGTAAAGCGCAGCATCGTCATCAGTGGTTAATATGCGTTCTTCTACTTTGAACCCAAGATCGTCAGTAGGAGTAGAACTGTACTTGGAGACAATTGTTTCTTGCGCTTCACTATAAACGAAGTGACCCTGAACAAAAAATACACCTTCGCCGGTGAGTCCCTTGGTGCTCTTACCAAAAGCATTGCTACCAGCGATAACTAAACCGCCAGGATTCAGCGTTTCGCCTGCAGTGAACGTCACAGGCGTCGCACCAGGAGTGCCCGAAGAAGTGTCTGTATAATCAACGAGAAGGGTGTCTGGGTCTCCGTCAGCAGCTGCTATAGTTTCCCGCACTACTGCTACAACACCACTGGTGGCGCCTGTGAGTTCGGTTCCTGCAGCTGGGAGCGTACCGGAAGCGAGTTTTACAAAATCGATCTTATTAACAAAGATATTAGAAATTGGGTCAACGGCAGCACCGTCTTTGAATATATTTCTTCCGAATCTTTCAATCTCACGTTGAATGATAGTCTGAAGTTGTGTAAGTTCCCTTGCCTGAAGCGCACGACCACTGTTAAAAAGGATTCGATGATAGTTATCGCTATCAAGGAAATCATCCTTGTATGTGGTCGCAAATATATTCTTTGATCTATTGCTTGCCATTTATAATTCCACCATTAAAATTGAATAACAATTTTTACGTCTTCGGTTTGATCTGCCGCTCTTGACACGGTTGCTCTGTTATCGAAGTACAACACCTCACCGCTGTAAATATCTATATCGGGTGCTATGAGTGCACTGTCTGCTGTAGTGAGCAAAGTAAATCCGCCGCCAGAGAATGTAACTGCTGCGTTTTCTTGGAAGTTAACGAAACCTGTCTCTTCGGTTTGGTGATAACGAATCGTATCAGTACCATCAAAGTTATCAACATATGCTGAAGCGCCTGATGAACTTTGGGTTATCAACATATCATTTACGATAGTGCCGGAATATGTTCCTGTATCAAACTTGAGTCTACGCAAGCAATCGCCTGTTGCGTCTGTAAATAAACCGCTGCTGTCGTATTGAGTAAAGTTCTTAAAGAAACTAATCTGACGGTAATCGTTATCGGTAATAAAGTCGCCGCCTTCTGCTCCATCAATTTTAACATTGACCATTAAAGATGATGCGCGAAGGTCTTCTCTTGGGTTTGCTCCGATACCAGCGAGCGGACCATGAATAGTTCGCGCGGTTGCTCCTGCACCACCGCCGCCGCTGAACTCTACAGTAGCATAACGATAACCTGTACCATACTGGAATCCTGCGGTTCCAAGTCCATCACTATCCTTTATTTCAATCTTCGTTATCGCGCCGCCAGATACGGTTGCCACTGCAGTTGCACCCGAACCGTCACCGTTAATAGTAACTGTTGGTGTGCTTGTATAACCTGTACCGCCATTGGTGACAACGATTCCAATAATCTCACCAGAGTCTGCAGCATTTTGAACGCTATACTGTTCCTGAGTCGCGAGCGGGTCGCCACTGCCAGCGGAATCTACAAAAGTGGCCGGAAGGAAATTAGCAGACAAATACTTGTTGGCATTACCTGATGTCAACGTGAACAAATACTTCCAAACATAACCATCTGCTGTTTTGAATGGATCGGTAGAAGTTCCTGACGGCAGTACAGTTGAAGTAACAGCCGAACCTGCGCTGTTCTTGCCTTGCTGTAGACAAATATAAACAGAATTGTCTGCCGTCAACACATAGTATGGGTTGATCAGTGAGTTGCTTGTATACGCATCGTCATATGCGCTGTAAATTGTACCAGAAGACCAATTATAGCGAGGTACAACAAACTCGCGGTCAGAAACTTTCTTAATCGATTGCAAGTTTTGACGAAGGTTACGAGTAACTCTAGGACTATTAGAAGCAGCTTCCGGAACCAAAGAACCGCTTCCGTCACTATCCGTCCAGTCTTGTGACCTACCAATGCCGACGTAATGATTAGTCCCTGAAGAATCTATGTCCTCAAAGATTTTATCAATAGCAAGGTCTCTAAAATTATATGTTACTGTAGATGCCATTATTTTATTCCACTACATTATGGTGAGATCGTGAGCGCAGAAGCAGAGTCAACATCGCTAAACAAATGCCAGTTACTCCCGCCCCAAATTAATTCGCAAGCGCCATTTTGCGCTAGATTAATTGACGTTCCGTTAGCAAAACTTGTTGGCGTGATTGTTGCTGTACCTGCTCCAGTAGTTATAAACTTTTTAGAGTGACCAGTAGCAGAAGCATTCGCCAGAGTAAATGACTGCGCGTCAGTATTGCTAAAGACTGTCAATGGTTTGACTAAACTCGCCGCATTACCTGTGCCGCCAGCAGAGTCAAGAGTTTCAGAACCGTAAACCAAACTGCCGTCAAGAGTGACACCAGTAGCACTTACAGATACCAACGAGGATAGTTGATCACTATCGCCGCCAAGATACTGATACAGTTCTACAAATGTCTCATTAATTTTCTCAGCAGCTTGACGAAGCGTATCGCCCGTCCGATCATTTGCTACTGTTCCTGTAAATATATTTTGTCTGGCCATTTATAAAACCCGTTCGATTTTCATTTATTTATAGTCGTTTGTAAAATTATCCTGCCGATACTTTTAAAGTTCCCGAATCATTCCAAAGTTGCCCCGCATTAACAGGATCAGAAGTTGGAAGGTTGTTAAAGACAATAGTGGCACCAGTTGAGACTAGATCTGTCATCGTAACGCCAGCACCGAAAACAAAATCAGAATCCTGAGAGTAATGTATAGAAGCAGAATCCGACGTTCGTATGTCAATTCCGTTCACATTACTATTGGTAAAAGAACTAGTGTCAGCAGAAATGCATATCGAATTGTTCCCGCTTGATAATGTATCAGCGCCTATTGCTATAGAATAATTGCCGCTGGTGCGCGCGTTGTACCCTAATGAAGTTGAATACGTACCGCTACTATTAGTTATACGACCAATTGCTGTGGTCCCGGTGCCGGTCGCGTTCGAACTCCCCCCAATAGATGTTGCGCCGCCGCCCGCCGCAGTTGCCTGAGAAGTATGCCCGAAAGCGGTATTTCCACTGCCGGTTGCATCAGCGTCCCCGCCAACAGCAACCGAGGCACTGCCAGTAGCACTGGCACGCAATCCGATAGCTACGCCACCGATAGATGAGACATTTGAAGAACTTCCAACGGCAACTGATGCATTTGCAGAGGTAGTGGAGTTGATTCCAACGGAAACTGTTGATGACCCACTAGTACTCGCTCCACTTCCTATTACGATTTTGCTAGAAGAACTTCCAATAGTAAGTGTCGTTGGATTCTGCAGATCTGAATCTATAAGTGTGGCAACAGCAGCAGAGTCTAGACCACCACCGCCAGCAGAATTCCATGTAACTGTTCCAGCACCGTCAGTAGTTAATACTTGGTTCGCAGTTCCGTCGGTGTTAGGAAATGTGAATGCACCGGCAAATTCAACCGTCTTATCATTATTGATTTTGAGTACATCAGCGCCGAGAGGATCTTCTAGTTGTATGTTACCACCAGTACCAGGACGTATTTGCAGACTGGCACCATTGCCAATAATCCTTCCTGCTAATTGATTGCCAAGCGAGTTTTGAAAATTAATTCCACCGCCTGTTGGTCCTGCTACCGTTATTCCTTTCCAGTTAGCATTGATGTTGTCTGGACTAATATCTCTGCCAATAACAACATCACCAACATAGGTCACATACGATGTGTTGTCTGTCCAAGGTGATGCAGAAACAGAGTCCCATGCATAATCAGTTCCGTCCCAACTCAAGAACTGACCACTGGTTGCGCTGTCGATGTTTAGATGAGCGTTGACGTCTGAATCGGCGTATCCTGCTGATACAAAATCAGCAGTCGTGTATTCCGTTAACACTCCTGATTCGTATTGCCTTACTTTGAATAGAGAGTTTGTCTGGTTGCCTGTAACTTCAAGCTCTCCAACTTTGACAGCCCCGCCGCCAATGTTGTTTGTATTAAATCTCTCTCCCGCAGTAATAGGTATAGTTGTATAAAGCTGAATATCATCATAATCGCCGGTTGCCCTACCTGAGACGTATAGACCGACATTTAAACTATTTTGATAGGTATATGTTCCCGCTAAAGTATCTGTGGCTACAACTGCGCCATTCAAGTAAAGATATAGGCTATTGCCAGATTTCACCATTGCGTAATGGTTCCAATCTGTCCACGTTGGCTGTATAGAGGCAACAGAGGTAACCCAAGCGCCGTTTTCTGTATGCTTTATTTGAAGCTGTGCCGTAGTAGAATTTACCGGCGTAGCGCCTATGTGAATTAACTCATTGCCTACGCTATAGGCAGTACCTAAAATAATTGCGTTCGAACCAAATGTTGCGCCGTCTGATTTATACCAAATGCCCCAGAAAAAATCGCTATTTGGGCTAGCAGGGCTTGTTACCCAACCTAATGTTGAGCCATTGCCAAAGACATAGGCGTGATTGCTAACCCCGTCTCTGTCACTTGTATATACCGGCGTAGCACCACTGGTGGCTGGAAGGTTAGCACTCCCAGAGTCATTCATATTGTTGCCAAAATCCATCCAGACGTAGGGTGTTGGAGCCGTTCCAGCATCTTGGTACATTGATAGGGGGTCAGTAGCGGCTAAATCAGCAGAATCCCATGCATAATCAGTTCCGTTCCAACTCAAGAACTGTCCAGAAGTAGCACTGATGACGTTTAGATGAGCGCCGACGTCTGAATCGGCGTATCCTGCAGGAACAGAATCCCATGAATAGTCAGAACCGTTCCAACTTAGATACTCGCCAGATGCAGCAGTGCTTGTGTTTAAGTGCACGTTTACATCTGAGTCAGCATACGATGACGTTGAGGAAGCATATTGTAGTGCGTTCCAAGCAGTCGATCCGTTACCAATCTTGAACTTGAATGTATCTGTCTCTACGCCCATCTCACCGTTGGCGAGCGTTGGGTTATTGCTAGTCCAATTAGCGGCAGTATCCCTACGAAGTTGAATTCTAGTTGCCACTTTTATCCTCCTGAAATTGTTTCAACGAAACTCGTTGTTGACGAAACACCGCCATCTATTATTGTTTCAAATGTTACTGTTGACGAACTGCCGCCATCGTACGACTCCAATATATCATACTTGCCTTGGTCCATGGTCTCCAGCGTATTAGACATTCTAATTGCTGGTCTAGACGCAGCACTATCATCATCAAAGGTTGGAGACGTAGCAATAGCAATTTCTTGCAACGATTCATACTGATTCTCAACATCACCCAAGGTGAGATCAGAGTCAGCAGCAAACCGACCAAGTGTATCTTCAAGGTATACTCGCGCGATACCATCAGAGTCTTCTGACGTTATAATACCTGTCGCGTCAGTCACGAAACTCTGCGCCAGAACGCTTTCTTGAGTAAGAATACCAACCTCAGGATCTTCTGCAATGACCTCTGGTGTCAGTATATCTAGTTGTCCTATCGAAACGATCTGTACTTCGTTACCGAAATAAAACCCAGCAGGGTGGACAAAAAGTTTATATGCCTCACCCCAAACACTTGCAGGCAAGGATACTTTAATCAGCAGAGCATAAGTCTGATAAAGTTTATCGTTAATTAAAAACTTATCTGACCCAGCGCCAATAAACGAATCAGTTTGACTTTCGCCGTATACGTGAAAGACTTTGCTTTTGGTGTAAACAATCTCAGGGTCTACGCCATAGAAAGTTCGAAAGAACTGCTGTATGGAATACTTAGAACCCTTTGACTGATACAGAATGCTGCTGTACTTTGCCGCTGCCCTTCTATCCGAAAATCCTTTAAAATAGTTTTCTCCAAGAAGGAGTTCGTTCTCGATATATTTTAAAAGCGCCTCGTTGGTCTGCGTTATATCACGTATAGTTCTAAAGTCGTCAATCGTCACGTCACCCGTGCCGGACTCCTTTAGATGCTCAAGCGCATACTCAAGAAATTTAATGATGTTAGGATATTCTTCAACGAAGTAACTCGGCAGAACATCTCGAACAAAATTTCGATTAAATTCTAGATTGCGCCTGTTTATGTCTTTAGTAGTAATATCCATTATAGACTTGTTACAGGAACGCCTCTGCTAATTGATTCGCCTTCGTCGAATTCAATGATATTATTTAGAGTCGGCGAAACAGCACTCTGATTACCAGGAACTGCTTTTATCTTAAGATAGTTTACGCCAGCAGTGATAGCAGTTGGCGCAAATCCTACAAGGTTTAAAGTACCTGTGCCTGCTACATAAGAACCAACGTCATCAACTATCACATCGTTAGAAGAATTATTTGCTACGACCTGTAGAATATTGGTTCCGAGTTTATTCTTAATGCTGCAGGCAGAAGTGACGCCAGAGTATCTAAACAAAGAACTGGTGATGGTATGCGTTTCAGAGTTTGGTGCTTCAATAGGAACTGGATACTTCAAAGTGTATGACTTGCTAGTTGATAAATCAGGAGTAATGCGCTGCTGTAATTTCACATCACAACGAGAAGAAAGAACAGCGGTGCTGACATCATCTACCAATGCTAGCATATTTGATCTACGGAAAGACTCAAAGAATCCACCAGTGTTGGTTGTAAAATAATTTCTGACAACTGTCTCAACATCATTTTCGGTTCTGCCGATGGTAAATGTTGTCAAGTTTTGATTAAACTGGAAGAATAGATTGGTTTCGAGATATGTGGTAATCGGATCGGCGAAACGTAGTGTAAATGAAACAACGGCAAGGTCGTTCGCTAAGGCAACTATTCCGTCTTTGATGGTTTGTTGAATACTTGCTTGCACGCCATCCTTAAATTTAATGGACATATAGACGGTGCCAAACTCTGGTTGCAAATTATCCTGTCCGCCCCAAGCTTGTATATCTTCAATAAAGGAACCATATTCCCGTAGAGCAATCGCACTGTAATCTGCAGCAGTCACCAATCGGTTTTGTGCAGCATACTGATACGGTGCGTTCTTTCGTATTGATTCAATGTTTTCTTTTTCAGTACCACCAGATGCCGCTGAAGATGTAGTAACTGATAAGGTATAGTCTACACCATTAACATTTACATCATTTTGCGGCACGAAGATATTTGATCCGTTTGCTTCTGGTCCTGTAGCACGCAAGTATGAAACTGTGATCTGATTACCAGAAGAGGGCGTAACGCCCAACGTTGTGCCGTTACTGAAAGAAAGCTCATAGAAACCATTTGGCGATTCGCGCAAGACGTACAACTTTGAGGTTTCGTCGATTGACGTTGCTTCTGTAATGTTAGTATATGTGACCGTTTCAGTTGCGGACGGTGAACTCTTTACGCTGACGATAGCAGTTGAAGTATCCATCTGTAAATCAGGAATAACATATATCGGATTCTCTTCATACGATCCGACAAGAAATGTTTTCGTTGCGATCAACCCTTCGTATAGTTTAATGTCAGAAGAACCCAAAACGTCTTTAAAGATGTAGATACCGCTGTCATCATTCGCCGTTAATGTTTCTCGTGTTTGAAAAACATAATTCACATTATCAACGCTTCCATTAAATTTGGTGCCAGAAGAAAGTTGAATAATAGAAGGTCGGTTAACAACACCGGATAAGTCTAAACGAAGATTGACAATAGCAACTGATGCTCGTTTCGAGTGAGCGATATACCCTATGCTAGAAGCAAGCGATACCACGCTTCCGCGTAATTGTGCTGTTGTCAAGAAAGATTCGTTTAAGGTAAAGTTTGCTAAGAGCGCGTTATAATGCGTGTTATACGCCAAGACGTCAAGGATGTTAGACAATCCAGATGCCTCGAAGTTATAATCCGTGAACTCCTCCTTCGATTGCAAGAAGGTCTTTAGATTATTTTTAATCGCATTAAAATCTAAACTTGTAGATTTGATTGTTGTATCGGACATTATCTCAACCTGTTAATGAAAGTGGTGAGGGTTACTGTTTCATTCGTAGAAAGTATTGATAACTCTACTGTCAAGGCAAGTGTATGAGGACTACTTTCTGATGCCTTGAAAATTATTTTTCTGACTTCTACTCTTGGTTCGTAAAACGGTATATTAATACTAATTTGTCGCTCAATCTTACGACGAGTTATCGCATCGTTTAGTTCAAATAACTGCGACGTTGCGCCTATACCAAAATCAGGATTAAACGGTTTCTCGCCTTTATCGGTCAGCAGTACATTCTTACATGCCTGAAGAACCGCACCGATATTAAACTTTTTATATATGTCGCCTTTCTTACCGCCACCAGGACCTGGTTTCGCTTCAAAGGTGAGGTCTATATCAGTATACGAAGTCTGCTTGCTTGATACTAAACTTGTACGGTTATTTGCACCGTCTTCGTATGCAACGATTCTTCTAGTGGCCATAAGAAATCACTTTTTTCTTTTATTTATACTGATTGCGGGAGAACCTCAACGAATTCCTTTGCAAGAAGAGTTTGATTAAAGTATGTGAAGATATCATACGTGTCACTCAATCCAATAACTCCAGCGAGTGAACCGAGCAAACTTTCTTCTAAAGGATTCGTGCCGATTATAATTTGGCAAGATAATAAACCGTTCGGGTCAAATGTATCATAGTCCAATGCTATCCATTCGAATATCGCGTGATCTTTCAGGTAGACGGCAAGGTCAAAGGTCTTCGCCAGATCCATTTTACCTGCAGCATTCAAGAGTTTATATACAGCAACGCTGCCGTCTTTCTTTCCAGAAGGTATAGCATTCAACACACCATCGTCAAATTCTACTTCGGGCAACAGATCAGCATAACCTTCTGTTACAACAAAACGTTGGTTTTTAAACGCAGGAGCGTTATTCACCAAATCCACTATCTCTGAGTGTTTGCGCAGATTATCGACCAAGGAAAGTTGATCTACCTTATTGTTAGATAAATTGCTAGTAGATCTTGGGTCGCCTATGCTACCAAGGTATTCACCAAGTGTCTGCGTATCGGATAGTTTTGTAGCAGCGGTAAATTCTTTGTGCCAGTCGCGTTGTACATTTTTAGAATAACGCGGATCGCTTAATCTTTCTGGTATGGTTTTTCTTCCAGCAGAAAACTTCTTGCTGCGGTTCTCTAATGGATTGCCGAGAAGCGTTTCGCCAAGGTATTCACCGACCTCGGCGTTTTCTACACGACCAATCGCTGGCGGCGTTGGGTTATTATAGAACTTTGATAGTCGCCCTTCTTTCAGCAGTGTCTGAATACAAGATGCTTGGTTTACGGTTGGCGACCTAAGATTAAATGCTCTGAACGCTGAACGTATTTCATGAATAGAAGGTTCGCTTCTGAAATAGTGGAAATAATTATCATAAATCGAGACGTTCAGTTGCGAGGTGCTGTCATGATCGACATTTATATCTTTAATACCGTACTGACTTGTCTCTAGGTACAATCCGGTGTTGGTTTGTTTTGCCGCTCGGTCAATGGCGCTGTCAATGTACCAAGGCATCGTCATCAACGGATCATAAGTATCAGGCACCTCGTAATCAGTTGTAGTTACGATGGTGGGGTTTATGCCGGAATTTGTACTTTTTGCTACCACGCATTCCTCAGCTTTGTTTGCCTGAAACGCATGATCTGACGTAAATGATCGTCGCGCGAACTTCGACTTTTGGGCGAATTCAGCAGTCCATGCTTCGGTCGCCTTACCAACTAGACTTCCGTAAAAGGTTGTTTTGTCGCCGGAACCGTTATCAGGTCCGGTGTACAACTTGCCGAAGTGATCAACTGAGTTGCCGCCTATCTTACCAGCAGTCCCAACTGCATAAATTTCTTCACCTACGATACTCGACTTCTTACCTGATATCGCAACGTTTCTCTTTGATGTCATCTTAACATCATCGCTAGAATGAATTAAGTATTCGCCGTTGGTGTAGTTCTCGATACTGGTCTTACCTGCATGACGATAGGTTTGCAGGTTGAGTTTGAATTCATTACCGCCAACCGTACTTTGCTTGTTGCCGCGCACCACTTCACTGGATGTGCGTGTTACTTCAACACGCTTCATATCGCCCACAAACTCGCTGTAACTAGACTTAGCATTTACGTTATAGTTGCCGCCAACATTTACGTTGTAGTCGCCTGTTACGTTGAGTGTAAGACTGCCTTCGTATGTTATCTCACCGTTACCACCAATGGTAACTTTCTGATCGCCGGCAGATACTTGTATCGTGTTCTTCCGAGAATTAATAATCAACGAACCGTCTGGTTTCATTTCAACGCCAGCACCAGTTTCGTGTTTGATTAATATACGCTCGCCACCAGGAGTATCGTCAATCTCAATGACGTGGCCGCTCGGCGTTTCGTTTACCTGATTAAATGGGTACAGAGATGCTTTCTGTGGTTGTATCTCATAACTGATACCATATGTCGACCCCCCATAGTGAAGGTCGTTTATCTTGGCGCCAGTCGCTGCTTTGTTAATAGAAGAATTGAAGAAATAATCCCTGCGCGGATACTCGCCAGTGGGATCGACCATGCCATCGATTGGTACACCGAGGGTAAACTCGCGCGGTTCACCAAGGGCATCATTCTGTAGTCGTTTCTGTAAACTGTCTTTATCAGTAGTCATTAATATGGCACCCAATCATTTCTTGTTACGCCTGTGCTCGTCACGAAGTTGTTAATTTCTGCAGTGGTAAAAGGTTCTTGAGTGAACGTGTCAGTAAATAAATTCAATTTGTTAAACTTACTATAAACATACTCTATGACATCAAACCCAGGATCGGTTTCATTATCATCAATATCATTATGACCCAATATCTGCATTCCTGGGTAATGTAAAAAGACCACCTTCAAGAACTGATAGAAAGTATTGAACTGTTCCCGTGTCAATGAAGATGCAGAAGAAAACTCTTCAACCAAAGAATCGCCAGTGGAAACATTTACACCACCAACAAAAGCAAGTCCTATGCTGCGCGAGTTATGCGAGTTAATTGGAGCATGCTCACCATCCAAGTCCGCAGGTCTGCCTCTCTGTAAAGAACCGTCTCTACGAATTATATAGTGGTACCCTATACCTTCATGACCCAACAATCTATGCGTCTCATCAATCTGCTCGGCGATTAAATTAGCATTGGTGTACGTTTCGGTAGAGTGAACAACCACCTCGGTCACTTCTCGAGTGATATTTCTTATCTCAGCATGTAACTCTTCCAACGAAGAAATAAAGGTAAACTGAGGATCGCCATTTTCCCAGTCGAAGAGGTTATTGCCTATTTCGTATTTCTCTGGGAAAATACCAACCGTGCTGTTTAGAACAATGGTTCCGGCAATCGTCACATCAAGTTGCCCGAGTAACTGTGCGAGGACGCTCGCTGGTTGATCTGAATACTCTGCTAGTATTTCCGCAGCTGCCTCGTCGTTGCCCTTCTGCAACTCTGCTGCTATTTGTTGTTGCGCTTCTTCAGGAATAGGCGAAGTTGCTAAACCCTGTATCACCTCGTTAACACCACCGCCTGTGGTTGCAATGATATTTTCTAAGTAACCAACCTGTCCGCCAAAACTAGAGAAAAGATCATCAGCGTATCCTGTGATAAACGAACCATAGTCGCCGAGGTCAGAAAGAAATCCAGCAAGAGCATCTCCAATATTACCAAAGTCCAGAGAAGCAAATAACCCTGATTCGCTGAGCAAAGTCGCTAATATATCAGCAGGAAATTCAGTGAACTCGCTGAGCACAGCAGCGATAGCATCAAAGTCAGTTTCGAAATTACCTGTTAAGAGGTCAACTGGAGAAGGCAATAAATCTTTCAGTAAATCGAGCAAATTATCAGGTATGAGACTGGTTGCTATTCCTGATATGTCGGATATTTTATCCGTCACTGTATCTTGTGTTGCGTCGGTTACGACACCAGTCGCAATATCAGTTAGGTTGCTTGGCGGTTGTAGTAAACTCATTATAATCCGATTATCTGTAAACCAATTAAGGATTTAATGGCGGCACTATCTGTACTGTAGTTATTAGTGATATTGGTGATATTCACGTCTGGATCAAGTGTTGCTTCCTCGATTATATCTCCGGTAACTTCTGCAGCAGCAATCGCTGTAATCAAGTCAGCGGCATCTGCTGCTTCTTCAAACGTATCCGCTGTTGCCTTATTAATTACAGCAACGATATTCGCAACATCGACTGGGTCGGTAAATGATATTCCGTTTTGTATATCCATTCCAACAGTCTGCAAGAAAGAATCCAGCGATTCAGTCCAAGTTCCGTAGGGACCTTCTTTTCCTTCTAATGTATTTGCCAAGTTCCAAAGTGCATAGGGCGCACCTGATGAAAAATAGCGATAAGGATAATCGCCATTCAACTCCCTGCCGCAAAACACTTTTCCTAGGTGTTGACCGATTGGTTCTGTTGACGAAGTTTGAGTCACCACTGGATTACAACCGACGTTTGCAGAATAATTCAGTTCATGAGTATTGGTGACTATATTGCTTACACTCTTACCGGCATAATCATAGTTGGAGTTGTTTTGTATGCCTCCAGATATAGGACGGTCGTGTAAGAGATGAGAAGTCCCAAACACATACGCTGCTTTACTGAAGTTGGTTATCTTCGTTTTATCGTTACGATTTATTGGGTCTTCAAAGTCAGGGTTAACATCTTGCGTCAGAGTTAAGAATGCGTTTGCAAATCTAAACTCTTCTTTCAATCCAACGTATGTCAAGACCTGACGCAGATAAGCAGCAGGTATCGGAACTGTTGTCTTGTTGTTATACGCATCGAGCAGCGCATTGTTTAGAGATTTCAGTTTTCGATTGATTACATTAATAGTTGCCATGTTATGACCAAATCGTATTATATGCTAGTTCGGAATTACTTTCTGACGTTGCTTTATCGGTATACTTATCCCTCGTTATACTCGAGAAATAATATCTTCGAAACAACTCTGAGGAACCAAGACCTCTAACAGTGTTGCCGATACGAATACCATTATATGTTCCTTTTATTTCGCTCGCCTTCAACAATTTAGATGCCGCCAATCCTTGCGTTGTACGCAACTCTAATAGTATGTAGTTAAGTTGTACTTCAAAGTCTAGGTAAATTGCTTGCTGAAAGAACCTGCCTGCAAAGTTTAAATATCGTTTCCAACGATCGGATAGTTTTGACCATCCCGCGAGACCAGCAAGTTGTTGATCGTCGAAGGCAGAATCTAAACCGCTCACTGTTTCTAGGTTGCCCACTATGCCAGCAGATACAATATCGCTATAACCATTGTCGATAAAAAATTTCATCGCGATTTCACGTTTGCGTTCTAGCGGTTGGTCGTTGATATTTTCGTATCCTGTTCGCTGAAAACCAAACTTGTTTTGTTGTAATACATCATAGGCACTTGGATTGGTCGAAGGATCATCCCTTCCCTGTGCTTGTACTGACGTTGGATATTCAATCTTTGGAACCGACCCAAGAATAAAAGGCAACTGAGACATCTTACCATCAAGGAACACGCCAAATACTAATGCTCCTGGCAACAGTTGAGGATTACCGCCGAGACCAGAAACGCCAAACATATTTCCTGGCATCATGACTTGCGCCCAAGGTAAATGCGACTGCGGTATATCATTGACGTCTTCGCTGTGTATGCCGTGAATACGAATCTTCACGCGTCCCTCAAACCCTGCCGGTGGACTGCCGTCGATGACCGTTGCCATAAACCAACGGGTCTGATCGCCATAATACTCTGAATGAAACTGATTCATACTGGCACGTTTTTCTTACTATTGAGTTTCGTTATTTTCACGGAAGCATTGTGCAGTCTTTCCTTAAAGGTATGCCGCACTGAATAGATCAAATACTTGCCCGACTTCGCTTTATCATATTTTCCGTTCTCATCGTCTTCGTCAGAACTAGAACTGCTGTTGAGGAAATTTACTTCAACCGTGTCGCCGACTGTTACGTTTCTTACGAACAATCCTGTTCCTGGTATTTCTATTTCTACCTGATTTCGTTCTAGCATTGATCTAATAGACACGGACTGAATACGCTGTAAAGATTCTGCTTCTGTAAACGCATCATGATAACTTCTATTATAACCATACGTGCCATATGAAGATACCGTATGAAATAGTCTAGCATCTAGGTCATCGAGGAATACTGGATTTTCTTCGTCATCGACAACGCGATACTCTGGATCAAATACCTGCTGCTCTGACCCATCAGGTATCACGCCATTTGCTGCTAACTGCTCGAGCGTGTTTCGAACCGTATGATGTACTGCGATTCTACTCGAACCGGAAATATCCTGCGTAGTCATCTGCGCACCAATCGCACCATCAAAGGTCATCTTCATGGTTTCTTCAAGTTGCTGTAGTCTTACATTCTTAACGACGAATGCTTTTTTATCTTCGGTCAGATCTACCGTATCGTTCGTTGATGCTGCCGAGTAAGTGTACGGCAGCTTGGCATTGAACGCATCTTCCGCCAGCATTGTTTCTAAGTCACCGATGCGTATATTCGAGTCATACATGGTAGCATATATAAAATAGGGTGCTCCGTTCCTTGTAGTTGCCCTGTTCAGCAACCATTTACTTGCATTCAACGGACTCATGTATGGAACGATGATCCTAGTAGGAGGTTGCACCGAAACTTCCCTTGCGTAAGATATATCTACCTGTTTATTCAGTTCGCTGATGATAATACCAGTCGCGATACTTTCAAGTTTACCGGTGTAAGACTTGCTAAATCTTATGGTAGCATCCTGAAACGCATGCTCATCGACCAAGGAGATGAGATAAACTTCCGTCTTATCGCTGGTGCGTTCAAGTCTTTCGATTGATCGCATAATAAAAGTATGCTCAAAACCTACATTCAATCCTTCGTCAACGCTGGAGACTTCAAAAGAAAAACGTTCGGTTCCTTTGAACTTTATCTCACCCATGATATTACCGTCATCGACAAGCATGAGCATACCTGTTAAATACGGTTTCTCTAGATGCTCAAAGACGTTCAGTTCTGCAATCTGTTTCGTGACTTCTATTTCCAAGTCGCCGAATCGGTCCGCAGTAATGATAGCGTTCGTAATCTTATATTGTTGCCCGCTATTCTGGGGATTCTTAGCAAATTCTGCCATTATGATACCAAGAGTCTTTTGAATTCACTCACGATGCTAGTCAATGCTGCTGGTTTCAATATCTTAATCAGCTTCAGATCATCGTTTCTGTTTCGCAGTCTATCAAGGTGAGTTACTGATACTAAGTCTCCAGGAGTCTGAAGCGCTGGGTCAATGTCTGTCCATACCTTATCAGAATTTTCATAATGGTGCACCGAAAGATACTGTAACGTGTTGGTAAAAACAACTGCTGTTTGAGTCACTTCCTCAGTGTTGTAGATCACCTCTCCATTAGAAAAACCATTTACCGAATCGACTATTATCTGCCCAAGGTCTAGGTTTCTGGAGATAATCGTTCCAGTAGAACCTGAGGATGTCCCTTCTATGGTTTTACCAGGAGTCAACGTGCTAGCAATAGAAGTTTTGGTGGTAATCGTACGATAAGGGTAATACTTCTTCGCTAATGATACAACTTCCAAATTAGATGCCGGCCATCCGCTTTCGCGTAAATGATCGTTTAATAAAAAGAACGTCCAGTGATAACTGGGGTTTCCGTAGAGTTTATTTGATAGTTGATCCGGTCTTTCATCTTCGAAGATGCTATACTTTTCAAAGAAAGATGCGTCGTCCTTTATTTGGTCAATGATGTCAACATAAACAGAAAGGTTGTTGAAACGATTCGTGTTGATATTATCGCCGAACCTGTAATCGACTACTGGAAAATTTCTAAAGAACTTAGACATTAATAACCTTCCCTAATACGTTCTTTCGATAGTGCTTTAGATTCTAGGAATTCCATTTGTACATCCACCTGATGAAAATTACCATCTGTGTGCATGGACATACCACCGGAGTTATAAGTTGTTGAAAAAGAGGTCAGATATGAATGCTGTACTTTCGTGGCAACATCCTTTCCGTTGTATAAGAAGTCAATAGCAAAACGGTTTGGAAACTTGTAACCGATTGAAAAATCAAATCCTGCGGCAGATGTCTTTATCTCTTCAGGATACAGTTCGTCTCGAAAGAAGTATATGATACGTTTAATCTCTTCTGCTTCCTCGGCGCTCTGTGCAATCATGGTAAACGAAAAGGAAAATGACCGCAGTGGCACCGACTCGAATAGTGCTCGAGTGTTTGGGTTTGTTGTTACTCTTGATTGTGATTTAACTGCAGCGCCTATACCATCACCACCAAGATTCGCGGCGATTTTATTTGCTGCGAGTTTGCTTGTGTCATTTGGTGCGCCGGATTTAAAAGAATCAATGAAAGAACCAACTTCACCTTTCGCCGCACCCATGATACCGCCGAGCGCTGAACCTCCTCCAACCATTGCTGCTTCTGCCGCACCGCCCATCGTACCAAGGTCAACGTTGTTATATGTAACACCGTCAGCGATCGCCAGCGAACTTGGAAGGTATAATATACAACTCCTTTCGCCTTCTGTTACTTTCGCGCCACCGCCTGTTTGTGTTTGTTGATCTGATCCGCCACCCTGAAATTCCGCATCACCCGAAGTAGCATTTGCGACTGAATTGGAAAGTTCCTCGGCACCGACAGGTTGCTCTATCAATGGAGTGAAGACTATCTGTCCAGGATAATCTATATTCTTTATCGGGTATCTTAGATCTTCTGCCATGGAAACTATTGGTCCTAATAAATAATAATCCTATTCACCTATTTATAGCGAATTGTGAAAACATATAGCGGAAAGTACAAAGTAAAGAATAAGAAGAAATATCGTGGCGATGCCGAGAACGTAGTCTACCGATCCATGTGGGAGAAGTGGGTCTTTAAATGGTGCGACGATAATAGCAGCATAAAAGAGTGGTCATCAGAAGAAGTGGTCATTCCTTATTATTATGAAGTCGATAAAAAATATCACCGATACTTTGTAGATGTATTTATTCGCTTCGACAACGGAAAAACACTGCTAGTAGAAATCAAACCAGACAAGCAGACCCGTCCTCCGGAATCCAAACGCAAGACCAAGAAGTATATTCGCGAAGGTCTTGAGTATGTAAAGAATATGAACAAGTGGCATGCCGCAAACCAAGTCGCAAAGGACAACGGATGGACTTTTGAAGTTTGGACTGAGAATACGCTGCGCAATATGGGTATCATGCCTAAAGGAAATAAACCGATGCCAGGAAAACTCAAACCGCTCAAACCGTTTAAGAAAGGAAAAAACCATTGAACTCTAAGGGGTAAGAAATGAGTGATTTTGATATATGGATGATACGAGTTAAAGATAATGAGACGTCTGAAATATATGCGAAGTATTGCGCAAAGAGTTGGACTAACGCTGGATTTGAAGTAAATTTCTTTGATGCTGTCACACCTGATACGCTTCATTTAGGCAAGCATCTCGACTTTGATGTCAAGCACAAACCCGCAGAAAAAGGTTGCTTCATCAGTCATTATCTCCTATGGAAAAAGTGTTATGAAGAAGGCAGACCTATTCTTGTTCTTGAACATGACGCATATCTTACAAACCCAGAAATGATCATCTACAATCCAGGATTAGCAATGCAGTATCTAGGTCAGCATTGTATGGAAGCAGTTCTCTATAACCCATGGTGGGCAAAAGAGATGTGTAAACTTGCGGAAGGTATAAAATGCTTAAGAGGACCGTTCGGTATGGTTGAGCATTTTCTAGGTATCCCTGTATCGGGTTACTCTCGATATGGTCTTTTATCTAGACATGGAGTTCCTCATACTCGCTTTCTAGGACCAAAGGCTCCTGTCAAACACGTCATTATACCTGAACTAGGAACATCATTAGAACACAGCAGGGGTAAGACTTCTGACAGAATTATGACAGATCAAGAAGATTTATTTAAAATAGTTCCATTAAGTGTTGCTACAAAAGAATAAATAAGAGTATGGCAAGTAACTTATTCAAAACCTTAGAATACGAAGCATTTCGGGCAGGAATCAATCCTAGGACCAAGCAGTCAAGAGATTGGTTTCGCAAGAAAGCGCAAGAGATCACTTCTGTAAACCGCAGAGGGATCGTCCGTGACGAGCCGATAAAGAGCAAGTCTAACTTTATTATCGGCGAGATGTATATGTACTTCTACGACCCGAAACATAAAGAAACGCTTCCGTACTATGACAAGTTTCCACTGACGATCATCGTTGATTTCGCGAAAGACGGGTTTTATGGATTGAATCTGCATTACTTGCCGATGACTTTGCGCGCGAAGTTCCTTGACGGACTGCTCGATACTGCGACCAATGAAAAATATGACAAGAGCACACGGTTCAGAGTAACTTATAACATGCTAAAAAGATCGAGCAAGATGCGTTACTTCAAACCTTGCTTCAAACACTATCTTGGCGATCATGTCAGAGGCAACTTTGCTTATGTGCCACCAGCAGAATGGGAGATAGCAACCTTCTTACCAACTGCTGACTTTAAAGGTGCTACAGAAAATAAAGTATACAGAGATTCTAGGAAAGCAATTTAATGACCTACAACATAGAACAGTTCAAGGCGCACATCTCCAAAGAACGCGGACTCGCGATGAGCAACCTGTTCGTTGTCGAGTTGCCTTCTTTAGCAGGCAAGAAACGCGCAGACGGCGGTGTCATATACAATTACCCGAGTAAAGAGTTCAATCTACTCTGTACTACCGCTGAACTTCCTGGTCGCCAAATACTCACAGCGGATCGACAGATTGGCATACCATTGACCAAGAATGCCTATGGATATGCGGTCAGCGATATCAATCTAACATTCTACGTGTCCAACACCTACAAAATAAAATCATACTTTGAAGACTGGATGGGCATCGCAGTTTCTAATGCTGCGCCGTATGAGATTGGTTACTATGACGACTACGTGCAGGATATAAAGGTTCACCAGTTGAGAAAGGGTGAGTTATTTAAAGGACTAGATATTGACTTGGGGTTTGATCTAGGGTTGCCTCAGGGTGTAGAGGATGCGCTTCCTACTATTGGAGGCATAGACTTGGGCGAGTTGTCTGAAGGCAATCTAAGTATTGATATAAGAAGTGCAGAGAACACGGTTTATACCTGTTCATTGTTTGAAGCATTCCCGACTTCAATGACAGCGATACCTTTGTCGAATCAACAAAACGCATTGGTAGAATTTAGTGTATCATTGAGTTATAAGAATTGGAGAGGAGAGTTTCCTCAGCAGAGTAAGACTACATCTGACACTGTGGAGGATACGGTCCGTGACATTGTCGATGCCGGAACTGATATTGTGACTGATGTTTTAGGTTTGTAATTTTATAGGAGAATATAATGGCTTTACCAAAGTTAAATGAAGTACCGATGTATGAAATGACTATTCCTTCAACAGGAAAGATGGTCAGATATAGACCCTATCTTGTGAAAGAAGAGAAAGTCATGATGATGGCATTTGAATCTGGCGAAACACGTGCAGCGTTGAGGTCAGTGATTGATACCATTGAAAAATGTCTTGAGGAAGGCGCTTCTATAAACATGAACGATTTGACTTTATTTGATATCGAATACATGTTTATTAAATTACGTTCCAAGTCGGTCGGCGAAGTTTCTAGTTTAGTTTCCCCATGCACCAACAGTGAGTGTAAACATAAAAATCCCATCGACGTTGACTTAGATTCCCTAGAAGTGATGGTCCCTAAAGACTCAAATGTTATTACGTTGACAGATAACGTGAAGGTTGAGTTCAGGTATCCTTCTTATAAGTCGATGTCTGAGACTAACATGGACAAGGTAGAAGAAGACCCCGAAGTTGCCCTGGAAATGATATCAAGGTGTATCGTGGCAGTCTTACATGGTGATGAGAGAATTAGCAGCAAAGATGAAAGTCTTGAAGAATTGAAATCCTTTGTAGAAAGTTTAACTTCTTCTCAGTTTCAAAAGGTATCCAAATTCTTCTCAGATATGCCAAGGTTGGAAAAAGAAATAACGTATATTTGCGAAAAGTGTAGCACGCAAAATACTATAATGCTGAAAGGAATTGATAGTTTTTTTTAGTGTGCCTTTCTCACGATAACCTTGTGAATCATTATAAAACCAACTTTGCCTTGATGCAGCATCATAATTATTCGTTAACTGAGTTGGAAAATATGATGCCGTGGGAAAGGGAAGTTTACGTGACTATGTTGATTGAGTATATTAAGGAAGAGAACGAAAGAATAAAACAAAAAAACGCATCAAACTAGAGTTGCCGTATGTCCGAATTAAAAACAGTCATAACCGAACTACAAGACGAGAATATACAAGATAAATTAGAGGTAATTGCCTACTCTAATCTTGAGATACAGTATTGCCTTGAGTCTATAAAAGGTGTTATGAAAGAAATTCATAACGTCTTGTCCGATACGTTATCTTTCAACATCGATGTTAAGGATAAAAAGGATAGAGCTGAACGGTTAGGGGAAGGCGATCGAGAAGAAGATCGGAGGGAAAGTAGAGAATCGCCGGAGAAAAAAGGTAAAATAGGCGATGCGTTTGCTGCCGGTAAAGAAGACTCTTCTTTTGGATACGGTTCTATATTTAGTAATTTGAAAGGAAGCATCACCGGAGTCCTAGCAGGAGTTGCTGGGTTCGCTGGTATGTTGACAGGGTTTACCGTTAGTCTAGCGAATCTTGTCGCAGGTCCTTTTATACTACTCGGCAAAGCAGCGTTTGCGGTGGGTTCCACATTAATAAAATTATCTGCTGGGTTGTTTAAGTTTGTCGGACAAATGGCGTTCAAGGGATTGGGGTTGCTCATAAACGCAGCGAAAGCAATTCGTTTGTTTATGTTGGGAACGTTTATTCCCGGAATGATTGGTGCTTTCAGTTCTATAATAACTGCTTTAACGCCAGTTGTAGTCGCAGCGGCACCGTTCGTTCTGATAGGTTTAGCGATAGGTGCTGCATTGTTTGGTCTTTATAAACTATTAGAATCTGTGACAGAAAACCTAGGATTTGATAGCATCGGGGATACTTTAAAATATGCTGTTTTAAAGTTGAAAGATGGATTATTCTCAGTAGTAAACTCTATACTCGGAATGTATAACGCACTCATAGGTTTTGTAAAAAAGGTTATAAAACTTGCGCCTGATTTTTTAGTACCCCCCTCCTTGAAAGAGTTTGCTAACAGCGGTGCCGGTGAAGCGAAAATGCTGGATACTAATTCGGCAGAAAGGTTTAAGGAATCAAAAAACAAGGAAAAGGAAGAAAAGGAAAAAAAGGAAAGGGAAGAAAAGGAAAAGGAAGAAGAAGATACCAACAAGCCAATGAATGCATATGAACGTGCAAAGGCAAGGGAAAATCGCGCAGAAGCAATGGCAGCAGGTGCTATGGCAGTGGACAAAGACGGCAATCCTGTTGATACTGGTGCTGCAGCAGCAGTTGATGCCGCTGCCGCGACGATATCTGACGAACGCGCTGCTCTACAAGAACAGATACGTGCACTTGACGCAAAGGTATATGACAGAGCGACTTATGAAGGTCTAAGCAAAGAAGAAAAGATTGCCAAGCGCAATGCGTTGATGGCAGAACTATCAGAACTCAGCGCGAAGAATAAAGAACTGCGCAATAAAGAAAATGCGGCATTTGCTGAAGTTGAAGCTGCTGAAAATTCTATGACCTTTGGCGGTGGCGATAATTTCTATGCTGGTACTGATGGCGATCTAGAAGATACCAGCGGCATGGTATTGAAGAGTTCTACTGGCGGAACTACTGTTACGGGTGGAGAAGAAACAACCACTGCCGTCAGTGCTGCTCAGTTAGAGAAGGATAAGAAAGATGTGTCCGCTGAGCAAGCACGCTTCAAAGCAGGGCAAGAAGCGTTCAAGCAAATGGCGCAAGAAAGATTAGTCGGTGCCAATGAGTTTATCATGGACGACGATCCTAGATATGCTGAACTGCAGAAACGAACTGAAGCAATAATGTCAGGAAAAAATCTGCAGGGTGTTGGTAAGATCGCTTCTTTGACGGGTCAACTGCAAGACGTAACTGCTCAGATTAAAGCAGCGACCAGCGCGGCATCTGGCGGAACATCAATCGTCGCCGCAACAAATAATAATGTGTCTAATGCTACCATCACCAATCAGACTACGATGCCGATGCCTCCATCAACTGATACTTCTGATCGGTACGCAAGTCAGTTTGGCGCGAGATAAAAAAACCCGCCGAAGCGGGTTTATACTACAAAGTGCCGATTAGTCTGCTTGCGCTAACTTTTGGAAGTAAGACATGGTATCGTCTTCATCTTCCACCTCAGCAATATCCTCAACGGACTTGGATACAGTAGGAACCTCAGGTTCTGCTGACTTTGGTTCTGGTGCCAACTCCTCTTCGATTTCTACTTGGTTCGAACGTGCCGTGCTTTCGCCAAGAACGTCCAGAAGTTTACGGTTCAGTTCAGCATAAGTCTTATATGCTTTGGGGTCAGTAAACTCGGCGAGAGAATAAAGTGCGTCTGCTACTTTCTCTTGCTTGCCTTCATCACCATCGAACAGAGCAGAGGAAGAACGGAACTCACTCTTATCATAGTTACGATAACCTTCTACCTTGCGAATCTTCAACACGAAGTCAGCGCCTCGGTCAAGGTCGAAAGGATTTACTGGTTGCTCATCGGGGAACGATGGTTGCATCAGATCCATGATCTTATCGAAGATCTTCTTACCGAACTCATAGAGAAATACTTTTCCATCATTATCAGGATTAGCGGGGTCGCTAACAACCATAATGTTGGAGACATAGTGCAGTCGACGCTTGCGCTGACGAACGATTTCCTGATTTTCTTTGGTTCCCGTTGCCCAGAGTTTGCTGTTCATCTCACCAAGCGGATCAGTTTGACCGATAGAAGTCAGAGACTTCTCGATATACCACTTACCAGTTGGTCCTTTGAACCCATGGTCCCAGTAACGAGTCCATGGAACTTCTGAGTCTGGCGCAGGAAGGAAACGAATAATAGCATAACCATTACCTGCCTTGTCGACGGTGGGTTTCCATTGGCGCTCATCGCTACCTGACTTCTGTTCGCCGCCAGATACCTTTTGCGCTTCTTCTACGAGTTTAGAGATGTCGAAGGACTTCGACTTGAGTTTAGAAAGATCCATATATTTTTTCCTTGTATACAGTGTGTAAGTTTTGTCCACGTAATCATAACGAACATCATATATTATACTGATTTAAAATCAGACGTCAATACTTTAGTCAAGGGGGAGTTCGTCCTCCTTTGGCATGAAGTTGAGGTTCATCGCTTCTACTCTAAGTTTCTCGCGAATGACATTAGAAGTGTATTTCTTGCAGTCCTCTACTTCAAGATTCACTTTATCACACAGATAGATGATAGCATCCATGTATGACATATTCTTATCAAGAACAGCGTCCTCTATCATCTTAGAGAATCGCTTTTTGTTTAAGAAGTTATCGCTCATAGGAGTTTCTTGATTCCATCATAAGATTTGAGTTTCGAGATATTAAAAGAGCGCCACTCCTTAATCTCAACGTCAAAGCAACGTATAACGTCAGGGTGTGATTTAGCAATCGCATTATAATCAGTCTGCGGTATCTTATCTTCAGGCATGACTTGATTAACCAGTGTTGCTCTCATCTCACGCAGTTCGCCGTCTTTCTTTTCAAATGAAAACTCGACGATACCTTTGCGCATCTCCTTGATGATCCACTCACGTGTTGGTTTATGATTCATAGTTTCCTCCATAATTTATCATATTGTATACTATTTAAAATCAAATGTCAAACACTATTTCTAACGGCAACATTCTCGGGAAGATTAATCTTTGAGTTCGCGTGTTTATGGTAGAGAACAAACTGAACGTCCGGAAACTCTTTAAAGATATGAAACCATATAGGTCGCCAGTTGTTTAGAAGACGGTGGTTGTTATTATTACTGCGATCGCTAGAAAGGACAACGTCAGTATATGACCGCATGTTGTGATCGAATATGGAATCGAAACCATACATATGAATCTCTGTTCCCTTCAACCTGTTGGCGGCATAATGCGTTGCCATGTGACCGCAGTTGAAGTTGGTTGCATTACCTGCATATTTAGGCACAGTCAAATAGAACTCTTTTATCAGCGGTGCCTTCTTGAGATATAGCATAGGGTGGTTATCCATCCACACCTTTGGACGATTACCAAGAATCCATTCGAATCCATCTAAGTTTACGCTACCTTCGGTAATCGCACTCATCATTTTGAAGTCGACGATGGTGGTCGCGTATACGTTACTGACTTCAAACGGAGGAAGGTTACAAACTATCCTCGTTCCTTTACATTTGTCATTAAAAAGAACAGAATTATCGCCGTTGCCTATGATATGAATTGTTTTTGACATTTACACATTCACCCAATTGTGTTTAATATATTTCAAATGAGGTAATTCATGCGGTTTAGGTCTTCCTCCGCAATCTACCATCTTGATCTCGTTGGATATGACCGGAGGGAATATCCATTGCCCGAAGACCTTCTCGCCCAAGTGAAACTTGAGATTCTTTTTCAGATTGGGATAGGTCTCATCAATATATAGTACATCAGTATCTTTGAGATATTGACCAGTCCAAACCTGATCACCGCCTCTAAAGTTCTGCAGGTCTGCGCTTAGGTCTCTGCGAAACTTATGATAGATTTCTTCTAGTGCGCCTGTACGGTATAACATCATAGAGGAACTGAACTTATTATTCATCCAACCTATCGCGTCAGAAACACAAGCGATTCTTTTATCTGCGTCAATGGCATATTGTATTTCTTCATCGAAGTTCTTTATCAGGACTATGTCTATATCAAGGTATAGATTCCAACCAGAAGGCAGATCCGGATCGTGTAACATCATCTTATTCCACCAACCCCTGATGCCTTCTTTCCGCACGATAGGAGTCGCAAACTTTTCTACTTCGGTAGGTCTATCCGTCAAACAGTATGGTGTGATGTCAAAGTCACTCAAATCTTCTACACGCTGAATGATCTTTCGCGCATACTCTATCGGGTAGACATCAGTACAGACGGTGAGTAAATTAATCTTCATAGCAGTTTGTATAAATCAGGTGCGTTTTGGTATTGGTGTTTTGCTTGAATGCCAGTTTCGTTTTGTACCGTACTGAACGAATCCTTCGCTTCTACTGGCCAAGGATAGTATTCCTCAAGAAAACTGAATCGATCTTTATGTAGAAACACGTCTGCCGGACATGCCTCTTTCTTTGCCTTTTCAATCAACGCTCTCGCCGCATATGGTTTTAGCATATACGCATGCGCTCCTGGTAAATAAAATTTAGAGGTTAATTCATTTACACCGATCATCGAGGGATTCCGGTAATTGCCATAACTGGGTTTGCCTAGTGATAGCAATCCTTTAAAGTCAACCGTAGGAATGCTATTAACGAACACGGCATCGTGCTCTAGAATAAAAATGTTCTTGTTGCTTTCTGCGCATTGATTCCATAAAGCATAGTGACTCATGAAGCAAGCGACTACGTTATTCAGTCTAGAGTACTTGCCGCGAAACCCATCGATGGGTATTCCTGCGCTCTCACGCGCTGCCTGAGCGTCAATGGCGCGGACGGCATCAAATACCTTGACCTCTGCGCCATATTTCTTAGCAGACCATATACAGCGTTGAGCGACCTGCATCGATTCTTCTAAGTCCGTTAAAGTAATTACAAATGCCTTCACTTTCACCTCGTCGTTGTGGACTGTGTTCCCTGTACTCGCGTATAATATGGCGTGATCACTCTCAACCATTTAAATAGATGAGAGCACATCAACGCATCGTTCGGCCATAAACCAATATCGTGTACCTTATCGAGCAGCTCCTTACACGCCTCAGGTTTAATCACGTATGCGCTATTACCTGCTAGACCCATGGGCAAAAAGACTTCATGTGATTCATCGATACGCGGAATCCTATGTAACTTCGGCGCGTCCGTTGCTGATGCCTGAAGCATCTCGTGAAATTTTCCTGCCTTTCGTGTTGCTCCGCGTGGATCGTTTAAACCTACCGCACCCCATTCCCAACCGTCAAGTATTGCTGGATCAAACTTTCGAACGAAGAACGCATCATGTTCTAATATAACTATTTCTTCTTCAATGTCAATGCATTTCTTCCATAATCTAGCATGACTCAACGCGCAAGAAATAACACGAAGATGATCCCTTGCCGCATACTTTCTTTTATATAGACCAGTCTTCAAATCATAACCATCATGATTCTCGTCTATCGGCCAAGTCCACTCGACTTGCTTACCGAACGCTTCTAACATTCCCTCACGTATCGTAGGAGGCGTGGTAGCATCAAAGATAGTTGCGTCAAGAGGACTGCCCGTTTTTTCTATAGAGTCGATACAGCGTTGTGCTGCCTTCTTAGATTCTGATTCCCATTCATCGGGGAGGGTAATGACAAAAGTTTTCATTCTATGAGTCCTTCGTTATCTTAAGTATTCAAAGTGTTGCCGAGTACAGTATATCCTACGTTATTTTTGTTTCTTTCTTTGATAACCCAAGGGTTTATTTGACCGCAGAATAATTCTGCTACCTGATACAACGCAGTATTTGGTTTTCCGTGAAGCACTTCAGTATCATGAAGTATGATGTACTTGCGAACATAGTCAGCGTGTACATGTAATTCCTTGTTTAAATGATTAGGATGATGAAGGGAGTCGATTAGCAAGAGGTCGCACGGTCCTCTGGAATTAACATCGGTCGATGACATTTCGTGCGTTCTCAATCTTATGTTATTTCTTTCAGCATATTCTTCAAACAAGTGTTTCGACTTGTTGTATTTTTCAAGCGAGATGTCAACTAGGTCAACTGTCGATGGATTGCATAACATGGCACATGCGGCAGTACCACCTTGGTGAGTTCCGAGTTCTCGGTAACTTCGACACTCTTTCATGAGTTTTTGAAGGGCGAGATGTTGCGCGCAGTAATCTTCACCGTGCGCTTCTTCTTGTTGCTGTCTTATTTCTTCGTAAAACTCCTCAAGCGTTTTACAATGCTCAACCTTACTGTTTATCATGGCAAATTTTTCCAAATGGCAGGGGTTAGTTTAGAGTGTTTAGTATACCACAAGTTTCCATAAATTTGAGTTCGTTGGAAAAGTAGATGATCGTAATCCAATTTCACTCCGTGTAGTGTGTCATTGTCTGGAGCAAAAAACACTATGCTATTATTTTTATTTTGTATCGAAGAAGTTTCTGCCCATTCCCACGGCACCCAGCATCGATCAACATTAGAATTTTCTTTCCAATATGTTTTTATGTATTCCTTATTGGATTTGAATTTCATATAATGAGTGTGTATATTGAGTTTTTCAGAATCATCAGAAGTGTTTATATTTAACATGTAAGTCAAACATTTTTTTCGAATGTCTGGATGCGGCGCAATTTCATACCCACTCAAATACTTTTGTATTGCTGTTTCAACTCGAACCTCGCCTTTTCGATTAAACTTGTTTTTAATCGTGTCAAGAAAAAATTTGGAGTTAAGAAAGTCTATCAGTTCTTTTACAATGTGACTGCTATATTTCGCAAGTCTCATAGACATACCAAATCCTTCGGTCAGTTCTCTTGTGTGTTCTGGAGGTCTGACGTTATCGCCTTCACAATAACGAATATAAGATTCAATATCGGTCACACATCCAGGAAATTCAACTGGGCGATAATCATATTTGATTAGAGTTTCTACCAACTCTCTAACATTTTTCTGTATGGGTATATTGATTTCATCACAGGACTGTATAATGTCGAAGTGTTCCTTCGATAAAAAATTTTCCAGATATAGGTGTTTGAATGGATACGTGCTGAAGTCGCCTCTATCAATCTTATCGATGAGATAATCAAACTGACTCATTATGAAATATCTCTCTTATAGGATCAAGATCAATTTTACCAGGATCGATGTATATCGGTTTTTCTGGTGTAGATTTAGGGGCATTCTTTATTCCAACAGAAGCAAAATAATCTTGAAATTTTATCCCATCTCCATGTAACTTAGAAAACTCTACCCAAGCTGCAGGTATACCATAAGCATGAGCAGCAATAATTCCGTGTAAGGAAGAGGAAATTATTTTTTCACAACTTGCTATTTTCTTTGCCACTGCGAGTGCATTTTCATTCACCACATTGATCGGCGTAAAGGTAGAATATTTGCTGCCAAAGATCCAGTCTTGATAGTGAGGAACGATGCCTATTTGGTTTTTCTTGAAACTAGGCGCAGGACAAAAGTCTGGTAGAAGTAAAGCAGCGTCTCCATAAATTTCAGGACACTCCCCGCCATGTTTTAATACATTCTCGCGAGTCAACGGACCACGAACAAACTTCCATACGGCACGTGGTTCTGCCTTTTCATCTTTGCGTATACAACCGGAACCAAAAACTTTTTGTCCTGGTAAAGCGAGCCTGGCAATAGATCCTATAAAAAGAGCTTCGGCATACTTGACGTCATCAACATACTTGTATTTTATACCGAAGTGATCTAATAAATGGGGTGTTAAAACATCACCGAAGTTTTGGGGTTGTGTCCACCACTTTACTTTCAAAGCCATAAATTTTCAGGTAAATTAACCACCCTCCACAGTTTGTCTTCGTCGTAATCATTTGACCCCGACAGTTGCACGTGCACTAAGCAGGGGCGATTGTTTCTTTCATCATTAACTGTTCTAGGCACACGCCCAACATAGTGTACTTGTGCATTCCACTTGTTGTCGAGTATGGTAGTATCTATACTGCCATCAAACAACATAGCATTCAAATAATTTTGATCCAGTTTGTAAAAACGACCAAGACCTTCCATACCCTTAACATACTTATCAAAGGGCATGAAGTGTTCCCTACACTTTTGTATACCTTCCCGCGTATAATATACAACACCTGAGTTGAAAACCTTGGGGCGTCCTTTGTGATCTACTGGTAAATCGAAAGACGGTATAATCTTGCTTACTTTTTCTATCCAAAGTCGGTCGTTCTTGGCGTTGATATGTCCACCGACTGTGTAAGACTCCCTTAGTTCTGGTTGAGAAACCTCTTCACAAATTCCTACATCCTTCACATCATTTTCAAATATGTTTTCTTCCAAGTTATCCGTAGCAAAGATATCCATATCCATGTAAACGACATTATCATATTCTTGGAATTCGTCATCATACACAGGACGGAAGGCATCGTAATAGGTTGAATTTGTTTTTGACCAGTTAGAGTTATATTGAAATAAGTGTTTCGCGCCTATTCGTTTACAATAATTGGATATGTTATCATGCGAACACTTTGCTGCTCTGTTGAGTGTTCCGTTCCAATATTGATAGATTGCGTTTTTCACTCTTCTATCAAATCCCTTTCGACCAAAGCACGATAGTTCTCTATCTTAGATCTTTTAGGACCAGTCGGAGTAACCTTGGGGCGAATGTGAATCATCGCCGAGTTTTCTATTCCGTCTCTGTAACTGCAGTGACACCACTTAAATTCTCCTGGTAAGGTGTGCCCTTCTTGTTTGATTCTTGCCAGACACGCCAAACGATGCATGATGCCTTCGTCTTGATAAGTGTGATTAAAAGGTTCCATCTCAAAATCATTGATTCCCCGTCTCAACAGTTGCCTTTGTTCTAGGGTCAACTTGTAAATGGCGCCGCCCCAATAAGCATAGCGGTCATCGCAAAGTTTTGGATATCTAGCAACCATATTTTTCTTTAATGCTGCCTGATATCCAGTATACATGCCTATGCCTTCAACATCAAAAATGTTTTCATCCATACCTTTTCTTGGAAACATATCGATGTCCAACATAACAACAGTATCGTACTTATCGAACTGCTCATTTAACATGAATAATTTTTGACAAGGAGGTGTCAAATTTTCTCGAAACAAATTACCTTGTATAAGACGGTATTCGGCACCAACCTTTTCTGCATATTTCGAGATCGCTCTGCGTGAGAGTTTTTCTAACTCCCCTAACATTCCTGTATAGTGTTGTAGTATTATGTTCATATCTGCCCCATCAACGCCTCAACATCTTCACCGCCATTAGGCAGCTTATCTTTAAGAAAGAAGTGTACGAAATGCGATTCCTCTACCTTTCCTTCCCGTAGAGCAGTATACAACGCATTCCATTTCCAGTCCATACGTTTAAACGGAATCCTTTTATCGCGTAACCAATAGTTGAGTAAGGTTTGATCGGTCGACCACTTCCACGCGCCCTGACCATCTACGAAGTCTTTGAACTCTGGACGAGTAATGAATTGTTTTGCCGTCTGACCGTTCAAATGTTTTCGGAAACTTTCGCAATTTAAAAGTATCATTCCCATATTCATAAACTCGAATCCTGTTGACGTTTCATAACGCCACAAGTCAATAGGCATTTTGGATGCTATACTTTGATATTGCATATGGGAATAGTTTTTGATTTTTGCCATGTACTGCGCGTTGATCGGCATATCCATTTCAACCACAGCACCGAATGGTTCTATTTTGCCGAACTCGTCGAATATATTTGGCGCGGTTGGTCTAATGTAAATGTCTGCGTCTATGATAGCAATTTGGTCATATTCGTCGCAAAGATCAAACGCATTTTCTTTTTCGTACACAGGTAGGAAACCACCGTGCTTCTCATACGATTCTTTACTTCTGTTTGTGGCGAAGACGTCTGGTTTTATTTTTAACTTAGGAACCGTTTGAACTATATGCTCGATATCATATCTCTTGCAGTAATCAGCAACTGAAGAAATACAATGACTGTAGAGTTTAGAGTTTTTCTGTTGACCGAGACAGACCTGATAAACTAATCGCTTCAATTTAACATCCACCAATTTAAAATAATGTTTTCATACATATATCTATAATGGTCGGGATTGCAGGATTCGAACCTGCGACCTTCCGCTCCCAAAGCGGACGCACTACCAAGCTGTGCTAAATCCCGAATAGGTTGAGCAGTTTCAGATCTTACTCAGGAACCGGTGCTAGCGCCGACCAGAGCGAGTTTAAAGTCATCTCGGGACTATAGGACTAGAGGTTATCCAATACATTCTGCGGTGAAGATTCACCATAGGGATCATCTGCTGCTTCGTCAGTGAATCCTGGTTCTACAAACCACTTCACTATTGTACCATTATCGACAACAACAGCGTAACGCCAAGAACGCATGCCAAAACCAAGGTTGTCTTTAGATACAAGCATGCCCATTTTTCGTGTAAATTCTCCGGATCCGTCGGGAATAACTTTGACATTTTGTAACTCCTGTTGTCTTGCCCATGCATTCATTACGAAAGAATCGTTGACCGAGAGACAATAGATCTCGTCAATACCTTTCGCTTGAAACTCTGGATACAACTTTTCGAAGTCGGGCAGTTGATACGTTGAACACGTTGGTGTGAATGCTCCCGGAAGTGAGAATAAAACTACTCGCTTGCCAGAAAACAAATCATTGGTTGTGACATCTTTCCAAACAAACGGATTAACATCCGTTGAAAGATTATCGCGCACACGTGTGCGAAATACCGCATCGGGTACAGTAAAGACCATTTTAGACTCCTAGAATTCGATCGATTCCGTCAACGATTTCCGCCGACTCTACATATTGTTTGACTTGAGATTCTACTGCCTCAATGAGATCTGGATGCTCACCAATACCGACTGCGTTTTCATAAACTTCGATATTGACCAGAGCGGTTTCCATTACCGCTTCGTGTTTTAGGCGTATTGCCTTCAACAATTTGTCTTTCATACCTATCATAATGTTCTCCATTCATTCTGTAATAATTGCGCAAGATAAGACATATACATCGTCCAAAACGACTGGGAAGCATGCGTGTCTACCGTCGTTGGATATGCATGATGCCAATATACTTATAAGGAGCAAAAGAAAGGTAGACTTACTTACAGTTTCTACCATAGCGTCCACACTCATATGCTTGACGCTTCATGTCTTCCCATTCTTCACGCTTTCGTTCATAGACTCCAAGTTCATAAGCACACTCGACTTCTGAACCAGTACAACGGAATGGGGGAAACTCACCGCCATATCTGTCCTGCGGATAAACCATAGGACCCCTGCGGTTTAGAATCTCCTGCAGGATCAAAGTGCTGGTGATGCCAATAATCGCACCCTTTTCCTTATCCCCCAATGCAAAAGAGTTGCTGCTCAAGGCAGCAACTACAATAAAGACCATCCACTTCATAATTTCTCTCCTTTTTCCATTATATAGTGCTTTTAAATGGGGAGTCCGCGTCCCTCATCGATAATCTATAAATCGATTGCGACGTGGCGCGATCCTGCTTTTTCTTCCTTCGACCATCTGCGAGTATTCATACTCACGCTTCTCGATCATCTCTGCAATATCACGAAAAACGTCTTTGCTGAACAGTCCTTCCTGCTCATACATGTAGTGCAGATCTTCGAGAATGATTTCAAGTAATTCATGCATTACGCCACCTCCTCTTCAGACTTCAAAAACTCGTTGACCTCTTGGTCGCTCAAACCCACACGCTTTGCCTTTTTTGCAAGACCCACCCAGTCTGGTTGACCGTGACCGTGTACCAAGCAGTCTGCCCAGTCACGCAGGTACTCACCGGTTTCGCCTCGGTTGTACCATGGTGTTTCGAAACTCTTGTTCATTCCGCTGCCTCCTGATTGCTGAAATCGATTAAGATCTGACCAAGTTCAACTTTGTCGAACAATTTGTCAAGATCTCCTTTTAAAGAACCTGGTGTACGACACGCCACCGAGTACAATTTCTGATACTCTGTCAGTTGCTCCGAAGTGATTACCTTCACCATGTGCAACGGTTTTGAATCTGTAACTCTATACAGCATTACGCCACCTCCATTTGATGAAGCTGCTTCATTAAATGAAACTCCGCAGGTGCATACTTTTCTAACCACGCGCTGAGGTCTTTGAAGAGGACCACATCGCCATTCACCATCTCATAAGAAACACCGTGGTGCACAGTCTCGCCGTTGTTCAGTACGTCATAGGCATCAAACTGCTTCGCGATTTCCTTGCGCATATAACCGAACTCGGTGTTGAGAGTGGTGCGAGTGAAGGACACACGGTCGTCCTTGACCGTGCCATAGTAAGGAGCATCCCACTCAGCACAGTGGTCGGCGACATTGAAGTCGATATCATCGACCACCGTCTCACCAACGGAGTACTCCTCAAAGTACTCGCTCTTGCTGGTGCAAGCAGCCTCGACACGCGCCCACCACTCGGGAGACATGTTGTCCTCAACCGAACAGTTGAAGATGTAGGTGTTACCACCCTTGGGTTTCCAGTACTGCGGGCAATCGCCCTGACCGTCCCAGTCGTGGGCACCGTAGTTTTCGAGGTGTTGGGTTTGGATAATTGCTTTCATAATATAATTCCTTTCACACTTTCCAATTTACGATACTATTATGACCTAAAACGGAGTCAAAGTAAAGCACCAAAAACCGTAATAAAATCAATGACTTAGCGACCCCACTTCACGCCAGTCCTCGCTGTACTGCGCACAACGGCGATGGTAGTCGATATTTTCGTGTATTACGTCACACTTCCTTGGATTCGCCTCCGGCAGGGGATACCGCTCAAGAAGCATATTGATACCGACTGCGGCGAACGGGATATACCCCAACAGTAGCAGGTTTTGATAGTGAAACACCCTTTCGTTCCTAGTCATTAAACTGCCCTCACTGCGTACATTTCAAACTCGCGTTCGCCGTCATATGCTTCGAAGCGACCGTGGACAGGTTGGAGTTCGCCTTCCTCCTCTATCATCATTGCAGGACGACCCGCAGGCGTTTTGCCGTAGATTAGCACGTCCCTACGCTTTGCTAGGCGCTTCCATATTGAGCGTCCTCCGGGCGACTGAGACGTCCCTGCTTTAAGGGTGATCGCTAGTTTGCGAAGCAGAAAAGCATAGAAGCGAGGCGCAAGGTTGTACCCCTGATACTCTGTATCCATGAGCGTCAACTCTACTTCGTAGACCCCACGTTTGGTTTCAGCAAGGGTGACCGCGCAGACACGCTTTGCGCGACCTTTGCTGTCGACATAGTCGGGGTCGACAAACTCGATCCAAAGGGTATCTTCATCACGCTCGAGATAGCACTTGTAACCCGAGACGCTGCCTATAACGTCGAAGTCGGGGTTACCAAAAAACCCTAATTTATGCTTTTGCTTATAACCAATCTTGTACATATACTTCCTTATTCAACTCAACCTATACCGCTATTATGAGGCAAAACGGGGTCAAAGTAAAGGAGTATTTTCCTTAGCAAAATCAAGGACTTACGAGGTCGCCCTGCAACCCTCCTGATCACTCGGGCGTCAGGAGGGTTATAAAGGGTCGCTGCTTATAACTCAACCGAATATAGGGTAGTCCCCTTATGGTCGCATATAATACTCGTATCCGCGTATAACTGGAATCCTAGGTCGCGTGCTTTACGGCAAAAGTCCACGTCCTCGCTGAACGTATCCTTATGGTCGACCGCCGAATGATACTCGAACTGAGGATACCCTATATCGGTGAATACCTTTTGCTTGACTAGAACACACCCGAACCCGCAACCGCCTATCTCAATCAGCTGATTCCTGGGCAATGCCTCAGTAGGAATATTGCGCATATCCATATCATAGACCTCTAGCGTTTGAACGGGCAACCGCTGACGGTAGATACCGCTGACTAATGCCTTATCGTGCGCTAGCATTTTCTCGAGCGCGTCATTCGGCAGGACGATATCGCTATCAACGCTGAAGAGATAATCAAACCCGCGCACTACCCAGTCGGCGATCAGGTTGCGTATCTGATCTATGTTGTAACCGTAGAAGGTTTGAAACTGTACCTCGTATCCTTCTGGTATTTTCAAGTCGTAGATGCTTTTAAACGTCTCCGACTCGATATACTTCGCGGTCGGTATGGCAATCAGTATCTTACCCTTGCGCTCATTCGCTTTCTTGGGTATGATCTTTTCCTTTCCTTCCATGTACGTGTAGTCGATAGGATTTTTTGATGCCCATTCGCTATAGACGGGTTGCTCTCTATCATGAAACCCGCCAGTGATAGACGTATCCTTGGTAGTAGCAGCGCAAGGTGTTTCCTGATGAATGTTATAGATCAGTACAGGCGTTCTTTGCTTCTGCAGATTGCTGTGGAATATAAAGTCATCGCCGAAGTAGATATTCAAACCATCAATAATTGGCGTCCACGTTGCCTTATGCATAAACATACACTGACCGAAGTGATGTATGGTATCTCCTGGGCGCCACTCTACGAAGTCAATCGAATAGTCAGTAGTTTGCGGTTGGTCAAACTTCGCCTCGCCGGAGATACAACCATGCGGACCGCTGCTCGGCGTCAGGCGATCCTGTAATTTGTATAGTACCTTGAGGTCTACGATGATGTCGTCATTAACGATATTCAATAATTCGTGCCGACTCATCTCTACGCCAATATTCCATGATGGGTTGACATAGATATTCTGCCCAGGAGCAAACATACGAACCTTGTCGTGCGATAGCACCGCCCAGTCCGGCGTCATTCCATGATCGTTATTGATAATAATGATCTCACCCACCAGTTCATGCTCAACGTATTGCTTGAGCGCACGCTGGAATAGATCGGGGCAACGCCACATAGTCGGTACGATCACCGAAAAGAGTTTATAATCGCTACTCCCCTTCTCTAGGATAGTAAAACCATTGTTCTCAGTTGTGTGGTGAACAACCTTCCACTCAGGGTGACGAATCATGAACTCCATGATCGCAGTCATCAATCCCTTGTTATCGTTCTCACGGTTGCCTAGTCCAAACGTATAGGTGTCATGAAACGCAATATACTTGCGCACCTTAGAGTGATGCCGCTCAAGTTCAGCAGAAAGTTGGTTGTACGTATGATCCGTGTCGATGAAAAGCAAGTCAGTCTCATCAATTGTCATCGTCAGCGTGTTCGCCGTTTCATAAACGCAATCCCTACCCATACTTCTGGCGTGATCAAATAATTTTTCCACACGTTTTTCTAAGTATAGGTCGTAGGATCGCAGTTTCTTGTAATTGCTACAGAGTAATGCTCGCGTCGACATTCCATCTCGTACGCCAAACTCAGTGATCGTCTCACACTTATTCGCGTATTCTTTGAGCGTATCTAAATGGTAGTAGATATCGCTGTTTAAATTCTTTGCCCATTCGAGTTCATTTTCTAGAACATCATCAACAATCATATCAATTATCTCTTTTGCTGTTTTATTTTGTAAATCGCCGTTTACTTTGTAATCATTAATTGGGTTCAAGTCATTGTAATTATATACAATATCAGGAACGCAGAGTATTTTGTTAGGATCCGCTTGCTCTATGATATTGTAGAAGGTAGCATTATCGCCGCCTGCTTTGTACCACTCGCCTCGATCATCCTTGAACAACTCATCGTCTAGATTTAACGCCAGTCTGGCAACGAATGTTCGTAGATGCGGATAGGGCATATTCCAATTAAACTTATGCTCACGGTATGCCCTTTGTTTCAGTATCTCTGGGGGGTATGGTTGCGCGATTAACGGAATGCTATCAGCAACTGACCAGCAACTTCCATAGGTGTACTCTACGCCTGCGTGGTAATAGTTATTGAACTTGTGAAAGATATTCGGATCATTGACTAACCAGTCATCGCCGTCAAGCAACATTACTATATCGTTCGGACTACATCGGGATTTGATTGTCGATATTTGATTGAATACCGCGCCCACGTTTTCCTTGTTCTTGATTACCTCAACCTTGCCGGAGAATTTCAAACGAGATAGAGTATCGTGCACGACTTCTAGCGTCTTATCAGTTGACGCGTCGTCAATGATGTACATCGTGTAATTACGATAGTCCTGCGTGATTACAGACTCGATACAACGACCGATATAATCTTGCGCGTTGTATACGGGTGTAATAATTGTAATATGTTTTTCTTCGTTTATCGTGATCGACTGATCTTCGGCATTACAGAATCTTCGCCCGAATACCTTACGAACCCTGCTATTGATTGCGCGCACATGCCTATATTCTTCGACGGGCATAAAGTGGCCCAACTTCTTTACGAAGTGCTGTTTCCATTGTAGGGCAACGCTATCCCAACCTTCGATGCCGCGTATCTGATTACAAGCATACATCTTCTGCTGATGCAGATACTTGTTGTAATAGATACTTACCACAGCGTTGACAAATTTCTCGCACTGCTTCTTATGGTCGATGTCGGGGAATAAACCGTTGGGTTCTATGGCATAAGGTATCTTATAGTTTGCTATGTCGATTGCCGTTTCTTCCAACGCGCCAAACCGACAGGTGATCAGTGGCGTGTTGTATGCCATAGACTCCAGTGTGGAGATACCAAACGTCTCAGGAAAGGCAGCGGGATAAACCATGTAAGAAGACTCTGCCAGTATTTCCGCTATTTCCTTTTGCGGAATAATACCAGTGAATTCAATGTCATTGGAATGATGAGCAGGGTCGTCCGCCATCTTTCGCCAAGACTTCTCCTGCTCATCCGGACCATGGTCAGAACGAAAGCGATAGTACCCACCGATGACTTTCAGCTTTGCATCTGGTATTGCCTTCTTGACTTCTGGCCAAATAGTCTCAACTAACGGTATCAAACCTTTAGTAACGCTAGAGTTGTAGACAAACAGATTAGGATCTTTCTTGCTGATGTCAACCCAATCTATGTACCGTGTCATACCGTTTCGAGTTTGAAAGATATGATTCTTCAGGACTTCGAAGTTCCTGCGCTTGCCGTGGTGGCAGTTTGCGATGTAGGTGGTATGCCAGTCGCTTAACGTGAACAAAGTATGAAGGCGACCTTCGATAATCAGGTCTTCGATGAAATCGTCGCCATCGCAGAAAGTATCATGCATCCAGAGAACGCGATACTTACTATTCATGGAAACTCTTTCTAGGTTAGGAAGTTTCTCCGCCCACTTAAACTGCCCCTTGTAGGCATCAGGAACAAAGGAGACGACTGACCGCGAACCGATAAACACGTCAAAGTTGCCGTGCTTCTCAATATCGTGAAGAGGTATGTACTCTACGCCGTCATATATTCCTGGGAGGGCATCATCGCTATAACAATCATTGAAAACTTTTACATCAAACCCAAGTTCAGCAAGTTCTCTTGAGACTAGGATGACGGCAGACTCAGAACCGCCGAGCCCTCGCTTCGTTAGGGTAGTGCCGTCATAACATAAACCGAGCGTGTCAACTATAGCAATTGATATCATATACAATAATCTATGAACGGGTCCGCTTTTAAGTCAAGGATGTAATCTACCTTCTCGCCTTCCTTATCGCCAGATGTTATCCAGCGTTCATACTCATACCTGTCATCATATAGCGGGTCGTCTAGGTTCACGATATAAGACATCTTGCTCCAGAACATATTACCGCTGACGTGAGTCAATCCTCGCTCGTCGAAACGAACAGTGTTATCGCGGACGCCGACTACATTGTTGCCAGCATTCAACGACTCGACACATTTTTCCCATCCGGTGATTAGCGTCCGATTCAACGAATCAAACCACAACTTTGCATTGGGTCCTGCGCTTGAGATGCCCTTGTTGTGTATGTAAAGAACATCGTGCGGGGTTTCATTCGCGAAAAGTAAAGAGTCCCCGTGTAACTCGCGGAGCGCTGCTCCCTCGTAGATATTCACTAGTCCGGTATCCCTGAAAGATAAATTGATGTAAGGATAACGGAACTCGATATACTCTCGCACCTTTTCATGAAAAAGAATTGGATCCCTGGTGCCTGCTGCATGAAAAGGCATGCCTCTAGCGTCACTAGACCAATAGATAGGCATGGTAATAAAGCAGTTGATTTGGGCGTTTTCGCTGAGACCTGATTGTTCTAGCAACCTACATTGCTCGTCAAGTTGCCAGTACCAAAAAAGGGAGCGCCAGTCGTTGGGTATCCAGTAATGATAATAAACAGTTTTCATTCATTCTCCAGTAATATAAAGTAATATAAATGCCACACTTTGGTAACAAGGCAGTGGCACTCCCCGCGAAGATTATGCCGCTAGGCGAACATCTCCGTAGTAATCGTCATTTGCTGCGATTATTTTTGTTGAACCACCGTTTTTACAGTCAGCGTTCATGGACTGATTCTCCACATTGCTTTCGGTTGCCCGTCGATTCCAGAACGCCCCCATCAAAAGCACACTAGGAAGTCTTAATTTCGACACTGTACGCCCGTGCCTAATGCGCTTATGGTGGAGGCGAGGGGATTCGAACCCCTGTCCGCACTTCCTATTTACAATGTTTCATCGAATACTAAAATACATGGTGACTTCAAATCCGACACGCATGTCTATTGCTTCTGGTTTAGTCCACATAAGAATTACCTCCAGATCCAATTGATTATATACTATCTATAATCAGAAGTAAAGCACCATCATCTTGAATACCTATGATTAACTTCTGCATGCTTCTGTTCGTCTTCACGTACTTTGACTATCATATCTGACAATCGAGCATTAGGTTTCATATGATAATACTTAACTGCTATTTCGGGCGCGTGTACGTCCTCTATCACTTTGTCTCTGACCAGTCTAAGATACTCGGTGTAACTCTTAACTGCCTCGCACTCAAAGTAGTAGACCATCAGGTGTGCGGTCTTTGGAAACAGCAGATACATCACCAAATAGAAATGCCAGAAAATAAACTGCGCTATTACGATGATGAATCGCTCCAACCAATTGGGGTGTACGATCTCCATGAAGAACATCAGATGCTTGCGTTCGTTCTCTGCCTCTGCGAGCATCTCATGAATCATTGTGCCGTTGCCCTTCTGGAGTTTTCGCAAGCTCTTAAGGTGGGTCAGCATACCAGCAACCATTCCTGGAACACCAGCAACGGACTCTAACACCAACGCACGATGACCATATCGCTGACGGAAAAATGTATCAGCGAAGAACCGAAAGAACTTTGTCATTGATTGCGCCAACCAGTGTCTCATTAGTGTCCACTCACCGTTGGTTTAATATCAATACCATCTTTTACCATTGACATCTCAAGATCAGAATTACCGTCCCATGCCTTACGACCTTTCCAATCAATGAACGCTTTGGCATCTTTTCTTCTGTGGAACCATACGGTGGCGCCTTTATGATCTACACCAAACACTGTCGGTCCACCACTCTTTCCACCACGTGCTTGCGTTCTGCCGTAATGTGGTTCGACTTCTAGCATCTTTGCAGTTTTGATTTTTGCTTCAGCAACGTATTGGATAAACGTTTTCATTGTGCATCCTTTACCTTTCCGTTCTTGCTAATCAGTTTGTCAACCATTGCTTCGCTTCTGCTACCTTTCTTTCGAAACAACACAAACTGACTGTCCAATCCAATGTGCTTCTCAGAACGAAGAGTCACATCATAACCGTCTTTGGTATACATTGCAACATATGGTATCATAACGTCTTTCAACACACGCTGCTGTGATGGAGTAGGTTTCGTGTGGTAATCAAACTCAAACGTCTGCCCATTCACTTCCTGTTTCTTTTGTACTCTTGCTTCAGCAATGTACTCGTTAAATGTTTTCATTAGTAAAGTTCCCCGAATGGTCCAAAAACCTTTCCCTTCTTCTGCTCAGAGAGAAATTGTTGTGTCAAAAAAGAATCCATTTTAATATGCCTTTACGAAATAACTTGATTGATCTGTATCCGATTGCGCATAACGAAACATTTTTGTAGTGAAATCGTTTCTTTTTGCTGCAGTACCAGACATCAATACGTCAAGGAATTCCATACAAATCATTTTACTATTCTTAAATTTATAATCTGCCTTTGCCAATTTGGCATAAAATTCTTCTTCTTCAAGTAATGGTTTTTTGGGAGAAGACTTGCCGTTATATTTTTTATATAATTCATACATTCTTTCTTGAAACTTTCCAGTTCCCTCGTTACTTTTTATCCAAGAAAGTAGATATTTTTCTGTGTCACCGGACCCGTATATCCCCTTTTTAAATACTTGATTGCAGTAAAAATGTACATTACCGCCGCCTATCTTACCACCAGCAGCAGAGCCACCTTTAATCTCACCCTGCCATGATGTTTCGCCGCCGAATGTTCTAAATTGAACATCGCCAACAGAAGTATGTAGATAGATGTCTTGAGAACTAAAAAAGTCACCAGTTTTGCCATAAGTAAACCCCCCAAACCTGTAACTTTCTCTTTTCTCCATTTGAGAAGGAGTATTAAATTCTTGCAATTTTGCTTGAGTTGCAGTTGGTGATATTTTCTTGAGAGATATACCGAGAAGTTTTCCGTTTTCTGCCATTTGATAAACAGCAGAATTTAATTCTCCCCAACTTCCAACATAGTCCATCAAAGGAGAAGAATTTGGTGCTTCAGTAGATGCCCATATATCACCTGGATTCCACTTGTCGTTAGAGAAAGATCCAGGTGCCTGAGGAGTACCGTTCTTTTTGTCTAGTTGGTGACACTCTGCCTTTGCTTTATAAACATTATCCATGAATTTAGAACCACGGTGAAAATAAACACCACCTCTCATTTTGGTTTTAAATTTCTCATACAGTCTGTTTGCAGTTTTAATGTAAACATCCGTTTCAATCCAGTCCTTTGGACCATTTTTCCAGCAGTCCTCTAAACTTCCATCTGCATATACAAATTTTTTCGATTTTTTCAACTCGGCATCACTGACAGAAGTGACTTTCTTTTTTGCGATATTAAAAACATATGCGCAGTAGTAACACTGCATTGATTCGGTCCATTTTGTATCTTCAGCACCACCACCAGAACCTGCACCGCCACCAAAATCTTTATCTTTAAAAACTTTATTGATGGGAACTTCTTTTACTACAGACTTTTTGTTTCCTTCATAATACGAGAATATTCTTTTCTTTTTATCATAAGCAACGCCAGTGACTTTGGTGCCAGACCTATCATTAGGACCGATAAAAAACAGTTTTTTGTCTTTTATTTTTTTTAAGAATATGTCATCGCGAGACATTCCTGCATAAGGTCCGCCTGATGCTGCTTTAGTAAAATCCTTTGGTTGAAGTGTTGCCACTACTGTTCTCGCTAGCGGGGGTTTTCATCTATTTATAAGAAGGATGGAGTATGGTAGTTCCTATGTGGTCTATGTACAATTGCTGCACTACGCATTGCCCCTGAAGGTTTTGCTGAAACAGTTTCATGCTCCTGCCTGTTTCTTCTAGGTGAAAATCGTCATACGTTTCATGAACTATCCAATCAACGTTGATTGTGATTGCTTCCTTCTCTGCTTTTTTTATCATGACCTCAGCAGCAGTCGGTGTGATATAATACCCAGCGCAGGGGGAAACGACATGCTTGGCGTATCTGTAGGTTCCGTTATGACGATAGTCGAATAGTCCGAACAACTCTATCTCAGTATTGTCAAATACTGGTAGGTGATCAAGCAAATAACTATCGTGCTCTAGAACATGTATCGGTTCGTCAATTTCTACGCAGTGCTTCCATAGGTTGTAGTGTGAGTACCAAACTGCGCGCTCGGTATCACTGAAAGAGCGTTTACTCTTTAGGGGACCGAAGCGCAGAGGACCATTCTCAGGTATCGTTTCGGGAACAGTTGCCTCGAAGTGTGTTACCTCGTAACCTTTATCGATCCAACTTTTTAGACAGGCGTCTTTGTAGTATTGCGAAGTCGGGTTGCCCGATATCGCTATCATGTAGATTTTCATTATTCTTCCTTCGATCCGGACTTAACATAGAGTCCAAACCAAGCAGCACCTGCACCTACGATAGTTGATATAAGTGCGGATTGCGGTGCAGTTGGTTCGCCAAGTCCCATAAACCACATGACGGAGTAATACAGAAGAATCATGTATACTGTAATAAATGCCCGAGGAAATATGCGCCATGCATCAATCGTAGCGGCGAGATGCACCCACTTGACCCACGGATTCACTTGTTTTTCTTCCTTGAGCCATTTAACCTCTTCTTTGAGTGCGTTGTTTGCATTCACCAAGTCGAGGAACTTATCCAAGTCCATCTCGACTTCATTAGAAGTTAGATTCCCTCTAAATCGACCTGATGTCGGCGGAATATTTTCTTCGGTGTGCTTTTCTTCCATAGTTCTGATTCGACGCGATGAAACTTCATCGCTCCCCCGTCTTTAGAAAAGTTCTTATGCTTATTTCTTTTCTTGTTCTTGGTATCGTGTCGATTATATTTAGCCATCAGACCACCTTTTCCAATCTACTCATCAATCTTTCTGCGCGGTCGGTTACTTGTTTGTACCACAATGAATCGCGCCCTTCCATTGCAGCAAAACCCCAATCACCATTTTGTAGGTGACGGTACATCTTACGAAACTTGGATAACTTGGTTCGTCCTAGGTTGAACATCATGTTAACTAGAACCTCTTGCACTTCTCCAGGAAACTTGGCGAAGGTGTAATCGCCATATAGCATTTTGCATTCAGAGATTGCAACCTCGATATCGTCTTCGAATGTTTCCCAGACGCGCGATTCAAGTATCTCCGCGCCAATAGGTAGACCATACTCTGGGTCGCCTTCCCTTATAAGGTGCCCCACGCCGAAGGTTGGAAACCCCAGCGAGTCTTGATAAACTTCAAACACCACGCCTTCGTCGACGATTAATTGTTCCGCGATTTTTTGCCTGTTGAGAATCATTTAGTGCACTTGATTGAGTAATAAACACAGATAGCACCGAATATCATCGGAGACATCATAATTGCTCCAACTCCTAGAAGTTCAATCATAATCGAACAGATCCATCTGCTTGCTTTTTTCTGCGGGCATTAACCATCCTGATATGGCAACAGCAGTCCATACCATTGCGATGGGACCAAAGATTGCTATACCAATTAGTGCGAGTCCACCACCTTCCATTATTTGCCCTCCCTCTTAACCTTCATTCTCTAAATCCCAGATACACTTGTTCTTTGCTCTTTCCGTGTCTGGACGCCTCACCCACAGGTGTCCATTCTTTTCTGCGTCTTCAAATACCAAGGCAGTAATAAAAAATGCGCTCACGACGAGAAGATGACCTCCAACGCTGTAAATGCCAAAGTAGATGGTGTGCCCCGCCCAGATGGTGAACACGACCGTCCACATCACGCTCAAGTAAAACATGAGTATGTATTGTGTGAAAGCGTTGGGAATGAACCGTAGCGGATTAATCTTCAAACTAAAAAAGAAATTATATAGATCATAGATCCAGAAACCAATTGTCTTCATGCTTTCCTCTTAAACACTTTATTCACTGCACCAGATACCGTTTTACTCATAGCATCAATATATGCTTTGTAGAGTGCCTCCGCAAACTCTTTCTGTTTGTTACTGGGAATGAACAGGTCCTGCACTTCGTCAGGATTTGCTTCAATCTCGACCTTAACCTTCATTGCTTACACCACATCTTCCGGCGTTCGATCATTCCAGTCAATGTCTTCGAGGTTGACGGTTATGGTTTCAGATAGATCGATCTCGCCGATACGTTCCCAGTCTTCCTCGGAATAATATGAGGAAGTCGCTTCTTCATTAAAAGACGGCACCACACCATCCTCCTCTTTGATGAACACGCCGTTTGCCATGCGACCCTTTCGATCTTTGATATCGTCCCATGCGCACTCGAGGCATTCTTCGATACTCAGTCCGTTTCGCTCGGCAATATTAACCAGCACGACAATAATATCACCGATATCGTCACGAATATCGTTACCTTTGCACACATTATCACTTAACTCTCCCACTTCCTGAATGAGTTTACATACCTGATCTTTGTCCGTGGCACCGTCAATCAGATTCCGATAGTGGTGCCATTTCGTTATATTGAGTATTAACTCATTTATATTCATCATCCCGCTACACTCCTTTCAAGCATTTCTTTCGTCATGATATAGTCGCGCACGAACGCGCTTCTAACGATATCCGACCATTCAAATTCAATTATACTGAATTTACTTAGGTTCTCAACTATTTTGATGAATTTTTTTATGCCCTCTTTGTCTGCTTGTTTAACGAAGTCAGACTGGTAGTAATCGCCGCAAAATATAACACGTGTATTTTCGCCGACCCTTGTAAGTATACTGTCGAGTTCATGAAACGTGCAGTTCTGCATCTCATCAACTATAATTATAGAGTTATCAAAAGTCAATCCGCGTATAAAGGACGTACTGTGAAACTCAATTACTTCCGCTTCAGTTAGCACCTCAAATGCGTCTCCTTGATCAAAAAGGTCGGCGCAGATAAATTGATACGGTGCCATGTATGGTGATAGTTTCTCGTTAATAGTTCCTGGTAAGAAACCCACCTCTCGTGTAGGAACTACCGACCGTACAAGGTGAATCTTGTTTATAGTATTGGATTTATCAAGGACTGTCTCCAGTGCTAAATATAAAGCCATGAATGTTTTACCTGTACCTGCGCTTCCATTAAGCACTAGGTGATTGCCGTTTCGCTTCCATTCAGCAAAAGCAATTTCTTGTCTGACAGTTTGGGGTTCGCAAGTTAGCAGGTGTTCGATACGAAGAGACTTCTTATTATTGGTCTTCATACTTTAATAGTATTTCTCCTTCCAGAGTGCTTCTTGATATTTTTCAATAGGTCTTTGAACCCATCATCTGTTTTGGAGAGTAGACTGCCCACATCGGACACAATGGTTGTTGATGTCAAATGTACTTGCTCCCATTCGCCACTGGCAACCATGTCTTCTTTCTTACTTATGGATAAAATCATTTCCTTGACTTCACCCGTTTCCTTGTTTCTTAAATCATACGTTGGCATAAATTATCTCTTTTCAATACAGTCAGCGACGAGGCAGCGATGGCTTTATTATACGGATTAAAAATGAAAAGTAAAGCATAAAAAAAAGTCGCCCCACAAGGAGGCGACTCTAGATATGATCACCTTCCTTATTCTTGTGTTTCTAACTCTAAGATGTGTTGGTTTAGAAATTCTTTTTTAATCTGCATTCTATACGCTGTGTCGATCCTCCCTTTTTTGTTAAGTTTGTGAATATAATGCCCCAACTCTTTGCTATCTTTTTTTAATCGCTCAAGTTGTCTTCCGTGCATTAAACGCTACTCCTTAAACCTTGAAAGTTAAACGTACTATGTTACGAGATTGGGAAATGCCTCCTGCACAAGTTTTTTCGTCAGTCCCTTAGTCTTAGATTTTTTGTTAATCATATCAATAAGCACCTCTGCCTCCACTGGGTGCACGCTTTCCAATACGCCAATGAAAAGTTTCTCCCGCTTGATGTGATTCATCTGATCGCCCACCAACCCCTTTACAAAATACTTGAGTTTGGTGTTCTGGCGTTGCCAGGAAGATGGTACGGAACCCTCTACGTTTTGAGTATACGGAGGTCGTCCCGTTGGTAGATTAAACTGAATACGATCGTCAAAAACGCAGCGAATATAATCCCTGAGCGGAGTGGTGTCATTCGCTCTTAACACCTCGATTTTCTCTGCTCGCGTTTTTGCTTTTTCAACTTGTTCTAGCACCTCGTAGAGATCAAGTTGGCGTTTAGGTTGATTTTGTGTAATCATAAAAAATCCTTTATATCTTCAATCAGTCGTTTACAATTGTTTGCTATCAAGTAACCCAGAACCTTGCCCCTGTTAGACCAAGGATCCTGTGATTCATATTTATTTATAATTTCCGTTTTGAGCATTTCGGGCAACTCAGACAGATCGATCATTTTTTTGTTACGTTGATAGTTTCTACTTATATCTTCTGTAAAGAAAGTGCACTCCTCTGGACAGTCAGCGGCGACGACTGATTCGATAAACTTCTTAGTCACTGGAGACTGTCTGCGACCCTCTACGAAACAATCATCATCTGATAGTACGTTGGGTACGCCGTCACTCGAATCGCCTTTCAGTACGTGCTGGAGAAGCATGAGGCGAGGATTATCTTCTACGATAAACTTCTTCTTCATGGGCGAGTATTGCTTGACGTTACTCATCACCTGTAACTGAGCGAAGTCTTTATCCGCCGAAACGATAAGGACGTCTTCATAGTTACCAAACTCTTGCGTATTAAAAGCAAGTTGCGCAATGATGTCATCTGCCTCGCACTTGTCTACCATCATAAACTTGTAGGGAAAGTTCTCTTCAATCTCTGACCGTATCTTGTTTAGGATTGTGAAAATTTCATTCCAGTAATCAGCGGAGGCCTCGCGCGATACTTTTCGCTTGTACTTGTACTGAGGATAGACGTCTCTGCGCCAGTTATTACCAGCATCGCAACAGATAACAACCTCTCCATACTGCTCATGAAATTTGCTACGATACATGCGTATGCTGTTTAGTATCATATGCCGTATCAGGTTTTCTTCCACCGCCAGTTTTTGTGTGACGATATTCGAAATAGCAATGCCGTTAAAATCAATCAGTATCATAATAAGACCATTTAGTTACGCTTTAATTTCTTCGATAAACTCACAACGATAGGTTTCTATTTTCCCATCACTTTCTCTCCGCAGAGAAAACCTAAAATACACATGGCAACTGTTTCTCAACCCTTTTAGAAATTCGTTTACAGATTCAGAACTAATCCGGTATATGATTTGTTCTATCCTTTGATGATTTGCCTTTTCAACCAGAAGCATATTCGCATCGTAGGTTTCTTTAGAGGACTTAGCACCAGCAACATAACCGATCCTACCACTAAGCACGGCAACCAAGAAAATGATAACGTGAGTTTTATTAATCATAAGTCACCTATTGTAAGGTAAATACTCTTGAAAGTAAAGCACCTATTTCCCCTTCAATTTCAAGTGCTTAGCATTGATACGGCAGTTGATAATGCCGTTATAGTAGTCTTCACGTAAAAGGACGTCCCTGTCAAACTGCTCCTTCGCCTCCAAGTAAGAGCAATCGCCCTTGCTTTTACATAGGTGCAGTATCTCACGGTGAAAGGATTCTATACCGTTGAGTTTAATTGCTTCTTTCACGTTTTCGCTTGAACCGCAGTATGTCTTCCAGTCTGACTCGACCAGTGATCTGCGTTTGCGTTTTTGCCCTTTCAGGGGCGGAAGTGTTTTCTTTCGATGAAAAAGTTTCTTACCAACATATTTCATGCCAGTTTCTTTTTCCGTGATAAGATAAACGAAACCGACGAGATCTTTCAGTTCGTCTTCGCTAGGAGTGAATACTTCGTTATTATAATGCCATGTCATACAAGTATCTATACTTGCTTAACATTCGCCTCTTCTCCGCACATAGGGCAGAACACAGGTTTTTCGTCAATATCAAAAACGATAATCGAGGTCTGCACACCGCAGACCTCGCAGAATGTATTGTATTCCAAATCGCCTTCTTCAGTCATGCAGCGGTTCCCCAGACATCTCTCCAGTCGCCAGACAACGCACCACGGGCATAATCGGTAGCACGGTTCTCGAAGAAATTAGTATGAGTCGGTGCGTTGATCATTTCCTCTACCCAGAGTAATGGATTCTTCTTGACTTTGAAGATACCCTTCATACCCAAGGAGATGAGTCGACGATCAGCGATATAACGAATATACATCTTGACGTCATTAGGCGTGAGATCTTCCATTGGTCCAATCGCAAACGCGAGGTCAATAAACTTGTCCTCAAGCTCTACCATCTTCTCAGCGATCACATAGATTCGAGATTTTAAATCATCGTTCCACAGTTCAATATTCTCTTCAACGTATGTGCGAAAAAGTTTAATCATCGACTCGGCGTGCATTGTCTCATCAACGATAGACCAAGTTACAATTTGCCCCATACCTTTCATCTTACCGTGGCGAGGAAAGTTCAGAAGCATAATGAATGATGAAAATAGTTGCATGCCCTCGGTAAAGGCAGAGAAGGCGGCAATGTTGGTCGCCACTGATTCTTTTGTACCATTGGCGTTAGAAAGATCAGTAAAATAATCATGCTTATCACGCATAGCTTCATATTCAAGAAATTCATTATATGTACTCTCCGGCATACCTAATGTTTCAATAAGATGTGAGTATGCGGCAACGTGCAACGCCTCCCTTGCCGCAAAACCAGCAAGCATCATTCGTACTTCTGGTTGTGGGAAATATGGAAGGTAATTGTTTACATAACCACCAGCAACGTCGATATCGCCCTGTGTAAAGAAACGAAAGATATTTGTAAGGAATGCCTGCTCTTCTTTACTCATTCGATTCTTCCAGTCTTTCACGTCCTCGCCCATTGGTACTTCTGTATGTAACCAATGCGACTGTTCGTGTTTCAACCAAGCATCGTATGCCCAAGGATAGTTAAACGGTTTAAAATACTCGCGCTCTGAAGTGAGTGATGATTTCATTAATTTCCTCTTTTATTAAACCAAGTGATTAGAACTTTTCGATAACCAGATTTGACCAGTGAGACGGAATGCTTCAATGATCTATTATATACTAAAGAGTCGCCATCCTCGCAGTCAATTATATAGGGAATAATGTTGTCCCCGTATGGCGGTTTCTTTGTTTCTCTCTTGTTGCGTTTTGCTAATTTCACTCGCGGTCTTTTCGCATAAGGTAAAAAGCATAACGACTCGCCGCCAACCAGATCCTTAGTTTCTAAAATGGTGACTATAGTCAAGTCAGAGTCATCATCTTGATGAGCGCGAGCGAAGGAACCTTCTTCATACTTTAACATGTAGGATGCCTTCAAAGACATCCCCGCATACTTTATCAACTTAGACAAAACAGGGTGCTTTGATGGCACCCTTTGATAGATCACATCGAATAGATTATAGTTCTGATGATATTCTTCAACATCTGCAGAATCAAAATACTCGAGCAGACTTTTCATATCTGCTGCGTCAAGTATTCTTTCGATTTTGAAATGATCCTCAACCTTCACAGGCGAGGCATCCGCCGTCCTCGACTATATCACCGAGGTTAATCTCCTTAATGACATCACGTTCGATACGCCTCGAGACTTTATCTGCTTTACCGAGTTTCTCTGAGCGGCAGTAGTATAACGTCTTAAGACCGTTCTTCCAAGCAAGAAAGTGAACAGCATGGAGATACTTGATATGCACATCGGGTCTAAAAAAGATATTTAAGGATTGTGCCTGATCAATAAACATCTGGCGCTTTGCCGCATGGTCGACGATCCAACGCTGGTCGATTTCCATTGCCGTCTTGAACACGTTCTTCTCATCCTGACTCAGGAAGGTTAGGTGTTGACAGGAACCATCGCTAGAGATTATAGATGACCAGATCTCATCTTCGCTTAATCTAGTTTCCCCTGCTTCAATTTTGACTTTAACCAGTTTTGCCAAATACTTATTCTTATTGAGATGCGCTCCAGATAGCGTGTCTTGCCTGTAAGCATTTGCTCTAAATGGTTCAATAGACGGTGAAGTGTTACCCATAATAATACTACTACTAGCATTGGGAGCGATAGCCATAACGTGACTAAATCTTCTTCCTGTGCCTGCCGCATCAGGCGCTTCACCTCGTTCTTCACCAAGTTCCATGTTTGCTTCATCTAACTTACTCCTGATGTGTTTAAACATCCTTACATTTGCGCTAGTCGCTTGCCATGATTCCCACTCGATCATATGCTTTTGTAGGTAAGCATGAAATCCGAGTGCGCCTATACCGATACTGCGTTCTTGCCTTGCGGAGAACTTTGCTCGACTTACTGCGTCAGGTGCATGCTCAATAAAGTGAGCGAGCACGTTATCAAGCATCTCTGCCATATCTTTTAGAAACTGACCGTTCTTCGACCACGAGTCGTAATGCTCTAGGTTCACCGAAGATAAGCAGCAAACCGCAGTGCGATCTTTGCTGGTTGGAAGAATAATCTCAGAGCATAGGTTAGACTGATTAATACGCAGTCCTTTCTCTTTTTGAAACTCAGGCATTAAACGGTTGCTGGTGTCGATGAAGTGCAAGTACGGTTCGCCTGTTTCCATACGCAGTTCTAGAATCTTCTGCCATAGAGCACGTGCCGATACGGTTTCGCGCACCTCGCCTGTATTTGGATCACAGAGGTTCCAACCGTCATCAGCGTCAGCGTCTTGCATACAACGCTCGATTAATTCCATGAAACGGTCGGAAATGTTTAAACCATGATGTAGGTTCAAACAGCGAATATTCTGATCGCCTGTTGGTTTACGCATCTCGAGGAACATCATGATATCGGGATGTGAAATATCTAGATAAGCAGCATAGGAACCACGGCGTGTACGACCCTGACGATAAGCGAGAGAAGAAGCGTCATAGGTTTTAAGGTGTGGCATAACACCAGTGGACTTATCATCAGAGGCACGAATACCAAACCCGATACCAACGCCACCCCCCAGCATGGAAAGCCAGTTCGTCTCAGAGAGGTTTTCCACCAACCCTTCAGCGGTATCGTTGATATAATTTAAGAAGCATGAGATCGGCATGCCGCGTCTGGAGCGACCGTATGAGAGTATCGGCGTAGAATATGATAACCAATGCTTTGAAGCATAATCATAAAGACGTTGTGCGTGCTCATCGTTACTGGAAAATGTCTTACTGACATATGCGAATCGCTCTTGGGGAGACGTCTCACTTTCCATCATATAACTTTCAATCAACCTTTGATGCCCTAGTTTGTCAAACAGTTCATCCCTAGAGTAGTCAATCACGATTCCCATATATTCTTTCTTAGACATATTCTCTCTCTTATAAAAATAAAAAAAAACAAGGGGACACCACTACCCTTGTTTTATCTATAATACTTTAATTGAAGTCAAAAGTAAAGCATAACATTATCGCAGTATTTTTTTGCGCTTGCCGTTTACCTCTATGAATCTACGTGTGATAGGATACAGTTTCTTTTTCTTAGGACCCATATTCGCAGTATCTTGCGGAATACCTGCATCAGCAGATGTCATCATCTCCTTCCTTAGGTCTACAAACGATTTCATTTTTCTAGTTCTCCGATTGTGACATATATCTTTTGACCGGTGTTTACGTGAGTTGCTTCATATATATCCATACCAAATACATCACCGATAGGATAAGCGTCTTCTGAGACACGCACCTTATCCTTGGGGGAAACAAGTTCTTCGCAAGTAGAGTTCAGAAGTTTTTCGTTACGAACTTTATATATCCCTGGCGATAACATTTTGTTCTCGGATAAGAACCATGTATTGCTTTCGTTTAGGATATCTATTACTTCTAACCCCGATTCCTTGAGAATACGCTCAAGACTTTCCTCGCTCATATTATACTTTTCTTTGATAAGAAACAAAGCAGCTGCATATGAGGCGATCTTGCTTGAACCGCCAGGAGCTTTCGCTAAGAGTTTTTTAAGATTGAACACCAAACGGTGAAAGATATTATAAGCAGACTTCTCATCAGACGTTTGGGGTTTCCTGAGTTTCGCGCCCTTATCGTCTATTAGACCCAACTTGTATGCGTTCGTGTCTTCGAATTTTGTAGTGAGGAGTCTCAGGAATCTGAGAGTGTAGACTAAATCGCCTGCTCTAGAGAGTAACCCCATCAGATTTGCCTCAAAACTTCTACTATTCTTGGATCCATAACCACATCCACGTACTGGTCGTTTCTAATTAATTTGAGAAACACTAGAAAGGGTTTGATAATATACCAATTATTCAGACCCAGTTTGAACTCTAGCATTTTCAATCCTGGTTCAATACCAAAGACGTTGAAGATGATAATGATATGATTCAACATCAATCGCTCTGATAAGTCATCGTTATCCTTGTAGCGATTGACCAAGCGTTTCAGATAATTGAAACGCTTGAGGTCATCAAAAAATTCTTCGGCATCTATACAGGTAGGATTATAATAATTTTTCGCTGCATACCACAAAAAGTTTTTATCGTCCAGCTCTTCAAAAAGTTGCATTAATAATCCTTTCGGCTAGATTAGGGAAGTTGCTTACGAAGTTCCTTAATCATATTTGCCTTGGTCATACGTCGATCAAGTTCGATGCCGTGATTGCGTCCGACTTCTTCAATCGAATCCTTCTTCATCTTCATCAATTCTTCATCCGTGAAGGTTGGTACACCGCCAACGCCCTCAGACGAACCTTCGCCTTTTGACATACGCCAAATGACGAATCCCACTGCACCTGCTAACAATGCTAAAACAATAATGTCCATAGTTTACTCCTGGTTATTTAACAACTTTCTTATCGCCGACGTTCAGTTTGTCAGCAGCGTTCCGAGCAGGTGCCTGACTAGTCACACGACCTGCTTTGGATGCGTCTTCATGCCCCTTCTCTTCTTGGTCCTCGTATTCCTTCTCGGACTTCTTGTGCATGTTTGCAAATTCTTTCGCCTTACCAGACTCTTTGCTATCATGAGTTTCTGGTTTGGTGGCACCTTTTGTATGCTGTGCCTTATCTTCATAAACGGAAAGCAAAAGGTCGCGCCAAGTTTTACCTGACATAGACTCAAGGTCGATATCTTCTTTCTTCATCTTCTTGCTTTCGACTTTCTTTTTCTTCGACTCATCATCGTCATCATCGTCATCATCGTCATCATCGTCATCGTCGTCATCACTTTCTTCTTTCTTCTTCATTGCCTTTTTGAGGGCAGGCGGAAGTTCGCCTTCGGTGACTTCTGTTTCTTCGCTGACTTCTGTTTCTTCGCTGACTTCGTGATAACCTTTGCCATCACAGTGGTCGCAACCTTTGCCCTCGCACTTCGGACACTCTTCGCGCTCTTCTTTCTTAGCTTTCTTTGCGCGCAATGCAGCAAGATCATCGCCCTCGATGTCTCCGTCGCCGTCAACGTCGAGTTTCTTTTGCTTAGGAGACAAAGCTTCCGCCATCTCCTTATATACATTTGCTAATTTACGAATATCCATTTTATCCTCCAAGGGTATTTTATTCTATTTATACTGGAAAGGTTCCTAATAATGATGGCATGAAATAAGTTGCCGCGCCAGCAACAGCGATCCAAAAGAATTTATGGATTATCTTCATAGTTCTTGCTGCATCGTTTAGTTGAACTTCCATAATGTCAATCTTCGCTTCCAACTTATTTAACACTTCCCATTGTACTATTTTGTCGTCTTCCATTGCATGAACCTTCTCTTCGGTTCTTGCAAGAGCAATTAAAACTTTACCAAGTTCATCTAACTTGGTTTCTATACGTTCTAACCGTACATCAGTCGCACGTCTGTTGTACGTGATACTATCGTGTTCCATTATGGGTCCTTTATTATTCTATGCCCAGCGTTTCTTTTAATCGAGTGATCGATCCAGTTTGAACAACTTCTTCCTCGTCTTCTCGTGTCTTCTTGTTACTTTCTTCTATGTTTTCTTCATAGTACACAATCAGAGATTTCTGCTGTTCAATATAGCGCCTCAATTCAGCAACGTTCAGCGAAAGGTTCTCATAACCCGCCACTGATATAGCAAAGAATACAATGTCACCATCCTTTTCTTCAATCTTCCCTAAAAACTCATCTAGGTTTTTCTCGCTTACTGCGTAAAAAGTTACATCAAGCAAGTTAACAGGACTTGGTCTTGATTGTAATTGTATGTTCTGGTTTATATATTTAGTTTGTACTACAGTATCCTGTACTCCAGCGCAACCAAATAAACTAATCGAGAGCAGTAATAGACTCGATGTCTCTAAAAACTTTTTTAGTTGCATTGTTCACTCTTTTCTCTATCAGACCTGGTTTGTTAAACGTCAGTGCTACAAGGTCATGCTCCTGAAGTCTACGCAACAACTCACTACTGTATTCTTCTGCTTCTTTATTCTTTTCTTCTAGATCTGTCACCAATCGTTGTGTTCTAAGGATGTCCTTTGATAAACTGTCAACTGTCCGTTCGCAAAGTTCGGCGGTAAATTTTAGTTCGGCATTACTTTCTGTCAGTTGTGCTATTTTCTTTTGTGAATCCTTGTAGTACAAGTAACCCGCACCAACAACACCTGCCAATATACCAAAAGAAATAAGATAACTGTAGAACTTATAGATCATACCGAACGCAATTTCTTAATTAAAGAAACTCTAAACTTCCGCTTGTCTTCGGGTTTATCTAACTTATCGTAAATGCCAAGCAAACGATCTACAGACTTCTTGCTTACCTTTACCTTCTTACCTGTTGGGGAAACTTTAATTGACGAATCGCCGCCCATCTTTTGAGCGTCCTGTGCTTTACGCAGTGCCATGACTATATGCTCGTCGCCTTTTTTATTGACGCCAGTTCCATCACCCTTAGTCACCACTGCTTTACTCAACGGTCTATCGCTTTTACCAGCGCCATCCCGAACAGCGTCTTTACGCGCTCGTTCGCTATCGTATACTTTCTTGACTTTCTTTTCTGGTTCTTGCTTAGGCGCAGCTGGTTTCTTCTTTGGTGCGCCCATCTTTACGAGTCTTCCACCTGTGCGCCTTGCTTTCCGATCTGCTATTTCTGCTTTTTGCTTAGCAGTTAACTCTGACAAATAATCCATAAAGGAACGCATCTTACTCTCCATCGCAGTGTATCTTAAGAAGAAGTTCGCCCTCTCCTTTGATTAATCTATGGTAACGGTATTTAGGTATAATGACTTCTTCGTTTATGGTTAATTCCCTTGGCAACTCATCGTCAAACTGAATTTTCCAACCACGTCCGGCATAAACCTTAACGACTCTGTTACAAGAATCTCGGTGCCAGACTAAGGCAGATGGTTGTACGTCCTCATTGAATTTTCTGTAAAAAAAGTCGCGACAGAAAAAGTCTTTGTAGGGTTTTTTATTAAACATTGAAAGGATCGAATTAAGCATAAGCGATTACCAGAAATAATTCCCGCCTCCTGAAAGTCCTAGTTGTTTAGCAAAGTATGGCATGCGACATGCCCAGTACGATGCTTTGGTTTTATCTTTGCGGGTGTCGCACTTATGCCTCGCCGCAAAACTCTTTCTTGCTTCTGGGTCGTTCAATTTAATTTTCAATCCCGAGGTGTCGCCCCATGAAACTTTCTTTACGTTGCCTGTTGAGGGGTCCTTCACATAAACATAGTATTTCTTAGGACCGCCTGCCTTGGGTTTGTTTAACTCTACATCTCTACCTGCTTTCTCTGCCTCAACTAACATGGGCGAATCTAGCGGGACATTAACGCCTTCGTACAAACCAAACTCACCAATATCTGACTCCTCAATTATTTTCTTTGTCAGACCATCGAGCTCTACCACGCCTTCGTTATTCAGTTTGCGCGCCTCACGATATACTCTGTAGTATGACTCTGAACCTATGCGGTACAGTTCCCCAAGAGGAACATCATTCTCTACGTGATAACGTATATCTTCAGAGATAACGTGATTGTTGAAGGACTTAATCTTCATCTTTCTTTTTAGGCAAACCTTTGTGCTTGGTAGCAGCAAAATCTTTGACGTCTTTCTTGCTCATGGACTTCGCTGCCTTTGCTACTGCTGGAGACGCATTATCCATCTCACCCTTTTGCTTAGCACGAACCATGCCGAAGAATTTTTGTTGTGCTTGTGATACTGCCTTCTCTTCAAGTTCGACTTCTTCATTTAAAGTATCCTGCAGTTTCATGTAGTCTTTATCAGAAACAAAGTTTTTGTAAAGTGGCACCGAATGTTTCTTACCTTTCAGTGTAAAATAAATTTCTTTATTATTTTGACCGACATTTTTACCGCCATTCTTCATTATTTCTTTACGAACAGTGGTAGAAATAACTGCGCCTTCATCAAGTTCGACTTCTTCTTTTTTAATGATTTCTTTGTCTTTGGGAACCATTCGAACTTTAGTTTTGCCTGTTTCTGGATCGCGATAATTCTGCGGAACTTTATCAGCACTTTGCGCGAATTCTTTAAACCTTTTCATTTTTTTATTTTCTCCTGGAGTCATATCCTTGGCCAGTTTGGTTCCCGCGTCGGTTCCCCATTCGTGTTTGTCTGTTGAGTATTTATCACTCATCCTGATTTACCTTTGCTGTGTAAATCTTTGTCAGCGGTCTTAGTGGTTTTACCACCAGTGACAAATGAGTTTACACGTGCAAGTCCCCACTGCTGAGGAGTTGTTCCTGGGCGATGCCCTGTGCGCCATGCCGCGACGCCTCGATCGTATACTTTCTTTAAGACAGAATAAGACCAACCTGTTTTCTTCGCCTTCTTCTCGATCGCTGCTTTGGCATTTTCGCTGATATAGAAAGGAGTATCCTTGCGCTTAAACTCCTCGCCGTACATCTGCTTGAATTTATTGGTATACTTTGACGGTTTGGTATCCGATCCTTTATCACCAGGAGCAGGTTTATATGCTGCTGGGTTATCGTCATCCATCTTCGCACCTTTCTTAAAGTGCGCGTCACGCTTTGACTTAGTAGACTTGGATAATCCTGTATGATACTTGGCAGGTTGCGAACCCTTCTTATCGCCGATATCTGGATCTTCTTTTTCTTTTACTGGTACGCAGTTGGGGACTACCTTATCGCCTTTCTTCTTCATCCCCTTTTGTGTGTAACCGTCCCAGCATTGTTCTTCGACTTTCTCTACGTCCTTGATCCACTTGCGCGCAAAGTTATCCTCAGAAAACTCTACGATAACATAGTTGCTGCCGAGGTGAGTGATAGTGCCTATCTGACCGCTCTCCTTGACTGCTACAGTATCGCCAAGGTCAAAGAGTTCGCCCTTGATATATTCTTCGCGTTCTTCTGATACTGGGGAAAGAGCAATATGATTCTTAAAGGAGTTCTGCTCCGATAGACCCATACCTTTACGAACATCGTTGAACAACTTTCGCGCATCGCGGTTGTTCATCTGCTTAGGCAATCCTTGAGTAAATGAAGTGAAGTCATTGTTCGCTGCATTTTCTCTTTGCTTAGAGGCAGACATACCCTCGACACCTTCAGCGTCAGGGTCGCGGTCACCGGCAGATACAATCTTGATCGTTTCGAAGTTATAGAACCCGTGCCGCGCCTTCTTATTATTGTACTTGTTTAGAAGAATATCGAATTCATTGATTCGATCAGAACCAACAACCATGACCACGTTGTTGAATCCTTTGCCATACAGATCGACCAATACATCTATCGCTGTCTTGATAGACTTATTGATTAGAATAGATCGCGCATGCTTCGGGAACATTTTACGCGCATGCTTTACTTTATCAGAGTAGGATAGTGGATCCTTCTTCTCGCTTTGCGACTGCGAAAGGTATACGAAGTATGGATTCTTTCCGGCAGCAGAAGAGAGCTTGTCCAGGAGTTTGCCGTGTCCGATAGTCGGAGGATTCATGCGACCAAAGGTAAAATAAGCAGTCTTCTGCTCCTCGACAAGATACTGACTGAATGAACTAATCATCACTTACCACCTATCTTGCGCCGAGCGTCCATTCTACGAGCGATTGGAATCTTACGTCTCGTGAGAATTCCTATGCGTTTGTTAAGACGCTTCAGGCGTTTTTGAATTGCCATTCTTCTGACGATGGGTAACTGACTGGCAGACTTGCCTTTGGATAACTTGCGAAAGATTTCGCCTCTCGCTTGTTTGCGCGCACGCCTCTGTAGCGTTTTTTTATCCGCCGTCCTTCTCAGAGCACGTCTACGCGCCATCTTCATGACTGCCTTCTTGCGCTTGAGCATTCTTCCTGCTTTTCTGCGCTGGGCAACACTAAGATCTTCAGTGAATTCTTTAAAACTTAACAACTCTTTTCCTCGTAATTCCCATGTAATATAATTAGTCAACTGGATATATTTATACCTTTTAATTTCTAGATGATGACTGCCACCCTTTCAGTATATCTGGCGAGAAGTTATTGTATGAAAACTCCATGCGGTCAACCAGTTTAACCGCGTCGCCCTTCAACTTATCAATCGCTACGAAACCTTCGGCGCCAGTTACCTTGTAACCTTGACTAGTCCGTACGAAGGTATCGATATTTGACAGTTGATTTAGTTTACCAATGAGTTTGAGTTTAACCTCAACGATGAGTTTCTGTAACTCGAACATATTCTCTAACGAAGCACGATTGGTGGGCGAGAAGAATTTCAATATCTCCTGCATTTTTTGTATCTGCGCTTGTTGCCCTTTATCGGTCTTGCGTTTTGCTGCCTCTGCTTTGTACTTGTCCTTCACCCAACGAAGGAGTGCAGAAGTATGCTTTTTGGTATCGCCGATGACCTGCCCCCTGCGAACATACGTGTTATTGAACTGCTCGATCATTTGAGCAAGTTGCTGATTCCCCTCAAGTTCGCGAAGAGTAGAACCGGATACTTTATTGAACAACTTGCCTATCTGCGACAACTTTTCGTCAACTGCTTTGGTTTCCCTTTTGTTAAAAGTAGCAACTGAAAGGTCGCGTAGCATAGCATCTTGTGACCAAACCTTTTTACTGCTTTTGAGTTTGCTCACGTCAACACCATAGGACGCTTTCATTGATTCGAAGCTCTTGCCTTTGTAAGTGGTATGCCATACAATGCCGATGCGTGCCGAGCGAACTTGCTTAGCGGCATTGCTCTTAGAAGGAATAGCATAGACAATAGTATTAGGGTGGAAAGTAACATAACTTTCTCCGCTTATCTTTTTAGTTGAAATATCCCCAGGACCAAACAAGAAGTCTCCCTGAATGACACCTTTAATGCCAAGCGCAGGGAGTTCTTCGAGGGCAGCGTTGAGTTTGGTATTCAGGTCTCCGGACGTATCAGCATCAACGTCTGCTTTTGTCTTATAGACCTTGGGGTTCTTATTGAATATGCCTTTCTTTGCTACGAAGAACTGACCGTCAGTCGGATCGATCCCCGCAAAGATAGCAGGGGCACCGTCCCACTTTACTGATACGTCACTAGCACGTTCGCCTTTCAAGACGTCACGTAGTTCCCGTAGAGCATTGATCGCCTCACGTGTACCGCTGACACCGCCATAGAGAACCTTGTCCTCGATGTGTGTCATGTGAGTGTTCTTTTGCTCTGTAATGAATTCAGAAAAATTTATCATATCAAATTGCCAGCAGAATCATATATGTCAATCAAGCGTCCTGTCAAATTATTGTCAACGTCACTATCTAAATTGTTTACTCGTTCAACCAGATTGGCGATGCTCAGTAAGTCAGCGTCGCCAGACAATGTTGACATATTGTTGAACTTGTCAATGAACTGATTAAAATTATCAGACGAGTCGAGTAATACCAATGCCATTACTTATTATCCCAGTATGTCTTACTCAGTTCGCCACGGTTTGCGTTAGCATCACCAGCGTCCTTCGGTATTCTGCGCACCTGCGTATACACCTGATGCGTTCCGTCAGTGCGCACGCCTCCAGTCTGTTTTAACCACAGCGGTCGTAGAGGACTTCCTGCCCCAGGATCGGGTGGACTATTCTGATATTCCCAGTTAGGATTGTTTGGTATGCTTTGCCAGGACATCTTTCTTCCTTAGTTATCTACCAAGATTAAATCAAAGATTGCACCATTACCACAGGTGCCGCTTGTCTCAACATCGACTCTCAGGTCGGTTTTTTCAGCAAATACCAGAGGCACAGGATAATCATAGTCTACTGAGTTACCACCTTGTGTGCCCCACTGCCCCTTCAGATTGAAACCGCTTCCAAATGGTCTTGCAAACAACTTAAACTTTACTGGAGCATTTGACTTGTCCATGCTTCCCTGAAACTTCAACAGGTATCCAGTCTTGCCAGCAGGGATCGTGTAGACTGCCATAAGAGTCTGCCCGTTTCCAGTAAGAATCTTTGCTGCTAGATTACCGCCTTGATTAATTGTAACATCACCAGCATTGCTCACACTAGTCATACGTGCACGAAAGATACGAGAAAACGTCACCGCACCAGTCGAACCGATATTGACATTTTCTGTAACTTGGTTATAGTCGCCATCGAGTCCTTGAATCTCTACTTCTGCTCCTGTATCCCCACCAGCAGTAGAAGTCATCGTTACAACTCCAGCAGCAGGATAAGGATAGATCGCAGTGGTGTTGTTTGCATCCCAAACTGTGGCAGTTCCGTTCTGATCTGTGCCAGTATAACCGAACTTGTTGATATGAGAATAACCATCTACTTCGCCAGCAGCAATCGGAATATTAGATGCTGAACCAAACGAGTTGATGATGTTGCCGTCTTTATCACCAAGCATGACAACTTCGTATAAGGTTCCGTTGTTGGACAGTAATTGATTTTTATCTTTATTGAACTGGGCCATTAATATTGCTCAAGAATTGTGTTGTACTTCTATTTATAACAATCCCCAAACGAATACAGCGATGCCCGATATGCCACAAACGGCAGCAACGATTATCCACTTCCGAATCTTACGGGAGTACTTATCTTCTACCCAAGGGTAGAATTCTAAATCTTCGCTAGTCATAATTCTTACCTACACGCTTCATAAATTTCATTTTCTAGGGAGTATGCTTCTGCTTCCCAAGGTTGACGGGCAAGCGCCATATTGCTTCGCCACTTATATATATTCTTACCCCAGATTACCTCGTACCCATTACCCTTCTCGACGTCTCTTAACTTGCCGCTAAGATATTGCTTCGCGTGTACGAGCTCGTGCGCACACGTGCGCAGGCGCGTCTCTTTGTCCACTAACTCGCCGAAAGACCTTACCGCCAGTTCAATCTGAACGTTCTTCCTATCCCCAACGCAACTACCGTAGCACTCATCGTCAAGACTTCGCTTCACGTCTATGATGATTTCGGCGTCATACCTGAAGAGGTCAAGGTAGAAGCATGCTTTGATGGCGAAGTCGCTCAGATAACGTGGGCGGTCTGGCAAACATAAGTTTAATTTCTGTTTCATAATAAAGATCCAAATATCAAGTAAGTAGATAACGCGACCAACATCAAGTTTATGACACCAACCAACGTGCGACTAATCCAACTGAATATCGCATAAAAGACTAGTGCAACCATATTGAATAACACGAGTATAACAACCGTGGGTTCTGGTGCCCATTGATTCAGAGGCAAGATCCATGTCGTCGAACCCGTTGCCCATGCGCCTATCGCATACAAAAAATAATTGAAAGATACAAAAGAAGTGCTGAACATATCAATACCTCAAGAATTCTGCCTATCATATTCCTCGCGGAGTTCAAGGAAGCGACCTATCCAGTCGTCCCTGCGCTCCTGAAAGACCTGTGTCTCGCCTTCCTCGGTCGTGATGACCGTGACTAGGTTTGCTACAGGTATGCCTGTCACCTCCTCGAACATAACCGCATACGCCGACTCCTGAACGAAGTAGGACTCGATTCTGCTACGCCCCTTTGCTTTCTTGGCGGTCTTCCAGTCGATGACTGATAGTTTACCGTCAAACTCAGCGATCATATCCACCGTCCCTGCTGCGCGCAGGTGCTTCGAGTACATTTGCCCCTCGATCATACGCACGTTATCTATGTGGTCGTCAGCGACCTTGCGGAGGCGACTGAAGAGGTCAAGGTGCATTGGGTTATCATTCCTCAACTCCTTACCCTGCACGTAGTCCTCGATGAGCAGGTGGGCGGCAGTACCTCGCCCTGCCGCTTGACGGGAAATCTTATTTGCCGTCTCCTCGCCTACCCTTCGCCGCCACTCATGTAGTGCCTTCTTCTTTGCCTTGTCTGCCCCAAGGACTGACGTGACTGAAGGGAAAGGAACTGGATGCTCCTCCCCCTCGATCACATAGTGACGCTTTCCGTTGATATTGACACGCTTCAGTTTGGGAATCTCTGTGATGAGATTCAGTTTAAACGGCATCGAGTAACCTCATAAATTCAGCGGCGACTTCGCTCTTCTCAGGTTTGAGCGTCACGAACTTTCGCCGCGTGCGTTGAAAAAATCTGGGTGAACTCATGAACTCCCAAGTGCCACCCTCCTTACGATACGCAACCATCTTACCTTGATCGTTGAGCGCATACGTGTGATTGGGAACAGCGTATTCACACCGATCCCACACAGTTATCTCCTTCAATATCTTCATTACAGGTACTCTGGACCAGTCCAGCGTACCCATGAGAAGTCACCCTGAAGGATGTTGCCTCGTGGTTTGTTGCGAGCAGGTGCCGACCAAGTTGCTGCCTTGAGGATATCTCCTGCCTTGAAGTCCCACTTCCCTTCCTTCTTTGGTTCGTCTTCCTTGACGATGAAACCCCAAACCATCTTTTGGTTGCCCAACTTTTTGGTCACCTTGATGTACTTTCGACCTTCTTCAAAGTCGATGCCAGCGTGAAACAGGTCAACTTGACTTCTGTCCTCTGGATTAGGTCGCGCACGACGAGCAAAGTCGTCAACGATCCAGTCTACGAGGTTGTCCAGTGCTTCATTCATTTGATCGGTCATTAGAAGTTCTCCAGAGCGCCAGTGTTAAGATCACGCATTTCAAGTACCACGTAATCCACATTTACATTCTTGGTAACGAGTCCTGCCCAAGTGCAGGCATCGTCCCAGGACATGAAACCCATCTTGTCAGTGTGGGTGGTGCCTTCCAGAGTACCACTCAGAAAGTATCGGTCGAACTCGACCTGACAGGGGTACGCGCTCACAGGGGTATTCACTACAAAATTTGATAACATATTACGATTCCCTTTAACCAATTTATGATACTATTATGACGTAAAACGGGGTCAAAGTAAAGCATAAAAAAACCTAGCAAAATCAAGGACTTAGCGAGGGACCTCGGCGTGCAACCTCCTCCATAAGGAGGCATATGGGGTATTTTGGCGGGTTTCGAACCACGGTCCGCCATCGGTATAGTGTATCGCCTTCGGGTTCTCAAGGTAGTAATACTCGTCAAGGCAATTCCAATCTAGGGGCAGTTCGCCTATGAGGTCATCAGGTAACCAGTTGAACTGATGAAGTTCAAGTCCGGTACAGTAACCCTCGTTGATATACTCAGGCGATAACTTACGAAGCGCAGGGTGAGAGTTATCGAAAAGCATTAGACTCGACCAGTTCTTTCGCCAGTAGACGTTTTGCTGTATGTCGTCCATTTTCTTTTGCGAGTTGGGTATGTACCTTGGATGCTTTACGACATAAACTGCCTTATCCATAGTTACATACTTCATGAGTTCTAATGGGTCAGCGAGAAACAGAAAGTCACAATCGCAAAACAATGAATATCCCTGAAACCCTGAGAGGTGCGGAACCAAGAATCTAGTGAAGGTAAAGTCGGTCGACTGCGGTTCGCCCAAGTTTCTGGAGTAGCAAGGCATGTCTTCACTGTACAACTTGTGCACTTCAACAGTCGACTGCATTTTAATCGAGTGAACGCAGGTTTTGTATGCTTCTTCTTCTCTTGGATCATATCCAACATAAACATTCATAGACATTTCAGATAATCCATTAGTGCGTTCTCAGCATTACTTAACATATCTAAACTCTGCTTCGCTAAGGATGACATATCATATGTCACGTCATTCGTTGTCACACACCAAGGAAATACAGTTTTGCTCCAATCAGGGTTGCCCGTCACAACTATCATGGGCACGCCAATCCATTTACACAACCAAGCAGCACTGCCGTGATACGTGATAGCATACTTGGCGGTGGACAATAATTGACAAGCAGTTTCGATCGGCGTCTCATAATCTATTAGCATGCTATTGGATATCATTGGAAGTCTTTCCTTCCATCTTCCCTGTAGCGGATCCTTCCATGCTTTGTACTCAGGAAACGGTTCCTTGTTCTTTACGGTACTGATAACTGCTACGTGACTGCCCTCCCCTTTTGACCAACGGTATGTATCGCTGAAGCGCAGGTTATGAAGTCCGGTGTTGGTATCGTGGTAGTTGGTGTGATTGAATTCCTGGGGCATCGCCACACCATATTCAAACTCAACATTCACACGCTTGGATATATCGCCTTTAAACGTGTGGGCATCGACAAACTTGATTCTTTCCGTCAGCGTTTCGGGGTCTTGGGGTTTATACTTATGCCCCTCGCTGGTTTCGAAAAGGTAAATAAGATCAACTTGCGTATTCTGACGCACGCTCTCGTTATACGCATAAAGGAGCGGCGACATGAAGTCGCCGTATCCTATTTTACCCTTCCAGTGTATTATCATAATATAGAAAGAGGATCAGAGTACCTTTTTCCAATTACCCTTATCGCTTAGATGCATCATGTACATCCACTGATAGTCTTTTCGATCTACCCAACGGTACACTTTCTTGTAACGGTTCTCAGCGATATAGGTATCTTCGCCAATCGTACAACCGCAAACCAGATGTGCTTCGCCGTTCTCGCAGATACAGTAGATCAGATGAATCCTGTCCTCAGGTATTCCATTGTTGAGCAAAAGTTCTGCCATGGTACAAGCATATCCATCGCAGTCATCCCTAAACCTGATCCCATCCTCAACTTCCTCAGCATGAGAAGTCCAGTGCTCTTCTACCATGTACTGACGTTTATCGTATACGTAGTCAAAGAGACGCCAGCATTTTTCCTGCAGTTCCTCTAGGATTACTAACTCGCTCATTACTTGTCCTCGCAGAGTTTGGATTCAGGTTCACGCTTACACATGTCCTCGTACCCCTCAATCTTGAGTTTGCGGAATGCGTTTTCTTCACCTTCCATTTTTCTGTTTCCACTTTCCACGACCTCAGGTTCAGTGACGCATCCTGAAAACGTGAACAATAAGGCAATCAACGGCAACACTAAAAAATGCTTCATGAATCACTCCTTGTTTCTTTTCCTTCTATGCAACCACACCAGTTACATTGCTCGCCTTTACCAACAGCATGCAGACCTTCGACTTCACAATTGTGTGTCCAAGTATCATCTTTCTTGCTGAAGATTCGATCCCAGTTGGATTCAAATACTACACGATCTACTTCGATGGGTCTAGGTTTGCTACCCTTTCCGTTCATAGAATAATACCAGACGTCTGTTGCTGCCAACCAGTTTCGATGTCTGGGTTGGGATCACAGATAGTAATGATCATTGACTTGTAAAATTTCAACTCTGTCGGGTCAACACTGCCGGCAGCAGAGACGCCAGGAACGAACCCTGCCTTCTCGCCTTGCTGAAGAAATAAACGTGGGTTCTTCAGTTTAACATACTGCTCGGTTTCTTCTGTGACTCGACCAACGATCTCGCCCATATTGGTAACAACTACAACAACCTGATTAATCATTTCGCTTTTCATGCTCTCTTTTCTCTCTATAAAGTTTATCAATTAAATCCAAATTCAATGGTTCACGGTCAAATGCTTTCCAAAATTTAGCAACATCTTCATACAACTCATCGACGATATCTCCGTGTGGTGACACAGGCTTCGCAGAATAAAATTTAATGCCGCCGTCTTCGTCATAGAACACTTCGTGTATTTGATAACCTCCGCCAGTCACTGACGGACGATAGCATACTCGATAGTTCCAAGCCATTAGATTACTCCTGAAAAAGTATATAGGTTATTTATTCTTCTTCAGTTTCCCTAGTCGAATTCACCTTCTCTTCCATCTCTGCAAGCATGAGTATCATCATGTCTAACTTACAACGGTCATACCCTTGCTCAAAACCATTACGATTGCCAACGAACCAAGCAAAAATAAAAGTGGCGGTAATGGATAAAAGAACTACGGGTAGACTATACATGAGCAACTCCTGACATGAATGGGGGGACTTCTCTGTTAGTCCATTTAGAGAAGTATGCTTTCGCTTCCCTGTAATAGTTGTGGTAGGAAGCGAGAGAGTCGCCAGGAACTATACACTGCGGAAAGTGTTTCATCGCAGGTGTTGGATCAGTCATATCATGCATGCCAGTACCAATCTCAATATTGCGCGGAACAAAGCAAAGCACGCCACCAAGTTTGCGCCAGCACTCATGTACCTTTCCGTAGCGATGCGTGTACTCCTCGGCAAGTTCTGCCCACAAGTTGTACAACCAAACATAATTCGCTTGATTCTGCCTCGCCCAGATAGCACTAGGATGGTTTACATGACATGCCTTATAGATGACATCGTCATGCTCATCAAGACGCCAGCGTCTAATCCTACGACCGTTAGCGGTCTTGTCGATATACTCCTCACCGTCTAGAACTCGATGCGCGGTAGATAGTAACTGAGCATACTCCACGCACATTTTAACGCAGTGCTTATCATTGTGATACGCAGCACAGATCTTGGGGTTTTTGTGGAGATAAAATATATTCATAACATTACTCAATAACAGATACATTATCGGGGTCTAATACAAACTTCCCGTCTTCGTTCACTCCTTTTCGTTTTGCTGCAAAAGACATGTTCGCCGCAATTAATAATATGACGGCGAGCGGGTCAAACACAAGCACGATCAGAATTATAACCCATCTAACAGCAGAGTCAAAGTGATCGTTCGCATCGTCGCCATAAATTAATTCGGCGATATACTTGAGTGGACCAACTTCAACTTCAATGCTGAGCTGTTGTTTCTGTAGCGGGAGTAGATCTTGGGTGATCTGTTCAATTCTTCCGTACGCATCAGCGATCGTGTTGTTGAGACTTTCCCTCTCTTGCTTCTGCATCTCTCTGACCGCAATCGAACCAGAGGTCCCTCTAATCCGTTGAGCGTCAATAAGTGTTTGGACTGCTGCGTCAAGTTGAGAGAGGACTGTCTCTGCGTCGTTGATAATATCCTGCTGACGCGCAATCTGGCGCTCCAGCGCATCGATCTGAATTTCATTGTTTCCCCCTATGGAGATGGAGTGCTCGAGATGTGCTTTCGAGAGAAACCCGAAAATGCCCATCGAAGTGATTACCATTAAAATGACAATCGCGGAAAGAAGGTATGTCTTCATAATGAATGGCGCCAGACGCCAGTTTCGATACAACCAACTGGCAGTCACCAGTTTTCCAACTTCCAGCACTGATCCCATAACGATCACTGGTATCACGGCACCAGCAAATATCGCCGTGAGACCGGCGATGCTGTACCACGCTGCTACTGCCGCGATGGTTAAGGAAACTAGAAATGTGAGATATGCCATTCATTTATTTAGTCATCATCTCCGCCGTCTGCCATCATCTTGATTTTTTTCAAATCCTCATGCTCAGCAGACATTACAAAAATGCGACCGTCGCCTATCTGAACTGACATCTTTGTAAACAAAGCACGGATGCCGTTCTTGTAACCACGCGAACCTTTGGGGTATCGCGGATCAGCGCCAATATCGTACCAGACTTTTAACACCTCGCCCGATAGATACTCATGAACACCCGATGGGCGCCAACGAACCTTGCGTCCTGGGACGTCTAATGCTTTCACCGTTTGCCTCCTATCTGGCGCTCAACTTCCAGCGCCTCTTCTATACCTTCGAGATACCCTCTAGACTTACCGAGGCAATATGCCGAATAAACATACAGGGGCGACAGTGCCGCCCAAGTAACTAGGATGATCATTAACATTTAAACTCTTCTCTCCAAGATCGCGATCTCAACATCCTTGCGTGCTTGCCAAGCATCCTCGGTGCGTCCATTCTTCTCGAAGAACTTTGCGTTCTTGAGGTTTTGAAGGGCGACGAGACGCCGACCCTTCTCGTTGTTCTTGCGCCACGCTCTAGCCATTTTCTGACTCCTCCTGGTTTTTACGGTGACCGATCCGCCCTAACATTTTGACCGGACGGTCGAATTTACCGAGGTTGCCCTCGAATTGAAGATAAAAGTAATCTTCGGGGTGTAACGGTATGTACTCCGCGTCTGGACGGAACTGAAGAAAATTTGCTACGCGCTCTTCCAACGGGGTCTTTAAAGTTAAAACGTTCATGAACTCTCCTTTACTATTCAACGAAACAACTGTCATATTATGCTATACATCTAGGTGGAAGTAAAGCACCCAAAACCCTAACAAAATCAAAAACTTAAAACTCCTTGAAAAAAGAGACTGCTTCTTCAGCACTGTCGACAACGACCTGAACATGATTAGCAGGAAGGTCGCTATCCGTCCCCTTCAACGACTCCTTAGTTTGAAGTTCGTACTCTGAACCAAGACGTTCATCGAGTCGTTCGAGTAGACTGTCAAACTCGGATGGTTTATTAGTCGCGAAACGAACCACAAACTCTGGCGTTTCGGTTGAAACGATCAGCGACAACCAGAAAGATTTCTTGGTTGGTGTCTGAAGTAAGAACGAACCACTTCGACTAGTCGTCAAACTGACTAGGTTGTAAAGATCGTGCTCAGTCATAAACTCATGCATTTCCGTATGCATGTTACGAAGACCAGCAGAATATGAATCAAAAAGTCCAGCAATAGACGCCATAATAAAACGCTCCTGATGTTTACCAGAGACTTTATTGTCTCGAGGTTGGTGAGTAAAAATTAAATAAGATTCGAGTAGGAATGCTTCGCGCTCAGTCAAGTTTTGAGCAACGATATGCAGGTCGGCGGGATCATATCCCTTTTCCACTACGTGTTGCCAGCAACGATCATTGATCCCCTTGCCCACGTAGTAGATTTCGCTTGCCTTCTCATACCAATAGACATAATACTCCATTGGTTCGAAGAATGCTAATGGTGGTTTATTCATCCTCGCCTCATCGCAGATATATCTTTCGCCTGCTGGTCGTCAATGATTGGAACCGCGTTGCTCTTGTGCATCGTGGCGATGCCCTTTACCAGCGACCCTGTGTATCGTTTTGGTTCGGGGCGCGAGGCAACCCCCGAGGTGTCTTCTGCCGACTTGTAGACGACGTCAGCGCCTCTCCTGTACGGCATAGGATCACGGGTCAACTCCTGAAAGGGAGGTGGCGTGTACTTACGATACACCTCGCCTTTTGCCTTGCGCTTCTTACGGCGACGACCGGTCGTATCATAGCGCACGGTGTTGGTATTTACCAAAGACATATCACTTCCTCTTGCTGTTTCATTTGAGTGATTCGAACGTTCCCGAAAAAGTGAGCAACGAAGTGTCATTAACATATACACATTTCGAGGGGAATCAGGCTGTGCGCTAAACCTTTCTTCGTTGCTCGCCCCCATTGAGCAGATGCCTCCACCCATCCCGCGCAGGATCCATTTTGTCGATCATGAGAATAAACCGTCTAATCTACGCTTAATACGCGGTGAATAACATTTATTATCCCATTATTACGTCGTCAGTCGACTTAATAAAATCATTTCTCATTACATGAGGATTCACATAACCCCAGATAGGAATATCGTGTGGGGGAGTATAAGTTACACGTGGCACATATTCTCCCTTCGCTTCCCATTGTAGGCGAATCAACTCATCGTAACCTTCGACATCCTGATATGTACCAGTCTTGTCATTATGCACTCTATAAGACATAGGAGTCCCTTATTATTACTTGCTCTTGCTGTCCCATTTGCGCGATTCAACCAGAAGAAAGTCAAGTTTATCGTGAGAGACTTCATATATGACGTCCCCAAGATGGAATATCTTATCGGTGACGTTGCGTCCATGATTATCTGTCACGCTCACGTCCCAATTTCCACTCTTGTTTTCAGCAGTCATGACCGTGCCGTTCTTCAGCTTGTAGGTTCGGGTCATTAGACCAACTATATCATTAATCATTACGCTGCCTCCATAGCGGTCTCTTGCAATCGCATAGCATACGCGAGCAAAAACGAATCAGCTGTGCGGAACTCATTGTCCATCACATCCTCAAACTTGATCATAAAGTCAAGAACATTAAAGTCTTTCATTACGCTGCCTCCCGGTCGCGTGCTTCCAGTTCATCGTCAAGCATGCTGCTGACTGCATTCAAAGAATGCTGTGCTTGAATCTTGGCGTGAATCCACATGCCGGTGACATCTTCGTCACCCCTCTTGTTCGCTAACTGCATCAACTCATCGCACATGTTCACGTCTTTCTGCAGGCGAGCGATAACAGCGTTTAAAGTCATAATATCCATTACTAAAATCCTTATCAATTAACCAATTTATGATACTATTATGCCCTGAAACGGGGTCAAAGTAAAGCATCAAAAACCGTAGCAAAATCAATAACTTGCATACAGCTGTCTCCATATGGGGATTCGCTTCCAGACGAAAAACATACTTGATGGACATTGAGTTACGGGAGCATACATACGACCCTCCATATTGTAATGCCTGTAGAACTCTCTTCGTGCCACCTTCCGCTCAGGCAACCAATCGCTGGGAGATCGTAACGATCGACATTGTCGACGTTGCGCAAACGCTCTACGCTTGCTTCGAAGGTGCCTATAGATCTTCCTAGACCTACCTCCAATGATTGCTTCTCTCTCCGTTCGATAGACCCTTACTCGTTTCATAGAACCTTCCTATCGGACTCTGGGAGCATTACGCTGCCTCCTGTGCGCGAAGTGTATCTTCATGATCAATGGAGTCACGTAGAACAGAGATCATGTGGTCCAGTGCAACAACCTTGCCCATGGTGAAGTCAGTCTCCTGCTCCGCATCTTGCATGCCAAACTGCACGCGCAGACGAATCGCTTCCTCAAGAACAGCAGTCAGTGTGTGAATATCCATGTGTGTCTCTCCTCAACCAGAAATACTATTATGCCTCAATATAGGGTCAAAGTAAAGCAGTAAAAACCCTAACAAAATCAAGGACTTACGGTGCGGGGTAGTTGGTAAGGAGCAATTCCTTCCGGTTTTTCTCGTCTGAACGGTAGTTTTGTCCGGAATGAAGGGTATAGGTGAGGTCAAAGGTGAGTTGATTCCAGTCCGCGTACATCGACTTGATGAGGTCGTTGTTATCGTAGGATATCATCATAGGGGAGCGGTGCGAACAAACGTTCGCTTTGAAGTTATCGTGATCAAATGACTTATGGAGTTCGCCGCCCTTTCCATAGAGAAAGGACTTGCCGCTTTTACCGACTTTGGCGTATGGTGGATCGAGATAGACAAATGCCTTCTCCGAGTTAGTAAGGCAATCTGTGTATTCTAGGTTTGTTATCTTCCAATCTTTTATCAGACGGTGGTAAGCGATGAGGTTGTTTATACCTGCCTCGCTGAAGTTGGATATGGAAGCAGAAGCAGAAAATCCTGACGACTCGCCCAATCCAGAGAACGAACACTTATTGAGCACATAGAATCTCCATGCCCTTTCGTGTTTTTCTTCACCGCACTCATTAATAGTCGCTTTACATAAATCAAATAATTCTCTATGCGCATCGCGATTCATTGCTTCTTGCTTTTTCTTGTATAGAATTTCCTGGAGATCGAGTGGGTTATCCCGCAGCGTTATCCAAAAGCAATACAAATTATAATACTTGTCATTGATCCATACCGGAACATCTGGATTGTTACGTGCAAACGCAATCGCCATCGATCCACCGCCAATGAATGGTTCGATATACTGTTCTATTTCCGTGCTAGGGAGATACTTCAGAAGCGTTTTGGTCGCGCGCGACTTGCCGCCCATGTATCTTATTGGCGTCTTACATTTCTTGGGCAGCATTATTTACCTTGGTATATTTTAGACAAGTGCGCGGAGAAAGCATCTACCTTCGCGCCTCTATCCGGCCAGTAAATGTAATCTTTATCTGGGTTGACCTTCAGATTGTTAAGAAGTGGTTGGACTGCTGAGTACAACTTATCCAGTCTATTCTGGCACTCGCTCAAACTGGTAGAAAGCGTGGTGTTCTCTTCTTCGAGTTTTAACTGGTTCTCAGTCTTTACCTGTACTGCTTCGAGTTCTTGTTCGTCTAATGCCGTGAACCCGAAGTCAAATATATCACCTGACATGCTCTAATTCCTCAGATATTACACAATCACTTTTTAGAATAAAATTGATATAACCATCAGAGGATCGGCACTTATACTCGTTTCCGCAATCCTCATAAACATACCAAGTTTCGCCGATATGATTTTTGTACCAACCACCGTGCGAACATTTTTCTATTTTCACATACATCGACATTTCTCCAAGAACTTTTGCTTTTCAGTTTCAGATAAAACCACCATACAAACTTTTCGATAACCCCACCACCACTGATAAGTGCTGTCTCGCACAGGACTCATCCACCAATTCAATCCACGTACTGATTCATCAATCATCTTTCCAATCCTCTATGTTTAGAATGGTGTGTTTCTCGATATCCATAAAGTTATCATGTGTATAACTCCACACAATCAACTTATCACTTGCAGGATTGTTATACTTGTTCTCAGCAATGCGAGCTTTGATGACAACCTCGTGACCTTTAGTGAGGTGTGTGTATGTTATACGTTTATGCATTATACTAGAAAACCCTCTGCGCTGATACGTTTTCCGGCAGTCGTATTATCAAACAACGGACCTGAATCTTCTATGACTGGCGAGTCATTGACCAACCCTTTTTGTTCGTTTTCGTTCACATCATAGAGTTTCATCTTAGAGCGGTTTACTCCGATGACGAACCTCTTATTATGATTCGGATCATTATATCTATTCTTCAACTGCTTTACCAGTATCTGATTCTTTGCCGTCAACTCATCGTTGCTTATAAGCGCAAACATGAGATCTGCTGTTGCGGGTAATCCAAAAGACTCGGACGTATCTTCCAACCCAGGATCCGAAGAACCATAACCCGAACGAGTCGTCTGCGTTGCAGACATGATCGGTACGTTGAACTCCACCGCAAGTCCACGTATCTCCTCAGCAATTGCCTTAATGTAAGAGTATGAATTGATTGCACCGCCCATTCCTTTCATGCGTGAAGAAGCACAGATATTCAAATAGTCAATAAACACTAAGTCTGGCGTGAACTTCTTCTTGAGTTTTAGTTCATTTAGCAGAGCACGAAAGTGCCCAGCATGCGCCTGTCCTGTGGGATACTCTTTGATGATGAGTTTGCCGCTGGTCTTTGCTGCAATCTTTGATACCTTAGACTGAAACAAATCCTTGGACAGTGCCTCAACCTGATCCATAGGCAGGTCTAGCAGGTTCGCGTCAATACGCTCAGCGATACGTTCCTCTGCCATCTCCATAGTAATGTATAATACGTTCTTGCCCTGTGCTAGAGCATTAGCAGCACAATGACACATAAAAAGAGACTTACCAACCCCAGTTCCTGCGAGTACAATGTTGAGGGATTTATTAGGGAGGCCACCCTTGGTGATCTTGTTAAAGTATTCCATGTCGAATGGAATACGTTCTTCAACTTCGTGATAAAAGTCATAGCGTTCCTCAGCGTTTTCAATGTAGTCATGACCAATGTTCGAGTCAAAGGTAACAGATAATGCTTTACTCAAAACATCGGGCAAAGCATTTTTAGTCAACGTCTTGTGCTTGCCGTCAATGATACTTATTGATTCCATAACTGCATTAAACAACGCACGGTCTTGGCACCACTTTTCAGTTGCGTCAATCAACCAGTTTTCGTTGGTCTCAACTTTCTCGAAAAGCACCGGAAGCATTTCCATTGCTTGCCGATACCCATCTTCAGACATTGTTGCTTCAGACTCATCGATGAATATGCGGAACGACTGAAGCGTTGGTTGCGCATTGTACTTGGCGACATACTTAGCATAATACTTAAACAGTTCTTTCTCAACACCTTCAAAGTATGCTGGTTCCATAAAAGGAATGACCCTGCGCATATATGCTTCACTCGTAAGCAGATTGCGCAGTATCAGTTCAGAAATGTTTTTGCTTATTTCACTCATTCAGTATCTTCTTCTGGATCTTCTTCTAACAAGTTATCTGCCGTTTCGTTTACGATATCAGTAAACACTTCAATGAGTGCTTCCTGAAGACCAAGATCATCTTCTAGCAGTCCTTCGATTGGACTACTGACCAAAGTGTAATCAACTTTGAGCTCGGCAGTGTTTTCCTGATCCACACCCGCTTTCTCAATCCTAACGACCGTATCTGCATACTTGCCTTCTAAAAGGCGAAGGGATACTTTTGTTGTTTGCTGTTCAGGAATGATCACGTCTATTGCTTCATATTTCATTTTATTCTCCAACTATTTCGTCAAACTCGACTTCTAACTTCAGACCAACAGAGTATTGGTTCTTCACGAAGGTCCTGAACTTTTCATTATCAATGATACCCGACCAAAAGTCAAAAGTCAAGGTTTCTTTTTCACGACATTTTGTTCCCACTGCTGCGCCCGTGTCAGTATCCACCAACTGATACCAACCATTGGAAGGTTTAACAACAAAACCGCCAGCAAGAGCAACATCAAGCAAACCTGAATAGCGTTCGATACCACCGTCCCAAGACACACTAATAGGAATCTTGGACTTCTCTTTGACATATCGAGATTTTTCAATGTTGACAATGAAATCATATCCGGTCACCTCCGTACCTGTTTTATTCTGTCTGCGACCAATAATCCATATATTATCGGCAGAGTAGTAAATGCCTGTGCCACCTGATACCACGTCCTTAGGAAACAACCCCATCTCCTTGTACGTGTGATTGATCGCAAGCAATGGGACGTTCTTCTTGGTCAGGTATGGCGTGACCATTCGAAACAATCCTTTCAATGATTTAGCGCGTGACATATCTGCTACTGCTTTTTCATTGATCGCATCCTCGAGTTCTTTCTTAGAAGCAAGATTACCGATTGAGTCGATTACGATAATCACGTCATCGGCACGGTCGATGCCTTCAAGTTGACTTATAATATCAAACTTCAGTTCCTCGACATTAGTCACCGGAATATGAAGCACGCGATTAGTGTCGATACCGAAAGTCTCGAAGTATGACTGTGGCGAACCAAACTCAGAATCATAGAACAACACAACCGATTCGGGTTTCTCGCGCAGGTATGACGCTGCCATCTTCAAGGCGAATGACGTCTTGAAGTGCTTGGATGGTCCGGCGAGTACAGTCAGTCCTGGCGTGATACCACCGTCTAACGAACCCGAAAGAGCAACGTTGATCATCGGAACATCAGTTGCCACCATATCCGATTCAGTAAAAAATATTGACTCCGATAGAACAGACGTTTCACTAATCTTGCTGTTCTTTTTCAGCTTGTCCATAATTGACATTTTGCTCTTCCTCTCTCTCACTTAGTTCGTATTCAGAACGATACACATCGTTCACTTCTTTTACTTCATTCAATAACGTCATCTTAGACGTGTAGTTAATAAACGCGGATAGATCTTTCGGAAAACATGAACCGCCGAACCCACGTCGCCCATCAGGTCCTGGCACACGCCAGTGCGAGTTGCCCAACCGTTTGTCCGCGAGGAATGCCTTACTGACTACCCATGGGTCAACCGCACCGCCAGCGTCAGTGGTCATCACATCAAACAACTGATTGAAGAACGTGACCTTCAATGCTAGGAATGTATTAATGCCATATTTGACAAACGATGCCTCCACAGGATTCATCATGTAGACGTTGCCCTTGGGGAGAACTATATGCGTCGATTTTTCATAGATAGTAAGCAGTTCGGACAAGGATGAATCCATACCGCCCATGATCATAAACTCAGGATTCAGATAATCTTCAACTGATGAGTTCTCTTTCAAAAACTCGGGCACGTAAACAAACCGGTGAAAGTCCTCCTGATGATTGAACGATCGAATGATGCGCTCAATGATATCTGGTGTGACGGTTGACTTTAGAATTATTGCACTCTTTGTACGAGACATCAGTTTCAGTACCGCATCCTCTACATGAGTGGCATTAATCCTTCCACTATCACTCATGGGCGTCGGTAAACATACAAAGGTAATGTGCGGTTGTGCATCAATCAGTTGATCGATGTTAGTGCCTATCTTCGTGTCGACGATAAACCGCTCAAAGTTTGCGCCGAAAGACGACTCAACAGCACTTCCTACATAACCGTGGCCAACGATACCGAGTAACGGTTTCTTGCCCTCAACCACAGACGGCAAGAATAGACTTTTATTTTCTTTCATAGGTTCCTCTCAATTAAATCATATTTCAGCATTTTTGTACGCATACCTCAACGCGCTGTTTGCTTCACGCTCAAACGGACGATTCTCATACCAGTTACCTGTGTCGCGATCAAACTCACGGCAGAGTTGTGATATCTCGCTTACAGTGATCGGGTATCCTTTTGATATTGCCTTTAGAGCAATCGCAACCATTATACGATACATAGTATGGTACCAACCTGCGCTGGATATGGTGCGATATTCGGCGGCAAGTTTACGGGGAAAGAAGGGGCAGTCGCGATAACTGCTCCATCGATAATCTACATTCTCCAACCGCCCCATACGATATTCGATTACCTTCTTCTGTAATTCGTCAGGAAGGGAGTCAATAAAATTCTTACCCTTATCATCAACGAACTCATACTTCGCTTTTAATTCATCGACATCGACTGGAGCGCCACTGTTACATTGTATAAAATTAAAAGCACCAACGTATTCCGCAGGGACGTAATACATGCGACTGCTGTCTTTAGTTTGCGGATCTCCCAGATCTCCAAGGGACTTATTGAGGGCGAACCAAAAGTGTCTAACTTCTTCTTTTTCGACAGATCTGTTAAGGTCAAATACAATACGGAACTTTGGTTTGCCACGTTTGCTAGAGGCAGTAGAGTAAATAACAAAATTATAATGCTCAATTTTTCTAACCACATCTTCTAAAGTTCCCTCATAATCGTCAACGTCAACCGCTGCCCACTTGCCCCAGTGTATGACATTTTTATTTGCTCTTGTAGTCCCCTGCTCATACACGGCAGGAGATATCAACTCCGCATCTTTTTTACCCGCGCGGGGTATTTTGGACAGATTCATCAGTAACTGAGTGAAACTTGCCCAATCGGTAAACTCCATTTTACGATGCGTCTTGTTGTCGAACTGATTTTTGAATATAGTCAAAGAATACATGCCAATATGATACTATATGTAAAATGGAATGTAAATACTAACAGAAGAAATCTTCAAGAGTCGCTTCTTCGGATTCCTCTTCGCGCCAACCGATTGCCTCTAGGACGGGACGGACTACTGCTAGGAATGCTTTATCGAACTGCGTATCATAATCGACATACTTGTGTAGATTAAACTCCTCGGGCAAGTAGTCGGGGAATGCGATTATGTTTTCCTTGATAGGATTAGGTTTCTTAAGATAGACGAACTTGATTTTTTCACCATCCTTGACCTCAGTGTATTTTTTCTGAAGTCCTTTATCTTTCAGATAGTAATTATATAGCAGACACCCGCGCACGTGTATCGGGCAACCCTTCTTATAGATTTTATCGCGATCCTTCCACTGCCTTACCTTGGACGCGCCACGCGGAAAGGCAATCTCATGCGGCGGCAGTGAGTTGAAATGATCGCGGAATATCTGTATCGCATTCTGCGTATCCTTTTCAGTGCCAGAGATCAACACCTTAAACAGTTCCTTCAATGCGTCACGGCAGGAACCAGGAGTAGAAGACTTGACTGCCTCGATGCCCATGATCTTCAGTTTAGGTTTGGCATACTGTACACCCTCGCTGTTATGCACGTTGAGGATATATCGTTTCTTCGCTGTCCAGATACCTGCATCGGCAATCACCTCGCGACCCATTACCATTTTATTCTCGTAGGCACTCATATATGCCGCAAGGTCGCCATACGAACTCTGTAACATCGGTTCAAACTGATCGGCGCATACTTTATCTAGCAGCTGCACAACCTCTAGCGTTGACTTGTTATGCCCCTGTAGCATACGTACCATCGGGGCAAAGTCAATATACAGCGAGTCGGTATCAATCGCGATTACATAATCTTTCTCGTCCTTGAGTATTTTACTCATGAACTCATTGACTGCTTTCTCTGCCCAGAGAATAGATAACTGCCCCGATAGAGTAATTGCCTCAGCGATACGATTATCATAGTATCGAAAAAAGCGATTGCCCAAAGCACCATAAAGGGAGTTCATCATAATTTTAATTGCCATCTGCTGACTATCCAACGTGGCGATAAGTTTCTCAGACTGGTATGTCTTACCCTCCTCCTCAACATTCTGCTGCTCGAGGAGCATCTCCTTCTTGATTGCTTTCCGCTCAGCGTACAGGTCATCAATCACCGTAGGAATCACGCCACGTATATCCTTACGAAACTGAATACCGTTGGCGGCAACCGCATACTTGGATTCGCTGATACTATCCATGCTTTTAGATAGGCAACGCTGTACCGTCACCCCATCAATACGTTCGCCGACTACAGTTTCGGGGGACATATTATACTGCATGATCAGGTGAGGATACAGAGAGTTTAAGTCGAAGGAGACTACCCAACTATGCCTTCCTATCTTGGGCGGTTTTACAAACCCACCAGGAATATCATCCTTCCCCTCCTTTACTCTCTTGGGCGGGACGGCGATATGCTTCTTACATAATTCGCGATAGATGTAATTATCCCAGAGCGTGGTAGTCCCGAAAGCATCGGTATAGTTTGACCCTGCCTTATACGCAATTGTCATCGCTAGATTGATCAGGTCTACTTTATCGTCGAGGCGTTCGACAAGTTGCACGTCCTTGATATTATAGTCGATGAATTTTTGGTGGTCGTGCTTATAGAGCGAGTGAAGGGAACCGAACTCCTCATAGGATAGTTTCTTCTCCCCGAGTACCACGTTCGCTATGTGATCCAGCTTATAGGACTCCTGTACGCCATAGGAGTACACGCCAAACTTTTGAAACAGATCCCAATAGTCAAGTTGCTGTATGCCGATTAGGTCATATGCTTGTTGCGTCTTACCGTTGAGACCAAAGGATCGGTCGCGTATCTGCTTCCAAGGCGATAGGCGTTTTACAGTAGAGTCATCAATGATCTTGGAGATACGGTTGACCAAGTAAGGGATATCAAACAGGCGCACGTTCCAACCTGTGACGATATCGGGGGACGTGTCCTTGCCCTCCCAGTACTCAACAAACTTTAGAAGTAGATCAGTCTCATCGTCGCAGTGAACATACCGCACGTTCTCCTCACCGACTATGCTTTTGCTTGAGTCATACTCCCCGAGACCCCAGACTATAAAGTCCTTGGTCTTACTGCTCTTGAAACAGATAGAGATGACCTCATGGTTCGCATCCTCAGGTTCAGGAAACCCATCGTCTGAGGCAACCTCGATATCGATCGTGACTACGTTTACCACGCTCTTATCGAATTTAATTTCAGCGGGATACAGTTTTTGAATGAACTGCGTAACATAATTGTGCATGCCGTAGATTTTTGCGTTCGGCACTTCTTTGTATTGGTTGTTATATTGGTACGCTTCCCCGATACTTTTAAATAGTATGGGTTCTAATGGTTCGCCTTCGAGAGTACGCCACTTGGTGTCATACTCTGCTTTGCGAAAAAGGGTAGGACCGAAGTTGATTTTCTTTTGAATGCGGTCACCGTTATGGTAACCGCGATATGCTATGGAATCACCTATCTTAGATACTGATGTGTAAAACTTCACTCTTTCTCCATTATTCAATCAAGTATGCATATTATATAACATTTAAAACGAAAAAGAAATGATTAATCGTCTTCAGAAAGCGTATTACCACAAAAAATATCATCTGTTAAAAAGGAATCGTCAGTCAGTAACATATTTGCTCCTTCATACCGTAGTTCGTAGGCAAGACCTCTGCCTGTTTTCACTCTATTCAACCACTCTACTGCATCATACCCTTCGATGCCGAGTGGCAATCCTTTGTATTTTGCATTTTTGTTTGCGAAAAATTTTAATCGTTTTTTTGCATAACTCATCACCGTGCCTTCTTCGCATTCATAACCATCATCACCTTTTCGACAATAACCTCTCTGGTCAGGTTTTGGATTAAAACTGTGGTGCAACCCAAAGTTATGCCCCAATTCGTGCGCCAGAGTTTTTGGACCACATGCTGAAATTGCCGGCAAAGTTGTATACAATTGGTCGTCGCCTATAGTGGCAACACCGCAATATTGATCACCAAAATACTGAGGTTTTAAACCTATAACAAGGTCGGCGCCAGTCCTCACCGCAATACTTGATACTTTTGCTTTCAGTTGTTGAAATGCGCCATATGTTGAGTCGTCCATATCAACCATGTATTCAATCGACTCAATAATAAATCTAATTGGAACACCAGAATTACGAAACATTTGCTCTACTTCGCGCACTTCGTTGATTGCTCGTCGCCACGGTTCACTGTCTGCGTAATACTCCGGATGTAAAACAATAGCGAGGCTGATCGGCGTTTCTCCTGCCATACTATACGTGCCATCTTCATTTTCAATAATATCAGGAAGCAAAGCAGGTTCCTTCCAGTATTCCGATCCTTTCATAGTTCGCAGTGAATACCAGTGCCCCGCACCGCCGACTGGACCAGGATTAACTCTCAAATCAATCATGCCGGCTTCTTGAGAGTTGGGTGAAAAAGAAAAAAGCATCATAACAAAGAATAGTACACGTTTCATTTGCACATCCTTTTGTATGGGAAAGGGGGACGAATCCCCCTTTATTTAGGTTTTTTTCTTCTGTTCCTTATTTAATTCTTTCTTTTGTTCAACATAATACCAGTCTCCAGTAGCAGGATCCTGTTGATGTTTCTCTGCTAATTTAACCATAATAATTTCGATTCGTCTTGCTTTCGCAACGACTTCTTCGATATCAGTAGCACATGCAAACGAAGAAAGAAAACATAAGGCAATTAGTGCCAATGCTTTCATTTTAGTCCTCAGTTAAAAGTTGCTTCTTACCCTTAGTTTTGCCAATTGGGATAGCGCGAGGCAGCTTCTCTTTTGGGATCTCTACTTTCAGGTCTATGACCAGTAGTCCATCCACAAAATCCGCTCCGCTTACAACAACGTGTTCTGACAACCTAAATGTGCGCGTAAACTTCTTTGAAGAAATACCGCGATGTAGATACTCACGTTCTTCGCTTGACTTGTCACCAGTTACAACCAAGATACCGTCCTTCACTTCAATAGTGAGGTCGTCTTTGCTATAACCTGCCAAGGCAAGTTCTACAGTGAAGTTGACATCATCGTGCTTGACTACGTTGTGTGGAGGATAGAGTTTGTTGTCTGCCATATCTGACAGTCTCTCAATCTCTGACCATACGTGATCGAAACCAATGAAGTGTGAACGTGGAAAAGAAAATGCTTTAGATACCATAACGGATCTCCTTATATTAAGCAAGATTGTTGTTATACTCTACCAGACCATTCTGCGTAGAGAGGTGGCGACCCGTATCCCACGGTATCGCCGGTATTATTTATACAAGTCCAATTCAAAATTAGAATTCGTATAAATAAATTCAGTATTACAATAATACTACAGTTGTATTACAGTTATATTACACGCCGTGAGGCGACAACCCGTTGTGAAACGGTAGGAGAAAAATCCATGAAAAACATAGCACTCATTCTGCTCATCATTCCATCCCTCTCATTCGCAGACGTAAAATCATCTGACTTGCTACCTGTAGTTCGTTACGACTCAGAAGTGTTTGTCCTTAAAGATAAAAAAGGAAACGAATACGTTGTCGAAACAGATTGCGATATTCACATTGATGAGATCAACGAATTCACCATTCGATCTAAAATGGTTGTCGAGGGGACTAAGATAAAATTTGGTAAAGGAAAATACTGTGCGGTGACTACTATCGTCACCACCTAGTCACTTCTTTCCTATATCATATTTCGCGCATAAAGTCCAAGCATCTTTGTCCCTGAAAGAGATAATCTTTATCTGTCTTAATGGGGCAAGGTTCTTACATGCTTCTGTATTCACCACCTCGACTAAACCCCAGTCGCTGAGCAGGGTCGCTATCGTATTCCTGCGCATAATGTCGGTTTCTTCTAGAGTTGACTTCTTACCATCGAGCAGGAAGAGCTCTTTGAAGTGTACGATAAAGTACCTTCCCTGCTTATGAAGTATGTGGCAAGATTGAAAGAGTTTCTGCTCACGCTTACTAGCAACACCGATACGTGTTAGTGTCTCGCGGACTTTCAGAAAATCATCAGGCTCATTCAGGGTCACTTCCAGCATTTTATCTGGGGACCAATCTACAATATTGTTGTCCATACAATTTAATCCATTCAAATATACAAAATTGTTATTATTCTACATTATGATATAATGCATGCTAAAGTATTTATATTTTTTTCTTTCCTCCTTTGAAGAGACTTTTCTTTAGCAGGATTAAATCCTCTGGACTAAACAGGTCTAGCACTTGCCTCGCTTTCTGCTCGCTGTAGTTGTACCGCTCCTTGATCATATCAATCGCTTCGTTCTCCTCTACCTTATTCCACTTGGAGAATCGCTTTCGTGGTCTAAGCGCAAGGCGAAGGAAGTCAAACTGCAGTTTATTGTCGATCATATGATAGCGATTCATCTCATTCGCGAAGAGCACCGAGTCCGAGAAATAACTCAGACCACGGTTAACGATGAATGCGTTATACTTCTTCTCGTCCTCAGGAAGCGCATCCTTAAGAAGGTCTTCCTTGGTAGAGTTAATAGCATTTAGATAATCAAATGGATTACTGCTCATAAACAAGATCCGTCATAATATGATGCTCGGCGTTCCAACCGTATCGTTTGAGAATAGTCGGGTCGGCAAGCGTGTGTTCGCGTTCGCCAGTCACTTCCTTGACTGGCAGGTTGTTATTTGGCCATACCTTATTCGCCATATCGACAACTGATACGGGCATACCATTACCAACATCAATCGACCGATATTGCTTCATGGATTTGAAGTTCTCGATACAGATATCAATGGCGGCGCAGACGTCATCAACATGCGTCCAGTCGCGCGTGTGGTTGGTCAGGTAACCCACCTTCCGCTTGATAAGCATATCGTAAAGCATATCTTCACGACTGTTTGGTCCATACACTGTATGAAAGCGGAGACCGAGGGATTCCTCGGGGGCAATGCATTCCATCATCCACTTGGTACTGGCATACGGTGACAACCACCATTCGTAGATTGAAGAAGAGGAGGCATAAACCACGGGGACGTTGCGTTCACTGTAGAACTTGAACAGGCGCTGGGATGCCTTCACGTTCACGTCCCAGTATAACTCCGGTTCCTCGTGCGAACGGCGAACACCTGCCATAGCAGCAAGGTGGACAACCATATCATATCTGTCAAGAAAGACACCGGTGCGAATATCGTACTCGTATTCTTCGATGTCATACTTGTCACGGTATAACTCGAGGAATCGGTTGGCGATAAACCCACGGCGATACCCTTGGGTTCCTGTAAGTAGGATTTTCATTTACAACGCCCATGGACGCGATCGTGCTCATACAACTTAAGAAACCCATAGTGAATGGTTTTCAGTATATCCTTGCGCCAGTCCTCAGGGTTATCGCCTTTCTTACCATAGCGATCGTTATACTTGTCGATGTTACCAGAAAAGAACCCCATGCCATGACCGCGATCAACTATAATCTCGGCAGACTGGAGTCCACCCTGACCATAGTGACCGGAATACGTTGTGTCGATATACTTACTGAACTCGGCGATCAACTTATCTTCGCAAAACTTGTAATTGATCTTAGGCGAACTCGACATTTGCCATGACCTCCGTAAAACAGGCAACCAGATTCAACTCAGTGTCCGCAACGAATGCTTGCTTAAACTGATAGTCCGCCAGTATCAATACCAACTGCGGTATGCTATTGGGCGCCACCGAGTCGTACATATTATCATACACGCCACGGAAGATAGACGTTGCGTCAACGTCAACATTATCAGTCACCCAACGTCGCATTTTCTTAAAGTCCTTTTGCTTGAGGCAGGCGAACAGGTTATCATACTCCTGCTGACTGCCTTTGCTCAACACTTCTACCCTGAGTTCGCCGTCTACCGAGTGACGCTGACACTCGTTTATGATACGCCTCCAGTCGGGCGCATAACGCATTATCAGGTTCGCTAGGACGTCATTACTATAGGTGACCCCCTCTTCCTTCAAGATAAACTGCAGTCGTTTCATAAAGGCAGGGCAGAGGTCTGCCATTGACTGCTTGTTCGTGTTGAACTCATAGACACCGCATCTTGAATGTAACGGTTCAATTATACGGTTTTTGAAATTACATGTTAAGATAAATCGACAATTATCAGAGAACTCCTCGATGAATCCGCGAAGCGCAGGTTGCGTAGACTGTGGATTCAGATAGTCTGCCTCATCAAGGATGACTACCTTATATCCACCGGAGAGCGAAACCGAGGAGGCGAACTGCTTAATCTTACCACGCAGGGTATCAATGTTGCCCTGCTCCGATCCATTGATAAGAATATAGTCAAGGTCTAGCGTATCGCAGATAGCACGCGCGATGGTGGTTTTACCCAACCCTGCCGTGCCAGTAAAAAGCATGTTGGGTATTTTACCCGTCCGGACAATGTTGTTGAAAGTTTCTTTTAGATTATTGGGGAGAATACAATCGTCGACAGTTCTAGGACGATACTTCTCAACCCACAAAGAATCGTGATTCATAATATACCTTTCTCAAAGAAAATAAAAGGGGAGCATCGCTCCCCGTTTCACTGTTGGTGCTTTAAGCACTCACGCCCATGGCGTATGCTGCCGCGACCATTGCGCGAGTAGGTGTACCCAATCGGTAGAAAGACTTCGTCTCACCTTTTGAATTGGTACGCTCGTTACAATAGACGGCGTATCCCTTTTCACGTAGCGAACGAACTGCCTCGTAAGGGTTCTTTGCGCCAGTGCGGTTCCGGATCTGCTTAGCAGTAACCTGCTGGCCAGACGTCAGAATGTTCAGGAGTTTAGCTGATTGTGACATAATTATGATTCCTCTGTTTGAGAATGTTGGTTTTCGCACATTTGTGCTATTTGTACACATTGATCGCGCAGTTGACCAATGGTAGATAGTTCTTCGCCGCGAACGGCACCGCGCTGAACCATGGTGTCAATCACAGCAATCATGCTGCGTGACGCTCGATTGGAGAGATCAACAATTTCGTTCATCTCTTCATTCACTTGCTTTTTGTTTGTCATCAATTACCTCCTTCGTATGTTGATGATTTGTCGAGAGCAATTAAGTAGTTGACATCACCCGAAGCACTCTCAAATTTCGAGATTAGTTTATCCGCAAGATATACGGTGTAATCGTCAGGTACTAACTTGAAGTTCGCTATATTGATTAGCATACTAAACTTAGCACCCTCCTCATACGTTCCAGGAACCTCAATCGTAAAGGAGTTGGAGGTATCATCCTTCAGATCAGTAACCGATAAAGAAATAGAACCGTCGTTGTCCTGAATCAACAGTTTATCATGACCCAGAGCAGCAGAAGCACGGCGAATCTTTTCCAAGGTTGCCTTGGTCAACTTCAACTCGATAACCGTGTTGGGCATGCTAACTTCTTTACTCATGGTCGTCAGGTTATCTGCCGCCGAGTAGTAATACCGAACCTTGGACGTGCCGTTCGAATCGCTAACCGTCAAGTAATCGTCATCGAAGACTAGGGTCGGCGAGTCGACCAAGTCAATCACGCCGAGAAACTCATCGAGGTCATAGATACCGAAGTCAACAGGAAACTCCTGCTCAAGAGTAGCACTCGCGATGATGTTCTTCGCTTCTGCGATGGTCTTGATAGTATTGCCTTTCGTAACCACAAGGTTGGGTTGTATCGAGGCAAAGTTCTTTAGCAGGGTGATAGTTTTATCAGTTAATTGCATTATGTTCTCCAATCTCAAGCAATATCAATATTCTACTGATGTAGAATCAGAAGTAAAGTCATTATCTGAATTTTCTTCAGATGCACCAGCAACGTCAGCGTCTATCTTTTCGTAGAGGGAGAAGAAAGCATCCTTGATCTCATCATCGAAACGGTTGATGCAGAGTTCGATAGCACGGTCGCGCTTGCCGAAGATGGCATAGGCGCGCACGATATGCACGAGACGCCGAGTTGAGATAATCTCATCCACGCCACCGTCATAGTAAGTCTTACGAATTATATCCGCCCAGTCAACGAGCTTCTGAGCGAACTCAAGATCGCTGTCAGCGGTTTTGCCCACCGAGGCGAATACCCTATCGAGTATCTTGCGCTCCACTGTAACGGTCGGATACGACTGCTCACAGGTGATAGGGAACCGCTCTAGGAATGCTTCGTTCATGATATTAGTACCGATGAACTGTCCGTTCTCCGAACCTTTACCTTTGGTGTTGGCGGTGGAGATTACGGTGAACCCAGGAGCGGGAGCGATGTACTCGCCAGTCTTTTTGATAAAGTAACCCGAACCCTCGAGGATAGACTGAAGGCACATTACCTTCGCTGGGTTAGCGAGGTCGATCTCATCACAGAGCAGGACAGCGCCACGCTCCATCGCTTTGATCACTGGTCCTTTGAAGAACTTGGTCTCGCCGTTCACCAAACGGAAACCACCGATGAGGTCGTCCTCGTCAGTCTCGATCGTGAAGTTCACGCGAATCACTTCGCGTTTCGTTTCGGCGCATGCCTGGAGCACCATCTGAGTTTTGCCGTTGCCGGATAGACCCGTGACGAACATAGGATAGAACATACGCGACTTGATCACGTCACGCACCATTTTGTAGTTACCGAACGGAACGAACAGGTCGTCCGCCTGAGGAATCAGGTTATCGGTAAAACCATTGTCGCCAGTACTGGTCAATGTGGATGCCTCCGTTGGTTTGGGGATGGGCACAACATTGTTACCCGATGATGGGGGGAACTGATACTTGCCGCGCGATACGCGACCCATGGTTTTCAGAAGTGACTGGGTGGACTTAATGCCATTATCGATCGCCACTTGGCGTATCTCTGCTTTGGTGAGTACACGCGGTTCGTTGCCGTATACGTTGACCAGTGCTTCAAATAATTTATCGCTCATAATATATCTCCATAACTACTTTCTTCTCAATCAATACAACGCGTCATGCGTTATTCCGCTTCCCCTATACCCCTCCGTAGTAATGGTTGGTATCTACTAGGTGGTCTATTAAATCTACCCTAAAATCTTCTAAATCTTCTAGGGTATAATCTCGTAATGCCTTTTCCGTCCCCGCGTGATATTCGGGGTATTCGTAACCTGCTGCTATGGCGGCGGGTTTTAATGCTAAAATCTGTTGAATACGCTTTTCTTTAAGGTTTTTGATAACTTTTCTCCTCAACCACTCAACTAGAAATACTATTATGCCTCAATATAGGGTCAAAGTAAAGCATAATAATTCATAGCAAAATCAATGACTTAGGAGGGCACTGCCTCAAGCATACACTTTGTTTGCCGCCATTGCCAGTCGGCGATCCAATCATATAGGACTTCTTGGTATTGCTCGCCGTCATCCTTCCAGCATTCTTCTTCTTCGTCCCAGAGTTCAAGTAAGTCGGGGTGCTCAGTGGTAATCTCCTCGAACATTTCTTCGCTGTCGATTTCAATGCCGTCGAAGTGACCACCGGCATCATATATGTCAACGCCGATAAAGTTGGGCATCTCATCCTCATACGTGTGAGTCCCCGTCACCGAATCATCGACCTCGCCGATATACTCGACCAACCATTTACAAAAGGCAGAGGTCGGGGACCACGCTGAGTACATTGATATTCCGTCCTCATCCATATCCGTAGCATATGCCCACTTCGCTCCAACATTATCACACATCCAATTGATGTCAACACCATCGAGCGATTCGTTTGCAAAAAGCGCCAAGTGGTGCTCATATATGTGGTCGCTTCTTGACTTTATAAGGTCTATAACCTCCTTCAATCTTTTCTTGCCATCATCGCTGATTGACTCGAACCTCAAATAAGAATTTACATGATTCGCCATTATGCTACCCTCTTCATCAATTCTACAAGCATCAAACGCGATGACTTGTTACTAGTGTTAGTCTTTTTAAACGCAGTTCGTATTTGTGCTTTCGTGGCGTTCTCTTTTATATCATCCATCTTGCTCGAGGCGATGCGCAACATTTTCATTGGCAGGAAGAACTGCTCGTCGGTGCCACGGTTATCCTGAACACTCACATATCCCTTCTCTTTATACTGCTTTGTTACTTTTTGTGCAGTTTCAAAATCCAGGAAAGGAACACGCTTGCTGTTGGATACTTCGCGCTCAACCGCTCGCGGACCATTTTCTACTATGCGGTAACCAACGTTAATGCTGCCTGTCGCCTCGCGATAGATCTCCATAAGGCAACTCGTCCAGTCGACCCTGCCGGAGAATTTCTGCACCGACGGACGGTAAAGTTTGTTCTCGTAACCAATGGTCAGATAGCAATCTTTATATCTTGGTAACCAGTCGATGTAGCGACCTCCCTCAATCGTCTCATCAGCATTCCATATGCCCATGGGGTGAGAAGCGCCGTCTGTGAGGAAGATGGTATTGAGTATATCGATTTGCTTTTGCTTGCGGAACTCGCGCGCAAGAGGTATGCCTAACGTTATAGCATGATCCAGAGGCGTGCCGCCCAACTGCAACATGTGAGGAACATGCCTTAAATGGAATTCTCTCCTGTCAAGAGTGGGGTGATCCCAGGGGTATGACTGACGAGACACATATGAACCGAGTAATATCTTACCCATCGTCGTAAATTCTAACCCGCTCATATTTTCATTAAAAAGTTCGATAAGACTCATGCTCCTGGGGTGCACACATATTGTCTTATCTTCTACCTTGGTCAAGGTTCTTCGGGACGTCGCATCTGACTCATAATTTTGCGGCACATATGTGCTAAAACCATACACGCGGAAGGGAACGCCGATCTTGCGCGTAAACTGTGCAAGTAACATCAGTTGGTCGACCGTCTCTTTCATACAGGTATTCATAGAACCAGACATGTCCAAATACATAATGAACCCGTGGTTCTTACCTTCTGGAACCACCGTGACCTTCTTGAATATGTCGTCGGTGATTTTGTAGTTGTTCATCAAGACCGTGTCGATAACGCCAGTCTTGGATACGCTAGCACGAGCATACTGCGCTGCTGACTTGCGCATCTCAAACTCCTTGACCATATGATTAACGAGTTTGTTATTCTGAACGTACCACGCATCATATAATGCCTCACCAACACGCATTAGCGAATTAGTTGGAGCATAGGGATGATCTAATTTGGATTCCACCTCTTTCAAAACCGTCTTGTAACTGATAACATATTCGTTCCAGTTTTTCTTGAGGTCTTGGAGTTTGTAATTATAGACATTGCCGGCAATGTCCTCATTATAGATATGGTCGATTGCCTTACGAACTTCTTCGTCAGTTTCTGACGCGATTGAGTGCTCTAGTCCGCCTTCTTTACCTGCCCCTTCCTCGCCGTCATTTTCATCGCCAAAGAGGTCTTCGTACGCATCATTGATGCCATCGTCATCCCCTTCGTCATATTCATCGTCATATTCATCGCCGGAACCTTCTTCTTCGTCCTCTTGGTCGTTCTCGCCTTCTTCGGGCATGGCGGTCATCATCTCCTGGAGTTGCTGCTGCTCTTCTTCTGCCTTTTCCTTACAGAAAGCGAAGAGGTCCTCGGTCACGCGCTGAACGTCTTCCCAAGTTTCGGCGGCAGATATTCTATCCAACCAAACGCGCTCCTCAGCAGTAAAACGAACGCCGATGGTTTCGCCGCACTTGAAGAATACGTTGATGCGGTCAATAAGGTTCATCTTATTGATCTCGCTTGCGTCCTTACCAAAGAACCCGTCCTTTAGAAGTTTGCGGTATGACTTAATAAAACTGCGGCGAAGGCCAGGATACTTTTTCTGTATCAAACGCTCGATACGCGCATCCTCAACAACGTTGAGGAATGACTTGTATGCCCGACCTTTGCCGCAAACTGCTTCATGCCAACCTTCAAGGGGAGTGTATAGTGCATGACCCACCTCGTGACCGATCAGGTGATCGCTAACATAATCCTCGACGTCCGCCCAGAGGGGAAGTCTAAGGACACGGTTTTTGACATCGAAGGAAGCAGTAGATACCTTTTCCTGCACGACAGTGATGTTCTCTGCCGCGAGTAATTTTGCTACGATTGATTTGTTGTGAATATCCATAAAGACTCCTATATTTGAGTCATATTATGACTACTATACGGTCAAAAGTAAAGCAGTAAAATCCCTAACAAAATCAGGGACTTAGCGAGGAGGAGGTTTGCTCATTCAGGAAAGCAACGATTTTGTCGGTATCTGAAGGGTTCTCATGAGCAAACTCGACGACGTTCCCCTTCTCGACACCGAAAAGGGTATCCTGATCACCGAAGGTTTCGATGACGTTCTTACACTTAGTTGTTGTGGTTTGGATGAACTTCTCGGATTGTTCAGAACCGCGAAGGTCATATCGACGTTCTCTTTCTCCAGCAGAAACTGTAAGGTGCACGATTATTAGTTCACCATTTTTCTTTGCTGTTTCAAATACTGCCCTAGAGTTGAGACGATCTCCCTCGCCGACGATTATCTCGTCGGGGGATGTGTTTAACCACTCAATAACTTTTGGCGCGACTGCCATACTCAGTTTATCCGTGCCAGAAAAAGTTTCGTTTTCTTCATATTTTCCTAAGACGCGAACATTGTCCGAGACGTGAGTATCGAGAAGATCGACAACTCGTTCTTGCCTCCATTCTCGAGACTCCATGAATCTCTTCATAATGGTGGTCTTCCCTGTCCCAGGGATTCCAATCAGATAGATATATTTCATAATTCTATTCTACCTCATTCAAAGCAAACATTCAAGATTTTCTTCGTGATTCATTTCAGGCAGGTCAACGAGAAACTTAACGACCGAACCCATTGTTCCTGAGCAAGCAACTCCGCGAATGACTGGATCCATCAAGTCAAAGTGCGAGTCGTGAAGACTATCGCCGGACAAACGGCACATCGAGAAATAAGACCCTGCTTTCTGCATTCCCATAATAACAAATCCAACGCTTCTATAAAACGCTAACGAACCTTCGTCGGCAATCATTGAGATCCTCATATACTTTGCTTGGGACTTAGCAACTTCAAATGCTTTCTGAACAAGAACGTTTGCGACACCCTTTCTTCTATGATCATACCAAGTGTGAAGAAGTTGAAGATTAGCAATGTTTCCTGCCTTTCTTTTGGCAACGGTAACCATGACCGCGCCCATCATTGTTAAATCGTCTTGGTCAAAAACACACCAGACTCTGTCCCATGCATCCATTTTATCTGTTTTGCTGAGAAACCTGCCGCAGAACTTATCCTTTTTCTTATTCTCTTTGGTCACCAACTTAGCATATTCATCTCTGTTTTTTAGTTTTCGAACAATCAAAGAAATGCCTCAAGTGTTGATATGTCGGTTTCTTCTTTTATCTTTTCTTTATACCATTCGACTGACATTTGTCTCCACCTATCAGAAAATGACGATTTGAAAACAGGGTCAAAGTGTTCTAGAACAGGAACCTCGCCAGTCAAACGATACCAGTTTTGTTTCACCTTCACAAGTCCTGGATCTTTTGGGTTGTCCTCAACTCTGATATTTTCTGGAAGCATTTCTTTCCTCGCCTCCCAGAAAATATCAAATTTTATATCGGAACCGTCTATCTTGCTCCAGTCTCTTGTTTCTGCCTTTCTTATTCTATCATGGAACATATCGTTGTAAACATTGGGGTATCTTCTGTTGACACGATGCCATGACTTATAGCAGCACAACGTTGATTCGAGAGTGAAATAATTGACGTCATGAAAGAACTCCTCTCCTCTAAACCTTTCCTTTGCCTCTTTTAGTAAGAGTTCGCCCTCAACAAACAACCAATCCATTATTTCCTTAGTGTGTCCGTTTGAAACTTCAGGGTGCATATTTACGTTGTTCTTATGAACATCAAACTCATCCCTTCCAAGCACATAACACAATCCTGCGCGATGACTAGCAGAACCAGACTTATCATATATGAATAAACTGTCACAGTCGATGCTCAAACCCATGATCTTAAGATATTCAAGATATGAAAAGGTTGACAAACGACCGTACATAAAAAAGTTGTTGAACACATAGTCCCACACATTTTGAAAATTGCGATAAGGGTCGTCGGTGTTCGCTAGCGATTCGAAAAATTCTTTTTGAGATCTGCCGCCAAGATGCTTTTTATAATCTTCAAACATCTCAACAAAGTGACCCTTTTGATACCTTCTATCAATGTCGTAATCTAGGTTCTTCCAGTATTTGCGGTGCCACAATTCCATCTCATCAACAGTAGTCGAGTGGGGGTCTGGAAAATGATTGAAGATGACCCAAGAAGTTAATGGGTTTTGAGTGGCGCCATTGATAAACGCAAACCAAAGTTTTTCTTCAAAACTCCAGTCAAACTTCTTTGACAGAAATGGCATGACATAATAAACGGCACCAGGATGTGCTCTATACTTCAAGTGGAAATGATAAAAACGGAAAAACACCTCGCGGCGGACAAGAGGATTCCTAAAGTCGATCCCCTCTTCAAGGACGCTTATTTCTTTTTGTTCATGTATTTCCGAGTGCCTTCCCAGAATCATTAGAAAAATGCCTCTAGCGTGCCTTCTTCTTCAGATGCTTTGGGGTGGTATTCGGTTAACATATTTTTCCCGCCATTGGTTTCTAACCAATCATACCACTCGCGTTCATCCCACATGCCAGGACTCACACCATTCCATGACTGCCGCCATAACGGATGATCTTTATTCAACCGTCGTTCGTCGACATAAGTCCTGCGCATCTTTTCATACTCCCAACTACCCAGATGCTGCATATCTTCGCGGAAGTAAAACACCAACGACATACGCAGTAGATCTTCCTTACCACTATCGGGTGCTTCGATAGGAGTATTACCATGTATCACTCGCATGTTGTCGATTAATAACAAGTCGCCTGGCCGCACGTTGATGGCTGCACGTACTTCGGGCGCGACTAGATAACCACCTTTCCAGTGTTTCTGCCCGTCACTAATTACAGTTAGATTCGAGAACCCGTCATTGAGCGAACCAGCATCGCGGTGGCATGCCATCCGAGCATTACGTTCATGGGTTGTCGTATTGACTGTAATGGTAGTGAAGGTGGTATCCTCCCCAATTAAAAACCTTTTATCAAGAGCATCGGCATATTTCTTCTGTGCCGCATGACGCCCAGGAATCAGTTCGGCGAAAGTCTTCTCGAGTTTACGCGCAAACGGATAACACTTTTCAAAGTCCTGCGGATTATGCTCTGTATATGCTGTTGGCCGACCATAAGGTATACGCGGATAACGTCCATAGAAACCTGCGATACCCGACCAGATGGCAGTGGCGTATGAAGTATCAGAGATATACTTCGCCTTGACTTGCTTTGCCTCTGCCTGTGCCATAGTTATGGGCATGCCGGCAAGTTTCTTTTCCAGCGCAGGGAAGAAGTTCTCGTAACTCTCATATTCCTTTTCGATAGAACTGCGCAACCAAACTTCTCCACGAATGACGTTCTCGCCCCTCGCTTCTTTCTTTGCTATTTTACTCTTGATAACGTCAATAGGATCTTCGCCTGTAATGCTCTGCGGTTGACCTTTTATGTACCATTCCAAAACTTCAGTCTGATAGTTTGTTACCCAGTCGCGATCTTTGTTTCGTTCCTCGCGCGGACCAGCTGCTAGTCCACGGTTGTTCGATTCACTCGCTGCACTCCAAAGACCTTCGAGCGCACCTTTCTGCTCTTCTGGGGTGAAGACATTCTTACGAAACTTGAACGCGAGTCTATCTTCTGTGAGTTTGCCTTCGTCCAATGATTCGCTAGGCAAATAAAAGTCAGCATCAGAATCGACTAGAATGTCATAAGATCCCTCGTCGACATACTGCCCGAGTACCGTATCGTCATCAATCTTGAACTGAGCAACATAGACGTCCTGCCCCTCGTCGCCTTTGAATTTTTTCCAGCAGTAATCGCCGATAGTTACCGTATCCATTTGCACCTTCCTATAAACACAACACTATTGTACCTGAATAAAAATCAATTCTCAAGCATTTTCCAAGATTCGTTATAGAAGCAGAAATATAGTTCGCCGTTGTCTGCCTTGTAGGTGAACTGCGTGGATAGCATCTGGTGAACCGTTCCCGTTCTAATATCGCCCGTTGACTGAACCGTGTGTCTAATCAAATCGCCGACCTTCAACTTTTTCTTCTTGCTCATATTATACCTTCATCTTTGAGAAATTTTTGTGCTTAACAAATTCGATTTTGCTATCAAACTTGCCCTCGAGCAAGTCACCCTTATGGGATATTACAAATATATTCGTATCATCACCGAGTGTATGTAATATCTTCATTAGGTTTTCAATACCATCATGGTCGAGGGATGAGTCAAAGGTTTCATCCAACACTAGGAGGTTGGTAGAAACGCTGTTCTTCATTTTAGCAATCTGCCGCCACGTGAACAACAAGGCGAGGTCGATCCGCTGCTTTTCGCCTTCACTAAATGAATCATAACTAAAGGAATCACGGTATCGTGACCGAATCGACTCGTCAAAGTTTTCATCTAAATTAAAATGCACAAAGAAGTCAAGTACCTGTAGATAGGTGTTGACCAATTTATTGATAACTGGTAAATACTGCTTAATAATCTTAGTCTTAAACCCTGTATCTTTGAGCAACTCAAGCACAACCGTATTATATTGCTGCTGCTCATTAAGTTGCAGTTTGGTTTCTTGCAGTTTTCTACTTTCTTCCAATAGCGCATCGTGATCTTGCTTTGCTTTGGTCAGGTCTGACTTATCATTGGTCAGGTTGTTTATATCTTCTTGCGCTATGCTGATCTCGGCATCGCAGTTGCGTATCAGATTCTGTTTGGTTTGTATTTCTGATTGCCATTCAGTATTTTGCCGCAGTCTTTCCTCGGCACGTGTTAGTTTGTCGGTTGCTTCGCTTTTTCTCGAAGCGATTTCAGCAATACGTGATTGAAACTCGGTTGCCTTGACTCTTGCTTGTCCGACCTTGCTTTGCTTGAGATCTTCGTCGATGTCCTGCTCGCAGGTCGGACACGATTGGTTGTTCTCATAAAACTTTGTTTCCTTTACCAGTGCTTTTATTTTAGTCGTGATTTCTGTTTCGGCATCGCGCAATCCAGTCACTTCCAATCGCGCGGCATTTAACTCCTCGTCCAACCCTGCGTTATTCGCTGCTATCTTATCATTCAGCGCTGTTACAGCAGCAACGTGCGTGTCCTTTTCCGTTCGGTATCTCTGTATAAGATCCTCTTTCTCTTGCTTGACGTCATCGTTGATCCTAGATATCTCGCGTATGTATTTTCTCTGCCCCTCTTCTTTGGTTGAGATCAAGTCGATCTTGTGCAGGTTATCATTGACCCTATCCTTCAGCGCAGCGTTCTTCTCGCGCTGCAGCTGATTCATCTTGCTGAATACGTTGATGTCCAGTAGGTCTTCGATTACCTCCCTGCGGTTGTTCGCAGATAATTGCATAAAAGGTATAAACGATGAAGACCCTAGCACCACTACCTGATGAAAGGTTTTATGGTTCAACTTCAGTATATTCTGCTCTAGAATTTTCTGATATTCTTTGCTGTGCGAGTTCTGATTTAGAAGTGTGCCGTTCTTCCATATCTCAAACCGCGAGCGTTTAATCGAGCGAACTACCTTGAACTGATTTTTATTTATCTCAAACTCAACCTCGACGACACACCCTTTTTTATTGACAGAGTTGACCAACTGCGGTTTATTAATATTGCGGTGCGGTTTACCAAACAGGGCAAACGATATAGCGTCAAGCATCGTAGACTTGCCGGAACCGTTTTGTCCAACGATGAGCGTAGTCTTCGTTGCGTTTAAATCAATCTCTGTGAATTTATCTCCGGTCGAAAGAAAGTTCTTATACCGGACTCTGTTAAACCTGATCATTCAACATCCTTTTATGGAAGTGTAACCGTATATACATTTTTCTGGCAATCGCTATACAGGTGATAACTGTAGTGATCAGTATCGTTGCCTGAAGTGCCGTCATCTCTGTCGCAAAGGCAAGGGATAGTAATGCCCAGTTTATGGGTATGTTTATAAGTGCGCCAGCAGCAGTGTCGACGCACGCTTCTTTAAGCGCACGCCATTTATCGTGGGTGGTTATCATGCTATTTCTTGAGTCTGTGCCTCTATCATAAGTTCGTGCACCTGAGTTTGTATTCGGTTCTTGTCCAGTGATGTCTCGACCGACTCGATGTACGTTCTTAAAAGCGACTCTGTGTCCTCTGCTGATATGTTCTCATCTTCTACGTTCTCGCCGATAAACTCGGAGAAGTTCTCGGCGATCTTCAACTCATGAATACTTCTACTTTGTATTCTATCTAAAAATCGATCAAAAGTAAAGCTGTTTGTCTTGTTTACGACAACAACCTTGACAAACTTCCTGTCGAGATGGTCTAGGTTCATCTCCAAATACTGATCTTCGTTTTGTGAGTCGTCATAGGTGATCTTTTCAAATAGCGTAACCGGATTACGCACGGGAGTTAGTTCACGTGCTTCGGTGTCAAGGACGTGAAAGTATTTCGGATCATGCGCGTCAGACCAGAAAAACTCCATCTGTGAACCAAGGTAATGAATATTCCCCTGCTGAGACTTAGTATGAAAGTGACCAGAGACTGCTAACTCAAACCGCTCAAGTATGTCAGTCTTCATGCCATGCGTACAGGGTATGCCGCGCAACATATCGAACCCTTCAAGTTCAAAGTGACCGCCGATCACATCAGCACCACAGTTCTCTAGAAACTCATAGGTTTCTTTTTCTACATCTGGAGCAATCCAAGGGACCAAAGCAACTTTCAAACTTCCGTATTCCATCACTTTCGGTTTCATGACGATATTGACTTCATTCATGTAATGCCCGAGCAGTTCTTTCAGGGAGTTTAGTTCGTTGGTGTTTTTGTAGTAAGTATCGTGGTTTCCTGGAATGATATCCATGGTGATACCGTAGTCGCGCAGTTTCTCTAAGAATACTTTACGATTGCTGTTAAGTGCTTTGAAGTTTATGTATCGGCGGTGCTCATAGTAATCCCCAAGGTGAATGATGTTTTTAATATCATTTTCTAAAAGATACGGAAAGAACACGTCGCGGTAAAACTCCTCCTGATAATCTATGAAGATATCCGAAGAGTTCCTTATGCCACAATGAGTATCATTGAGGATTGCTATTTTCATACTTCTAATTCGTCCATGTCAAAGAATACTGATAGGTCAGAGTCTTGTGTCTTGCGCGCTCGCGTACGATGCGTTTTTTTGTAATCTTCGAATTTCGAATCCTTTTCCTTTATCTCGTCGATTCTCTGCCGCAAACTATCGATGAAACTTTGAATCGCACGTGCTGACTCAGGGTCTTCTTCGTTGTTAATCATAAACTCTTCATAGCCTGACTCCGCGAGGTATTTGAGTTTGAGATCCTGTTGCTTTTTTTCTTTGGCGATTCTTCGAAGAAAAGCATACCAAGATATTTGCGTGAAGTAGGCGAATGCGTTTGGTTTGCCTGTTCGAGTTGCCGCGTCTATATCATAGTTGCGAATAGCACGGAGGCAGTTCTCTACTGCGTCCATCGCCATTTCCTCTCGATAGGTGTACCCTGAAAAGTTTGATTTGAATGATAGTCCTTCTGCTATTCTAAGAAAGCACTGAGCGATGTAGTCGTCAACTACGGGGTTGTCCTCTCCTCTTTTTCTGCATTCGTTTGCTTTCTTTACGTAGTCTAAAACCGCCTGAGAAAATTTTGCGTTGTCGACGTAGTGTGCGTTTGCTGGTTTATTCATTGTTTGTCCCCAAGAAATTCAAAACACTATTGTACTAAATTTTAATTGGGAAAGAAAGGTTTACTTTCTATTTTTTATCATTATAATAGAAGCTGTTCCTGCCGCAGGGGTCAATGTACAGTGTCGTCATCGTCTCCTCGGAATAACCTGAATACATTACTGCTGGTCTTTTTCGCTGTCTTTTTAGGTTCAGATTTTTCCTGCTCTTTGTAGTCTCTATAAGACTCAAGCATTTCCTCGTTGAATTTTTTAATGGAAGCGAGTGCTACCGCGTATTCGCCCAAAAGCATCTCTGACGGATAACAGGTTCCTACAATGTTAGATTCACTCATAGATATGTTGCCGTCACTATGTATGCTATATGCCATCCATGGTTTCAGACCATAGTGGTAGTAGTTGTATGGATCGCCGTTTTCTTCATTCAGGGTTTCGAAAATGTTGGTGGTGATCTTAAGAACGTTCTTCACAATCACGTCATGCTCATCCCAGACTTCAACCTCAGCAATTATTTCTTCGCCGTTGGTAAGTTTCATTTGCTGAAAAAATGGTCCCGCCGACCCTTCGCTCATAACTCCACCTCGTGTAAGTCGAATTTAAACTGCTCGTTCGCATATATTTTTGCACGTTCTTCTGAATGCTTCAGCGCAAAGTTCTTAGTTCCCTTCCAGTGCAAGTCGTCAATAATATCATAAAGCACCGTTGTCCTCCCATCATCACTTTTTCTCAACCCGCGTCCGATAGACTGCAGCACTTTTATCTGACTCTTGTACGGTGAAGCGAATATAATATTGTGCAGGTTTCTTATATTTATGCCTGTTGAAAATGTACCGTAGGACGCTACGATGATAGCATTCTTTTTGCTTTCTACGATGCCGCGTATAGACTCGCGATCGGAAGTATCAGTGCCACCGTGCACATAGTAGACGTTCTCACCCTTTTCGCGTATCATAGTAAATAACTTTTCGCCGTGCTTCTCGACGAACTGAAATAGCACCAGCGTGTTACCCGTGCGCGTGAGCGCGAGGTTGCGTATAAACTTATTGCGTTCTTCATGCCGCACGATAAAGTCTATCTCATCCTGATACTTTCGTTTGGCGTTATCCCTACATTCTCCGGCAGAGTATTTTAGTACAAGCAAATCAATCTGCAGGTCTGCTAATGCATCCTTTTCCTGTAACTGCTTCGTTGTGATAACTTTCTTTACAGGTCCGAATAACCCCTCAAGCACAAGCTTGTGTGTTTGCGTTCCGTCAAGGGTTCCGGTTGTACCAAAGCGATACTCTGCTTCAGTTGCTTTGTTCATGATACTGGAAAGCGACTTCGCCTTGAATCCATGACACTCGTCACCTATGATACAACCAAACTGTTTGAACCACTCAGGTCTAAGTTTGTGTATGCTCTGCCAAGTCGATATGATAACAGGTTTGTTCGTTACCTTATCCTTACCCGAGTAAATGATGTGGCAGTTATCTTCACTCGCATAACCATAGTCCTTGAAATCATTATACATCTGTTCGACCAGACCCGTTGTCGGAACAATAATTAACAATTTTTTATTATAATACTCGAGATACCAACGGAGGATAGCATATATAATTAGGGACTTACCGGATCCTGTTGGCGAAACAAGCACCGCACGCTTATTCTCGATGCCATGGCAGAATGCTTCATACTGATAGTCGCGCATCTCAAAGGGAAGGTTTAATGAGTCGATAAACTTGACGACCTGCTGATGATTTACCTTGTTCTTAACGAAGGGCGTGCCGTAGTCAGTTTCCTCTAACTCGATGCCATAGTTTCTATCAGCGGCAAAATACTTTATCTTATGATAGAGACCTGCGTTTATCTCACCGTTCATACCATTGTACATACGTATCTTACCGTCCCAGATACGGTTTCTGTATGCTGGCATGAACTTATAACCAGGAACATAGAATGAGAAAAATTCACTGAGTTCGTGACGCACCGATGGTTCGCAGTCGATGGTCAGCATGGAATGATTCTTAAGTTTTATTTTTAGTGTATCCAACTAAACCTTTTCCCATACGTTATCAGCAGTGAAGATAAATGCGCCGATCATCTCAAACCTGCTCCAGTTTTCAATCATGCTAAGAATATAATCTTCCCCTGTGTGGTAGAGGTAATAGGTCTTACCAACTACAGGAATGAAGTTATATCTTGCCGTGTAAACCAGTTCAGTTTCCTGTACCTGTTTCAGCACTTCCTCGTACTGGCGCTGCAGCGACTCCACACGCTCTTGGAAATAATTGGATGCCCTAGTTACCGACTCATTCTTAAAACGTCCAATATCGGGCACTGTAATCTTTGGCGCGGATATACTGCTACCATATGGCAGTAAATGTCCACCTTTCTTTTCGCTCATAACGAATTAGTCGCCACGTTCGAATTGTTTCCACTTTATAATATTGCTGACAGTCTGATGCCGCCAACGCAAAGTGTCAACGATTTCCTTCAAAGTATCTATAATGGTCTTAAAGTACTGAATTTTTTCTTCGGACTTCTGTATCTCTGGGTCAGAGTCATAATAATAATCCATATCACCTTTCATGATCTTCAGTCCATTAAAAGGGTCAGGGTCCCAACCTTTTTCTTTGAGTTCATCCTCGCACATCTTACCATTATACCACAACCACTTTTCTTTTAGCAGTATCTTTTGCTCTGACTCAAGTTTCTTCAGGCGCAACTTTGCTATAGAAAGCAACTGCAGATACTTGGCGTGGTGGGATGGTGTTTGTTTAGATGCTTCTGCTAGATCATTACCAATCTTACAATCTTGTTCCCATTCATTCAGAATGTCCTCGAGATTCATAATATACTCCAATGATATTAAGAGATGTCAAAATATGTGTATCTAAATCCAACTGGTACTGTAAGGAATTCTGTGGAGTTTGCCTCAAAGTCTACGTTGCCTAATGATATGGGAAAGGCATCACGATAAACGAACTTCTTAGACGTATTGTTATGACTGCTGAGCGCGGACACTGTTATGTCGCAGAAAGTGGGTACACCGTTTTCTGTTATTCTAGCATCGTATGCGCTAGTCTGCTTTGTATTTACCATTCTTACCATCCAGTTGAAAATTTCTACATACGAATTAAAATCTTCGTCTAGTAGTATTATAACTGAAAGTTCGTCAAAAGTCAAGGTATCGCCTGGCTGCGGAACTGACTGTATACGCGAGGTTGTTGCGTTCTCTGCTGCCGGCAGGGAGACTGATGGATGCGAAACTGACTGAGCAAAGAACTCAAAGTTCGGATAGTTTTTCCTATCCACATTGACTTTAAATCCTGCTTGTTGAAAGAAATTTGTGTTTTCTGTTAGGGTTGCCATAGGTCACTCCATGCTATGACATTATTTATACGCATAAAAAAAGGGCACCCGAAGGTGCCCCCAAAACGATCCTTTAAAGGATTCTTTTTATTGTCTAACCTATGATGCAAGGATTCCGTCAACGCGGAAGATGCGGTAGTATTGGTTAGTCTTAGCAGTCGCCAATTGGTTAGTGTGTGGACCACCAACGAATGGGTTAGACGCCATGCCGTAACGAGTCTTGAACCCGATACGTGGCTGGAAGTTATCTTCGCCAACCGCACGAACCATCTGAAGAGGTACGTATGGGCAGTAGAATACACCAGCGTCATATGGGTTAGTACCCTTGAATCCAACAGTAACATAGTCTGCTTCTGCATATGGATCAATGTATACACGCATACGACCGTTCAGTACACCTGCGAAAGTGTTACCAGTGTCGTCAACCTGAAGGTTAGCAGACAGAGCAGGACTGTAGTCAAGCATACCAGCAGCGTGCAGAGCAGTAGCAACATCAGAAGAACAGATTACTACGTTACCCTTACCGCGACGAGTTTCTTTAGCAATGATGTTTGCTTCGCGATCGAGTTGAACCATCAGACCCTTGAACTTCTCTACAGACCAACGACCATCAGCATCAGTCTCAAGGTTGAAGATACCGTTGATAGCAGTGTTAGACTGCAAGCAACCAGTTTTCGCCTGAGAGTTGATGGTGCGAATTACTTCGCGGTTGATTTCTGCAAGGATTTCTTGAGAAAGAATGTTCGCCAACTCTTGCTCAGCGTCAAGACCATGAATTGCTTTCAAGTCTTGAGCAAGTTCAAGAGTGTACTCTGCTTTCAACGCACGGCTCTTAGCAGTAACAGTTGACTTCTCGATTGCGAAACCCATTTCAGCGAAGGTCTCACCAACGCCGTCGCCCAATGCTTCTGCTTCAGCAGTAGTGTAAGCGTCACCAGCATAAGGACCAGTACGGTCGTTATTGAGTGAAGAGTCACCGTTAGAGTCAGTCAGACCAGAAAGACCTGAAGGACCAGTGCCGTTGCCAGTAGTAGAAGAGTCGCCAGAGAAACCGACCGCTGCTTCGTTGAACAATGCTTCGTCGCCCGCAGAAACGCCAGCTTTGGTAGTCTTGTACTGTGAACGCATCGCGAAGATGAGACCAGTAGGACCAGACATAGGTTGTACGCCACACACATCATAAGCGATGAGGTTAGGCATAGCACGACGAACGAGAGCGATCAGGACAGGATCCCAAGTGCCTACGTTAGCAGTGTTGTTAGCAGGTGCTGCTTCTGTGAGGAAACCGCTCTCTTGAGAACGCTCTTCACGCAATGCACGCTCTTGGTTCTCAAGAACAGCAGCAGTTACTTTACGACGGTATGCATCTTTGATGTCACCCGCACTATTTTCGTCGAGGATGGGACTCCACTTCTCAACTAAAGATTGATAGTTAATATCCATTAGATATTTCTCCTATTATTTTTTTACTGGTTAAAACGCTTCAGCGCTGAGAGGTACTGAGAAGTAGAACTAGAAGTCTCGACAGTATCATCTGCCTCGCCTTCAGTTTCTTCTACGATAGACTCATCAGCAGATACTTTCTTGCTGTTGAAGTATGACTCTTTGACGGTCTTAACTTTCTTAGAGAAAGATTCTTCGTCGTCAAAGTCCACGTCTTCTACAAGAGAGCGTAATTTATCAATCTGAGTAGCAGCAAGACCTTCAGCATGCTCACGAATAATCGCTTCGCGCTGATAACCCTCAATTGCCTCAGACATTTGAATAGCACTTTCAGTAGTCTTGTTCAGAGACTCTTCGAGTTCTGCTACTTGCTGCGCTAATTCGTCAACGAGGTCGACCTTGGACTCAGGTACGTCTACATAAGATTCAGTGAACAGAGTCTTAAGACCGTTCATGAAATCTTCTGCAATTTCAGTACGCAAACCTTGCCGTACAGCAAGTTTGTTTTCTTCCATCCAGTTCTCAACCACGTAGTTAAGGTAGGAATCAACTTTCTCGACCATGTCATCTCGAGTGCGGACAATTTCCTCATCGAGTTCGGTACGATACTGTTCTTCCAATCGATCAATTTCAGTAGAGAGTTTGCTCTTAAGAGCTGCTTCAAAGATTACAGCAGTCTTGTCCTTGAACTCTTCAGAAAGAGTTGCTTCAGACTCAATCAAAGCATTCAGATCTTCAGAGAAGTCAACCTTAACTTCAACCGCACGGGTTTCTGTTACGACGTCTTCGTCTTCCATCTCAACTTCTTCGCCCATCATTTTGTTATACGCTGCTTGAAGTTCAACCTTCTTCATAGCATTCATCTTACCATACATAGCATTTACCATACCTGCCTTGGTGCGTGGCATTGGCTCTTGCTTAGTATTGTGAGATGCAGTGCCAGTTGAAGGCAGTGGTGCTTTACCAGTTGCGTCGCCCGCTTTCGCCACAGATTTCTCTGAGTCGTCTTCGGTGCCGACTGGCATTTTTTCTGCAGCAGCTTCCACGATTTCCTGCTCGTCATCGTGGAGCTCAACATTTTCCTGTTCTGGATTCATGCTTATCTCCTATTATATGCTTTTAGTCAGTGACGAGAGGAAATTTTTAAACTCGCGAACCTGCGTCTCGTAAAGTCGCTTGCTTGGAGCTCTCTTAATTTCAGTCTCTACTTTCTCAATTACTTGAGGTTCGATGATGCCGTTATTCCAAACCCACTCAACACCTTCCATAACTCCATTAACAAATGCATTTGGCGCTGACGGATCCTGTACGATATCGACCGCATTCAACATGAAGTCTTCTTTAACGTACATTGCATCATTTCTCTGCTCAAGACTACCCATACCACGAGTCGAGACACCTAGTCTTACACCACCGTCGAGTAAACCTTGAACGATTTTACCCATAGGAGTTTCAAGTATAGATGCCTTTCCCACCACATTATTCCCCTCGAATCGAAGGTCGGTAATGAGGTGTGAAACTTTGTCTAAGTTAACAGTTGGTCCTTCAGGGTGATTTAATTCACCGACCGCACGTTGCTTAGATACTTGTTCGTCAACGTATTTACCAACAGCACCTTCCATGATTGCTTTTGGATAAACACGTCCGTTACGATTCTTCTTATCTGCTTGCGCAAAGACACCTTCGATGATGTACTTTTTAGTACCATCTTCCCTTTTTTCTACGATGCATTGAACATCGCTTTCGGTGTATTCGGCAATTAGTTTCATAATCGTTTCCGTGTTTTATAGTTTATTTATAATAATTTTGATCTTGACTATGACAATTCTTTCATTGCTACTTCAATGCCCTTCTTGGCATCGTTCAAATTCTTGTAGGTATCAAGTTCGTCGCCGTCAATATAAGCAACAAACCCCTTGTTTGTTTTCTTGACTTCGCCGTGCATACCCTTAATTTTTTTAGAGAACACTACGGATTTTGCTTCCCTTATATCTTGGAATGATTTCGCACAGTCCTGACCATTTTCCGTGACTGGATTTTCATCAGCAAGAAGAGGATCCTGTTCTTCATTCATCTGAGCACCTGTAGCAAACTTTTTGAGTTCCCTATCCAGTTTAGATATATCAGACTTGCTTTTGGCAGAAAAGGCAACACCCTTATCAGTTTCGCCTTCGAAATCAATCTTCTTAGACTTTTCGTATTTCTTTAGCAAATCGAGAGCACCTTTCATTCTCTTATCGCCGTCAAGGTGATCCAGTCTAACGTGAAACTCAACTGCTTCATCAATTTCTTCCCCCACAGATTCAGCAACATCACCCTTACCATATGAGTATAGCGTCTTAAGATAATCGTTTGCTTTGGTGAGTTTGTTCTGAAACCACTCCTCCATATCGCCTTCTTTCTTGACACGAGACTCAATTCCGTCGAGGAAGTGACGCATAGCAGCAATCTGTTTTACTGCCATATTTGTTTCTTCTGCCCCGCCAGTATCAGCAGGATCTACTGCTTCCATTATCTTACGACCATCAGTCTTAAGAACACGCGCCACATCTCCGACCTTGTTAACCTTGTTAACTCGATCAGCATATTTCTTTGCCGCTTGCTCTTTTTCGGAGTAGTATTTAATTTCTTCTCCGCCTTTCTTAAATTTGACAACCACGACGTATCCTGGTTTGTCAGTAAAGTCGCGTGGATCCATCGACTCCTTTAAATGATGACGCATTTCGTCAAAGATCTTCATCCTCGTGCTCCGTAGTTTCTGGTTCTTCTTCGACTTCCTCGACCTCTAGGGCATCTTCCACTTCTTGGTCGAATTCGTTTTCTTCTTTGCTACCGAAAACACTAGAGGCAACACTAACTTTTTCTTGCTCTAATGCCTGATCTAATTTTTGTGCAATCAAACCATTAAACGTATCGTTCGCGTCGTTGTATTCTTTGGAATTAATCGCGTCAATCATCTTTAAAATATCTTCACTCATTATCTTCTTCTCCTGCAGGTTCTGCTTCAATATCCATGTTATCGCCGTCTTCCGGCGGGTCTTCTTTCTCAACGTCTTTCTGCAATTCTTTTATGTCATCGTCAGAAAGTTGTAGAACATTACGCATGACCCACTCTTGTGTAAAGTAAGTGCCAACATATTGAGAAATTTGATCAAGGGTAGCAATTCTTTCACGTAGTATTTCACTATCCTTCAATTCAGTAAAGTGATTATCACGCATATAGTCAACGAAGATATCGCTTTTCATTTCTTCCCAGTCTTGTTCGGTAATAATATTCTTAAGCAGTAATTGCTTTTTCAGAATACCTAAGAACAACTTACCGAAACGAGCGCGAAGGCGATCGACAAACTTCTGAAACTTCACTTCGTCCCGAGATATCTCGCTGGTTCGCCCGAGCGAGAACTGCGCTTCTTGTTCTAGACGGTTTACTGGTACGTTCAACGCACGGTACACGCGCTTCTGGAAATAGATTATATCATCGATCTGACCAAGGTTTTCGCCACCAGGAAGCGTAGATATCTCTGTACCTTTACCACCTTCCCTACGTGGTAACCAAAAGTCCTCAAGCATAGACATATGCTTTCGATCGTCTTTCAGTTCGCCCGTGTTGGCGTCATATACAAGTTTATTTCTGTATCGCGCCATAATGTCTTTTAGATATTGTTCTGCTTTACCGCGTGGCAGGTTACCCACGTCGATATAAAAGATTCTTCGCTCAGGTGCACGTGAGAGACGGTAGATAACCAAACTGTCTTCCATCATGCGCAACTGATTAATTGGTTTAATTGCCTTATGAAGATAAGAAACCACTCGACGCTTATTCTCGTCTAGCAAACCGGACGTAACATAACTGACGCTGTCAGTAGAAAGTTTGATTACATTGGTTTTGTTGCCTGGTTTTTCTTCATAGATATAAAACTCTTTGACCTCATCAACAACTTTCACACCACTCTTCTGGTCAGTCTTATGCTTTACTTCCTTGACCTTTCTTATCTTAGACGAGTCAATATAACGTATTTCTTGAATGCCTGCCTTTTCGTTGCCGGCATCGACAACCAAGTGGTGATATATTCTTCCGTCAATGTACCAAGAACGAAAGATGTCATGCCCATAGTCATTAAAGTTGAGCATGGAATAAATGTTATCGAACTCTTCCTGAATTTTTTTCTTGACTGACTCCGATGTTTCGACTTCGTCAAGTGAGAGTTGTACAGATGCTTTGTTATCGCCAGTGACAATTGATTCGTTGACGATTTCTTCGATCGCCATGTCAACTTCTGGATGCTGTGCAACGCCACGATACTTGCGTATAAGTTGCAAGTTATCCTTAGCATTCGCACCGCCATCCATATCAACATAGTAACCATAATGATGCCCCGACGCAGTAACGTATCCCGCGCCATCTTCGTCAGTAGGAGGAACGACAGAAACAAGTTTTTCTGCTTGCTTCTCTTTCTTCCTTTTGATTTCGAAACCAAATATGTTGAAAGTTGAATCGGCCATTGATTATTCCTAATATAAAAATGACAGGGAGGAGATACCTCCCTGTACACTATTTAGTACCACGCTAAAACTAGGATGTAGTATCCGAAGTCCAGTACTGATACGCGATCGTAACTTCAAACTCTTCGATCGCACCTGCCTGATCGTAAGTAAGTTCGATTGGTGAAACGGTTATCGGAAACGCCCCACGAAGCTGATACGTCTTTAATACGTCACCGTTCTTGTCTAATTGACGAACCTGCATATCTGATTGATATGCAGTAGGTGAAGTAAGACCGCTATTTTCTTCATGAGCATTGATACCGTTCATCCAAGTCTCGAATGAATTGCGAACCGAGAAGTTCGTATCGTTGTAAACAGTGATAGACCAGTCTTCGAAAGTCCTATCTCCTGCTACCTTGACCTCACGACCACGGAACAATACGGGGATTGTTGCGATCGTTGATCCTGGCATGTTTGTCGCGCGACACATAAAGTTCGTCAGTTCGGTGTCACCGCCAGCGTATGCTGGAAATACTATGTTGACATCGAAGAGGTTGGCGCGAGCGCCACCTCCTGACAGTTTACCTTTAAAGTCATCTACTCTTAAAATTGGCATTGTTATCTCCTATTATACAGTCCCAACAACTTCTTCAAACTGAATGCCGCTTCTTACTGCTACAAAGTTAAGAGTAATGAAGTTAATAGAGCGAGCAGGTTTAACGAAGATAGAAGCAATAAGTTCATTTCTATCGACAACTGCTGGCGTGTTATTACTCTCATCACATTGTATATAGTAGTTAGTAATACCGCGACGTGCTTGGATTTCCCGTAGGACAGGTTCTACGATACCAACAAACTCCGAGCGCGTGAATTCATCGTTGAACTCAAACAAGAAGTTCCGCGCTGCCAGAGAAATAGACTTCTCGATAGCAAGGAACAAACGGCGAACATTGATACGATCAAACGCTGATGGGCGCGACTCTTTAGTCTTGTCGCCGAACAGAATAGTGCCCTGTCCTGGCAACTGTACGATTGGATTGACACCAACCTTGTACAGACTGTCACGCTGTGTCTTACTGGCAGTATAAGCGAGTCCTGTTACACCCAGAATGTTACCGCGCTTTTGACCTGCTGGTGAATACCATGGGCCAAAGTTTGCGTCAGTAGCAGCACAACAACCTGCTGTTGCTGAAGCACCTGGGATGAACACGAACTGATCGTTATACTTGTCGTAGACCTTCAAGTAGTTGTTGTCGACAACCAAGTAATTTGATGCAGTAAATTGAGCAACAGTTGCCAATGTTTCGTTAACTGGATCAGACTGACGCACTACAGCGTTGCGGTCAGGTGATGCGGTTACGATACAGTCCTTACGAGTACCTGACGCGATTGAAACAAGGTCGTTGACTATCGTGACTTGATCGGAACTAGATGCCATTCCTGGCGCGATAAGAATCTGAACATCAACAGCATCCTGATCTTCAAACTCATCATATCCCAAGGCAAATTCAGAAGTTCCTAATGCTGCACCATCAGAACCTCCGGAAAGCGTTTCGGTTGCAGAACTGTTGCTGCGCGTATAACCTGCATCAAAGTTAATGCTGACGCCTGCGCTATCTGCTTCCGTGTTCCAGTTGGTGCCATAGCTCCAAGATGAATCAAAACCTGCAAACTTAACATACTGAGAAGCACGATCAATTACGTCAGCGAAATAATTTACGCTTCCGTCAGTGGTCTTTGCACCTTTCGCTACAGAAAGGAATGGATACGTTTCGAGAACAGCGCCAGCGGTTCCGCTGAAAGCACCGTTGCGGTCAATAACGGCAACGTGAATCTCATCGTTGGTCAACGCAGCAGCTTGGTTTGTCGCCCAAGTACTGGTGCCAACGTCAGCACCAAACTCGTCAGAATAATCCCAAGTTGAGAATGCTGCGCCGCCACTATCAGCAGCCCAGATAGAAACTGATAAAGAGTTTCCTAATGCGCCAGGATATTTTGCTACCCAAGCGCCAGTTTTCTTTGCCAACAGCGTGCTCTTTTGAGTATCATAATCGTCGTCGTTCTTGATTAAAACTCTGGTTCGTACATCACCGGAATCTAGAAAACCGAACGTGTCAACACCAGATACCGCATTTAATGCGCTATCACCAACGTTACGGCATACGATTAGATTACCGGAGTACTTTAAAAAATTTGCAGCAGAAAAATAATCAACTGCTGTTGTTAATGATGGAGTACCAAATGTTTCAGCCAACTCGCCCTCGTTAGCGATGGTGGTTGGTTCTAAAACAGGACCCCATTTATATGCTCCAACAATACCAGCAATAGAAGTTGCGACATTAGGTGATACACCAGTAAGGTCGATTTCTTTTACAGTTACTGCAGGAGATAAAGATGAAGTAAATAGTCCCATTTTTATATCCTTCTCGTTGTCTAATTATAAGAAAACATAATACGGTTGAGAATCGCTGCTATTATTTATAAATAATTTGTTCTCACCAATCATTGACAGCCATGCCGCCCATAGCATCGCTTCTTATTTCCCACGGATCATCGGCATCTTCGGGCGGTATATCGCTCAGTCCATTGTCGATGAAACCGAATGGAAGCACGTCGTCTTCTATTTCTTTCATCTTTTGCTTGAACATCAAATCCTTGATATTAATATCCGTTCGATCTTCAAAATAACTTGTGGTCACAAAGTAACCAAGCAGCACAAGGTTCATAACCAAGTCATCATGGTTACCGTCAGATGCTTCGTATGATGTTCCTCTTGCGACAAACGTGGATATTTCTAATATCGTTTGGTCGTCAACCACGTCCAACTTGTTTGTTTCGAGTAGATCTTTAAACCCTGAGCATCCGATGCGCTTGGTTTTTCTGTTCATCTCTACGCCGATACTGTTTGCTTTTATGGCAGAAGACGTGTGCACTTCTTCATATTCTAAGTCATAATATAAACCGTTACATACAACGCTGCCCTGATCATTTGCTTCTATGACCACATATGCTTCATTATAAAGTTTCGCATACTTATATATCACGTTTGGAAATAGTATCGGCGAGATTAAATTGTTGCGGTAAACGGCAACCTGTTTAAACGGTCTGACGCTGATGTCTATTATGTTGAAGGTTGAGTAGTCTTGGCCCCTACCTTTAGATACATCGACTAGCATTACATAATCATGGTTGGGGATAGGTTCTTCATATATTTTTACACTGTGATCATCCAGTACTCTAATCGGCGGTTTCGCTCTCAAACTCATGAGCGTCTCCGCGTTAATCAAAGTATCGCCCGTGCCGAAGAACGTGTTACCCATTTCCTGATCAAACTGTCGATTCGATGTATTCGCAATGGTTTCTTCTTTCCATTGATCATCGCGTCCTGGCACGTCCCACCAGTCAATTCTAAACGGTTTGTAGGAGTTTATTCCCTGTAAAGCGCCTTCCCATATCTTATGAAAGGTGTTTCCGATACCGTTTGCCGTTGAAGTAATTATTACCTTGGTTGTTGTACCGGCAGTAATAACAGGATAGGTGGATGTATAGAAAGTAGCGTCTCGCTCAACGAAAGCAAACTCGTCAAGGTATAATAAGTTGACCGACTTACCACGAATAGAACTGTTACTCGTTGAAGCAGCAAGTATCTCGGTATTATTCGAGAACTCGATGTTGCCTTTATTCAGTGCCTTACATCCTGGTTGTAAAAAGAATGGAATGTTTTCCAAGGCAAGAGTAATACGTGATAGAATCTCAAGAGCGGTTGCCCTTTTGTTAGCAAGTATCGCTACGGTTTTTTCCGAGTGAAATAAAGCATACCACAACAGATAAGCAACCACGCCGATAGTCTTGCCAGACTGACGGGCAGCGAGCACGATATTAAAACGATGGTTATTGAAATGATTGAACATTTCTTCTTGATAAGGGTATAGGTTAAATGGTACCAATCCTTTATCGAGAGAAATAATTTTTACATATTTTTTAGTGAAGTACGATGGGTCTTGCATGCACTTGGCATATTCTAGAACCTGTTCTTGAGTCCACTGTTGAGAAACGCCATCACGTTTAACATTAGCGTTCCCTAGATAACTATCCTTCAGTTCTATCATGTTCAGGCGTTACATCTTTTATGTTACTATCCTGCAGCATTCGCTGTAAGTCAGTAGTGCTACCGATAAAAACATTGTTCGTCGTTTGCGACGCGGGGAGTTGCTTTTGATCTTCGCGATTGATTTCCTTGTGCTTTTTATTTAAGTCCATCAATTTATCGGATACGTCTGCGGTATCTTTGATCAGTTTAGCAAGGACCTCGTACGCACGCGGGTGTTCGCTCGTGCGCGCGACCTCTATCATTTCTTCTATACCTTCTCGACCCTTTTCAATTAAATCGTAAAGAGTTTCTTTGGTATAATTGTAGTCGTTCTTATATTTGTCATCGCTCATGGTAATTGTGCGCTATCTAATATGCTAAAGTCATAAGTATAATCGCTGTCCAAACTCACGTTCAACGGAACGGGTTTTATTTGCGCCGCTTCAGCAAATAAGTCCGAATCGTTCAATCCCTCGTCCATAAAATATAAATTCGTATTGATCTCGCGAATAATTTTCGTGCCGCCAGAATTAGCAGGGTCCGGACCGTAGAAGTTTATCTTCATTTCAAAGTCCAGCGTATAGATGATTGTCCTACGCTGTGCCATCTCTCCTTCGTATTCGTCACTAAACGAAACGCCTGAGAGAGTAACCTGTACATCTTCAACGATATCAGTCACGCCGTCATATGGATATATAGTCAACGTGTAACTTGGTCCGAAGTAAGGAACGATTTGCTCTACTATCTGTAAAGCATCGTCCTGAGACCTCGCATATACGTTCAGTTGAAACGAAACAAGGTATGGTACACCTACGTAATACTTACCAGCAGTATTGGTGCTGCCGCTTATAGACCGCTTGTAATTGTTGTTCTTGGGCAACTGTCGTGTGGCATCATAAGACATATCCGTCATTTCAAATGACATACGCGGCAGTTTAATTGCTAATTGGCGTTCTGCCTCTTCACCGTTTTCCATATCGGCGATACGCTCAAGAAACTTTCGCTTTGGTCCATAACTCAGCGGGACCTTGACCTGAGAGACTGACGTGCTGCCTGCCTTGCGCACGACATAAAGATTATCGAATAACGTACCAAATGTTGCTACGGATTTACGAATCCTCTGATTATAAAAGTGAGCGCCAAACATTATTGTGGATCCCCAAACGGATTGCTTTCGCTGAAGTCAATAAACTCAAACGTAGAAGCATCAAAGGTCACTTCTTTCGCCGACTCTTGTATATTCTGAAGTTGCTGTACCAGCGTGGGCGTGGCAACGGCAGAAGACTCTGAACCTGTTAATGTTCTAGTTGTCGTGAAGTCTCTGTAAAGACCATCGCTAGAACCAATGTGCGCAACGTATAGTTTAAGATCGGAGTCAGACCAACGAACAACTTCGCCAGTGATACTGTAATCGTCAAAGGTTTGCGTGATCGTTTCGTTGCGATCAAACCCAGTGGATGCTGAGTCCATAGTAAGAACATATTGATATGCAGCAAACTCCTCAACTCTATCAATCTCATCGATGCCAGTATCGAAGTCCTCGTCGCTGTACTCGAATACTTCACAGCGCAGTTTAAATACAGGCAGGTCGCTAACCTGATAAAACGGCAACTCAGATTGCACGCTCATTATCTGGAATGTGGTTTGCGATAGCGGAAGGTAAATTACATCACCTTCTCTTGGACGATAAAACTTGTTGCTATCGTACCCTTCTAAACGTCCAACGGTTTGATTCCAACGTCGGCGCGCAAGTATGAACGTAGCAGCATCACGTATCTCTACGCCGAACTTGGTGAATAAATCA